>Ga0308164_10000012_pt1 | contig 658792 bp, 868 predicted proteins | sample PhyTR2_FD_201031 | JGI IMG/M metagenome (GOLD analysis project Ga0308164, IMG submission 201031) | Phyllosphere microbial communities from UC Gill Tract Community Farm, Albany, California, United States - DLSLT.R2 | ecosystem: Host-associated > Plants > Phyllosphere > Unclassified | place...
CGGGCGAGGGGCGCGAGGCCGCCGTCGAAGCCCTGTCCGACGGCGCGGATCTTCCATGCGCCGGCACGACGGTAGAGCTCCGTCATGATCACGGCGGCGTTGCTCGACGTCGATGTGTCGAGTCTGAACGTGATGCCGGCGTCGGTGGTCATCTCGACCCATCCGAGGTCGCGGGCCGACCCGCCTTCGACGACCAGGCAGAACGGGATGCGTTCGACGTGATCGGGGATCCTTCCCGTGTCGACGTGCAGCGTGCGGCGTTCCGGGTCGACGCGCACCGCGCCGCCGAGCGCCGAGGGTGCGCCGTAGAACAGCATGTCGGCGTCGTCGCGCGTGCGGCCGTCGCTCCTGAGCAGATAGGCCGACAGGTCGACGTCGCCCTTGGGAATGTTCCCGTAGCGCAGGCAGATCGCGATGGTCGATCCGGGAAGGGAGGCGTTGCCGCCCATGTTCAGTTCCAAGTCCACGTCTCCTGCGGTCGTGCGTGTCGAGAGAAGGGGGCCGCCCCTCGTGGAGCGGCCCCCTTCCTGGGCTCAGGCGTGCGCCGCGGCCGCGCCTGCGAGCTGCTGTGCGGTCCGGCCGTTGGCCTTCTCGCCGATCGCCGTCATCTTCCAGCCCGAGCCCTCGCGCGACACCTTCGCCATGATCTGGGCGGTGTGCGAACCCGAGTCCGACAGGTTGTACGTCGCGAACTCGACATCTCGCTCGTCGAGCAGACGGCACTTCGCGTTCTCGATCTTGTCGAAGGTCTCACCGGTGAACGAGTTCACGGTGAACACGATCGACTGGACGTTGCCGGCGACCTTCGTCAGGTCGACCTTGATCTGCTCGTCGTCGCCTTCGCCCTCGCCGGTGCGATTGTCGCCGGTGTGGAAGATCGAGGTGTCCTTCGAGCGCTTGGCGCCGAAGTAGACGATGTCGACGACGTTGCGGCCCGCGTCGAACATGATCGCCGAAGCGTCGAGATCGATGCTGCCGCCGTCGCTCAGGCCGCCGAACAGGCCCTTCTTCTTCTTGACGTCCCAGCCGAGGCCCATCGTGACCTTTTCGAGCTTGCTGCCGTCCGTCTTGGCGAGGCTTACCGACGAGCCCTTCGAGAGACTTACCATGCGATGTGCATCCTTTTCTTCATGTGGGTGATCCCGGGCGGGATCCTGCCCACCGTCTGCTTCCATCCGGGCCGTACCGGCCTTCCGTGCCACAGCGTGCGGAACGATCGTCCGTGGACGTCCGCGTCGGCTCGGCATGACCGTGTTAGCACGATTGCGATCCTCTGCGAAGCCGTCAATCCGGGCTTTTCGAAGCCCGTGCGACGAAGCGTTCCGCAGCGGCGACGGCGGCGTCCTGCGTCTCCTGGACGTACATCGCGTCGTGCCCGGCGGGCACGAGCACCGCTCGGGTGTTCGCCGCCTTCGCGAGCTCGATCCCCATCTCGGTGGGCACGAACTCGTCGCGCGATCCGTGTATGATCTCCACGGGCGCCTTCGCCTTCGGAATCGCCTCCAGGTTGTCGAAGGAGTCGCTGAGAAGGAAGGAGGGAGTCATCGGGAACCGTCGACGCGCCATCGATCTCATGTCCGTGTAGGCCGAGACGAGCACGACGCCTGCGGGCCTCCGCAGGGTCGCGAGATGCGTCGCCGGCCACGATCCCAGCGAATTGCCGACCACGACTATCCGCGAAGCCGGCGTCCCTGCGGAGACGAGAGCGTCGAAGGCCGACAGCGCCGCGTCCTCGAGGCCGCCGGCGCTCGGTATCGACCGGTCTCCGCCGTATCCCGGATATTCCGGAACGACGACGGTCATGCCGGCGTCTGCGAACCTGCGCGTCGCGGCTGCCGAACTCGAGAGGGAGCCCCAGTTGCCATGCAGGAACACGACGATCGGACGACCCGGGCGACCGTCGAGCACGTAGCTCGCCAGCGTGCCATGGCTCGTCGTACGGTTGTCGATCCGGCGCCATCCGGATTCCAGTGCCGGAGCCGGTCTTCCGGCTCCGGGATAGATGAAGCGCTTCTGGTTCCAAGCCACGATGCCGAGCACCGCCCCGTACAGGAGGACCGGCAGGAGGACGATTGCCGCCAGGACCGCCAGCGGCGCGTTCCTGGCGTGCAGCCAGCCGGGCCTCTCCATCAGGACGGATCCTCCACCGGTTCCGTCGCGTCCGGGCGCCAGTCCCATCGCAGCGCATCGCCGTCCATCGTCTCCACGCCGGAATCGAGCAGCACGGCGCGAGTCGCGTCCGAGGTCTCGAAGTCCTTGGCGGCTCGCGCCTCGATGCGGCGCGCGAGCAGCGTCTCGACCTCCTCTTCGGTCAGTGCGGCTTCAGCCGGCCTGGTCCGCAGCGCAGCGCGGTCGAGTGCGGCGAGGCCAAGTCCGAGCACGGCGTCGAAGTCCTTCAGGAGTTCGAGCCTCGTGTGCGCCGACAGTCCGTCGGAGGAGAGCATCGCCTCCAGCGCCACCAGGGCCTTCGGCGTCGCGAGGTCGTCGGACACGGCCTCGTCGAGCCTGTCCAGGTGCGTGGCCGCGTTTCCGCTCCACCGGCCGTCGTCCTTGGTGCGGAGGCGTTCGACGGTCTGCACGATCCGCTTCAGCCTCGTCTGGGCGGCCATCAGGTGCCCGAAGTCGAATTCGAGTTCGGAGCGGTAGTGCGCCTGAAGGCACATCATCCGGTAGGACAGCGGGTGGAAGCCGCGATCGACGAGCGTCTGGAGGGTCAGGAACCCGCCGGCGCTCTTGGCCATCTTGCCTCGACGGTCGACGAGGAAGTTGTTGTGCATCCAGATCGCGGCGCCGGGATGCGACGAGCACGACCGGGCCATGTTCTGTGCGATCTCGTTCGGATGGTGCACCTCCCGGTGGTCGATCCCGCCGGTGTGGACGTCGAAGCGCTCGCCGAGCAGATCTCGGGACATCACGGAGCATTCGAGATGCCAGCCGGGTGCGCCTCGTCCCCAGGGCGAATCCCACTCCATCTGGCGGCGGACGCCGTCTGGCGTCGTGCGCCAGACCGCGAAGTCGGCGGGCTGGCGCTTTCCGTCGACGCCTTCGATCCGGCCTTCGAGCGTCTCGGAGGCCCTGCCCGAGATGTCGCCGTAGCCTGGCACCGTCGACGTGTCGAAGTACAGACCGGAGGGCAGTCGATAGCAGTTGCCCTCGATCGCCCTGGCGTAGTCGATCATGGCGTCGACGTAGTCGGTGGCTCGGGGGAGATGCGTCGGGCGCGCGATGCCGAGGCGGTCCACGTCCGCGAGGAAGCGTTCCGTGTACATGGCGGCCACCGCCCATGCGTCGAGACCCTCGCGCGTCGCGGCCCTGTCCATCTTGTCCTCGCCGTCGTCGGCGTCGGCGACGAGATGGCCGACGTCGGTGATGTTGACGACGTGGACGGTCGGCTGGTGCTTCCAGCGCATGGTCCGCACGAGGGTGTCCGTGAAGACGTAGGCCCTGAGATTGCCGATGTGCGCGTCGTGGTAGACCGTCGGTCCGCACGAATACACGCGGGCCGCGTCCGCATCGATCGGCACGAACGTCGACGTTGTCCGCGTCAGGCTGTCATGGAGTCGTAGCGGCTGTCCGCGCATGCGTTTCGTCCTCGTCTTCGTTCCGACGCGAGGATCCATCGCCTCCTTGTCCCCCTTTGCCGCCTGGCGCCCTGGACGAACGGACTGGACGGTGGCGAGGATTCACTTGGAGTACGTGCAGTAGTATCCTTCGAAGCCCTCGTAGCTCGCGGGCAGCGGATTGTACAACACGAGCTGACCCTTCTTGTCGGCTACCATCGCCGAATAGAAGGATCCCGGCTGGGTTATCACGTCGCAGGCGACCTCGTACTGGTCGGCCTGCGCGCCGAGCTGCTTGAAGATGGACAGCGAGTCGTCCTGGCACTTCTTCACGGCTTCCGCCTTCGTGGTGAAGTACTTTCCGTTCGAAACGCCGTTGTTCGGCGAGGTGTAGTAGGTCAGATTGCCCTTGCTCACGCAGCTCGTCGACGGTTCTCCGTTGGACGTCGCGCTCTGCGCCGGTCCGATCCTCTGTCGTGCGAAGTAGCGTTGCGCATCCGCCGCCACGCTGGTCCCCAGCATCAGTCCTGCCACCAGGCACGTTCCGGCGATCTTCCCGATCATGGCCGTCTCTCCCTCCGACGACCCCTCGCCGTCCCGAGCCACGATTTTATCATGGTCGGTCATGTCTGGCTAGTCGTTGGGAACGAGGTCGAACTGGCGGAGCAGGATCTCCAGCTCCTTCTTGTCGCCGAGGATCCATCCGCAGGTGGCCTCCTCTCGGAAGAAGATCACGCCGCCACGGATTCGCCTGGGCTCCTCCGTGAACCTCGTGCTGTCCAGCAGACCGAAGATCTCCTCGTCGACGAGATGCGGATACGTGCGGTCGACCACCATGCCGGATCGCTGTCCCAGCGCGGTCGCGGCGGAGAGCACCGCCTCGAGGCGGGACAGCGGCAGCTGCCCTTCGCCTCCCACCGCCGCGCAGGTGCCGAATCCTCCACCCTGACGATGCCACTCCATCACGTCTTCGGGCACCTCTCGTCCTTCGAGGAGCGGCTCCGCCACCAGCGTCCACGTCAGGTGGCTGCCCGCATGATGCGCATGCGCGGTCGCCTTGCCCCGTCCGAGGCTCGGCAGGTCCGTCCGCGTGAGCATGTAGCAGATCGTCTCGCTCAATTTCTTCCTCCGCTCATTCGTCGCATGCGACGACTGAAGCACTTCTCCTCGATCTGTCGGAGCGTCCCCGCCGTCGGTCGTGCGGCGTCGTGCGTACGGAGCGCGAAACCGTTCGTCCACGACCGCATCCGGTGTTATCGTGCGTCGATCCACTCGGAGGCAGACTTGCAGGACCTAGACGAACACGTTCCCGATGCCGTTCTTCCCGCCTCGTCGATGCTCGGATCGATCTGCGATCCGGACAGGGGCGTGGACTTCGCCATGTGCGCCCTCCTCGTCGAGGTTCACGAGTACGCTCACGTGGGCGCGTCCCCGGTCCTGGTCGGAACGTACTTCCTGGTGGACGGGATCTCCAGGGAGGACGCCTGGGACGTCACCTGCCTCTTCCATGACGCGACCGAACTCCTCGTCGACGTCGGCGCCATAGACGGGATCTGCAGCTCCCGTCTGCTGATCCCCTCGATAAAGTACACGGACGATCCCGAGGGGTATCTTGCCATGGCGTCCGATTGCGGCCTGCTCCTGTCGCTTCCCGACGGTGGCCTGATACATCGATCGTCATGGCTGGCATACGGTGCCGACAGGATCTCGTCCGACCCCGTCGGCCACGCCTGCATGAGGAGGAGGATGGCATCCAGTCTCGGGCTTCCGCATCTTCCGCACTACGATCTCTCCACGGAGGAGCCCATGCCGGTCAGACCGTCCGACGTCGACGAATCGTATCTGGCCCTCGTCGTCTCCGACGCGGTTCCGGTGGCGGTTCCGACGCCGCCCGACGCACGGGCCGTCGAGGACCGTTCCGGGGCGGTCTCCTCCGATGCGGCCCCTTCCGATGCGGCGTCGGAGCCGAAGGCGGATGCGGCCGAAGCCGCCGTCGACCCAGCCGCGTCGGCCGCCGTCGAGCCAGATCCGGCACCTGCGGACGATCCCGCGGCACAGGCCTCCTCGGCCGTTCCGGTTCCCGCAGTCCGAACAATGCGGGTCGCTCGGGCTCCCGCCACCGGCCGCAGGTCCTTCCCGGCCGTGTCCGGCGCCCTGGAGAAGGGGGTTCCGCTGCATGGAACGGACGGCACGGACGTCTCTCCCGTCACGTCGGCGCTAGCCGACCTCAGAAGATCGGTCCCGTGGATGTCGAACGTCGTAGACGTCGTGGAGGAGGAGGTGCTGTTCGCCTGGGCGTCCGGTTCGCCGATGAAGCGCGTGCATCCCATCCTGATGTCCGGACCCTCCGGCGCCGGCAAGACCAGGTTCGCACGCATGCTCGCCAAGGCGCTGGATCTCCGATTCTCCTCCATCTCCCTGGCGGGAAGCACGGACAACCGCAACATGGAGGGCACGACCGTCGGCTGGATGAACGCGCGGGCGAGCTGGCCGTCGCTGACGATCGCGGACAGGAAGTCGGCCAATCCCATGCTTCTCGTCGACGAGGTGGAGAAGGTCGATTCGACCTACAACGGGGACCCCCGCAGGACGCTCGTCACCATGCTCGATCCCGAGACCAACCACGAGTACCACGACGTCGGTCTCGACTGCGCGGTGGACCTCTCCTGCGTGTCCTGGGTCCTGTGCTGCAACGAGCACCGTCAGCTCGACGTGGCGCTCAGGGACCGTCTTCGGGTCCTCGAGGTCGTCGGCCCTTCCGCGGAGCATCTGCCCCTGATCGTCGACCAGGCCATGAGGGACGTCGGCGATCGCATGGGCGTGGATGCGTCCAGGCTCCCTGACATGGGCGATCTCATGCTGTCGAAGGCGAAGGCGCTGTTCAGGACGTCTAAGTCCATGCGCTCTGTCGTCCGCTGCGTGGACGACATGGTCAGGCATCGCGTGGTGGCCGACGCCAGGAGGGGGGTCAGGCTTCCTCCGGTTCCGCTGCCGGCCCCCGTGGAGTCCGAGGCGGTGTCCAGACCCGTCGAAGGCCAGCGGACCGAGGCGGCCGGCTGATCGTCCGAGGATCAGGTCGTCGCGTCGAGGACGTCCCTGATCCTGACGTGCTTCAGACCGTGCGCGCGTTCCAGGTCGAATTCCTCGGCGCGTTCGGGTCCGAAGACCAGCGGACCATCGTAGCATGCGTGCGGCATCCTGCCGCCCTTGTAGAGGCTGACGTGGGGACGCAGTATCGGGTGGTCCATCTCCGGGAACATCGCGAGGACCTCCTCGTGACGCGCCTTCACCTGCGGATGCCCGAAGGTCATCGCCTTGATCGTGTAGGCGAAGATCTGGATCGACTTCAGGCCGGCCGGGATCGTCAGGACGTCGTCCTGGACGACGAGGCCGGACCAGTCGACGGGCGTCCGCACCGTGGCGACCGTCATGTGCAGGTGTTCGGGCGGGATCGCCTTCCTCACGCCGACCGAATCCAGCCACTCGTAGACCTGCCCGACGTTGGCCAGCGGTCTTGTCAGACACAGCGTCCGTCGATCGTCGCGTATCCTCACGCCGCCATGCCGAGCGAGGTGTCCAGGCCGGTCATGTCGGTGAACGTCTCGCGCAGGTTCTCGACGTAGACGTCCGCGCGGCTGTCGACGACCTCGACCTCGAAGTCCTTCATCGTCAGCAGTTCGAGACGGTACAGGTCGTCTGGCTGCAGGAATATCCTCATGCCCCGCGCCTTGTGCTTCGTGATCCGCGAGGGCAGACGGAAGCTCAGCATGGTCTCGTCGCCGGCGAAGCTGGATGCGCCGGTCATCGCCTTGAAGCGGTTTCCGCCCAGCTGCTGGAGGATGATGGTCGGTACGGTCATGTCGGTCATCGTGTCGTGTCCTGTCGTCGTTCGATCGTGCCGGTCCGCCCTACAGGGCTTCCGGGTCGCTGAAGTTCACGCCCGAGGGCGTGCGGATGACGTCGACGATGCGCTGCAGACGCTCGCGTTCGCTCGGATCCATGGCGGCGACCGCCTCGCGGTCCCTGCGCAGCTGCTCCTCGATGTCCTCGCGGCTGACGTTCATGTCGCATCCCTCTCGTCCGCTCGTACTGCGGTGCCTGTTCTGATCCCTTCGACGAGCTCTCTCGCCTCGGGCGAAAGCCGTTCGAAGCGGTGCGCCTCCATGATCTCGCGCAGACGCGCGCGTCCGGCATCGTCGATGGTCCCGTCCATGTCGGCGTGCACGAGGGGCATGAAGTCTCTCGCGTCCTCCGGCGTGAATGGCGTCGGATCCTTCACGGGTTCGCGCGGCGCGCCGGTCTCCCGATCCCTCGACGCGTCCGCGACCCTCCAGCGTGGCCATCCATCGCGATCGTTGGCATGCGCGACGTAGGCGTCGTACGCCTCGGGAGCGACGCCCGATCCGTCCATGACGTGCCATCGGCCTGCATGGGCGTACTGGATCGTCGGCGTACTCACAGGCGAGGAACGACCACGCCGGTCTGGTCCATGTACTTGCCCTTCCTCATGGCGTAGCTGACCTCGCAGGGCAGGTCGCCCTTGAAGAAGAGGAACTGGCACGCCCCCTCGTTGGCGTAGATCCTGGCGGGCAGCGGCGTCGTGTTCGAGAACTCGAGCGTGACGTAGCCCTCCCATTCGGGTTCCAGAGGGGTCACGTTGACGATGATGCCGCAGCGCGCGTACGTCGACTTGCCCAGGCACACCGTCAGCACGTCGCGCGGGATCCTGAACTTCTCGACCGTACGCGCCAGCGCGAAGCTGTTCGGCGGGATGACGCAGACGTCGGTCTTGCGGTCGACGAAGCAGTCCGGATCGAAGTTCTTCGGATCGACCACGGTGCCGTTCACGTTCGTGAAGATCTTGAACTCGTCGGCCACGCGCGCGTCGTATCCGTAGCTCGACAGGCCGTAGCTGATGCATCCGTCGCGCTTCTGCGCCTCGACGAACGGCTCGATCATGCCATGGTCCTTCGCCAGGTTCCGGATCGTGATGTCGGAGAGTATGCTCAAATTCTTTTTCCTACCAGGAAGTCGCTCGAGCTTCCGTGATGAGACAGGAGGGCCGTCCGTGACGGCCCTCGACCGGCTCATTCCCCTCCGGCGAACCGTACCGGACCGGTCGTCTTCGCCGCTGCTGCGTCCCCCTGAGTCGTCTCGCCTGGCATCGGCGTTCCGTCGTCCTCGAAGCGGGCCCAGCGCGCCATTCCGATCCTGAGCAGCAGGAACAGGAACCCGGCGATGGCGAGCATGTTGGAGGCGATGATCGAGGCCGATGCGGCGAAGGTGGACCGCATCGGCGACGACGCCGCATTCTGCGCGGTCATGAACGGATCCCCTCCACCGCCGCTCGGCATCCCACCGCCGTAGGACCCGCTGTCGAACGCGTTCGATGGCGCCTGCGGGAGGTCCCGGTGCTGGTACGCCTGCTGCATCTCGCCGCCGTCCCCGTCCGTCATCCACCATGCCAGCGGCATGAGCACGGCCATGGCGCCCACGACGACGATGGTCGTCGGGAGCGTCCACCGGCGGTGCAGCCGCCAGGGAGCGACGTTCGAGGCGACGATGACGGACCAGCAGGCGAGGCAGATCGTGAAGACGATCAGCGACGAGAGGTCCCTCCTCTGCGCCGGCAGTCCGATCATCGCGCTGGTCTGCTGCAGGAGGACGATCGTCATGAGGACCGCTGCGCAGGCGAAGGCGACGACCATCGAGTTCCTGTCGGGCACCGTCGGCACGATCCATGCGCTTCCGTATTCCACGCCGGGCTTGGCGATGCGTCCGGCGGACAGGGTCGCGATCCAGCCGCCGATCAGCATGACGATCGCCGCGAGCATCACGGTGTCGTCGGATCTGACCTCGGTGAACACGGCGTGCGCGACGGTCGCGCAGATGGTGAGCAGGAGCACCCGCGCGCCGACGGCCACCGACTGGGGAAGAGGTCTGGACAGTCCGTAGACCACCGCGGCCGCGGCGGCCACGAGCATGAGGAGGAGCACGAACGGCATGGGGGATCTCCTTGCAGGGAGTCCAGTGCTAACACCGTGACGCCCGCCTGTGAAGGAGGGGGTCAGTCCCAGCGCGTCTCCTTGAGCAGTCGCAGGAGTTCCAGGACGTCCTTGCGACCCTTCTCCAGCTGTTCTGCGGTGGGGATCACGTTCGCGATCCTGATCGTCCTGTCGGACATGACCTCCACCGTCAGGATGCGGCCGGGCGTCGGCGGAGGGGAAAGGTGCTCGAACAGGGAGGCCGGGAACGTGCCGATCTCGCGTTCGTCGCCCCTGTCGACGGTGGTGTCGATCATCAGGAGCTCGAGCGAATCCGGATCGACGCTCTCCACGCAGGCCTCCCAGGACTGCAGGACCTCGGCCTCCTCGCCCGTCATGGCGTCGTCGTCGGCAGCGGAAGATCCGCCGGGGCGAGTGCGCGCACGACGCCCGGCAGCTGGTCCACGGCCTTCTCGAGGTGAGGACGCGTGATCGCGTTCACCGCGTCCAGCGTGGGCTTCGCGTCGGCGATGGCGGCCTGCACGACGTCGCCCAGTCGCACGCGCTCCGTGGTGACCCGTGCGAGCGCCTCCTCGCACTTGCGGCGCGCCGAATCGAGCTTGCCGATGTTGAGGAAGGACATGAAGTCGAAGACGCCGTCCCATGCCAGATCCATGATCAGGTCCAGCGTGTCGTCGACGCCCGTCAGCTGCGCGGAGACCCGGTCCGTCTCGGCCTGCAGCGCCTCGATCGAGGCCTGCGCCTTCTTGACCGAGTCGGAAGCCTCCTGGTTGTGCATGCTCGACATGATCGCGATGCCCTTGTTCGACGACACCGCGTCGAACGTCTCCGTCGTGCTCGCCGACTTCAGGTCGGAGATGGCCTCGACGAGATCGTCCTCGGCGCGCAGCGCGAGCCCTTCGAGACGCCGGGCCGCCTCGACGAGCAGTCGATGGGGCCGGTGCTTGTCCAGAGCCCGTGCGTGCCGCGCGGTCGCCTGGGCGTCCAGCGCGAGCGTGCGGCATGCTTCCTGCGTCGTCCATTCGGGCACGGCCGTCGCGAGACGGGTCTCGCAGGACGCGAGCGTTCGCTCGGCCTCGTCGCGGACGTGCTCGTGCTCGGTCACGACGAACGAGTCGGTGATGCGGCTGCCCAGGCCCATGGACTCGCGTTCCTGGCGGAAGGCGTCGAGCGTGACCTGGGCCTGGTGGCGCATCAAGGTCGTCATGACTATCCCGTGCAGGCCCGGATGGTGGGCGGGTTCGGCCGACGTGCTTTTCATTCGAACGATCTCCGGTGCCACCAGACAGGCCAGCAGCAGTGCGGCCGTCACGCACCACTCCAGGAATCCGGACGGAAGCCGAGGCGAGCCCGTGAAGGCGATCCAGGCCACGCCGACGGCCGCCATGCACGCGAGCGCCGTCGTCGATGGCGCGGACCTCGTCCGCGGCAGCGAATGTCCCAGCAGTGCGCAGACTCCTGCGGCGAGCAGGACCAGCGGGGCGGCGTCGAGGTTCATGGCGTTCTCCGTGAAGGACGGCCGCAGATCGGATAACGGAGCGTCACGCCCCTTTCCTCCCTTCGACCGTCGTCACCGGGCGTCATCCACGACGCCTGTCGTCTCAGATCTTGAGGGTCGGCATGACCCAGATCGACCCCGTCCCCTTGAACTTGTAGACGAGACCCTCGCCCGAACGCATCGCGTTCCGAAGGCCGCGCACGAGCGGTTCGATGCTGACCGTCAGGCTGGCCGAGAACATCAGCATGAAGTCCCCGTCGATCACGGCCTCGCCGTCGACCAGCTCGATCTCGTCGATCTCCTCGACCATCACCGGGCTCTCCACCACGAAGACGCCGCGGCCGGAGATCTTCGGCTGCATCAGGCCGTTGCCCGACAGCGCTCCGGACACGCTCCTGTGCGTGTGCGTCGACAATGAGATGCCGCTGGTGCAGGCGTAGAAGGCCTTGTCGTCCAGCAGCAGGGCGTCCTTCTCGCCGTCCATGCGGCCGACGATGAAGTTGCGGCGCGTCGGCTCGCACCAGACCATGCCGTGTCCCGAGAACTTCGTGCCGTACGCCGACTCCCCGGTTCCGGCCGACGCCACCGCGCGCGCGAAGAATCCCTTCCCCGCTTCGTGCTGGATGACATCGGACGACACCTTGCCGTGATGGTACTGGAGCGCACCCGGCTCGAGCACGACGGAACCACCGGTCAGCTCGATGCCGATCTGGAATACGTCGGTGGGCTCCACGACGACGTGCATCGACGGCACCCCGGTCGGGTCGGTGCCGGCTCCGGGGACGAGGCGTGCCACCGGACGCTTCTCGACGTAGCGGTACGTGCTGATCGAGACGCCGTCCGCCGCCTCCGTGTCGGTGCACAGCCTGATGGACTTCAGCGGATCCTCGGTCATGATGGTGGTCCTTCGTGTCGTTGACATGGGTGGGCGATCACTTGCGACCGTCGAGCGACCAGGCGCCCGGGCCGTTGCCGGCGATCGCGAGAAGGGCGAAGCAGAACATGATGGCGAGCTCGCCGCCGTTGCGGATCGGCCAGAAGCCGTTCGTCGCGTGCGCCATGAAGTAGGCGATCGCCATCTCGCCCGCCAGGACGAAGGCCACTGGCCGTGAGAGCAGTCCGATCAGAAGGACTAGGCCGCCTACCGCCTCGAGCACGCCGGCGGCGCCCATGAGGCTGGCGATCTGGGCCCGTCCACCCGGTCCTGGGAATGGCCACGAGAAGAGCTTGGTCGTCCCGTGGACGATCATCAGCGCAGAGGTCATGATGCGGAGGGCGCCGAGCGATTCGGCGGAATAGTCGCGAGAGCTGTCCATGCAGACGTGATAACACGGCGGCATGGGGCTGTCATCCGCGAACGGACGACGCTCCGATCAGACGGCGATCCAGTTGCGGCCGCGACGGATCGTCGGCACGGGGACGCCGCGGTCCTCCAGAAGGACGCACCAGACGCCCTCGTCCAGCATCGGCTGGTCGTAGCTTGTCTCGAACACGATCTCTGGGCCGCCCGCCGTGAGGATCGTGTCGCCGGTGCGCGGCTGGACGATGTGCGCGCTCGGCACGTCCATGCCCTGGTGGTCGCGGAAGTAGCGTGCCAGCGCATAGGTGTGCGATGGGAACGCCAGGACGCACGGACCCCACGAGAATTCGACCGACGTCGTCTCCGCGTCACCCACGAACCCGTCGAAGACGGAGACGTGCAGGGGGACCGGGTTGACGGAGAAGACGAGGTTCTGGCGACGTCCGACGATCAGAGGACCGGTCGCGCGCGAGCAGAGCATCCGCAGATCGTCCTCGTCGGGCTGCGCGATGCCGAGCTGCCTCAGCACCTCCTCCCACGCCTCGCGCGCGCCGGCCCATTCGGAGCTGTGGTCGTCCAGCTCCTGGAAGCCTCCCGTGGCGGCCGGGAAGCCGATCATCGGCGCGTGTCCGCGCACCGGGGTGAGGATGCCGACGCGCGTACCGTCGGTGACGGTCTGCAGCAGGACGCCGATGTTGTTCAGATGATGGTATTCGAGCGTCCGGCACTCGTCGTTGGTGCAGCGCTTCGGCCATTCCTGGCCGACGAACTCGGACCTGTACGGCGAACCGCAGCGATGGCAGCGGCTGTACGCGACGAGTGGAGGCTTTGCCTCTTTCATGTCTTGGATCTTCATGTCCGACGGTCGCCCACCGACGCATCCCTCACCTGAAGACGCGTGGGATCACGACGTCCTTCGGATCCCGCCCCCTGGTCGCGTCCTCGACCGGCTCCAGCGCGTACGACACGATGCCCTGGTGCATCCCGCCGCTCCGGACGTGGTAGAGGCCCTGCACGGTCTCGTCCCGCCCCCTGCGACCCTGTCCTCCCTTGAACAGCGCCTCGAAGGAATCGTCCCCGACGATCGTCCAGCCGCGCTCGTCGCGACTGACGCTGTACTTGTCGCCCTCGGCGTTCGGAGCGATCGACATCCTGAGACCGATCGTCCGGTTGAGATTCCTTTCCAGGAGGTCCGCGAACCGCGAGGCGTTCGTCCGGTCGATGCGACCGGTGTGCATCTCGATCGTGCGCGTCCTGGTGGCACCGTGTCGCGGGGACTGGGCCGTGGCGGACGTCGCGCCTGTGGCGACGAGGGCGGCGATGGCGAGGGCGTGGGGGATGCGCATGGACGTCGGACCTCCTTGGGGAGGTCGAGGATGACGCGATGGGCGCCGGGGCGCAAGAGCGTATTGGAGGGGTGGATCTTCGTGGAGAACGAAGGAAGAACGTGATACCGCTCTGAATGAGGAGATCGTTATGCCTACCCCAGTTCTCGAAGCGTACCAATGCTGCCGGTGCAAAGAGATGAAGCCGAGGGAGGCATTCGGAACGAGGAAGGTTCCAAAGGGGGATCGCACGTATCGGATAACCAGATGTAAGAAATGCGAGGTTCTCAGGGTTTCTGAGAAGGCTGTGAGGCATCCTCACAGCGCCAAGGAAAGGCGTAAGCGATCCACTGTGAAGATTCTGGCCCAAGACAAACACGATCGCTTGCATCGTGTGAAGGTCGAAAGATTCATCGTTAAGGACAGTAAAGCCTACGATGCAAAACGTGGGTTAAAAAACGACCTAAAGTCAGATGGTGTCTTGGACATTATCAGCCAGCCTTGCGTGTATTGCGGCGAATCCGAGATTAGAATGACCCTTGATCGTATTGACAACGATCTGGGTCATGTTTTTGCTAATGTCGTTGGATGTTGTGTTAGATGCAACATGATGAGGAGGCACATGCCTTATGCCGCATGGATGCGGATCGTGCCTTCCATCAGGGCGGCGAGAGAAGAGGGCCTATTCCAAGGTTGGACGGGTGAGGTGCATCGTCGAGAACCCAAGCATGAGCAGGAATCTCCTGATCTCATGCAGTCATTGGGTTTGTCTATTGGCGCTCTGAAGATGTCGAACAATGATTTGGTGGACCGAGCGGGGATCGAACCCGCGACCTCTGCAATGCCATTGCAGCGCTCTCCCAGCTGAGCTACCGGCCCGTAGCCACGGCTCTGTAAGAGTCGTGGCAGTCTCCTGGCGGTTGATGGTGGAGCCACTCGGAATCGAACCGAGGACCCTCTGCTTGCAAAGCAGATGCTCTCCCAACTGAGCTATAGCCCCATCAACAACCGTCAGCACTCCGCCATGTCGCTTCTGGTGGACCGAGTCGGAATCGAACCGACGGCCTCAGCAGTGCGATTGCTGCGCTCTCCCATCTGAGCTACCGGCCCACAAGAAGCGACACGACATTCTGGAATGGTGGGCGCGGATGGGCTCGAACCACCGACCACACCCTTATCAAGGGTGTGCTCTACCAACTGAGCTACACGCCCATTCCAGTCGACGATGGTGGTCCGTGCAGGGATTGAACCTGCGACCTCAGCCATGTCAAGGCTGCGCTCTACCAGCTGAGCTAACGTACCGTCATCATCTACGGCGTGCAACAGCGATGTCTGGTGGTGGGTAAAGTAGGGCTTGAACCTACGACCCTCCCGATGTGAACGGAATGCTCTACCACTGAGCTATTCACCCGTCACCGGATACCGTCATCGCACGACGTGGCATTGTTATGACGGAGACGTTCGGACTCCGCAAGAGGGTTTTTCGAAAAATCTCTCATGCGCGTTTTTTACGCCGACGTCCCGGCATCCGTACAGATACGACTTCGTCCAGCCGGATCCGGTCCACGCACGCCTGGACGAGCGTCGGCGGCGCGATCCAGTCGCGATCGTGCCACGGCATGTCCCGGATCTCCAGGCAGTGGTGCCACGTCGTCTTCATGATGGGGTCCCCGTGCGGATGCGACCACGCCGCGTCCTCCTCCCGCGTCAGGCAGATCGCTCCGTTGTTGAGAGGGAGGTGCCAGAGGTCGTAGTCGGACAGCAGGACGCGCCGGCGAGGGACGATCGCCGTGATGCGCACGCTGTCCCTGATCCAGTCCGTGCTTCGCGGATTGTGACGCTTGAGCCACGCCCAGACGGGCAGGTCGCCGGAGAAGTCCGGCATGCGTTCCGCCATCTGCGAGCGCATCCATTCGTACGGCACCTTCCCCCAGTCGCCGAGGAAGTCGTCGACGTGTCCGTGGTCTCCAGTCAGGAAGCCTCGCTCGACCGCGGCGCTCCATGCGTCGACGTGCTGGTAGGTGTGGACGCGCAGCGGTTCGTCCGGTCCCATCTCCATGAGGGCGGCACGCCTCGACGCCGGCAGCTGCTTGATCATGTGGCGATCGACCGCCGCTTGATGCCGTCCAGCCAGGAGTCGACGTCGAGGACCGTGATGGGGCCATCGTCGCAGGCGTCCGTGTCGAACCAGGTCCTGTTGCCGCGCGTGAAGGGGGCCGCGACCCTGGAGTGGCCGTGGAAGACGTGGTCGATGCCGGCCACGGTTGCGCGTGAGTCGGCATCGATGCCCATCTCGGCCAGCGTGTCCGGGTCGCGCACGGCCTTGATCGTCTCGCGGGACTGCAGCGTGAAGTCGGAGGCCCAGTCCCTGCGCGACCGCATCTCGTGGTCTAGGAGTGAGATCGTGTCCTGCCAGTCCTTCGTGCAGTCGGCATGGACGAATCCGATGCGGCGGCCGCCCGGCGATAGGCAGGTGATCACGTGCGGCGCAGCTTCCAGAAGACTGGCGACGCGACGCTGTTCGGGGCGTTCGAGCTTTAGGAACCATTCGGCCCCCATGAGCTTCATGATGCCGTTGTCCACGCGATCGTCGAGGAAGTCGCGCATGGCGACGTCGTGGTTGCCGACGGTGCGATGCACGCCGGGACGCGCGATCCACTTCTCGAAGGCCGCACTGTCGGGCCCGCGGTCGACGATGTCGCCGTTCAGGATGAGCGCGTCGAGGACGCCGTCGAATCCGACGGCGTCCAGCGCCTTCTGCAACTTGTCGAAGTGTCCGTGGGGATCTGTCGCCGTCAGCACCCGCCGGCGGTCGGACAGGTCCAGGAGGACGTGTCTGGGGTTCGGCATCGGTCCTCCTTTCATCATATGAAATCTCCAGGATACCCTTGGGTTTTAGCCGGGGGAGGAATGGTCTTGTCTTCTTTTTGCATTCGATGTAATCGAATTGCGACCGCACGACGATAACCAAGTCGTGCGGTCGAATGTTCGCCGGGCTGGCGATCACGACCGAGAGGTCGAATGCCTGTGGAGTCGGTGTCAGACATGATGGCCTCAAGGTCGCCATGCAGTCGGCGAAGAACGGAACCTTACGGTTCCGAAGGAAGCAGGAAGGTTCCAAGGGAATACGCTGCGAGTGAATGCTCGTAGCATAACCTTGGGAATCTCTGGGATTCATCCCGGGGAGGAGGTCAACCAGTCGCCATTGTCTACGATCCGTCGTCATCATGACACGGTGTGCTCATGCACGCGAGCGTGGCCTCACATGGAGAGGCCCGGCCCCCTTGTGGGAACCGGGCCTTCCTTCGGCGCAGCACGTTTCAGGTGGCGATCAGTCGCCGCCGCCTCCGCATCCGCCGCCTCCGCCGCAGCTCGACGATCCGCCGCAGCTGGACGAGGAGCTGCTTCCGCAGGAGTGCGAGGAGCTGGAGGATCCGCAGCTGTGCGAGGAGCTCGACGAGCAGCTGTGGCTGGAGTGCGAGGAGTGGCTCGAGTGCGAGTGGCTCGAGGACGATCCGTCGTCCGAGGCGGCGAGGATCGAGACGAAGGACGTGGAGGCGTCGTCGCCGCTCCGGTCCATCGTGCTGTTCGACCGCGACGAGGATCTGCTGGCGCGCGATCCCCTTCCCGCCGAGGAGGCCTTCAGCCTGGCAGCCAGGGAGTCAGTCTCGGCGCGGGCCTTGGCGAACCTGCCGGGGCTCGTCGCGGCTTCCGCCCCGATGCCGTAGTTGACCCGCTGTTCGCTGTCGAAGGCGCGCCGCCGGCGGGCGATCTCCGCGCGTTCCTCGATGTCGCGCATCTCGCCTGCGTGCATCGCCGAGACGAACCAGGCGATCAGGAGGGAGCCGATCGCGATGAGACCGCCGATCCACGGGTCGCCGAGGAGACAGGTCACAGCGGCCGCCGCGCCGCCGAACCCGAAGATGGGACCGAAGGGGCTGGAGGCCAGCACCGTGGCCTCGTGGCGCCTGTTCGCGCCGCAGGTGCAGCCTCGCGGCCAGACGTCCTCGGGAGCGGGTTCGTCGAAGAGGTGCTCGTAGAGAGCCAGGGTCCTCTCGTAGGCGCCGCCGTGTCGCGCGTCCTCGTTCTCGCCCCCGAGGGACGGATCGTGATGGAAGGGCTTCTGCAGGATCGTGCCGCAGAGCACGTCCCAGTAGTGTCGGCTGTGCGTGAGGTGCAGGTGCCACGCCTCGTCGACGTCCTTGGAGGGGACGACCATGTCGGGGCTGACCCAGGCCATGAGGAGGAAGCGCCGGTATTCCCGCAGCGCCGCCTCGGCGCGCGCGAGGGGCCAGTCGTTCTCGGACGCCAGCTTGGCGACGAACGACACGACGGCGGTTGCGGGGAGGATCTCCATGTCCTGGAGCAGTTCGTTGACTTCGGATACCCGGCGGCTCATTCCGCCGTTGTGGACGTTCTTCGCGTCGCTCATTTCAGCAATTCCCATCTCAGGGATGTCGTGGACCATCGAGGCGACGTTCGAGGAGAGCGCTCTCTTCGGCTGGTCGGCGAACGTCTTGATCAGACCCTGGTCCACGTCTTCGATCATAATGGGCATTCCGCCTCTATTCTACACCTATTTCATATGCATTGAAGATTCCGTGGATAGTTGCTCCAGGGCAACGTCATGGAAACGTCATGATTCCCCTTCGACGGCTTCGTCGCCGCACGGCGAACGCGGCGTTCCCGCCGCCAGAGCGCCGGCCTGCTCGGCGGCCCTGGTGATCCATTTCGCCACGGCGATCGCCGGGAAGACGGCGACCACCTTCCATGCGTCTCCGTCCTGACGCACGAGGGAGATCTCGCCCCTCGGGCCGCGATCGTCGAACAGTCGGACGGTCCTTCCCGCCGGCTGTCGTTCGCGACGCATGGTGAGCTGCACGACGGGTTCTCCCGACAGGCCCTGCGCCTTCCACCGCTTCGCCGCGTCGACCGCGTGCTCGAGGAGATCGAAGGGGCTCACGAGGTCTCCGCCGGCCCCGAGAGGACGAAGCGCCACGGACGATCCGACGTCTCGTCCTCGGGCCTGTTCTCCACGACCCACAGCCCATGGCGCGACAGTCCTTCGATGCGGACGTACGAGACGCCCTCCAGCGCCGCGATGGTCGCCCATGCGGTCACCACGAGGGCGATGTCGACCTTCGTCGCGACGCCCAGGTAATAGGAGAGGTGGCCCGGCACCGAGTCCTTCTGCATCTTCGGGGAGGGCAGGCCTATGGCGGCTCCGACCGCGGTCGTGAGACGTCCGCGTCGCGCAGGCGTCGGATCCTCCAGCAGCACCACGACCGTTCCGAGTTCGATCGGCTGGATCCCGGTCGGCACCTCGGTCTCGCGCGTCGTCATCTCGGGGACGTCCCGCGAATGCGTGTGGATGCCGGCCTCGTGCATCAGCGCCGCACGGCAGCGCTCCAGGATCTCGGCGTCCTCCCGCGGCACCGCGCGCGGCAGGACGTTCGCCGGGATCGCCTGGACGCGCGATCCTCCTCCGCATGACGCACCGTGCACGTGTCCGATCGTTCCGCATGCGCTCATGCCGTTTCCTTCCATTCGTTTCCTCGGGACTGCCGCGACGGCGATCGCGGAAGCCCCTCTTATCATTCCGTTGGGAATGGTGCATCGTCCGATTTCGCCGGGATCCGACTCGGCATGCAGGAGAACGGACATGAAGACGATCATCGCGTTCGCGATGTCGGCCGCGGCGCTCGTCGCGACGCCCGCCATTGCGCAGCAGGGTTCGCCGGGCGGCGCGCCGCCGCAGGGCCAGGGTGCGGGACAGCCGCCGCAGGACCATCAGGGACATCCCCGCGAAGGCCGTTTGGCTGGACCTCCTCCCCTTCCGGGCGAGCAGGGCCGCCGCGCCGGCCAGTCTCCACGGATGGAACCGGCATGTCCTGAGGCGGATCGCGACGAGTCCGGCAGGTGCGTGCCTAGGCCCCGCTGACGTACGAGCATCACGACGGTGTCGCGCGACGTGTCGCCGTCCGGATGCGACGGACCGATCCGAACGGGTATTTACCGGAGGATCGGTCCGTGTTCCTATGGCGGTCCACATCAATGGAGACCGCCAGCATGAACGCAGGACACGTCGAAGCACTCAGGACCCGTCACGACGAGACGGATGCCAGGCTCCATGACGAGCTGGTCAGGCCCGCTCCCGACTCCATGCTCTGCGCCGATCTGAAGAAGCGCAAGCTGTCGCTGAAGGACGCCGTGGCGAGGGAGTCGTCGGAGGCATCCGACTGACCTTTCGGACGTCTAGCGGCAGCCCTGCAAGGAATCGCGCCCTGCACGATCCGAGCATCGTGCAGGGCGTTCCTGCATCCGCGTTCAGGCGGCCGCTCTCAGTCCCGCGGGTCGCGCCAGTTCGACTGGGAGCTGCGCGACGAGCCGCATCACGTTGGCCTGGTGCAGCGCCGGCGGCGGCGGCTTCGGCCGCCGCTGACGGGGTTCGCAGCACTTGCGGTCGTTCGCCTGGTTCTTCATCTGGCTCGCCAGGAGGAAGAAGGCGTCGGATCCCAGGGTCCAGCCGATGTCGTGCAGCGCGAACTTGATCGGGACCCTGAGGGTGCCGACCAGCGCGTTGCACTTGGAGTGCGCGATCTTCAGGTTCGAGATCTTGTCGGAACCCTTGTCCGCGCGGGCCACGACGTGCTCCCACGTCATGTCCTCCCTGAGCTGGAGCGCGCAGTACCAGCAGCGACCCTGCTGCTCCTTGGCCTGTCTGCGCTTCCTCGTATCGGCTGTGATCGTCATTCCGGCCTCCCGTCGTCCCTCGGGAGGTTCCCCTCCCGTCCGACCGGCCGAACGATGATCGGCCGATCCTATCCTTCTCGCGCTCCGCGATACGTGATCACGACGATCACACCGCGCTCGGTGCACCACGTGCTCTTCGATGCGTCGCCCACGTCCTCGGAGACGCTCATCGCCAACGGCGCGGTCGAGAGGACGTGGAATCCCTGGTTCTCGAGGCTCGCGCAGGCGGCCGCCACCGCGTCGTCGATGGACGACGCGAAGGATGCGAGCGATGCGTCGTAGGCGACGACTGGGACTGACAGGGTTCTGATCATGGCGTTTCCTGGAACGATCCTAGACGAACGGCCGGCGCTTTTCCAGAGCCGATGTCCGTGCTTGTCGTCATCGTAGACGTCCGGGTCGCGCAGCGGCAGCGAAGACGGCGTCCGCGGTCGGCATGCCGCCCGCCGACGACATCGCGACGTCCATCATGCCCGACGAGCTCAGGCGCCCGTAGAGCAGCCCCGCGGCATCGTCCTTCAGGGCGGGACTGCCGCCCACGACGTGCGGTCCCGGGGCCCAGGCCTCGAGCGCCTCGGCATCGTCGATCGACGCGATGACCCAGCGGCGCATCAGTCCGTCGTAGCGGACGGAGCCCACGTCGACGAGGTCGCCGGCCGGATGAGTGCCGCGCGCGATCGTCGGATAGGACTGCGCGCGGCGACCCGCCGCATGCGTTATCCGGTCCTCGAAGGTGCGGACGTTGTCCGCCCCGCCCCGCTCGTAGTGCACGTCGATCAGGTCGCCACGGGCCTCCCCGACGATCGCCGAGGCGTCGTCGATCTGGGTACGGACGCCCCGGGCCGGAACGTAGAGCCGGTACTCGATGCCGTCCATCGTCGTGCGCATGTCGTATTTCCTCCAGCTCAGGCCGCTCGCGCCGCCGGGCGCATCGGGTTGGCCACGTGAAGCAGGCTCTCCTCCCCCATCTCCAGGGTCTCCATCGGCGCCGCCGGCGCGAGACCCGCGGCCCTGGCGATCTCGCGCCCCACGGCGCGACCCAGCAGCGGAGGCACCGAGTTGCCGAGCTGCCGGTACGCCCAGATCTTCGTGGCCGACAGCCTGACCCAGTCGGGCACCGAGTGAAGGCGGCAGGCCTCCCGGACCGTGATCTGCCTCGTCCCCTTGGGATGGATGGGCATGACCGCGGTGAAGGAGCCGTGCTCGGCGTTCGATCCGGCGCGCAGCGTGAGGCTGTATCCGTCCGGATCGAGCCGGTGGCGACGGCTCGTCCGCTCGTTGCTGCCCGGGGCGGTCGCCAGGAACCGCGCGACCGAATCGGGCTGGTGGTCCGCCCTCTGCGAGCAGGAGAGCACGTCGCGGCGCCAGACGCGGCGGTACGACAGGTCGTCCGGATCGTTCTCGAGACCGGTCATGACTCGACCGTACCAGCTCGAGGGGGATTCGAACCCCGTGCGGACCCAGTCCCGGTCCCACAGCTCCTCGAACGAGTCGCAGTCGGCCAGTCCGTCGAAGGCCTCGGCCACCGTCGGGGTCGGCTTCAGGAAGAAGTCGGTGCCGTCGTCGTGCGTCGCCTGCGGATAGACCGGCGCCTTCTGATCGTTCCTGTGGATCAGCAGGAACACGCGCTCCCTCCGCTGCGGCACCCCGAAGTCGACGGCACGCAGCACGCGTGGCTCCACCATCGAGTATCCCGCCCTGTGCAGAGTCTCCCGCAGGTGATCCACGTGCTCGGCGTTCTGCTGCTGCAGCAGGGTCGGCACCTGCTCCATGACGAGGTAGCGGGCCCCCAGACGGGTCCCGTGTTCGATGAAGCCGTCCATCAGGAGGTTGCGGGGATCGTTCGGATCGCGGCGGCCGATGGCCGAGATCCCCTGGCAGGGCGGACCGCCGCTCACCAGGTCCAGGATCGGCGGCGTGCCGTCCTGTCCCTTCCCGACGACGTCCTCGGGGGTGCGTCCCATGACCATCGCGTCGATCTCGACGCCGCCCGGCAGCGCGCGACGGATGGCGCCGGTCTGATCCTCGAACATGTCGCCGACGAGGCTGCGTCCGTAGCCGAAGTTGTACTCGTGGACGGCCGCGTTGACCGGTTCGACGTCGACCGACACCTGGACGTCGAAGCCCGCCTGCTCGATGCCCAGGCTGAGGCCGCCCCATCCGCCGAAGGTCTCGACGCACACGCCGCGCCGCGTCTCCTGGGCGCTCACGCGGCCGGATCCCGTGGAGCTGCGGGGACCAGGTCCGGAACCGGCATCGCGTTCATGCGTGCCGCCAGGCCCCGGGCGTAGGCCAGCTCGTCATCGGGGCCGGCGAAGTTGCCGGTGACGTAGAGCCTCACGTCGTGCGTGAAGTCCTCCGACTGCAGGTAGGTGCGGAGCTCCTTCGACCCACGGCTCGAAGGCGTCTCCCGCCCTGCGGTCCACGGACCCGCGTCGGCGTGGCGTTCGTCCGGGTCCATGCCGATGCGCGTCCGGATCGAGGAGAGCGCCTCGGCGTCGGTCGGACCCTCGCCCGTCACGATCTTGTTGTCCCTGCGCAGCTTCCAATGCGTCGAGAGGCGTCCCTTCACGATCTCGTCGTAGTGGCCCATGACGTTCCAGCCTGCACGGCGCAGTGAATCTAGGATCGCCTGCATCAGTCTTCCCTCCTCGTGGCTTCGGCCGCCGCGGCCTTCTCCGCCTCGTCCTCGACGTGCTGCCGCTCGAAGAGAGCGACCAGCTCCGAAAGGTCGTCCGGGAAGGGCCTTCCCGGCCCGCGCTCGGACTCCGACTTGATCGTCAACCTCTCGGGACCGCCGACGACCCTGACGATCGCCCAGCACGCGTCGTCGACGCTCCTCAGCCTGAAGTACCAGTCGGGGGCCATTCCGTAGGGTCCGCTCACCTCGGCCTCGAGGCGCGTCCCATGCGCCTCGTTGATGCGATCCGCCAGAAGCCTTCCGGCAGCGGCGAGCACCTCCCTGGTGCCGATGTAGGCGATGCCATCCAACGCCCTGCGGTGGCGACTGATCAGCCGTTCGATCCGCTGCCGTTCCGCCACGTTTCGGTCGCGCAGGGCCAGGACGTCGGCCTTGGCGGCCGCGATCAGGCCGTCGCCTTCCGGTGTGGTTCCGATCGACGCGGTCATCGCAGTGCGGCCCACAGGATCGCCAGGGCGAACGACACGGTCTCCAGCATCGCCACGGTCAGCATGACCTGGGTCCCGCAGCCGATGGCGACGCCGTGCCGGGTCTTCTGGTAGTTCCACCAGCATCCGCCCTTCAGGGGGAAGCCGTAGAGCCTGTCCGTGGAGTTGGCGATCGCGCCTATGGCGATGGCCATCAGGCTCGACGCCCAGACGAGAAGGCACACCCGGAACGCGGCGTCGCCGGGGAGCGTCCCCACGAACGTCGCGGGGATCGCGAGCAGCAGGCTCCCCATCGACGCGACGACCGCGACGAACTGGAGCCAGCCCAGCACCTGGCTTCCCGAAAGGGGATGGCGGACCGGCCTCCTCGGGTTCAGGGACTTGGAGGGCAGTGCAGCCGTTCCCGCATCCTCGATGGTCGTCACGTCGTTCACGACGCGGCGTCCTCGCCCTTCGCGGCCTGCTTCATGCGGGCCTCGAATCGATGGGCCACCACGCCGAGCTCCTCCGGCTCCGCGAGCAGCAGGATGCGCGCCGGAAGGACCGAGAGGGCCTTCTCCAGCGTCGCGTCGTCCTTGGCGGCGCGCTCGGGCATCGTCGCCCTGATGTCGTCGAACGTGATGGCCATGGGTTCAGTCCTTCCTTGCGGCCGCGAATTGGGGCCATTCCTGATCGTGCTGCGCTACGTCCCGATAGGTCGGAGCCTCGTCGCCCAGCGAATTGGGATCGATCGTCTCGACGGTCAGGATCGCGCCGTCGACGACCTTCGTGTCGATCGTCTCGCGCCGGATCTCCTTGGCGAGACGGTACGTCTCCATGGTCGGAGCCTGGCCGGCGGCCAGCGTCGCCCGGAACGCCGCCTCGTCCTCCGGGGCGAAGCTCAGTCGATGCTGGACCCAGACCGGGCCGTCGTCCCTCATGCACGCGACGAGGTGGATGCGCCGCTCGATCGCCTCGTCCGGGAAGCGGCCGATCCAGCTGCGCACGCAGTCGTGGAACACGAGCACCTCGTCCTCCGGCACGGGATACCGGTACAGGCCGTCGCTCTCCTCGCGCGTCAGCGTCATGAAGTCGCCGAGGGGTTCGAAGACCATGCGCTTGCCGGGCTTCAGCTGCACGTAGGGCAGATGGTCCTCGACGATCTTCTCGCGCCACACCTTGCGCGAGACGTATTCGTGGTTGCTGGACCTGCCGCCAACGATCGTGTCGTACGAGATGACCTGCTCGACGATCTCCACCGCGTTCTCGTAGCTCTCCCGCGTCGGGATCTCGAGGGCATGCATCGTGGCCTTCAGCGCCTCGATCGTGTCGAAGGCGAGGAAGTGCGTCGTGACGACGATGCGGCGCAGCGCGTCGCCCCGGGGGTCGTCCTCGTCCACGACGTTCCTGAGCCATATCTGGCCCGTCCGGTCCTTCACGACGTCGATGATGCATCCGTCGTAGCGGAACAGCTCCTCGACCTGCTCGATGCCCGCCAACGGGTCGCCGGCGGCCGCCGCGGCGGCCCACATCTCGTCGTAGGTGGCGCCCTTGACGCTGATGTTCCCGCGCATCAGGCTTCCGATTCCGCCGCGCGCTTCTCCGCGATGGCATCCATCGCGTCGGCCACGGCCTCGAGCTGTTCGGCGGCGGAACGCATCATGCGCGCGGCCTCCTGGGGATCTCCACCGGCGTCGCTGGTCTCGCCCAGCACGAACAGGGCCAGCCCGTCCTGCAGGATGTTGTCGTACGCAAGCCGCTTGACGCTGTTGAAGCCGAGGCCCTCGATGCGCGCGACGGTGTCGCCGTGCTCGCCGTCGTAGGCGACCAGAGCCTCCCTCTGAAGATCGGTGAGCGCGACGTCGTCCTTCGTCTCCTTCAGGAAGCGCAGCTCCTGCATGGTCGAGTTCTCGATGTCGACGCCGTCGGCCGTGATCATCACGACGCCGCCACCGAACGCCCCGGTGTGCGGCTTGTCGTCGCTGTAGGCATAGGAGAAGCACATCGGCAGAGCCGACGGGCACGTGACGCGGATGACTTCGCCGAGAGCGGCGACCTCCGCGTTCTCCATGCCGTGGATCGAGAGGGGACCCTCTTCGTCCTCCCGCTCCGTGGACACCATGAGCGAGACGCCGCCTGTGCTGTCGTGGATCTCGCGCAGACCCTGAAGACGGTCCTCCGCGTCATGGCCGTCCCGGAGGAAGGCGGCATGCAGCGCGTCGCTGATCGTCGGCTCGTCGCCGGCGTCGATCGCCTCGATCGCTGCGATGGCTTCGAGGATCAGTGCGATCTCGGTTTCTGGGGCTTCGATCTCGAAGCTGGTCTGGAGCGAGCTCTGCGACATTGTCGTGGTTCCTGTTCGTTCAGTCGTCTTCGACGGTGCAGACGGCACCCGAAGAGAATAGGGGGGATTCTTCGATCTCGGCCTCGAGACGCTCCCTGGCGATCTCCATGGGGTCGTCACCGTGGGGGACCAGCACGCGGAAGAGCGCGACCGCCGAGGCGAGGTAGGAGGAGGGACCGTCCTGACGGGCCTCGATGCACTTCAGCGGGCCGATGCCTCCGCCTCCGACCAGGTCGCTGTCCTCCATCGCGTCATCGAACATCGATTTCGCCTTGGCGACGGCCTCGTCGCCCGTCGATGCCTCGAGGTCGAACTGGACGATCGCGGTCGCCAGCATGTCCGTGACCGGATCGCTCATGCCTCGCGGCTTCCTTCGGACTCGTCCTCGGCGTCGTCCGGGTCCGCGAAGAAGGAGAGGTCGCTGCCGAGCGCTTCGAGCTCGCCCTTGAGGCCTTCCTGAGGCACGGCATCGGCGCTCTCGACCATGGTCTGGCCCACGGCCTCGCCCTGATGGACGAGATCGCCGATCCGTTCCAGCGACATCCCGCTCACGAACGCCTTCGCCTGTTCGGGCGTGTCCGCCTCGATCAGCATGGTGGTAACGACCTTCAGCTTCTGGATCGGCATCAGTTATTCCTCTTTCCTGTCGCGCAACGGCGTTCTCGCAGCGCCAGTCAGCCCTCGAGCAGTGCACTGCTCTCCATCGTCGCGAGCACCTCGTCGGCGATGGCCTCCGGATCCTCTTCGAGTCCTGCGGCGACGGTCTCGTCGGGCAGGTACATCCTGTTCCACGGATTCAGGTAGCCGGAGGTGTCCACGAGGAACGGCACGACTCCACCGATCGGGTACACGTCGGCGACGACGCCTTCTCCGAGATCCAGCCAGGAGTGGTGGCTGCCCCTGCCCTGGAAGTTGCCGTCCACCACCCCGATCCCTTCGAACCGCTTCGCAAGGATCCGCGTGAGAACGTGGCACGAGATCCTCTCGGGCGGGTCGATGTCGGGCAGCGCCTCGATCATCGAGACCATCCGGCGGAACAGGACGATCTTGCACTCGGGGACGTAGCCCTCGCGTTCGCAGTAGAGCCTCATCTCACGCGGCCGTCGCGACCTCGGTCGCCTTCCGGGCTCGAGGCATGCGTCGCTCGCGCACCTGCTCGTCCCAGTCCGGCACCAGCTTCAGCAGCGCGCCGACCGCCCTGTCGAAGACGTCGACGAAGGGCTCCCGTCCGCGACTGCGGGCGAGTTCGTGGTGCCAGTACGAGGCGCACGGCTCGTTGTCGTAGCCGTACTTCAGATCCACCACGAAGGCGTCCGGCGTCACGATCACGCCGAGGTGCTGGATCGTCTTCGCTCCGGCGTGGAACCGGTTGAGCTGGGTGTCGAGGAGCAGGCCCCTGGCCTGCTCCATCATGGAGAACGGACCGCGTTCCGCCCAAGTGCCAGATGGATGGCTCCTGGCCTGGTTGGCACGAGGTCCGTAGGTCGGTGCCTCGATCGACATCCTCGTGGTCGGCGTGATGCCGTGGTCGGCACGCCATTCGCGGTACAGGTCGTGACCCTGCGACAGGATGCCGCTGACGATGCGCTTCGAGAGGTCATTCCGCGAGACGACCGCCTTCAGTTCCGGATTCGTCCCGCCCTCTCCGTTCATGCTCATGTGAGCATGATGCGTGTACCAGTTCTCCTTGCGGGAGTAGTTGGCGGATGCGGCGACCATCCAGCGGAACAGTTCGAACGCCTCGTCCACGTCGAGTCCGCAGCCGTACGCGTCAGGGGCGATGATCCTCTCGAAGTCGACCTCGAACCGTGGCCTCGTCCTGATCGCGCCGGCGTCTGGCCGGACGGATGCCACCTCGACGATCTGGTCCTTCAGGTACCAGGCGTCGCCACGGGATCTCGAGGGCATGTCCGGACGCCATGGTCCGCACACGTCCTTGGCCATGACGCGCGCGTCCTTCGGGTTCCGGGCGTGCAGCACCACCGGCCGCCTGATTCGCAGCGTCCTCAGGATCGACGCCCTGCGGTGGCCGCGGTCGACGACGTCTCCGAGGTCGCCGATCCTGTTGCTGCCGGCGTCGACCATGATCCAGTCGTCGTGCGGCGCCGAAGGGAATTCCGTCGATGCGTGGAGGGCGGCGAACTCGTGTTCGTGCGGCTCGCCGTCACGACGGGTGAGGGACCGCTCGTAGGTCCTCTCGAGTTCGATCGTGACGACGTAGCGCGGCATCAGCGCATGGTCTCCATGGTGATGCGTCCGATCGCCTGGCCCATGGGCACCGTGACCGTGACGACCCGCTTCGGGCTCAGGCGCCAGATGTTCACGTCCCCGCTCACCGCGTTCTTGACGACACGGTCCGGCTTCCGCTTCTGCTGTCCGCGCACGATCGCGAGCACGCCGCCTGGCGCGGTGACGGCGTTGACCGAGCAGCGCTGCTTCGTGCCCTCGCGCGAGATGTCGACGATCGTCGGCTGTCCGTCCAGCGACACGAGCCATGCGCGGTCGCCCGGACGCGCCTTCGCGCTCCGTCCGTATTCGTCCCACTTCCTCATGGCCGCCAGCTTGGGCAGCGCGGTCGCGAAGTCGGGAGCGCTGCCGGCACAGGCGGTCGCATGCAGCGCGGCGACCTTCGCCGGCGGTACGAGGCGTCCGTACTGCGCCGAAGCCGGCATGGATGCGATCACGGCCGCTGCTGCGGCCAGGACCAGGGTCGTTGGCTTCATAGAAGGATCTCCTGTCATGCGTCGGACGGCCCCTTTCCTATCCGGGACCATTGATGGTCTCGTCGTCCATCCTCCTTCCAGGATCAAGTGCGAAGGGCCGCGACGACCTCAGTCGTCGCGGCCCTTCGCCGATCCGCTCCATTGCCAGCGCATGTACCCCTTCATGCGCACGCTCTACTCGTTCGACTTCGATCCAAACGCAGCTGACGGGGATTAGCACCCTGCATCCTCAGGCCAGCACGTCGCCGCATGCACGCGATTCGTGGCGTGATCTTCGGGTATGACGGTCCGGATTCTTCGAGGATGTCGGGAAATGTCTCCACCGGTCGTCCGTCTCATGGATCGCGCATCCATCGTGATGGACGGATCTCATGTAGGGCTCGGGAGTTGGATGGCGTGTGCCGGACGCGATTACGGCGCCGCGTCTGGGGGGATGACGCGGCGCCGTTGGGCGAGGATCCCGAGCATCTGGTCGTAAGGCCGGGGGGGGAGGGCCTGACCGCTCGTTCACCTTCGATCCGGAGGGGCGCAGGGGGGAGGCGCCGTCCGGTCAATATGTATAACGGAGCAGTAGGGATGGGGTTCCACGCGTTTCGAATCTTTTTTCAAAAAAGTTTCCCGGCCGTCCAATCACCCGAAGAGCTCCTGCTGCACGGGCTGGAACAGCTCGTGCTGGTGCGTCGTGGATCTCGGAGCCGGGGTCGAATTCCTCACCGGAGGCAGGCCGGTACGTCCGTCGATCATCCGTTCCGCGCATGCCCTCCACAGGATCAGATCGACTGTGGACACGGAGAATCCCGTCCTGCGCGCCAGTTCCTCGCAGAGGTCCTGGCACGTCGTGCCATGGCGGTCGGCGAGTCTCTGGAGATGCACGTCGGGCTTGGCGACCTGCGCACCGAAGTTCTTGGCCAGGTGGTAGCAGGTGATGCCGCCGATCCACGGGATGGATCGGCAGAACGCTATCTTGTCGTCGGCCGCAAGGTATCCTTCGAGGAGCTCGCTCCTGCGCGCCCACACGTCGTCGATGGCGCCGGCCTTGCCGGCGTGTCCGAATTCGTCGTGTGCGGACCGTCCGTCCAGCAGAGCGGCCTTCACCTTCTCGAAGATCTTCCTGGCGACCTTGTTCTGCATCCCCGAGTTGCAGATCACGAACACGGTCTCGAGGGCGAAATGATCTGGTCTGGAAGGAGGTGCGCAGGATTCCGACCAGCCGATGTCGGCTTCCGCGAAGCCGGCAGCCACCAGATCGGCGACGATTCCGTGGAAGAGTCCAGGATCGTCGAGGAGAGGACCGGCTGCGCGCATGTCGGATGCTACCATCCGCCGCGTTCGGCCGCAATCGGCGGATGACCGATCAGGCGAAGGGGTTGGGGATGTTCGGTCCGTCCGGAAGCGGCCCTTCGGCCTTCTCCGGCAGATCCTCCGCCTTCAGCGCGGCTATGGCGTCCTGGACGATGGACTGAAGCCGCTCGAGCCTGTTCAGTCCGTCCTTGTCCCGTTCGAATTCGATCGATCCCGAGATGACCAGACTGTCCTCGTCCGTCTCGATCGTCAGGTCGTCGATGGTGGTCGCCGAGGCGGGGCCGAATGGGATCATCTTCTTCATCGTCCGTTCTCCGCGTCGAATTCGAGGGTCCTGGTCCTGTCCGCCTCTGTGATGCCGGGGAAGGGATCTATGCCGGTTCTCGCGCGGAACGCATCGATCGACATCGGGACCGGTCTGCCTCCCTTGGCGTTTCTGGCGACCATCACGACTGATCCGCTGTTCGGGCCCAGGACGGCCTTCCAGATCGACGTGGGTATGATGACCCTTCCGCCTGGCAGCGTTCCGACTTCGCCCCCCTCGTAGAGAACCCCGGTCACCACGTACGCCATCCCGGCTCTCGAAGCGTATCGTCTCACGTCGGATTCCAGATCGGCCCAGGATCCCCTGTTGAGGTCCGGAGCCTGCGGAGTGATGTTCGAAAGCTCGAAGGATTCCGCCTGCGACTTCGGATCTGGCATGTCCGCGTTGGGCGCCATGTGTCCCCGGTCCCATCTCGAACGACGATAGTCCTTCAGTTCCGCCCGTTGTCCTTTGGGAAGGCTCTCGTCCGCCTCGAAGGCATCGACACGCTCCAGACGGCCAGCCGCTGCGATTCCGTCCCTCGTCAGCCGTTCAGAGACCCACAGCGGAGTCCTCGTCGTTCCCGAATGCAGAAGCCCGAACGAAACGCGACAGCGCATGGCGGTCTTCGTCGCCATCTTCTCCGGCAGGATCGGAGGGCGTCCGGACGGGTGCATGGCGTAGCATGACGCATAGGAGGGATCGGTACGGTTTCCGCCTGTCGCGGAATCGTAGGACTGATCCGGCTTCGCCCCGGTCAGTACCGCCCATCCCCTGGAGAGCCTGCTCCATGGCTCCGTCTGCGAGACCCAGGCGGTCGCCGAGGCTCCGGTCGCGAGCAGGGCCAGTCCGATCGCCCATCCGTTCCTCATGCGGTTTCCTTCGTCTTGCAGCTTCGTACGATGCATCTCGCGGCCATCGTCGCCGGCGCAGGCCTCTTTCTCGCGCCTCGCATGTGCGCCCTCGCTGTCCTGTCGCAGAAGGAGTTCACGGCGGAGCGCCTGTCCTGCTTGCCGCGGTGACCCTTCACGTGCCGCCATCTCACCACGACGCCGTTGTCCGACAGGATCGCCGAGAAGGCGTCGGCGACGATCGCGATCTCGTGGTTCCGTTCGTCGACGTCCCGTTCGACCTGGGACCTGGAACGGCCGCGGCGACGCTTCAGCTCGCGTGCGAGGCTTCTCCTCACGGTCCCCTCGAGCACGCCCATCACTGCGTCGTTGTCGGTCTGGACCAGCACGGTGTCCATCGGGCGGATGACGCCCTCCTTCAGGCCGACAGTCAGGCCGTTCACGACGGCCATCGCCTCCGCCATCGACGAGTCCCCGACCCTCACCATGAACCGAGCGCCCCCCTTCAGCGATCCCCGGTCCGACTTCAGCCAGGCGGCCCAGCCGCCGATCTTCCTTTCGGGACACATGGATGCGTCTGAGAACAGAGTTACCAGCATGGTCCATGCTAACATGTGCGTCGTATATGCCACAACGGCGCAGTTGTCCGGGCGGCTTTTTTCGGAGGAGGGGGGTTCACATTTCGGCCGTCGGGATGCTAGATGGAGTCTGGGGCGCGCACTCACGCGTACGACTCTCGCCGTTGCGGGGGTGCCTGGCATATGGGGGACTAGAATCATGAGCAACGTGCTCATCGGAATCATCGGCGTCATTCTCTTCATCGGTCTCGCTCTCGCGGGCGCGCTCTTCCTGGGCGATCGCTTCTCGAATTCGCGGACCCAGTCGGAAGCGGCGCGCTACATGAGCGAAGGCTCGCAGATCTCGAAGGCGTACGAGATGTTCCGCCTCAACGAGGGCGCGTATCCGGATGGGGAGCCGGCTGTCACGACGGGCGAGTATGCGGGTCTTGGCGTGAACGACACCGATCGTCGCAAGCTGATCCAGCTGAAGAAGAGCGGCTATCTGAAGTCGATCCCTCTCGGCCTCAGCACCGGCACCAACAGCACCAACGGGGCCTGGTATGTCAGCGACAAGGCCGGCGCGGCATTCTCGCTGATCGGCGACGACACGGTCGCCAAGGCTGTCTGCGTCGAAGCGCGCAAGCAGGCCGGCTTCGGATCGGGGGATCCGCTCGCATGTTCTGATACGCTCGCCAACAACGATCCGTGCTGCACCGGCACGCCCTGATCGTACCGTCTTCGTCGGATCGAGGGGGAGGCGTCCATCGGACGCCTCCCCTTTTTTGTGTTGCTCAGAAGCTGTTGAAACGCAGGACCATTCCCGCCGTCAGTCTGGTCGTGTCGAATTCCAACGTGTCCGCCGCGAAGCGGAACGCAAGGCCGGGTCTGCTCGCGAACGGCGCGTAGTCGGCGCCCAGACCGGTGAGGAGCCTGGTCTGGCCATCTCCGCGATCGAAGTCGACGCGCTGGACGCCCATCTTGGCGAACAGCTTCCAGGCACCTCCGACGTATGCTCGAGTGCCGAAGGTGCCGGCGACGCCGTACTCCTTGTCGATGTCGCCGAAGCCCTTCATCGCGTTGCCCTCAACGCCGACGAACACTGCCGACTCGCCGAGATCGTAGTCGAGCCCGCCGACGAGACCGACGAGATCGCCGATCGGACCGTTCCCGTCGTACTTCTCGCTGCCGCCCACGACGCCCACGTACGGCCTCACCGGATTCGCCGTCTGCGCGGCTGCGGGCGCTACTGCCGCCGCTCCGACGAAGATGAATGCGAGAAGCCTGCGCCTGATGTTCATGTTCCCGTCCCTCTCGTGCCTATCCTGTAATGCCTAACGGGGGTTAACGGTTTGGGATGCACGGGGGATGGGCATCATGTCGCATTGCGGGGCGGGTGTTGCGCACGCGCAACGCCACGGAACGTAAGAAGGGGCCGCGACCTTCGTCGCGACCCCTTCCTTCAGTCCGTAGGTTCGGCGTGAGCCGATCAGAACGGGACGTCGTCGTCGTCGAAGTCGCGTGCCGGCGCAGCCTGCTGGCGCTGACCGCCACCGCTGTTGCCGCCACCCGAGCGTCCGCCGGCGCTGCCGCCGCGATCACCGCCGCCTTCGCCGCCCTCGGCCCCTGCGGGGCCGTCGAGCATCGTCAGGACGCCATTGTAGCCCTGCAGCACGATCTCGGTCGAGTACTTCTCGACGCCATCGGTGCCGGTGTACTTGCGGGTCTGGAGCTGACCCTCGATGTAGACCTTCGAGCCCTTCTTCAGGAAACGCTCGGCGACGCCGACCAGACCTTCCTGGAAGATGGACACCGAGTGCCACTCGGTCTTCTCCTTGCGCTCGCCGGACGTCTTGTCCTTCCAGCTCTCGCTGGTGGCGATCCGCAGGTTGGCGACCTTGCCGCCGCTGTTGCCCATGGTCCGGACTTCGGGATCCTTCCCGAGGTTGCCGACCAGGATGACCTTGTTGACGCTACCGCTCATATTAGTTCCTTGTCCTTTATACGACGGGATGTGCCCGGCGGAGGAATTTCCCTCGTCACGCACATCCAATGTGCGAGCCTCCACCTTCGTCTTCTTGTGGGTCGGTACGTCCCACCCCCAACATCGCGGACGATAGCGCGATAACACGCCCGTGGGAAGCGCTATCCTCGATCGCCCGTTCGCGATCCCTCCACCACCATCGATCCGGGGGTCGCGCACGCTTCGGATCGTGCCCTTGCGCAGGCGGCCATCGTCCGCAGCCGGACCAGCGCATCGTCGAGATCGGCCTGGTAGGCCATCTCCGATCCGAGCGCGACCCCGTCGCAGTCGTCCCATTCCGTGGAGTCGGCTTCCGGCAGCATGCCGCGCACGGCGGGCATCAGGAGGGACGGGACGAGTCTGTGCATCGGCCCGATGGCCTCGAGTCTCGCGGTCAGGTCGGCCGTGGCGATGGGCCACGGCAGATCCGTGTCGGACCTGCTGCACGACACCTTGGGCACGCCGTCCCAGGAGACCGAGACGCAGGCATGGTCTGCGTCCTCGTCCATGTCCATGACGTCGCCGAGCGCCGCGAGCATGACGTTCGCGAGATCGGTCCTGTCGTCCGTTCGCGAGATCGGCAGCGATGCGACCCTGTGGATCTCGGAGAACGGGGCAGCGCTCATCAACGAACGAACGATGGTCCTGCCGAGATCGTCCAGATCATGGGCGACGAACAGCGAGGACGTCCCGTCCGAAGAGGTCATCCTCAGGATGGCGGTGCCCGTCGGCGAAGCCGCTATCTCGTGGATCCATCCGTCCGTCGTCTCGTGCTTGTGGCCGGACCAGAGGATGGTGCGGTCGTTACAGGTCGGGGCCTTCGCGTCGCCGCATGCGGCGGCCGACCGCAGACCCGCCGCCGCGTGCTCCGACCCGCACGAGCCCTGGATCCGGTTCAGGCGGAAGCCTCCGTCTCCATCGTGGTGAGGCGATGGAACGCCTGCACCGCCTTCTGGCGGACCGCGGTCGCGTCCTCCGGATCGGGCTTCCTGCGCGTCAGCGAATGAGGCATGGTGTCGTAGGTCCCGTCGGCGAGCCTGATGATGACGATCGCAGGCGGCAGCTTTGCCATGAACCGTTCCAGCAGCCTGATGCGGAATCCGGCCTGCCGACGTCCGACGTCAGGTTCGTCCTCTCCTGGGACGCGGTAGACCACGTTCCCATCTCCCGTGGGCTCCGCGAGCGAACTCGTTCCGAACGCGCTCCAGCGCCGCCGTATGGTCCACGCGCCTCCGGCGGCGACGTCGGTCCCGTTCGAAAGGTCCTCGACGAGACCCTCGATCTCCATCGTCGCGTCGTCTGCCGCCGCCTCGAGGATCGCGATGCACTCATGAGGCTCGGCGCCGATCCGATAGCCGGTGACGGTGCCGTTCTCCGTCATACGTCCGGCGTGGGACGCGAACAGATCGACGAGTTCGATATGCGGCGTCGTCCAGATCGGGCTCTCCGGGTATGCCGCCCTTCCAAGGCGGAACACGACGGGCTCGAAGCCCGCGGCGATCGTGCTGTCCGGCTCGTAGGCGACGGTGAGTCCCGCATCGTTCCGCAGGAACGTCGCCGTGCCCTGGACGGTGCGCTGCACGACGCCGTCTTCGACCGCTTCGATCGTGGCGGATCCGTTCACCGAATGGTGCCGGATCGTCCTCATCGCGTTGATCACGTCGAGCGCGTCGTCGATGAACTCCTGTGGAGCCGGCGGAAGCCCGATGCTCATCCTCGTCTTCAAGTCGTTCGTCCTTTCGCTGAGGCGGCCGCCCTGTCGCAGAGCGGCTCGAATCTGGGGATTCCATCCACGACGTCGTGCCAGGACGCATGCGTCCTCAGCCACAGACGGCCGTCGGTCATGGCTGAATAGTCGTAGGACGGCACGCCGTCCACAGGATCCATGTCGATGTCGTACACGTCGTCGTGACGCACGTACTGGCCCTGCGTCTTCACGTGACGCCACAGATCGTCGTGCTCGCCTGTCTGGAAGGTCGGCACGATCCTGTCCTCCGGGCTCCTCCGCCTGGCGACCAGCCTGCCGTCCTCGCGGCGCAGGATGGTCATCTGGGCGAGGTCGGACACCCGCTCGCAGAAGGCGACGGGCGTCATGCCGCGTAGTCCAGCAGCGGTGCTGGCGCCTCGACGGCGACGATCCGGCGCTTCCTGATCGTGCCGGCCTCCAGTGCGCCCACCTGGTTTCCCCAGACGTCCCAGCCCTCCTCGGGCTCCCGGCGGCAGAACAGCTCGATGCGCCTGTCCGTGTCGATCAGCCGCTCGAGGTTGCGCCTGAACACCAGGGGCTTCTCGCTGTGCGCGCCGATGGGATGCATCACGATCTGGCGCACGCTCTTGGACAGGCGCTTCGGCGAGCCCTTGCTGGCGAAGACCAGGATTTCGGCGTTGGCGCGGGTCCAGTAGCCCGGGCCCATGAAGACGTCGCGTGCGATGTCGATGATGGAGCGCAGGCCGACCAGCTTGTTGAGTTTGATCCAGACCTGCCCCACGGTGACGTAGCGGAATCCGTAGTGGCGGAGCAGCTCCAGTCCGTCGAGCAGGCGCGGGAAGGTCATCCAGCACGAGCACATGCAGTTCCTGGCGGCCAGGTCGGCGACCGGAAGCAGCTTCAGCTGCTCCAGGGTCATCGTGTCGTACCATCGGTTCGGGTTGCGGTCCTCCCCCTTCTCCGAGTAGTTCTCGAATTCCCAGGGGGGATCCATGTAGATCAGCTCGTACCGTTCCGCGGGTCCGCCGACCAGGTCGATCGCCACCGGCCCTCGGACCGATCTGATGTTGGCGAACGCGTGCGGCTGGACGATCATGTCCGTGGTCAAGGCCGGTTTCCTTCGTAGTCGTGCCGATTCCCTCGGGACGTCCTCAGCCTTCGCTCCAGCCGCACGGCCAGCGATCGAGTATCGACGCGGCCACGCTGGCGCCGGCGTCCGCGTCGTCTGGAGCGGGGTGCGCCTCCAGCCACGACAGCCAGTTCCAGACGAGATCCGAAGCCGGGCCGTGATTCGACGTGAGGCAGCTCGACTTGTCCGGATCGCCTTCCGCGAACGGCGCCGCGAACTCCAGCATCGCGTCGGAGCAGCGGTACATCGCCGCATCGTCGGCACCGATTCCTGCCAGACAGTCGGTCTTCAGGACGGAGACGGCGATCCTCGGAGGCGGGGGTGCCGCCTGGAGGACCGTCGCCTGGGCGAGGAGCAGGGCGGCGAATGCGATCACGGCATCTTCACGCGCGCGGCGCGGTAGCGGCGCGAGAGGTCGAGCAGCTGGTCGGTCCACACGACCGAGCGGCGGCCGGGGCAGTCCTCGCGAGCCAGTCGTGCGATGATGGCGCCGAGGTTGTCGCGGACGATGTGGAGGAGGCCGCGGTCGGCGGCGATCGCCGCGTAGGTGGCGGCGCGGATGCACAGGGCGAGGTCGATCTCGGTCTCGTCCCTGCCTTCCTTCGCGTGTCCGAGCCGGATCGCGATGTTCTTCAGCTCGATGCGCTGGTCGGAGGCCAGGTTTCGCTTGGCCTCGTCCTGCTTGCCCAGCAGGTAGGGGTTGACGGTGTCGACGTCGAAGGTGGCCATGATGCCGATCTGCGCGGCGGCCGCGATCGCGTTCCAGTCGCGGTCCAGTCCTGCCCGCATCGCCTCCATCGCTCCGTGGAAGACGGTGAACTGCTTCCGGCTGGAGAGTCCCTGGATCTTCAGGTTCTTGGCGATCAGGCCGACGACGTCCTCGACGACCGCCGTCTCGGCCTTGTCCAGCTTCAGCGGATTGGTGTCGACGGTGGTGCGCTTCTTCGGTTCGCGCGGCACGACGCCTTCGAAGGTGTCGAGATCCAGTAGACGTGACATGCTGTGTGTTCCCCCATCGGTGCGCCGGGTGGCGCGATCCGAAGACCCCCCGGCCTTCGTGGGATCATCCAATCGCGCAGTTGCCCGGCTTCTGTCAAATTTTTTCTATACGAAGCGTAGCGCCCGCTTCCATGAGACCCGCAATGCGGTCTATCACGGCGGAGGCCGTACGATACCCGAGTTCGATTCCGGTCCAGGACGCAACCAGTCTCCGGGATTCCGCGATGGCGATCGCCTCCTCGGCATCCGGAATCCTGCGTGGCCACGGATCCGAGGCGCTCCCCTGCAGGAAGTCCTCGGTCACGATCGCCTCCAGACGTCCGCGTTCCTGCGAGTAGGCCTTGGCCGCCGCGGCCCCTGCGAGCTCCTCCTCCGAAAGCAGATCCGGCCTGGCGTCCGACAGCCATGCGTTCCTCTGGAAGGCGAAGCCGGTCCTGTTCTCGATCCCGACCAGCAGTCGCAGCAGATCGTGGTTCCGTGGATTGGACAGCGACGCCTGCACGTCACCCTTCGACGCGAACACGCATAGCGCGCACGAGAGCCTCGAGCTGCCCCATGTCGAATATGCCTCGTGCATGGGGAGGCCCCGAGCCTCCGCATACGCGAAGACGTCCGCCGTCGACCAGTGGGCGATCGCGTTCCAGTTCAGCCCGGTCGTCCGGCCCGGCGTCGAGAGCCTGCTCTCGGGAGAGAGCGTCAGGGCCTTGGCGCGGTCGCGGCTCTCGTCCCGTCGCACGCCGATCACGCAGACGACGGTCTGCGTCGGGAACGCGTGTCGCAGCGTCTTCACGAACTGGTCGCGCTTCATCGCCGGCTGGCAGAACTTCTGTCCGGGCCCCGACCATGGACCGCGCAGGCGCACCTGCTCGAGCGACCGGTAGGCCGGAAGGCCGTCCGAGTAGCGCTGTTCCCATACCGAGACGAGATCCCCGCGCTCGCGTCGGACGATCATGAGCGGCAGGCCCAGGAAGGCTGCCTGCTCCTCGACGGTCGCAGGGGTCTCGCGCCATTCGACGCGCCCGAGGTCGGCATGCATCGCGTGCCGCAGCGACCGCGGATGTCCCAGCCTGTCGAGGAAGCGGTTTGCCGCATCCGCCGCGCACAGCCCGTCCTTACCGCCTGAGATGTTGAATATGAATACGGCCCCGGATAGCGCTGCCTGCACGATCTCGTCCGGGGCGTCGACCTCCATCGAGAGCGGATCCTTTAGGATGGACGTCACGGCGTTCATGCCGCGAACCTCAGTCGCGCGCCCTCGACGTATTCCCGGTTCGCTTCCGTGGTGATCCAGCGGCGGCCGAGATCCTCGGCGGCTCGGGCCGTCGTCCCCGATCCTCCGAAGGGATCGACCACCAGGTCGTCCGGCTGTGTCAGGAACGAGATGGCCTTGCGGGCCAGCTCTCCCGGCATGCGGGCGGGATGGACCGGAAGTCCCGCTTCGCGGCAGGCCTTCGCGTAGGTCTGGTCGCCGGAGTTGGCGATCCTGAAGAGGTTGGAGGGGATCGATCCGCCGTTGTCGATCGAGAATGACCCTTCCCTCTGAGCATGCCCTGAAGGTCGCTTGGCGCGAACGGATCCGCCGGCCGCGATCAGCGCCTTCATCCGATCCGAATACGGTTCGAGGATGTTGCGGTTGTCCGCATACGGACGTTCCGACCTGGACATCCACCACAGGGTCTCGACGGCGTTCTTCACGCGCTTGCGTTCGACGCCGACCCAGTTGGACGGAACGGGCAGTGCTGACGGGTTGTGCCACAGGAGCCGCTGGCACAGGTGCAGGCCCAGCCTGTCCTGCAGAGCGATGGCGGCCCTCTCCTGGTACAGCGAGACGGTCGGCGATCCCTTGACCCACGCGTCTCCCAGATTGAGCACCACCGAACCGTCGTCGGCCATGATGGGCAGCAGGGATTCGACGATCCTGCACAGCCAGTCCACGTATTCCTGACCGGTCTGGTTGCCGTACGCCTTCTTGGTGTTCAGCGCGTACGGCGGCGAAGTGAGGAGCAGTCGGACCGAGCCGTGCTCTACGATGGACGCCAGATCCTCGGCCAGACCCCAGATCGCCGCGCCATGCGGCGTCATGAAGATGGTGGTCGGATTCCCAGGCATCTGCCGGGTGAGATGCGCCCGTCCCTCCGACGTGATGCTCCATCCGTCATCCCCGCGTTCGAGGAGTCCGGCCAGTCTGGCGTGCTGCTGGGCCCATCGGACCCGGTGGGCGAGGGCGCCATGGTCCTGGCCGCCGACGACGACGCGTCGGCTGCGTGCCTCCTCGTCGAGACGGAGGCCGTCCGCGACCGCGGCGCGCGCCTGGGCCGTCGTGACGGTGCCGCCGGCGTCGCGGACGGCTTCGAGCAGCGGCAGCACGAGCTGCCGCTGCGATGGTATGGCCTGCATGTCGTTCATCCTTCCGGTGGCGTCAGGACGCCCCATTCCACGAGGTGCGCCAGCCCCTCCGCGACGCTGGTGAACGTCGCGTAGCGAACGCCGTTCGCGATGCACCAGGCTTCGAAGTCGACCTGGTTCGCCTGCTGGCCGTTGTTCCCTATCTTGGCCTCCAGGGCGCCCGATCCGTCGGCCCACAGGAACAGATAGTCGGCGGTTCCGTCGATCAGGCCCATGGCCTTCGCGATGGCGTAGCGGATCTGCGCCAGTCTGTTCTGCTGGCCGGCGACCTCGTTGGCCGGATGCGTCCAGACGCATCGCAGCCTTCCTTCGATGGTGGCCTGGCGCAGGGCGTTCGCGTAGGCCCTGGCGAGATCCTCCTCCGGCTTCAGATGGACCCCTTGCGACAGCTTCCTCGGCGCCATGAGCCGAAGGATGCGCTGCGCCAGCGAATCGTCGCGTTCCTGCGCGACGCTGCGCTTGGGCTTCTTGGACTTCGATCTCCGCTTGGCGAGAGGGCCCTTGGCCTTCTCGTTCTCGACGAGCATGGCATGGTACTCCTCAACGGAGTACCGCCTGGTCGACGACGTCCTCTCCTCGTCGTCGGCCATGGTCAGCGCAGACGGCCGGGTTCGAGCATGAACCTGATCGGGCCCGCGGATTCGTCCTCGCGGTGCAGCTCGAGCACGGGGACCTGGTCCTCCAGTCCGATGCCCAGGAGGACTGCCATCGAGTTGTCCTCCTGACAGTCGTCGAACACCGACGCCAGCGCGAACGCGTCGTCCTTCAGGCGGCGCAGCGTGTCCATGCCGTCGGTTGCCTGCTCTCTGGCGTCGAGGATGGTCCAGTGGTGCCATGTCCCATCGTCGTCCATCTCGCTCTCGACGACGATCGTTGACCCGCTGTCCGGCTCCTCGTAGCTGAGCAGCAGCGCGTCCTTCGAGATGCGCAGCTTGAACTCGCCGGGATATCCGGATCCGTCGTCGTACGGTTCGATTCCGAACATTGCACCGAAGTCGGTCGCGGTCCGTTCCAGGAATCGCACCCCCTCGATCCTGTCCAGGATCTGGTCGGATACGTGTACGGGCGATCCCTCGGAGATGTCCCCCGTCGAGTGGAAGGTGGTGAGCGCGACGACTTCGTCCGCGCCGCCGCCCGTGCGCGTGCTGACGAGTTCGACGGTCACGCACATACCACGAGGTATGTGCGCGAGCACGCGTCGGGCCACCTTCACGTAGTCCGCGCACCCGCCCTTGACGTCGGGATGGATCGATCGATCCGATTCGGTCGGGACGGGGCCGAGGTCGGTCCAGACTCCGTCAGCGAACCGACAGATGCGAGGTTCGCTGCGGCTCGAATGGTCGAAGGGCCGGTCCGAGAGCACCAGATGCCACAGATCGCATTCGATCGGCTGCACCGCCTCGATGCCCGCGACCCATCCGGGTTCGGCGCCATCGCGCGTCACGCGGTCTATCTGGGGATCTGGAATCACTTGCGGGGCTTGCGGCGCATGACGTGGTGACGACCGTGTTCGTCGTCCTCATCGGCTTCGAAGCCAACCAGGAAGCCGTTGGCGACGTATGCGGGGTCCAGATGTCCCAGGACCGAAGGCACGTGGGCGTCGATGACCAGGAAGTGCAGATCCGCGTATTCGCTGACGATCTTCAGGGCCCTGGTCGCGTCCTGCGTGCTCTGCGCGTCCATGTTTCGGACGAATATGGTCGTTCCCTTCCTTGTGATCTGCATGTCGACGCCGTGGGCCGCCACGCGGCGGGCGAGGGTGTCGATCGGATCGGTCTGCGGCTGCTGCAGCATGTACGCTGGAAGTGGCATGTTACTCGTCACCTTGATTTGCTGTTGAGGGTTTGGCCACTGCGCTCAGGCGTAGTGGGCCGCATCGGCCGCGAGCAGCGCGCGGTCGTGCGTGTCGAGGTCGGAGATGAACCGGGTCCAGGCGACGTGGACTCCGGATCGTATGGCTATGGTGGGCGACGCCGCACCGTACGGCGTGCGCAGCATGCATATGTCCTCGGCGACGTCCTCGGCGTCACCGTTGCTGGGATGGATGTCGGTGGTGGGTTCGTGGGTCCCCTTCAGGGTCTCCACGTCAGGCGCGTCCGCGCTCTCGAGCATGATCGAGAGCCAGGCGCATTCCAGATCCGTGTCGTTCGCGCGGCGATGTATCGCACGCGCGACCGCGTTGACGACGGCGCGCCGTTCGGATCGCGGATAGAGGGAGCAGGTCTCCTCGATCCGCGCCTCGATGGCGTCGTTGAGGTCCTCGTACCATTCCGGACGAGCCGTCACTGCGACGTCGCCGCGGTCTGCGCGATCGTCCGCGACACCTGATCGACGACGCGTCTCAGGTCTTCGTCCTGCGGCGACGATGCGATGAGATCGATGATCTGAGCCTTCACGTCTTCGAGCGTGAAGCACTCCTCCGACGTGGCCGCCCCCGGATACGAGGGCCACCCGTCCAGCATGAACGAGAGGCAGTCCCGCTCGAAGGCCGCCGGACCGGCGAGGTCCAGGCCTTCGAGCATCTCGATCATGTCCCTCTTGCCGGCCAACGCGAATGCGAAAGCCGGCGTCTTCCCGTCACGCTGTCCTGTCGATGCGTTCTCCATGTCGGGCTCATTTCCTTCGGCATCTGGATTCCGATGGATACAGCCCTAAACTACCAGAACCCCTTCCTCAGGAGCCGAAGGGCGCAGGCCCTTCGGCGAAGAAGCCCCTCACGCCACCAAGAGCCTCAACCTCCCCGTCGACGTCCGCCGCCGGCACAGGGCTCGTCTCGACGCTCGTCCTCGTTCCGATGAACTCCCCGTTCGCCATGTGGTTCGCGACGTCCACGTCGCTCATCGCCGAAGGGTCCAGAGCCGTGGGATGCAGCACCGAATAGGTGATGGTCGTCCTCGACACGTCCTGGTTGGCGATCGCGTCGCTCGTTGCGTCTTCGCTCATGTTCGATCGTCCTTTTGTCTCATGTTGGGCCATGCCCAATCACCCTCTTCGTCCCGATCCGCGCGTGGGTCAACGTCGGGTCGTTCTTCTTTGCGTTGCCGAACGGCCGTTCCTGAGGCATTGTGGCTCCCGATGGTTCCATGGGGGTCTAGGATGAATGGTCGCATAGGCAGCGCTCTCGCGGCTCGGGCATGGTGGATGTGGTCTCTCGGCGCCATCGTCGCGGTCGTCCTCGCCACCGTATCCGGCGGCGTGTTCTGGACGTCGCTCCGCATGGAGCAGGCCAGATACGACGTCGAGCAGTCCCGCTCCAGGTCCCTCGAGGTCATTGTTTCCGCGACCACGCTCGAATCCTCGATGATCGACAGGCAGCGAATGGCACGCGGCCTCGTCATCTCCAAGGGTGCGCTCGATCCCTTCGACAGCGTCGAAGGCCAGTCCGAGCGCACCGCCCAGTCCCTCACGACCATGGTGTCGTCAGATCCCGTCCAGTCCAAGAGGGTCGCCGAGCTCGTATCGGCCGTCGTCCAGCAGGCCGCGCGCGTGGAGACGGCGAGGGAGCAGATCCGGAACGGCAGCGACGTCGCCGCCACGGAGGCGGTGGTGTCGGGCGTGGGCGAGGAATCCATCGCCCGCGTACGCCGCATCGTATCCGACATCGTCTCGGACGAGCGCGCGAACCTGATCCGCACCCGCGGTCGATCCGCCGAGATCGAAGCCGAGACCGAACTGTACACGTATGCGATTGGGCTGCTCGGTCTGCTCATCCTCGTCGTCGCCGGCACGGCGGTGATGGTCAGCGTCTCGTCCTCGTGGAAGTTCAGGGTCGGAGAGATGCAGAGGCGTCTCGACGACGAGGCGATCGCAGCCGCCGAGATGATGCGCATCGCGCACGAGGCGACCGGCGCCGGCACGTGGGAGCTTTCCCTGTCCGGACCAGGCGCCTCCTCCGTGCGCTGGTCGCCGGAGCTGCACCTCCTCTACGGGCGCGACGTCAGGCTCGGATCGCCCGATCGGGACGAATGGCGCGCGATGGTCCACCCCGACGATCTCGACGTCTGTCCATGGACGTCGTCCGCACCCGTCGGCGGCGCATCCTTCGAGATGACCTTCCGGATCGCGACGCCCTCGGGACGCTGGAGGCACGTCGTGTCCCGTGGCTTCGCCTTCAGGACCGACGGGATCGCGCGCATGGTCGGGATGGACGTCGACGTCACCGAGCAGATCGAGAACCGCGACGAGCTTCGCCGGCTCAACGACCTGCTCAGCAGGGAGGCGGCGAGCGACAGGAGGGACCGTGAGGTCGTCTTCGAGTCTTCCGGCGACCTCATGGCCCTCATCGAATCCGACGGCACGATCCTCTCGGCGAATCCGGCCTGGGGCGTCTCTCTCGGGTTCGACCCCTCGTCGATCGTCGGCACTCGGATATCGTCCCTGCTCGCCGGTGGTTCCGGATGGCCGGGCGTCGGATCGTTCACCGCCGAGATGATCGCCTCCGGCAACGGCCGTCGTGAGATCGAATGGACCGTGACGGAGACCGGTGACGGACGCGTCGTGGCCGCAGGGCGCGACGTGACGGCCCAGCGCGAGGCGGATGCGCGGCTCCGGCATGCCGAGGAGGCGCTTCGGCAGATGCAGAAGATCGAGACCGTCGGCGAGATGACGGGTGGCATCGCCCACGACTTCAACAACATGCTGACGCCGATCGTCGGATTCCTCGACATCCTGCGGATGCGCCACGCCGACGATCCGAAGTCGTCGCGCATGATCAATCTCGCGATGCAGTCGTCGGAGAAGGCGAAGACGCTCGTGTCGAAGCTGCTCAGCTTCGCCAGGCGACAGCAGCTGGAGTACCGCGTCGTGGACGCGGCGGAGATCGTCGTCGGCATGCAGGAGCTGGTCGACAAGGCCCTCGCGGGTTCGGGCGTCGTCACGACGGTGACGACGCAGCACGACAAGGCGTGCGTGAGGGTCGATCCGAACCAGTTCGAGATGGTGGTCATGAATCTGGCGGTCAACGCGCGCGACGCCATGCCTCAGGGCGGTCGGCTGACCATCTCCATCGATCACCGCGACCATGGACCCAACGACATGGGTCCAGGCCGGTTCGTGGTCGTGTCGGTCGCCGACACGGGCATCGGGATGGACTCCGAGGTCCTCGCCAAGGCGGTCGAGCCGTTCTATTCCACCAAGGGGGTCGGAAAGGGGACCGGACTCGGGCTGTCGATGGCGCACGGCATGGCGGCGCAGAGCGGCGGCGTCCTGACGCTGGAGAGCGAGGTCGGTCGCGGCACGGTCGCGAGCATCTGGCTGCCGCACCTCGACGACTCGCTCCTCGCCCCTGCCGTCGTGGACGACCGGTCCAGGACCGAGTCGCTCGTGGCGCCGCTGAAGGTGCTGCTGGTGGACGACGACGAGATCGTGAGGGGAAGCATCAGGGAGATGCTGATCGGTCTCGGCCACGAGGTCGTCGCCGCGTCGTCCGGAGCCGAGGCGATGTCGCTGATGGCGAGGGACGACGGCTTCCAGATGCTGGTCACCGACTATCTGATGCCGTCGATGACGGGTCGCGAGCTGATCGATCGCGTGAGGGAGGTCCATCCCGACATGCCGGCCGTCATCGTGTCCGGCTACACGGCGCTCCAGGACCGCGACGAGGTGAAGGACACGACCAGGTTGTCGAAGCCCTTCACCACCATGAAGCTCGACGACGCCATGAGCAGGGTGGCGAAGCGTCCGTCCGGGCCCGGCGACAACGTCGTCAGGATGGACCGCCGCGCGTCCTGACGCGCGGCGGGATCTTCCTTCAGTCGTCCGTGCCCTCGATCCCGTAGAGCGTGCCGAGGCCGATGGCCTGCACCTCGAAGGGATGCATCCCGCTGCGCTCCTGCACCCATTTCGGCGCCATCGTCGAATGGGCGTATTCGTCCGGATAGGACGCGGTGCCGTGGTAGATGTCGTCGGCATGCTTCCGACCCCAGCGCAGCGCATCGAAGGTCGCGTCCCAGACCGTGTCGCCCGTCGGTTCTACCGAGTAGACGCCGCGACCGACTTCCTGCTGCGCCGTGTATTCGGCGCTGACCTGCAGACCCGCCTTCTTCTCGGCCTCGGTAGACAGCAGATACGACAGGGCCTTGGTCCAGTCGTTCCACGACGCGCTCTGCATCGCGATCTCGAAGGGGATCAGGATCGCGAGCTCGTGTCCGAACTCCGTCGCATCCTCGTCGAGGACCATGTGGCCGCCGAGGGACTCCATGTACGGAGCCAGATGCTCCATGTGCGCGTGGGCGCGGCGCAGCGCGGCCGCGTCGTCGCGGCTGTCGTCGCCCTGGTCCGCGTAGGAGAACTCGATCTCCGCCACCAGCCACTTGCGTCGGCGCCACAGGGCCGAAGCGCCGAGCGAGACGGGCAGAGCTCCGTCGTCGTTCAGTGTCTCGTCCGTTCCGAGCCACTCGTACTCGTCCTCCGTCAGGGGAAGAGTGTCGCCGCGGTCGTTGTGGTACGGCAGACCCAACGCGGCCAGCATCGAGATCGTGACGTCGCCCAGGTCGCCGCCCTGGTACGTGATGTACCGGACGTCGTCAGAGGCGTCCCGCTTCGCGCGCTCCGCGATCCGGGTCTTCGACTGGATCACCCCGTCCACCATGATGCCGCCGTCAGGCAGCACGACGGGCTTCAGATCGCGCAGGATCCTCGCTGCAGCGACCATGGCGTTCTGGTAGCGCTCGATGGAGTTCTCGGCGATGCGATCCGCATCCTCCTCGTCCTCCGGATCGCCATGATCGTGAGCGTCGTACCAGACGTCGGCGCTCGCGCCGTCCTCGAGCTCCGCGGCGATCTCCTCGGCGTTCACGAAACCGCCAAGAGCGCTGGTCGGGACCTTGGCCGAGTCGTCCTTCGGCGAGGGATCGCGTTCGGGGTGTCCGGCCCAGCCCTGCGCGTCGCCCTGCGCCGTGGTGGAGAAGGGGCAGGTGTCGTCCGAGCAGCGACCACCCGCCTTCAGGGGAGAATCGCAGCGGATGCAAGTCCCCCTCTCCGACGTGGGGAGCACTGCGCAAGCTCCGCCCGGCAGTGACAGATCGAAGGTGGACTCCTCGACGAACTCCTCGGATTCGGCGTTCTCCATCTCCGCATAGTACATGGAGACGATCTCGCCGTCGGTCATGCCGATGGTGTCGGCCGGCACCCCCTTGTGGTCGGAGATCTCGTTCCAGCTCTCTCGGCAGTACTGGGCGACCTCGGCGTCGAGTCCCTCGGCGCTCAGTGCGACCCTGACGTCGCTACCGTGTCCGTGGACGATCCTCGCCACGTGCACGGTGATCCTTCCGGCCTCGGGAGCCGCCTCGGTAGCGGTCTTCGGCATGAAGGGCATCTCGAGACGCGCTGCGATGCTGCCGATGGCATCGTCGATGTCGTCGATGTCAGTGTTCTCGGCCTCGTCGTACATGCCGTCCTCGATGCCGCTGTTCACGTCGTCCGAATGCGCCTGCGCAGCCCCGAGCAGCAGCTTCAGATCCGCACGGGACACGCGGATCGAATCCGCGTCGTCCTCCAGGGGCAGCAGGCCGGCGCTGTTGCGTGCGGCCGCATGTCCCAGATCCGAGACCTTCTGCATGTCCGCCCATGCCGCGGGATCGCCGCCCGCCTTGCGGTTGTCGATCTCCTGATCGATCTGCTCGAGTGCGGCGAGCAGGAACGGCTTGAGGGCGGCGTCGCCGTCCGTCTGCGTCTTCGGGCGGATCGCCTTGATCGCGTCCAGGGCCTCGGCGATCGTCTGACGCGTCCAGAGCACGTGGCGTTCCGCGTCCTCGTTGCGGACGAGTGCGAGGAGCTCGTCGGCATGGCGGAGTTCGCGGATCGTCTGCCCGCGGTTGCCGAAGTCCGCCGCATCGAATGCTCGGGTCAGCGCGAGTTCCGCCTGTCCGACGGTGTCGACTTCGGCCTGGCCGGTGCGGTCCGCCGCCGGTTCATGCGCCGTGTAGCCGTCGATGCGGTTCTTCGCGGCGTGGATGATCGTGGCGATCGACGAGAGGTCTTCGCGCGCACCGGTGCCGCCGAGATCGTCCATCTCGGTATCCGAGACCTGGTCGATCCTGACCAGGTGGCCGTAGGGGGTGATGCCGATGGCCTCCCGACGCTCCTCGTCGACGACGCGTTCGACGAACGCCTCGTCGATGCCGTACGGGGCGCCTGCGAGCGGATCGTCGACGACGATGAGCACCTGGCCGTCAGGCAGCTCAAGACGGCCGATCACCTTGACGGGCGGAGGGTTGATGTCGCCCTTGGCGGATGCGGCGGTGAAGGCGTTCGAGCTGGCGTACGCGAAGGCGTAGGCCGCGGTCTCCAGCAGAGCGCGACGCTTCATCTTCACGCCCTGCTTGTCGAGGGCGTGTTCGAGACGGTCTACGAGGACCGTGGATGCTTTGATAGTCATGGGGTACCATTCTCCGACTGGCAGCCAGGCGTCTGTTCGCGGAGGATCCCGTTGTCCGCTTGCGCCGGCCGCCGTCGATGAACGGTGAGGTTGTGTGGCAGTCCAAGCATTCGTTCCGTGGGTTGACCTGCTCCCTGCGACAGGAGCGCATCCTCTCGGATGCTGGGATCGGTGGGCTTCACGGGGCCCGGTCGCCTTGCGGCTCCCTGATTGCCGCCGCGTCTGCATTCGCGGCGGCAATCAGGAGGTCGTACTGCGTTTTCCTCCGGCTGGCGGAGGTTCTCCCTCCATCACCAGCCCTCTGTCCTTGTCATCTTTCCTCCAGCGCGCATTCCCTTTCGACGGCGCGGGATACGAATCCCGTCCCGTCGGGTCGCGTCGAGCATGCTCCGGCCACTGCATCGGCCCCGATCCCGAACGCCGCGCCGACCTTCAGCGCGGCGGCAGCGGCGAGCCTGTCCATGACGCGGGGATCCACCCTCCCGCTGGTCCGGGGTCTGCTCATTCCGCTTCGTCGACGTCGTAGTCCAGCGGGCGCTGGACCACCGACCACGTCGCGAAGGCCGCGATCGTCGCGATCAGCAGGAACGCGAAGCCGGACAGCAGGGTGATCGTCACGCTCCTGAACTCCAGGAACAGCTTTCCGGCGAAGAAGCTGGCGTACCAGAGCGCGGTCGCGAAGCACGCCATCCTTACGCTCGTCCCGTCGGGTCTCGGATTCCGCGCCATGACGTGGAACGACAGCCCGAGCATGACGAGGACGACGAGGAATGCGAAGCCCAGTCCGAAGAGGCCCTTCCATGTCAGGAAGAGCAGCAGGAATCCGAAGCCGAGGGCTACGAGGAATACGATGATGCTCAAGGCATGTCTCTCAGTTCGCGTGGTTCGATTTCGCATGCGTTCCGACCCGCGAGTGGCGGATCGAAGGAGGTGGCGACTGGCGGATCGATGCGCAGCTCGAGCGCGCGGGCCAGGAGCATGAGGCCGAGCACCGCCCCCATGCCCGAAAGGATCGCCAAAGGCGGTGCGACCGGTCCGACCGACGAGACCGTCGCGTCTATGACGGCGAGGGGGACCGCGACGGAGGCGGGGATCGCCGCGGCGTATCCCATCGCAGGCACCGTCATGCCGGCCACGCTGTCACGCACCCGCTTCGACCAGCGCCGTGCATGGGCGACGATCGCCAGACTGGCGAAGTAGCATGCGCCCATGGCGTTCAGGACCGCGACCGTCGTCCGACTCGGATTCTCCGTCGGATCGGACGACATGGCGATCGCGGCGCACAGTGTCAGAGTGACCGTCATCACGAGGGACGCCAGCGCGGTCCTGCGTGCGAGGTGTTCGTGCAGTCTGCTCAACTCTTCTTCTCCGCTTCGTTCCCGGCCGCCCTCATGGCCTCCCAGAGGGGAACGTCCTCAGGCATCACGTATGACTGGTCTTCGTCCGCATGCCAATGGACATCGTGTGCGAACACGGGCGGCCTGAACCTCACGCGGGGCTGCAGCTGGGGCCATCTTCCCGATACGTACTCCGGCGCGCCCGGCCATCTGCGCTCAGCCTCGGCCTCCGCATCCGCATGTGCGAGGTCCGTCCTCGCGATCTTCAGCGCCTCGCCCTGCTGGCAGGCCAGGCAGCAGTAGACGTCTGATCCCATGAAGCGCAGCGCGTTCCGGTCCAGCATTGCAGGCTCCGGCTCACGCACCGCCCATCTGCGTCGGGCGTGCCAGTCGTCCTTCGCCCTCTTCGCCGCAGCGACGTCCTTCCAGTCGGATCCTTCCGGCGCATCGACGGGTTGCGGGTTGTCCTTCAGCCACCTGGCCACGTCCCGTTCCCGGCGGGCGGTCTCCTCCGCCTCGAGCCGGATGGAAGGATCCCTTCCGGGTCCGGCCCACTCGCCCTCGTCGTACGAGATGCGTCGACCGCATGCCGACGAGGCGCAGTGCGAGTACCATCCCTCGTCGAGCATCGCCGAGACCGGCACCGGACCGGGTGCGAAGGCGTCGAACCCCGGACTCCGGGCGACCTTCATCGTGATCAGCGAATCGGCGTCGGCGTGCGTCGCCCTCGCGGCCGCGCCGGAGACCGCGAAGACGATCCTCTGGTTCTCGTCGTCGGCGTCGCCGCAGACGAACGCCAGCATGGGTGCCGCGTTCGATCCACTCATGCCGCAGACCGCTTCCTGGCAGCGGCGGCGGCGAGCTTGAACGCCTCGACCGCGGCCTCTCGGCCATGCGTCTCCATGATGTGCGTCGCGAACGACTGCAGTCGGCGCATGTCGGCCGCACGGTCGGTCTGCGCCTTGGCGTTGTCCATCCACACGATCGGCTGCTGCGTCGGAAGAACGCCGGTGTCTCGCAGACGGCGCGAAGCCACGCCGGCGGCCTGATCGACGACGTCGTTCAGTTCGACTTCGATCGGGACGTCGACGTCGGCCGCCTTCCGGGTGTGCCCCTTCTGGTGGACGACGGTCACGAGGTGACCGACCTCGGCCCGCAGGTCGTACACGTCCTGCCAGGCGATCTGATGCTTGATCGCCCTGAAGGACGACGTCCGCCACTGGTTCGTGGACCACGCGTCCAGATGCTCCTTGAACGACAGCACCACGTACTCGCTGTCGAGGACGATGGTGAAATGGTCGCCGTGCACCATCATCGACGAGATCGGATCCGCCTCCATGGCCTCCTTCAGGTCCCTGATGGTCCGAAGGGCATGGAGGAATCCGAGCAGTTCGATCTCGCCCGTGCTGGTGTCCAGCTTGCCGCCGACCATCACCTGCTGGAAGTCGGCCACGCGGGGGTGGTCGTCCTCGAATCTTACGACCACCGCGTAGGCCCCAGGGCCTCGACCGCTGCGGCCTTCGGGTCCTGGAGTCCCGAGCGACGATCCGTCGGAAGCGATGATGGGCATCAGGCTGCGAGCTCCGTGTTGCGGCCGAGGAAGTCGGCCTCGTCGGCGTCCCATTCCCATAGCGCGACCGGCCGGGTGAAGTCGACGCCTTCCCCCGCGCCAGGCAGGTCCGCGAATCGCCAGAACGGCAGTCGCACCACGTCCCTCGTCGCCCGCATCGCCTGCACGTCGAGAGCGAGCATCGAGGAGGGGCCGCCACAGGTGAGATGCACGCGCCCGTCGTGGTCCATGTAGTGTCCGCCCCGGCCGATCCTGAAGCCGCCCGGCACGTCGGTGCTGGACAGCGTCATGACGGTGCCCTCCGGCGCGATGCTCCAGCGGCGCGTCAGCCGCAGCGCGTGCCCCGCACGAGGCGAGGCGGAGATCGGCGTCGTCGCCTCTGGGATCGCCAGGTCCCACGGCTTCGTGCGGTCGGGAGCGTAGCCGACCGATTCCAGGAGATCGCATGCCGAGGAATGAATCGCCTCTCCGCGCCACGAATCGGAAGGCTGGTGCCTCCACGCGTCGTTGCGAAGCCTGGACCTCTCCTTTCTGGACGGAGTATGTCCAGCCGACCACAGCATGCCGAGGGCCCGCTTGTGGACCAGTGCCGCCAGGGCGCTCACGCCCTCACGCCTTCAGTGCGCATAGTGTTTCTTCCCCGCAGGAGTGCTTCACGCTCCTACGGAACATAGACGGCCTCAGGCCGTGGTCTTCCTTTTGCGTTCCTTGTTGGCCCTCACGCTCGTCCCGAGGCCCGATCGACGTGCGATCGTCCGCTTGCGTTCCGCGTATTCGACCGGCACCATCGGATAGTCGGCCGGCAGGCGCCACCTCCTCAGATACTCTCCCACGCTCATGCCGTGACGCCTCGTTACGTACGACTTCAGGAGAGTCACGTCCCTTCCGTCCTCCAGGCACACGATCCTGTCGGGGAACACCCCCGGCCATCGTCCGGAGTCGACCTGACCTTCGGCCTTCGCCTCTTCGGGCATCTCGGGCCGGCCTGCGGACACGACGGGCTCCGCTCCCGCTATGTTCGAGAGCTGTTCATGCACCATCCTGAACAGCGCCGGGATGTCGTCGCTGCAGGTGGGCCTGGAGGCGAGCTGGATCCCGACCAGGTGCGCCGTCATCTGCGCGAGCAGCGCCGGCACTCCCGTCGGAGGGACGACCACTGGGGAGAAGCGTGGAACCGTCTGGTCGTCGATGATCGTCATGTCGGTTCTCCTCGTGGGATCTTCAGGATGCCCCGGCATGATGGATTGAAATGGTTGACGTGTCATTAACTAAATGATGCGTCCTCGAAAGGGACGACTGCGACTGGTCAGCGTCGTTTTGCCGTTGACGCGGAGCGGACGATGGCCGATCGTCTCGTCCTACGCACGGAACGGTCCGTCGTCGCGTCGTCAGGACGGGCTTGCCAAGAGGCATCCCTGATGCGCGTGGTGGACATGGCGACGACGGGGGTCGTCCGACGGGGGGAATTCGATGAGGTTCGTTGTCGCGATCGCGGCGCTGGCGGGAGCGCTCCTCGGAGCGTCCCATGCGGATGCCCAGGTGACGTCGAACTTCGGCATGCGCGGCGATCCGTTCCACGGCGGTCGCAGGATGCACGCCGGCATGGACATGGGCGGACGGGTCGGAACACCGATCTACGCCACGGGCGACGGCTACGTCCGTCGTTCCCGCTGGGCCGGCGGATACGGCAACCTCGTCGAGATCGAGCACGGCTTCGGCTACCAGACGCGCTTCGGACATCTGTCGCGATCGCTCGTCCAGGAGGGCCAGTTCGTCCGCCGCGGGCAGATGATCGCCCTGATGGGATCGACCGGCCGTTCGACGGGTCCGCACCTTCACTACGAGGTACGGGTCGCAGGGCGCGCGGTGGAACCCTCCCGATTCATGCAGATCGTCTTCACTCAGCAGCCCGACTGGAACGCGGTCCGGTACGCGGCCGCATCGTCGACTCCGACGCCTGTCGCAAGGTCGCGAGGCACGGCCACGCTCGCGATGGCCATGGTGCGTCGCCCCCGCTCGACCGAGGACCTGAGGAAGGTCGGCGATCTCGAGATCGACTATGGAACCAAGGGCTCCGCCACGTCGCGACGTCAGGCTTCGACGGCGTTTGGCGGAGGACACGTCAGCTTCGGAAAATGAGGGGTCGCGTCATGGATTGTTGCAACGCAGCATGATCCAGGATAGGAGGAAGACGCCTTTCAGGCATCCTCTCCTGACTTCAGGGCCGTCCCTCGGGGGGCGGCCCTTTTTTCGATTCCGCTGCCTGATAGGCGGCTCTCGCCTCCCTGGCGCGAGACCGGTTCGATCCATGGATCTTCACGTGTGCCTCGAGCTCCCTCTGGGCGATCCGGCGGGCCTCCTTCTGCCGGGCCCGGACCTCCGTCTTCACGACCTTGTCGATCCGACGCTGGACCATGCGGTCCCAGCGTTCTAGGCATTCTGCCTGCTCGAAGGCGTGGGCGAAGCCCTTTTCGGGAACCAGCCTCCGCATCTCGTCTACGAGGAGTGCGCATGCCATCGCGTCGTTGAGCGCACCGTGAGCGCGACCACCGGCCGCCGCGTCGATGCGATTCCTGAGACCGAGCTCCTCGGTCATCCGCGACAGCTTGTAGGACTGGAGATCCGGCAGCAGGCTCTTGGCCATTCCGAAGGTGTCGATCGCAGACGTGGGACGCCATCGCGGCAGCGCTCGACTCATGGCGTCCAGGTCTCCGTGCACGGCCTGGCCTCCGACGGGCGTGTCGCCCAGGACCGCGAGGATCTCGTCGGCGAGGTCCGCGATGGACGGCATGTCGGCCACGTCGCGGTTGTGGATGCCGTGGACTCGCGTCGCCTTCCAGTCGATGGGTTCGGACGGTCTGATCAGCCAGCTGTGCATCCGACCCGTGGGCACCAGGTCGATCGTCTCGACGAGACCCAGTTCGACTATCTCGCCGATCCTCTGTCCGTTCCCTTCCGTGTCGAGGAACCAGCGGCGTCCGTCGATGGGACTGCGGCCCGTGGCCGCTTTCGTATCTGAAGTCGTCATGCGGACCATGAACCATAGCGTTGGAGGCCCGGCCGGGAATCGAACCCGGGTGCGAGGATTTGCAGTCCTCTGCGTAACCACTCCGCCACCGGGCCCCGGGGCTTCGGACGACCATCGGTCCGTCCGCACTCGACAGGACGCATGGCGTCCTCTTCCGATCCCTCCTGGAGCGCCGAACGGGATTCGAACCCGTGCGTCTCACGAACCGCTTTTGCAGGGCGGCGCCATCGACCACTCGGCCACCGGCGCTCTCGAAGGATGGGCTTCCCGACTGAATCGGGACGAATCTGGAGCGGGGTACGGGACTCGAACCCGTGGAACCTATGCGCCTCCGGCTTGGAAGGCCGGCGCTCTACCGCTGAGCTAACCCCGCGTGCGGCAGGGATCGGTACGGTTCAGTCCCGTCCGATCCCGGCCGTACATCCTCGATCGCTCATGTCGAAGCGGTCGCGCAGGTCGGCGAGGACGCCGACCGTCTCGGGGATGGCCGAGGGGAACGCCTCGGCGAAGCCGGGCACGATGTGGGCGATGACGGCATCGTGGATGGCGTCGTCGGTGGCGATGGTCGGCGCCGGCTGCAGAATCGTCGTCATGTCGGTCGCTCCCTTCGTCTTGATGGTTCGGGCACTGTGGCCCATGAAACGTGCGGCGTCCAGTTCGGATGCCATGGAATTCGATGTGGTGGGACGGGAAGGAATCGAACCCTCCGCGCGGACGTGTTCAGCGTCCCGCTCTACCACTGAGCTACCGCCCCGGAGATCGGACCCGTAAGGATCCCTTCGACGTCGTTCCCGCGGCCATCATGGATGGAAGGACGAGGGTGGTGCCATCGGGAGATTTCGAGTCTCCGACCTCCGGGTTTTCAAGCCGGCGCTCTTACCGTCTGAGCTACGATGGCGTATGAGGGATGCTAAAGAAGACTGAATTCCCTTCGTACCTGTTCGGGCCTGGACCCTGTTGAAGACACCCCTTGCGGGGATTCCTGATTGGCCGGCCGCGGAACGCGGCTGGGGGGGAGCCTTCTGCGGCTCCGCGACCGGCCGGGACGCCGCATCGATCCGGGGGGAGGACCGATGCGGCGAACCGTGAAACTGGCACGAGCTCTCGGATTCGAACCGAGGGCCTTCGGTTTTGGAGACCGACGCTCTAACCAACTGAGCTAAGCCCGTGTAGACCTGAGACAGGTCTCGATGGTGGCGGAGGAGGGATTCGAACCCCCGACATAGGGATTATGATTCCCCCGTTCTACCGCTGAACTACACCGCCATCATCGAGATCTGTCGTGTTTGGCTCCCGAGGCAGGACTCGAACCTGCGACCCTTCGATTAACAGTCGAGTACTCTACCACTGAGCTACTCGGGAACACTTTTCTTTGCTTGTCCTGGCTCCGGCGACTGGATTCGAACCAGTGGCCCACGCATTAACAGTGCGCTACTCTACCGCTGAGCTACGCCGGAACGGACAGGCTGGGCTGAAAGCCCTGGTTGGAGTGCGAGGTCCCGATCGCGGCGTTGCCCGCGACGGTGCTGCGTTGTGGTGCCCCCGGTAGGATTTGAACCCACGGCATCTGGTTTACAAAACCAGCGCTCTACCGGACTGAGCTACAAGGGCATTGGAGGTTGGATCTTGTGATCCGAGAAAGCGCCGGAGCTTTGAGCTGGGGATCTCGGAATTCGACGAACTCTTGAAGGCCCCGGCTCAGTGCCGAGACCGCGCACGGGGTCTCAACACCAGCGTGTGGTGATATTCGATCCGGTAAAGTTGCGCATCTTCGTCATAGCCATTTCAAACTGAATGATCTTCACATCCCTGTCAACGACCATTTCAGGAAAAATCGACTCCGATGCGATTTTTCCGCATTTTATCCTTCTTTCTCCCCTATCGGGCCTCAACGCGGCGTTGACCGTCCCGCAGGACGTGTTAGGGTCCATCCGCAAGTTGGGGGGAATGACGAATGTACGTAGGCATCGGTAGCCGCAAGGCACGCGCGCTGAGCGCAGTCCTGGCGCTGTCGGCGGCGTCGCCGGCACTGATGGGCGCGGCGCCGTGGACGGGCATGCCCGAAGGCGTCGTGACCTGTGCGACACCTGACCTCTGGACTGGTTCGGCCCGTCTTACCGACGTGATGCCGATCGACGGCGGTTCGATCAGGGTCGCCCGTCGCACCGAGACCGTCTGGAGGACGGGCGGTTCCGTCGGGACCGACGACCAGGCTCAGGCCGTGCCCGTTCCGTCCATCAGGACCACGTGGCGCAGCGACGGCACCTGGGGCCTCCGTGGACGCGCCCGTGCGTGGGCGCAGCGTCGCGGACCGCTCTGGAACGTCGACGCCCGGACGTATCCGGTCGGACAGCGCGAGATGGTCGAGATCCTCCTGAAGGCCGGGGCGAACGCGGCCAGCCGCGATCGTCGCGGCGTCTACTTCCGCGCTCGCGCGGATGACCGCGCCGGCATCGTCGACCGCGCCGAGCGCATCATCGCGCAGCGGGCGTCCGGATCGCCGTCCTCGCGCTTCGACGCGAATCCCGCGTCCACGCCGACGCCCTCCTTCGACGTGGCCATGCTCCGCATGCAGGGCCGCTGGTCGGCTGATCCGATCCAGTTCATCGAGGCCCTGCCCGCGGGCGTGTCGATCTATCCCTACGGCACGAGCTTCGTGGCGCACGTGCCCGCCAGCATGGTCGACGGCATGTGGGACCAGATCGACATGGAGGGCGAGCGCGTTCTCCTCGTCGGCGCGTCGTCTAGGCCCGTCCTGAACGCCGACGCCGCTCAGGCGGTACGCTTCTGCGGCGGCACGGCGCTCATGGGCCGATTCCCCACGCCGACCGTCATCGGAAGGGACGCATCGGCTCTGATCCTCGAGGCCGAGACGCAGAGGATCCGGGTGCCCGTGGGCGACGTGGTGATGGTCGTGCAGACGCCGCCCACGGGCCGCGGCATCGAGGTCGCGCTGATGCGCGTCGTCCGGCGATGACCGACGTCCCGTCCGGGTCGCCATCGGGCTCGGGCAGGACGATCCTACCACGGACCGTGCGGCTGTGCTCGCTCGTCGAGCCCGACGAGGGGCTGCTTCGTCGTTCCGGCGCGGTGTTCTCAGACGGCGCATGGACCGTCTGCCTCGACGAGGACTGCGACATCGCCGCTCTGGTCCCGTGGCTCCCCCGATCGGCAGGCGGCGTCTTCGCCGGCGAACCTTGCGGTCACGTCCCTAGGGGACATGCCGCCGACCTCTCGCGATCGTTGTGTCCCTCGTCCTGGCGGGTCCTCGCGGAGGTCACCTGCCTCAGGACGGGTGCCTGCGTCGAATGCGGCGAAGAGGTCGGCCGCTCGGCGGCGCCGTCCTGGAGCTGGGACGAGCGCCACGAGGGTGTGTCCGGACATCTGTTGAGGCTTCGGGCGCTCTGCACGAGCTGTCATCACTGCTCGAGACCCGATGCGACGTCCTGGCGCTGGCCGACGACGAAGCGTCACGCACGGATCGCCGCGATCATGCGCATGGACGCGACGGCCGTCGCGACGGCCGTCGCGGAGCATTCGAACAGGTTCGCGTCCTGGGAGGGCAAACCCATGTCCCTCGACATGTCGGTCCTCTCCGGACTCGGACTGGCCTTCCGCAAGGGCTGGACCCACGAGGAGGACGTGCTAATCTCGCAATCCGGTTCGGTCAGGATCTCGGGCGTCTCCCTCTCGTCGTCGAGAGGCATGGTGAGGATGGCCTGATCCGCGTCAGGCTGCCAGTCGACGCTCGTTCTGGGCCGCCAGCAGGTGTCCGATCTCGTCGTCCGGATAGTGCATCGGCGGATCGGACTGCTCGACGAGCACGAACCCGTCGACGTCGTCCGCGTCGAGACGCACGAGGCCCTCCTTCAGGGCCCACGCGTTCCAGCTTCCCGGCCGTCCGTCGGCGACGCGGGCCTTGCGCCACATCCCCTCCGACGAAGTGAGACGAGGCAGTGCCTTCGCCTCGATCACCATGGCCCGCCGGAACAGGTCGGGATGATGATGGTGCAGCCACTTCAGCTCCGTCTCCTTGTTGAACGGACAGAAGAAGCACGCGCTCTTGATCGGCAGCGGCAGCCCGGCGGAGATGATCTCGTTCGCGCAGTCCAGACGGTCCATGCCCAGCTCGCGCAGCACGAAGAAGTTCTGGTAGTGCTTGTCGCCCTCCACGGCTCCGCGCCTACGGTCCTTCGCACCGGCGTCGAAGCCGATCACGCGGAGCACGCGCCGTCCCTGCTCCCAGCAGTCGAGCGCAGGCTGCCACGGTTCCTGGGCCTCGCGCTTGCCGACGGCCTTCCATCCCCTGATCCAGGAATCGATGGCCTTGCCCTTCCACTTCACGCTGCAGGACTTCGGTCCCAGCGCGGCGCCGGGCAGCGTCTTGTTCGCGAGCAGCTCGCCTTCGAGCGTCTCGTACGGAGCGTTCGGCGGCACGAGCCGCATCACCGTGAGCGGTATGCCGGCGTTCTCGCGGAGCCAGCGGTCGAAGATCTCGATGTAGGCGTACGTCTCCGGCCGCTCCCCCCCGGTGTCGGAGAACACCGCGAGATCTATCCGTGCGCCCAGACGCACGAGCGCGATCGTCGCGGCGATCGCGTCCACTCCCATCCCGATGGACACCATGAGAGGCCGATCGAGCGTCCTCGTGATGGCCGCTTCGAGGAGTCCCGTCCTCGGAGCGGAGGCTGCCCGGCCCTCCTGGCTGGAAGCGAAGATGTCGAGCTGGTCATTTTTCTTCACGTGTGGCTCCTTGGCCCGACAGGGCTGCCATCACCACCCCTTCCATCCGGAACGACCCGCGGGCGACGCTCTTGGCGTGTTATCACATTTCGGTGGCGTGGCGACGGCACGCGCGCTATGCATGTGTCAGTTGAACGGTCCTTGGAGACATCGAAGTGCAGGTAGGCGGCAACGTGAACACCCTCATGCAGCAGGTAATGGCGATGAGGAGCCCCGAGCTGATGGCTCGGATGCCCGAGGTCGAGGCCATGCCATGGGACAAGCGGGTCGCGCTGGTGGCGAAGGGCCACCACAACATTACGCAGCTGATCCGAGGCTGGGACAAGTTCGCCGATCTCCTGATCGCGCAGGGCTGGACCCGTCAGCAGGTCAAGCAGAAGGCGAAGGCCCTGAAGAACGCGCGTTCGCGTCTCGAGATGGGCATGCGGCTCGCGGACGAGAAGAAGATCCCGACGGCGTTCAGGGAGCAGGCGCATTCGGCGTTCGACGTCCTGGCCGCGTGGTTCCTGATGGACGCCGGCGCCCTCGAGAGCGTGCTGACGGGTCCGAGGATCGAGAAGGGGACCGTGTCGGCGATCCAGGCGACGATGCCTGCTCCCGCCGCCGCGACGAAGGCCGAACCGGCCGAACTGCCGTCGGGGATCGACGGGAACGGGGAAGAGACGATGGACGAGGTCGTGGAGGCCGGAATGGTGGACGTGGCGATGGACGTGTCCAACGACGCGACCGGACATTCGGACGACGAGGTGGCCGACGTCGCGCGCGACGACTATCGCGACTGACGACAAGATTCCGCTTCCCCCCATCCGACGTTCGGTCTACTCGTAGCGGGGGTGTCCTCGAGGGGGCACGGAGAGTTTCAGGCCTTCCGCGCGCAGTCGACGCGGCAGGCCGTTCTTTGGGGGAATGACGAGCGATGTCCGATCCGTATCCGTGGGGGAGCCAGGCGCCGACCAAGAGGGTCGTCGCGCTGGAGGCCAGCATCGTGTCCAACGACGCGAAGAAGGCCGATGCCATCAAGCGTCACCGCGAGGAGATCCGCAAGCTCGACGACATCGACAAGGGCCTCAAGTCCGATCTGCGCGCCGCGCAGACGATCGTCGACAAGGAGAAGGCCGAGGCGGATGCCGCGGCCGCGACCAGGGTGCTGATGAAGCTGCTGTCCTCGACGGGGATGGACGTCGGCGAGGCCGTCAAGTCCGGCGCGCTCGAGAAGGCGATGCAGGACGCGTTCAACAAGGTCGGCGGCAAGACGCCGCGCACCGCTCCAGCCAAGGAGGCCTCGGCCGACAAGGGCGGAGAGGCTTCGTGATCGCCGCCATCGACGGCTTCCTGAAGCCGCTCGACTGGCGGCTCCGCTCCGGCATGGCGGCGGCCTTCGGGGCGCTCGCGATGGCGATCATGGCATACGCGCTCAGGAGCTCCTCGCTCGGACCATGGCCCCTGGCCGTGGTCTGCGGCGTCGCATCGACCCTCTCCGTGTGGATGTGCCAGAAGGCCTGGCCTTCGAGCATGCCCGGGGCCGCCGGCCTTGCCGTCGACAAGTGGAAGTCCTCGAGAGGCAAGGCCACGAAGTCCGGCAGCGGCAAGTTCCTCTGGGGCCTCGGTCGCATGGCGGTCGGGGCCTTCGTCGCGTCCAAGGCCCTGGGATGGATCCCCGGAGCCAGCGAGGAGCTCGGATGGGTCGCCATGCTCGGCTTCGGCGTGTCCTACGGCTTCTTCGGGCTCGAATCGGCGATGTGGGGGATGATCGTCGTGGCGGTGGCCGCGCATCTGGGGCTGTCCTTCGGGATGGGACTCGACGTGTCGGATCCCGTCGCCAGGCGGGCGTTCATGGAGGCCTGGCTGCGCGGAACGAGCGTGTCCTGGTTCTGGGCGTTCGCCTTCGCCCTCACGCCGTTCTGCTGGATCGGCGTCTCGGCGGCCATCGGACGGACGAAGAAGTCGATCATGCGCGCCGCGAAGAAGCGCAAGGAGGCGGCGTCCGCACAGCGCAAGATCGATGCGAGGAAGGCCCGCATGTCGGGCGCTCCGGGCATCGGAGGCGACACGGCGCTGGACAAGGCCCGCGCGAAGCTGGAGGAGGCCAAGAGCAGGCTGCGCTCCTTCGACAAGGGCGTCACGAACACAGACGGCACGGACGCGACCGCGTCCGCCGAAGGCGGCAAGGAGTTGACGGGGGTGGAGAAGTTGGAGAACGATAACATGATCGACACGCTGCGCACGTACGTGACGCAGGTGGCGAGCATCCGTCAGGTGGAGGCGCAGGGACTCGACGTCGACACGCCTGCGCGTCGTGGCTTCGACAGGGTCATCATGGCTCTCGGCGACGGTGCGATCGAGATGATGCGCAAGGACCAGACGGGCTTCTACAAGGATCTGCTGAACTACTACCTCGCCATGTGCGAGGGAGAGTCCACGGTCCTCCGGGGTTCCGACGGGGAGATCGTCACGTCGATCTCGCTGGCGCCTGCGTTCGACGAGGAGGATGAGATCGACGGGATGTCCGGCATCGGCTGGAACGTGCAGAATCCTCCTTCGGAGGAGATCGGCGGCCTGGGCGACGTGATGGACGACGACGACGAGGAGGAGATCCTCCCGCCTCCGCCCAGTCCGCCCGCGCGCCCCGTGGCCCAACTCGAGCCGGACGAGCCCGCCATGATGCTCGCTCCGACTCTTGCGGAGCCGCTCGAAGTCAACGACGACAAGCCCCTCCTCCTTGAGGAGGACGTCGACGAGGACGCCACGTCCTCCATGCATCAGGAGGACGTGGCGAATCCGGAGACGGTCGAGCACGATCGCGACGAGGACGCCGATCGCGGCGTCGAAGGCGTGATCTCCGAATCCGTGGAGCCGATGCCCGCCGCGGTCGTCGAAGGCGGCAGCGTCGACGAGGACGGCGTACGCAGCGACGACGGCCGAGCCGATGGACCCGCCGAGCCTTCGGCGGATCCCGAGGCCCAGATCGAACCCGTCGAACCCGTCGAGCCAGTCGAGCCCGTCTCGCCTTTCGACGCGGAGGACGAGGGCGTCCGTTCCACGACGGACGCCGTCGTCGGCGCCGAAGCGACGGCCTCGGCCGTCGTCGAAGACAATCTGGAGAACGAAGTGTCGAATGAGGGAGTGCCTTCGGCTGCCGAGCTGAAGGCGGCCGCCACGAAGATCCTCATGATGAGGACGCCGCGCGACATGGTCGTCGCGAGCGCCGGCTGGTTCTCGTCGACCGCGGACCTCGCTGCCGCCATGGGGATCGAGGACGACGAGTTCTCGGAGCCCTTCGAGGCCTATCACGAGAAGGTGGCGGCGTTCGGTCTCGAGAACCAGGTGCGCGCGCTCGTCGCTTCGGCGACGGAGGAGCACGACGCGGACCAGTTGGACGTCGTGGTCGCCTCGCTCGTCGCGGCGGGCTGGGACCACGACGCGGCGCTCGTCGAGGAGGCGGTCGGCCGTTCCGCCGCCATCCGGGACGAGGCCCGCGTCAGGCGCGAGGAGGCCGAAGCCGCCATCGCCAGGGCGGAGGAGGAGAGGCTCGCCGCGGAAGCAGCGGCCGTCGCAGCGGCGGCCGCTGCGGAAGCCGAGGCGGCCGCGGCTGCGCAGGCCATCGCGGACGAGGCCGAGCGCGTCAGGGCGGAGGCCGCCGCCAATGCGGCCGCGGAGGCGGAGAAGGTCGCGGCCGCCGAGAGGACCAGGGCGCTCGAGAGCCGTCGTGGCAAGATCGCGGTGCAGATCCTGCTCGGTCGTCTCACGGATGCGGTCGTGGAGGACGCGATCGACCTGTTCGACAGCGCGCAGACGCTGGCGGATGAACTCGACATCGATCTGGAGACCGCGCAGGAGAAGTACGACGCCTTCGCATCGGCGCGCGACGCGCGTCTGAAGTATCGCGAGCTGGTCGCGGCGTTCCGCGCGGAGGACGTCTCGATGGTCGAGGCGCTCCTGAAGGACGAGGCTTCGTTCGACGGATACACTCCGACGGAAATGCCCATCGCGGACATCCGCAAGTGGGCCGAGGGCGTTCGCGTGCGCGAGCGTCTCGACGGACTGGTCGATGGGGACAAGCAGGTCGTCGAGACCGGCAGCATCACGCGTCGTCGCTTCATGATGAAGCGCACCGGCGTCACGGACGCCATGGCGGCAGTCGTCGACGAGGAGATCCCGCGCGAGCTCCGTGCGGCCAAGGGTCTGCGCGACGCCATGAAGAACCTCGGCGACTTCGTACCGCCGGCGCTGCTGACGCTCCTGGCCGACGCGGAGGCGCGCGCGGCCGTCCTGGCGCGCATGCTGGTCGACCAGACCGACCCCAAGATGAAGATCGGCGAGTACGCCGCCGCGTTCCTGCCCAACGACGTCCGCGTCGAGGGGGAGGATCCGTGGGAGATGCTGGTCAGGATGGCGGCTTCGGCCGTCGTCCCCGTCGAGCAGCCTGTCGCGGATGCCGGGTCTACGCCGGCGTCCGCTGCGGATCCCGTGTCCCAGCCGGCTCCTGCGCCCGTCGCGCCGACAGCCGCGCCGGCCGCGGAGCCCGTCGCGGAGGACGCGGCGACTCCGGATCGGATCAGGATGAGCACTCCCATCGGGTTCAAGGGGGCACGCACCTTCGAGGAGGTCTCCGCGCTCAACGTCGAGAAGGAGATCAAGAAGATCCCCAAGGGCACGTTCGACATGAACAGGTTCTTCAACCAGCAGCGCATAGCGCTGCGCGGGTATCTGGGCGACCGCACCGACCAGCTGGTCTCTCTGGAGGACGGCCTGGTGTACGTCTCGATCCCTGCGAAGGACGGTTCGATCCTCGGAAGGGTCCGTGTCCAGGCGAAGTCCCTGGCCTTCGCTTGGTTCGAACAGCCCGACGCGGTCTGGTTCAAGGACGTCGTGTCCGGCGAGACCAAGAGGCTGCAGGCGGGTTCGGTCGAGCGTCAGGCCTCGCCGTTCATGAACGCGCCCAACGGGGATCCGGAGACGATCATCGGGTTCGTCCTGATGTCGGCCCTGGTGACGGCGGACGGCATGACCTCTGTCGGTCCGTTCGTGAAGTCGATGGGCGACCGCTATGCGATCCTCAGCGTCAACGATTCCGATGGGCTCCGGGAGTTCATGTCCAGGATCGCGGGGCTCTGAAGCCCCCCATCGGGTGACGAGAAAGATGTGGCGCGGATCGTCACGCGTGCTATCGTGCGCTTGAAGTTACGTGGACTGGCGGCGTCCTTGCGACGTCCGAGTGGGGGTGGAATGAGGAAGATTGTCTCGATCGCCGCGATGAGCGCGGTTCTCGTCGGAACGCAGGCGACGGCGGCGCAGCCGACTCGCGCTGCGCCCGTCACCGTTCCCGGTGGCGAATGCGGGATCTCCGAGGACGCGCCGATCTTCGGCGTGGGGATCTCGGCGGGAACGGACGCGACCCCGATCCTGCTTCCCGTCGAACAGGGGATCGTGCAGCGGGGCGACAAGTCGGCTTCGCTCCGCAACATCCCCGTCGCGGCCACCTCGTTCGACGGCTGGACCACGGACTACGCCATGATGCGCCTGTCGCAGCAGGCGGGTCGTCCCATCTGGGCCGAGACCGCCGACGGCCAGCCGGGCCAGACCATCGGGGCGCAGATCCCCGCGACGAACCTCGCGGACGCCTTCGACAGGATCGTCGCCGCCAAGGGTCTGCGCTGGCGCTACGACGGCGAGAAGGTCTACATCCTGGGCGGCCGCGAGTGGACGGTCCCCATGCCGACCAGCCGCGACGTCGCGCTCGCGGTCAAGGACGCGATCGTCAAGGAGAAGCTGCCGGCCCGCATCGAAGGCGGCATGATCCGGTTCCAGGCCGACGATGCGGGCGCGTCCCGCATCAGTGCCGCGGTGGCGCGCGTCTATTCGCAGGCACGTCTCAATCCCTACGACGTCAAGTTCTACAAGGTGTATCCGATCAAGGGCGCGATCGACTGGTCGACGCTCGCCGAGCGCACCGACTCCGTCGAGTCCGTCTCGTTCGACGGCAAGGGCGCGACGATCGTGCTCGAGCCGACCGCCGGATCGGTCGTCGACGCCTTCCTGGCCCGCGAGGGCGACGTCCGTTCGCTCGGCGCTACGACCATGGTGTCCGGCCTGACGAACACGGCATCCACGCACGTGGCCGGCTGCGGCACCGCCGCCGACGAGTCGCGCGGACTGCAGCTCGCCGGCGGCGCATACGAGCGTGGTCGAGTGCCGCTCACCTATTCGATCCTCGGCGGCAGCGAGCGCCAGTCCGGCACCCTCGCCGTGACGCCGGGTTCGGTCGTGCTGATCGCCGACGGAGAGCCCAAGGAGGGCGCCTACATGGTGGCGGTGGTCCGCCCCCGCGTCATCGAGCTCCAGTCGCCGGGCGGCATGGCCGGAGCGCCCCAGGTGGTGAACAGGATCTCGGAGCGGGCATCACCCGCACGCTGATCGGCATCTCCATGCAAGGACGGTGAAAGGGGCGCTTCGGCGCCCCTTCTTCGTTTCCGGGCGCATCCTCCGCAATCCGATCCTAGTACGACAGGTGCGCCCTGGCCACCTCGCGATACGGTCGCGCGGCGGCGCACATCTTGGCGCGAGCGGCATGCTGGATCTGGTTGACGCGCTGACGCGAGACTCCGTATCGCTCGGCCAGATCGTCGAGCGACGTCTGATCGTCCTGCATCTCGCGCGAGACGAGGATGGTCCTCTCGCGATCGGTCATGCGCGAGAGGCATCGGGACACCACGCTGCCGATCCAGTCCGACCTCCTCGCGTCGTCGATCGTCGTCGACTGGGACGGCTCATCCGACGCCAGGCTGGACACCAGACCCGTGCCTTCCCCTTCTCCCGCCGGCGCGTCGAGCGACACCTGCCCGCCGTTGCGCGACACGATCGCCATGGCGACGTGCTCCGGAACGCCGATGTCCGCGGCGGCCAGCGCGACCTGCCGCCCGGAGACGACGGACGTCGAGCAGCCTGCCCTCCTCAACGCCGCGGGCATCCTCGAGCTGGCCTTCTTGAAGTCGGCGCTGCCCGGGAGGCACACCACTCCGGTCGACCTCCTCACGTAGTCGTTCATCCGTGCCCTTATCCACACCGGAGCGTAGGTGGCGAGTCGCGCGCCGCACGACGGATCGAACCTGTCGATGGCGTCGAGGAGTCCGATGGATCCCTCGGAGATCAGATCGTCGAACCTGTCGGAGAACCCCTTCATCCGGGATGCGGCGGAGATCACCAGCCTGAGGTGGGAGCGGAACATCGCCTCGCGAGACGCCGCGTCGCCACGGTCCTTCCACTCCAGGGCGTACAGCGCCTCCTCGTCGCGCGTGAGCATGGACGCGTTCCTGGCGGTCCGGACGAGTTCACCGCTTCCAAGCACCATGCGCCATCCCCTCCGATCTGCCGAGAGAGGGATATGGGTAGGGAGGAGCGATCCATCCACCCCGCGCCCTCGGGCGATCGTCAGGCGTGCGCCAGCGCGTCCGGCATGCCGAGATGCACCTTCGCCATCGCGCGGTGCCGCATCGCGGCCTTGGCGAACTTCCTTGCCGCCTGGGCCTGGATCTGCTGGACGCGCTGACGCGTGACTCCGTACTCGTCCGCGAGGTCCTGCAGCGTGCAGTCGTCACCGATCTCCCTCCTAATGAAGACCTCCCGCTCGCGCGGCTTCAGCCCCTCCAGGCAGGTCGAGACGAGATCCCTGGCCCATGCGTCGCGCTGCGACCCCGCGAGGATCTGATGCGGAGAGGGTTCGAAGGATTCGAACCTGTCTCCGAAGACGCCGCTGCCGTCCCTCGAAGTGGACGGCGCCTGCATGGAGATGGACCACCCGTCGTAGCGGGCGTCGACGATCTGAGCGACCTCCACCGGTACGTCCAGCACGGACGCGAGCCTCACGACCTCGCGGTGGGTGAGGCGTCCGTCGTGCTCGACGCCGATCCGCCGGCGCGCGTCGTGGTAGTGGGCGATCGCCCGCTTGAACTTCTCGGAGCTCGGCAGACGGATGACGTTCGTCGCAGCGTATGTGTCGTCGTTCAGATGCGATCGGATCCAGAACGGCGCGTAGGTGGACAGACGGAAGCCCGTCTCGGGGTCGAACCTGTCGATCGCCACCAGGAGCCCTATGGACCCTGCCGATAGGAGATCGTCGAACCTGGAAGCCTGTCCGCGCATGCGGCCGACGATCCGGATCAGGAGGCGGAGGTGCGACCTGTACAGCAGGTCGCGTGCGGAGACGTCGCCGTCGCGCTGCCAGGCCAATGCGGAAGCCGCCTCCAGCTCCTTCGAGAGCAGAGGCGCGGATCTGGCCGCCTGTTGGATCGTTTCGTTGTTCTTCAGCATGTCGTCATAGGCCCCATGGGACCATGATACAGGTCCGCCGGGGTCATGTCATGGCCTCTCGTCAGAGCAGCGATGCCTGCCTGTCGTCGACCGTGGTCGGACGGTGGCTCGCGTTGAAGTCCTTGAGCGCGCAGGTCTTGTGCGCTCCGGTGATGACCCAGGCCTGGAACTGCTTCAGCCTGGCCCAGTTCGCCGGATCCGAGACCCTGCGATCGCCGCCGAAGACCATCGGATAGGGCCTCACGCCCTCCTCCATCATGCGCCCGTACCTGTGCATGATGCGGTCCCAGGTCTCCTTCGGATCGTACCCGACCAGCATGTACACCGTGAGGTGGTGCGGGGGGATCCCGTGTCGCTTCAGGCGCTCGACGCCCTGGAAGAACACCTCCTCGTCCCCGAGGTTGTCCCATGCCGTGTAGAGCGTGGGGCGGGTGAACGCGTCGTTCTTGTAGCTGAGCGATGCCAACGCGGCGCACTGCTCGTCGGCTTCGCGCTCGCCCTCCTCGATCGCGATGAGATCGGCGGCCGTGGCCTGGCCGCGACGCAGCCGGCCCAGTGCGCCCGCAGCCTTGGGTCGACCGGCGAGCGCGCGGACGTTGATGCCCTGGTTGATGCAGACGCGGTACCTGCCCTCCACGAGTTCGGCCACGACCGAACGCCAGTCCGGATTTCCGAAGAAGTCGTTGTCGAGGAGGTGGATGTCGCGAGGATGACCATCGCCGCGGTGGATGCGTCCGATCGTGGAATTGGACCGGGCCTTGCCCTCGAGCTGCGGGACTATGCAGAAATGGCACGCATAGCGGCAACCGCGCATGGCGTAGCCGATCGACGCCTTGAAATCCGGATAGCCCGAATAGTCGTAGCTCACGAACTGGGAGGGGACCACGTCCTCGACGCGCAGCGTGCTGTCCCCGCCGGATCCGCCGACGATGGCATCGGGCCAGTGACGTCTGAAGTCGCGGACGCGATCGTCGGACGTCTCGAAGATGGCCGATGCGTAGACGACGTCGTACGCGGGCTCGTCCATGTCCGGGGAGTAGTCGATGGTCGCATCGGACCGGAAGGGCCATGAGCCCCGCGGCTTCGGCTTGCGCTTCTTCGCCTCGGACGGACGGATGCGCCTGGGCGCGACCGGCCGTCCGTGGTTCCAGACCACCTCGTCGCCCTGCGACCGGTGCCATGCCGCCAGGCGCATCAGCGCGAGGTTGGGGATGGTCCCGTCGATCTGGGTCAGGCGGACGATCACGACAGGCCGGCGACCATGCATACGAATCCTGCGGCCACCACCACCCAGGAATAGGTCGTCACGGCCGTTCCGGTGGCCTCCAGGCGCCCGATCTCCACGCGGCGGTGCTCCACGTCCGGCAGGGACGTCGTGGCCCTCGTGGCCATCCTGCCGACGGTCCATGCCGTGGGAACGGTGGCGAAGCCGGCGGCGACCGGGACCCACGAGGCCGCATCGCGCCCGAAGGCTCCCAGGAGAAGACCGGCCAGTATCGCGATCGAAGCGATCAGATAGACGTGGAGGACGCGCGTCAGCAGCGCGACGCGCCTCGCGCGGGCCCACAGCTCGAGCTCCTTGCCGGCCTCCAGCATCTCCCTGTCGTCGAGGACGGCCGACGCCTCCTCCGTTCCCATCCTGATGCGCATAGCCCGTCCCGTGATCGATTTGCGTTTCGGGAGGGCATGCCGCCCCGCCCGGTCCGGAGGCGCGGGTCCCTTCCGCGCCTCCGACTGCCGTCTACACCCGCATCGGCATCAGGACGCAGAGCGAATCCGTCGCGCCCTTGCGGCGCAGGAGAGTCGGCGCGGCTGCGTCCTTCATCAGGATCTCGACGTCCTGGCCCGGCGAGCGCTGGAGGATGTCCAGCAGGTAGCGGGAGTTGAAGCCGATCTCCATCGCGGCGCCCGCGTAGTCGGCTTCGACCTCCTCGGTCGCCGTCCCGTTCTCGGGGCTGGTGACGCTCAGGACGAGCTTGCCCTTCTCGACGCCGATCTTGATCGCCCGGGTCTTCTCCGTCGCGACGCACGAGCAGCGGTCGATGCCCTCGGCCAGGTCGTCCGCGTTCACGACGATCGTCTTGTCGTTGTCCGAGGGGATGACGCGACGGTAGTCGGGATAGGTGCCGTCGATGACCTTCGAGACGAAGACGAGGCCGCCCAGATCGAAGCGGATCTTGCGGTCCGAGACCGAGATCACGACCGGCACGTCGATGGTGTCGACGATCTTGCCGACCTCGGCGACGCACTTCTTCGGCACGATCACGTCCGGCACGTTCTCGGAACCCTCCGGCAGCGCGATCGACATCAGCGAGAGGCGGTGGCCGTCGGTCGCGACCGCCGCGAGGTCCTTGCCCTCGGGGAGGTTGCGGATGTGCATGAAGATGCCGTTGAGGTAGTAGCGGGTCTCCTCGGTGGACATCGCGAAGCGCACCGACTGGATGATGCGCGCGAGCTCCTTGGAGTGGATCGTGAACGTGTGAGGCATGTCGCCGGTGGCGATCTCCGGGAAGTCCTCCGCCGGCAGCGTCGGCAGCGAGAAGCGCGCGCGACCGGCCCGCACCAGCATGCGGCCGGCCTCCTCGTCGATCGTGATCTCGCCGTCGGGCATCTTGCGCACGATGTCGTAGAGCAGATGGGCGCTGACGGTGGTGCGGCCCGCGCGGTCGACGGTCGCCTGCACCGTCTCCTTGACCTGCAGGTCGAGGTCGGTGGCCGACACGATCATCCGCCCTTCGGCGGCGTCGATCAGGATGTTCGAGAGCACCGGGATGGTGTTGCGACGCTCCACGACCGACTGGACGTGGCTCAGCGTCTTGAGGAGGTCGGTGCGGTGGATGGTTGCCTTCATGTCGTCATCGTTCCTTAAAGATCTTCCGTGCCTGCACCCGCCCCCTCCGAGCCCGCGAGGACCCTTCGGGGACGTGCCGGACCGGATCGTCCCGCAGGTTCGATCCGGTGATAGCACGAGGCGTCGGCGTGCGCCACGTGGTGCTTCCCCCTTCCTCCTTTTCCTAGGAGGGCGGCGGTCAGCCAGCCGCGCGCACACCCATCGTCTCAACCTTCAGCTCCAGACCGGGCGCCACGTCGTCGACGATCCGGCCGAGCTCTCCCGCCAGATGGTTCCTGACCCAGCCCGACGCGAACGCGCCCGGCACGGACACCACCAGCAGGTCCTCCCTCACCTCGAAGCTCGCCTTGTCGAGCCACGTCGAGAACAGCCTCGGCCCCACGCGCTCCCTCACGGCGCGGTGGACGCACGTCGCCGTGTCGCGGTCGTCGTGTGCGGCGTTCCGCGCGGATTCCGGCGGCCCCATCGGCTCCCACAGATCGAGTTCGGTCGGTCCGTCGGCGGGCGCAGTCGTGTCTGTGGATTCCACGCAGGCGTCGCCCGACCCGGCGTCGGCTCCGGTCATGTCGACGGCGACGGACGTGCCACGACCCAGCAGGGCGGCGACGGCGTCTCCGATCGAGGTCACGCCGACGATCCCGGCGTCCTCCGCGGCGGCAGGACGTGGATTCGCGCCGGCCCTGGCGGCGGCCTGCAGCACCGCGTCGCCCCCCTTCCCGTCGGTCGCCATGCGCAGCAGCCACGAGAAGTAGCGTTCCATGGAGGCGCGGCGGCGGGGATCGGCCGACGCGACGGCGTACAGCCCGACGGCGGCTTCGAGTCCGAGGCCGTTCACGGCGGCGGCCCAGGCGAGGCTCGGAGTCCGTCCCCCACGGGTGAAGCGGGTCGTGGCATGCGCAGCCGCTGCGGACAGGAGATCCTCCGTCCGGTCGAATCCGACGAAGGCGCCGGCCGGGACGTCTGCGATGATCCTGGGATCGACGGAGCGCAGGGCCTGGATCACGGACGCGCGCGAACAGACAGAGGATCCCTGTGGTCTGTTAAGGGCGACAGCGGCGTCACCCCCGGGCGACATGGACGTCGCGCCGAAGGGACGATCGATCCTGTCGGCGCCGAGACCGAGCTCCAGCTGGTTCGCCTCGGCGTCCATGCGACGCTTCGTGTGGATCTCGCAGATCTCGGCGACGACCGATCCGTGGCGCATCGCGAACGGCGTCAGGTCGAAGGCCGTGCGACGGTTCAGCCCGTTGTAGCAGCGGCGGATCATGCCCATCGCCTCCAGCTCGTCCGCCTGGCGTTGGATCGAACGGACCGAGCAGCGCAGCTCGTCCGAGAGCCTGGTGTTGCCTGGGAACACGACGAAGCGGGATGTGGGGCTCCCCTCGTCGTCCGGACCGAGATAGCCGATCAGGTGGACGAGCAGCAGCCGCGCCGCCGCGGTGGCGTCGATGCAGGTCGCCGCCTTCAGGAGCCGGTAGTTCGGGATCGCCGACATGCTGCGTCGGCCGATGGATGAGATCGCCGTGACCTCGTCCCAGTTGTCGTGGCGTCTCGCCACGCCGGGCAGGATGGCCACGGCTTCGTTGTCGTTCATGGGACGCGCTTCTCCGTTCGTCGCAACGCAGGCAGGGCGTTGACTCGACGTCGGTTGGGGACTATGTTGCGCGATGAAGCTGCCAGGCCTCGCACAACGCTTGAAGACGGCCCGCATCGAAAGGTGCGGGCCGTTTCCGTTTCCGGATCAGGTCATGGCCGCCTCCGGCTTCGAGAGGGCGATGCGCAGCAGGCTGTCCAGCTGGAGCCCGCGACGCACGCCGTGCTTGCGGCGCAGATCGTCGATCTGGTCCAGCAGCGACGCGTCGAGGTCCAGGCTGACTATGCGCCTGCCACTGCTCACGAGTTCGCGTTCGTAGGGACGGTCCGAATACGGGCCGTCGTCCGCGCGAGGCGGTGTTCCGTTGTGCATCTCGTCCGCTCCGGGGGTAGCAGTTAAGAGGATCGTCCCGGCGACGGGACCACTGGGGTCTTCGCCGGAAGAGAACGGTTGTAGGCCCGTGATCGTCCATATGGGAACCCCCTCTTTTCGCTTGACGCGATTTTTAGGAGTCCGGTCGGGCAGCGCCCTCGTGCGCGGATCGGGACGCCGTCCAGGACCGGGCCCGCGCACTGGCCCATGCCGCCGACGCCTGCTCCGATGGCCCTCGGGATTCCGTCGAATTATTTTCGAAGATCGTGTTGACACGTTTTCGGAGCGGCCCTAGGATCATCGGCATGACGAACACGGCTCACCTTCATTATCGCGGATACCGAGGTCGATAAGACACCGGGTCGCGAACGTGCGTCCCGGAGGTTTCCGGAGATGCAGCGCGGTGAGAACGGGGTGAACGCCCCGAAAGTTCGAAGCCAGACTCCACATCGCCGGTAGCTCTCCAGGACACGGGTCGTACGACTCTGCGGCCGAGAGGTCGCGTCATTCTGGATGGCGTTCGTAGCTCAGTTGGTAGAGCGCGGGCTTGTGGTGCCTGAGGTCGCGGGTTCGAATCCCGTCGATCGCCCCAGAGGGACGAAGAGGACTGGTAGTGCGGGCGTGGCGCAGTGGTAGCGCATCACGTTGCCAACGTGGAGGTCGAGGGTTCGAATCCCTTCGCCCGCTCCAGTGTTCGATCGTGGATGTGGAACGCCCTCTTAGCTCAGTGGATAGAGCGTTCGCTTGCGGAGCGAAAGGTCCCTGGTTCGATCCCAGGAGAGGGCACCACGTGGTCATGAGGAGGCTTATCGAAGATTAGACGAATGGTCCTCGCAGGACCGATGACGATGATGTGGGCCGGTGGCCGAGTGGCTGAAGGCGCTGGATTGTAACCCCAGAGGGAAACTCGCGTTGGTTCGAATCCAACCCGTCCCACCATCGCATCTCGCATGGATCACCCTGATGGGCGGGTGGCCGAGTGGTTGAAGGCACCAGACTGTAAATCTGGCCGCGTAATGGCGAACGCTGGTTCGAATCCAGCCCCGCCCACCATGGTGACCCATGCGGTCGAATGACGTTCACGGTTCTGAGCGGGCGTAGCTCAGCGGTAGAGCACGACCTTGCCAAGGTCGGGGCCACGGGTTCGATCCCCGTCGCCCGCTCAGAACCGTGATCGAGATGACAGTGTTGAGAGCGATCCTAGCTCAGGGGTAGAGCTTGTGCTTCCCAAGCATGGTGCAGGGGTTCGAATCCCCTGGGTCGCTCTGAACACTGTTATGCTCCCGTAGCTCAGCTGGATAGAGCGCCGGATTACGAATCCGGAGGTCACTCGTTCGAATCGAGTCGGGAGCACCAACACAAATGCCAGAAACCCAATGTTTTGGGGTTTTTGCGCTTGTGATAACACGTTGTTCTGCTAGTGTTCTCCTACCGCATAGAGCGGTTGTCACACGGAGAAGAGATTTGAACACGAACGATCTGGCCGACAAGGTCGCCACCACGACCGGTCTGACCAAGGCCGATGCCCGCAAGGCCGTCGACGCCGTCTTCGACACGCTGGCCGCCACGCTCGCCGCCCAGGAGGACGTCTCCGTCGCCGGCTTCGGCAAGTTCGCCTCGAAGGCGACCGCCGAGCGCGACGGCCGCAACCCGACGACCGGCGAGGCGATCAAGATCAAGGCGGGCCGCAAGGCCTCGTTCTCGGCCGCCAAGGGTCTGAAGGACCGCATCGCGGCCTGATCATCGCATCGGACCGATGGAGAACGGACCCCGCAGGCCATGTCTGCGGGGTCCTTTTGTTTTGCGTCGCCCATCGGCTTGCCAAGGAGTTCCGGAATGTCCACGCCATGCACCGCGTTCGTGTCGATCGCCCACTACCTCCATGGCGACGACACGCCGACCGTCCTGCTCGCCAGGGTGGAGTTCGTCCACGACGCCGGCGATCCGCGGTCCGCTGCGATCGACAGGCTCCGCGAGGCCCATGCCTCAGGCGAGGCCTGGGTCGGCTCACTGCTCCACTACGATCTGAAGGATCATGAGCTGTCGCTGGCCGAGGTGTCCGACATCCTCGTCGGGCATGGACTGGCGACGCTGTCCTGATCCACCGCGCGCGATCGTTTCGTGCCTCCACGCACGAATGAAGGCCCGTCGACTTCCGTCGGCGGGCCTTCGTGCTTCAGGTCATGGTCGACGGATCAGCGCCAGGCGAGGATCGCCGGCGCCATCTCGACGCCGCTCTTCTCGAAGAGCTCGCGCACGTGCTTCGGGCCGAGGCTCCAGAGCTTGGCGATCTCCATGATCCGGATCTGGCTCGCCTCCTGGGTGCCGTTCGGCTGAGCCGCGATCTGGGCGATCAGATAGTCCAGGCGCTTCGAGAGTTCGCCGGGCGCCTTGCGGAAGCTGGAGCCGATCACGCGGGCAGGATGCTCCCAGCCGTCCGGGGTCCATCCCGTGGAGTCGCGCAGCACCGTGCGCAGCGCGGCGTTCTCGGCGTCGTCGCTCGTGACGAGGGCGTGCGTGGTGTACGTGTCCTGGTCGAACTGCCCGCTGATCGCGAGCGTCTTCACCGAGAGTACGCGGTAGGCGATCTTCGTCCGCAGCTCGAGGACGTACGCAGGCGACACCTTGGCGCCGCCGTATGCGAGGTACAGCCACGCCAGTGCCGCAACGCCGAGACCCAGGAGGATCGAGGGGTAGACGAACATGGCGGCGATCGCGAGGATGGCGGGTACGAAGTACATGGTGATCTTTGGACTTTGATTTCTTGGTTGCAGGGTTTCTACCCCATGCGAACCAATACCGTAAACACCTTCGTCGCGAGCCTTCATGCGATGCGACGAGCGCTCGATGGGGGGTGAATTCGCTTTTGCGATCCACCCATGTGCGCTACCGTCGTCCAGTCCGGCCGCCTGGCCGGTCCACACATCATGGGGAAGACGGAAAGATGGCCGAGGAACGAGGCGAAGGCATGGGAGGCGGCGCGGTCGCAGCCGACGAGCTTAGGCTCCTGATCGAGCGCGCGGAGCGTCTCGAGGAGGAGAAGAAGGGTCTCGCGGACGACATCAAGGACGTGATGGCCGAGGCCAAGGGCCGCGGCTACGACCCCAAGGCGATCCGGAAGATCATCTCGATCCGGAAGAAGAAGAAGGAGGAGTACCAGGAGGAGCAGTCCGTCCTGGAGGTCTACATGCAGGCGCTGGGCATGATCTGATCCCTTCGGGATCGAGGCCTGGACGAGAAGGGGCCGCGCATCGATGGATGCGCGGCCCCTTTCCGTGTCCGCTCCGAAGCGCGCGAGCGATCCTATGATCGGATCAGCTCTCCGCGTGCATCGGCAGGTGCGACATGTTGTGGTCGTTCAGGAGATCCATGGCGACCATCTCGAGCGTCCTGGTGTACTCGTCGGTGAGCAGCTCGACGAGGCATACGTCCTCGAGGGGGAGCCAGTCCCCGGCCTGGTCCTCGACCTGGTAGAACAGGAAGTCGGGCAGCTTGGGCTTCTCGACCGCGCGGAACGCCAGCAGGATCGAATCGCCGGTCTCGCGGATGCGGTATTCGAGTTCGAAGTACTCGGTGCGATCCTCGCCCTCGGCCTCGAACGTGTGGTAGACGATGTCGTCGGTCGCTGCCTTGAACATGGTCCGTCCGACCGGCATGTCGTCGAGGCTGAAGCGGTCGTCGCCGCGGCGGACGCTGAACGACCTCACGTCGACGGAGTGGCTGCCGCTGTCGATCTCGGGGTTGAGCCGGAGCAGACCGTACACGGTCTCGGAATCCGGCTTGCAGACCTCGATGACGACCTGGGCGGTGGTTCTGCTCTTCATGCGGATTCCCCCCTGGGATGGACCGCTGGATGCGGCCGCTTACGATGTTTGGGGGGAAAGCGTGCGACAGTCAAGGAGTTTGGGGATTCACCCTCTCGGCCTGCCTGCGCATCCCTCGCCCAGACCGATCCGCAGCGCGTCCACCGGGCTGGCGGACGGACCTGCCGTGCCCATGACCATGACGGCCGTCAGGGCCGCCCCGCTCTGCGCCTCCGACGGGCACGCCTTCGCGCGCGCGTAGGCCCGGACCGCGCCGGTCACGTACACGGCGAGGTCGTAGTCGGGCAGCTTCATGAGGTAGCCGGCGTCGTACGTCCTGTCGCTCGGATCCGTGCAGGCTGACGTCGTGGCGGCGATCTTGGATAGCGCCTCGGGCAGCCTCTCCGCGTAGCTGTCGCCGAATCCGGATGCGATCAGCTGCGAGTCGAGCGTCTCGGCGTCCCGTCCCGGGAAGCAGGGTGCGGCCGCCCCGGCCGCCGCGAAGCCGTCCGACGACCCCATGATGAGGAGGCGGCGGCGTTCCTTGGAGATCGACTTCCACCTGGGTTCGATCTCCTTGGGCGCGTCGCCGTCGGCGAGCGCGGTGAGGTCGTCCTTCGGTCCTGTCTCCTTCGCGCCTGCCACTGGCGCGTCCTTCGAGAGCGGGATGTCCGGGGCGACCGCTGGCGCCTTCTCCGGCGCGGCCACTATGGCCTGCGTCGGCTTCGGGGCCGGCGCCGATGCGGTCTGGCCCGGCGATCCGATCGCCGCGACCAGCAGCGCGGCGAGGATCACAGGCCGTTCTCGGCGAGCCAGGCGCTGAGCTGGTCGTAGTCGCCGGATCCGCGACGCGCGATCTCCTGCCCGTCCTTGTAGAGGACGACGAGGGGTAGCGTCTTCACGCCGAGCAGCTTGTAGAGCTCCTCGTTGTCGTCGACGTCCGACCCCACGAATCGGATCGATCCTTCGCGCTCGGTCGCGAGACGGTCGATGTGCGGCTGCATGCGGGTGCAGAACCCGCACCATTCCGCGTGTAGGTCGATGACGAGCGGAGTCGTCGCGTCAGCGATCTCGGCCTTGATGCCGTTCGTGTCGGTCTGCTTCATCTGTTCCTGTTTCCTTGAATTCGGGTCCTCGGCGTCAGCGCGACTGGACCCTTCCTGCGACCGCCGATGCGAGGTTCGCCTCGGTCGGTCCCTTGGATCCCGATCCGCGACGTTCCGGAGGCGCGCCGGGCGTCATCAGGGTCTCGGCCGACATGCGGAGCTGGGTCGAGACCGCGAACGCGGTGTTGCCACCGACGATCATGTCGTAGCGGCCTGCTGCGATCGCAGAGAGGTCGTTCGGCGACGCCCTGTCGAAGATCGCATGGGCGTGGATTCCCGACATCTCCTTCAGACGGGACGCCGCCTCCAGCGTCGCGCGCGAGGACGAGGGGTCGGACAGCGTGGCGAGCGGATCGATCGATCCGGTCCCTGCGAGACGGGCCGCCGCGGCCTCCTGGAGCATGTAGTCGCGCATGATCGAAGGACCGACGTCGACGAGGTCCGGTCCTGCGGCCGTCGCACGGTCAACGGCCGACGCGAGTCGCATCTGGGTCGCCCGATCGTCCGCCGGGCGCATGCCCATGTCGTGGAGTGCGGCGACCGCCTGGTTGACGGGGCCGACCAGTCGTTCGTCGCCGATCGCGTTCGAGCGCGCCGAGAGAGTCTCCCTCATGGCCTTCGACAGCCGCGCGTTCTCGGAGATCCGGATCGGGTCGTTCCGGTCCGCGTGCTCCGAGGCCATGTGCGCCACTGCGCGGATGGTATCCATGTCGATTCTCCCCGCAGGAGCCCCGTACCCCGCCAGTCATCTTCGACGCTGGAGGCCCGAAAGTCAACGGGTGGCCCCCGTCAGGCGGCCATCAGAAGAGGCAGCGCCGTCACGTCGTCGAGCGTCTCGTTCCGGTCTATGACGGGGTATGGAAGACGGCTGAGCCCGCGTGCCGCCATGCGTGCCGCACGGGTCATCTCGAAGACGTAGACATGGTTTCCGTTGTGCCTCCTGCGCGACAGGAATCCTTTCGCACGCAGATCCTCCAGCCACGCCCGTCCGTCCCGTCCGCAGGGATCCGGAGCGCCCTTCGCGACCAGCTGCGCGATCGCGTAGGCGCGACCGGTCTCGCCGTTGCGGATCTTCGTCATCGCGCGTTCGGAGAACAGCTGGCCGTCCGGCGTGACCGTCTCGAACCGGGGCTTGGTGCGCCCACGGTAGGCTGCGCCCATCACCGCGTAGACCTGTCCCACGTGACCCGGCTTCACCAGCGAGCCGTCGGGTGCGCGCCGCGTCATCGGATCGGCGTAGGAGACGACGGAGAGCACGTTCGGACGCTCCCGCCGCAGCGCCTTCATGGCGCGCGACAGGAACCAGGTCTCCCCGTTGCCGGCGACGTCGTCGAGGAGCACCAGCCTCCCGAGGTCGACGCCCTGCAGATGGTCGTCGAGTCCGGCATGGAAGGGTACCGACGCGTTGTTCATCGGCTGCGAGAAGGTGGCCACGCCCACCAGATCCGAAGTGCCGCCCGTTCCGTTCCGGAACAGGCCGACCGAGAGCCGCGATGCGGGGAAGCTCCCCGAATAGTGGTGGGCCTCGACGAACGGCTTGGCGACGCGGTGGCAGTCGATCACGTCGACCGAGAGCGTCGAGACGTCGACGACGCTCGAGCACGGCACGAAGGAGTCGCGTCGTTCCCTCCAGCGCTGGCTGCGGGAGACGATCATGGACGCGTCCTCGTCGATTCCGTCAGCCGCATTTCCTATCTCCGTCGTCAGCGCGACGGAACCCCATCAATGGGAACCCCTCCGCCCGCACTTCCGCCACGGCACGGTCCCATCCCTTCAGCGCGTGAGGCCGGTCCCCGACGCGACCTCGTCGTAGAGGTCGGGACTGATCGAAAGCGTCTCGATCGCGCGGGTCAGGGTCACGTACAGCAGGTTGATCTCCTGGTTGTAGTCGATCTCCTTCATGCGCTTCTTCGCCAGCCTGGCGCGCAGCGCGAGCGGCGTCACGAAGTCGTCCAGCACGATGACGTGGTTCCACTCGCGACCCTTCGCCTTGTGGGCCGTCGACACGATGATCCGCGCCTCGTCCTCGTAGGGCGTGTGCCGTTCCATCAGGTCGACGAGGATGTCGGGGACGCGATCCCCGTACTGCTCGACGATGTTCACGAGCCGGACCAGCTCCGGCTCCTCGTCCAGCTCCGAGCTCTCCTTCAGATCCGCCCACGTCTTGTGGCGCTTCACGATGGCGTTGAAGGTGTTCGGAGCCGGACGGTCCTCCTTCTCCGCCTTCCAGAGGGCATGTCCGGCCTTGACCTGCTCGATCATGTCCTCGATGCCGCCGACCACGTGGAACGTGCACGTGTTCTCGACGAGGCTCTCGAAGAGGCGCAGGTTGGTGCGCGACAGGATGGTGGCCCGCCCCTTGAACGAACCCTGGTACTCGCGCACGTAGCTGCGCTTCTGCTCGAAGCCGACCAGCGGCGTGTCCGGGCTGTTCGTGCTCTGGCGGAGCATGAAGTTGGCGACCGTCGCGATCTCGGGGCCGAAGCGGAACGACTTGGAGAGCGGAAGGATCGGCCCCGAGAACTCGTCCATGGCCTGGACCGCCCCGCGGAAGCCGTAGATGCTCTGGAACGGGTCGCCGATGATGATCAGCGGGAGGCCGCAGCGCTTGGCGATGCCGATCAGGACCGGGTTGAGGTCCTGGGCCTCGTCGACGATCACGTACTGGTACTTCTGCCCGACGCGACCGCGCAGGGCGAAGGCCTTCAGGTAGACGTCGTGCGTGAAGGGCAGTCCGCTGTCCTCGAACGCCACGATGCGTTCCGCCACGGCGCGGACCATCGCGAGGGCCGAGTGCTTGACCGCGTAGGGGAAGCCCTTGAGGTGCTCCGTCATGAGCCGATCGTCGTCGGACTTGAGCCACTCGTTCATGGACATCACGATGCCGCGACGGACGGCCTTGTCGGTCATGCGCGACAGCGGACGGATCATGTCCGCGGCAGGATCGAGCATCTCCTCGCGGATCCGGTTGACCTGTCGGGAGCGGTGCTGCTCGACGTTCATCTCGCGGCGCGCGTAGGCGTGCGCAGTGAACACGTCGACGTGGTCCGGGAAGCGCCCCTTGGCGTCGTTCGCGATGCTGTTGTTGAAGGCGAGGTAGAGCGCGCGCTCCGGATGGACGTGCGTGTACTCGACCGCCGTGGTGGTCTTCGCGCATCCCGCGAACGCCATCCACTTCTGGGTGCGGGTCGGAGGGCGGGAGACGATCCTCTCCTGCTCCTCGGTGAGCGGATGTCCGCTCACGCCGATGCGCGGCGTCGTCGTCTGGTGGGCCTGATGCATGGCCCGGATGATGGACGGAGGGAGTCCTCCGGTCAATCGAAAACGTGATAACACGCTTCATCGGCGGAGGCCTGAGGGACCTCCGCCGATGATCGCCGGATCAGAACGCCTTGCCGAGGCGGACCCAGCCGGCGGCGCTCGATGCGCCCGCGACGTTGCCGGCGTTCATGCCGTAGGCGGCACCGAACGCGAAGCTCGTGTCGCCGAACCAGCGCGACCAGCCGGCCTCGAGGTTCATCTCGCGCGACGAGGGCGCGAGCTCGAGGACGCGGTTCTCGTTGACCACGCTGCGCGAGGCCAGGTCGTACGCGACCGGAGCCGAGTAGTTCAGACGCGCACGCTCGACGCGCAGCGGCGAGGTGAGGCCGAACACGGCCGATCCGCCGAACGCGCGGTGGTCGGCCTGGAGGCGGAAGCCCGACGACAGGACCGGATCGAACGAGATCAGCGACGAGCGCGTGCTGACCGTGGTCCGGCCGCCCGTGACCTCGCCGAGGAGGCCGAAGCCGCCCAGTCGGCCGGCCCAGCCCATGGTGACCAGCGCGGTGCTGGCGCCCTGGACGTCGAAGCCGCCCGTGCCGCGCATGCCCAGCGCCGAGCCCTTCTCGGTCGCGTTGGCCATGCCGAACGTGAAGCCGTTCGGCGCGGTGACGGTGACGACGCTCGTCGTGGCGTTCTCGCCGCGGCGGTTGTTCGTCGAGCGCGCGTTGGCGACCGAGAACGACCAGCCCTTCTGGTCGAAGCCGATCTGCGTGCCCTGGGTCTGGAGACCGAAGGGACGCAGGACCGAACCGGTGACGAGGTCGCTGCGCTCGATCGAGCCCGAGACCTGGCCGCGGACCACCGTGTCCGCCGACATCCGGAACGCGAAGCGGCCCGTCGGCGGCAGAGCGGCGCGGCGGCCGTCCATGGCCGGCGCCATGCGCAGCGCCGCGGACTGGTTCTCGGCAGGAGCCTGGTAGGCCTGCTGGACCGGCATCGCGAGGCTGACGAGCGAGACGCCGCCGCGCACCTGGCGGAACGCGCCGACGACCTGCGACACGTCCATCGTGTAGTCGCGGCCGTACTTGTCCATGACCACCGCGTCGCCCGCGACCTGCGAGAACTTCGCAGCGCCGTTCGAACCGCCGAAGGCGCCCGAGAAGACGATCGACGTGTCGGCGATCGAGCTGTTCGTGGCCGAGGCCGTGCCGAGCGTCGGCGCCTGCGCCTGCATGGCCTTCTCGATGTTCAGGAGGCCCGCGCCGTAGACCTGATCGACGCCGGGCGTGCCGAGGTCGGTCGCCGTGTCGAGCATGATGCGGCTGATCTCCTTGCCGCCGAGCTGCGGCCAGTACTGCTTCAGCAGGGCCGCGCCGCCGGCGATCGCCGGTGCCGCGAAGCTGTTGCCGGTGATCGTGACCGGCTGGCCGTTCTGGTCGACCGACGCGACGTTGCTCGCCACGACCGCCAGGGTGCGGTCGGCCAGCGCGCCGGGGAGGCCGTTGCCGCTCGGAGCGTTCAGGTTGGCGTCGACGCGGATGCCGAACAGGAACCAGTCCTTGTTCGAGAGGTCCGTGCCGACCAGGTTCTCGGCGATCTTGCCCGAGAAGCTGTCCTCGCCGACGTTGTTCGAGACGGACTCGACGAAGAGGCGGTTGCTGCCGCGCACGAGGTCCATCGCCTGCTTGTGGTCGACGGCCATCTGGCCGGTCGCGTAGCCGTTGATGCTCATCGAGATCACGAACGCGCCCTTCTCGACCGCGTACTTGATCGCCGGAGCGATCAGGCCCGCGTTCGGGCTGTCCGACTCGGGGATCGGACCGGTCGAGCCCTGGACGATCGCGTCGAGGTTCGGACCGCTGATCTTCAGCGCCAGGATGGTCGAGTCGTAGGCGACGCCGTGCATGTTGGCGCCGTCGCGCGCGCCTGCGGCGATCGCGGCGGCCTTCGTGCCGTGGCCGTCCTTGTCGTCGAGGTCGAAGCGGATGGTCTCGCTCTCGCAGGTCGCGCAGCGGGCGATCTTCTGGTCGAACGAGGTGCTGTCCGCCGAGATGCGACCGGCGAACTCCGCGCCGTCGCGGTCGATGCCGGTGTCCACGATCGCGATCGTGACGCCCTTGCCGGTGATGCCGCGCTCGTAGGCGTATCCGGCCTTCACGCTGTTCGCGCCGAGGCTCCTGGCGTCCTCCGCGCTGACCGTCGGGGTCGGCGCCGGAGTCGGCGCAGGCGTCGGGGCCGGGGTCGGCGTCGGCGTCGGAGCCGGTGCGGTCACCGGCGGCGGAGCCGTCGTGCCGGGGGAGTTCACGCCACCGCCTCCTCCTGCACCGCCGCATGCCGAAAGCATCACCGCGGCCGCGATCGAAGTCGTGTTGAGAAGTTGGTTGCGCATCTGTTTTCCCCTCAGGAAGTGGTCTTACCCACTCGCTCCAAAGTGCCCAGCTGCACGTTTATCCTGACAGCGCCAGACGCTCTGGCGAAGAGCCCTGCGGACCCCTTCGAGGGTCCGCAGGGTCGGTCCATCATCGCTCAGCAGGCGAGCGCGGTCTCGCGGTCGACCTTGAGCTGTTCCGTCTTCTTGACGATCCAGTCACCGTCCATTTCGATCTGCTCGGCGGGCGGGAGCTTCCCGTTCTTGGCCGCCTGGCATTCGAATGCCTTCTGGAAGTCCGCACGCATCGCGGGCGGGATCAGGTCCATCGCCGACTCCACGCTGCCATGGTACTCCGCCACCTGCTCCTGGGACAGGGGCTTGTCCGACAGCTTCCGCTTCTCGCCGAACTCGATCGCCGTCACGCGCGGCGTCTTCGTCGTCGTGGCGGGCTTGGGCGTATCCGCCTCCTTGCCACCACATCCCGCCAGGGCGAATGCGAGGACGAGCCCCGCCGCGATCGATCTCATGTCCACGGTCCTCTTCATCATTCGCATCCGAGCAGTGCGTCGGAGTCGGTGTTGAGCTTCGCCAGCAGCTGGGTGAGGAACGCCGTGTCCACGATCACGGGCTTTCCGGCGGCCGCACCCTGCTGCACCTTGCACGCCATCAGCTTCTTGAAGTCCTCCTGCTTCTCGGGAGGCACCTGGGACATGACCGAACCGACGTTCCCGCGATAGGCTTCGGGGTCGCGCTCCTTGAGCGACACCGGAACGTCGGGACGCTCCTTGCGCACCGGCGCCTGCACGTTGGTGCCGGCATCCTCGGGCTGACCTCCGCCGCACGCCGCCAGCGACAGCAGCAGACCGGCCAGCACGGTCCTGGTCATCTTCATCTTCATGTCTCCCTGCTTCGCACGAGGAATGCCCCGTGACCCGCCCAGCGTCAAGGTCGAATGTGATAACACGCGTCTTTGCGCTTGGCTGTCCGCGATATTGGGGGTAACGTCCGTTCCGTCGGGCGAAGTGCCCGCTGGGTGGGAGACCTCGATTGGACGGAGAAGTTGCAGGTGCGGGTTCGGTCTGCGTCGCAGGCGACGGCATCGATCTCGATGCCTGCTGCCTCGTGGCCGAGGTTTACGGGAACGCTTTCTCCCCCGAGGACGAGGGCATCGCCGGGAGCTACTTCCTCGCCCACGGCCTCGCGGAGGACCGGGCGGAGCGCGCCATGGAGTTCTTCGCGTCGCAGCCGTCGCTGATCGTCGACGTGAACCGCATCGTCGACGACTCCGGCGCTCCATGTCCGGCGCGCGTCGTCATACGCTACACCGACCAGGCGCGAGACTATCTCGCGACGGTCTACGAGTTCGGCGTGCTGAAGGAGCTTCCCGACGACGGCGTCGTCTCGGCCGCCGGCTGGGACCTGTTCGCCACCCACGACGCGTTGTCGCGCGGCGAACCGGCCGCTGAGGCCGAACCGCTTCCCGCGTTCGACTACCGCAGTCTGCGTCGCAAGGTCATGGCGAACCGGGCCGGCATCGAGGAGGATCGCAATCCCTGGCTGCAGGGCGAGCTCGACCGTCTGCGGGCTTTGACCAAGGACGAGCCCGAGGGCTTCGAGGTCCTGGCCGCCCGCGCCGACGACATCGAGGCCGTGCTTGCCGGGAGGGTGACGGTCGGGGAGGCCTTCTCCGTGATCATCCCGACCGTCGCCGAGCGCCAGGTGCAGAAGGGCGCGATCGCCGACTGGGTCAAGCAGGCGGGTCGCGAGATCGTCGTCGCGCATGGCCTCGACGCCATCCAGGCGGCGCGCGTGCTGCGTCTCGTGCGCGAGGATCCCGACGCCTACGTGTCGAAGGACCGGCTGCTGAAGGGGACCGGAAGGGAGTCGCTCCTTCCCGCGATCGTCATCGCCGACGTGGGCCTGAACTGGATCGCCACGGACTTCTCGGGGCGGCGCGCGAGCTCGGCCCACGAACGCCTGAGGCAGCGCCTCAACGAGCCGGTGGCCCATTCCGCATCGCCGGTGTCGGAGCGCGGCGCCGGCAGGTGACCGCGACCGCGCCGCATCGGCGGCGCGGTCGTCGACCGGATCAGTCCTTCGCCGCTTCGCCCTTCGGCTCGGCGTCGGACTTCGGAGTCTCCTTCGGGGCGGGCTCGTCGCTCCCGAACAGGCCGTCCCAGATTCCGCCGAACGCGGCGCCGACCAGGCCGACGCCTGCCTTGCCCACGTCGTGGGCCATCTCCGTCGCCGGCTTGTCCTGGTGCGACTGGTAGAAGGAGATCGCGCCGAAGATCATCGCGGGCACGATCACGAACATCAGCGCGAGGCGCAGAGCGCCACCGAGGAGGTTGGCGATGAGCCGGAACGGCCATGCGATCAGGTTGCCGATCGAACGGAATCCGGAGATCATCAGCTCCTCCTTCCACGGACGGTAGTAGTTGCCGTCGTGGGAGACGTTCACGCTCACGTTGGGCTGCGCCTGCGGCTGCATCATGTACGGCTGTCCGTACTGGTCGTACATCTGACCCGGATGCTGCTGCGGCTGCTGCTGCGGATTCTGCGGCATCGGCTGCAGCCGTCGCGTCGCCCGCGAGGCCTGCGGATGCTGGGCCCAGCCGGACGTGCCGGGCACGACCTCGCCCTGCGAATCGGCCAGCCGGCCGTCGATCGTCGTGAACCGCCGTCCGGCGGTGCGTCCACGCTGTTCCTGGTTCATGTCTTCCCCCTTCACGCCTTGTACGATTCTTGAACGACGTCCCTGTTGCGGATCGTGTCGATCCGATCTGTCACCGCCGGGAAGCGCGTCTGCATCAGCTCGACGCGCTCGGTCGCCGCCATCGAACGCCGCACGGCGCGCGCGTGCGCACCGGGGTTCTTCTCGGTGGCCGCCTTGTGCAGCTCCTTCTCCGCCTTCCAGCGGAGGAAGAGGTACTGCAGGGGGACGAGTATCCAGGACATCTCAGTTTTCAATCCAGTTCGGGAATCTGCCCGTCTGGACCCATACACCCTAAGGGTTCGCTGCGCTACGGGTCGAAGGACATCGTGGCGCTCGGCCGGCCGGCGCGACCTCGGTCGCGTGCGGAGGCCGGTCGCATCCTTCTGGATGGCGCGGTCCCCTTTCCGGTCCGCGCTTCTCGGCTGCTTCGGCGGGGCGATCAGAAGTTGATCGTCTCCATGCCGTCGGCGTCGTCGTCCCCGCCCTGGGGATCCGGCGCCGTCCTCCCCTTCGACGGATCCGTCGGATCCTCGAGCTCGACCGCCTGGTCGTCGATCTCGTCCTCGAGATCCTCGTACGAGCGTCCGGCGTCCGGAGCCTCCGCCGGAGGCGGCGGCGCGTCGTCCCATGGATCGACCAGATCCGGTGCAGGCCCCGTGGGCTCCATGGGCTCCATCGGCTCGGGCGGAGCGCCGCGGTCGTCCGGGAACGAGTCCGCCCAGGGGTCGTCGTAGTCCCGGTTGGCGAAGTCGTCCTCGACCGGTGGGAAGTCGGGACGCCCGTCGCCCTCCGGACGCCAGCCGCCGGAGGAGCCGGACGAGACGGGATCGTCCATGAGGTCGACGCGCAGCCCGGGGTCCTCCTGGACCTCGCGCCGGGCGATCTCGATCAGGGTGTTCCAGACGATTCCGTAGGTCTGCGCCGAAGCGCGCGTCGCGACGACGCAGGCACGCTCCTCCTCCATGGTCGCGGCGCCGAGGAATCTCAGCGCCGCCAGCCGCCAGCGACCGTGTCCGGTCTTGGCGGGCACGACCGCGCATATGCCCTCCTCGTAGAAGACGAGGTATAGGCGAGCGCCGTCGAACGCGTCGTGCAGCGAGGCCATCGCCGATCGGAGCGTGCCGTTGAAGATCCTCCTGAACTCGCCCGCGACGGCGCGCTGCGCGTCCAGCTTCGGCGTCCCGCAGAACGCGGCGAGGTTCTGGGCGTTGGCGATCGCGGCCTTCGCCACGTCGATCGGGCCGTATAGCGGCTCGCCACCGGTCACCAGGACGCCGAGGATTGCGTGTCCGGCACGCTGGATCTCCAGCATCCGCTGCGCGATCCTCCCGGCTGCCGCCGCAGGCTCCGCGAACCGTGCGGGCATCTCGACGATGCAGTCCGGGCGCGCCGACGGCGCGAGATCGTGGTCCATGCCGCTACTCCGGCAGCTTGATGTCGACGAACGTGTTCGTCAGGGCGCCGCCGGTGTCCCGGTTGCGGACCTGCACCAGGGCGGTCTGCTGCGGCTTGATGAACTTCAGCTTGTCCTTCTTCATGGACAGCTTCTTCTCGGTGCGGCCGTGCTGCATGTCGTGCAGGCCGAGGATCATGGTCATGGCCGAGTTGGCGATGACGTCCTCGGGGAAGTGGTCGAACGACTGCGAGACGAGGACGAGGCCCACGCCGAACTTCCTTATCTCGCGCAGCATGCGGTTGATGATGTGGTCGGCGTCGGCCGTCAGGAACTTGTGCGCCTCGTCGATGATGATGAAGGTGTCCGGCTCCGACGTCTGTCCACGCGCCTTCGCCTCCACGAAGAGGCGCTCGAGCAGGACCTCAGCGAACATCGACTGCTCGTCCTCCTGCAAGGCCTTGATGTCATAGACGCGCAGGGGCTTGTTCCGAGCGAAGCGCGGAGGGCAGTCGCGGAAGATGCCTGCGGCGTCGAGGGCCTTCAGACGCTCCAGGACGACCTTGAGGATCTCCACGTTGTCGAAGTTGAGCAGCTCGTCCAGTTCGATGCCGGTCTCGATGGAGTCCACGTATGCGGTCATCATCTCCTTGAGATTCGACTTCTGGAGAGCCAGCTGCGTCTCCGCGTCCGGATCGTCCTTGCCCAGCTTCCTGGCCTTGTAGACCTTCTTCTGCGACTTGTTGACCTCGTTCAGCGCCTTGATCGCCTTCGAACCCGCGCCCAGCAGCAGGTTCTTGGCGCGCCATTCGGTCAGGACCCTAAGGTCGGAGATCGTAGGATGCTCGCCGGTCGCCTTCGCCTTGCCCATCGCCTTGCGGTTGGTCTTCGGGTTCCACGTCGACGAGTCGCGCGGATCGTACCCGTTCAGGTCGTACAGCTCCGCTAGTAGCGCACGCAGGACCGCCTCCTGGCGGCTGCCCAGCTTCTGCGTCGTGCGGTTGATCATGGAGACGAAGGTGTTGATGCGACGACGCACGCCGCCGAACTTCGGATCCAGCTCGATCTCCAGCGGATTGAGGCCGTTCTCCTCGGTCTCCGAGAATTCGACGCGGCAGTCGTCCGACGCGTTCGGCGCGATGTCGCCGTGCACATCGAGGATGTGGATCTTCACGTTGGGGTTCTGGCGGATCATGTGCTTGATGATGTACCGCAGGCGATAGGTCTTGCCGGAACCAGACGATCCCACGATGATCGCGTGCGGCGATATCGCGCGCGACGGATTCCAGTCTATCACGGTCGCGCCGCGATTGTTCTGTCCGGCGAAGACGGACGTCCCCATTTCCACTGCGATCCCCATGCTCCGCAGGATAGGGGGAGGATGCCTCGGTCGTCCACCCTTAATTGTCGTGGACCCATGATCTGGCGTCCGGATGAATTTAGGGCTTGCCAAGTGCCTCGCTTTCCCCCCATCAAGAGGCGAAGGGTTTCCTTTGGGGGGAATGATTAGCATGTCCGTTATCGCAACGAGGCTCCTGATGGGGGCCGCCAGTCTGGTGGCCTTCTCGGCGGCCGCAGTCCCTGCCTCGGCGCAGGACAATCCATTCGTACCCTCCAACGGCGGCTCGCGCGCCGACATGGAGCGCATCGAGGCCCGGCTGAAGGCCATGGAGGCGCGCATCGCTGCGGCCGCCTCCGCCAAGCCCTCCGTCGCGACCGCCGGCGTTCCGGGCGCTCCCGGTTCGCCGACCAGCGGTCCCGGCTCTCCCATTCCGGGGTCGCCTGCCTCCGGCAGCCCCCTGACCCCCGGCGCACCCGGCGGCATCGCGCCCTATGGCGCGCCCGGCGGCGGCATGGCGCAGGTCGATCCGTTCGTGACCGCCCAAGGCCAGCGCTACAACGTGTCGCCCGACCGCGTGAAGGACATCGTGCCTGGCATGGACAGCCCGGTGTACGTCCGCACGCAGGCCAACGAGATCCGCTTCCTCGGCTGCATCAACGGCGTTCCGAAGTTCGTCAGCCGCCAGACCGGACAGCGCGTGGTCTTCTCGACCCGCGAGATCAACGAAGCGCAGAAGACCGGCGTCCTGCCGACCTGCCGCTGATGCACACCGTATTCACAGGGGGAATGGGCATGAACATCTTGAAGGGCCGCGCCAGGGCGCTGCTGGTCACCGCGGCGCTCGCTCCGCTGGCGGCATGCGCCACGGGCGGCGTTCCGAAGGTCAGCCAGATGACGCCGTCGCGTCCGTCGGCCGTCGTCGGCGCCGTGGGCAACGAATTCGACACCACGCGTCCGGCTCTGCGCCGCGTCCGTCTGACCGGCGACTTCTTCGCGCTCAAGCCCGTCGGAGGCGACATGCCATCCGACATCGCCAACGCGCGCGTCCGTCTGGACTTCGGCGGGCAGCAGCCGACGTTCGACGATCTGACGATGCTCCTCGAGGACCGCGGCCTGTCCGTCATCCTCGGCTGGGACGACGGTTCGTACGGCCAGGGTGCGAGCGTATCGCCCCAGCAGACCCCTTCGGCGGGTTCGTCCGCAGGCGGCTCGCAGAGCGTCAACAACCCCTTCTCGTCGAACGGCGGCGGCAACCAGAACGGCGGTGGTCAGTTCGGCGGTGGTCAGAACGGCGGCGGTCAGAACAGGGACTCGAACGGCCGGTTCACCAGCGGCCAGAGCAACGGCAGCGGCTCGTCCTTCGAGCAGGGCACCTTCGGCCAGCAGGGCAACACGCCCTTCCAGTCGCAGCAGCCCCAGCAGGCCGTGCAGACGCCGGTCGTGCAGCAGAACTTCAACCAGACCGGCGGCAACGCCGTGTCGGGTCTGCGCGGACGTCCGCTGCCGTTCCGTCGCTTCGAGGGCACGCTGGGCGGTCTCTTCCGTCAGCTGCAGCGCTCCATGGGCGTGACCATCTGGTGGAACGACGGCATCTACGTGTCGCCGGTCGGCCGCTATTCGGTGATGCTCCCGCAGAACAAGGATCTGATGGCGCAGGTCGTGACCGAGCTCCAGGCGAAGGGCGCGTCGAACGTCGTCGCCTCGATCCAGGCCGGCACCGTGTCGTTCGTCGCTCCCGGCGCGCTCGCCGAGGAGGTGATCAAGCCGTATCTGATCCGCCTGGGCCGCAACGCGTCCGAGGTCACTATGCAGATCGCGCTGGTCTCGGTGGTGATGAACGAGCAGACCTCGCGCGGCTTCGACTGGTCTCAGTTCTCGCTGGCGTTTGGCACCGATGCCGCCGCCCAGGCGACCTCCGGGCTCGGCGGCCTCAACGGCAACACCGACACCACCGGCGGCGTCGGTGGCATCGGCACGGGCGGAACGGGGACCGGCACGGGCACGACCGTCGACACGACGCAGAAGAGCACCCTCTTCAAGCTGACCAACGACGCGGCCCGTCTCTTCGTGCCCGGCGTCAACATCTTCGGCACGAAGCAGCCGCTCGACATCGGCGGGGCGATCAAGTTCCTGTCGACCTACGGCAACACCTCGGTCGATCAGAACGTCGAACTCCGCACGCTCGCCGGCACGGCCGTCAACTGGCGTTCGGGCGAGACGATCCCGTACGTGTCCGGCGTGTCGGCGACGACCTCCGGCGGCGGACTCGGCGGCGGACTCGGCGGCGGCGGACTCGGCGGAGCCATCGGCTCGGCGCAGACCGAGAAGCTGGAGACCGGCCTCACGCTGAACCTCGCTCCGACCTACGAGTCGAACGGCGGTCTCGTCACCGTGTCGTTCAAGCTGGAGCTGACCGAGCTCATCGAATTCGTGCAGCTGAACGCAGGCAACCAGCTGGGCAGCTTCACGCAGCCCAGGACTCGCGAGCAGAAGCTCGACGACATCGTCCGCATCCCGGTCGGCGAGACCGTGGTGCTCGGGGGTCTGCGTCGTCAGCTGTCCTCGACCAACCGCACGGGACCGTTCTCGGCCTACGCGGTCGGTTCGCGGTCGCGCAACAACGAGGTCCAGACGATCTTCGTCATCCTGCGTCCGTCGGTGACGACGTACGAGGTCGCGGGTCTCGACCAGCCCCTCCCGTCGAAGCTGAACTCGCTCGAGATCGGCACGGACGGACGTCCGTGGCAGCCGCCGCAGGGCGACTATCGTGGCACCAACATGTTCGGAGAGTCGGTCAACGGGGCTGGCCCCGATCGCCGTCGCTCGATGAACCAGCCGAAGAGGAACTAAGGCGATGGCTTGGGGGAACAAGGGGAAGGACAGGGGCACCACGGGTCAGAAGGCCGGTGGCGTGTCCTTCGATCCGCCGGCTGGCGGCGAATCCACGGCGCACGTCGGGGACGACGTGCCCGAGGACGTGATCGACGCGGAGGACGACCAGTCCTCCGTCGACGGTGCCGAGACGGTATCGCTCTCGAAGGACGAGCCCGTGGCCCAGGACGCGGCGGCTCCGGCCTTCTCGCCTGCGACCAGCAGGTTCGGCCGCAGCGCCGGGTCGAAGGCTCCGAAGGCCGCGAAGGTCAAGGCGCCGAAGGCTCCGAAGGCGGCGAAGCTGCGCAAGGCGTCCAAGGACGAGGTGCGGGCCGTCGAGGACTATCCGATGCCCGTCATGATGGTCATCGAGTTCTACGAGGGCCTGACGAAGGAGCGCGAGGCCGAACAGCTCGGTCGCGCGATGATCGAGAAGAATTTCGACGCCCCGAACGCATCCTACGTCTACACTCAGAAGTGGAAGAACGGGATCGCGGTCGAGGTCCAGGAGGGTGGCGGGCAGGCGTATCTGCCCGAGATCCTCCAGAAGCTCGACGAGGATCCCGAGGCCGTCATCGCGGTGCCGATGTCGAACCGGATCGCACAGGTCCGTCTCGACTCCGAGACCGGACGTCTCGAGATGCTGCTGCTCCTGAACAACCAGGAGCCGCCGGCCGATTCGTTCGTTCCGCTGCCGTCGCGGGCGATGAAGCCGTTCGACCGTCGTGGTTCGCGGCTCTTCATCGCCGGCATCGCGTTGCTGGCCTCGACCGTGATCGCCTCGGTGTTCTCGGTCGGCGCGTTCTTCATCGACACCGACGCCTGGGCTCTGCCGTACGTCCAGCAGACCGAGGTCAAGTCGGTGCCGATGAGCCAGCTGGCCCAGATGAAGGAGGCGGCAGCCCGTGGCGACTGCCTCTTCAAGATGGAGTTCGCAAACGGTTCGTGGACTATGACCACCGGGTACAATTCGGACGGCAAGTGCGTCCGGGAACGCTCGGCAGCAGCGCCTGCGGCCGCGATCGTCGATCCGACGCTGGTTCCCGGCGCGGTTCCGGGATCCGTTCCTGGCACGGCCGTGCCTTCAGGGGCGCTGCCTGGTTCCGTGCCTGGCGCAGTCATGCCCGGTTCGCCCGGCAGCGCACCCATGACCGGTGGCGGAGTCCCGGCGGGGGCGATGCCGCCGGTGTCCACGCCGCCGATGCCTGCTCCGGCCGGCTGAGTCTTTATGGCCACCGCTTTGCGGTGGCCAAGGGGGGAATGAAGAAATGCTCGATCCAATCCAGAGGCGCCGTCTCGGCATCCTGTTCCTGTTCCTCGCGATGCTGTTCGCAGCCGTCGCGACGGCTGCAGGCGTGGGCAACGCGATCCGCCGCCAGTCCGTCGCCAGCGATCTCGCCGCTGCGGATCAGGAGTGTCAGAACCGCGTCGGCGTGCTCGGCGGAAAGAACGTCGCGCTCGCCGGAGACACCATCACCGCCACGTGGCCTGACGTCACGAAGGGCATGGAGAGCATCAGCGGTGCCAGCACGGCAGCGCTCGCCTGCCCGGGCTGGAAGATGACCTCGTTCTGCATGGGCGAAGGCTGTGCGACCAAGGGCGCATCGATCACCCTGCAGCGTCTAGCCGACAGATAATTATTTTCGCATGACCCCGAGAGGGGGTCTTGCGTCTCGGCGCAGGTCCGTCCTATCAGGGGTCATCGGGACGGAGCGGAAGCGAAGTCCCAACGATATCCGGCCGAGCACGGGGACGCTCGGGACTACCGGTACTGGAACTGTTGGGGGGCGGCCTGAAAATCGCTGAAGACGGAACTGGGAGTCTCAGTCAAAGGCCCTCCACATCGGACGGTCGTTCTAGGGGTGTAAAATGTCCAACGTTCTGATCGGCATCATCGGTGTCATCCTCTTCATCGGCCTGGCCCTCGCCGGCGCCCTGTTCCTGGGCCCGCGCTTCCAGGAGTCGACCAACAACAGCCGTGCATCGGCAGCGGTCCAGGCCGTCTCGCAGGTCTCGAACGCCGCCAACATGTACAACGTCCAGGAAGGCAAGGTCGCAGCGACCGCAGCCATCCTGAAGACCGGCGACTATCTGAAGTCGATCCCTTCGAACCCGACCGACTCGGCTTCGGCATCGCCTGAGATCAACGCGGCTGGCACCTTCGTGACGATGCCGCTCGGCGGCAACGCGAAGGCGATCTGCGCGGCGATCAACAAGCAGACCTCGGGTCTCGCTGACACGGCAGCAGCTCCCGTCGCAGCAACCGGCACCGCCGGCTGCTTCAGCGCCAACGGCACGTCCGGCTGGACCGCCTTCTCGGCCATCTAATTTCCAGCTTCTGCTGGAAGTATAGACGTCTGGGGGTCCGGGACTTGTTCCGGACCCCCATTTAGTGAGGGGGTAGTCCTCTTCGCTCAACACCCTTGGGGGGAATACAATGTCCAACGTTCTCATCGGCATCATCGGCGTCATCCTGTTCATCGGCCTGGCACTCGCCGGCGCGCTGTTCCTGGGCCCGCGCTTCCAGGAGTCGACCAACAACAGCCGTGCATCGGCAGCTGTGCAGGCCGTCTCGCAGGTCTCCAACGCCGCCAACATGTACAACGTCCAGGAAGGCAAGATCCCTTCGGCGATCGACGACGCGACCCACACCGCGACGACCCTGATCGGCGGCGGCTACCTGAAGTCGGTTCCCGCCAATCCGACGACCGGCGGCGCAGTCGTTCTCGACAGCACCAACAAGGTCGTCACGATGACGCTCGGCGGCAACGCATCGTCGATCTGCAAGGCGATCAACAAGCAGACCGCTGGTCTGGCCGATACGGCTCCGTATCCGACGGCAGCTGTCGGCACCGCCGGCTGCTACGCCGACAAGGCTGACAACACCGCAGCGACCTTCACGGCGTTCGCTTCGGTCTGATCCTTCCGGATCGCGCTAAGAGGAAGGGGTGGACTTAGGTCCGCCCCTTTTTTTTGTTCCTTGCAGATTCCGATCGGACCGATCTCCATGCCATCGATCTGCAAGCCATGCATGATCATTCAGACGTCTCCTCCGAACCACATGGACGCACGCCGATTATCACGTTAACGTCTCATTGTTCATGCGGGGTGAGTTATGTCGAATGTCCTTATCGGTATCGTCGGTGTCATACTCTTCATAGGTCTGGCTTTGGCAGGAGCATCGTTCTTCGGCCCGATCACTTCGGATTCGATCGCCCAGGCCAAGGCCAACACGGTGATCAACGCGTTGGGTTCCACCGCCAGCGCGATATCGATCCGGAACCGTGAGCTTGAGATGGCCACTGGCGCTTCCGCCAATGCCGACTTCCTGTCCCCCGACTACATCGACGAAGCGCCCAGGAACCCCGTCAGCGGGTCCTCCGTGGCACTGACGTCGTCTTCCGGATCGACGACGTCCGGTCCCGCGAGATACGTCGTCACCGGTCTTGGCACTGATCGTCAAGCCGTGGACGTGTGCCGCTTCGTCAATTCGGCCGCTGGTAACGGAGACGCCCCTGGCGACGTCTCGGTCCTGGTGGCGGACAGGTCTTCGGGCTGCGGCGTCAAAGCCTCGCTGATCGGTCCCTACGGGCCTGGCGAATATGTCGCCTACCAGAAGATTCGCTAGTTCTCCCACCTCCATCCAGAGGAGGGGTCTTGAGTACTGCCTCGCGATCTGACAGGATTATGCCGAAGTCGTAGGAGGGGCGCGGCATGACGAACGTACTGATCGGCATCATCGGCGTCCTCCTCTTCATCGGGCTCGCTCTCGCAGGCGCCATGTTCCTCGGCCCGCGCTTCCAGCAGGCCCAGCAGAACTCCAAGGCGATGTCCTTGACCCAGATGGCTTCGCAGATCGTCGTCGCCATGGAGATCAAGCGCAACGAGGACGGTACACCGATGCCTGCTCGGCAGTCGATGACGGTCCTCGCGCAGAAATCATATCTGAAGTCCCTTCCCACCAATCCGTATCTTGGCGAGGGCGGCTGGCCCTTCAGGGCCCTCTATTCGCACGATCTCCACAGCGAGTATTATTACGCCGACGTCGTGTTCCTGAGCATCGGGCATGGACAGGACGCTCCTGCGGTCTGCCGCTCGATCAACAAGCAGGGACATGGAGGCGAAGAGATACCCACGCTTCCCGTCAGCAGCGGATCCGACATCGGTCCTGCGATGACCAAGCCCAGCGGCTGCTTCCGCATGCACGACGTCGGAGTCCCTGGCGAGGCGGCTCCTGGCGACTTCGTCGTCTACTACAGGATCTGACCCGCTGGTGAAAACCGCGCTTGCGACGCGCGGGTCCATGCTATATCCCTCGATGCGGGCAGGGGCGTTCGGCTCCTAGGGGGACAATGCATGATGAACGAGAGGGCACCGGCCCGTCCCATCAAGGGAGCGGCGAAGAAGGCGAAGGATTTCGCCAGGATCTCGGACATCGTCCTGACGATCGTCTTCGCGTATCTCGCCTACCAGCAGTTCGCCGCCGGTGGCGCCAGCGGCTTCTGGTTCTGGTTCTGGGCCGCGTCGTCCGTGTTCTGCGCGGTGGCCGTCTACCGGTCGCCGATCGACATGATGTGGAACGCGATCCAGGCGCGCCTGTACAAGTCGCGCAAGGCCTGAGCCATGAGCAACGTGCTCCTCGGGATCATCGGCGTGATCTTCTTCATCGGCCTCGCGATCACCGGAGCGTCGTACTTCGGCGATTCGCTGACAGGCACCAGGGTCGAGGCGCAGGCCTCGAACTACCTGAACCAGTCCAGCCAGATCTCCAGGGCGATCGAGCAGTACGCCTCCGACAACGGTCGACTCCCGATCGACGGCGCGAGGAATCCGCTCGATGTCCTGATCGAGTCCAAGTACATGCGGACGGCTCCTCCGGGCGGAAGCTCCGGTTGGGCCTATTCGGACACGGCGAAGGCGATGCTCGCCAGCGTCACGGGTACGGTCGACCAGGGTCTGAAGATCTGCATCGCGGCCAGGAAGAAGGCGGCGATGCCGTCGCCGACGAACGTGCTCAAGTGCGACGGTTCCACCGGCGCGCTGTCTAGGAAGGATCCGTGCTGCCTCCGTTGAGGCGGCACCTGCGGCCGATGATGGCCGCGTCAAAGATGGGCGGGGAATGACATGGCGAAGAAGACTGCACTGAAGCTGGACGACAGGAACGACATCCGCGAGGCGATGAAGCGTCGCGCCCTCGGGCCCAACGCGAAGCCGGCGGCCTACGTCGGCAACTCGCAGGGCGTCGCCGCCCAGCTGGTCGAGCGCAAGCTGCTCGATCCGGAGATGGCTCGCGCCGTCGCGTTCGAGAGCCGTGCCCGCGGCGTCTCGATGTCCTCGATCCTGTCGGAGTCCGGCGCGGTCCCCCGCGAGAAGATCGTCGGAGCGGTCGAGACCACGAACGTGTCGCTGCTGGCGTCGTCGCTCGACTACGACGTCCGTCTCCCGAAGGCGATCCTGCGCCAGAACCGGATCTGCATCCACGCCCAGACCGACGACAAGATCATGATCTCGACGGTCGGCAGCATCACGGTCGCCCGTCAGCTGCTGTCGCCGTACATCGGCAAGCGCAAGATCGTCGAGGTCCCGTTCTCCTTCTACAAGTGGGAGGAGTTCGAGCAGGGGATCGACAAGATCATGGAGCCGGACACCGCCGATCGCGAAGCGGACACCGATCTGAACCCGCGCTCGGTCGTCCCCGACACGACGGACGACGCCGAGGTGCTCGACATCCTCGTCGACTACGCGGCCGTCATGAACGCGTCCGACATCCACATCGAGCCGTCGAAGACCACGTACAACGTGTTCTTCCGATACCTCGGCAAGCGCAAGCTGGTGCACTGCGGTCCGATGGACCAGTATTCGCGTCTGACGGCGATGGTGAAGGACAAGGCCTCCGTCGACCCGATGGAGACGCGCATTCCGCAGGACGGCTCCTTCTCGACGCAGGTGCGCGGTCGTCCCTACGACGTCCGCGTGGCCACCGTGCCGTCGGGCGGCAAGGAGAAGATCACGATGCGTCTGCTGGACCCGGTCCGCGCGCAGATGCATCTGACCCAGCTGGGCATCACCCAGGTCGAGGACTGGCGCCGCATCTGCGAGTACCGCAACGGCATCGTGCTGATCGTGGGCGCGACGGGTTCGGGCAAGACGACGACGCTCAACGCCACGATCCGCGAGATGAAGCGCTTCGAGAAGTGCATCTACACCGCCGAGGATCCGGTCGAGTACCGCATCCCGTACGTGACGCACGTCCAGATGAACGAGGCCGTCGGTCTGGACTTCGCCCGGTCGATCAAGGCGTTCATGCGCGGCGATCCGGACGTCATCATCCTGGGCGAGATCCGCGACAACGTGACCGCCTCGAAGGCCATCCAGGCCGCCGAGACGGGCCACTTGGTCATCGCGACGATCCACGCCGAGTCGGTCCCCATGGCCATCCAGCGCCTGAAGGGCCTGAACGTCAAGATCGAGGACTTCGAGATGCTGCTTCGCGGCATCCTCGTGCAGTTCCTGATGAGGACGCTGTGCGTCGAGTGTCAGGGCGAAGGCTGCGACGAGTGCTTCGACGAGGGGTATGCGGGTCGTACCGTGGTCTCGGAGATCGCCCGCGTCATGAAGCCGATCGACGTCCAGCGCATGATCGCCTCGGACAAGAACCCCGAGGACAAGTACTGGCCGTCCCTGTGGCAGGACATCGAGCACAAGGTCACCAGCGGCGTGACAAACGGCAAGGAGGTCTACCGTGCCTTCGCGTCGGAGCTCGAGGAGATGGCGGAGCATTCGCCCGTCCTCAAGCAGATCCTGTTCGAGCAGCGTGCCGAGCGCGATCTCGTGTCAGCGGCGCTCGCCGTGGCGCAGGTCGAGAGCATGAGCGACGTCGACAAGGCCAAGCAGCGCGCGATCGCCGAGGCCCGTCTGGGCCTGGTTGGGATCTCCCGCGAGGAGGCCGAGGCCGACGAGATGTCGCGCGACGGCGAATATCTGGGCGCGCCGCGTCCCGAAGGGGAGTAAGCCCTCGTGGCCAACGTCATCGTCGCGATCGTGACGCTCGTCATCACGTTCATACTCGCCAGCTACGGCGTGTATCAGAACATCGAGTCGAGCCGTCGTTCGCAGAACGCGACGGTGATCGGCTCGACGATCAGCAGGCTCGCCCAGTACAACCAGGACCTGCGAGAGGAGCTGGGCCATCAGCCGCTCTCATCCGGCGAGGAGTCTGCCAGCGGCTACGGCTACTACGACTCGGAAATGCTGAGCAGGGCGGCCTATGGCACCGTGACGTACCGGTTCCACGCCAACGCCAGCGGATACTACGTGTGCGCATCGTCGCCGGACGTCTCGACGACGATGCAGGAATCGATGCAGATGGTGGCCCGGGATCGTCCCGGTGCCTTCGTCAGCGGGGAATGTGGGGTAACCGGCACGGGGGTCTCGAACCTGTCCGTCGTGTCCATGAAGATCGGGAGCTGAATCGATGCCTGTCTATGACGTGATGGTCCGCCAGGGGGCGAAGATCGCCACGGCACCCGTGGTCGCGGGTTCCACTGGCGAGGCGAGGCTGATCGCCGGCAAGATGGGCACCGTCATGGGCGAGCCCAAGGCCCGCAAGGACGGTTCGCGCGGCGGCATGTCCGCCGGCGAACGATACGTCTTCCTCTACCAGCTCGCGACGATGAACACCGCGAAGGTGCCGCTGTCCATGGCGCTGAAGGTGCTGCGCGAGCAGCATGGCGGACGCATCGCCCGCGCCGCCGCCGGTCTCGAGGCCGGCGTCGCTTCGGGTCGGCAGATCGCCGACCTGATGTACGAGGACAAGCGGAACTTCCCGGGTGCGGTCGGTCTGCTCGTCAAGGCCGGCTCCAAGGGACAGGGCGGCACCGCATCCGCTCTGAAGAAGGCGGCCGACTTCGAGCGTCAGATCCTCGGCGCCGCCACCAAGGGCGCCAAGGGCCTCTATTCCGCGGGCTTCTGGATCACCGCAGCCACGATCTCGATCCTCGCGTGCCCGCTCTGGATGACGCCGTATCTGAAGGAGTCGACCCTCTTCAAGCTGACGAAGCAGCCGAGCCAGTGGGACTGGCTCGACAACACGTCCTATGCCGTCGGAGCCATCACGGCTTCGCTGATGCTGGTGGGTCTCGCGATCTTCTTCATCGTCGCCGTCGGACAGCGGCTCTTCCCGCAGCTGTCCGACGCGATCGTGATGAAGACGCCGTATCTGAAGGACATCGTGTTCACGCGCGACAACTTCATCTCGCTGTACAGATTCAGTCTCATGGTCAAGGCCGGCGTCACGCTGGAGGAGGCCCTCGACACCACATGGCGCGACACCCGCAAGGGTGCGCTGAAGGACGACCTCGCGCGTGCGCTCAACAACGTGAAGACCGGACGCCCCTGGGCCGAAGGCTTCAGGACCGTGGACGCGACCGATCGCATCGCGCTATCGATGGCGACCGACAAGGAGCGTCTGGGCGAGATCCTGGAGCAGGTCGCGGATCAGAACCGCGCCGTCTACATCAGGCGTCTCGAGGTCCTCCAGCCCATCATGCAGGTCATCGGCGGTCTGTCGATGGTCCTGGTGTACGGCATCACCGGCCTCTATTCGATCGTCCCGTTCTCCGACCTGTTCGGCAAGCTCATGGGCGACGCGTCGGGCTTCTGACGCAGGAGGCCCGTCAGGGCGCGGAACGGTCGAGGGGCGGTGCACGATGGTGCGCCGCCCCTCTTCGCGTCGGGTGGCCTTCCAGGCGTACGACGGGGCATGTCACGCCGCCGGGCCGGCATCCGGTTCTCCCGGACACGGTCATCGATTCCTCCGGGCCACTTGGACGAGGTCCGGAGGAACGATTCCTCTGGACATCGAGGTCCGGTCATGGTGAAGGAGCGGCGTACCACGGATGTCGGGCCTTCGGGGGGAGGCCGGGCGAGCGATCCGGAACGCGGCCATCGGGGGACGGCCGGACGGCCGGAACGCGGAAGGGGCGGTTCCTCTAACGAGGAGCCGCCCCTTCTCTTTCTCCTGCGTCCGGAAGCGTCCTTGATCAGCGTCGGGTCAAGGCTTCGTGCAGCATCGGCAGTTCGATCATGCCCTTGAAGGCACGTCCGCCGGCGTAGATGGCCGGGGTGCCGTTCACTCCGGCCTTCCTGGCCAGCGCTGCGTTGTGATCGACGATCCTCGCCGCCGATCCGTCGGTCAGCGAGCGATCGAAGGCGGCCTTGTCAAGACGGGCGGCGGCGATCAGGCCGGGACGCAGCGCGTCCGCATCGGCCAGGCTCGGCGCGCGCTGTTCCAGGAGCCAGTCGTGCGCCACGCGGAATCGCGCGGGACCCTGCATCTGGGCGGCAGCGGCCATCTCGGCCATGCGACGCGATCCAGGTCCCAGGATCGGGGTCTGCACGAGGTGCACCACGGCCTGTGGATCCGATGCGAGCAGCGGCTTGAGCGACTTGGTCGCGAAGACCTTGCAGTAGCCGCAGTTGTAGTCGAAGAACTCGACGATCCGGTGGGTGCCCTTCGGGTTGCCCACCATGCCGACGAGACGATCGCCTCGCAGCACCGACTGGGCGACCGGTCCGATAGCGTCCGCCGCGCGCTTCTCCTCCTCGGCCTGGCCGCGCGCCTGGAGCTTCATGAGGGCCTTGCCCACCATCTCTGGGTTCGATTCGATGGCGGCTTCGACGGCATCGGCGCTCATCGCTGCGGCATAGGCCGGAGCGATGATGACGGCCGATGCGAGCGCCGTCAGTGATAGTGCGCCGGCGAGCGCCGCGCGGAAGTCGTACTGCATTTCTGTGCTCCGAAGGTGATCCTGCCCTCGAACCTTCTACAGCAGTACCTTCGACCTGTCATGAACGGATTGCGGGTCAGACGAACCCTTCGTCGTCCATGACCTCGCCCTTCTTCAGGAACAGTCGCTGGATCTCCAGGGGGATGCCCTCCTCCTTGGCGGCCTCCCCCGGACCCCGGCTTCCGAAGGGGAGCATCGGCTCCTTGGCCTCCTCGATCCGCCTGCTCTCCTTCTCCAGCGAACGGGCCGCCTCGAGGTCCTCGCGCATCCGCTTCGCGTACAGGCGATGGCGGTTCGCCCGCTGCCGGTACTTCCCCTTGCGCTCGCCGGTCTTCTCGACGGATTCCATGCGCTCGGCGTTCGCGGCCTGGCTCTCGTGCCAGGCGATCGCATCCGCGACTCCCTTGTCGTATCCGGCATCCGCCGGGTCCGCACCGATCATGTTGGATATGGATTCGGCGGCCTGCGCCCGCGCTTCCGCGAGCTCGGCGCCGTACGTGGCCTCCGCCACCCTCGCCGCATAGCCCTCGTCCGCACCCTCGGACAGCAGTCGCTGCATCATGGCGTCGTAGGCTGCATAGACTCTCGGGTCTATCTGACGCGCGACGTCCTCGATCTGCTGCGCCGGGGCCATGGTCTCCCCGGCGTCGCGGAAATGGGCGGCGATCTCGTCGGCCGCCTGGGCCTTGGCCAGGTTCTCGTCCCGACGCGGTCCTGCCTGCGCAGCGAGCATCTTGTGCTCGGTGGCGACGAGTTCGCAGTGGTTCACGACGTAGGACAGGTCGACGGTGCGGCCGTTCATGGAGATCCCCCTCGGGATCCATTATGCCGCACCGCACGCAGGATGTGAAGCGCGCGTTGGGGCGGTCCATGCAGGACCGCCCCGTCGGTCAGAAGGTCTTGACCGAGATGACGTCCTCGTTCTCGGTCAGCGTCTTCTCGAGCTCCGGCGAGATGACGAAGCAGGGGGACAGGACCCGTCGCGCCTTCTTGTCGCCGAGGTCGACCATCACGTCGATCCTGTCCGATCCGCGACCGCCGGCGATCATCTGCCTGCGCAGCCGCTCCCAGTCATGGCTGGACCTGATGTCGATGCGCATGCGCCTGGGCGTCTCTGACCTCCGGAACGTCCGGCTCTCCACGAGGCGCCAGCGGGGCTCCGTCCCCTTGCGGGCGACCTCGGCCACGATCAGGTCTCCGACCGTCAGCGGGGTGTCGACGACGCATTCGATCTCGCCGCTCGCGTCCGAGATGCGGGCGTAGTTCGTGCCGCCCCTCGGGCTCTTCGACAGACCCTCCACGCGTGCCAGGACCGTGACGGCCCCGCAGCCGATGTACTCGTCGACCTTCGCGATCTGGACGGCCGACAGCCTGCGGACCTCCGACCACGCGTTCGCGAGCGGATGCTCGTGGAAGGAGATGCACAGACGCTCGATCTCGGCGGCCCGCTTCTCCTCGGCGGTCATGTCCTTGACCATGGGGCAGGGCGGCGACTCCAGCGCGAACAGCAGGTTCTGGCCGGACTGTCCGGTCTCGAACTTGACGCACTGGATCATGTGCTCGGCCGCCGCCATCCGGTTCTTGTTCAGCTCGTCGAAGGCCCCGGCCTCGGCGAGCGCCCCGATCGGTCCGGTCGCGTTGCCGAACGCCGAGAGCGCCTTGGCGACGTCCTCGATGCGCTTCAGCCCCTTGCCGCGGCACTTCTGCGCCACTGCGCGCGCATAGACGCCCACGCCCTTGATCGAACCCAGGCCCCAGCGGATCGCCGGCGCCCCGTCGGCGGTCTTGGTGGGCTTGAAGCTGTGGTCCGAGTGCTCGATCGACGGAGGGAGGAACTCGATGCCGCGTTCGCGCGCCTCGCGGACGATCTTGCGCAGCTTGTCGAAGTCCTCGTCGTTGTACGTGAGCGAGGCTGCGTAGAACGCGGTCGGGTGGTGGTGCTTGAGCCAGGCGCCCTGCCACGTGAGCAGCGCGTAGGCCGCCGCGTGAGACTTGTTGAAGCCGTAGCCGGCGAACTTGTCGATGATGTCGAACAGTTCGTTGGCGCGCTTCTCCGGGATGCGGCTGGCCTTGGCGCAGCCCTCGACGAAGGTCTGACGCTGTGCGTCCATCTCGGCCTGGATCTTCTTGCCCATGGCGCGACGCAGGAGATCGGCTCCGCCGAGCGTGTAGCCCGCGAGGAGCTGTGCGGCCCGCATCACCTGCTCCTGGTACACCATGATCCCCTGGGTCTCCTGGAGGAGCTCCTTGAGCTTGGGATGCGGGACCTGGATCGGCTCGGCTCCGTTCTTGCGGTTCGCGTACGCCGGGATGTTGTCCATCGGACCCGGCCGGTACAGCGAGATGATCGCCACGAGATCCTCGAAGGTCGTCGGCCGGACCTGCTTGAGGGTGCGGACCATGCCGTCCTCCTCGAGCTGGAAGATGCCCTGGCAGTCGCCCTTGTTGAGCATCTCGATGATGCCCTCGTCCTCGAACGGGATGTCGAGGATGTCGAGGTCCTTCAGCTCCGGCACGGTGTCGCGGATGTTGTGGACGGCCTCGTTGATGATGGTCGTCGTCTTCAGCCCGAGGAAGTCGAACTTGACGAGACCGCAGTTCTCGACGGCCTTCATCTCCCACTGGGTGACGAGCTCGTGGTTCTTCGGGTCGCGCAGCACCGGCACGACGTCGCCGACGTCCGGATCGGCGATGATGATGCCGGCCGCGTGACGGCTGTGCTGGCGGACCAGGCCCTGGAGCGGTTCGCCCATCACCAGCGCACGCTCCAGCTGCGCGTCACGGCGGAAGTACGCCCGCGTCTCGTCGTCGAGGTAGCCGGGCTGCTCGGGGCTCGTCGCGGACAGGTCGTACTTCGGGAACTTGGGACCGTCGGGGATCAGCTGCGACGCCGCGTGCACCGCGCCGTTAGGGATGCCGAGCGCGCGCGCCGCGTCCTTGAACGCCGAACGCGTCTTCCACGTGCCGGCCGTGCCGATGGCGACGACCTTGTCGGCGCCGTACTTCTGACGGACGTACTCGATCGTCTCGCCGCGGCGCGACTGGCAGAAGTCGACGTCGAAGTCCGGCAGCGACACGCGGTCCGGGTTGATGAAACGCTCGAAGAGCAGACCCCAGCGGATCGGATCCAGGTCGGTGATTCCCATCGCCCAGGCGACTGCGGAGCCAGCGCCCGAGCCGCGTCCGGGACCTACGGGGATGTCGTTGGCCTTCGACCAGTTGATGAAGTCGGCGACGATCAGGAAGTAGCCGGAGAAGCCCTGCGTGCAGATGACGTCCAGCTCGTGGTTCAGCCGGTCGTGGTACTCCTGGTGCCGCGCGGGATCGACGGTCAGGAGACGCTTCGCGTAGCCCTCGACCGCGATCGCGCGCATCATGCCGTTCTCGTCGCCCTTGGCGTCGGGATAGTGCGGCAGCATCGGCTTGCGGTCCACCGGGACCGAGCCCGCGGTGCAGCGCAGAGCGATGATCGCCGCGTTGTCGAGCAGCTGCGGTGCGTCGGCGAACAGCTCGCGCAGCTCGTCCGTCGACTTGAAGTGCTGTCCGCGCTCCGGTCGCTTCAGCGCCGGATCGTCGATGATGCGGCGCTGATCGATGGCGTAGAGCAGCTCGAGCAGCTCGTAGTCCTTCGCGGCCGTGTAGGTGACCGGCGAGGTCCCGACCAGCGGCAGCGAGTAGGCGCGGCTGATCCTGTCGAGCGTCGCCTCGGAAGGACGACGTCCGTCGAGACGGTCGATCTCGATGAAGAGCGAATCCGGGAACGCTCCCATCGCGGTCTTCAGCCACTCGTTGGCCTGACGCTTCCCGGCATCCAGGAGACCGGCGAGAGCGGACTCGGGTGCGCCGGCGAGCATGATCAGGCCTTCCGAGCGAGCCACGACGTCCTCGAGCGTCACGGAGAGGTCCGGGTTGGCGATCTGGATGCGCGTCAGCGACATCAGGCTCGCCCAGCCCTTCTCGTTCTCCGCGATCAGCGTGATCCAGCCGTGCTCGGTCCGGAAGTCGGATCCGACGATCGGCTGGACGCCCTCCTTGCGGGCGATGTTCGAGAACTCGTACGCGCCGGCCAGCGTGCCGCGGTCGATCAGGCCGATGGCCGGCTGGTCCGCCTTGGCTGCCAGCTTGGGCAGGGCCTTCGCCACCGTGGCCGCGAGCGCCACGTTGTTCCGCGTGTACGAGGAGCGCGTGCGGAGGTTTACTGCGGGAAACGCCATACTGATTTTCTTCCACTCCACGTCCGGGTCACATCCCGACGGGACCATACACCGGGTCGCATCACTGCGACCCTGCCGCTCAGAGGCTGATGCCGTCGAAGTGGGCGGCCCAGCTGGTCGAGACCGGCTTCTCGGGCATCCCGTTCGGCATCGGGACGCGGATCTCGTTCAGCGCGCCGAGCGCTTCCGCGGCCACCACGGCCTTCTTCATCTTCACCGCCGTCAGATCGAAGCCGCCCTGGCCCTTCCACTGAAGGTAGAGCTTGGCCAGCAGCTGCGTGTCGACGAGCGCCGAATGCTTCGTCCGGACCGACAGGTCGATCCCGAAGCGGTTGCAGAGCGCGTCCAGGCTGTGCCGCGAGTTCGGAAACTCCTCGCCGGCAAGGCGGAGCGTGTCGATGATCGGCACCTCCTCCCAGACGAATCCGGCCTCCATGCATTCGTCCCGGATGAACTCCATGTCGAAGGCGGCGTTGTGGAAGATCAGGGGAGACCCGTCGAGGAACTCGACGATGCCAGGCAGGCACTGGGCGAAGGTCGGCTTGCCGACCAGCATGGCGTCGGAGATGCCGTGGACGCCGAACGCCTCCGGCGACACCTTCCGACGTTCCCCGTCCGCCTGCACGGGATCGATCAGCGTATGGTAGAACGGCGCGTCGGGATCGCGGCTGACCTCGACGAGCGCGATCTCGATGATGCGATCGCCGTCCTTGGAATGGAGACCGGTGGTCTCGGTGTCTGCTGCGACCAGGCGCATGTTCGTGGGATCCTCGTGCGTGTTGTTCGTGTGTCAGGATACAGATGCCCGCCGTTCCGGTCGAGCCTCAACGCATCCTGTCGCTGATGTCCGTGAGCAGATCCGAGATCTGCCCTTCGAAGTAGACAAGGACGCTGGTCCCGAAGGCGAAGACGCCGAGGCCGACGACGACGGAGTCGGATCCCTGCCAGGCCATCAGGCCCACCAGTGCTCCGACCACCACCGTGACGATGGTGCTGGTGCTGATCATGCGCATCCCATCGTCTCCTTCGAGCGTCCCGTCAATCTCAGATCCAGCCGTCGCGCTTCAGCAGCGCGACGGCGTCCTCCGCGGCGGCGGCCGCGGTCCGCCTGAAGCCGCCGTGGCGGCGTTCGTCCATGGCGGCGCTCGTCCAGGTCCCGGCCATGAAGTCGTTGTCGCCGCAGACCTGTATGCCTCCGACGGGCTCCTTGACGCCGATCTTGTGGATGTCGATGTCGTCGTCGCTCTGCTCGTCGGTGGATTCGCAGTAGACCGCCTTCAGCCCGTAGGGGCGCAGAACGGCTTCGACGCCGGGCGGGATTCGCGGATCGGGACGGTTCGCCTCGTCGGCGATCCTTCCCCGGAGGGTCTGGATCGAAGCGACGGCCTCGTCGAGCAGGGCGTCGGCACCGTCCGCGTCCGCGCCGCCAAGCAGCGTGAAGAGCGCGCCGGCGAGGGGATCGATCTTCACGAGACGCTCCGCGACGTTGCGGGCGTCGTGGTGGTCCGTGATGCCGGGATGGTCGACGTCGAACGAGACGAGGACCGTCTTCTGGATGTCCGAAGGCATCTTCGACGCGTCGTGCGCCCTGATGGGTGCCAGTTCGTCGTCGGCGTCGAACGCGATGCCGTCGCCGTGTCCGTCCTCGTCCACGTCCAGCGGATCGACGAGCCAGCCCACGGGCACGCCGCCGTCCTGGTACTCGACGTCGGCGACGGGTCCGCTGGCCCCTTCGACGTTGACGAGGCGTCGGATCTCCACGTCGAAGTCGTTGTCGCCCTCGATCCTTGCGATCGCGTCCTCCGGCGAATCCGCTTCTATGCCGCAGGCCTTCACGCGGATCTGTCGGTACGAATGGACGTCATAAGTCGGCATTGTTCGTCTTTCCTTCATCGTCGCGCGCGCTGCCGGGCGTGGCGAACTCATGTTCCTTCACTACGTGGAGGCATCTGTTGATCTTGATCTTGTCGCCTATCGGCGGAATCCGGATGTGCCCTTTCAGGATCAGCTCCGTGATCCTCCGGTTGATCTCGCTCTTGGACGCTATGCCCAGCTCGTGGCATATCTGCCGGTACGAAGGCGTCGTCGCGTCGTTCATCTTCTGATGACGGTCCACGAACAGGACCAACGGGTCCTCCGACACCGGAACGCCGGCGATCTCCTCGGCGATCGTCCTGATGGGGGTGATCGCCGAGTCCGATGCGTTGCGTGAGACGAAACCCCTTTCCACGAGCATGTCGACGTTCCTGGAGACGTTGGAATGGGCCTTGCGTCCCGTCATCTCCGTAAGCGTTCTGAGAGACGGCTTCATGCCGTTCCTCACGAGCTCCTCGATGGCGAGCATCACTTGCGACAGGACGGGCGTCAGCATCTCATGCCGCCATCGCAGTCGGCAGCGCCCAACGGCCTTCGCCGAGCGGCACGAAGCCCCGCTGCAGCGTCTGGCGGATCTTCGGCCGCCAGTGGTCGCCGGCACGTCGTTCCGGCGCCATGGCGTCGTAGATCGACGAGACCGACGCGGTTCCGCCGAGGCTTTCCAGCGCGAGGGCGACGGCCGAGCGCCACGTGCCGGGTGCGGCGAGCGCCTCTCGGATCGCCGGACGCATGTTCTCGATCTGGCGGGTCTCCGCGAACAGCATCATGCCCGAGAAGGTCCGCATCTCCGCGCGACGGTACTTGGCCCAGACCAGCGGCTTCGAGAGTCCGGGGAACAGCGTCCGCGGGATCATGTTCACGTCGATGGAGTACATCTCCATCCAGCGGGCCACCTGGCGGGGCGTCTGGAACGCGTAGGCCGGCAGGACCATCGCCACCATGCCGCCGTCGGGGAGCTCGGCGTGCGCCCGGTCTAGGAATCCGTTGATGACGTCCATCTCGAACGGCGGGTTCCCGACGATCAGTTCCGGCTTCACGCCGGTCAGGTCCATGGTGCGGAAGTCGCCCACGCGTACTTCGCGGCCCGAGTTGGCGACTGCCGCCGCCACGACGCGGGGATCGATGTCGATGCCGATCGCGGGCATCGACTTCGGTATCGCCGTGAGGAACGCGCCCGTTCCGCACGACGGTTCGACGACGGACACGTGGCCCAGGCTCCTGAGGGCGTCGTCTACGAGTTCCTCGGCCACCCAGAAGGGCGTGAACCACTGGGACAGCGACGCGTCTCCCGAACGGGCCTCTCGAAGGGCGTCCCGTCCCTCTTCCCGACCGGCGACCGCGAACAGGTCGTTCATGCCCGCTGGTCCCGGTCGTCCTCGAGCTTCGCGAACGTGGCTTCGATGACGCGTTCGATCGGATCCCGGGTCACGTAGGCGGCGTGGGGGTCCATGATGCGGACGTTCAGACCTTCGTCGTTCTCGAGGATGCGTGCGGCGACCAGGCCGTCCGGACCGTACAGCGCCATGTAGCCATCGTGGATCGGCAGCGCGATCCGGATGCGTGCGTCCGGGGCATGCGCCTGCAGGGCGGCGACGATCGACGGCATCCCCTCGGCCACGACGAGCCCGTCCTTGGCGGCGAGACTAAGCGTCGCGTTCTTCCAGAGGAGGCCGCTGCGTGCGATCGTGGCCCAGATCGGACGTTCGAAGGGGTTGTCGTCCTCGCCGACCAGGATCGCCACGGAGGTCGGCGGCGGCATCTTCCTGTCGTAGCGCCTCGAGACTCCGAGCGGCCTCGTCAGCATCGTGCGGATGATGGACATTTTTTCTTCTCCCGTGGGCATGGCCTACGGTCAGAACAGCGTCAGCGCTATCCCTCCGGCGCAGAGCGCCACGACGACAAGGACGGTCAGCTTGGCGCCCCGATCGCTGTCCTTCCAGCGGTCCGGCACCTCCTTCAGACCCTCCGAGACGTCCTCCCTTATCTCGTCACGGCGGTACCATTGGGTCCTCAGCTTCTCAATGCGGATGAGGAAGCGGTCGTACAGGTCGAACATCAGAGGAACCTCAATCCGGTTGCCAGCTTGGCGGACGCGAGTATGAAGCCCGTCCCCATGCCGATGGTCAGCGGGGTCGCTCCGTATCCGCCTATTCCCAGGAACAGGCCGATGCCGAGCAGGGAGAAGATGGCGGCGCCCCAGCGCTGCGATCCGTTGGGGATCATGGCGCTGCCCACCATGGGCATGATGACGCCCAGCAGGAATAGAAGCGCCCCCACGATCTGGGCCATGCCTTCGGGCTTGATCATGCCGCCATGTCCAGACGACGCTCGAGCAGGGCCGCGGCGGCTGCCGCCGTGGCGACCTTCACGGCGCCGGGATGACGCGACAGCGCCTCGTCCCTTGCGGCGCGTCCGGTCTGCGCGTCGACCACCACGACCTCGATTCCGGCCGCGGCGGCCTTCGAGATCTCGGTCGCATGGTCGTCGACCAGATGCGTCGCGCCGATGCTGCGGCACACCGTGGACTTGCACAGATCGTAGGAGGCGACCTCCGCCTGTACGCCGACGAAGTGAACGGGCACGTCCGGGTAGCCGTGGCGCTTCAGCCAGTCCTCGGTCAGCGCACGCGTCTGGGGAGGACGCCGGGTGATGTAGCCTGCGAAGAGTCCCCGAGCGTGCAGACGGCACAGGGCCTCCACGGAACCCGGTGAGGGCAGGCTTCCCCCCAGGACGTCCTCCCGGTCCCAGAACGCGCGTTCAACGGGAACCGGAAGGCATTCGGCTCCTTCGCAGAAGCGGAACGGCTGGTCGTATTCGTCCGACACCAGGATCGTCGAAGGATCGACGCCCATGTCGCTGGCCAGGACGACCCTGCCCTGATCCACGATCATGCACAGGACCTGGTCTATGTCGAATGCGATCCTCAAGATGCGTCTCCCCTGTCGGACCCCCGGTCCGGCTCGGCCTCCATGATACATGGAGGCCGAGGCCGTGTCATGCTGATTGGATCGGACGTTCGAGGACGTCGACGAAGCCCCTGGGCTCGTCGACCTTCGACGTGAGCGGATCCTTGCGGACGGACGCCCATTCGGCTCCCATCTCGGGGAACATCGCATCGCCTTCGGGAGCCACGGCGATCCTGGTGATCAGAGCCCTGCGCATCCACGGCAGTGCGAGTGCCGCCCGATATATCGACGTGCCTCCGGCGAAGGCGACGGCATGGGAGCCGGTGTCCTCGACGGCGATGCGCACCGCCTCCTCGAAGCTGGAGGCCGAGAGCGCGTTGGCATCCTCCGGCATCGGCTTCGACGTCACGACGACCAGCGTACGTCCCGGCATGGCCTTCGGCAGCGAGTCGAAGGTCCTGCGTCCGATCACGAGCGCGCAGCCGAGCGTCGACTGCCGGAAGTGCACCATGTCGGAGGAGAGGCGCCAGGGGATGTCCCCGTCGGCGCCGATCACTCCGTTGGCGGAGACGCCGGCGATCAGGAAGGACGCGTCGCGCACCTCCTGACGGCGATTTGCCTCGAGATCCATCAGACGGCCACCGGCAGCTTCAGGAAGGGCTGCGGTTCGTACCCTTCCACCGCGAAGTCGTCCATCGAGAGGTCGTCGAGCGACGACGGCGTGCGATTCCACACGATCCGTGGATCCGGACGCGTCTCGCGGTCCAGCACCGTCATGATCGGATCGATGTGGTTCGCGTACAGATGGGTGTCGTGGCTCGACATGATCAGTTCGCCGGGGCGGTTTCCGGTCATGCGGGCGAGCAGATGCGCGAACCAGCCGTACTGGGCGACGTTGTAGGCGAACCCGAGACCGACGTCCCAGCTCCTCATCGTGACCAGCAGGGAGAGCGTTCCGTTCTTCACGGACACCTGGCCCTCGTAGTGGCATGGCGGAAGCCCGGTGCCGCCCTTGACGACGGTCAGCGACGGCATCCACAGGTTCCAGATCAGACGACGGCTGCTCGCCGACGCGCGGATCTCCGCGATCAGCTGCGTCATCTGGTCGAAGGGACCCTCCGCTGTCGGATACCTGCGCATCTGGGTGCCGTAGCAGGGATCGATGACGCCCCATTCGGCCGCGAACGCCTCGTCCTCCATGACCCGCTGCTCGAATTCCTTCTTGGTGAGGGAATCGCCGGTCGCCTTGTTGTATGCGGCCTGCGGCCATTCCGACCAGATGTGGATGCCGCGCTGCAGGAGCGGGACCAGCGAATCCGATCCGGACAGCATCCATTGCAGCTCCGCGATCGCGTCGGCATGGTTCGTCTTCTTGATCGAGACGACCGGGAGCACGTCGACGCCGTCGCGCGTGAGCGGGACGCGGAGCATGTTGCCGAAGACCGCCCTGGTGCCGGTCCCGGTGCGATCGTCGCCGCCGACGCCTTCGGCGAGGATCCGGTCTACCGTGAGCATCCAGGCCTCGTCCGCGCAGGACACGCTCCAGCCCATCGCCGTCGGCATGTCGAAGCCGGTCTCGTCGGCTGCCGCTTCGTTCTCGGAGAAGGCCTCGACGAACGCGCGGACGCCGCTGCGCATGCGGTTCAGGAAGTTGGTTCGGCTCATTTCTTTGTTCCCTTCAGGTCTTGGACTTCGCCATCGCGGCGAAGGACTGTCTTATCTCCTCCTCGGTCATGCGGACCGGCAGCAGCGCCGCGCGCACCTGCTCCGGCATCCGCTCGAGGAACTCCTCCCACTTGGCCTGCGTCGTCGAGACGGGATCGGTCGCGAACAGCGTGTCCGCGAGATGCAGGTAGGTGCGGACGTCCGCGCTCTCCTTGCCGATGTGGACCCGCTCCTCCGACATCGACGCCCGTCCCGTGGCGACGGCATGGATGGGTTCCGCGAGCTCGGCCGCCTCCTCCATCAGGCACAGACCGAGATGGCCTACGAGTCCATGGGCCTCGTAGGCGTCCTCGGCCATCTCGCGGTCCCTGACGCCGGTATGGCCGGAGCCGGGTCCTGCGAGAATGCGATCGAGGTCGTCGAGCGCGTCGACGATCCTCGACCGCAGGACCTGCACGTCGCGCGGCATCATCCTGGCTGGCGAGCCGTCGCGCCAGCGCTTCTTGGCCATGCCGGCGAGCTGGCCGGCGGCCATGGCGATCCGGTACGCCTGATGCGCGTATCCGGGCATCAGGCCCTCCTCGCGCGCGGTCGACTTCGGACCGGTGAGATGCCTGAATATCAGGATCGACTGGCCCTTCCAGCCGGAGACGACGGGGCGTGGAATCCTTGCGGGTCTTGGCAGTACGCTCATTGATGGGCTCCGAAGAGGTCTGGTGACGGGCGGCGCGAGGCCGCGAGCGGATTGAGCCAGAGGCTCTCGGTCTTCTTGATCTGCCCGTCCATCTGGGCGACGCGGTCGAACCGCGTCCAGTGGGCGAGCATGTCATCGTACATCGCGCAGCGGTATCCTGAAAGCATTACCATCGACGGAGAGGAATCGAGTCGCTTCAGGAGGCGTTCGTGCTCCGCGTCGCCGTCGAATTCGTGCAGGTAGCCGTGGTAGAACTCCCCGCGGGTGATCTTCTGGGAACGGGTGGACCGGTGGTAGGGAGGGTCCGCATAGATCAGGACGTCGTCGCCTTCGTACTTGTCGATCGCGTCGAAGGCGTCGACCGACAGCCACGTCACCCGGCGCAGCCGCTCGTGTATGGCGTCCATGCCGGCCGGAAGGTTCGACCAGTCCAGTGCTGGAGTCGAGCCTGCCCGTGTGACCGAAGACCGGAATCCCGGACGACCGCGCGGCATCAGGCTGTCGGACCCGTGGCTCATGAAGGCCAGCACGCACAGATGGCGCGCACGCTCGACCGGCGTCTCCGCCGGCGTCACGCCGTCGCGTATGTCCATGAACTCGCGTTCGTGGAAGGGCGTGTAGGTGAGCGCGCGGCGCAGCTCCGCGTAGGTGGCGGGGTCGCGCAGCACCGCGAAGTATTCGCGCAGCCTTTCGTCGAGATCGGTCACGACCTCCGCGTACGACGGCGTCTTGCGCAGGAGTACCGATGCGGCGCCGCCGAAGGGCTCCAGATACGTCCGGTGAGGCGGCATCCTGTCGATGATGAAGGGGGCCAGCATGAACTTGCCCCCGTGCCACCTGAGGGCGGGGCGCCTGACGTCAGACAGCCCCACCACCGGACGCGGAGTGGACCCTCGTCCGTTGCGGATGGGTGCGATCTGCTTCTTCACGACGGAACGACGGTCCCGTCCTCGACGCGCCAGCCTTCGTATCGTCCCGCGTTCGCGACCAGGTCTCCCAGCAGGATCCGAACGGCATGGGCGCGGTCCCTGCCGACGCCGAGCAGTTCCTGGTCGCGTTCGACCGACACGGACTGATCCAGTCGGCCTGGCGACAGTCTGAAGCGTGGCGTCCAGCCGCCGATGCCCAGCATCACGCCGCCATCTTCATCTTCGCCGCGACCGAAGGACGTGGACGCATGTTGGCGCCGATGATCGCCTTCGCGAGGCCCGGCGGCACTGCGTTCCCGACGAGTGCCATCTGCTGCGTCTTCGTGGTCGGCGTGCCGTCGCTCTGGAACTCGAACTGGTAGTCCTTCGGGAACGACGAGGCGCTGAACGCCTCCTTCGGCACGAGCATGCGCATCTCGACCGTCCACAGGATCGCGCCGGGACGACCGATCGCCGACGGACGTGGTCCGTCCAGGTGACGGGTGTTCGGGTTGCCTTCGCCGCGGCTGCCGTAGACCTCGAGGAACCGTGCGATCCACCACGCCTCGTAGCGCTGCTCCTCCGTCAGGCCCAGCTCGTCGACCGACACCTCGACGATGCGCGACGGGTCGGCGTCGGCCTGGTCGAAGTAGCGCACCAGGCTCGTGCGGATCTCCGCGTGGTGGTTGCCCGCCGCGCAGAACGCCGTGATCGGCTGGTCGATGTCCTGGCCCACGGTGTTCTGCCGCATCGTCATGATGTGGCTCGCCACGACGTTCTGGTGGCAGACCTTGGTCGTCATGGTCGAGACCGGCTCGTTCATCTCGTGGCCGATGTTCTCGGCGTTGTGCTGCGCCATGAAGAAGGCGGTCGCTGCGCCGTCCGAGGCAGGCGTCCCGGCCAGGCCGGCGGAAACGACGCTCTGGTGGCTCACCGAGGTCGTCATCGTCGATACTGGCTCGGTCATCGGATGGCCGACCTTGCCCGCGTTGTTCTGGGCCATGAAGACCGCCGACGTCGGGCCCGCAGATGCCAGACGGGTCTGCACCAGCGTCTGCTGCGGCGTGCCCGTCATCGTCGTGAACGGATCGGCCGCGTCCTGACCCGCATGGTCGAAGTTGTTCTGCCCGATGTGGATCGCCAGGCCGCCGGTCACGATGGACTGGTGCGGCGACAGGGTCATCGTCGACAGCGGCTCGCGCGCGTCCGCGCCGGCGTCGTCGAAGTTCTCCTGGCCGACGAACGCCGCCCGCACCATCCCGACCTGCGTGACGATCTGCTGGTTGCCGGTCGTCATCGACGGCACCGGCTCCTCGATGTCGGTCGCGAGGCGGTTCGTGTTGTTGTTGGTCACGAACGGCGCCGTCACGGCGGTGAAGCCGCCCAGCGTCGGTGCGAAGCCTGCCGTCACGATCGCGTGCTTGCCGCCTCCTGCCACGAGGGTGCCGATCGGCTCCTCGATGTCCAGGCAGCGCGGCGCCTGGCCCGCCCGCTCGCCGTAGCCGGTCTGCACCATCATCGCGGCCGCCGTCATCGGCGTCGACGCCAGGCGCGGAGCCACCAGCGCGAACTCGTTCGACTTGGTCTGGGTGGGCAGCGGCTCCTGGATGTCGTGGTTCGACTGGCCGCGCCGCTTGCCGGTCTTGTCGACGTCGCCGTGGTTCACGCGGATCAGCGACGGCATCACCATCGCCTGGCGCGAGTGGCAGGTCACCGTGTTGAGCGCGTCGTCGGCGGTGCGCGGCTTGCCCGCGTATTCGCCGCCGCCGGCCCCGACGAAGAAGGGGCTGGTCTGGAACGGGGAGAATCCGCCGATCGCCAACGCCATCTGCGAGTGCGTAGCGAACGCCGGAACGGGATCCTCCATGCCGATCGGCGCGCATTCGCGGCGCATCGGGATCACCGATGCGGTACGCTCGGTCATGGAGCAGATCGAGGCGATGTAGGCGAGCTCGCCGCGATGCGCACCCGTGATGGTCGGGAGCTGCCCGTCCATCAGGTAGTGGCGTCCCGCACCGCTGTGGGTGATCGGCGAGATCAGGGGGCTGACCAGGCAGAACCGGTTCTCGGTCGTCTGGGTCGGCAGAGGTTCCGAAACCGGCCGCGCTCGCGAGTTCTCGCCTGTCTTGGCCCCGTAGTAGGGGATGATGTACGGTTCCGCGGCCTCGATCACGAACTTCTCGACGCCCGCGGCGATGCGCTTCAGCGTGTTGTCGGCGAGCGGGCGGATGCAGCCGGCGACCTTGGCGTCCGCTGCATACATGAAGATCGGGTTGCAGCGGATCGTGAAGTCGATGTGGTTCGCCGCGGTGTCGTACGACTTCAGCAGTCCCGCCTTGACCTCGGCGGAGTTGCGGGGACCGTGCGTCGGGGTCGGGAAGCGGATCGCGAGGCCGTCACGGCGCGCGACCATCAGCAGGCGCTTGCGCTTGGTCGCCACGCCGTAGTCCGCCGCGTTCAGGATGCGGTACTCGAAGGTGTAGCCGGCCGCGATGATGCGGGCGCGCCACTCCTTGAAGATCGACCCGAGCTTGTCCTTGTCGATGTAGCGCTTGTCGACCTTGCCGGCATCGGTGAGGGGCGCCCAGCCACGGAACTCGGCGACGTTCTCGACGATGATCACGCGGGGACGGAAGCGCTCCTCGGGATGCTCGGCCCAGTTGCACACGACCCATGCCTGGTCGCGGATCTCCCGGTCGAGCGGCGCACCGCCGCGCGCGGTCGAGAAGTGGACGCACGACGGCGACGCCGACAGGATGCCCACGCGGCGATCTGCCGGGACGTGCTGCGCCGGATCCATGGCGAAGACGTCGGACTCGAGATGGATGGTGTCCGGATGGTTGGCGTCGTGGACCCCCAGCGCGACCGGGTTGTGGTTGAGCGCGAACATCGGCGATTCGCCGATCGCCTCCTGGATGCCCGTGGACGTGCCTCCTGCGCCGCAGAACAGATCGATCGCGATCTCGTCCTCGTACATGGCGTAGGGGCCGTCCTCGACCGCATAGAGGTCGTTGGCGGCCTTGTTGAACTTGTCCATGAAGTCGGCCTGCAGGACGATCTTCGCTGCCTGGGCGGCGCTCGGCTTCTTCAATTCCATTTCCTTCGGGGCTGTCGACCTGCAGGGTCTCACGAGGCCCTCCGGCTCGAAGAGCCGTCCCTGCGCCATCGGCGGTCGAGCCGTCGAGCTCGATCCCTTCCGTGCCCCATGTCCCATGGACGCCGGATCTCGCAGACGGACGTCGTCCGCGCAAGGGCGATCAGGCGGCGAGCCTCACCGCGAGCTGGCTGCGCCAGGCCGCGCCTTCGTCGGACGGACGTCCGCCAGGTTCGAAGGCCTCCCTGACCGCTTCTGAGACGCCCTCCGAGACCTCGACGATGGTCCTCAGGGATCCTCCGTCGACGATCAGTCTCGGCGTCACCCTGCACCAGTCCCGGTCGCTCGAGAGCGCGGCCATCCGGCGATGGACGCACGCCGACACCGGCGCGCCCATCGGTGGCGCACACAGCACGCCGGCGGTGGTCTCCATCACGTGCTCCAGGAGCGCGGTCAGAGGCCGTGCCGCGTAGTCGGCGGGACTGCAGGTCCGGTCGTGGTGCCAGAGGAATTCCGGAGGGATCAGCACCATGCTCCGATCGAACGGCGAGGAGTCCGGCGTCGTGGCTATGGCGATGTCGTCCCCGTCGATCATCACCAGGATCATCGCCTTGTGCCGACCGTTCCTCATCCGGGCATGCGGATTGCCGAACCGGATGCAGCCGCCCTCGGCGTCCCGGAACTCGAATCCGCTTCCCGGGACCTCCTCCATCTCCACGATCGGACCCTTGAGGGGGATGCATCTCAGGATCAGCACGAACCTGTCCTCGCCCTCGACGACGTCGTAGGACACGGGCTTGAGGCGCTTCATGCCGCGAGCCTCAGCCTGCGCTTCTTCGCCGCCCTCGGATCGATCGTGGCGAGAAGCGCCGCGGGCAGCTGTCCGAGGTTGTGGATGGTGCGGTGCACCGGAGCCCACGCTTCCGCGCTGTCGTCCTGGATGCCGATGACCACGACCTCGATCCCACGACGGATCAGGACCGCGGTCACGTCGGCGCAGAGCTGCATGTCGTCCGCCATGCCGTCCGTGAGGACGAGCAGGATGCGACGCTCCTCGTCGGCCTTGTCCATGCGTGCGGCGACGGCCGCCATGGCCTCGCCGGTCGGGGTGAACCGCTTGTCGACCTTGTCGAAGGAGCCGATGCGGCGACGGGTCACGACCTCGCTCTGCCGCCCCTCCTTGAACACGGTCATGTTGACCGTGGGCGAGGCTCCCGTGAACCCGTACATCGCCGAGTTCACCGAGGTGCCCTTCACGGCCTGTTCGATGGCGAGAGCGCCGGTCATGGCGATGGCGATGGGGCTGTCCAGGTTCTTCTCCTCGTCCTCGTCGCCCTCCATGGAGCCCGAGAAGTCGACCAGGGTGACGAGAAGGGTCCTGGGAGCCGGCTTCGACCAGGTCCTGCGGTAGCAGGTGCCCGTGTTGCGTGCGATCGCCGACACGTTGCGGATGTCGAAGTCGCCCGAACGCCTGTTCGACAGGAACCCGGACTTCTCCTCCGCCATCAGCAGGCGCTTGATCGTGCGCGCCGTGGTGCTGGTGGCACCGGCCGCCTTCTGCCGCATGTCCTCGTGACGGCATCCCTCCTCGGACCATTCCGGGGCGTTGCGGAAGCGTGCGTCGCCGTAGTGCTGGCTGGCACGCGAGGCCCGCGTCTCCTCCTCGGGATGATCGTTCGGATGCGGATCGCTGTCGGAGGAATCGTAGTCGGGCGCGTCCTCGTTGGAGTCCGAGATCTCGTCCAGAAGGCTCGACGGATCGACCTCCCCGTCGCTCGCGTCCGGCGTCATCTGGGGCAGCGGTTCGCCGGCGGCGATGCTGTCGCGGATCTCGTCGATCATGTCGCTGATCGCGTCGTCGCGACGGGCGTCCTCGTCGAGGACGTCGTCGAAGGCTCCGCCTCCTGTGCCGCCGTCGAGGCCGTCGTCGGCGCCTCCGGTGTCGCCGCTGTCCTTGACCTCCGACGCGTGGCCGTCTCTGGGAGCCTCGTCCTCCTCCGCGGAGTTGTCGGATTCGATGTGGTCGACGGCATCGCCCTCGTCCTCGTCGCCCTCGATCGCCTCGCCCTGCGCGTCGCCCGTGCCCTGGGCCTTCTCCTGGGCCTCGTCGGAATCGCGCGCCGCGGGATCGACGTAGTCGTCGACCAGGTCGCCGTTGAGATCGACGCGCGCCTCCTCGTCCTGACCGGCGGGCTTCCTCTCGCCGTTCCGAGCTCCCTTGGGGTCCGGGACGGTGTTCAGGGAATCCTGCTTCTCGCGCCGATCCCCCTTGAAGTCGATCGACTGCTCCTGGGCGGACGCATCTCCGTCCTTGCGATCATCGGACGGGTCCGATGCGTTCCGGTCGGCCGCGCCGTCGCGCGGGTTCGAAGGTGCGGCGTCGTCCTTGGGCTGCGAGGCGTCGCTGTTGAGCGGCTTCGACTGGTCCTGGTTCGCGACGGCGTCGTCTATGACGTCCGACTGGTCCCGATCCTCGCTGGAGGAGCAGCCTCCGCCTTCGTCGAGACCTTCGGCCTGCAGATCGTCGTTCCCGGCTGCGGGTGCTTCCGCTGCCGGCTCGGTCGGACCTTCGTCACCCGTTCCTCCAGACGACGCATCGTCATCCGAGGGTCCCTCGTCGGCCCCGTCGTCCTGATCGGGCTGTCCGTCGTGCTGATCGTCCTGACCGTCATCGTCGGACTGCTCCGGCTGTCCGTCCTGTTCCGGCTTTTCGACCTCTTCGGGAACAGGCTCGTCGATGCCCTGATCCGGCGACGGATCGGACTGGTCCGCGGACTGCTCCTGTTCGCGCTTGAGGCGTTCGGCCTCTTCGCGGGTCGCACGGGCGTAGGCCTGCGCCTGCAGTTCGAACGAGATGGCGAGATCGACGGCGCCCTTCGTGTCGACGACGTCCGTCATGCGCTCGGTCCAGTCGTCGATCATCGCCATCACCGGTGCGGGGATGTGCGAGAGCGTGTTCTGGAGATGAGGATTCTGGAAGCCGTTGATCCGCGCCCCGAGCCACGTGAGGGCCAGCGGTCCGCACGAACGGGGGTCGGCGAACCAGCCGGTCGTCAGGGTCTTCAGCTTCGGGTGGATCGCGTTGCGCAGCGCTTCCAGGTCCGACTTCGTACCGGGATACTCGCGCGTCATCTCGCGCTCGATCCGGTAGTCCTCGATGCAGTTCTCGAACTTCTTGATCAGCTTCTGACGCTGCACGATCTCGCGCTTGTCGTCCGTCTGGAACGCGGCGACGACGCTCGGATCCTCGAAGATCCGCTCGATCGCCTTGAAGTCTGTGTATCGGACGTGGGCGACCTCGTGGATGGCATAGCCCATCAGGGCGCGCGCGGTCGCGTACCTGATCTCCGCGAGATCCTTGATCTTCGGCAGGACGATGCGGCGGCCGTTGGTGTAGGCTCTCGTCCCGAGGAACTTCACCTCGATGTAGACGCCCTTGCTGACGCCGTTGACGACCGCGTGGGTGTTCCTGCGCAGTTCGCTCCCGAGGATCGTGGGGCCGAGGTCCTTCGGGGCGGGGGTGATCGGGGCGGCGACCTGATCCAGGTCGTCGACGATTGCCGTGAGGGTCGTCATGGCTCAGCGCACAGCCGTCGTGAGATCCTTGTCGGTGCTCATCTTGATGTATTCCCGGATGTTGGCGACGTCCTCGACGTTCGCGCGGCCCACCATCACGGTGTCGCACGCGAAGGCCAGGCCGAGCATTGGATCGTAGCCGAGGCCGTCGGCGGCTTCCGCCACGTCCAGCAGCTGGCGCAGCGAGCACGGCTGCGACACGACGCCGGTCTTGTAGCCGTTGCGGATGGAGGTGCCGATGTCGACGAGCTTGCCGGCGCGATCGGCGTCCAGACCGGTCTTCTTCATGATGACCGCGACCTCCCTGTCCTTGGGCAGGTATGTGAATTCCAGCCAGTAGGAATAGCGGTCGCGGGTGGCCTCCGACATCTCGTGACGCGCATGCGTCAGTCCGTTGTCGGACCCGCGGCCCTTGGTGTTGGCGGTCGCGACCAGGTAGCAGTGTTCGTGACGCTTGATGAAGCGGCCGCCGTCCTCCTTGATGTCCAGACCCTCCCCCTCGTAGAGCGAGTGGAGCATGTACTGCAGATCGGGGTCGCACTGGTCCATCTCGTCGAAGTCGATGATGCAGGGCGTCTGGATGATCGTCGGCAGCAGGCCGAGGATGAAGGGAGTGGCCGAGCCCGTCGGGGTCGCGATCTGTCGGAACGAGCCGAGCACGTCCGGGCGCGAGATGGAGCCGTCCATCGCCACCTTGTGGAACGGCAGGCCCATGCGTGCGGCGAACTGCTTGAAGAACTCGGTCTTGCCGCAGCCGGGATCCCCGGTCGCGAACACGTTCTTGCGCTTGCGGATCGCGAGGGACATCACGCGAACGGCATACGGATCGAAGTCGAAGTGCTCGTCGGGCACCATGATCGCCGGAGCATCCCCCTTCCACCTGGCCGTGGGCACGGTCATCGTGGCCATCGTGTCCGGAAGGCCGGCGAACACGTCGCGCGCGACGCGCTCGACGATGCGTATGTCCGCTGGCTTCACGATCGGCGGCACGTAGGGCTGCAGGACCGTGCCGAAGTCCTGGATCAGGCTCGGATCCTCCGACGTGTCCGCGACCGCCACGAGAGGCACCGCGGAGACGTGGACAGGAATCGCAGCGGAAGCGACGACCGGGACGGCGACCGGCTCGGGCGCGTCGTCCTCGTCGTCCTCTTCCGCGATCTCGCGCAGATAGGCCGTCGGATCGGCCGTGAAGCGCGCGCAGGCGGCCACGATGGAGGCGGCCGCCGCATCGTCGCCTTCGTCCTGATCGCCGTCCGTGCGGACGCCGTGGATCTTCATCACCGATGCGACGGTGTTGCGCACGCGCGTCTCGGCCGCGTTGAACTGGGCCGCGAACTGGACCATGTCGGTGGTCTCGATGTCGGCGGTCGCCTCGTTCGTCATGATGCTGATCGCGAGAGCGGCGTCGTGCGCGGTGTAGGCGACGGTTTGGACGGTCATCTTGGAAACTTTCCTCTGCCCCTTGGGTAGCCTTCAGGCACCCGGGCATCGTCAGCTTCTCAATCGTCCTCGGTCAGGGACCGTCGGTCCCGTTCTCCTGGCTACGCAGCCATTCTCGGAGTCAGACCCACTTCCGCCGCCACTTCGGACAGAGCCGCGGCACCCGGTCCATCCTTCACCACGAATCTCGCCATGCCGGCCATGCCGGCCAGCGACAGCATCACGTAGAGGGCATCCTCCGGATCGCTCAGCGTCCAGGACGAGTGCGCGAACGGACCCGCGACCGACATGCGCGCCAGGGTGCCATCGCCCGCGACGGCACCGTCCAGCACGTGTTCGATGGGGGCTCGACGCGCCTGCTCGAGCGCCGCCTCGTATGAGGCCTGCAGGGACATGGCACGACGTCCCGCAGCGCCGTTCACGGCCTCGGCGAGAGGTCCCGTCGGAGCGATGCCGCTGACGATGGCGGGATTGCCGATCCTGCCGAGCTCGGAGACGAGCATGTCGACGAGCGGAACGTCCATGTCGACGTGCGTCACGACCAGCGTCTTCGTGCCGATCGCCGGGACCAGGACGCCGTGCACCAGCGCGTCGGCCTGAAGGGACGTCGCCAGTTCCTGGGGATTGATCCCCACCGACCAGAGCCATGCATCCACCCGTTCGGAGCCGGCCAGGAAGCCGGCGTCCACGAGATGATAGGCCTCGACCGCGCCGACCAGCGCGACGGCGACGGCACGTCTGCCCTGGCCCGTGGGAGCCGCCAGTATGCCGAGATGGATCAGATCGTTCGCCATGTGGACCTATATAGCACTTGCAGGTGTAGAAAGCATTAACTTCCGAACGCGTTCCATCAGCGGGACGCGCCGTACCGACCGATGGTCGCGGCCATCGCCGCGACCGAGCCGATGTGTTCGGGACGCTCGCCGAGCCGATCGTCCATGATCGACTTGCCGGGGGTCTGGCGGGAGGGCGAGGTCTCGAGCCTCAGCAGGCTGTGGCGCGACGGCAGGATGCGGTCCGCCTCGACCTTGGCGAGCTGCGACGGCGTCAGTCCGACCATCATCTTCCCGGCCGCGTCGCGCATGATCGTCACCTTGGCCTTCTCGGCGATCTTCGCCTTGCCGCGCGACGCTTCGACGACGGCTTCCATCAGCGCGTACGTGACGGATCCGTCCGGCGCCTTCGACGCCACGGCGTAGATCGTGGAGATGCCGTCGGTCGTGCCCATCACGGGCGGCGGGTCCTTCATCATGCGCCATGGGCTGTACGCGTCGCCTTCGAGGCGCGGCATGTGCTTGGCGTCCTCGTTGCGCTCCGCGACGATCTCGCCGCGCTCCAGCTTCTGGATGTAGTCGACGACCTCGGCGCGACGCTCCACCGAGCCGTGCAGCATCGTGGACGCGCCGCCGTCCAGCACGACCGGACGGATGCCGTGCAGCGCGGGATCGTCCCCGGCACGCATCGCGCGGCCGACCATCTGGTGGTATTCGATCTCGCTGACGGTCTCGCGGTTGATGATGACGCAGCGGGTGCGCGGGCAGTCGACGCCCTCGTCGAGCATCTTGACCGAGCACAGCACGTCGAGGCGGCCGGCGTCGTAGTCGTCCAGCGCCTTGCGGTTGGCGTCCGGGTCCTGATCGCTGTCCACCACTGCGACGCGGTAGCCCAGCGCCTTCAGCGTGTCGGCGAAGGCGCCGTTGGTCTTCTTGTCGGTGTCGAACGAGATCGTTCCGGCCTCGACGCCGGCGGCGCCGATCTTGGCCCTGAACTCGCGCTCCCATGCGGACGCCATCTGGTCGTTGTAGTCCTGCGGCTTGACCTGACGCAGGGCCTTGTTCAGACCGGCCGACTCGGCCTGCTTCTCGGGCTTGAACTTGTCGCGCATGAAGTGCGACATGGGCGTGCCGTCGTCGAGCCTGATGTCCACGACCTTCGTGGAGGGCAGGATGATCTGGCCGGCGCGCTCGAGCTCCTTGTAGCCGATGGTGATGCGCTTCGCGTCCTTGAGACGCGGGTTCAGGCCCTTCCCGTCCGGACGCGACGGCGTCGCGGAGGTGGTGAGGAGCGTGAAGTCGGGGTTCTTGGCGCCGACGGCGGCCAGGACCTTCGAATAGTCGGCGTTCGGCGAGTCCGACGCGTGATGCGTCTCGTCGATCGTCACCAGGTCGACGTGTCCGATCGCGGCGAGGTTCGCTGCCGCGGTCTGGATCATCGCGAAGTTGACGTCCTTGTCCATGACGAGGTCGCCGTCGTACGACTTGCTCGTGGAGAGGCCCGCCTCCTTGGCCCAGCGATGGAGCGCGTTCTCGTTCTGCCCGAGAAGACGGTCGCGGTGCTGGAGTGCGAGGATGACCGGAGGACGCCCGTTGGCGGCCGTGAAGTCCTCGACGAAGTTCGCGATGTTGAGCGAGTTGATGCGGGTCTTCCCCGCGCCCGTCGGGGCTTCGATCAGGATGGAGGCGCCAGGCTTCATCTGGGGTCGCGTCTCCCCGATGGCCCGGTCCTGGATCCTGGTGATCTCCACGAAGTCTGGAGTGACTGCCTGATGAGTGTCCATGGCAACAGTCTATCAGGCTGTCGCGAGGATTCACAAGAGGTTGTTCCGGGAACCTCTGCGGGACGCGTCGATTCGAGCGTCCCGCAGGGTCGTCGTCCTCAGGCGGCGGCGAGCATCTGCGCCGTGGCGGCCGAAGACGGCGTGCCGTTCGAGGACGTGGCGGTCGTCTTCGCGACCGACGTCGGCTTCGCTGCCGCCGCCACCGGGTTCTCGACGAAGAGCGCGGGGCAGACCGACAGGATCGACTCGATCGCGAAGGCGACGTCCTTGACGCGCACCGCGGCGGTGCACTTCTCGCCGACCTTGCGCGTGGCGTCCGCACCCGGGAGCATGTCGAGGACGACGCCGAGCTCCTTCGCGTATCCGGCGCCGATCACCACCGCCACGCCGGTCATCCGGCTGCCGGTGAATTCGCCGATCAGCATGTGCGGCGTCTTGGAGGCCGAGGCGATCGCCACGGCGCTGCCGCTCTTGAGGACCTCGACGATCTCCTCCACCTCGGCGGCCTCGGGCTTCGAGGACTCGCCCACGCCTGCGCAGAACGCGGGGTAGTGGCGCGTCGCGATCGGACGTCCGACGATCTGCTTGCCGTCGTCCGTCGCGATCCGGTAGACCGCGTCGCGGCCCTCCGACGCCTTGTACAGCACCGGCCAGACCGGCAGGAGGGCGTCGGCCACGATCGTGATGTACGAGGTCTCCTCGGTCGGAGCGGCGTCCACCGCCGCCGTCCACATCGCCTCCAGCCGCTCGTCCATGTTCGAGAACGGGATCCACGGTTCGCGTTCGACGAAGCGCGCAGGACGCGTCGCGATGCCGGTCGGGGTGATGACGTCCGACATGGCGATGCGCTCGCCCAGCGCAGTCTCCATCGGCTTGGCAGGCGCGATGAGCGCGAACTGGCCGGTGGTGCGGTGCTTGGCGAACCAGCCGAAGCGCTGACGCGAGCGGTCCTGCAGGTAGCGGCGGTACGCGTCCGTGAACGGCACCTTCGCCGTCTCCGACAGGCGACGGATGCGCAGCACGCGGGTCGAACCCCCGTGGATGCGGTCCGTCTTCATCGCCCGGTCCGCCAGGATGCGCAGCGACTTCGCGCGGAGCACCTCGGGCCCGGCGTTGAACGAGCCGTCGGCGATCGCGTCCTCGATGCGCTTGTCGATGAGCTCGCGCAGCTTGTCGAAGATCAGGTTCTGGCGACGGTCGCCCAGAGCCGCGACGCGGTTGATCATGCCGTTGACGTTCGTCAGCATCGGCACGCTCTTGGCCTTGCCCCACTGCATCTTCTCGACGCTGCCCGTGGAGTCCAGGTTCATGTCCTGCATGAACCGCTCCCAGGTGTAGCCCGGGACGTCGCCGGCACGGATCGATTCCTGCAGATCCGACCACGCCTTCTCGGCGTACGGGCCGTCGAGGCAGTCGCGCTCGTCGAACATGCCGTTTGACGTCGCCTGCCGGTGCCCCTGGGTGAGCGCGCCGAGCTTGAACAGGTTCGTGACGATGCGGCTCGCGTACAGCCGGTCGGCCGGCAGGTCCACCGTGACCAGGGTCACGAGCGGCGGGACGGTCTGGTCGGCACGATGCGTGCGGCCGATGCCCTGCGTCACCTGGTCCGCGCGGTGTCCGAGCTGGATCAGATAGTGGGCGCGCCGGCGATCACCGGCCTTCGTGCCCGTCTTCGCGTGGTACGACAGGCTCGAACCGCCCGCCTCGGTCGAGAAGATCAGTCCCTTCTTCTCGGCGGCGTGGAAGGCCTCCATGTCCGCGACGCGGTCCGCCTCCTTGCGCTCTTCGAGACGCACGCCGACGGAGCCGTCGCGCTGTCCGTTCGGGCTCTCCGAGACGAGACGCCGGCCACGTCCGGTGATCTCGCCGACGTTGCCCGAACCGAAGTGAAGCATGATCTGGTCGAGCGGCGGCAGCGGCAGCTGGATGCCGCGGCATTCCGCGATCAGCTGGTCGCGCAGATGGACCGCGTGCTGGTTGATCCTGGGCTCGCCCTTCTCGTCCAGCACGGGACGGAAGACGTCGATCGTCGGCGTCTTCCCGCGCTGCTTCTCGTCCGGGTTCGCGATCGTCACCTTGTGGTACATCTCGATCGGCAGGCACTCGGCGAAGGCGACGAGCTCGCTCGGCTGCAGGCGGACGTCGTTCGCGTCCTCGATCTGATCCAGGGCGCGGTTCAGCTGCGCCTCGTAGGTGTTCTGCATCTGGACGACGAAGGACATCCCTTCGGCGATCCGCTTCTCGGCGTCTGCGATGACGCCGCGCGCCTTGAACGACGCGATCAGGGTCGACATCGAGGCCTTGCGGCTCGCCTCGTAGAACCCGTTGAGGTTCGAATACGGGATGGCGCCCTTGAGGCCCTTGTTCCGCAGGTCGGCGATGCGGTCCGGATCGTTCAGCGGGGAGTTGCAGATCTTCGCGAGGTAGCCGTAGCTCTCCTTGAGCTTCTTCCACATCTCGGCCGCCTCGTTGAAGGACTTGCGCTCGAGCTTGGTCAGCGTGACCGGCAGGTTGACCACCTCCACGCCCTCGAACGACAGCGAGCGCGCCACGTACACGCCCGACGCCTTCAGCGACAGCGTGACCTGCTCGAGATCGGCGATGCCGCCCATCTCGAAGACGCGGATGAACTCGTCCCGCGTCTTGAAGGCCGTGCCCTCGCCCCAGATGCCCAGCCGCGTGCAGTAGCCGAGGTTGTGGACGTCGGTCGCGCCCGTCGCCGACGCGTAGACCACGCGGGCGTTCGGCAGCGCGTCCTGGAGCGCGACGCCTCCGAGACCCTGCATGCTGACCTGGGACTTCTTGCCCGACTGGTCCTCGTCGCCCGCCGCGTTGCGCATGCACTGCGCCTCGTCGAACAGCATGGGGCCGTCGAAGTCAGGACCGGCCCAGGCGACGATCTGGGCCACCCGGACGTGGCCCGCGTCGAGGGTCATCTCGCGCAGCATGGAGTACGTGATGGCGAGGATGCCCTTGCGCATCGTCAGCGATTCGTCCGCCTTGTGGTCCCACAGGCGCACGACGTCCGCCGGATCCTGTCCGAATCCGGCCCATGCCTCGATGAAGCCCTTCAGGTGGCGCTTCTTCTCGAGGACGAGGATCGTCCGTTCGCGCCCGCGCAGACGGTTGTCCAGAGCGATCCCGAGCAGTTCGTTGGTCTTGCCGGCGCCCGTGCCGTCCGCGTTGAAGATGCCGACGCGCTGCGGCGGCGTACCCGGATTCTCGGGATCGACCGGCAGGAGACGCGAATGCGCCTGACCGGCGGCCACGATGAATTCGAACTGGGCATCCGACACCAGGCCCGAGCGGATCACGCGTCGCGGAAGGCGGGGACGGTACTGCGCCATCGGCGGAGCCACCGTCGAAAGGGTCGCGGACTGGATGAGCCGTGCGGGGTGGGCCATCAGGTCCGGATGGCCCGCGATCTCCGGGCTCCAGTCCTCGTGGATCGAATCGGCGTCGATAGAACCCGACACTTCGGGACGGGTCCAGGCCAGTTCGACGACGGCGTCTGGATCCTGGTCGTAGGCACGTCCGCCGTTCTCGGCCGCGACGCGCTCCACCGCGGCGAGCGCCGTGGCGAGCGTGCCGCCGGGGCAGCTCGATTCCGCACCGGGGAAGCGCACCACGCCCGAAGGCGTGGCGACGGCTCCGGTCTCGCCGGGCAGCGGCTGCACGTCCGTGATGCTGACCGCCCCGTCGGCTTCGACGGACGAGATCACTAGGGCGTCGCTGGCCTGGTCGTCGGCCTCGAGCGAGACGAGCATGGCGCCGGTCACCGGGCAGCCCGTGCGGCACACGACCGGGTCGCCGGCCGCGACGCGCAGACCGCGCAGAGCGAACCAGCCGGCGAAGGCCGGGCTGTCGTGCGGCAGCCCCGCGTTGTCCGCCAGCCTGCGGAACTTCGACAGCGCACCGCGACCGTCGGGGGCGGTCGGATCGATGTGACGGAACAGATGGGGCACCGCGAGGGCGAGCGCCTGCTCCGCCACGTCCACGGTGACGTCTAGCTTCGCTCCCTTGCGGAGCTGTTCGGCTGCCAGTTCTGGCGTCATCGTCGTCATTGTGCCGATTTTCCTTCTTCGTTCGCCATGCGGAACGCATTCCGCAACGTCACCGTCCTCCGCTTCAGCGGGGTACGGACCTGCACTTCGCGTGCCTGGCGGCGCCTTCGGCCGACGTCAGCGCCAGCCTCACCTTCGCCACCGCACGGGTCGAACCCGCGTGGATGAGCAGGTCGCGCGCCTCGCGCAGGCGGATCACCGCCATCTCCGCCGCGGACACCTGGGTCTCGTCGGCCGGCTTGTATGCAAGTGCCATCGTCGCTCCTTCTGCGATGTGAACCCCCGACCCGTCCGGGCCGGGGGTTCGGCCTCAGGCGGCCTGCGCCGTCGCCTTGCTCGCTGCGGCCTGGGCCGCCGCGTCGGCGCGCGCCTTGGCCTCGTCGCGAGGCTTCGCGATCTGCGGCGGCAGCCAGCCGGTCTCGCCGGCGACCCAGTTGATCTGGAGCGCGTCGGCCTCGACGGCGTTCACGATCGCCTTGCGGACCTGGGTCATCGTCGCGTTGCGGCTCGGCTGATCCGCGACGGGCACGACCTCGCTCGCCAGCGCGCGGGTCTGCGCGGTGGTGAGGGTGTCCAGGTAGGCGGGTTCGATCGACCAGCCGGGCATCGGCTCGGCACCCAGCGCCTCGACGACGTCGAACGTGCTGTTCTGGAGCGGGGTCGAGACGGACTCGGCGACGGTCCAGGCGAACAGCTCGGCCATCTCCGCCTCGTCCATCTCGAGCAGGAGCGCGACGACCTTCGCCGGCGACGTCACGCCGAGGACGCCTGCGGACTTGGCGATCGCATCGCGACGTGCGCGCAGCGCGGTCAGGCGGACGAAGCTCTCGGACGTCTGCTGCTTCGTGTCGATGCCGACGCCGTTGATCTGCATCGAGCTCGCGAGACCGCCGTTGCGGGTCAGGGTCGACGCGATCACGAACGCCATCGCGCGGCGGGCGTCGGAGGCCACCGCGACCTTCAGGCCCGCGACGACCTGGGCGCCGAGGTAGCCGACGGTGTCGCGACCGGCCGCGTCGAGCGGGCTGGTCTCGATGCGCACGACCGGAGCGTCGAGCACGGTCGCGAGATCGTCCGAGAAGGTGTCGCCGTCCGAGAGGAAGTCGCCCTCGTCCGAGGTGGCGGCCTGCACGGCCGAATTCGATTCGTGCGCAGGAGGCACCATGCCTTCGCGGACCACGACCGATCCGTCGTCGAACGTCACGACGACCGCGACCGACGTCGCGGGATCGCCGCCGGTCGACCAGCCCGCGTCGTTGAAGCGCTGACGGTCGATGAGACGGACCTCGGAGTGGGTCTCCTTCAGACCTTCGACGAGCTTCCTGACCTCCGGCATCTGGAGCTTCCAGAACGCGTCCGGATCGTTGAACGAGCCGCCGTTGGTTCCGTGGCTGAACAGGTCGACCACGGTGGTCGTCGCCAGCAGGCTGGTGTCGAACAGCGCCGATTCTGCGGGGATGTTGCCGCGGGTGAAGTCGGCATGGACCGAGTGGCGGTCCGGATAGGCGGACGGGTTCGCCGCGATCTCCGCCACGACGCGCTGCTGCTGGGCCGGTGAGCCGATCGTCATCGCCTCCGCCCAGCCGATCTGGCGCACGCCGGTGCGGACCAGGTCGCGGGCCGGTTCGATCAGACGCCCGAGGCTGATGCGCTGGACGACCTGCTTGACCGAGAGGTTGTACATCTCGGCGATGTCGCGGTGCTTCATGCCCGCGTCGCTCATGGCGGTGAAGCCCTCCATCTGCTCGATGGGGTTCATCTCGTCGCGCATGGTGTTGACGGCCATCGCGATCGCGATCAGGCCCGACAGCGAGGTGTCGGCGTCGAGGATGCGCACGTCGACGGGCATGTCCGGCTCGCTCGCGCCGTTCGAGACGTTGATGTTCATCGCAAGGCGGCGGCCTTCGCCGTCCACCGCGTAGAACAGGTCGCCGCTGCCGGTCGACACCACGAGCAGCGGCATGATCTGGCCCTGCTCGAGCATGTTCTTGGCGCGCTGCACGATGCGGACCGAATCGCGCGTGCGCCGCGGGTTGTGTGGCCACTCGACGATCTTGTTCAGGGGAAGCGTCGCGCGCTCCTGAGGAATGGCCGGAATCTCGACCTCTGGCTGCTGTGCTGCGGTCGTGGGCTTCTTCGCCATCGTGGAACTTCCTTTCGTCTAGCGGCTGGTATCGCAAGACGCGGAAAACCCCGATCGCCTCTTCTGGCGACCGGGGCTCCACTCGTCGGTCCTTCCTCGACTGCCTTCAGGCCAGCTGCAGGCGCATGCCGTAGGGAGTCGGGTGCTGGGCGTGCTCCGCAGGGAACGCCCAGATGATCGGGCACTTGGGCTTCTTCTCGGGGAAGCACCCCATCAGGTCCGTCAGGTAGATGATCAGATCGGGGTTGTCCTTCTCCGCCAGCTCGATGCCTGGACGGAAGTCCGTGCCGCCGCCGCCCTTGGGCACGAGCGTGCGGATGATGTGCATCGCCTCACCCACATCCACGACTTCGCAGACGGCGGCATCGGCGAAGACGATCTTGACGTTCGAATGCACCGTCTTTCCGTACGTCTCCGCCTCCTGGACGAACTGTCCGAGCGTATCGCGGTCCGCGAAGATCGACCCCGACGTGTCGATGATCAGCCAGGTGTTCTTGGCTTCCGTCCGGCGCTTGATCTTCGGCGCCTGGGCGACGACGGCGCTGCGGCTCCGGTCCGCTCCGGGACGCATCGCCTCGGCCCGCGCCGCCACGGTGCGGCGCGAAGGCCGGCGGTGGTCGAACGACATCTTCGCCACGAGCGCGGACGACATCATCCGACGCACCGCGTTGCGCCACGAGGTCGACGTCTTGCCGCCCGGAGGACACACCTTCTTCAGCGCGTCGCCGGAGCCGGCGCCGGCCTGGTGGCGACGGAATTCCGAATCGGTCCGTGCGACGTCGTTGTTCAGATCGGTCTCGGTCCGCTTGGCGGCCTCCTCGATCGCCTGGCGCAGATCCTCGTCGGCGTTCATCTCGTCCGCCAGGCGGTCGATGATCGTCGCCTCGTCCTCGCTGAGGTCCTCGTCCTCGTCACGATCGCTCTCGTCGCTCTTGTCGTTGCTCGGATCGAACGCCTTGATGATCGCGGACAGGTCGTTCGCCAGTGCGTGCGCACGTCGGTCCGGCTTGCGCGTGAACGCGTGGAGAGGGCTCTCCAGAGCCTTGGCGGCGAGATCCGAGACGGTGGTGGCGAGCGACTGCCATGCCTCGATCGGAACGTCGCCGTCGGCCTCGTGGTCGACGGGCTCGTCCTTGCCGAGATACGTCCGCGCGAGCTCGGCGAGCGCGTCGTGCAGATCGACGGCGCCCAGTTCCAGCGGGCTCGTCGTGAACAGCCTGTCAGGGTTCTCGACGGCGAAGCCGACGAGCTGGACGATGCGTGCCACGAGGCCGTTCCACATCGCCTCGGCATCGCGCTCCGCGCGCTTGGTCTTCTTCTCCGCGGCACGCTTGCGCACCACGCGCATCATGGCGTGGTAGATCTGGATCGAGTTGACCTCGGTGATCTCCTTCTGGAACACCGGGTCGAGCTCCACGCCGCCCGTCTCCGCGATCTTGGTCATCGACTTGACCAGATCGGCCCAGTTGACGATCCCCATCTCCTGGCAGCGGCGCACGGCGTAGACGATGCCGGTCGCGCTGGAGGCGTTCTTCTCGTTGGGGAGGTTCTCGCAGATCCAGTTGATGATCGCGTCGCACGCGATGTTGTAGGCCTTGAAGCTGAACGTCCGTGGCGACTGCTTGTAGAGGATCGCACCCTGCGGGATGTGACCGAGCATGTGGTGCGCGGTCTCGTGCGCCATCACGAACGCCTGGCTGAAGCGGTGCATGCGGGCGAAGCGCGGGCCGTACACGCATTCCTTCAGCCGGGCGTAGGCGACCGCCGACGTCTGCATGTCGACACGGTGCGCGTAGCGCATCGCGATGCGTCCCAGGCTCTGGTTGCGCAGCGACAGGAGAGTGTAGCGCGCCGCCTGCATGACGTCGCCCTGCCTGACGCCGTCGTTGGCCGGCTTGGGGACGGTGGAGGTCTTGCCCTCCACCGAGTGCGGGGCCGCCATGGCCTCAGGCCGCCTGACGGGTCACGAGGGCCTGCGCGGCCGCCGCGTCCTCAGCGGCCATGATGGCGGCCTCCTCGTCGTGGAGCTTGGTCATCTGGCCGGTGTCGTCCAGCAGCTTGAGCACGTCGGGATCCTTGATGAGGATGCCGTAGCGACGGAACTTGGTGATCTTGTCGCCGATCTGGAGGATGAACGCCGTCTTCGCCTCGTACGCGTGCGAGGTGGAGTCGTCGGGCATGCCGATCATGATCTCGACCGCCTTGTCCAGACGTTCGCCGTCGGTGGCCCAGCCCGCGAGGGCGTTGCCCAGCGAGTGGACGCCGAACACGCTCTTCGGGTAGACGCGATCCTCGCGGCGCGCCGTGGTGAGCAGATGGAGGTCGAACCGGGCGTCCTCGTCCTCCATCTGGAGGAGCAGCTCGTTCCCGACCGACTGGCCGATGTTGCCGACGATGTTGTACTCGATGTCGTCCCGGGTCAGGAAGCCGGCGTCGTAGGCCTTCAGCGTGTCCGAGCAGGCGACCATCGACGCCGAGTTCGGAGTCGCCAGGTTGTCGTTGTCGAAGTCCTCCTGGCTCGGCATCAGGAACGTCGGGTTGTTCTTGATCAGCGACAGGATGGCGTGATGCACGCCGTTGTTCTGTCCCCAGGCGACGAAACCCTCCGGCGTCGCGTGGATGCCGATGTAGACGAAGCGCCGCTTCGTCGCGCGGTCCATCTCGTGGACGTTGGTGCCGTCCTCGGCGGTGTTGCCTGCGCCGCAGACCACCACGTTGTCACCCAGCCGGTGCGGACCGGAGCGGTGGTTCGTGAGCAGCTCGAACGCCGACTTCCGCATGGCGTCGTCGCACGCCATGATCTCGTCCAGCAGGATGAGATAGCGAGGCGTCTCGTCGGTGATGTCCTCCGGAGCGACGTACGGCGGGAGGAAGTACGGGCGCACCGGCTGCGTCTCGGCGGTGCCGTCGGGCAGATACACGATCTGCTCGAGGCCTCGGAACGCGCCCACGTCCAGCTGCGTCAGTCGGAGATCGATCAGGATCCATCCGAGCTCGTCGCAGACCTGCTGGAACATCTCGGACTTGCCGACGCCTGGTTCACCAAGCGCCATCACGCGCTGCCGGCGCGTGAACGGATTCGTAAGTAGGCGCTTGATGTACTGGCCGCCCTGCGTGGGGTCCAGCGTCGCGAAGTTCTTCTCGGCCATGTCTCGGTCACCTTTGCTGGAGGGGCAGCGCCTGCGGACGCCTCCCCTTTCGTCTTCAACGAAGTTCTAACCGGACTTCATGCGAAAACGCCCTTCTTCAAGGCTCCTCATACGCGACCAGGGCCAGACGGCAACGCCGCCCGGCCCGCCGGTCCAATCTGCAATCTCAACGATCCGCTCCTCGGAGCATCCGTTCTCAGTCGTCCTGTCCGGACGCCTCCTGAGCCGTCACCGCCGTCGCGTTCGGCAGAGCGCCGTAGGTCGCGATCGCAGTCGACCCGGTCGCGCTGCCCGCACTCGGCAGCGGCCCGGGGATGGCGCCCACCGAACCCGAGGTCAGCGGAACGCCACCTGCGGCATATCCTCCGCCCTGCCCACCGAACTGCTGCCCGGCCACCTGCTGCTGCTGCGCCTTCGCCTGATCCCGATCCTTGTTCTGCTGGATGACCGTGGCCTCGTCGACGTAGATCGGAGCCGGCTTCACGATCACCGGGATCTCGCGCACGTACTTCGGCAGATACCTCACCGGGACCGTCGCCGACGGTTCGCGTTCCGGCATGCGTCCCGACGGCGGCGAGTATTCGCCGTCGTACTGCACCTCCTGCACGCGCTCCACCCACTTCTTGGGATTCTTGTCGCCGGCCAGATGCGCGACGGGGTGCAGCATCGACCTCGTGTCGATCCCCTGGACCGGCGCATGGTTCAGCGGAATGGTCGCGAATGCGAGTGCGAGTACCGAGGTGATCATGCCATTTCCCGATCGTAGGCCGCGGTGCGGCGAAGGTGGAACTTGTCTTCGTCCGCCTTGTAGAACAGGGCGGCGATGCCATCCCCCATCTGGACCGGCCATTCGCCGTCCGAGGGGATGAGGTGGAGAGAGATGTCTTCGCCAAGGATCCCGTGCACGTGATCCGGACGGATGTTCCACAGCTTGGCGAAGTCCTCGACCTCGAAGTAGCTGTACAGCGCGCGCCACTCCTTGTCGGCGTTCATGCCGTCGCCACCCTCCTGGAACTCCATGCGGTAGACGCAGATCATCGCCTCCATGTCGAGCATGAACTCCAGTCGCAGCGGGATGCGCTGGACCCTGAGCAGCTCGCCGAGGATTCCGGAAAAGAACATGGGACCGTCCTCTCCGTAGAACAGCGTGCTCTTGGCGGAGATCACGTCGGGCTTCTTCTTGGAGAAGTTGCGCGCGTGCCAGGACGGGAGTTCTGTGGTTGCGATCATGATGCGATGATTACACGACGCCGAAGCGGTCGTCATCGACTTTTTTCGACGACCCGCCGCATCGCGCGTTCACGATGCGGCGGGTCCCGATCAACGTGCGGCGCTCGCGCCGTTGCCACGCTGGGCATGCATCTGCTCGACGAGGCTCGGCCCGTCGTTCTGCGCGATGGCGGGCTTCATGATGGCGACGAGGCTCGATCCGAGGCCGACGCCCAGGGCACGCGGCATCGCCGTGGGACCTGCGCCTGCACGCGAGACGACCGGGGACGACGGTCGCGCCAGTCTGGATGCCTGCGCATGCAGACCGCCCTGACGCGAGGGCTTGATCGGGATCGCGATCACCTTCGACCTGTCCTGTGCCGCCGGCGGCTTCGGCGTCGCGAGCGAACGCGACGGCTGGCCAGGCGCGAAGGTCACCTTCGCGCGCGTCCGCATCGGCGGCGAACCGGGCATGCCGGGAAGCTGCGGACCCTTCGCGCCCGTCTGCTTCTCGGAGGCATGGTCCGCACCGGCGATCTTCTGGGCCCCCTGCGTCTGGACGGCGGTCGCGGCGATCCCGAGCGCGGGGTTCACGGTCGCGAGCACCGCGCCCATTCCAGCCGAACCCGTCGCCTCCGCGCCCGCAGGTTCCTTGCCGGCCAGCGGTGCCGCCTGCGTCTTGGCCACGGGTTCCTTGGCGACCTCCTTGGACGGGCCCTTGGCCTCGACGATCGCGTCGACCGGCTCCTGTCCCGGAACGCGTTCGCGCCCGGCCTCGCTGCCGACGGTCTGCGCAGGACCGGCTTCCGCCGCGACCTTGCCCGGAGCCTGTTCGGGGCCGACGTCGTTCGCGGGCGCGGGAGCCGGCGCCTGCTCGGGCGTACCTGCGGCCGGTTCGGTCTTGGAGGTCTCTCCCGGGCCCGATCCGCCCGGTCCGCCGCTCGGGCCGCTATCGCCGCCGCCCGGGCCGCCGTCGCCAGCGCCCTTGGTCGTGCCTTCGGAGCCCGCAGCGGGCGCCTTGCCTCCGTCCCTCTGCTCGGCCGCCTTGCGTTCGATCGCGGCTAGGGCGAGTTCGTGGTCGATGAGGTCCTGGTCGTTCGCGCGACGCAGCTTCATGGCCTCGGCCTCGAACTGGTTCTGCTCGTGCTCGCGCTCCCTCTTGACCTGGGTCGCGTGCTTGTGGCCCGCCTTGAGACCCTTGAAGACCTCGGTCAGGATCTCGGCTCCGTGCGCCTTGTCCTCCTTGTGCGGACGCGTGGCGGCGAGCTCGGCCGGAAGGCTGCTCTTCTTCTTGTTCGCGGCGTTGCGCTTGCGCTCGACGTCGATGTCGTGGAGCGCCTGCTCGTACGAAGGACGACTGACCGCCTGATCGGGGTCGCTGCCGATCTTGCGCTCGAGGGCCGATGCCACGGCGTTCTGAGTCGAGACCCTGTCGCGACGCTCCGGATCGGCAGCGCCTGCGTTGGCGGTCGTGTAGGCGGCGCCGAGATGACCCATGGCTTCGCGCTGGTGGCGCACGACGGGCGCCCCCGAGGTGTTTCCACGTCCGACCTCGAAGCTCTCCTGGTGCTGGTAGCCTTCGCCGGTATGCGGCTGCATCGCCGGCTCGTGCACGTCCGGAATGCCGTTGTTGTTCATGTCGCGCTCCTGATTGGGCGCGTCGTGATTGAATTCGTCGGCCATGTCGGCGGGTCCCCTACGTCTGCGCCGTCCATTGTGGACGTCGCGGGGTTCCTCGTCAATCGGTCGATGTCGCGTCTAGCCGAAGAGGTCGGACTGCGCTGGCGCGGCGGCCCGTGGCACCGAGTAGTCGGGGATCCGCACCTTCCATCTGGGAGGAAGGAACGGTCTGGGCAACACCGGCCGATCCGCATGCGCATAGGCCTGCTTGATCCGGGTCCGCCCCGCCGAACCCGGATGCTCCGGATGCACCACTCTTGCGTACTTCGAGATCTCGCACAGGCAGTTCTGGAGGTCGATGGGCTGAGGAGGCCGACCGAAGAGACCTCCGAACCGTATCCCCAGCCTGTCGAACTCCATTTCCTGACGTCCGTGCATCCACATGATCGTCTCTCCGGGCGACATGCCGTCCACGTCGGCGAAGCACTTCGAGATGCCGTCGATCGCGCCGGGACCCGCGACGACGAAGTCCGATTCGGGATGGTCCAGCATCGAGGAGTAGTTGAGATCGATCGCGTACTGGAACGCGAGGAACCTGCCGATGCCTGGATACGACAGCAGCGCCTCGTACACCTGTCCCAGACCGGTGGTCTTCGACAGGCGGGCGGGAAGCCCGTCGTCCATCATCGATCGGATGAGCGCGCAGTGGTTGGCATGCTTGCGCGCATGTCCGAAGGGTGGAGCGGGCATGATGTACGCCGCCGAGTACACGCGGCTTCCGCGCGAATGCATCGCGTCGAGGACCTTGACGATCTCGGAAGGCGGCGTCGCCTGCCAGGAGATCGGACCGAGTCGGAGTTCCAGCTCGTCCCAGACGTCCTCGCGGTTCCATGTCTTGAACACGATCGTGCGGTAGAAGACCTCGTCGATCGCCTGCGAACGACCGGGACCGTACTGCACGTCCGCGACCAGCCTCTGGCTGACGCGGTCGGCGACCCTGAACACGTTGGTGAAGCGGTGCGCTGCGAGCACCGGGTCCTCGGTCCACGGACCGACGGCGTCGACGAGCCTGCGCTCGTACATCGCCTGGCGTTCGGCGATCCACCTCCAGTAGGTGTCGTAGACCGGCGTCGTCGTGGGATCGGTCATGGTTTCACGCCTTCAGCTGCAGCCTGATCAGCTCCATCCTCGCCATGCCGGTCCTGGTCAGTCCGTATTCGCTCGACGGCAGCCTGCGATGAGCCACGAATCCTCTGATTCCCAGCTTCTTCAGAGCCGTGCGCACGGGCGAATGGAGGAGTCCGCATGTGGCGGCGATCCGGGAAGCCGCCATGGGACCGTTGTTCGAAAGGCAGTCGAGCACCACCAGCTCGTCGTGTCCATGGTTGTGGTGCGCGGCCAGCCACTCCTCCGCCAGCCGGGTCGTCTCGGGTCGCCTCTCCAGCGAGGCCATCCCCCTGTCGGTGATCGTCCACAGGCCGGCCCTCTTTCCGAGCAGGCTCGTGCGTACGACGTACTTGTCCTTCTTCAGCGTCTTTATCAGGACGGACATCGGCCTGGGCGGCTCCTTGTCGTCGATCACCGCGAGGCCGATCTCGTACGTCGAGAGCGGCTTCGGCAGGTTGTTCCTGAGCAGCACGAGGATCAGATGCATCGTCGAGATGCTCCTTCCCTCCTCGTCGTGCGTCCTGATGTCCCCGTTCCCCATCGGATCATACTGGAGGATGGGGGGACGCAAGGGAAGACCCCTCCTGTCCGAGAGGCTCCGATTAGTTCAGAAAGCCGGGGGAAGGAGCGATCCTTCCCCCGAGGTGTGCCCGATCGCGGGGAGCTGCCTCGGGCCGGGGCATGTCCAGAATGCGTGCGCATCATCGGAACGGGGCGATGATAACACGCTCGTCGAGGTCCGCAAGGACTATCCGGCCAGGACCTCTTCGGGAACGATCAGCGCGCGCAGCAGCGTCGCCGTGTAGCTGTGGTATCCGTTCTCGAGACGCAGCGCGATCGCGTCCGCCTGTTCCCGGACGAGCGGATGCTCGAGGATGCGACGGAGCTCCTCGGCCGGCATGCCCGACACGACGACAAGGTTGTGGTTCACCGGAATGGTGCCTGCGGGAAGCGGTATGGCCCTCAGCGTCGTGGCGATGCGGGGCACCAGCACCGCATCCACGGTCAGCGGCAGCTTCCCGTCGAACGGCTCCGGCGGCAGCCATCGCGTCTTCTGGCGTCCACGAGGCGGCATCCTGTGCAGCTCCTTGTCCAGATGCGCGAGGATCTCCGGTTCCGGTTCGCTGCGATCGGTGCGTATGGCCCATCGACGTATGGTCCTGATCGTGCCGGTCTCCTTGTCGAGATCCTCCGGCTCCACGCACGGCACCATCCTCTCTTCCGGGAATCCGGAGGGATCGGAGACCATGAAGATCCCGTCGGGTCCCAGCCATGGAGCCAGACGGATGGTCGCGATCTCCCCCAGAGGTGTGCCGACGACGTCCGCCTTCAGATCCACCGGGAACGCCGAGGCGCACAGCGCACGCCCTTCATGGCCCGGTTCGAGGACCAGGGCCACCGGATGAACCCTCGCCGGCGTGCCGCGCACGCGCGACTTGGGACGATAGAAGGCGGACGACGATTCCAGGCGCCGGACGTCGGTGACCGACCATCGCTCGCCGATCCTGCGGCGCAGTTCGGCCGAACCCGAATTGAGCAGCCAGCGGTCCGCCGTGACTAGGCCGATCCGGCCGCTCCTGGCGACGATGTCCGCCGCCTTGTCGAGATATGCGTAGAGGAGGTCCGCCCTGGCGTGGGCCGGGATGGCCACGTCGTAGTCGAACCTGTATTCCGCCGGCAGATTGGCGTATCGCCAGTACGGAGGGTTGGCCGCGATCACGTCCCATGTGCCCACTGGCACCGGCGTGAGCAGGAAGTCGCGGATCTCGACGATCGCTTCGGCTGCGCGGTTCGAGGCGGCGTGGTTCCAGCCCCGGCTCCTGAAGTGTTCCGAGACCGATCGCCGCGCCGAGGCCGCGGCTCCGGCGTGGAACTCGTATCCGTGCACGCGCCATGCGGCCGTGGCCACGTCGTCGACATCCAACGAGAGCCGCGCGAGGGCGGCGACCAGGAAGCCTCCGTTGCCCGCTCCCGGATCGAGCAGGCGCTCGCCGCGTGCCGGCCATTCCAGCCTGTCCAGGAGCGCCTCGATCTCAGGCAGGGCCGTGTAGATGGCCGTGCCCTGATGGATCGAGTCGATGGTCTCCTCACGCTCGTCCGCCCCGAACAGCAGAGAGCTCTGCTCCTGGGCGATCATGCGTAGAAGTCCGTCAGGCCTTCGCTCGGGTCCTCGTCAGCGTCGAATTCGATGCGGTCGGCTCCCTGTGCCCGTGCCAAGGTCACGATCGCCAGCATCTCCGGCGTCAGGTCGGCAAGGACCTGATCCCACGTCTCGGCCAGGGCCGGGAGACGAACGTAGAAGCCGTGGTTCTTGGGGGACAGCCACAACCCATCGTGCTTTACGTCCTCGAGGACGAGGTAGGTGTCCCCTTCCGGCTTCATGCCGAACGCGAGCCGGATCCGGTCCATCTCGGCCACCGTCAGGTTGCTGATCGACGCCGCGACCATGGGGATGCTGCGAAGCACGCCGGCGGCCTGCGTGCGCACGTCGCCGACCACGAACCCCGCGTCCTTGGGAAGAGAGGTCTGAACCAGATCGCGCAGGCATCCGCCGACGTCCGGGGTTTGGGTGGTGCCCATCGTCTCCTGTGCGAAGTCGAAGGCCGAAGCCTCGCCGTTGTGGCGAAGGCAGTAGCCCGATGCCGCCTTGTCGTGGAGCGTCTCGACGTCCTGGACGTCGATTGTGGCGATGACTTCGACCTGCATTGCTGTTTCCTTCTCTCGGAACCTATCGTTCCGACGCATCCATCAGCGGCTTCACGCCGCTATCCTGTCGGCCTCGACGATGGCCTCCACGACGATCTCGTCGGGGTGCCGCGGAGGGACGCCCTTGTGGGGCACGAGCGCGATTACTCCGTCCTCCCGCCGCTCGGCCATGCCTTCCGCCAGGGCCCACTCCACCCATGATCCCGATCGGGTCTTGGTGGACTTGCGCCACAGGCCTTCGATCTTCTGGAGCTTCGGCCTGGCGTGCTCCTCCATGCGGAGCGCGTCCATGAACAGGTCCGGATGCACGGCATGAAGCCAGATCAGCTCCGCCGGCTTGCTGGCGGGACAGAAGTAGCAGGCGCTCTTGATCGGCACCGGCAGTCCCGCGGCCAGTATCTCCCGGATGCAGGCCTCACGGTCCATGCCGAATTCGCGCAGCGGATAGACGTAGCGGAAGTGCCTGTCGTCCGGGATGTTTGGTCGACGCGCGTCCTTGGCGCCGGCGTCGTAGCCGATCGCCCTGTAGATCGGCAGGCCGCGAGCCTGCGCGTCCAGCGCGGCCGGCAGCCCCGCGTCCTTCCAGGGTCCGCGTTTCTTGCCCAGCACCCTGCCGTCGAGGACCTCGTGCTTCCACTTGCCGCTGCATCCGCGCCTGCCGAACGCCAGGCTCGGCAGCGTCTGGTTGGCGATGCAGTTGCCGGCCAGCCCTTCGTACCGTCCGTGCTGATGACGCGACTTGACCAGCTCGACCTCGGGCATGTTGTGGTCGCGCAGCCATTGGTTGAGGATCATGCGGTAGGCGTACGTCTCCGGCTTCTCGCCGACGGTGTCGGCGAAAAGGATCGCCGACACGGGCACGCCTTCCCGGTGGAGCCTCACGACCATCGCGACCGAATCGATCCCGAGGCCCATCGACACGATGAGAGGCGAGCCCTCCTCGATGTCGAAGACCGAGTGCAGGGGTGCCGGGGCGACCTTCACGAGTCTGACCTGACGTGCAGCTTCCAGCGTCCCACGAACGAACGCGGACAGAACGCCGAGTCCATGTTGCCGCCCTCGATCGACGAGGCGATCCATTCCATGACCGCATCGTCCTTCGTCTTGTCCACCTGCATCGCGAGGGTCCAGTCCTCGGAATGGTGGACGCCCAGGCGGACGGCGCTGCCGATGGAGGTCCGTTCCTCGACGCTCAGACGGTCCTTGCCGGGTTCGAGTCCTGGCATGAGGAGCGCGGCGTCGTCCTCGTCGCCCATCTGGATCAGGGTGACGACGTCGCCCTTCACCATTCCGATCGAACGCAGGATCGAGAGGAGGACCGGGTCTTCGAGTTCCGATGCCCGGATCGCGATGTCGTTGAGACGCGATCCGATGATCCGGAATGCGATGTCCATTCCGGAGAAGCCGTCGTATCCCTCCTCCGATCTCGATGCGATCGCGCTGACCTCGTTGAAGTCTCCGATCGCGCGGTTGGCCGTCGTCAGGTAGTCCATCTTCATGCCGACGGATCTCACCACCTGACCGTCACGGATGCGCTTCGACCCTTCGCCCAGGACGTCCACGTCGACGATCGTCGGAATGTGCGCGGTGCTCATCGACGCACCGCGACGCGCCACTGCGCGTCTATGCCGGGACGTCCGTCCGGATCGATGGTCTCGACCCATCCTTCGAGCTGCGCCTCAAGGACGCAGTCCGCGATCTCGTCGAGAGCCTTCTGGTCGAGCTTGACGCCTGGTGCGGTCCGCAGGTCCCACAGGACGAAGCCCAGGCCGTTGCGGACGCCGCGGCGCAGCAGCGCCGAGATGTGGTCGCATTCGTCTCCGTCCGGAACCGTCTTCTGCGGCGTGCCGCGCTTTCCGAGACGAAGCTCCTCGAACAGTCCGTCCAGGACGTACGGGAAGGTGACGCCCGCGGTCATGCCACGACGTCCGAGCAGTTCAGGCGCTCGCACAGCGCGTCGATCTCGTCGGCGTCCAGCGGATCGTGTTTGCCGCCATTGCTCTCGATGTCGTCGATGGCCACGTCCATCTCGGCCTTCGTGGTCGTCACGGTGCCCTCGCGCATGCCCTGGATCAGGCGCAGTCCCGCCAGTACGGCGCCAATCTCGCGGTCGTTCAGCTTCTCGGCCATGTCTTCTTTCCTCCCAGTGTCCTCACGCGGCGTCGAGGATGTCGCCCACGACGTCTTTGACGTACCGCTTGACCTGCTTGCCGCCGACCTTGCGCAGCGGCATGATCGTGTGGTCGTGCTTCTCTTCGATCTCGATGATCCGACGCGCGTAGGCCTTGCCCTTGTCGGACGATTCGACCGCGATCCGCATGTCGGATTCGGAGCTGAACAGGCAGATCAGGCACGACAGGCGCCTGGCGCCCTTCTTGTAGGCCCAGTGCGGTTCCTGTCCGGCCGCTTCGATCAGCGCGAAGACCTGGTCCTCCGTGTAGTGGAGGATCGGATGCCAGTCGAAGTGGATGCGGCGCGACGCGCGCGTCGGCGCTTCGACGACCGCCGGCCAGGCCGCGGTCGACGGACAGGATGCGTCCTTGACGAACTCGACCTCGTCGAGCTTGGCGCGCTCGATGGATTCCTGCGAGCGCATGCCCATGCAGTTGAGCACGAACGGCGAAGGCCAGGCCAGCTCGCGGCGCAGACGGTTGATCTCGCGTCGGATGGGTCCGCGCTTCCAGTCGGACGTGCACCAGCGGTTGGCCTTGTCCATGAACTTGCCGCGCTTGTCGGCGTAGTCGAGGAGGTTCTTCTCCTCGCCCTCCTTGTTCTGGGCGCGCGTCACGTAGAACGGGACGCCGTAGAAGTCCGCTATGGAGCGCGCGTGCGCCTCCGTCCCCGGCCATTCGCATTCGCCCAGATCGGCGTGGATTGACACGATCTGCGACGGCGGGATCCCCAGGACCTCCACCATGTGGATCAGCTGGGCCTGGCTGTCCTTGCCGCCCGAGTTGTTGTGGATGACCATGGCGCCCCTTCGGACGAGATCCATCGGGTCCGGCATGGCGTCCTCGGCAGGAGCCAGGGACGCGAACATGTCGACCGTCCCCGCGACCGGTGGTCGTGCGGGCGGCACCGCGAGGCCCTTGGCCTCGAAGACGGAGAGGTCGAGGCTCATGCCGCGCTCCCGTCAATCTGACGCTTTTTCTTCATTCGCACCTCCGATCAGCGGAGGGTCGCGATCCTCGTGGCCTGCATCGAGATCGACGAGTCGGACAGTTCCGTCAGTTCGACCTCGATGTAGGCCTTCACCTTGCAGTCCTTGTCGTAGATCCGCACGACCTTGCGGGACTCCTGGTCGAAGATGCAGGCGGTCGCCAGGTCGAAGCTGCGCTCGAACATGCCTTCGATGTCGCTGTCGTCGTTGTAGACCAGCAGCCGCACGTCCGGCTTCAGACGGTTGACCAGTGAGATCAGCTGGTTCTCGGTCGGTCTGTGCGACACGATCATGGTCGCGGCCGCCTGGTTCAGCGCCTTCTCGGCGCCCAGAGCGATCGCGACGTCCAGCACGATCGGCAGGGTCGGCGCCACGTGCAGCCTGTCGCCGACCCTGAGGCCGGCGGCGCCGAGCGCCATCCAGTGGATGCGGAAGTCGCGTCCGCTCTCGTGGATACGGACGGTGTCCTTCACGAGATTCGCGGGCATCACGCCCGAACCGTCGACGGAGATGGTCCCGATCATGTCAGGCCGCGTCCGCTTCTTCGACGGCCTGGCGAGGCCCGTCGAAGGGCCGCGCCATGGACGCCAGCGCGATGCAGCCGCACGAGAAGGCGAAGGCCAGCGCGTGCTGCATGATGCCGGGAGCGGCCGGCACGCAGATCAGGCAGACGGCGCTTCCCAGCGCCGTGCCGGACAGCGCGACTACGTCAGCGTCCGGCCTGAATCCGGCCACGACGCAGGCGCAGAACCCGAAGATGGCCAGGGCCATCAGCGCGTCGCTGCCCACGATGAGCGAGGACGGGGCGGCCAGCGCCGCGACGATGCCGGCGGCAGCGATCCGCTGTCCGTTCTTCGTCGTCCGCGCGATGTGCTGCATGCGTCTCCCCCCGGAGGGCCGTGCGGAGCGCGACGGCCTAGGGGAGGATCATGGACGAGAAGCGGCCACTCGCGCAACCGTTATTGTTGCGTCCCGTTCAGGCCGCCATGAGCGACAGCAGGTCAATCCCGGAATCCGGGTGTTCCAACTGCTTCGATTCGACCCGGTTCGACGACTGCGAGGCCTTCAGACGATCCTGCTGGACCTGGCGGAAGTCGCAGGTCGCGATCTCGACGCGGATCTTGGTCCCGCGCCACAGCTCCTCTGCGAATCGGCAGTCGATGCCGAAGTTGGGTCCGAGCTCCACGCCGGTCTGCTGGACGAACCGGCGATACTTCGCCGTGACGTTGCCTTCGTCGAAGAGCACGTTGTGGTCGCACGACTGCCGGAACGGGACCGACTGCTGGGGGAGGATGAAGACGCCTTCGGCGGCGAGGTCCGAAGCGACGTCGATGACGGCGTATTCCGCGTCGTTGTTCTGGTATCGAGGACCCTTGCCCATGCCCTTGGTCATGTTTCCGAACGGCGGGTTCGAGATGACGCAGTCGTAGTCCCGACCGACCTCCTTCAGGACGTCCGGATCGAAGACGGAGCCGCAGATCACGCGCGCGTCCGGCAGCAGCCGGCGCGCCACGGCGCAGTAGTCCGGGTTGGCCTCGACGAGCGTGAACTCGCAGTGCCCGTTTAGCGCATGGTACGTCGCGACGGCGACCGACAGCGTCCCGATGCCCGAGCAGAGGTCGAGGATCCTTCCGGTGGGCACCTGCACGGCCATGCTCATGGCAAGCTCGTATGGCGTGAAGAAGGCGGACATCGCCGCGTTCGAGTGCGAAGCGCCCTCGTGCCAGCCTTCGATCACGTCCATCGTGTCCTCGAAGTCGAGCACCTTGCCCGAGTCCAGCAGGCCCTGTGCTGCGGCATGGGACTTGATCTGGGCCTTGGTCAGCTTCGCCATGGAATATGTTCCTCGCATCCTGGTTGTCGGCGGAGCACAACCACCGGTCCACCTTCCTTCATGCGATCGGCGGTTCTACCGCCGGAGCAGCGCTTCCAGTTCCGACGTCGGAATGCCGTCGATCGCCTGCAGGGCGACCCGGCGCGGGACGATCCTCAACTGGACGGAGCCGTCGATCCTCCTCCACATGTCGTTGCACAGGTCGTTCGCGACGTGATGGTCGGCGGTGCGGAACAGCGTTCCGTCCTCCGTCCTCACGGGTTCCCATGCGCCGGTCCGGTCGCTCCTGACGACGTATGCGAGGACCGCATGCTCGCCTCCCGTCGCATAGGGCTCCACCGCGCTGCGCAGCAGCGCCAGCGTCTCTTCGGGCGTTCCCGACGCGTCCACGTCGATGGTCCTGTGGCCGAGGACGTCTCCGGCGCGGGCGTACTTCTCGGCGATCGCCAGATCGTAGGCCGCGTCGCCGTTGTCGAAGCGGTCATGCCCCTCCGCCCTCAGGCGTCGACGTTCCGCGCGGACGTCCGCCGGCGCGTGCATGTGGATCATCACGTCGGGTGCGAAGGAATCGCATGCGATCCTGTGCATCGACAGCACGTCCTGGTCTGTGATGGTCACGCCGCCTTCTCGGTTGAGCGTCTGGAACACGAGGGCCGATGCGACGTACCGGTCGCAGAGCACCACGGCGCCGCGGTCGAGAGCCGGGATGACCACCTCGATGAGGTTCGATCGACGGGCCGCGGCGATGAGCATGTTCTGCTGGATGGGGTCCAGCCGCATCGAAGCGTCCAGGGTGATCGCCCTGATAGCCTCCGCGGTGACGGTGCCGCCGACGTTGCGGGTCTCGACGACCTCGACGCCCTCCTGGCGCAAGAGCTTCGCGAGTTCGCGCATCCCGCTCGTCTTGCCCACGCCGTCGGGTCCTTCGAAGACGATCATCGATCCGGTGCGGTCCTTGCGGAGCGTCTGGGTCTGCATCTGGGTCATGTCCTGTCGCTTGTCACTGCCCGAACCCGTCCGGGTCCTCCAGGCGGAGTTCGTCGATGCGGTCCAGGACCGCGTTGGTGAAGTCGTACTGCCATTCGTCCCAGTCCACGTGGGCGATGGCTTCGATGCCGTGCTTCGCGGCGTCCGTCATCGCGCGCAGCATGTGCGTGCCGGGGGACGCGACGACGATCGTCGTGTACTTCGTCGGCCTGTCGACAACGCGCCAGCCGAGCGTCTCGGCGGCCTCCTCGTAGTCCGGCTTCGTCCCTGCCGGTCCCGCTCCGACGAAGCAGATGACCGGACGGCCGTCGATGCGCATCCTGCCCCGCTCGTCGGATCGCGGTGCCGCCAGGCCCCTCCACACCTTGTCGTCCCGCCAGGTGGCCTGCCAGTTCTCCGGAGGGTGGATGATCCCCTCCAGACGCTTCTGCGCGGCGTCTGCCGTCCGGCGGTCCTCCCGCGGCACCATGAAGCGCTCGCCCGCCACCAGCGTCGCGTCGATGTGGCTGCACCAGTCCACGCCGTTGCACGAGCACGTCGCCCGTGCGCCTCGTACGGCTATCACGTGCGTCTCGGTGCGGTCGCTGCGTCCTCGGCAGCGAAATGTCAGTTCTTTCTTCAAGTCCTGTGCCTTCCCGCAAGGGGAGGAGACCATCCCGTCACTTCAGAAGCCCGTGGAAGGCGGCATGGATGCCGGCCGCGGTGTTCCGGCCTATCCCCTTCACTTCGCGCAGCTCGTCCTCGCTCGCCGCCGCGATCGCCGCGAGCGTGCCGAAGTGCGCGGCGAGCGCGTTCGCACGCTCTTCGGAGACCCCCTGGAAGTGGCGCAGGAGCAGACGCGCCAGCCTGGTCGGATCCACGGCGGCTTCGCGCTTGTCGATGGGATCGGGCTGCACGATCTCCGTCGACATGCCGAACAGGTGGTGCTTCACCGCCTGGACGATCGCGTAGACGCTGTGCCGCTGGTTCATCGTCGGCGTCACGTGGATGCCGTGGACGTTCTGGAGGTACGACAGCGTGCTCGCGAGTCGGTTCAGCACGAACTGCCGACGCGCATAGGCTCCGCCCTCGATGATCAGGACGCGGTGAACACCGGTCCCGGCCATGGCCTCGGCCTGTCTCATCAGGTGTGCGCCCTTGTCGGCGAGCGATGCGTGGAAGTCGTCGTTGCTCTTGCGTTCGAAGACGATCCTGCCCTCGACCTGGTAGTCGCCGACCGCCAGTTCGGTGCGCATCACCTGCAGGTTCTTCACCCGCCTCAGCGCGGTGATGATCGCCGGCGGCTCGCGGTGGTCCACGAGCAGGGTCACCGGTTCGGGGAGCGGGTGCTGGAGCCTCGCGGGATCCAGCGATGCCGTGTCCGAGCGCACGTAGGCGCACGGCAGCATGTGCATCTCCTCGACGCTCGTCGGCGCCGGATCGTCCGCGACGTCGAGGTCGGAGTGCACGTCCGCGCGGACGGCGAGACGGCGTTCGGTGGGCTGGTGGCCCGGCACCATGTGCTCGAGATCCCAGAAGAAGTCCGGCACGGGGTCGAAGGTCTTCCTCGCGAGCATCCGTGCGCCGACCGGCCCGAGCTTCGGGGACGCCGAACCCCAGGCGATCGTGCCGGACCTGCCGTCCAGCTTCTTCGAGGACCTCTGTCCGAAGAACGACGGATAGCCGGGGATCTCGATGTACACCCGCCGCATCGGCGGCTTGCCTGCATGCTGGGGGTCCTTGCTGGCTCCGGCCTCCCAGTACGTCAGGATTGCCGTTCGTGCATGTTCGGGCGGACCCGACGGCCCGGCAGGCGGCGTGTACGTGCCCGGATCGTCGGCGATGGCGGCGTCGATCTCGGCGACCGCGCTCGCCTCCTGCATGGCGAGTCGGGCGACGGCGGCGCGGGCCTCCTCGGAATCCGGCTCGATCTCCGGAACGGCGTAGATGCCGGAAGCGATGCGGGTCAGGCGGCCCTGTCTGGCCATCTCGGCCAGACGCCCCGCGCCGACGGACCCGAAGGCGTCCCGTATCTCGGGGACCGTGACGACCAGTCGTTCGCGGATGTGCGACAGGAGGGCTCCAGAGGGCGCCTCCTTGGCGGCCCTCTCCGCGATCCTGATGCGTTCGCGCTTCTCGATGGGCGCACCCTGTGCGACGCGCTTGTCGATCGGATGCAGAACGGAACCGGCGCGCCGCAGCGCGTCCTGGACGCGCGGGTCCTCGTCCCTGATGCCGGGAAGGGCGTACACCTTGCGTCCGGGACTGTAGATCTCGCCACGCTGCACGAGCGAGGACAGCGACGTCGCCGCTTTCGCTCCGAGAGCGTCCCTCACGTCGTCCCTCGTCCACACCACGAGTTCGGCCGCCAGCCTGCGCACGCGGTCGACCAGCGTGCCCCGTTCGTCGTCGACGTCCTCGGACACTGTCAGCGCTTCAGCAGTCTGGCGGACATGTCGATGCGCTTCGTGCTCGTCACGGGCGCACCCATGCCGACCTTGGCCGCCGCTCGCCTGTTCTCGCACTTGTGGCGGATCAGCGATTCGAACTCGGACTGCTGGATGAATCCGTCCTTGTCGTCCATCCTCGGCTTGTGGATGAACAGCTCGCGTCGCGCCCTTGAGAGCGCGACGTAGACGATGCGAGCCTCCTCCTCGGGTTCGTTCGCGTAGAACGACGGCATGTGGCCGCGATGGAAGGACGGGATGTGCACGATCGGCCATTCCAGGCCCTTCGCGCCGTGCACCGTCGAGATGGTGACGGGCATCTCCTCGTCCTTCTCGGCGCTGCGCTTCTTCTTCTGGTCGACGGAGTAGTCGAGCGTGATCGCGGTCAGGAACGAGTCGAGGGTCTTGTGGTCCGCCGAGATGCCGATCACCGCCTCGATGTCGTTCTGTCGATCCGACCAGTCGGGCGCCCATTCGGGGATGGCCGACCAGACCGGATCCATGGCCAGGGCGGCCTCGCCGAGCGCCCTGTACGGCTCCTTTCCGGGATCCATGAGAGAGCGCAGCGCCGAGGAGAGGCCGAGGAAGTGCGTCTTGTAGCGCTGCGCCTCGGCGTCGAGGAGCGCGCACATCTCGTCCACGTCCGTCATGTCGACGAGACGTTCGGCGATCTTGCCACCGGACACGTCGCCGATCCCCCTGTATCGCATGAGCAGACGCAGCCATGCGGGCTCGTGCTGCGGGTTCGTGGCGACGCGTGCGAGGCTCAGCAGGTCCTTGACGTGCGCGGCCTCGTCGATCTTCAGACCGCCCACGACCCTGTACGGTATCTTGCGCGTGGTCAGCTCGATCTCGATGCGTCGTGCGAAGCTCATCGACCGCACGAGGATCGCGACGTCGGAGATCTGGCCTCCCTCGTCCTTGTGGCGCAGGATCGAGTCCCCGATCTCACCGGCCTGGATGATCGAGTTGGGGCTCTCCATGAACACCGGCCGGATGCCGGATTCCCCGGAGTGGGACCGCAGCGATCGCTTGAAGCCGCTGCCGGTCCTCTGATCGATCGCGTTCACGAGGGAGACGATCTCCGCCGACGAGCGGTAGTTCGTCTCCAGCTTGATCACGCGGGATTCGGGGAAGCGCGCTCGGAAGTTGAGCATCGTCTCCGGAGCCGCACCCCGGAACCCGTAGATCGCCTGCGCGGGATCCCCGACGACCATGGCGTTGTTCCGGCCGTCGGCCAGCGCGTAGACGATGGCGAGCTGGAGGGCGTTGGTGTCCTGGTACTCGTCGAACATCATGTAGTCGTAGTCGGCCCGGATCATCGCTCCGATCTCCTCGTCCTCCAGAAGGGCGAGGAAGTACTCGAGGCAGTCGTCGTAGCAGAGCATGCCCTTCTCGAGCTTGTACTGGACGTAGCGGTCTCGCACCTCCTGGAACTCGGCCGCCAGTTCGACGTGCTTCGGCGACAGCTTCCCGATGGCGTCGGGGATCGAGCACCTGGTGTTGGTCGAGAAGCTGATCACCTTGGTGACGGTCTTGGGCGTCGGCCAGTTCTCCTGGCCGCGCTTCAGCGGCTCCATGACCTTCTGCACGATCTGCTTCTCGTCGTCCGGATCGAGGATCGTGAACTCCCTCTCCATGCCGAAGACGTGCGCGTTCCGGTTGATGATCCGCGTCGCCAGCGAGTGGAACGTGCCGCCGGCGAGATCCTCGCAGCGGGACTCGAGCGCGCGGGCGCGGTCCATCATCTCCTTGGCCGAGTTGCGCGTGAACGTGAGCAGCAGGACGCGTCTCGCCGGCGTGCCGGCGGCCACCAGCGCGGCCGCGCGCTGCGTCAGCACGGCGGTCTTGCCGGCCCCCGGACCTGCGAGCAGGATGCACGGACCATCGCGATGGTCCACGGCCTGCTTCTGGGCCTCGTCGAGTCTCGGTGCTTCCAATTTCCTACTCCTCTGGGGCGGCGAACAGCGCCGATCCCACAATCTTCCCGTCCTCGACCCGTCGGGTCGTCCGCGTCTTCCATCGTATAGGGGGAGGCGCCTCGACGCCACAGTTCATCTCGTCACGGCTCGGTTCGTCCCGCTCATGGCCCGACCCGTCCCTGAATGGGCAGGAGAGGGGTTCCCACCCCGGAACCATCCTGCCAGTCTCACATCAACATCAACGACCGGGGGGTCACCAGTGATTTCGACTAGGAAGGCGGCTCTTGCCGCCGCGATGGCGTTCGTCGCTACAACGGCGACGCCGGCGGCAGCGGAGGTTCCGGTCGAGAGCCTCGTCCGCACCAACGCCTCGTTCGAGACCGGTCCCATGGATCGGGAGAAGGCCTGTCTCACCGAGGCCGTGTTCAAGGAGGCGGGCGCGGAGCCCGTCGTGGGCCGCATGGCCGTCGCCCACGTCATACTGAACCGCACGCGTTCCGGGACATTCCCGAAGACCGTCTGCGGCGTGATCAACCAGAAGGGCCAGTTCACCTACAAGCATGGCGGCGGCATCCGTCGTGGTGCAGAGCGCCAGTGGGCCGAGGCCCGCGCCGTTGCGACCCTCGCCCTGTCGGGCGTGCTGTCGGACGTGGTCAAGAGCGCGCTGTACTTCCAGTCGACGCGGGTGCGTCCGTCGTACTCGCTGCGGCAGGTCGCCCGCATCGGCGGGCATGCGTTTTACGTGGGCCGCTGAAGCGCGGCGCACCGGACCGTCCTAGGACGGTCGCATCCCGGTCATTCCGCCTCGAAGGTCGGAAGTCCGTGCTTCTCGAACAGCAGGTTGAGGCCGTCGCCCAGCATGGCCTGCATCGTGCGCTCCTGCTTGATCGCCAGGCCCTGCAGCTGCTGACTCATCTCCGGCGAATAGTAGCCGACGATCGCCTTCTTCCCTTCGCGGGCCTTGGCGCGCGTGGAGGCCTTCGGCGCGACCGGATCCTTCGCCGTCCTCCTCGTCGCTCGCTTCTCTTCGGACATGTGCGGGTCTGCTCCAGATGCTTTGTGGTGTTAGCACTAGCACGTGGAGGCCCAGACGCAAAAGGATTCTGTCGGCGCGCCTTCAGCTCGCCGCGGTGGTCAGATGGCTCGGAAGGTGTCCGACCACGATCTGGTTCGTCTCCGAATGGTGGACGTAGTAGATCCTGAGCAGATCGCGATCGTTGTGTCCGCTCTCGCTGCCCCTCAGATGGCGGTTCATGAACAGCTTCTCGCTCTGGTACGTGATGGTCCGTTCGCTCTTCCCGACGGGCCCCGAGGTCGAGGTGTTGTCGTAGCTCTGGTCGAGCCTGAGTTCGGCCAGCCCCTCGGTCCACAGCCTCTTGGTCTCGGGATCGCCGCAGTGCATGTCCAGTCCCGGTCCCGCGAGCAGCTCGAGGGCCTTGCACATCCGCTCCACCGCGTGCGGCGGATACTCGTTGCTGGACTTGCGCATGCTCTTCCATGCCTTGGACACGATGTGCACCCGACCCGAAAGCGTCGCGTCGAACCATTCCCTGACCTCGGACATGTGCTGAGGATAGGGACGGCGCTCGACGCCGCGAGCGACGGACGCCGCCCTCTCGGCGTCGAGAGCGGCGCGCAGACGCCGCATCTCGTCCTTCATCTCCTCGAGCTCGATCTCGTGCTCGCGGGTCCGTGCGTCGTCCTCCTTCAGCCGCGCCTGCTCCGCCGTCGGCCCGGTGTGCGGTTCGATCTCATCGGCCGATATCCCCATGCGCGTGAGCATCAGGCGGGCGACCGAGTCTATGCGGCCGACGGCCGCGTCGATGCGCTCGTTCATGATCTCCTGCGATACGCGCATCTCCTCTGTGTACAGCTGGAGCAGCGTCTCCACGTCGTCGACGCTCGCGGCTTCGTTTCCGGGCGTCGACGGCCGAACGGGTCCGTCGTCCTCGACGTCCCCGAGATCGAGCAGGGGCTCATCCTCGCCCTCGTCGTCCTCCTCCGCAAGGGGAGGCTGCACGTGCACGGCCACCGGCGATCGAGGCGGTGTCGTCTCCTCGTGCACGACGACGGGTGCGCTATCGATCGCATCCGGTTCATGCGCATCGTCATCGATCGGTTCGAGTGCCCCGGCTTCGACGGCTTCGGCCTCGACCGGCCCGGACGCGTCGGCAGAGGCGTCCGGGCCGTGCCCGACGATCCCGACTCCTTCGATCGCGTGGCCTCCTGCATCTTCAGGGGAAGACGCGTCAGCGGCCTGTTCCACGGCGATCTCCTCCAGAGGGAGCAGAGGCTCGTCCGCGGTCGATGCGGCGTCCGGGGTGGTCTCGGACTCGATCGCGACCGGCGGAACGGCTTCGCTCCTGCGCTCATGCGACGCGACCGTGCGCTCCGCCCGATCGGGAGCCGCGACCTCATCCGCATGCGTGGAGGGAGACGGTTCCCGTGCCGACGCCGGAAGCATCCTCCTTCTGATGTCACGATACGAGGGGACCCTCGGCAGCGCGTTCTCGCGGACCACGGCGTCCGGCAGAGGGTCCGGCCTCTCACGATCCGCGAGAACGGCCAGGCCTTCGGCCTGGTCGTGTCCCTCGTAGCCCGAGGCGTATCTCCACAGGGTGGCGCCGATCTCGCGCGTCACGAGTTCCGACAGCCGCTTGTGGCCGCTGTTGCTCAGATGGATCACCGGATGCTCGAACGGCGAGTCGTCGGGGGTGAACCCTGGCATGTATATGCGGGTCTCGCCCGCACGGACTCCCATGTCCGCGCCGATCCGGTCCTCGAGCATCTCGTAGGCCGATGCGTCGATCGACCACACGTCGAGCGCTCCGAGAGTCTGGACGTTCAGGGTGTCCGGCTCCACGAGCCGCTGATCCCCCTGGCTGGACACGATCACGATGGGCAGGGCCCTGGTCGGGTCGCGCAGCGCCCTGTTCACGTCCTCCACGTCGGATCTCGTCTGGATCGTCCGTGCGGAGGCGTGCATCGGTCCGTCGATTGCTCGGGTCGTGGTCGTCGCCACGATCCGGCGGAGCACGGCCGGCAGCCTCGGGATGACGTTACGGCCCCTGTCCGCGCCCAGCTCGAGAGTGAGGACGTGACGGTCCGTGCGCTCCGCCGTTATCCTGACCGACCAGCGCCGCGACTTGTCCTGGCCGTCGAGGTGTTCGATCAGCCAGCTGCCATCGACGGCGCGAGACCTGAGCACGTCCTCGCCGATCTTGTTCAGGTGGCCGGTGTGCCACGTGTCGATGGCGTTCCACGCGGCTTCCGGGTCGTCGACCCGGAACCGTACGCGCGCCACCAGCGGAGGTGGGGACGCGGCGGACCTCGCCGGCGCGGCGTCTCCGGTCTTAGTGCCCGGCTCGACGTCCTTGGACATCGCCCTTGCCAGGATCGAGATCAGGCGCGTCATGACCGGGCTTGCGTCCTCGGCAGACAGGAGGTCGAACCCGACGGCGTACTCGACCTGCGAGGATCCGATCACCACCATGGCGGACCAGCCCTCGGGATTCGGTCGGTACATCACCACGACCGGCGACATCACGGGGATGGCGTCCTGATCCATCGCGTCGTTCAGGAACTCGACGAGTTCCGGATCGATCGTCTCGACGATCAGTCTCGGCGCCCCGTCCGTCGATGGGACCGACGATTCGACGAGGGCGCTCGGATCGATCGACATGTGGATCGTCTGGACATCCTCCTCGCCGAGCGATTCGATGGCCCTGGAGATCCTGCCGTAGGCCGGGATCCGCAGGATTATCCTGTACGCGCCCTTGACGCGCTTCAGCCTGTGCCGCTTCGACCTCACGTCGTCATCATAGGCCCGGAAGTCGAGGACCTTGGAGGCGATCGGCTTCAGCGGTTTGACGTGTGCCGCGCAGTACGACAGGAAGTGGTCCAGCGCGTCGATCGTGATCACCCTGAAGCGGCGATACCTGATGCTCGGATCGCGATATGGACGGATCAGGTCGAAGAGCCGCCTGGCCGCACCCGTCTCGGGGAGGATCGCGTCCACGCGGGCGAACGCCTCGGCGTCCCCGTCCTGCCGCTTCGTCTCGGTCTCGGGTGCGAACGGCATGACGCCGCTGGCGTCCCCCTCGTCGTCCTGGCTTCCGAAGCCGAGCGCCTGCTCGGCCGTCGATATGGCCTGATCCCTGATGGCCCGTTCGACTCTTCCACGCAGATCGGAGACGATCCCGTCCCTCGGGTCACCGTTGCCGAGCACGAAGTGGTCGGCCGCGACGATCTTCTCCCTTCGGAAGAAGAGCATGGTCACGCGTCCGTCGTCCGGCTCCTTGGAGAACAGGACGTCGGCGGTGTCTATGAGTCTCTGCTTCGTCGTGAAGGCGGCGGGCAGCAGTGCTTCGATCTGCTCCTTGCGGGTGACCGCGTTCGCGACGAGCTCCTCGCCGATCCTGTCCCCCACGATCATCACGTGTCCGGCGATGGCGGACATGACCGCCTCGATCTCGTCGTTCATCGCACCGAGCGTTCCCGCGATCTTCGCGTTGTTCAGTTCGCGGCTCGTCTTCATCGTCTTCAGGAGCCGTGACACGGCATCCTTGCGAGACAGCACGAGGAGATCGGCGACGTCCTGGTCGGATCTCGTGTTCATGATCCGAACATCCACTTGCGCTTCCTGGGCTTCATCGCGATCAGGGCCGCGTAGGCCCTGGCCGCCACCGCGTCGTCACCGACGTACTGGATCTCGACGGTCTCCGTCTCGTCGATGCCAGGAGCCTCGCCTTCGACGGGCATGTCGAGCGCCGTCGCGATCGCGTTGAGCCGTTCGGTCGTCATGCGTCCGACCAGCGAGAAGCGCGATCCTCCTTCGGGGTCGACCGCGAAGACGACTCCGGCGGTGAGCCGACCTGCCTCCACGGGATGGATGCGCCTGACGCTACCGCGCGGCGTGTTCTGCTCCACGGACGTCGTCGCGATCGTCGCATCGTGGGGCGGTGACGATTCTTCCGCTTCCGTCGCCCGCAGGGGCAAGGGGTCGGTCAGATCGAGTATCTCGAGTGCATCGGCCCGATTCCTCGTCGGAAGGACATAGGATCCGGAAGAGCACAGGAGAGCCGACGCATCCGCCCTGATGGCCCCCTTCGGTTCCGCGAACGGGCCAGCGTAGCGCAGGTCCGGTCGAGCCGTGGGCGGATCCACGTTCGCAGGACCTTCAAGTCCCAGAACGCGAGGGCTGAGGCCCAGCACGTGGGCGAGGATGCGAAGGTTGGCGCGGGTGACCCCCTTGCAGCTTCCACGCGTCATCCGCGACAGCGTCGTCTGGTCTATGCCCGACGCCCTGCTTATGAGAAGCCGGTCCCGACCCGGAAGCGCGAACGCCGCGCTCAGCACAGGTCCCACCTCCCTGGCGTCGATCGTCCCCTCGTCCACCGGCTGTTCGCCTTCCCAGAGCCGCAGACCGCCCAGGTCTGGATGTGGAATGGCGTCATGCGGAGGAAGCGCGTCGATGGGATGGATGGACGATCTGGCGTAGCCCATGGCGCGTTCGATGTATTCGGTCGTCTCCTTCGACATCAGCTTCGTCGCGACCCGTACCGCGGCGAGCGAGAACGGCATCAGTCCGGCCTCGTTCTCCAGCATGCGGCGGGCCTGCGAATCCGAGGGCTTGGGCTGTGGCGTCGACGCGATCGTGTCCGTGACGGCGCGATCGACGCCTTCGACCTGCCGGTCGAGGAGCCAGATCACCTGTCGCCTCGTCAGACCGTTGGCAGCGTCCATTTTTCTTCCCCTTTGCGAGTCGGCTTCACAGGCCGACCAGCACCCTCCATTCCTCCTCGGTCATGCACCGCACGCCATGCGTCTGGGCCTTGGCCAGCTTGCTGCCCGCGCCTGGTCCGTGCACCAGGATGTCCGTCTTTCCGGACACGGTGCCGGACGTCCTGGCCCCCAGCGATTCCGCATGCGCCTCGGCCTCCTTGCGGCCCATGTGCACGAGGCTTCCGGTGAAGACGACCGTCTTGCCGGTGATCTCGGACTGCTTCGTCTCGAACACCACGGCCTGGACGTCCATCTCCCTGCACAGATCGTCCAGCATCGAGACGTTGTGCGGCTCGTCGAGGAAGTCGAGCAGCGAGGAGACGATCTCCGGACCGATCTGCGGAATCGACAGTCTCTCCGCCATCGTCTTCGCCAGCTCGACTTCGAAGCGGGCCTCGTCGAACGCGCCATTCCGATTCGAACCCCAGTCGCCCGTCGCCGCCGCCCTCGTCCGTGCCTCCGCCCGCTCCTTCTGGAGCGGTGCCAGAGCCTCGCGGAGGGTGGTCATGGTGCCGTAGCGACGCGCGAACAGCTTCGTCGCGGTCTCTCCGACGTGACGGATGCCGAACGCGTAGAGGACCCTGTCCAGCGGCGACGACCTGCTCGCCTCGATCGCGTCGAGGGTCTTGCGCGCGGACTGCGCGCCCCATCCCTCGAGAGCGACGAGCTCGGCGACGCGGCTCTTCAGGCGAAAGACGTCCGCCGGCTCGGCGATCAGTCCGGCGTCGACCAGCTGAGCCACGTCCTTGTCGCCTAGTCCGTCGATGTCCAGCGCAGTCTTGGACGCCAGATGGGCCAGCCGCTCCTTGCGCTGGGCGTCGCAGGCCAGGCCCGCAACGCAGCGACGATCGGCCTCTCCGGCTTCACGGACGGCATGGGATCCGCAGGCTGCGCATTCGTGCGGGAACACGTATGGAGCACGCAGGCTGCGGTCCTCTCCCGGCATGTCGGCCAGTCCGACCAGCTGCGGAATAACGTCGCCGGCTCGCTGCAGCACGACCAGGTCGCCGATCCTGAGGTCCTTCTCGACGATGTAGTCCTCGTTGTGGAGCGTCGCGTTCGTGACGACGACGCCACCGACCGATACGGGCGACAGACGCGCCACCGGCGTCTGCTTGCCCGTCCGTCCGACCTGGATGTCGATGGCGGTCAGGCGCGTCTGCACCCGCTCGGCCGCGAACTTGTGCGCGATCGCATATCTCGGCACCCGCGAGATCGTGCCCAGCCGCTTCTGCAGCGCACGATCCGAGACCTTGTAGACGACTCCGTCGATGTCGTAGCCCAGACCGGCGCGCTTCGAGCCGATCAGCTCCTGATGCGCGATCAGGGCGTCCACGTCGGCGCATTCCGCGAAGAGCGGATTCACGTCGAAGCCGTAGCCCTCGAGCTCGGCTACGACTTCGGCCTGTGTCGCAGCAGGTTTCCCGGTGGTCTGTGCGATCTCGTAGGCCCAGAACCGCAGCGGACGGCGTGCCGTCTCGGCGGGGTCGGTCTGCCGTAGCGCCCCCGCCGCACCGTTGCGGCAGTTCTTGAGGGGGTCGCGTCCCTCGGTGGCGAAGCGCTGGTTGATGTCGGCGAAGTCGGCGTGCGACATGTAGACCTCGCCTCGGATCTCGATCCTGTCGGGGAAGGGGGCCCGCAGGGACTCGGGCACGCCCTTCGCCGTCAGCGCCTGAGCGGTTACGATCTCGCCGATCGTCTTGTCGCCGCGGGTCACTGCCCGAAGCAGACGGCCGTTCTCGTAGATCAGCGATCCCGACAGACCGTCGTCCTTCGGTTCGGCCGTGTAGGAGACCGACCCGGGCGACAGGCCCAGATAGCCGCACACGCCGGCATCGAACGCTACGACGTCCTCGCGCGTGAACGCGTTGTCTAGGCTGAGCATCGGGATCTCGTGCGCGATCTTGGGCAGACGGCCCTTCGGCGTCGCGCCCACGCGTTCGACCGGCATGTCGACGGTCGCAAGATCGGGACGGTCCTTCAGGATCTCCAGTGCGCGCAGGCGAAGCCCGTCGTACTCCTCGTCCGTGATCTCGGGAGCGTCGTCGTCGTGGTACAGCTCCTGATGCCTGGCAAGGCTCTCCTGCAGGCCTGCCAGTTCGACGGCTTCGGCGTCGATGATCGGTTCGGCCATCGATGCCGGTTTCGGGGCTGGGGCGACGAAGTCGAACAGGTCCATGTCACTTTTCCTCGGCGGTCTGAAGTCGGTAGATCTTCGATTCCGCCCTTCTTCTCCTCTCACCGACGATGACGAGGGCGAGCATGGAGAGCGTCGTGGCGACGCAGGCGATGGCGTTCAGGTCCGCCATGGTGAGGCCGGCGTACGACCACTGCGGCACGTCGCAGCGCACGAAGGGCATGCTCATGATGTCGTCGAGCGCGCTGCCTCCCTTGGGAAGAGCAGACGCGCAGGGGGTGTTCAGCACCCACCAGTGGCGCTCGCCTCCCAGCTGTTCGACCGCGATCGACGCGGTCGCCGCGATGCCGCCGGCGGAGGCGACCGCGAGGGTCCGGCCGATGGCCGTCCTTCGGAGCGCGATCCCGACCGCCGCCAGACCCATCGCCACCTTCAGCGCCGTTCGCTGCTCGAGGCACATGTGGCACGGTACGAGCCCCAGGGCGTGCTGCATCGCGACCGCGGTTCCCAGCAGAAGGCCTGGAACCAGGATGCCGACGAGCAGGGCGCACAGGAACGGATCGCGTCGAAGCAGCTTCATGTCACATGTCCAGCGAGGGTTGACGCAGCGGAGCGAAGCTCATGCGGTGATGCGGCGTCGCTCCGTGCTCCGCGATCGCCGCGAGATGGGCAGGGCTTCCATAGCCCTTGTTCCGCGACCAGCCGTACTGCGGATGCACGAGGTCGAGGGCGTCCATCTCGGCGTCCCGCGCGACCTTCGCGCAGATCGACGCGGCCGCGATCTCGATGACGCTGTCGTCGCCGCCGATGACGGTGCGCAGGACCGCGGTCGTCTTCAGGGGAGGCGCCTTGTTTCCGTCCACGAGGATCGACGTCAGCGACCCGACGCATACGAGGTCGTCGTGCGCTCGCGTCATGGCCAGCATGGTGGCCTGCAGGATGTTGATCGTGTCGATCTCTCGTATCTCGGCGATGCCGATGGACACGTGCGCCACGGCTCTGATCTGCTCGTCGAGACGCAGACGCGCGGAAGACGACAGCTTCTTGGAATCGCGTATGCCCGATGGCGGTTCGCCGTGGAACACGACGGCGCATGCGTGCACCCGTCCTGCGAGACATCCCCTTCCCACCTCGTCGATGCCACAGATCATCGGCCGCGCACGATCCTCGGGAGGACCTCTCCGAGCATCCGCTGCATCTCTCCGATCTGCGGGAGTCGTCCACCGGGCACCCGTAGGGTGGGGATGCCTGCCATCTTCACGACCGCATCCCTTGCCGAGTCGTGCTCCTCGCGGCCACGATGCGAGGCATCGTCGATCTCGACGACCAGCACGACGTTGCCGGCCCTGTCCATGAACGCGAAGTCGCTTCGACGTGCCTTGTAGCGTCCGCGTTCGCGGAAGCCGCCTTCGCCCTCGAACTTCAGGAACGAATCCATCGACGCCTGTGGACAGACGTGCAGGTCCGCGTTCGCGGCGATCGGTGCGAGCATCCTGAACGCTTCGACCTCTCTCGGAGAAAGGAACTGGCGGCGACGGACCGAGAAGTCTCTCGAAGGCACCGAACGACCCGCCATGATCTTCCTGATCAGCAGGACGAACCCGATGATCATCAGTGCCGGAATGGCGAGAATCCCCAGAAGCGTGTCGAACATGTCTTCCCCCGTGTCGACGCCGACACTACCGTCCCGAGGGTCTCCTGTCATGGTCTTTCATGCGGACGAGGACGAGGGCGTCCATCGTGCGATGGACGCCCTCGTCTGGCCGCATGCCGGTCTTTCAGTCCCCGAAGGAGAAGGTGGCCCCTGCCACGGCGCCCACGTTCCGCCCACCGTTCGGGCTGAAGCTGACCGCCGCGTTGTAGCGCAGCCTCTGGCTGCTGGAGGTGTGACCGACGCCCAGGGCCACGCCCGCCTCGCCCCGGAAGTAGGAGACCGCTCCGCCCATGGACGTCCTGCCAGGTCGATCGTCGAAGCGCATTCCGGTCGCGGCGAGTGCGACGGCGGTGCCTCGCTGCGCCTCGGTCCTGTAGCTCCCGACCTCGCGGGACAGGTCGAAGCTGGTGGCCCTGAGCTGATCGAGGTTCACGGCGTCGGTGCCGAGGACTCCAGGGGCCACGTTGTGCAGCGCCACCGGTCCCGACGAGGCGGCTCCGAGGGTGACCGACGAGTAGTTCGGCGCGCCCGAAGGCAGCGAGTCGTAACGCACGGTGCCCGCCATGGAGCCCTGCAGCTGGGCCACGTTGACGGCATCGGTCGCCGCCGATCCCGCGGCGACGTTCGTGATCTGTCGTTCGGAACCGGCGGAACCGACGGACACCTCTCCGAACGACGTCTGGGGAGCCGTCATGCCGGGTGCGGCGTAGGCGACAGACGGTCCTCGAACGGCTGCCGACCCGGATCCGATGGCGACGGAGGCGGCAGCGGTCGTCGACGACCCGTCGCCTATGGCGACCGAGCCCGGTGCGGTCGCCGATGATCCTCCCCCGACCGCGATCGCACCGGGCGCTGCGGCTACCGCGACGGGCCTGCCGGTCGCCTCGACCGCCACGTATGCGCCGTCGCCGGTCCTGTTGATGGCGTCGACGTCCGCGCGCAGGCCGGTGACGGAACCGTCCAGCGCGGATACCGCATCGCCCACGGTGGTGCGCTGGATCCCTTGGACCACGTAGGCGGGAAGCGTGATGCTCCCGTCCGCGTTGATCGTGGCGTCCGGACCGAACTTAGCGACGACCGCCGCCAGCTGCGTCGCGTTGACCGCGTCGTTGGCACCCACGCCGGCCGAGACGCCGGTCAGGGTGCGCGTACCCTGCGCACCGGCGAAGTCGACCGCCGTCCCATCTGTCGAGCCGGCGACGTTGATCGTCCTCGTGACCTGGTCCTGCTGGACGAGACCGATCGTCCCGTTGCCGAGCTGACCCTGGATGTTCGTGATGTTCGTCTCGTTGGTCGTCGTTCTCGCGTCTATGGACGCGATCGAGGTCGTGTTGGCTGTCGTCCTGGCGTCGATGTCGTCCACCCTGACGCCGACGGCGTTGAGCGCCGAGTTCGCCTGATCGACGACTCCGGACAGCTGACGGAGGTTGACGGCATCGGTGGCCCTGGTCCCGTCCGCGACGTTCACCAGCTGACGTGCGTCTCCGACGGTTCCGAGAGACGCCACCCCGGCGTTCACGCCTTCGGTGTTGTCGTAGGCGACGCCTGCGACCGGCCCCGCCGTCAGCGGCGCGTAGACGCCCGCGGTGAGATCGGCGGCGCCGGCGACGGAACCCTGTCCGATCGCTACGGACCCGGCGCTCGTGGACAGTGAGCCCGCCCCCATGGCCAGGCCACCAGGCGCCGTGACGCTCGATCCCGATCCGAACGAGGACGCGTTCGTGCCGACCGCGCTCGCGTTGGCGCCGAATGCGGAGGCGAAGCCGCCCGTCGCCACCGCACCGTCGCCGAACGCCGTGTTGGATCCGATGGTATCGCCCGGCGCTCCGGCCCTGGCGAACCTGCCGATGGCGAGATCCGCCTCGAGCAGCGACAGGGCGTCCGCACCGATGGCGATCCCCCTGAATCCGTTCGCCGAGGCTCCGTTGCCGAGCGAGATGCCGTCGATGCCGCCGACGAGCGCGCCGACGCCGAGGGCGAGGCCGTTGTCGCCGAGGACCCTTGTCCCGGCACCGATGCCGATGCCGTCGATGCCGTCGACCAGGACGCCGTCGCCGATGCCGGTGCCGCGGTCTCCGTTCACGATGGCGCCGATGCCAAGGCCGATGCCCCTGTCGCCGAGGACCGTGGTCCCGGCCCCGATGCCGATGCCTTCGACGGTGTTGGGGCCGGTCTGGCCTCCTGCGATGCAGGCGCCTCCCAGCAGGTCCGTCTGGATGAGGACTCCCGCCACGTTCACGCATGCGGCGTGGGCGGGAGTCGCGGTGATCATTGTGGCTGCGAGGACGGCGGACACGAGTCCGCTGGACGCGAGGGTGCGCTTGCTCAACATGGCATTCTCTCCTGAAGTCCGCCTCGTTATGTCGAGGCTGGACAACCAGAAAATTCCACGATCATCCTTTGGTTCCGCAACTTTCGAAACGAAAACGGTTTCGTGATGGAACCAAATGATGACTTGGGCAGGTCCGTCCGACGTCAGCCGAACGCGCACTTCCTGCAGGTCTTGTGATGGACCCTGAAGCCGATGGGCGTTCCGCATTCCTGGCACTTGCGATGGATGTGCCTCTGTCGCAGAGCGTCCTCGATCATCCTGTTGCCGTTGTGCCTGACCGCCGAGGCGATCTCGCTGTCGGCGAACGTCTCCGGCCACCGACGCGACAGCCACAGATAGGCCCCCGCCTGCGCCACGGTCCGTTCGATCTCCTGGAGACGATGGTCGTCGATCTCCAGTCCGACCTCGTATTCGAGCGGATTCATCCTGATGGGCAGGCCGTGCTGCTGCAGCGAGGCCCATTCCTCTACGACGCGACGGTTCTCCTGATCGCGCAGCGGGATGGGGCAGCCGATCCACGCATGTTTGTCCCGCAGCGGGATCTCGAACTGCTCGATGGTCTGCAGCAGGTCGATGATGTCAGCCCCGACCTGACATCTGTAGTCGGGTCCGTTCCTAAGCACTCCGGACACGGCGGGAAGCGCCTTCGACAGGAGATCGACCTCGAGCGCGTCCATGCCGCGTTCGATCTGTCCGATGGTCGGAAAGATGTACGGCCTGGGATCGACGCCCTTGGTGCTGGGCTGGCTCGCGAGAGCGACCGCGATCGGCCTCGTCGTGTGTCCCGCTCCCCTGAGCGCGCCGACCCATCCGCCTTCGGTCTGTCCGTGGCGTCCTGCCCGGCCGCCGATCTGGCGGATCTCTGAATCGGTGATGTCCCGGACGGACGTCCCGTCGTACTTCGTCATCGACGAGAACAGCACCCGGTCGATGGGAAGGTTGAGGCCCATGCCGATGGCGTCCGTCGCGACGAGGATCTCGGCCTCCCCGCTCGAGAAGCGGGCGGCCTCCGACCTGCGGACCTCGGGTCCGAGCGTGCCGTAGATCATCGCCACCCGGAACGGCTTCCCGGTCTTCGGATTCTCGATGCGCGAGATCTCGCCCTTCAGCGCGAGGACGTTGTTCCGCGCGAACGCGATCACGGCGTCGCCGGCCCGCAGGTCGCGAAGATCGAGCATGTCCGCCATGGCCGACAGTGGCGCGCGCCTCTTGAAGGTCCGCACCTCGATCTGCTCGCCCGTGAGGAAGGCGATCCGCCTCAGGATCGGGATGCAGTCCTGCGAGCCGGTCACGACGAGCGTGTCGCACTTCTGGTGGAAGATCGCGCGCGTCCAGGCCCATCCCCTCTGGGGGTCGTCGAGAAGCTGGGATTCGTCCACGACGACCACGTCCGAATGGACGTCGACCTCCGCCATCTCGACGGTCGCCGAGGAGTGCGTCGCTCCCTCGACGATGATGCTCTCCTCGCCCGTGCGCATCGACGCCTTCAGTCCGAAGGACTTCAGACGGTCGTGGTTCTCCATCGCCATCAGCCGCAGTGGGCCGAGGTAGACGCCGGTCGGAGCGTCGCGGAGCATCTCGAGAGCCGCGTGCGTCTTGCCCGAGTTGGTCGGGCCGACCAGCGCGATGATCCGCCGCGGCGGATGCTCCTCGCCGTCGAGGGCCACGATGTCGCCGATCTCGTGGGGATCGGCCGCCAGCCTCGCGACTGCGAGGGTGCGGGACAGCGCTCTCGTGTGGGCCGCCTCGATGATTGCGATGATCGCGTTGGGGACGGTGGTCTCCAGAACGAGCTGCCGCATGGCCGACCTGACGAACACGAGTTCGTCGTCGTCGCCGGCCTGCGACGCGACCGCGTCGAGCTCCTCGCAGCGTCTCCTGATCGGCTCGGTCACGATGCGCGATCCGGAGCGGAGACGCTGGGCGAGGCCGCGGACGCCGCTGGTGTCCGCTGGTTCGGCCGCGAGGATCTGTCGGTCGGCAGACCGCACCTCGTCCACGTCGATCCAGAAGACGATGCCCGTCCTGCCCACGTTGACGTGGACCCTGGCCTGCCAGATCCCGTCGACGATGCGGTACTCGCCGCGAGCGGCGTCGTTGAAGCGCTTCATCTGCCAGCGGTCGCGGGTCTCGCTCCTCCTGACCGCCTCTTGGCGCTTCACCTCGTCCATGACGAGTTCCGCGGTTATCTCCCGCCCCGAGAGGGCCTTCTGGATTATCCGGACCTCGTGCTTGCCTGTCCTCACGCCCATCTCGGTCAGGGCGTCCCTGATCCTCGTGCGGCGGGCGCATTGCGATCTGCTGCTTGGAATTTCAACTTACTCCGTACTCGTCGACGTCCGCGCGTGCCGCGGGCCGACAACCAATGTCCTAGTCTCTCAGGTCGCGTCCCTCATGTCCTCCACCAGCTGCATCAGATCGCCGTCCGACATGCCGTCTATCGGCGTGTGCCGCCTCGAACAGGTCTCCAGCAGCCTGGCGACCAATTCGGCGATCCTCTGGTCGCCGAACGTCGGATCTTCGCCGCGCATGCGCAGAGCGCGACCGATGGCCTCCTCGACGCGCGCGAGCGATCGAGGATCGTCCAGCCCGGCCTCGACCGCGGGAAGGTTGGCGCCGAGGCTGTCCGCCAGTTCGTGATGGCGCTCCAGGACGGGAGCGGTCAGATCGACGTCGACCGTGCGGTCCCTCTGCAGATCGAGAGAGATCGCCGCCTCGTCGACGACCTGTCGCGCCAGACTCGGGTCGTTCGAGTCCATCTCGCCGGCGTCCGCCATGGCGTCGGCGGTGATCACGACCTCGGCCTTGCGGGCGGAGCGGATCGACGGCGGCGACGTCGTGACGGCCGGCAGCCGTTCCGCGATCTCGCGGATGGCCGCGCCGAGAGGCGTGCTCGGTGCGTGGATGCCAAGGCCTGGGGGAGCGGTGTCTTCCATGGGTGGAGGCTATCACGCGGAACGACGGTCGGATAGCAGTTGTTTCCGTTTCGTGCCATGTGGTCTGCATGAAGACGAAGAAGAGGCGCAAGCCGAAGCGCAGGCCGCTGGACCGTTCGCAGATCATGGCGCGGATACGCGGCAAGGACACGGGGCCCGAGATGCTGCTGAGGCGCGCTCTCCGCGCGCGTGGCATCGGCTATCGTCTGCACGCTCCGGATCTGCCGGGACGTCCGGACGTCGTGTTCCGCGGCGCTCGGCTGGCGGTGTTCGTACACGGCTGTTTCTGGCACCGGCATCCCGGCTGCGCCAAGGCCACGGATCCGAAGACCTCCACGACGTTCTGGCAGGACAAGTTCTCGCGAAACGTCGCTCGCGATCGGCGCAAGGCGGACCAGCTGCTCGCGAAGGGATGGGACGTGGGCGTCCTGTGGGAATGCGAGGCGTCGTGCGTCGACGACCTCGCGCTGGCCGTCGACGCGATCGCCGAAAGGGTCAGGCCTTGCCCATCAGGACGTTGACCACTTCGTGGAATCCCTTGGTCTGCCTTGCCTCGAAGCCCTTCGTGGGAGGGGCGTCGTTGGGAAGCCTCGGGCACCATGCGCGCTCGAAGCCCAGCTTCGAGGCCTCCCGGAGGCGCAGCCCCATGTAGGCGACCGGACGCACGTCGCCCGACAGCGCCAGCTCGCCGAACGCGACCATGCCGCGTGGCAGCGGCTTGTCGAGGAAGGCGGACATCACAGCGCAGGCGACTGCCATGTCCGTGCCCGGGTCGTCCAGGCGATAGCCGCCTGCGACGTTGAGATAGACGTCGGCCTGCGAGAACGGCATCGCGTAGCGTGCCTCCAGCAGCGCGAGCACCATGTCCAGCCGGTTCTTGTCCCATCCGACGCATGCGCGCTTGGCGTATCCGCCCTCCTGGGTCCGCTTGATGACGAGCGCCTGGACCTCGACGAGGATCGATCGGCCGCCTTCGATGGTCGGCACGACGCAGGTGCCCGTGGTCTCCTGCTCGCGATCGACGAGGAACAGGCTGGAGGGGTTCACGACCTCGCGCAGTCCCTTCTCCGCCATCTCGAAGACCCCGACCTCGTCGGTGGCGCCGAAGCGGTTCTTGACCGCGCGCAGGAGACGGAACTGGTGCGACCTGTCGCCTTCGAAGGAGAGGACCGCATCGACCATGTGTTCGAGAGCGCGCGGACCCGCCAGGTCCCCGCCCTTGGTGACGTGACCCACGATGATCACGGCGCAGCCCGACGACTTGGCGAAGGCGATGAGATCGTCGCCGCACGCCTTGATCTGCGCCACGCCGCCGGAAGCCCCCTCGACCACGTCGCTGCGCATCGTCTGGATGGAGTCGACGACCAGGACCTTGGCGCCGAGCGCCGCCGCTGTCGCGATCACGTCGCGCACGGCGGTCTCGTGTCCGAGATCGACCGGCGCGTCTCCCAGCCCGAGACGCTGCGCCCGCAGCCTGACTTGGTCCTGGTGCTCCTCGCCGGAGACGTAGAGCGTCGCATGTCCCTTCATCGCGAAGGCGGCGACGGCCTGCAGGAGAAGCGTCGACTTGCCGATTCCGGGTTCTCCCGAGATGAGGGCCACGCTGCCATGGACGAGGCCGCCGCCGAGCACGCTGTCCAGCTCGCCGATCCCGCTCCTCAGGCGATCGGGAAGGACCACCTCGGTGTCGAGACGCGCGGTGGCGATGACGCGCCCCTTGGACGCTCCGCTCACCTTCGACGCGATGGAGGCGGTGCCGACGGCGGCGTCCTCCTCCAGGGTGTTCCATTCGCCGCATCCCGGACACTGTCCGGTCCAGCGGGGAGCCGTCGTCTGGCAGGAGGAGCATACGAAGCGCTTGGGGGTCTTGGCCATCCGTGGACGATAGCAGGCGTGTTAACACGCGTCCACGGAAACCGTCAGTGCTTCGTCAGGGGCGAGGCGCCCACGTACGCGTCGTCCTCGCCCTCGTGTCCTGCCAGCGCCACGAACGGCTTGCCGTCCATGTCCCCCACAACGTAGCAGCCATGCGTGCCGCACGCCGCCATCAGCGTCTCGGCCAGAACGACAGCGTCCTCGACGCTCACGTGCCGTCCGTCCAGCGGGGCGACCCTGTCGTACGCCCCGCGTCCTGGCCGTGCGTCGAGACATCCCGGCACGACCGTCCTGATCCGCTCGAGCGTCTGGCGGTCCTTGAGCGGATCCACGCAGTGGACCACGGCGTGGGTCAGGCGGACCCGCCCGGAATGGACGGCGCGTCCGCGCGACATCACGTCGGCGATGCGGTCCGAGGAGACCGGGTCCTGGCTCACGGCCATCTGTCCGGTCAGTCCCGTCGACTGGACCACGTCCAGCCAGGCGAGATCGTGCTTCGAATGGACCTCGGCCGCGTAGCGCCCGACGATGGACGCTATGCCGTAGTGGATCCAGTCGGTGCCTTCGTCCGCCCGTCGGTCGGCATCGAGGCACAGCGTCTCGAGGCTCGCCTCGACCACGTAGGACAGGTCGCTCAGTTCGCGACCGTCATGGACCAGCGCGTCCCATGCGACCGCCCTGCGGACGAGCGCCCGCAGATGATCGCGCGCGGTCCCCGGTATCGACGCCTCAGCCGGAGCCCTGGCGCCCCAGCGTCCGGCGATCATCTGCGCGGAAGGATGCGCGTGCGCGGTATGCATCGGATCGGTGCGCAGCATCGCGTCGCACGCGGACGTGAAGGCGGCCGCCGACATGATGATGCCGACCGGGTCCGACAGGTCGATCGAGACGACGTTGGGCGCGTCGATGGCGATGAACAGCCACGCCGCCTGGAGGACCGACGTCTCGTCGATGCACCGCCGGCGGATCTCGTCCCATGAGGTCGGGTCCGCCGCCTTGTGGACCTCCGCCATGACCGCCAGTCCGCCGGTCGGCACGTCCAGGTCGATCGACATCGCGGCCGCGATGTCGTCCATCCGCGCGGCGTCCAGTTCCGGGTTGCGCCTGCCGTGGTTCCTGACCAGATGCTCCACGGCCACGTTGCGATGGTCCGACGGCGTCGACTCGATCGTGGTCCCCATCGCCGCCGATGCATCGGCGTTGATCGCCATGCGGTCCGCGATGTCCGACAGCGCGCCCTCGCGCATGCAGTCCAGCTGCGCCGACGTCATGGGCATCAGCACCACTCCGGCGCAGCAGAGCATCATGACGGCGTGGTCGATCGCGTAGGCGATCTCGTCCTCGTCTCCGAGCATCGAAGCCGCTGCCACCGCCGATTCCGGCCAGGTGGACCTCTCCGAGTAGAGCTCGCCGTTGGTTCCCGACGGGGCGTCGTCCGAGAAGGACGACATGTCGAACGTCGAGAGGGCCATCACGTCGTCTACGACCTCGACCGCGACGTCCTGGTCGCTTCCGGGATAGTCGCCCGTCCCGCATGCGGACGCCACGAAGCGCCACATCCCGCACCACACGTCTTCGGCCTGCCTGACGGTCCTCGCGACCGCGTCCGGCACCACGGACGTCGCGAGGTCCAGCATCGCGCCGGCCTCGTCCATGTCCGGGATCCCGTCGAACGGCTCCTCCACCATCAGGCAGATGAGATGGAGATGAGGGTCCGGGACGGCGTCTGTCATGCTGGTCTTCTCCGTGGTTCCGCATGGGATGTTGCAGGAAGGCAACAGATGGTACTTTTGTGCATCCAGGTCTCCGGACGTGGAAACCCTGCCGATGCGCGGGTGTTATCACCTTCGACGCCTGCCGACGAGCAGGTTCGCATCAAAAGGGAAAAGATCACATGAAGAAGACCATCCTCGCCGTCGCCATGGCCGCAGCCTCGTTCGTCGCCACCTCCGCATCCGCCCAGGAGGTCACCACCGACGGCAGCCGCGCGTTCGGCATCGACCCCTACGTCGGCGTGATGGGCGGCTACGAGCGCTTCGATCGCGCACCGGGTCGCGGCATCCCCGCTACGCTCCCGGGCGGCAACCGCCTCGACGGCGGTCTCGTCGAGGGCGTGGTCGGCGTGAACGTGCCGCTGGGCTCGTTCTTCGTCGGCGTCGAGGGCAACGTGTCCAAGGGCTTCGTCGGTGACATCGACTGGCAGTACGGCGTGTCGGGCCGCGCGGGCTTCCGCGCAGGCGAGACCGCGCTGGTCTACGGCAAGGTCGGTCACCAGTGGGTCAACTTCGACCGCTTCGGCAACGACAGCCCGGACTTCGGCGCGACCAGCTACGGCGTCGGTGCCGAGGTCGGGCCGAAGTTCCTGGGTCTCGACGGTCTCGTGAAGAAGGAGGGCGTCCGCGTCCGCCTCGAGGTCGGCACGCAGGACTTCGACAGCGTCCGTCCGATGATCGGCCTCATCGGCCACTTCTGATCGCGCAGGTTCCCGTCCGGGGATGCGCATCACGCCCCGGATGGAAATGAGGGAGGAACGCCCCGTCGGCTCGACCGACGGGGCGTTTCTCGTTTCAGGCCTTCGGCTTCGCCGCATTGGCGACCGTCGGCACGTCGGCTTCCGTGGCCGTGATCGCCGCATCGGCGTTGGGGCCGGAGACGTAGTCCCGCCAGACCATGACGACCGCGGCCATGACCGCCGGCCCGACGAACAGGCCGAGGAGCCCTATCGTCTCCAGACCACCGACCAGACCCAGCAGCACGAGCAGGAACGGCATGCTGGTGGCTCCGCCGATCATCGCGGGCTTCACGAAGTGCTCCGCGACGAAGTGGATCACGAACGCCGTCCCGACGACCACGGCGGCCGCGATCGGCGATCCGCTCGCGAGCAGGATCAGTCCGGCCACGATCGCCACGAGTCCGATGCCCAGCGGCACCATCGCGCCGATGCCGGCCAGCAGGCCGAACAGGATCGGATGCGGCATGCCGCACGCGAACATCACGACCGCCAGGATCGCGCCCTGCGCCAGCCCCACCAGGACCACGCCGTCCACCGTGCCTCGGATCGATGCGAGGATCTGACGACCCAGCCGAGGACCCGCCTCTCCGAACGCCCGTCGGGTCGCGCGCTCCGCCTGGTCGAGCAGGTGGTCCCTGTCGCGCAGGATGAAGAACAGTGACATCGCGATGAAGGCGAACGAGAGCAGGCTGTGCAGGACGTGCCTGCCGAGCTCGCGCGAACGTCCCGCCCATTCGGCCATGTCGACCCGTTCGGTCAGCGAGGCCAGAGCCACGGGATCCGACAGGTGGAGCCTCCACCACTCCTGCACCCTCGCCGATTCCATCGGCAGGGTGCCGATCCACGTCGGCGCCGGGATGCCCGCGACGCGGGCGTGGCGCAGCCAGGCGGCGGCGTGTCCGGCCTCGAGCGCGGCCTTGGCCACGCCGTACGCCAGAGGCACGAGCACGACCATCACCACGGCGACCGTGAGTCCGGCGGCGATCGCCGTCCGCCTCTCGGGAGCCCTGGCGATCAGTCGCCTGCGGATAGGATCCATGCCGATCGCCACCACGGCGGCCCACGCCACGGCGGGTATCAGGTCCCTGGCCACCAGCGCCGCCGCCGCGACGAGGAGGATGGCGAGCATCGCCCTCGATCTGTTCTGGACGTCTTCTCTCATGTCTTTCCTTCCATGGGGTCTTCGCCGTCGAGGCGGGCCACCTGCCATCGATCGCGTCTCACGCGAAGAAGCCCACGGATCCTGCGATCCGTGGGCTTCTCCTGATCCATCGGCATCCGTCGGTATCAGATCAGCTGGAGCTGTTCGGTCTTCAGGGCCAGCCTCTTTCCGAGGTCGTCGGCGTCCAGGATCGACCCGGGCGTCCAGTCTCCGCACACGATCCATGGCTTCAGCCGCTTCCAGGACCTGGACAGGACCGCCAGATCGGCCAGGCGCAGCGTGCGGTGCTGACGGGAGGCGATGACGCCCGAGGCCGTCCTGGTGCCCATTCCGGGGATGCGCACCAGCATCTCCTTCGAGGCCCTGTTGACGTCGACCGGGAACAGATGGCGGTTCTTGAGCGCCCAGGCGGTCTTCGGATCGAGATCGAGCGGCAGCATGCCCGTCTCGTCGTCGGCCGCCGACTGGACGTCCGCGACCGTGAAGCCGTAGAGCCGCATCAGCCAGTCCGACTGGTAGATCCGGTGCTCCCTCACGAGCTCAGGCCTCCCGACCGGCAGCGCCTTGTGCGCGTCCGGGATGGGCGAGAAGGCGGAATAGTAGACCCGCCGCATCCGGAACCTGTCGTAGAGGCCGGCGGCCGCACCGATGATTGTCCGGTCGTCTGCCCCGTCCGCGCCGACGATCATCTGGGTCGACTGGCCTCCCGGAGCGAACTTCGGCGCGGACCGGTACCGCTTCATGGCGTCGTGGCCGTCGTCGATGGCGCCCTTCAGCACGCCCATGTCGAAGCGGATGCGATCGCCGTCCTTCTCGGGCGTGATCGTCCTGATCCCGGCGTCGGTGGGCAGTTCGATGTTGATCGACAGACGGTCCGCGTAGAGCCCGGCCTGCTCGATCAGTTCAGCCGATGCGTCGGGGATCGTCTTCAGATGGATGTAGCCGCGGAAGTTCTCCTCCTCGCGCAGCTTGCGCGCGATGGAGGTCATCTGCTCCATGGTGTAGTCCGAGCTCTGGATGATGCCGGACGACAGGAACAGGCCTTCGACGTAGTTGCGCCTGTAGAAGGACATGAAGAGGTCAACGACCTCCTGCGGCCGGAAGCGCGCGCGACGCACGTTTGAGCTCTTGCGGTTGATGCAGAACTGGCAGTCGTAGATGCAGAAGTTGGTCATCAGCACCTTCAGCAGGCTGATGCAGCGACCGTCCGGCGCGTAGGCGTGGCAGATGCCGGAACCCTCGGTAGAACCGATGCCCTTGCCGTCTCGGCTGTCGCGCTTTGACGTCCCCGAGGAGGCGCACGAGGCGTCGTACTTCGCCGCGTCCGCAAGGATCGCGAGCTTCTGCTGGGTGTCCATGAAAGCCATGTGGGACCCTAACACCTTTCCTGCCGAACGTCACCGATTATCGACCGGAAACCTCCGGAATCATTGGGAAAATCGGAACGCTCCACCACCTTGAACGGCTCTGGCGCAAGACCCCTTGTCCAGCCCTCGCGCACACCCGGTCCACTTCTCTCAAATGCCTACTCCACGCGACGTGACGACCGTCCCAACGAAGAAGGGGAGGAGGCCCTTCGACCTCCTCCCCTTCCCGATGCATGGGTCACGTCGTCCTGTCTCAGCCCGTCTCCGCCATCGACGCCGGCGTCAGCAGCTCCTCGAGACGCGCGAGGATCGCCGCCTCGTGGGAGAACAGGTCGCTCGGCTTCGCGACCTTCTCGCGGGTCTCCCTGTTGTCGCCCGTCATCGTGCCGAGGTACTTCACGCTCTGAGTCTTGAAGTGGATGCGCGCGAGCTGGCGACGGTTGTTGTCGTCGAGCAGGATGGCGACGTACGACTTGGCCGGACGCGCCACGATGCGCTCCGGATCGATCGTGCGCGCGGCGATCGCGCGCAGGATCGTGAAGCCCAGCGTCTCCTCCACGTTCATCGCGTTCTCGTCGACGGGCAGGCCTGCGACGGGGGTCTGCACGCCGTCGATCTCGACGGTCGGCGCGACGGCGGTTCCGCCGACGCTGTTCGCCAGAGGCGACGTCAGCCTCTGGATCGTCTCGAGCAGGGTTTCCGGACGCTTGCGGCCGGCGGTCTCGAGGCGCGCGGCGATGGCGTTCGCGAAGATCTCCGACGGATCGGACAGCTCGTCGCCCACGGCCTGCAGGATCGCCTCGCGGCTGCGACGCTCCTCGGCACCGGCGGCCAGCGCGGGGATGTCGAAGGACATGGGAGCCATGTGCTCGACGCCCTCGGCATCGACGTCGCGTGGCGAGTCCAGATCGACGACGAGCAGCGGCTCGGCATCGAGGCCTTCCTCGCTGCGGCCATGGACCTGATAGCTGAAGCCGTTGGTGAGGATCGCGCATGGCGCGTTCAGCTTGACCGCGGCATCGACGAGCATCCTCCCGCGATCGCTCGCGAGACCGTCCGGGGACGAGTTGAGCATGACGAGGATGCGCATGTCCTCGCCGTCGCGGATCGCGTAGTCGACCTTGATGCCGTCCTGCAAATGTCCCGCCGAGACCTCGTGCGGATCGAAGGGGTCGTATCCGAGCGCCGCGATGAAGGGCAGGACGACGGAGGTCTTGATCGCCTCCGGCGACTTGATGGCGGCGCGACGCGTCCTCACGCGCGCCTGGAGCGCGCGCAGACGTTCCGCGGCTCCCGTTTCGATGTCTTCCATGTGCGATGGTCCCCCAAGGATGTGCATGCGGCCGATTCGTTGACCGCGCGTCTCAGGCTACCACCGGATGGGGGGACAATCCATAGCCATGTCGCGAATCAGAGCAGTGCAGGCTCGTCCGCGCGAGAACGCGAAACCCCGACCGCCCTGGCCTCGTACGCGAGTTCGATCTTTACGACGTGGCTGGGATGCTTCTTCACGTGGTTCGTGGCCCAGGCCTGGGCGTTGCGTGCATCGCAGGTCGCGGGGCAGTCATGGCACGAGGCCGTGTGCTGGACCAGCGACTGGCGGACCTCCGGTCCTTCCACGCGGCCCCTCACGAGACTTTTGATCCGTCGTGGCTGCTGCATCCCGAGTGCTGGTTCATCGTCGGCTCCATCGTGGGAGCCCGCCGCTCCCCGACATCGTGATAACACGACGTCGGGGGCGCGTCCACGTCGGAGTATCAGGCTGCCTTGGCGAAAAGCGCCGCGATGCCCGCCTGGCGATCGAGGCGCTTCAGCACCTCCTTCTTCGGCAGGAACCCGACGTTCGGGCTGTCCCATGCGTCCCCGTACGGCAGATGCACGAGGACCGGCCTGGGGCCGTCTGCGTACATGTAGCAGGCGTAGCCGTCCGCGTGCGGCTCCTGCAGGGTCTGACCCGTGCGCTCGCCGGGCCAGCCGTTCGCTAGCAGCCAGGACTTCAGCGTCTCGCGGTGCGCATCCTCGCGTGCCTGTTCGGCTGCGCTGTCGTAGTTCCGGTAGTCGGGTTCGGCATAGGCCACCTCGTCCGGCATCGTCACGATCTTCATGGTCGTTCTCCAGTTTGCGGATCGGCATCTGCCGATGGCGCGGGTCCACACGTGTCCGGTCCGTCGATGCGGACTTCTCCGTCCGCATCGACGATCGCCGATATCAGTCGATGATCACGGTCCTGGCCGCCTCGATCGCATCGTCGCCCGAAAGATCGCCTTCGACGACCACGGTGAACAGGACGTCGCCGTTCCAGGTGCGTTCGCCGCTGCCTTCGGGCTCTGACGTCTCGGCTTCGACCCGGACGTCGCATGATTCGTCGGGATCCTCCTCCGTCGGCGATGCGTCCGACAGCTCGTACTCCCATGCGGCTCGGAACTGACGACCGTCCTCGGCGAGATAGCGGAGCGCCTGCTCCTCGTCCGAGGCGGTGACTTCGATCCCCGACGCTCGCAGCGTGACGCTTGTGTTCATGTTCGATCCGTCTCCTTGCGGGCCGGACGCCTTTCGTCCCCGCCTTCCGCCGTCTTCGCGGATTCCTACACCTGTGTCCTTCTTGTCTGACGAACCTGTAGGCCGGTCCTCCCTGGTCGATCCAGCATCTGCCAGTGCCCACGGCACGGCCCGTCGTCTTCCGCTCGCCGTCTGTCATGAAGAATCGGTCATGACGGCACGATCCGGTTTCCCAATCGTTAATGCCGTTCAGGCAAGTGGCGCCTTGCGCCAATACGAGTACGAAGGACGACGCATGATCAAGTGGACGACCCAGCGCATGGATACGCTGAAGAGGATGTGGACGGAGGGCAAGTCCTCCAAGCAGATCTCGGAGGCGCTGGGCGACGTCTCGCGCAACGCCGTCATGGGCAAGGTCGACCGCATGGGCCTCATGAGGAACGCCCTGCACAACATGCGCATGGCCAAGGCGCCGATGGGCGCGTGCCGGAACGCGATGTCGGGCATCGGCCGGCGGACGAAGTCGATGCTCGGCCACGGTCGCGCGCACGTCGACCTGATCGTCGAGGAGGTCGCCCCCGTCCCGGCGTTCGTGATCGAGGAGATCGAACGTCCCGAAGCGGCCCTGGCCGCATTGTCGGCGATCGACGAGACCGCATTGGACCCCGTCAGGCCGGTCGACGTCCTCGACGCAGCGGCCGACCAGAAGCCGGTGGCTCCGGTCCAGTCCGTCGTGGCGCCTGAGCCCATCGTGGTGGAGGCGGTTCCCATGCATCTGCCGGTCCGACGCCGTCAGGAGGAACCGAAGCCGCGCAGGTCGGTCGCTGATCTGGCCAACGCGATGAAGGCATCGAAGCCCGTCGTCGCGGTCCGTGCGCACGCCGAGCGCGCCAGCAGGTCCTGGAAGGGTCCTCTGGAATCGCCCTACAGGTCGGGCCCCAAGGAGCTTGCCCCGTTCTCCATGCCCCCGAAGGGACTGATGGCCAGGGTCCGAACGGCTTCCGGCGTGATGGGCGATGCCGACCACAGGACCGCCGTCGCCTTCGTGAAGGAGATGGGCGACGGAATGTACGATGCGACCCGGCGTGCGCATCAGGCGGCGCTAGTGGCCATCGCCACGGTCTTGGCGCGAGGAGATCCGCGTCGGATCCTCGTCCCCTTCATGCCGGAGCCGCACGTGCTGCAGATGATGCGCGGGCTCGCCGAGAAGGCGATCGTCGTGGCCGGCAAGCCTCCGGAGCGCTGGGCCGACGAGGAGAACGGCGACAGGGCATTCTTCGACGACGTGCTGGCCGTCGAGGGGCCGCTGCGGACGGACGTGATCGGCTTCCGCAGGGCCGCCTGACAACGAATGGACCGCCGCGAACCGCGGCGGGCTTCGCCGACGTCTGTCGCGCCATCGAAGGCTCTTCTCAGATCCGACGGTCCCTCGGTTCTTCGCGTGCCAGGTTCCAGTGCTCGATCCTTCTCGAGATTGCCGCCTCCGCACCGCGCTCCACGGGGACGTAGAGTCTGGTCCGCCGAAGCCCTTCGGGCCAGTGGTCCTGTGCCGCGAACCCCTTATGGGTGGTGCGATCGTCCACGTAGCCTCGTGACGTGGCGATCTTCTCCGTCGGATGGTTGATGGAGATCGTGTTCGGATCCCTGTCGCCCGTCCTCCTCACCATCGAGCGCGCCGATCGGTACGCGCTTCCGGCAGCTCCGGACTTGGGAGAGGAAGCCAGATGGAGGACCGCCTGGGCGATGATCGGCATGCCCGCCTTGGGACCGAGCGTGGCGTAGGCCTGGCAGGCCGATTGGCAGTGGATCAGCGCCATGGGATCGGCGAGGCCGACGTCCTCGTTGGCCATGATCAGAAGGCGCCGCATCACGAAGTCGACGTCCTCTCCAGCTTCCATCATCTGCGCGAACCAGTAGAGCGCCGCGTCCGGGTCGCTGGCCCTCACCGCCTTCTGCATGGCCGAGGCGCGATCGTAGTGGAGATCGCGGTCCTTGTCCGATCGCCATGTGCCCGGGCCTACGATCGCAGAGAGGTCGTCCACGCCGACGGTACGGCCCATCGGCACCGCCATGATCGATTCGACGTGTCCGAGCAGTCTCCTCGCGTCGCCGCCGGCGGCAGCCACCAGCGCCCCCCTGGCCTCGTCGTCGATGGGCAGCGCGCGGCCGATCACCTGTTCGGCCCTGTTCATCAGCGCGTTGAGCGACGCGTCGTCGTGCGGCGCAAGGCGGACGACGAGGATGCGCGAGAGGAGCGCATCGACGATCTCGTAGGCGACGTGCTCCGTCGTGCAGGCGACCAGCGTCACGAGGCCGGTCTCGACGGGTTCGAGCAGCTGGTCCTGCATCGGCCGCGACAGTCTGTGGATCTCGTCGATGACGAGGCACGTCCTGCGGCCGGCGGCGCGATGCATCGCAGCCTCCGTCAGCACGGCCTTCAGGGACGCGGTGTTCGCCGTCGAAGCGTGCAGACGGCACAGCGGCATCGCGAACCTCTCGGCCAGCAGTGCGGCCATCGTCGTCTTGCCGGTTCCGGGAGGTCCCCACAGGACCATGCTGCGCATCCGCCCCGAGGTCAGCATGCGACCTATCGGTCCGTCGGCGGAGAGCAGCTCGTCCTGTCCGGTGACGTCCTCGAGCCGGCCGGGACGCATCCTCTCCGCGAGCGGCGCGTCTGCGATCCTTGATGCTTCTCGCGCGAAGAGGTCGTCCATCGGTGTCTCCGCTCGTTCTCTTGTGGTGTCGTGCCGTCGATCGGGCGCTGGGACCGTCGTCTACTTGACGACGGTCTCCATGACCGTCGGCAGCGGCACCTCGCGAAGCCCGCGTCCGCCGCGCTTCCGGTAGAGGCTCTGATAGGCTCGGCGCTGGCGGGTCACCTCGTAGAGCACGATCCCCGAGGTCGTGCCTAGGTTGAAGCTCTCGACCATGCCGAACATCGGGATCGCGACGCACATCGAGCTCCGCTCGACCGCCAACGGACTGATGCCGCGGCTCTCGTTGCCGAACCAGACCGCCAGCTTGGCCTGCGTCGTGTAGTCGCCCTCGTCGAGGTTGACGCTCAGCTTGCCCTTCACGTGCGGCGACGTCACGATCGACTGGAAGCCCTGGGCCTCCAGATGCGCGAGGCACTCCTCGGTGCTGTCGAAGCGCTTCACGAAGCTCCACTTCGAGCCCGAGACCGACAGCTTGCCCATCGCCTTCTGCTGGCGGAACTCCTGCCAGTCGTCAGGGATCGTTCGGCGCGGATCGACGACGTAGACCTTCTCGACGCCGAGGGCGTTCACGTTGCGGATGATCGTCGCGATGTTCACGATGTCGGCCGGCTCCTCGATCACCGCGATCAGGTTCCGGCATCGGAACGCCTTGATCGCGTCGGCGCGCCGGCGCATCGAGCTCTTCCCGACCGGTGCGTCCTGGATCCCCGTCGTCTCTGTCGGCGTATCGGTCATCGGTCTTTCCTCGTTCGTCAGGGGCATGCCTTCGCGCATCCCGTCCACCCTTCGCCGGTCATGATCGCATCGTCGCCTCGACCTCAATGGCGGGAATCGTTCGCAGGTTCAGCGATCGCCCTTTCGAGGTCGTCGTGGACGAGCTGGGCGATCCTCGTCATGCGCTCGACGTATTCCTTGGTGACGTCGGTCTGGACGCGTCTCAGCACGTTGATTCGCTGCGCCATCTCGAGGTCGAGACGGCTCATGCGATCCGATTCCATCGTCGACACCTTGGCGTGCTCTTCGATGATGGCGTCCGTCAGAGGAAGCGCTCCGTTTCTGGCCGGCTTCGCCACGATCTCCATCTTTCGCGAGAAGTCGAGTCTCCCCTCGATCACACGGCCGTTCGTGACATGCCATTGGAAGTCGCCGTTCTCGGCGATGGCCGCATACTGGACGTTGCCTTCCTCGTCCGCAGAGACCGCCATGACGAGCATCCAGGATCTGTCGCCGTTCATGAACAGGCCGGCGCTCAGGCCTGCGCATGGACAGTCCGGACGTCCGCTCGCCATGACGACGCCTCCTTCGCTCAGACGTCGTGTGCTCTCCGGATCGAGCCTGACCCTGAACGTGTAATCCAGGATGTCGCATTCGTCGACGAGACGGACTTCCTCCTTCAGTCTTCTTTCCGCATCCTCGCCGAGGTCGACTACGTCCATGGTCTGTGCGATCGCATCCGATACTATGCGAAGCCTGTCGGGGTATGGGCACGCCAGGATCGACGGGCTTTTGAGGAGTTCGCACAGCATGCCTTCCACGACCCTGGCCATCTCCCGGTCCATGCCGTTCTCGTCGAGATATTCGACGAGCCCCGGACTGGGTTCGTCTCGGACGCCCATGGAGGCCGCTATCATGGCGTCGTGGATCCTCCATGCGACGTCGTGATGCGCGCTCGATCTGTTCAGCTTGCGCGCGTACCGATCCTCGACCACGTGTGCCGCCTCGTGTGCCAGCATGCGAAGGAAGCCTGCGTCCGGTGCATCCCGCATCTCCAGGAACTGGGGCGTGACGACCACTGGCGTAGCGGACTCCGGGATGTGCGGAGCCAGCCGACGCATGACCTTCCGCACGTGTTCCCGCGAACGCATTTCGACGTATGCGATTATGCCGTGATGATGGGCCGCCGCGCCGTCCGTACGTCGGGTCACGGTCAGATGCTCCGGATTGACGAGTCCGATCTCGACGGGGATCGCGCCCGTCTCGTGCTGCCGTGCGCACACCGCGTCGAACGCGGGATCTATCCTTCGCGCCTGCATCCGCAGCTGCCACGTCTCCTGCACCACGTCCTCAGTCCTGCTCACGACCGGGAGTCCTGTGGCGAGGACGGCGTGGCGGTTGCGTGCGATCATGGCCGAAGCGTCCTTCTCCCCGTGATAGCGCGTGGAGACGATCATTCCGGAGAGCGTCGAGTATTCGGCGTACCTGGGCTTCGCACCCGTGCTGAACCTGACGAGCAGGAACGGCATCCTCGTATGGATGGCGTCGTCATCCCAGCGGACCAGGTTGCGGCCGTCGTCGTAGTGGATCGCTTCCACGGCCGTCTGACCGGTGTCGGACAGGGCTTCGACGATCCGTTCCCGGGTGACCAGGACGTCGAACGGCAGGGCCGCGAAGCCGACGTCGGTCACCGGCGGCACGAACGGGGCAGGTGCCTTTCCGGTGGACGGGTCGGTCGGCTTCAGCATGGTCTTCGGATCATGGATCAGGATGGTGGCGAACCTGGAGCACAGCAGGTCCGCGAAGTCGTCCATGGCGTCGTCGCCCATGGCGTCATAGGGGACCTTCCAGCCGTTCGTTGCCTGGCTGTACACGGCGTCCGGCACCATCTCCTTGACCATGGCGGAGAATTCGCGATCGAAGGCGAACCTCATGTGTAGGACGGGACGCTTGGCGGAATGGAGCATCACCTGTCTGGCGTCCAGGACGAGCACCTCGGCTATGTCGAGGTGCGCGGCATTGCGCATCTTCCGATCCAGGCCTTTTCGCCGATCGGCGACGTCGTCGGGGATCGCCGAGGGCCATTCCGCGATCGTGGAATTCGAGTTGAGACGGTCGAGGAGGACCGTCGGGATGGATCTGAAGGCGGTCATGTTCTCTCCTGTACCCTTCTTGGCACAGGAGTCGTGATGACACGGAACGTCGTGGCCTTCCAGTCCAGATCGCCATCTGCGAGCATGCCTTCGTGGGATTCGAGTCAGCTGGTCCCTGCGTTCGAAGGGAGTGGATCGATGTTCACCAGATCCTCTTCAGGGGCCCGCCATAGTATCTCGATCTCGAAGGATCTACCGGCATCAGTCCGATGCAGTATTGCATGGTCGGAACGTCGCGTGCGACCTCCTTCGGCGTCAGTCCTTCGAGATCCAGCCGCGGCTTTTCCAGGAATTCCGCGGCGGAGGCTGGCCCCGGGTGCGTCCTATGCGACATGGCTGTCATGATCTCGCTTATGCAGTCTCCGTCCCTCATCATCTTTGACGAGGGGCATGTCCTGTAGACGTCCTTCGGACCGAACGGATGACATCCCCCTCCACTGCTGTAGGACCTGTCGTAGGTCGTTCTCCTCTTGTCGCGCAGCCACTCCTCCTCGATGCCGAGCAGATGGTCCACGGGCCAGCCTCCCGCGAGCATGTTCTCTATCGCTCGCAGATGGGCCAGCAGGGCTATGTAGGACCGACCGCCCTCCAGACTCATCTTCAGAGGAGTCAGTCGTCGTTTGCCCAGAGGCGTCCTGGACCATTCGGACCATCCTACGGGGTTCTTCTTGGCCCTCTTGCTCGCTGCCAAGAATCTCTGGTTCAGGATGCTTCTTCTCGAGATGTATCCAGCCCACGCCGGGTTCACCTCCATGACGTCCTCGGTCTCTCCGAACGAGATCAGCCGTCTGGCGGCTGGGTGCACCCCTTCGCGGTCAGGCATCCTGCAAAGCATCGACAGGTAGTGCATTATCGCATGCATCGGAGAGCCGTACTGTTCCTTGGTCAGACCCGAGGCGTGGAGGATCTCCTCCGGCTCCTCCTTCAGATCGGGATTTACGAGTCTCGAGTAGTCGCCCTTGTAGTACGGGTACGATGATATGGGATTCGGCGTGTTCCTCACGTCATCCAGCGTCGTTCCCAGATACGCCATCAGTATCGTGTGCTGCCAGTGGAACGGCGACTCCTTGAACCAGTGATCGTACGGTCCCGGGATGCCGATGAACGGCGTGGTGCCCATCAAGTCGGTCGCGGATCTGCACTTGGAGCAGATCGTCTGTTCGGTGCTGAATCCGTTGCGACGGATGCGATCGAGAAGGTCCGTAGCCTTCTCGTCGATCATCTCATTCCACTGCGAACGCAGTATCTCGGTGCGCTCCTCATCGAGCTGATGGCACAACCATCTTCTCGGAGCGGTCGAGAGGATCGCCTGTCTGATGTCTTCGCCGGGCATCCTCTCGAAGTCGTACTTCGAGAGGTTTATCTCTATGCAGGACTGGGCCCTGTCTCGAAGGATCTGCGTCTTCCCGGCGTCGACCGCATGGGTGACCCTGATCTCCACGTTCAGTCTCCCATCGTCGTGTTCCATGACGATGTCTGGGCGGACGCCGTCCTGCCATTCCTCCAGGATGACATTCCTGAAGGTCCAGTGGGTATCGAACTCCTCCTCGAGGCTCCGATGCATGACGACGTGTGGCGGCAGGCCCACGTCCATCGCCTCTTCGATGATCAGCTTCGCCCACTGGTGGAGCGAGGTCTCGAGGCCGGTGGTGCATTCCTGACCGCGTACATGGACGAAGTGGCCTCGGTTCTGGATGTCCTTCCGGCTGTTCGAACGTCGATACATGACGCTGCGACCTCGCAGCTCGATCGCGCCCGAGCATCCTGGACACGTGAAGGGCGCATGGGACGGCGTTGCGTCCTGTACGTGGACCACACGCCCTTTCGAATCGTACGCGAACGGATTCTTCATCGTCGCGCTCCTATCCTTGCGTCACCGGATTCCCGTGGATGTTGGTCGCGGATCTTCCGATCCGCAACGAACAGGCAGTCATGAACAAGGCGGCCTGTGTGAGCCTTCCCATCCTCTTTCTTCAGGATGTTTCTCTCTACACGCATTCGGCCTTGTCCATTTCGTTCTGGACTGCGTCATCGTGATCGGACCGGACCCGCATGCGGCACTCTGGTGCCGTAGTCGGGCTCTTGCCCGATGATCGCGGCGACGGCGTCGCAGAGGTCGTGCCACGCGTCCTCCATGGCGTCCTGGCTCCATCGAGCAGGAACGCTTGCCGTTCCCAGGGCGGCATGTGCCTGGATCGCGCGATGGAGGAGTTCGCGATGCGTTGACGTTCCTTCCGGATCCCTGAGGGCATGCTCCAGGACCTCCGGCATGTCCTCGAACGCGCTGCCGATCGCGACGAGCAGCATGCATCGCGCCTCCCAGTCTCTTATCCCGGGCATCGGCCTGCTGCCGTAGGGTCCGTGTCCGAGCGTGTTCCACGCGACGCGATCGACCCTCGACCTCAGCTTCAGGAGCAGCCTGACCTGTCCGGCCGTCTCGCGGTCGGTCTGTCGCTTGTCCAGGATGTGCCTCGGCAGATCGGCCGTGCCCTTCAACCTCTCCCTCGGCCGCGTTTCTTCGAGAGGCGTCTCGTGCCAGCGGCCGACCACCTCGTCTGCGACACGATCTTCACTTTTCGGCAGGCTTCGGTCCTTCACTCTTTTGTCCGTCGCGGTCCTGGCGATGGTCGTGGCAATCGCTGCGATGATCGCTGCGGCTGCTATCGTTGGCATGGCATGCTTCATGTTGCGTCGTCCTCAGGAATGCATTCGCACCGTCGTCGTGCGTGGCCGTCGAAGAACGTGATAACACGACGTGTCGCGGTTCTCAACGTCGATGCCCGTGACGCCCGTTCGCAGATGGAGGATGCGATCGTCCTATCGGCGTCCTCTTACGCCGTCGACCAGCCGGTCCAGCATCGACCTCCTCGGAGGCGCATCGGACATGGCGATCAGCTTGCGGCCGCGCACGATGATGTCGTCGTGCCAGGCGAGCAGGTCCACCCATTCCCGAGGAATGGCCGACAGGCCGTAGGCGGCGCCGGTGATCTGCCCTGCGACCGCACCTATGGTGTCGGTGTCGCCGCCGAGGTTGATCGCCGCGCTCAGCGCGTCCTCGAACGATCTGGTCGTCACGAACGACCAGATCGCCGCTTCGAGCGTGTGGACGACGTATCCCGTCGACCGGATCCCGTCGCGATTGGGAACCCGGCACGTCATGTCCGTCAGTCGGGCGATCTCGGGCTCGACGTAGTCCCCGGCCATGGAGACGTGCTGCGGATCCGCGGCCGTCGGCCGCAGGACGAGACGGTGCAGAAGGCGCGCCATGAACTCCGCAGCCTCCAGGCACTGCGGAGCCCCGTGCGTCGTGCGGCTCTGCTCCACTGCCGCTACGGCGGCGCTGCGCTCGTCTTTCAGGTTCGCGAGGACCGCAGGCGACAGTCGCATGATGCCGCCGTTGCCGGCCCCGTCCCTGCCGGTGGGCCCGGTTATCGGATTCCTCGTCTCTATGAACTCGGAGATCGACCCTCTCGTCGTCACGCCCACGTCGAAGGCGTCGCCGGTGCAGGAGTTTTGGCCTTCCGTCATCCAGCCCGCGAAGCGGTCCATCAGGTCCCGGTGGCGTATCGCGCTCCCGTTCGCGATCAGCGAATCCGCGACGCACAGAGCCATGGCGGTGTCGTCCGTCCACTGGCCGGGTTCGAGATGGTAGGGGCCGCTACCCGTCATCGCTATGCGCGAGTCCGGTTGTCGTCGCGGTCCTCCTTCGAACGTGGTCCCCAGGGCATCGCCTATCGCGAGTCCGATCAGGGAACCGAGGGCGCGGTCGACGACGATGTTCTGATCTGTGCTCATCACGTGGTGATAACACGACGGCTTCGGCCTCTCAACGCCCAACGTCGACCCTACATCCTCCTCGGGACGCGCATGTCGATAGACTGTTCGCTCAGGCCGCCATGGCGCCGACGATCGTCTGTCCGTTCCATCCGGCGAGCTCGAGGTCCTCTGCCGTGATCCGGTCCGTCGCCTTGTCCGCGAGGGGGGCGATCGCGATGATCGGAACTCCCCTGGTGCTGCGGTGGATCGTGGCCCTGGTGACGCGCGGCAGCTTCTCCATCATCTCAGCCAGTCCTTCGCCGGCGCGCAGGATGCGCGATTCCAGACGACTCGTGTAGCGAGCGCCTTCGTCGTAGAGATGGACCGGCTCGAAGGCCGTGCCGGTGTGGAGCACCACCAGATCCCGCTCGTGCGAGGGATGTCCGTCGCACAGCGCGGAAGCGACGGCCACGCGTCTGAGATCGCGCGCGTCGGGCGCTCCGTCGCCTCCCTCGACGATCCTCGCGATCGACAGGAGAAGGGAGGCCGGAGCCATCCGCGTCAGACGCCTGCCCTCGACCATCTGGGTCGTGACTATGAGGACGTGCCTTCCGAAGGGTCCACGCGTGATGGTGGTCCTGGTCCGGCCCGGACGGCCCGCCAGGTCGGGCAGGCCCACGACGGTGGCCACCCTGGAGGACGGCCACGCCCCCTGCGTCCGTCGGAGTTCGTCTCCGTGCGGCCTGGCGCCTTCGATCCGGCGCGCGGTCGACCGCAGGATGGCCGAGACGGCCGGTGCCAGACCCTCCGGATCGTCTAGGAGGACCAGGCCGATCGGTCCTGCCGCGGCCGTGGTCCGCGTGTTGTGGTTCGACATGTGCTCGGTCCGTCTCCGTGGATTCGGAGCGGTGATAACACGAGAGTCCAGACGTCTCAACGCGTATCGGGGACCCCCGCCTCCCCGGAGGGGGAGGCGGGGGTGGTTTACTAAAGATACAAGTCTGGATGCCTGTGTCTTGATAACACGAGCATTACATGTTTATGATGATTTATAGGGAGAACCCAAGGGCCGAAGCCCTTGGGGGTTCCAATCAACGCTGTCGATTGGTGTGGCAGGAATTATCGTATGCCCTGCTTATCGGGGGGTCAAGAGGGGGTATCGATGGATTCGCTAATACCGCCATCCCGAGCGGCGTTTTATGTCGATGGCTTCAATCTGTACCACGCCATCGACAACCTTCGCCAACCGCATCTGAAATGGCTTGGGCTGCGACGCCTTGCTGAGATCATCCTCATAGGTCGCAAGTCGCATCTGGTTAGGACTGCGTTCTTCACAGCGTATTTTCCCGGTGATGGCCCGAAAGGGGAGAGACATAGGATGTACGTCCGCGCCTTGAGGAACCAGGGTGTAGACGTTACGTTTGGCCAAACCATGTCATATACAGCTAAGTGCCGCATATGCTCAGAGGAATGGAGGACGCAGACAGAGAAGGAAACCGATATAAATATGGCATTGGCTGTATATTCTGATGCAGTCAATAATAGATACGATGATGCATATCTCATAACCGCAGATACCGATCAAGCGGCTACTATAAAGGCTCTTAAAAGAGATTATCCTGATAAGAGAGTTTATATAGTTCCGCCTCCAGGTAGGTCAGATGCATCACTTCTCGAAAAGATTTGTGATGGGAAAGTGAGAATCAAAGAAAAGCACATTGACGATGCTGTTATGAGAGAAATGGTGCCTTGTCCTAACGGAGGCCCGGCAGCCGTCATGCCACTTTCTTACTCTCCCCCAGCTGAGTGGATGCATCCGGATGATAGGCGGTCCAAGGGATAGTGGACACCCACCCCACTTGGGGAGGTGGGGAGGGTTCAGGGGGTGGGTGTCCTGAGCCAGTCAAACTCTTGGAGAAGAGCGCGACCTTGATCATATGTAAGACACCCATCGCGAACCCTGTCAACGAGCTTGTGGAACTTGTGGACCTGGTTGTTGAAGACGAACGGTTCCTTCAAATAACCTGCTCGGTCTGCATCAACGAGAATGCGTTCAGCCAGGTTTTCGGCACTACGTTGAGCGTTTTCTGCATCCGCAATTTCACGGAGAACAGCTTCTCGGTCAGGATTGCGCATAAGACATCTCTTGTTAGCGAAGTGGGATCAACGCCCGTAGCCGAGAAACAGCTCCGTGTTGAGGACTGAGATTGCGTGCATAGCTCAATGGCCGTCGCTCGTCGTCCCAGCCGCCCTTTTGGCACAGCTCGCGAGCGTCGGCGTTGGCGGCGACGCCGTCCTGCGCCAGTCCGACGCGGAAGCCGTGAGTGCTAACTTCTCGAGCGACGATATTTGCTTCGTCGGGCGAGGTGTCGGGATGGGAAGCGAGGATCGCATCGACGACGATACGGCGTAGGACGTAGTTGATGCCCCAGGGCGACAGCCGCCCTCCGAGGCGCCCGGTCCGGTCGATGGAGGCGAGGAGCGGCTCGCCTGCGTTGGGGGCATACTCGGCTCGCCATGTGGTCCATGCGATGACGTCGTTCATGGTGCGCTCGCTCACGATCTTTGTTGTGCCCGCTCCGAGCTGGTCGGTCTTGGATCGCCGGATGAGAGCGGCGCCGCGACCGTCGGAACGACGGATGATGTCGTCGGCGTCGAAAAGGTGGAGGTCGCGGCTGCGGCGGCCGAGATCCTCGCCGAGTCCAAGCAGGACGTGATCGCGCATGCCGCGCGGCGTTGCGACGTCGCAGGCGGCGTAGAGCCTCGCGATTGACGGGACCGGGATTCGGAGATGGTGGGCCGGCGAGGAGTCTTGGAGCGGGACGTCGTGATTCGAGCGAAGCGCGACGGCTTGGTCCTGGCCCGTGCCGAGATCGCGGCGCAAACGTCTGATCTGGCTCTTGACGATCACGTCTTTGGTCGGATCTGGCGCCTCTAGGACACGCACGTGTAGGCTGGCCAGCGACGAGAGGAGATGGGCGATGGAGGCGGGCTTGAGCAGGCCGCGCTCGAAGCCGGTCATGGCGCAGTGTAGGACGAAATCGCGGACCTCGTAGGGGTCCGCGACTGTCAGGGCGTCGTCGGCGCCGCGCCAGGCGGACCAGTGCCGTATGTCTGAATCGAAGTTGTATCGCGCTTTGTCCGATAGGCTCCTGCGATGCGCTTCGTAAAGCTCGGTCGTCATTGAGGTGCGACGCTGATCAGGTTCACGTCCCACTGCGGCTTCGTCATGTTGTTTTCTTCGGTCCAACGATGGCTGTGAAAGCAGTCCTTTCCGGTGTCGTCACCCTTGAAGGTAAACGTGAGGACGACTGGAGAACCCCGAGATACAGTGCCCAGCATGTCATGGATGGGGTTTCCACGTGCATACGAATCGCTAGGGATAAGATCCATCCCACTCGTGGTGTTGAATGTTATGTGGGCGTCACCGTTCTTGTTCGTGGTGACGTCACCAAGCCGTGCAACGACAGCATAGCGCGACGCCTGATTTCGACAGAGTTCTTGACCACGAGAGAAGCGAAGATCAGTTTTTTGGATGTCGTTCACGCCCTGATCGTAGAGCTGCTTGTACCGCATTATGATCGCTTCGATGCGATCGTATGCAACTCCATCCGCTCCAAGATTCATTTGTGCAGGAGTTTGTGGAACGGCTTGAACGGCTTGATATTGCGTCTGGGAGGACGGGGGCTGTCCTATCGTCGGGGCATTGACGGTTGGAGCAATTGATGCTTGTGGGGCGACAGATACGGTTGTTGTGGGTTCGATGATGGTCGTCGGCGCTCTTGCGATCCCAGTCGTTGTCGAACTTGCCGAACTGTCTGATTTATCTGACGCAGCAAAGCCTGTGATGATCAGCAGTACACCTACCAAACCTGCAGTACCTGTGGCGATCTTCGATGATTCATCTAAGGCGCCTTCAGTGTGTTTGGCGTATGCACCAGATATTCCAACGATCAGAAGGATCAACAGAATGATTTGCCAGATGATCATCGTCCTGCATTCCCAATCGAGGAGAAGGGGTCGCTTTCGACCGGGTGGCGTTGGCGAAGAAACTCTCCATGATCTCTTAGCCGATCGTTTTCGATCTGATTCTGTTGAGCGACGATCTCGGCGACTTTGCTTGTCAAGCGTCGAACGGATGAAGCTAGGATGCTATCGGCCTCTTTCCCTTCATCCCAGGATGCCCGTTCTTTCGCGGAGACGTAACGGCTTACCAAATCGGGAAAGTCTCGTTCGACGATCGTGTCCAGTTCATTTCCGACATCATCGCGAAAATCTCGTGTCAGCAGCGCCGCAAGACTACGACGGAATCTATGCAGAGCGGTAACAGCATCGTCGGAATCTGCGATCCGCGACGCTTTTGTGATTTCGCGATCGACATCGACTAGAGGATTCTCAACTTCGTCATCTGGTTCAACGACGGGATTCATGCCGTTCTGTTTCTGTTTTTGAGTATGTTTTGCAATCGGCACGGTGATCATGTCAGGTTTGTTTTGAGCGATCCATCCATACCAAGCCAATCCATACATGAGGATGACACTGATGATCGATATCGGACTGGCGACCATCATAGGCGTTAGAAACAGAAACGAAACGCCTGTGATGGCTATCGCAGCAGTCACCGACTGTTTTTTGTGTACGATTTTTGCCATGTTCCCGCCCCCTGTTCACGGGGGATTAGGGTGAATTAGACGACCTATCAAGCGTTTTTAGACCGGGGAATCAACCCTCCCCATTTCGGGAGGCAGGGGTGGTTCTCAGGTCACCGGTAGCGTGGCTTTGGTTCGCAGGCTGTTCCGTCGCCGTCACGGTCCAGTCCGGATCGATATCCGTCCTGGCCTTTTAGGATCGGCGCCTTACCGGCAGCTCTGACTTCGGCACAGGACTTGAAGTAGGTCTCGGCCGGAGTTGGGGTGACGACATCAGCGTTGACGCCCTCCCGTGTGCGATCGACTGTCTCCTGCAGCGTGATCTCCTCGCTTTGCGAGGTTTGCACATCGTATGGATTTTCCATTGCGGTTGTCACAGGTCGAACCGGATCCGTCCTGTATGACTTGGGCTCCTCGGTGGACGAATGGGTGGTGAACTTCGCTCTCTGCGATGGCCCCTGGTCACCTCCGGTCGCTCGCGTGTCGTTTTTGGTGAGGCCCATGGTCAGAGACCCGGCACTCATGAGCGCTGCGGCGATGGCCACGACGATGCGTCCCGTGTTCGACCTGTCGTATCGGATGTGTTCGACCGATCGTGATTCAGCTGTTCGGCTCATGTCATGCCTTTGTTTTGTGGTTGCAGGCAGGGAACTGGCTGCAACTAATGAACGAGCCGTATTCGCTCGACCTGGCGACCATCGATCCCTTTCCGCACTTGGGACATGGCACGGCGGCTTCGCCGTCGATCTGGGTCATTTTCACACGTCTGTTCTTCATCAGTTCCCGGACGAACCTTGACTGGTTTACCGTGTCTGCGTAGAGCCAGACCTGACGCTTAGCCCTCGTGAGAGCGACGTAGAACAGACGCCTTTCCTCGGCCAGCGGGAAGGGGTCCGGCTCCGGCATCGGAATCTGCAGGATCGGGTCGTCCTCCCTGGTCGACGGGAAGCTCAGGCTTTTCGGCTTCTCCTGAAGGTTGAGGATCACGACGTAGTCCGCCTCGGTCCCCTTCGAACTGTGGACCGTCTTGAAGGTGATCGCGATCCTGTCACCGAATCGTCTTTGCCACAATTCCAGGTCGACGGGACGGTCGCTCTTGTAACGACCGAGGAGGAGGATCTTCAGCTTCGGATCGTCGGGATCTGAACCTGACTGATGCGCATGAAGGCGCTCAAGGCGCTTCTGCAGGTGACGTCCGGCTCTATCGGGATCGTTGTAGCCGAAGGCGACCATGCTGTTGCCCTGACGCTCGTTCGTGGTCCTCACGGTCTTGCGTATCTGGACCGGATTCGCCTGGACGAACTCGCTCGACGCGTCGCACAGCTCCTGCGGGCACCGGAACGTCGTGGTGAGGGCCATCCTGGTCGAGTTTTCGAATTCGTTTTCAAACTCGGTCATGACGGATATGTCGGCGCCGGCGAACCGGTTGATCCCCTGCCAGTCGTCACCGACGACGCATAGCCTCACGTCGTCCCGACAGGCTGTCAGCGCCTTCAGCAGTCGGACCCTCGACCTCGAGCTGTCTTGGAACTCGTCGGCGAGAACGAGGGTGTACGGACTCCTGTAGCGTCCCTGCTCGATCAGCTCAGCGGCCATGATGAGCATGTCCTCCCAGTCCACCCCGTCCTCCAGGCGCAGCCGGCGGTCCCACTCTTCAGAGACGGCTTCGTAGATCTCCATGAAGGCGCGTATCCGCGCGCCGTAGCCATGGACGGCGTGCTTCTCGGCATTCGCCCTCAGCGACTTGGTGTCCAGACCGTTGCTTTTGGCGTGCTGCTGGAATGATCGGATCAGCATGGCCATGCCGATGTTGTCGATGTAGGGCCGAGTGACGGGCTCTTTGTTGGGGTCAGGCGTCGGCACGACCCCTCTCCTGCGCAGCTCCTCGTCCAGTTTCCGGAACGCCTCGCCGCTCCTGACCTGCCACGAATGGGTCTCGATCAGCGAAGTGCCCTTCTCTTCATGGGTGCGACGCTTCCATTCGACGCCCTCGACGTATTTCCTGAAGTGTGCCGGCGCTCGGCCCTGCTGGTCCAGGGCGAAGTGCTCGTGGTATAGGTCGATGCCGGGATACCGGAAGTCCGGACGGTATTGGACGTGTTCAGCGTCAGCTACCTTGTGCTCGTAGGGCGTCTCGTACTCGAATTCGATCCCGTTGAAGAAGAGCCAATTGGCGATCGCGAGCTCCTCCATGCTCTTGACGAGGTCTCCACTGGCGGCCCTGAAACCGAACGTGCCCTTGTCGTAGGTGTCAGGTGCTTCCGGCTCGCCCGGCTTGCCGAGGTCTCGTGCGAAGACGGTCCTGTACATCGCCCACCTGATGGCGAATCCAGGGTCGCTTGCGGAGAGGTCGTCTATGATGCGCGAGATCATGCGGGTGTCCTCGCCGGCCTCCGACACCCACATCGGCACGGACCTCTTGAGGTTCGTCGCGCTGCCGATCACGGCCATGCCGAAGGCGTTGAAGGTCTTCGCGGTGACGTTCTCGACGCCCGGCATCCCCGACAGCCTGTCCCTGATGCGATCGCCGAGCTCCTCCGCCGCGTCGCGATTGAAGGCCAGGAGCAGTATCTCCTCCGGCTCGGCGATCCCCTCGAGCATCGCATAGCCTGCCTTGGCGACCATGGTCGACGTCTTGCCCGACCCGGCGGCCGCGACGATCTGGACGTTGTCGTCCATGCATACGCACGCTTCGATCTGTTCAGCGGTAAGAGGATTCCTCTCGACGTTTCTGAAGAAGGATTCCCTCCTCTTCTTCTGTCTGAGGAGGTATTCCTTGTTGTGGGAATCGAAGAGCTGTTCGAGATCGGCCTCGACCGCCGGCGGAAGACCATGCTTACCGAGCTTGATACCTCTGGGAGGCGTCGGCACGGGAAGGTCGTCGACTATCTTATCGAGTGAGCCCTTCGAGATCCATCCGGCCTCGTCCATCTCTACGCGCAGGGAGACGATCCATGCTCCGACCGCATCGCGGTATCGATTAAGAGCGCGCTGGTCCTTTAGAAGGACGAAGGCCATGAACAGCGCAAACAGCGCGGACGATGCCGACAAGATGTAGGTCACGTACCCCCTTCTCCACCTTGCACTGGCGGCATCCCGTTCGAAGGGACTGTATATGATGCGTCCCTCTAATCAATCGGGACTTGTCCGCCCGAAGGTGCTTACGCACCATTCGGGCGTCCGCGGTGGTCATTCGTTGAAGAAGGACCGGTTGTCACGGGCCAGACTGGCCAGGGTGGCCATGGTCTCTTGGGGGACGACGATCCAGCCATGTCGTCTGGAGTCCCACCGGCAGGCCTTGCCGGCGCATATTCGGACGTGAGCCTTCATGCGCGGGTCGGAGCTCACCGCGAACACCATCGATGCGTCGTCGAGGACTGTGACCAGAGAGTTCCCGTATCGCGTCCTCATGGTCGCCACCGCCTGTGGAGCCCCTCTTTTCGGAGGTGAGGCTCCCAGCGCCATGATGCCGGCGACGTCGCCAGACATGAGCATGTTCATCGCGTTCCGCTGGATGGTGTCCCTGTGGCCGTCCTTCATGAGCTGAGCGTGGATCGTCGCGGCCCGGTCGAAATCCTGCTGCTCGGGAACCGGCCGTGATCTGATCCAACCGATCGAGTCTAGGTACGCGTGGACCGCGGCGAGTCGCGGTCTGTGGAGTTCGACCAGTCTCGATGCGATCGATGAGTGGTCGATCGGCTCCGACGTGCCGATGCGCGCGATGTTCTGGGCGATCAGATCAGCGCGGACGACGTCGACGCCGTCGTTGGCCCTCCTGTCCAGACGACATTCTGCAGGGACGACCACGATCGGCACGGAGTGCGCTTCTGGCACGAGTCGTGCCAGAAGCTGAGAGTGTCGCCTCGCCTGCTCGGTGGGCGACGAGACGGGCCTCGTGTCCGAACCATATCTGGCGGTCCATGAACCGTCGGCGTTTTGTCTCATCTCGGCTGACCAGGTCTTGGTCTCCAGGCATGCGACCAGACCGTCGGCACGTACGACGACATGATCGATCTGGGCGCCGAGGCCGTTGACTTCGATGCCCAGGTCGTGGATTACGATGTGGTTCTCGTCCGAACCGTAGGCGTGGGCGAGCTGGTGTGCGACGTTCCTTTCGCCTTGCGCGCCGACGATCGTCGCGTCGATCCTCTTCATGATGGCGGCGCGCTGGCGGGGGCTTTCGGTCGCATCGCATGCGATGCGCATGGCTTCGATGATCTCGTCGTTTGGATCGGCATTCTTCAGGATCATCTGGCCCTCCTGAGGACAAGTGCTAACACGACGTTCATCCATGGACAACCACTCCCTCATTATTGGGGGAGGTTGTGACCCTAGGTGATCTTCCTAAAGGATACTGGTGACGTTAATTCGAAGGAGCTGGCGAAAGGCTGATCGTGGAAAGAGGTCCATTCGATCTTAACCTGGATGTTGAGCCCGCGATCAAAATCGGCCTTAGTTATGTTCGGGACCTTAAAGTCGTAGAAGCGATTAGGCGGGAAGGCTGGCGCATCCAACAGGACGACATCGTTTCCGAGGAATCGCTTCGTTTTGTCTCGGTATGTCGTTGGGTCTTCGTCCCCCACGACTGCTTTGACGTCGTATGCGGCGGCTGAGCTGGATGCATTCTCGAAGCGAATAACGAATTCGCCTTCTGCCTCATTCATATAGCATATCATCTGCGCTGCGCTGCTGATGCGAGCATGAGTTAGATTTTTAAGACTGGTTATCCCGCTCAGAAACGAAACTCCCAGACTGAATATGGCAATGCCCACTGCTAGCATTGCTACAAGAGGAGTGGCTGAAGCAGGGTTTTGACCATTCGCAGCTGTCCAGGCCTTTTGTGCGAGGAAGTAGAGACCCAGAAGGGAGGTCCACAGAAACACGGTGAGGTAACCATCCGGCAGCCTGTCTCTGAATCTGCGTTCTGAAGACGTGAATGGTTCGTAGCGCTGTCTTGTGTGCTTGTATCTGATGTGATTCCACGCGGCGACGGCGAGTGTGCCGCCGCCGTACACGATAGCAAAAATGAGAATCGCCCAGAGCATCACGACCTCTTGTATGAAGGCAAGTAAGGATAGCGTGATGACACGCTCTTGGTCGCTGCGCAACCACCCCTCCCCGTGCGGGGAGGCGGGGACGGTCAGACCCCCGAGAACGCCATCTTCCGCGCTCCGTCGGTCCTGGGGGGCGGCGGCCTGCGGCAGACGTTGACGTAGGCGCCGACGACGCCGGCATGCCATGACGCTGCCATCGTCCACGTGATGATTCCCAGGACCGTGTCGCCCGTGCCTGTCATGGCGCTCATCACCGCCAAGGCGAGTATGATGGCGCACATTCCGACCCATACGATCCGCTGGATCGCGGCGGCCCCGTTCAGGACCATGGCGGGCGGCTTGCGGATCTGCAGCCAGACCTGGCCGATCGCGAGGGGCAGGACGATCGCGAGCATTCCCACGAGCCCCCCTGGCGAGGTTCCGGGCGGTGCCGGAATGGTCATGAGGCATGTCGCGAGCGCGCCTAGGCCGATCGTCATGCCGATCGCGAAGAAGCGGAAGAACGCCCACTTCGCTGTCTGCGGATCGAGACGGAGCCTGTCGACGATCGGCTGGAACAGCTTCTCGCGCAGATGCGCGTCGGGTGGGAACGTTTCGGGCATGATCGGAAGCTAGCGCGGATCATGACCGTCCGACAACGGGTTTCTGATCGATGCCGCCCTTCCCCTACGGGGAGGAGGGGCGGTTCGATCGGTCGCGCTGGTCGAGATCAGTTGGGCGTGCAGCCGGCGTAGCTGAATCTGACGTCGTCCGTGATGTTGGTCGAGATGGGGGACCGGTCGCCCCATATCAGGTACACGGCGATGTTCTTGTTCGCGGCCGACGTCGTCTCGTCCACGGTCCTGCACGTCATCAGCCTCGTGTGGGTCGTGTTCGGCGGTGTCGCTGCCTCGCAATACGCATTGGCTGCAGCCAGCCTCTCCGACTTCACCGTGCTGACGATCAGGGTCTTGGAGGCCAGCGACGTGTGGTTGCTGCCTCCCCTGATGTCCCAGCGCTTGCCTTCCACGAACGCGCCGCAGGTCTGTCTCGTCGACGTGCATGCGCGCGAGACCGTCTGCGGGGATGCCGAGCAGAAGGACGTTTCGACGTCCTGCCCGTCGGATCTCGTGCATCCCTGGATCGCGGCGGACTGGGTATCTCCCGAGCACTTCGAATAGGTTGTCGAGTACACAGCAGCGTAGCCGTACGCCGGCGCAGCCGACGGAGACGTCGGCATGCCTACCAGGCGTTCCCTCGCATAGTATCTCGTCTGTGCAGCAGCCGGCGCGGCGACGCCGGCGATCGTGGCGGCCGCGAGCAGCGCGGCGATGGTGCGTGTCATGATGGAAGTCCCCCTGCGGCTGGTACATGGGCGCAGGGGGACGAGGTCAAGGGGAACAGGACGGAACATCCCTTCCTCGTGCGGCGAGGCGTGGTTGCGTCGGATCGGCAGAACGTGCTAGCCGATGTTCCGGGGCACAGGGCAGGATGGCGGCGATTACCGGCCGCCCGTCCTTAAAGGGTTGGGGCGCATAATGAAGTCGTTCATCATCATCGGGCTGATGCTCGCCGGTTCCGGGCAGAGCTACTTCGCCCGCGAATTCCTGCCGGGCATCGCTTCGAAGGCAGCCACCGAGCCTGCACCGGTCACGACGCCTCCCAAGACTCCTGGGACACCGACCTGCGATGCGATGGAGAACGGCATCGGCTCGTCGACGACGGGTACCGTCACGACCATCTCCCTCGGCACCGCGCCAACCGCGGATGCCGCAAGGGAACTGTGCGAGGCCAGGGTCTTCACCGGCACGAACAGGCCCGGGCGCTGCCGGTGGCGGATCAACACCATGGAAGCGAGCATCATCTCCATCGCCGGTGCAGGGACGAGTTCGCCTTCCCCGGCTCCCAGCTTCTATTCGGCGGCCTGTCGTCTTTGATGATCTGGACCCTCAAGGGGATGCTCCAGCATCGCCAGCTGGCATCCTTCGGCGTGCGATACCTCACCGCGCTGGGAGCAGGGATCAGCCGTTGGACTTCGCGGCCTTGTGGTCTCCGAAGCCCATAGAGAAGACGAGCGCCATTCCGAGAGGGATGGTCACGAGGACCGCCTGGGCTCCGGCCGTCATCGCGATGAGCGCGATCCCCAGCGCCGAGAGCGCCGCACCTGGTACGCCCATCCGTTCGATCGTGATCCGCAGGATCAGGGCCAGTGCTGCCAGCATGGCCGGCGTCGCCAGGGCGCCTGCTGTCCAGGTCAGCGGCAGGAACAGCTCCGCGCGGTGATCGGCCACTGCGATCCACGCCCCGAGTGCCATCATGAACGCCACGGCGAGCATGGTCAGCACGACGTTCACCAGGGTCTCGAATCGCATCTGCGCCTCCTCATGCCGATCCGCTTGAGATACGCCCGAGCGCTGGTCCTGTCCATCCTCCGATGCGCCCTCAGTGGTAGGCCGGATTGGAATTGCGCTTCGGGCTTCCGCGGACCCTCATCGCCAAGGAATCCCGGACGATCCGGTCCGCTTCGTCGAAGTCGACGTCGGCCTGGCGGGCGATGGTCTCGACGTATGCCGCGTCCGTGGATCCGATCGGCATGCCGGAATGGTGGGCCAGCGTCATGGCCTCGTGCACCATAACGGTCAGGTCCTCCTTCTCCTCCATGCACCTGTCGCACATGCATCCGTGCTGGTCGTCCTGTTCGTCCAGGTGCATGTCGTCTCCGATCATCGAGTGGGACGATCCTTATGGTGACGACGCGACGTCCTGACAAATCGCAGCTGGTCTGTGGATCCGTTCGTCCTTCGGTTCAGCGTCCGTTGGATCGCTGCGCCATGACGTGCCTCGTCGCGGCATCGCCCGTCTCGGGCCCGACGCCTTCGGTCCTCGGACGACTTCCGATTTCCATGGCCTGTGAGCGTATCATCGAGACCAGTTCGGCTTCCGGATCCGAGCTCCTCCACGCGCCGCTTTCGGCCGACGGACCGCGGCTTCTCGAGTCCGAGGCCAGGACCGCCTCCCGACGCGGTCCGGCGATCGCCGCCTCCTCCGGCAGCTGGTCCGGAAGTTCGCGCAGCGATGCTTCCCTCCGCTCAGGGTCGTCGCGCACCCCTTCGTGGCGCATGGAATGCACCACGAGTTCCTGACTCGCGCGGAAGACGATCTCCGAAGCCGGCAGCAGGCCCGAACGCGCCAACGCCACCCTCGCGGCGAGTGCGTTGCGGATGTGGCGCTGCGGATCCTCGAAGAAGTCGGCCTGCACCATGGCGGCGGCCTGCTGTCCCTCCCTGACGGACGATCCCAGGTCGATCATCGACGAGAGACCGCCCATCGCGGATTCGAACCCCCTGTCGAGGTCCGCCGTCGGGATCTTTCCGGACGCCGCGTTCTCCGCCTGCAGGTCCAGTGCGCGTTCACGGGCCGGTCCTTCGCTCAGATAGTCGGACACGGCTTCGGCGGTCGCCTTTCCACGCCTGGCGATTCGCTGTGCGAGAGGCTCGTCCGACGTCGTATCGATGTAGGCCTTCGCGCTCTCCAGCGTCTTCAGGCGGACCACCGCGTCCAGGTCGGGTCCCAGTGACGGGTCCTGTTCGGCCTGCATGAAGCGTTCCGCCGCAGGCGCAGCCGCCTCGTACAACGCGAGACGCCTCGTCATGCCGAGCCGCATCGGCGGAGGCGGCGTCTCCGAGAAGGCCTCGGGCATGAGCCGGATGGCGACCGAATCGTCGAGGTCCTTGAGGGACCTCACCACGCGCTCCGCGTATTCGTGAACCGGTCCGCCGCCCGCGTAGAGCGTCTGCAGCTTCGCAGTGCTCTCCGACTCGATGCGGTCGTCGGCCTGCTGACGCTCCTTCGATTGCGGCAGACCCAGGAATTCCCTCATCGTGTCGAACATCTCGATCTCCTGGTCCGCGCATTTCCGGTCTTCGATTGTACGGGAGCGAAGTCCGCCACGCAACGGGGCCACGTCATGGTCATACGATCATGCCTGTTTTGGCGTGAGCCGTGGCGCATGTCCCGGATGCGGTCTCCAGGACGTCGATGCGGGAAGCGCGATCGTCCTGGTCTTTCGACCGCGGCCGTCTGCACGTCGCTTCTGGATCACCATGACACCGGCGGCGGTGCCATCGGATCGGGCTTCGGACCGCTGGGACCCGGTCTTGCAGGGTCCTGTTCGCTCAGCGGCCGTCGTTCGCGCACCACCTTCGAGGTCAGTCCTCGAGGTCCTCGTCTGGGAGCCGTCGCGTCCACGTCGATGACCAGGACGCTCGGATGTCGTGAGAGTCCCTCCTTCATGTGCGCCGTCGCCTTCCTGTCCAGCGCAAGCACGTAGAGGCCGCGTCGGGTCTCGATCGAAAGACTGCGTGCGGCGACGTCGAGATGCACCAGTCGTGCGTCCAGTGCTGGTCTGTGGAAGCGCATCACGGGATAGATCCCGTCCTTTATCGCGCAGCCGTCGAGACGGGGCGTGAATCCGTTCTCGCAGACCTTCGTGATGCGTCGCCAGGAGCCCCTGATTGCCTTGCTCCCCTCCTCGACCACGGTCATCATCCTGAGTTCGGCCAAGTCGTTGTCCTCGCACGGATCCACGACGCGGTCCTTGCAGGAACCGGTTATGAGGGATGCCTCGCGGACGACGGTGGGGCATGTCTCGTCGTCTTCCGCGGGGTCCGTGCAGGTCCTCGAGAAGGGACGCCCCTCGTCGTCCACCGGATGCAGGTATCCTCCCCACATGGCCTGGAACTGCACCCTGCCGCCAGCATCGTATGATGGCTCGGGATGCTGATGGTGTGCGACGGCCTGTGCGACGACCGTCAGCGTGGTCGCGGCTACGAGCAGCGCGGCGATCCTCCTGTCCATGAATTCCTCCTGTCCGATGCCGTGATGGATGATGCCTCTTGGATCGTCAATCACGGTCTCGGACGGGAGGGCCGTAGGCAACTTCTTGACTCGCCCTGTTGTGAAAGAATCCCCGATGCTCTAGGGTCCACGCTGGAAAATTGGGGTTCCCCTATGATGAAACTGATTATCGCCGTCATCGCCGTGACGGGAGCGTCCGGCGCTGCTTCGGCCGAGAAGTACTACATGAGGGCTGCGCTTCCCTCCGCCGCGTTCGTGGCCCAGGTGGACGACCACGTCTATCGGTGGTCTCAATCCAAGCCAGATCCCGCCAATTCTAAGCTGTGCATGGCCGGGGTGAAGACCACGCGCTATGTGACCGAGTGTTACGACCAGACGGCTGGCGTGGTCGTGGCGGATGCGAAGTGCTCGTCTCCCGCCCCGGCGCCTAAGGCGGAGGCTTTCCTCTGCACTCTGAGCTGTTCTGAGCTCAAGCCCCTCAAGATGCCCCCTCAGCCGGGGAAGTTCATCGGCACGGCCACGTCATCCATCGCCGCTCAGACCCTCTGCAACAAGGAGCCCGCTCAGAACGGCATCTGTTATCGTGACACCACCACCAACAACGTGACGTTCGGATATTCGGACCCGTTGACCATCATGGCCAGCTCCAAGTCCACCGATACGGCGGTCTATTGCGGTGCTTCCGCCGGCTTCACCCAGGTTCCCGTGAATTGAACCTTCACTGCCGAATCCTGGCTGCATCGGTCGGGGCGCCTTTTCAGAAGCACCTTTCGCACTGACGCTGGCATGCGATCCGCACGGACCCCCTCACGCTTGAGAGTGAGGGGGTCCGTTGCGCCTAGCGGCAGGAGTTGCCCTGGTCTCGCGACGTCCCCCTGCTGTCCACCCCGATGGATTGGCCCGGCAGGATGCCGTACACTTCGGCTGCGGTGCCCGCGGCGTTAGCCCTGATCCCGCAGGCGCCCAGCTTCTGGGGATGCGTCGAGCACATCTCGGTCCCCGCGTTCAATGCCGTCTGCGTCCCTGATGGAGTTGCCGTGCCGATCCTGAAGACGTTGGAGCCGACCAGTATGCGCCCTCCCTGCGAGCCGTATCCGTTCAGATAGTGCCTGCAGTCGTTGATCTGGGTGCAGTTGGTGAAGGTCGAGTACGCTGGCCTCGCAATGCTCGAGCATGCGGAGTCGGCCACGACCTTGCCGCTCGAGACGCATTTCGAATCCGTCGCGTACATGATCTGTCCCTGATAGGACGTCGTTCCGCATCCGTAGGCCTTCACCCTTTCCGAAGAGACCCATCTCAGACCGGTGCAGCCGGAATAGGCGTCTCTCGTCTCGGTCGCCGCTGGCCTGGTCGCAGTGCAGGAACTCTGGTCGACGGGCGTCTGCCCCGACATGCACGAGACCGGGCGCGTGCGCTGCGTCTGGCTTTCGGAGCACGTGTCGCTCCATTCGCTCCAGCTGCCGGTCGACCATTCCGCAGGCTGCGTGGATGCCGCCTGCGGACCGATGTGGATCTTCTCTCTCGCGTAGTATTTGATCTGCGCGGTCGCCGGCGTGGCGACGGTCGTCATCGTGGCTGCCGCGAGCAGCGCGGCGATCGTCCTGTTCATGCATTCCCCCGTGTTCGATCCCGTGATGGTTGATGTCCCGTGGATCGTCAACTGGGGTCTCGGTTCATGGCCAAATTCCTAGCCTCGGGGAAGTCATGGCTCCCCCGAGGCTAGGAACCGTGTGACGACGTCGTCCTGGATGCCCGTCAGGATCCGGCGATGCCGCCTCTCGCCCGCCACGCCGCGCGCTCCTCCTCGATGACGTCCTCGACGTTCCGTTCGCCTGCATCGGCGTCGTCGGCCCATTCCAGGAGGCTCGCGGCCAGGCTGCGCGCCGCCTCTGGATCGAAGGAGGCGTGGATGTGCCGTCCGCTGTCCAGCTCCTCCAGGTAGAGGACCACGTCCGGATGTGCTTCGCCGTCCTCCTCCCGGTACGTCCCACCGGCACCGATCATGCTGAATCCCGAAGTCCTCGGACTCAGCAGGGCCTCGCCGCCGAACTCCTGGAATCCGTCGTCTTCGCGCCAGGTGTCGTTCTCGTCGTTCATCGTCCGCGGTCCGTTCATGGTGATCCTCCGTTGTCGAGAAGGCCGATGTTAGGGCCCGGTCGCCCCCTGTCGAGTTCAACGGAGGACGATCAGGTACAAGGGATGCGCTCTCCTAGGCCTTCCGGTCCATCGTCAGGCATCAGCCGCCATCCCAGGCCATCCCTGTGCATCGACATGCTCGTCGGAAATTATTTTCGACCGACAGGGTTCCGGGGTTCATTCGATCCTTCCGCATGCGGCGAGACCCATCGCGTAGATGCGCGACGCGGTCTCCAGCGCGTCGATGCGGTGCTCGTCGTCGCCGGTCATGGAAGGCACGAGGATCATCCCGTCCCATGGATCCGTCCTGACCATCGTCTGCGCGTCCAGGACCGTGCAGCGGCGTTCCAGCACGTCTCTCACGGCCGGTCCGAGGATCGGCTTGAGTCCGTGGCCGTCGACTGGGAACGGGGACGGCGATCTGCATCCAGTCGTCGTCCCTCATCGGCATGCACAGTCGCCACGGCGAGTTCGCGGCTCGCTCGATAGCGGCGGCCGGGTACAGCGGTTCCTGGGTGACGGGATGGATGATCGGATCGATCATCAGGAGATAGTCCCGCAGGAAGTCTCGGAAGGTCGAATGGGGATGGTACTGCATGGTCGTTCTCCGTTGCTGGAGACGACCTTCTACGCGTCGTTATCGCGTCCTTCGCCCCATGCGGTCCAACATGATCCAGTGGAATCCCGGATCACTCGGTCCTCGAACGGTCTAGGCCGGAAGTCGTCACCGGGACGCGGCCGCCGACCGGCCATGGAAGCATCGTGCCGTCATCGAAGTTGTCGGGCGGGCGCCGTTGCGCCCGCCCCTCGTCATGCGGCGGAGTAGACGCCTTCGCGTTCGATCAGGAGGCCGGCTTTCAGCAGGAGGTTCCTGGCCCTCATCATGTACGGACTCGAAGCCCTGTTCAGCTTGGACAGGATCTCGTCCCAGGTGGCGCCGTCACCGACGACCATCAGGATGTCGCCCCTCATGCGCTCGACCACGAGGTCAGTGTGTTTCGGTCCCACCTCATGGCGACCGACGACCTTTCCGGAAGTCTTCACCGCCGGCGTCGTGTCCACGACGCTCTGTGCGCCGCCCAGCACGGCCCTCAGTTCCGCGAGGGTCTTCGCCGACGCGGCCTCGCGTCGTTCTGCGATGTCCGCACGGGCGATCGCCTCGTCGCGCGCGGCCTCGGCGGCTTCCGCGCGGGCCTCCGCGGACATGATGCGGCCTGCGAGGCGCGTCGCTGTCTCCAGGAACGACGCCATGTCCTGCTCGACGACTTCTGGGGCCGACGGCGCGGACTGGATCTCGACCCGCGTGGCGGCCTTCGCCACGGGCGGCGTCTTCACCTGTGCGGCGGCCTTGATCTTACGCGGTCCAGCCGACGTGCCACCGATCCGTTGGCCATGCTCGTCGGCCTTACCATGCGCCACGTCGACGGCGCGCTTCAGTGACTGCTCGCGCGACAGCGGCTCCGGCCCGATCACGTCCGCCTTCGCGAGCCCCGCGTAGTGGCTCATGTCCCGCAGCCGCTTGGGTTCGATCGCCGTCGGGATGCCGTAGTGCGCGGCCACGGCGACGAGAGCTGCGTCGGTGGGGGGAAGGCCCTTGTTCAGCATCGAGGTGCACTGGTTGTCGAAGCCGCCCACCGCCTTCATGATCTCCGTCGATGGACGCGGGTCCCGTCGACGGTGCGCCATGACCAGACGGTAGATGTCGGCCCGGTCCGTCATCGGTTCCGTCGGGATGCGGATGTCGTCGTTCTTTGGCGACGTCTCGATTGAAGCGTCCGCAGCCGGAGCGTCGCCGATCGTCGTTTCGATGTCCGTGACACCGGGCGTCGAGTTCTCCTTCGACGGATCCGTCACGGCGAGAGGAGATTCCGTCGGCTTCGCGACGGCGATGGGATCTGCGAAGTCCTCGCGCGGTAGGGCGGTCTCTTCAGGACCGGCCGGGTTCTTGGCTACCGGTTCCACCATGGCTTCGTCTGGGCCGTCCTGCGGCAGGACGATGCCGCGGATCTCCGCCACGCCGATATCGATGGTGAGGTCGCCGTCGCTGTTCGGTGCGCCACGGAGGAATCGCGACAGGCGACCCATGATCGGGGGTTGTTCGTTCATGCTTGTTCTTCCTTCCTTGTCGCGGTGCGTCCCGCGATTGTGGCCCTTGCGAGATGTACGAGGCCCTGGACGACCATGTCCGGACCGTCCGAATCGAGCGGCTCGCTCTCCGCATCGACCAGGTATGCGAAGGCTGAAGGCGAAGCCTTCACCGAGACGCGATCGAGGTTCACGGTCAGCCTGTGTGCCGAGGCCGCGATGGAGCCGGGTTCGATGCCAGGTCTCACGGTCAGGAGGACCCTCCTGTATCCGGAGCCCGCGCAGCGCGCGGGCATGCTTGCGGCCGTGCGTTGCGTCTGTTCGTCAGCGTCGGGCTGCAGCATCGCGGCCAGGGTTCCGAGGATCGATCCAGCCAGTCGCGCCGTGACCGGATCCGTATCCGTGTCTGAGAGGGTCCGTCCGTTGATTAGGAGCTCCCTCTCCTGCCGCGTCGTGACGATCGACATCGAGTCTCCGTAGAGCCTCAGGTCGCGATCCGGTGCGGGTTCCGGCTCGACGACGACGCGACCCGGGTCCTTCGGACCTTCGCGCGAGATCTCTACGAACCACGACAGCGCACCGTCGATCCTCTCGGCGATCTCGATCGCTTCCGTCGATAGGCCGGTCCTGTCGAACGCCTTCCATGCGGGCGAGACCGCCTTGTGGACGTAGAATGCGCGCTTGGTCCTTTCCTGTATGCCGACCACCGTCGCTCGGAGCTCGTCATCGCACAGCGGAGCCAGGACGCCCGCCCGTCGCTGATCCACGTGGTCGCGTATCTCGGATACGCCCTCGAAGAGCGCTGCCGCGGCAGCATGGCGGTGCCTGAAGCTCCTGAGGATCGATTCCCTGTCGGGATCCAGCCCCGGCAGCGCGGCTATGATAGGATCGCGGCGCCATACGGCGGCGCGGTAGTAGCCGTTCCTGGAGGGCTTCTCGACCATGAAGACGCAGCCGAGCATGAACGCCTCGGCGGTCGGCTCCCCTGTCGCCGTGTCCAGCATCCCGCTGGCGATCAGCGTGCTCCTCATGGCCTTGGCGGTCATCCCGAGTGCGGGGGCGATCCTGCTTATCGTTCCTGCTTCCGTCAAGTCGTGCTCTCCTGCCTCTTTTCCTGCCATCGTACGAGCGCGCCTCGGCGTGCCTCCGACGATCTCTCCCCCCCTGGCGGGGAGACGCGTCGCGCATCCCCGCCTCATCTTCGGGATCCTCAGTCGTCCAGTGGCAGCTGGAGCGTCTGGTTGCGGCGTGGCAGCACCAGATCCAGCGACCTGAGGAACTTGGCCCATCCGTGGCCGCTCCTGATGGCGAGCCTCTGGAGCATGATGACCGTGTGCATGTGGTTGACGAACATCGGTTCGCCGGTGTCCTCGGTTAGCCACTGGTGCAGCATGTTGGGCCGCCGCCCGTTGTCCCCGATCGGAGACTTGCGCTTCAGCTCGTCTGTGATGCCCGGCCCCAGACGGTCGTAGATGAGGTTCACGGTGTAGTTCGCCACGACGCCGTAGCGGTTCTTGCCCATCCCTTCCCACTTCCAGTTCTTCAGCCTGTAGATGTTCTCGTAGAACTCGTCGGGGAACTTCCTCAGCCAGACGGCCAGATCCTTCCGGATGACCAGCTCCAGATAGGCCTGGATGGCGTCCCTCGGGCGTTCCGACTGGTAGCCGGTGGCTTCGTCCACGAGGGACATGATGCCGGTCTTGGCCAGGGCACGGACGAGGATGCCGGCCTTGGCCGCGCGATCGACCTGGTTGGCCTTCAGTGCCCCGGCGTCGAACGCCTCCAGCCACACGTTGCAGACCTCGACCAGCACCGCCGCATCGTATCCGCGCACCACCTTTCCGCCGTCCAGATAGTCTATCGGACGCATCAGCGCGCGCGCCTCCGGAGTGATGAACCTCTCCAGCTGGCTGGGAGCGAGGAAGACGGGAACGTCCTTCTGCGCTGCGATCTCGCTCGATGCGCCGGACCGCCCGCCGAGAACGGCCTTGGTGATGCCCGTCGCGGACAGGACCCTCTGGATCCCGTTCGGACCCATGATGACGGCGCACGGGATCTCCGTTCCGCCGATCTTGATCTTGTTCTTGAACCCCCCGACTACCTTCGGCATCGCCTCGCGGTCCTGATCCTTCCAGCGTGACCTGGCGCCCATCTTCGCGATCTCCGACCTGCGCTCCGGCGTCAGCTTCTCGGCCCGGGCCCGGCCTCCCGCCGCGGCCCTGCGCGTCCGCTTCTGCGAACCGTCCTCCGGCTCCTCCCCGTTCGCGTCGTCCGTGATGGTCGTCATACGTAGTCCTCCCGATCCGTCGGTGCATGACATATGTCGTGTTCACACGGAACGGCAAGGAGAAACGCGAGTAATGCTTGCGATAACGGGGATCATGCCCTGATTGGCAAGCATGTGTTCCAATCGGCATCATCCTGGAGGAAATCCGCAAGGCGGGGACCCCATGGTCCGGGCTCGTCGACTCGATGGCGCGTCCATCCGTCCCGCCTGACGGGTCGCTCGCGTTGTATCCGATCGCTCGCGCGCTCTCCGTGTCGACCACGGCATCCGTGTTCGCACGGATTTTCGGATGCGGACGCGAGTCCTATCCACTTCCGACGGAAGGACGGCCGCGCAGAGCACCTCCCCTTCCACCGCATACGAGGGCCATGATCGCATGGACGGACCGGTCTCGTCAGGACCACAGGACGACGAGCCCAACGGAAGGGGACTTCATGGAAAAGACCTACAGCGCCGAGATCATCTGCAATTCGACGATGATGAGGCAGGTCATCGGGGATTCCCTCCGGAACCAGGGACTGGTGGTCCTCGACGAGCATGAGCCCGCATGTCCTGCCGGACACGTCGCGCAGATCCCCGACGTCGCCGTGGTCGTCTCGGGCGACTTCGGCGACGCGTCCGAGATAGGTCGCGTCCACTCGATCCCGTTTCCCTCGGCGCTCAACTGGGTAGTCCTGGCCCGCGAACGCCATGATCCCATAACCTCGGTGCTGACTGCCGGCGGCGTCCACGTGTGCGTCGTGCCGGACGACATCGGCGCCTTCGAGCTCGCCCACGTCGCGATGCTGGCGGCTCGCGGGCACGACGTGACCGTCGGCCGCTTCTGCGACGCCTGCACGCCGGACGAGATCCGTGCCATCAACGCGGCCGGACTGGACCACGTCCAGTGGCGTCTCATGACCCATCTCGCCGAGGGTCACAGCAACAAGGTCATCGCGAGGGCCGAAGGCACGACCGAGGCCGCGATAAAGGCCAGGATACGCTGCGTGCTGACGAGGCTCCGTGTCGACAACCGCACGATGGCCGCGGTCATCGCGGCAAGAGCCGGATTGCGTTTCCATGCGCCGGTCCCCGCGATCCATCCGGCTTCGTCCGTGGTAGCCGGTGCCGCCAGGCTGCGCGTCGTCGCCTGATCCGCATCCTGCTCCCGTCAGGCGGGCTGGCGATCCTCCCCACTCCCGTGCGTCGTCAATTCTCGCAGATCGTCGTGGGGCTCCCCGCACGTCGGGAATCCGAGCGCCGGCGACCGGCATGGATGTCGTTCCTCGCCATCGAGTCGGGTCATCGGCCGTTCATCCAGTGCCATTCCGATTCGCTCGGATTCCATGATTCGTGCCGTCCACCGGTGGATGATGCGCGTCTTTGGACGCCGCCTCACGATCGTTCGATCCCCATTGAGAATCGAACGCTCCATTGATGGTCCGCGTGAGCGGCAGGACGGATCCGATGCGCGTCGGTGCCATCCGATGTGCGCTGTCATCACGAAGAGCAGGGTGCGATCACGTCCTCGGGAATGAGGCCGGTCCTCCGAACCTCGGTCGAAGCGCCCGGCGATCCGTCGGGAGCATGGTCGTTCATTCCTGCATCACGTCACGACCAAGGAGAACGAACATGAAGGTATTCGCACTGCTCGCCGCCGCTGCGGCACCCGCCCTGCTGATCGCATCGCCGGCAAGCGCCCAGGTCTCGCCCGATTCCGAGCAGTACACGCTCGCCCTCAACGGCTCGGTCCCGAGCAACTGCGAGCTCGTCCCCGAGGGTTCGGGCACCGCCAACGTCGACATGTCCAACACGGGCAACCAGGGTGCCCTGGTCGTGGCCTATTCGTGCAACTCGCCGTACACGGTCTCGCTGTCGTCGCTGAACGGCGGGATGCGCCATGCCGAGAGCGGCGGCGCCGTGAACATCGACTACGACGTCGAGGCCAGCGGCTTCTTCGGCACGAACCAGACCACGACCAATTCTGCGACCATGCAGGGCGCACCGGTCGTGATCGTGACGAACAACGACTGGCGCAACATCGTGCTCAACGGCGGTCTGCGCACGGGCAACCTCGACCTCTCGTTCGACAACCTCGGCGAGTATGCGGTCGCCGGGACCTATTCGGACCAGCTGACGATCACGCTCGCCGCCAACCTCTGATCCATCCGCCGCGGCGGATCGGAGCGGAGAGACCGGGAGGTGAGAGCCTCCCGGTCGACCGCATTCCCGATCGATCCTGAAGGAGCCCTCGACATGCACAAGCGTGGATTCACGGCGGCCGCCCTGGCGTGGGGCGTCGTCGGTTCGCCCGTTCCGGCCGGCGCGTACGATCTCAAGCCCATGGTCATCCAGATCAGGCCGAGCGGTTCCGGATCGTCCGCGACCGCGGTCATCACCAACACGCATCCTGTCCCGGTCGCGATCGAGATACGCGCCTTCCGTCGCGAGCAGCAGCCCGACGGCACCGACAAGCTGATCCCCGAGGAACGCGACATCATCATGTCCCCTCCCCAGATGGTGATCGCTCCGAAGGCGAGCCAGAGCTTCAGGATCCAGTGGGTCGGCGAAGCCAGGCCCGAGCGAGAGCTCGCCTACCGCATCGTCACGGAGCAGCTTCCGATCCAGTTCAGCAAGGTGACGCGCAACGACCGCACCGCCGACCTGACGATGCGCTACCGCTACGAGATGGCGCTCTACGTCGAACCGGAGGGCACGAAGCCGTCTGCGCGGATAGTCTCCGCGGAGACGGTGTCCGGCAAGGACGGGGCGCGCGAGGTGGCGCTGCGCATCCGTTCCGACGGCGGCATGCGTGCGATCCTCGACAAGCCGGTGCTGCAGCTCTCCCCCGCATCCGGCGGAGCGTCCGTCCGGATCGAAGGAGACGCGCTGAAGCAGCTCGTGGGAATGAACATCCTGCCGGGCAACGAGCGCCTGATCCGCATCCCGGCGCCGCCGGGTCTTGCCGACGGCAAGCTGACCGGCACCCTGGCGTCCGAATATGTCGTACTCCGGTGAGGGCGGGGCGGTCGAGCTGGCTCTACGCGCTGCTCGGAACGACCGCGTGGTGTCCCGTCGTCGCCGTCGCCCAGTCGACCGGCGTCCGTACGGTCACGCCCAGTGCCGCTCCCGTCGCCCCTGGATCGGTCGTGGACCCTGCGACGCCGCCTGCGCCCCGTCCGGCCCAGTCCCCCGTTGCCGACGATCCGACGTCCATGTCCCAGGACGAGATATTCAGGAGGATGTTCGGCAAGGATCGTCCGCCCGTGACCGCTGGACGCTACGTGGTGGTCATAGACGGCATGAACGCAGGCGAGGCGCGCATCGACCCCGCTGGCGACGGATCCATCGAAGGCACGTTCCTCAAGTCGGTCGTCGTCCCTCTACTGCTCCCCGAGGCCGCTTCCAGGCTCGCATCGTTCGCGGCCCGTCCGAGCGCTTCCTTCGTCGAACTGCGATCGCTCGGCTATTCGCTGGAGTTCGACGCCGGGCAGCTGGTCCTCGTGATCGGGATACCGATGTCGTCGAGGACGACGAGGGTCCTTCCCCTCAATCCCCGCAAGGCGGGGACGGCGGTGTCCTACGTCGAACAGGCCGACGTCTCCGCCTACGTGTCGGTCAGAGGAGGCTTCGACATGGTGGAGGCCTCGTCGTCGGGAACGGGCCTTTCCGGTTTCGGAAGCGACGTCGACTTGGGTCTGAACGTGTCCGGGATCGTCGGTCAGGCCAGGATCAGGTTCGACGAGTCGGCACGCAGGAGGTTCAGTCGGACCGACGTGCGGCTCACCTATGACGACGTGTCGTCGCTCATGCGATACGAGCTCGGCGACCTGTCGGTGAACCGTCGACCCTACCAGGTCGGGCCACGCATCGCCGGCATCGCGGCATACCGCGAATACCGGATAGACCCGTATCTCAACTTTCGCGCTTCAGGGGAGCGCGGATTCGAGCTGGAGACGTCGTCCAAGGTCGAGGTGGTCGTGAACGGCGCGCCCGTCCGCACCTTCTCGCTGCCCGCCGGACGGTATTCGCTGCGCGACCTCCCTCTCGTCTCGTCCGCGACCAACGACGTCCAGATCCGGGTGACTGGCGCCAGCGGCCGTCAGGAGACGATCTCGTTCCCGGCCTTCGCCGGCATCGACCTGCTCGATCCGGGTCGCGACGAGTTCGCCATCAACGCCGGCGTCCCGTACCGGGACCGCGACGGCGTCCGCAGATACGACGATGGCGACTTCAACGTCATGGGATTCTATCGGCGCGGGCTGTCGCAGACCCTGACGGTCGGCGCGACGGTGGAGGCCAACCGGGATCTGGCCCTGATCGGCGGCGAGGTGGCGTGGGCCTCGCCGTTCGGGACGATCGACGTCAACGCCGCGGTCGACGTCAGGAATCCCGGCCTCTCGTCCTCCCGCCTCGCGCTGCGCTATCTGTGGCGCGAGGCGGACCAGGCGACGGGCCTCGGCATCGACGCGGAACTCGTGCTGACCGGAGAGGACTATCGGACGCTCGACCAGCTGCTCGGCGGTCCGGTTTCGCCCGTCTACTTCAGGGCGCGCCTCGCGAAGGCCGTCTCCACGGATCTCAGTCTCCAGATCGGCGGCTCGTACGAGCGCGTCCGCGATCCGGATTCCGGCGAGAGGTGGGCCTTGGGCGCTTCGCTGCTCAAGCAGTTCGGTCCCGTCTCGGCCGGTGCGTCACTGGACTACGAGCGCGACAGCGGTCGCGCCAGCGCGGTAGGCCGCCTGTCCCTGTTCGTCCCTCTGGGCCGTGGCGCCTTCTCGTCCACATATTCGTCGAGGGACAACGCCATGCGTGCCGAATACAACCAGATCACCGCCGCCGGCGTCGGATCGTTCGGCTACAACGTCGGGGCCGAGCGACGCGACGGCGCCGACCGCCAGTTCGCTCGGGCATCGTACGTCGCGAACCGCTTCGAAGCCGCGATCGACCAGTCGAGGACATCGTCGGGAGGGCGTTCCGACGTCCGCACCGGAGTGTCCTTCGGCACGGCGCTGGTCATGGCCGACGGTGCCTTCGCCGTGTCGCGTCCGATCTCGAACAGCTTCGCCATCGTCTCCAATTCGAGCGGCGTGAAGACGCCGCTCGCGATCGAGCCGCGCGCCGGCCTCGGTTCGACGGACGTCCGCTATTCGGCCTTCACGGACTTCCTCGGGCCTGGCGTCGTCCCGGACATCCCCGCCTACTACGAGCGGCCGATCGAGGTCGCCGCTCCCGGTGCGCCTGCCGGATCCGGTCTCGGCGGGGACGTCTTCAATCTTCGTCCCGGCTTCCGCAGCGGGTATCGTCTTAGGGTTGGGACCGGTACCGGCAGCGTCTCCGCGCTCGGCTTCCTGACCTCGAGTGACGGGACGCCGCTGGCGCTCGCATCCGGCGAGGTTCGCAGGACCGACGGGGATGCCGATGCGCCTCCCGTGCAGGTGTTCACCAACGGTGCCGGGCGGTTCTTCGTGGAAGGCCTGGTCCCGAAGGGGAGATACGACCTTTCGATCACGGTCGGAGGCAAGGTGGCTCGTTCCGTGATCGAAGTCCCTGCCGACGCGCAGGGCATCTGGAGCCTCGCCGATCCCATCAGACTCGACGTGGAGGCGCCCCGTGCGAAGGACTGATCCTCTCGTCTTCGCGATCGCCTTCTGCGTCGCGGCCCCCGCTCTCGGCAACGGACCGCAGACTGGCGGCGAGGGTCCGCGATCGACGATTCCATGCGCGCTCGGGCTCGAGCTGCGTGGAGAGGTCGCTTGGCGCGGACTGTATGGAAGGGGATACGAGGCGTCCTCGCCGTCGACGTCGGAACCCGTGTCCATCGGCGTGAGGCATGCCGGGGCAGGGTGCTCCTACTTCGTCGTCGTGAGCGGCGTCGAGCAGGGCCTCTCGGGCCCAGGAGCCTCGCTGGCCTTCGACGTCCTCGACGAACCCTCCGGTCGCTCGATCTCCTCGTCGAGCGTGCAGGGGTCGTCTCTGACGCGGCTTCAGGGCTCCTTTCCCGAGGGGGACGAGTTCCGGCCGCTGTCCCTGTTCGTGACCATCCCGCCGGGGCAGAACGTCCGTGGCGGCAGCTATTCCGGTCGTGCGACGGTCAGCCTCTATCGCGATTCGTCCCTCTCCGAACTCGTCCAGCAGATTCCGCTTCCTGTCTCGGCGAGGGTCCCGCCCGTCCTCTCCGTCCGGTCGTCGATCTTCCTGTCCCAGCGATCCGGTTCGATCGATCTCGGCCGTCTGGACCAGGGAGCTGATGCCGAGGTCGACTTCTCCTTGACGACCAACGTCGCGACGTCCGTGCGGATCGAATCCGCGAACGGGGGGAAGCTCGAACATCAGTCCGGCACGACGTCCATCCCCTATCGAGCCTCCATGGCGGGTCGACCCATCGATCTGTCGTCCGGGTCAGACACGAATCGTCTGGAGGTGTCTCTAGGAACGACGGTCGATCTGCCGCTCCGCATCTTGGTGGCTCCTTCGAACGGAGCCGCGGCGGGCGTCTATCATGACACGATCACCGTGACCTTCACGGCCGACTGAGGGTGTGCCGGTCCTTGACTTCCGACCTCGTCGCTGCACCGCGTGGCGATCCGTACTTCTACGGATTGTACAACTCGCTCGTGTTGTGTGTATGAATACCGACCCGAACGTGTTAACACTATGTTTACGCCTTTCCGGAGATACCCATTGCAGCGTCTCTGGTCCATGGTCGATGCGATGCCCGAGAGGCTGGGCTGGAGGCGTGGAGCCGCCATCGGGGTCGTCATGGGGATCACGTCCTCGGTCCTATCCCTGACCCTGAGCACTCTCGGGATCGATCTGCCATACGCGTTCGGCCTCATCGCCGTCGTCGTCGCGGCTGGCATGGAGGGAGCGACGGCAGCAGTCGTGGTGACCTGCATCTCCATGCTGTCGGTGCTCTTCTTCAATTCGTCCCATCCTCTCGTCACGACGGTCAACACCGTCGTGATAGGATCGTTCTGTCTGGTGCTCGCGTACTTCGGCGGCAGGATGAAGCGGATGAAGGACAGCGCAGCGGAGGAGTCCAGACGCCTCTCGCGAAGGGAATCGCTCCTCCAGTCCATCTTCAATTCCACGCCGGCGGCCATGCTCGTCACCGACGCCGAGGGGATGATCCTCGCCGTGAACGCGAGTGCGTCGGAGGTCCTTGGATGCGACGTCTCGGATCATGACTGCCTGAGGGTGGGAGACGTGTTCGGAATAGACCGCGATTCCGATCCGGCCCTCATGCATGGCCAGCTTCGTGTCGATCGAGAGGGATCGAAGGCGACGATCGACGTGTCGAGCGTTCGCGTGCCCTTCGATCAGGGAGAGCTGAGGATACTGTACGTCCGGGATCTCACCGATTCCCTGGCCGCGGCGGATCAGCTGGCGGAGCTCCACAGCGAGGTCCAGCAGCTCTCACGCGCGTCCGCTCTCGGCCAGCTGGGTTCTGCGATAGCGCACGAGATCAACCAGCCCATCGCGAATGCCGTGAACTACGCCGAGGTCGCCAGGATGTCGCTGTCACGCGGTCTCCCTCGAGAGCGCACGGAGCAGGCACTGGAGTCCATGATCGCCCAATCGATGCGAGCCGCCGCAGTCCTGAAGGGCCTGCGCGACTTTGTCAGACGCGGCTCGAGGGAACGGACGTGGGTCGACGCAGCCGACGTCCTGAACTCGTCCGTCAGCCTGGCCAGGCTTCCCATGCGCCAGTCGGGTGCCGATCTGGTGATCGACGCGTCGACGGATGTCGGACAGGTCCTGGTGGATTCGGTCCAGATCCAGCAGGTCATCCTCAATCTGGTCGTGAACGCCTGCGATGCCGTGGCCGGCAGCGATGTCAGGCGGATCGTCCTGTCGGCCAGACAGGTCCACGACCAGGAGATCGAGATGACTGTGTCGGACACCGGCCCGGGACTGCCCGAAGTCATGAGGGACGGGCTGTTCGAACCGTTCCACACGACGAAGACGGACGGTCTGGGTGTCGGGTTGTCGATCTGTCGGACCATCGTTCAGAACCATGGAGGCGTGCTCCGGCATCACGACCTCGAGGGAGGAGGCACCGCGTTCGGATTCACGCTTCCCAGCCGGCCATCGCAGGAGCAATAGCATGCCCAATGATCCGACGGTTTACATAGTGGACGACGAGCTCGAGATGTGTCGATCGCTGGAGATGATGCTGTCGATGTACGGCATGGCCTGTCGCAGCTTCTCGAGCGGCGAGGAGTTCGTACGTCATCTGCCGTCACTCGCCGACGGCATCGTGGTGACGGACGTGTCGATGCCGGGCATGTCCGGCATCGACCTCCTGCGACTGCTTCCGGAGATGAACCGTCACGACACCGTCATCATGATGAGCGCCCACGGCGACATACCCATCGCCGTCTCGGCCATGAGCTCCGGGGCCGTGGACTTCATCGAGAAGCCGTTCGGAGCGTCCAGGCTCCTGGATGCCGTCAGGGCCGGGATGAAGCGGATGCGGATGGCAGAGGACAGCGGATCGTCGCTCGTCCGCCTGTCGCGTCGGGAGCGCGAGGTCCTCAGGCACATAGTGGCCGGCCTCACCTCGAAGAGGATCGCGATCGCTCTGGGGATCAGCCACAGGACCGTGGACACCCATCGTCAGCATCTGATGGAGAAGACGGGCATGGAGAGCCTTCCACAGCTCGTCCGGTTCGGAATCATGGCCGGTCTGGACGCGGACGTCGAGGCATCCAGACCGCAGCCTCTCAGGATGCACGCAGTTCCGGGGTCCTGATCAGGCTGCGACCTCGTCTTCGTCGAGGACGACCGTCATGACGTAGCGCAGCCCCTCCTCGTGCAGGTCGAATTCGGCATTGCATCGGCTGCCGGCATTCGCGATGCCCTTGAGGATACGGCTTCCGAACCCTTCGGAGCGGACGTCCTTGATAGGAGCGCCCCCGCTCTCGATCCACTCGAGACGCAGCCTTCGTCGTCCTCCGTCGGAATCTTCCATGCGCCAGCCGAGATGAACGACGCCTGGGCCCGGCCTCAGCGATCCGTGTCGTATCGCATTCGCCCCGAGCTCATGGAGCACTATGGCCATCATGTGACCCCATCTCGACGGAATCCACGCTTCCGGTCCGGAACAGTGGATCCTCGAACGATCCGCGTCGTCGAAGCGACGCGCTATCGTCCGTGCGATCGCGCCGATCTCGCATCGGTCGCCCGTGAATTCGCAGCTGACCCTCGTCACCTCGGAGAGGCTCTGCATCCTGTCCAGGAACCTCTGGACCGCCGGTTCGTGCATGATCGAACCGAGCGACTGGTTGGCTATCGCCATCGCCAGCGAGACCACGTTCCTGGCCCTGTGCTCCGTCTCCTGTGCCACGAGGCTTCGCAGATCGGCCTCCTCGGCCTCTCGCAGCGATCGTCCGAGGAAGAGCCTGAGGGCGTCCCCCTGCTGGGTGAGCACGGAGATGTCGGTTGCTAGGTCGTCGCGATCCGTCAGTACCGTGTTCGTCCATACGACGCGGTCGGACGGATCCGCTATCCAAGCGGGTGACGTGATCGAATCCAGATCGATCCGTATCCCGCTCATGGATTCCCGATGTTCGCTGAGCCCCATCTTCCCCGTCCCCTTGGCAGGCGGCACTTCGCCCGGTCCAGGAGGTCTACCCCGATGTGTCTTCCGACGGGAATCCGTGTGAACACGGATGTGGGCGTCTTGGCGTACGTTCCGTAGCGGAGGGGCGTTCCGAATGGAGCGCCCCTCCGTCTGCGGTCAGCCTTCGTAAGCCTGGACGATGCGGCCGACGATCGGGTGGCGCACGACGTCGCCGATGCCGAAATGCTGGAAGGCCATCCCTTCCATGCCCTCCAGCTTGTTGATCGCATCGTAGAGTCCGGAGGACGACGGTCCGCCGGGGAGATCGGTCTGGTTCGGATCCCCGCAGATCACCATTCGGCTGCCCTCGCCGAAGCGGGTGAGGAACATCTTCATCTGCGCCGGCGTGGTGTTCTGTGCCTCGTCCAGGACGACGAAGGCATCGGCGAGGGTCCGGCCCCTCATGAACGCGATCGGTGCGACCTCGATCTCGCCAGCCGCGATGCGGCGTTCGACCTGCTCGGCGGGCAGGCAGTCGTTCAGCGCGTCGTAGATGGGGCGGAGGTACGGATCGACCTTCTCCTTCATGTCCCCGGGCAGGAATCCGAGCTTCTCGCCGGCTTCGACGGCGGGCCTTGATAGGATGAGCTTCTGGACCGTGCCTGCGATCAGCTGCGATACGGCCTGCGCGATCGCGATGTAGGTCTTGCCGGTGCCTGCCGGCCCGAGCGCGAAGATCATGTCGTGCGAGGCCAGCGCCTGCATGTACGAGGCCTGGGCGACCGTCCGCGGCAGGACCGTCTTCTTCCTCGTGCGGATCGATACGCTTCCCAGCCTGACGATTCCCTCAGGAGCCTCTCCCACCGGGTCGTTCGACTGGACGTAGAGGCCCAGCACCGCGTCGACCAGGCCAGCGTCGATGCGCTCCTCGCGCTCGGCGCGGCGGTAGAGCTCGCGCAGCGCGTCTTCCACCAGGCGGGCGGCCCGTTCGTCTCCTTCGATGGCGACCCTGTTGCCGCGTGCGGTGATGGATACGCCCGTGCGGTTCTCGATGGCGATGAGGTTCTCGTCGTGGAGACCGAAGACGTTGGACAGCAGGCGGTCCTTTTCGAAGGCGATCTGCAGTCGATGCCGTGCGGCGTCCGACTTGCGGCCCTGATGCGCGTTCTGCGCTGCCTGCTTCAACCCCATCCCGTGGTCCCCCAGGGGGTCGGAGATCGACCCCGTGCCATGATGGTATCAGCGACCAGCAGGGACGGCAACGCCTATCGTGGGGTCCGCATCAGTGGGGCGCGTCCTGCGGTCGATCGGTGATGCTGGCGACGACTCCCATGTCGCGAAGTCTTGCGTTTTCGCGTCTCGTGACGGCTCCGTACGACACGACCGACATGTTCCTCATACGGACTCTCTCCACAATCTCCTCGTCGATCATGTCGTAGTCGAAGACGATCGTCTCGAGGTTGGGGCGGCGAGGCGGCAGCGGGACGTCGAACTGCGGGCGCGATGCCATCAGGTAGGCTGTCGGCATGCCTGCCGCCGCGGCGGCGATCGCGATGTCGTGGCGGAATGCGCTGACGAGCGCTATCTGGTCCCTCGCCGCGAGCATCGTGGCGAGGGACTTCCCGTACGCATCGCCCGTCTTGACGTCGAGGTTGAGCGGAACGCCGAGATCGGCGTCGAGCAGCTGGTCCAGCGTCGGCACTTCGCGGGCCAGCACGGCCTGTAGCACCTCGTGCGTTATCGAGTCGATCGGCGTGGCATCCACGCAACGATCGTGGAACAGGACCACGACTCCATCGAACGTGGTCCTGAGGTCCGTCTCGATGCCGTAGCCCTTCGAGGCTGCGGCCCTGAAGGCCTCCATGCTGTTCTGGTGGTAGCCCATGCAGTGTAAGCCACGATGCGCGAAGGTCAGCATTGCTTCTTCTCCTATGCCAGGACGCCGATGTTCATCACCGCCGACCTCAGACGCGCAACGGCCTCGCGCCGCCCACCCTCGGTCCACCCTTCCATCGACGGAACGTCGATTCCCGCGCTCGCCAGGATCTCCCTCACCAGAGTGGCCTTGATCCCGAAGTTCATGTTCTCGCTGACCGCGCCGCGATCGCGGACCTCCGCATGGGCCAGCGCGGCCGACGTCACGCCCACGAGGTTTCCGAACTCGTCGGCAACCGCGCCACCCGAAGAACCGGATCCGATCGGAGCCGTGAACTGGAAGCGCGACACGTCGCCGTGCGCTCCGGCGAGACCGGACACGTTGCCCATGCTGACCTTCAGGTCCGCGCCCAGCAGGTCGACTAGCGGATAGCCGGCCGCGATGATTGGCTCTCCGAGCCAGGTGGTGGCTGCAGCCCGGATTCGCAGACATTCCCCTTTGACGTCTCCTCGTAGCACCGCGAGATCGTGGATCGGATCCACCGCAAGCAGATCGAGGGGTACGCGGCGAGGCCCCGCGAGGAAGGCGGTCCCGTTCTCGACCACGTGCGCATTTGTGACGATGGTCTTTGGCGCCACGAGGATGCCGCTCCCGCTGCCGACGAGCTGGCCGTGATGCGTCCGATCGGGCGAGCGGCGTGGTCCTCCGACGCTTCCGCCGTCGGGTGCGCTGGAAGGAAGCGGCGTTCGGAACGGCAGCGTGGACGGCTCTATGTTCTTCTTTCGGGCATAGGCGTCGACCCCGTAGGAGTAGCCGTCGTTCCCGATCCTCATCCTGTGTCGACCGCCCTTCTCGTAGATCTCTCCGACGACGACGAGTCCCAGACGCTTCTCCGGTTGCGGCAGTTGGTGGACGACGTCCCCTATCGCGACCGTGATGGGATACATGTCCGTCGCGGAGACGTCGGTGCGTTCGTCGATGGGGTAGAGGACGATCTCAGCCGTGTCCGGCAGCAGATGAGGCTGTTCAAGACGCCAGCGTCCTGCCTCCTCACGGACGAGCGGCACCACGGAACCGTTGGCCATGATCGCTGCCAGCGCTGCTCGTCCGGTGTTCCTGGAGACGTCGATGACGATCGCACCGCTGGTTCCCAGATCGAGACGCTGTCCGGCTACTAGGCTGTTCATCCGGTGATTGTCCCTGATTGTCGACAGTACGTGATAACACGGAATCGTGCCGATGGAACGTGCAATGTCGTGAACTGAGGACGTTCATTCCCGTTCGATGCCGGTTTTTCGGGATGCGTCTGGACGCAATGCCATTCGAGACGGTACAAGCCGTCTCGAATAAGGGGAGGGATTCGGAATGTCGAACGTGCTCATCGGGATCATCGGGGTGATCCTGTTCATCGGTCTGGCGCTCGCCGGCGCGCTTTTCCTCGGCCCGCGCTTCCAGGACGCCACGATCAATTCGCGTGCGGCCAGCGAGATGCAGCACGTCGCCCAGTACGCGAACGCGATCGCGATGTTCCAGCTTCAGGAAGGCGAGAAGTACTCGGATTCGAAGAAGGCTCGTCTGATTCCTGCCTATCTGAAGGAGGAGCCGATCACGCCAGGCGGGATCGTTCAGAGCGGCTACGATCAGGTCAACGGGTTCGTCCTGATGATGCTTGCGGGCAAGACGTCCGATGTGAACAGGAGGATCTGCGAATCGATCCAGAGGACGAAGACTGGAAGTCCCACGATCCCCGTCGTCGCTACGGCAGCCGACCTGTCCGATGGCGGCTGCATGCTCCTTGGAGATTCTTACGCGGTCTACCAGAAGGTGTAGCGCCCGGCCCCGACCTGACGACCATGTTCTTCCGGATTCACCCTTCGCGCATGGGTGAATCCGGGTCCGGCATGTCCTGGATGCAGACGAACGCCGAGTCAGGCGTGCCAACTTCGTGACGGATCGTTGCAGACTCCTCGTTGCCGCAGATGATCGACCGTGATAGCCTTCAGGCAGGAAGCGCATCTCGCCTTCCTTCACGTCGGGGGACGATGAAATGGGGGCTGCAGTTCTGATCTATGGGTTCCTGACGAGCTTCGTGCTCTCGGGAGCATCGCGCAATCGGAAGGAGAACCGTCCGAACCCCAGGATCATGGAATGGACGGGACACGTCCTGATGGGGATCAGCATCGGCCTGTCGCTGATGCTCCTGTATCATGCCGCCGCAGGCATCGAGATCCAGCTCGACGCCTGATCGGCCTTCGGAACGGAAAGGGGCGGGAGCGACCTGCGTCGCTCCCGCCCCTTCTTCGTCAACTGCCGTCGCGTTGAAGGATCAGCGGACCGAGCCCCTGCGGAACAGGTTGACCGCCCCGAGCAGGACGACCGCGCCGAGGAACGAGACGAACAGCGATCCGATCGAGTAGTTTCCGCTGGTGATCGGCGCCATCCCGAAAAGCGGCGAGAGGAGGAGTCCCGCGACCACGGCTCCGACGATCCCCACGACTACGTTCAGGAAGAGGCCCTGCTGCGCGTCCGTGCGCATCACGATGCTGGCCAGCCAGCCGAGCAGGCCGCCTACGACGAGAAGTATGATGAAGCCCATGACGTTCTCCTGACGTTGTCTCGGACGCCTCGTTCGGGGCGTCGTTCCGGTCCATCCGGACATGCGCAAACTACGCTCGGAGCACTCTATCCGTTCCCGAAACGATGCTCTCATGCACCGATTCGCGTCATGCCCCTCTCAGCGACCAGATGGCTCGAGCGTACGCTGCCGTCCGGCATGTCCATGTCCATCGGCGGCATCGCTCTGACGCGCTCGTAGAGAGGCCTGGCGAGATCGCCTCGGCCCGTCATCACGTAGACGGACGCCAGGTTGAGCGAGATCTCGGGAGCGTCCGGATGCATCCTGCTCTGCTCGACGAGGGTGGACTCGGCCTTGCCGACGTTGCCCGATGCGATCAGTCCGTATGCGCTGTAGGGCTCCATCGGGGCGCTCGCCATTCCGGGGCGGATCTGCGCCGAGGCCGGCATGGGGATGGTCATTGCGACGGCCGCGGCCGCCACGATGCGTGGGTTCATGTCACTCTCCTGTGTTACGTTTCTGTGACAGGAGAGTGACATCTGCATGACGGCCGCGCAAGTGGGCGGCCTGGCGGCACGAGCAAAGTGTCCACGGGCCACGACCTCCCCGGCGATTAGCCGGGGAGGGTGCTCAGTTCGATCTGGGAGCCGCCGAGGTCATCGAGCCCCCACGGCCCTGACCGCCGCGACCTCCTCTACCCTCTCCGCCGCGTTGGCCGCCTCGTCCCTGGAACCGCTGACCGCCCTGGCGCACTCCCTGCTGCGCCTGTCCACCGGGACGTGGTCCGCGAACACCGTCGCGACCGGGCCGCTGTCCGCCCTGCCAGCCGTCAGGGCGCGGTCCGCGCGGAGGTCGGGTCCCCGGAGCGACGGTTCCGGGGCTAGTGCCCGGTCCGACCTGGTTGGGTCTGCCGTATCCGGGTCTGCCCAGCTGCGGCCTGCCGACACCGGGGCGCCCCTGCCAATGCCGACGCTGATCTTCGTTCCACCGCTGACGGCGACCACCACGGTCGATCACGTAGATCCCCGTGCCCGGATAGTAGAAGTCGTTGTACCAGCCGCCGATGCCACCCGCGCCATAGCCGCCCAGTCCGTAACCGCCGTATCCATAAGCCGCCTGACCGAAGCCGTCCTGATAGCCGCCGTCGTAGTACCCGTCGGAGGCGTATCCGACTCCCAAGCCGGTGCTGTTGCATGCGCCCAGTGCGAAGGGTGCGACGCAGGCGAGCGCTATGGCGACTCTCGAAAGGAACGGATGCATGTGCCGGTCTCCGCGGTCGTCGGTGGACGACTGATTAGTACCGGATATGGGTATGATCCACCGGATCCGCCATGAGGTCCAGCGCTTCGCCCGAACGACGTCCGATCAGGACTTCAGCATCCGATCGATCAGACGTTCGTTCCTCAGCACGACCGCCTCCATGTCCGGTCGATCGCGGGTCTCTCGCAGGGTGACGAGCGCGTCAGGGTCGATTTCGACCCGTTCGGCTCGTTCGATCAGCATCGTCAACCATTCGCGATCGGTCAGCCCGCCGGGACGGAGCGTCGGCGCCGAAGGGCGCGGGCCGGTCCTCTTCGTCCAGCGCATCATGCTCTCCGCTGTGTGCAGATGGAACTGCGCGCCCATCATCATGCGTGCCGCCAGTTCGAGATCCGGCAGTCCTTCGATCCGTTCCACGAGACCGCGCAGCATCCTCGGCGTCTGCGATGCGATCCTCTGCGTCTTCGCATCCGCGTCGTCGCGCATCATGTAGTGCGTCGGCTCGATGTCCAGCTGGACGATCGTGTCCGGTTCTCCTGGACCTCCGCTCGGATAGGTCCACATGTCCGAGCGCCACGACGCGGCCGCATACGTGGATCCGCTCACGACCAGCAGCCTGGTGCCGTCCTTCGGCGCTCCGGCGATCGGCAGGAACATGCGCGGCGGATCGAAGGAAGCGTCCATGTACGCACCCGGCGGCATCGAAGCGGCGTCGCCGCTGGCGGCGAGCAGCGCGCCCCAGTGGGAGTGGCCGTGCTCGTTCGCGATCCTGTTCAGTTCCGACTGATGGCTGGTGCCAGCCGCCTTCGCGGCGGCCCTGGCGGTCTTCTTCATCGCTTCGACGTCCATGACGATCCTCCTCGTCCGTCGTTCGCGATCACTGCCCGCTGGTGGCCGCCCGACGGATCGGATGGTCGTTCATGGTTCGACGTGTCGCTCCCGGAGGTTCGCCGATGCGGGCGGAAGGCCCGCGACCGGACCGAGGTGGAGGATGGACCGGTTCGAGGTGGTCGTCAACCGTCGATCACCGCTGGGTGCCGAGGCTCCCATGGAAGCGCATGTCGGGTTCGTGGCCCGCGGCCCTCTTCTCGATCCACTGTTCCTGGTGGACCCGGTCCGAGACGTAGAGACCGCATTTGGAGCAGATGCCCGGCCTGTCCGTGCGCGGCTCCGCCTCGTGTGCGGTCGCTGTGAGAAGATGCTCGTACTGCTCGATGAAGTATCCGCTGACGTGTTCCATCCTCGTGCGGTTCCGGGGCGTGAGATCCGTCCTGCCCGCCTTGAGGCGTTCGTGTTCGCTGCGGAGCTCTGAGAGGGCGGCTTCGGCCTCATCCGCTCGCTTCCCGTTCGCAGCCGCTTCGATCTCGAGGAAGTGCACGCGCTGTTCGACCGTCCCGCTGTCCGGTGCGTACGTCGCTTCGCCGACGTATCCGGGCCAGCACTCGGCCACGATTTCCTGGATGGCGATCTCCCTGTACCGTTCGTAGGGCAGAGCGGCCACGCACCAGTAGTCGTCGTCGACGTACACTCCGATGGCACCCTCGGGGAAGGTCTCGTTCGTGCCCGGCAGTACGATCTGGCGGTTGAAGTCCAGTCCGGGCAGCGATTCGCGTGCCATCCAGTACGGGGCATCGAGCTTCATCATTCGCGAGGACCTCATGGATCTCGTCCAGCCGCAATGGGTGGGCTACGACGTCGTCGACGTGATAACACCGTCCATCGGTCCGGTAAACCTGGGATTCGGGCTCGTCTTCGATGATCTCGTGGGGCATCGATGCCGACCGGCGAGCGCGATCATCTCGTGGATCGTGCGATGGCGTGGACGCGTTCCCAGAACGATCGCCTGGGTTGAGAGGTCGCGAGTTCGTCGGAATAGGGAAGACCGCGGTCCGACTCGTGCCCGCTCCATTCGCCCATCGTCTGGGGTCCTTCGCACATGACGGAGATGGCGTACCCTTCACCGTCGTCGGTCATGACACCTGCACGTCCCGTGCCGTTGGCTATCGCCGCGTCCAGCGCCTCACGCAGTCGGATCAGTCCGGTCCTGCTTCCGCTTATGGCCGCCGGGCTGTGCCATTCCGACTGGGCGTAGAGATGGACGATGTCCACCGCATCGCCGGGTTCGAGCCTGCTCGTCGCCATCTCCGTCATGTCCTGTCCCGTTCGATGATCGTGGTCGTCCATTCGTCATCCCACCCTCAGTCCCGCCGACGACACGATCGCGGCGGCCTGGTGCAGCCCGATCCTCGCGCCCTTCAGGATCTTCAGCGCGTCCAGTCCGTGTCCGGAGAGGTCCACGCTCCTGAGGTCGGCCTCGTCGAACCTCGCGTCGGTCAGCATCGCCTCGGACAGGTTGGACCCCTCGTCGAACGACGCCCCCCTGAAGTCGCATCCCCGCACGTCGGCGCGCGACATGTCGCAGCGTCCGAGTGCGGACTTGCGGAAGGACAGCCCTTTCAGGTCCGCCGCCTGCATGGGACAGTCGACGAAGGACACGCCCAGCGACTTCGCCTCGGCGAATCCGCATCCCGTGAGCTTCACCCCGGTGAACACCGCCCCGGAGATCTGGACGGCCTGCCACGATCCGTTGTTCCAGTCGCCGGACGTGAAGCGTGCGTCGGTGAGGTCCGCTCCGCGCAGGTTCGTCCTGCGCGCACGGCATCCGAGCCACGCGGATCCGACGGCCACCATGTGCGACAGGTCCGCCTCGATCAGGTTGCACCTGTCGAACACGAAGCCGGACAGGTCCAGGCGGGAGAGATCCACGCCCTGCAGGTCGCATTCGATCAGCCGCACCTGCTTGGTGGCCGCGGCGATCGCCGACTCCATGGCGGCTCGTGCAAGGGTCCGTCCCGTGATTCGGTGGTGGGGAACGTCCTGCGTCATGGGTTCATGATAGACGACGTTCCCGTCCGCGCCACTCCAAGTTGCATCATTTCGCCCGTGGACCTGTCTTCAGGCGGGGAGAGAAAAGCTGCGCGGGTCTGCGGCACGCCAGGCGTCGGCGTAGAAGTCGTGGTCGCCTTCGCCGCTTAGCAGCTGGCCCGGCTTCAGGAACACGTGCAGATCCGAGAACAGACGTATCTCGGTACGGCTGACCCGCCGCACCAGGTGCTGGGCCTTCAGCCTGGAGGGATGGTCGATGCCTGCGGCCGCGATCATCTCCGCCAGCGCGTGCAGGGTGCGACGGTGGAAGCCGGCGACGCGTTCGGCCTTGTCCGGCACCACCAGGGCCTTCTGGCGGGCCTTGTCCTGCGTGGCTATGCCGGTCGGGCAGCGGTTCGTGTTGCACGACAGCGACTGAATGCAGCCGAGGGCGAACATGAACCCGCGCCCGGCGTTCACCCAGTCCGCCCCGAGCGCCATGATCGCCGCAATGTCGAAGGCGCTCGTGATCTTGCCCGCGGCGCCGATCCTCACGTGATCCCGCAGCCCCGCGCCGACGAGCACGTTGTGGACGAACAGCAGCCCCTCGCGCAGCGGCATGCCCATGTGGTTGGCGAATTCGACCGGCGCGGCGCCGGTTCCGCCCTCCGCTCCGTCGACGACGATGAAGTCCGGTACGAAGCCGGTCTCGATCATCGCCTTGACCATCGCCATGAACTCCCACGGCTGTCCGATGCACAGCTTGAACCCGACGGGCTTCCCCCCGGACAGGCGGCGGAGATCGGCGAGGAACCGCATCATGCCGATCGGATCGGAGAAGGCACGGTGGCTAGACGGCGAGACGCAGTCGACGCCCATGGGCACGCCGCGGGTCTCGGCGATCTCGGGCGTGACCTTGGCGGCGGGCAGGATGCCGCCGTGGCCTGGCTTCGCACCCTGGCTCATCTTCAGTTCGATCATCCTGACCTGCGGATCCGTCGCCTGCTGCGCGAACCGTTCCGGATCGAACGTCCCGTCGTTCCGGCGGCAGCCGAAGTAGCCGCTGCCGATCTCCCAGATCAGATCGCCCCCATGGACGCGGTGGTGCGGACTGATCGAGCCTTCGCCGGTGTCGTGGGCGAAGCCGCCGGTGGCCGCACCCTTGTTCAGCGCGAGGATCGCGTTCTCGCTCAGGGATCCGAAGCTCATGGCCGAGATGTTGAAGATCGAGGCCGAATAGGGCTGCGTGCAGTCAGGACCGCCGATGTCGATCCGGAACGTCCGATGGTCCGGCGTCGCAGCCGGCTGGTTCGAATGGCCGATGAACTCGTAGCCGTTCTCGTAGACGTCGTCGCGGGTGCCGAAGGGCTCCTCGCTCAGATCACCCTTGGCCCTGCGGAACACCAGATTCCTCTGGTCTCGGGTGAACGGGGCCTGGTGGCGTCCGTCCTCGAAGAGGTACTGCCGCAGCTCGGGGCCGACGGCCTCGATCATCCACCGCACGTGTCCGATGATGGGATAGTTGCGCAGGATCGAGTGCCGGGTCTGCGTGATGTCCCTGAGGCCCAGAAGCGACAGCGCCAGGAACGCCAAGCTCGGGACGATCCATCCCCATGCCGAGGCCAGCGACGCGATTGCGCAAACGAGGGTGGCGGCGGCGCAGAACCACAGGACCGACAGGCGGCTGAATTTCAAATCACGTCTCCCATAACGAAAAGGACCGGCAACCCCTCCCGAGGCACCGGTCCCTTCCACTCAGGAAGCCCTGGCATCCTGTCAATTCTACTTCAGTAGGTGTAGCGGGTGACCACTCCACCCTGATCCACGACGCCGTCCGCCTTTTTGACGACCCGCACTACCCTGACGGTCTTGCCGATGCGTGCAGGTCCGGTGACCGTCGTCGAAGTCGACACCTTCACCGCCTGTGCGGTCGGAGTGGCCGCTACGGCCGTGTCAGGCGCCAGCGCCACCAGAGCGGGCGAGCCCTGCGGAGTGCCCTTGGCGATCACGGCCAGCGCGGGATCGCGCCTCACGAGGATCGGGTCGCGTCCGAGCGTCGGCCTGCCGGTGATCGCGACGGCCGTCGGGACTCCGACGACCTCGGTCACCACGACTTGGCGGGGCTGGGCGACGACGAGCATCGGCGCCCGGTCCGGCATGACGTCCTCGTCGACGTATCCGCGCACGGTCAGTCCCGCAGGGATCGAACCCATGCCCATGCCGGTGCCTTCCAGGCCGCCGGCCAGACGGATCCGACGGTCCGCGAAGCGGAGCTCCTGGAGTCGGGCCACGATCCTGCCCGGTTTTCCGGCCGTCTCCGGCTTGACCGACACGATCGTCGCGGTCGCCGAAGTCCCTGCCGGGATGGTGGTCCTGCCTTCGCTCTCGATCGGCTGGGCGAGTTCGAGCGCGAACGTGCGACCGACCTTCAGCTGCGCGTCCGTCGCGACGGTCTCCGCGGTCCTCAGGACGACGGGCGTCCCGGACCTGATCGGAGTCTCGATGCGCGTCTGCGCGGACGCGCCTCCGGCGACGGCGACCGTCGATGCCGCGAGCACCGCCGCGATGATCCTGTTCATTTCCGATTCCCCCAACCGTCACCCAGTAGACTGGACGACACCTTGGATGGGGGGAGAGGAATGTGCAAGCGCGAAGTGCATGACGGGGATGGTCAAACGCCTCAGGACGTCTCGCGCTCCTGTCTTCCCGGCATCCTCCACGTCATGATCCCGGCCGTCAGGTCCATGCGTCTTCGCATGTCCGGTCTTCGCCTACGACGCATTCTCGGTCATAACGAGGGCTCGAGATCGAGTTCCCTGAGCGGGACGAACAGTTCTTCGAGTCGTGCGGCGACTGCGGGCTCGAAGATGGCTTTGGGATCAATCCGAGCGCATGACGCTCGATTTCGATCGAGCGTCATTCGGATGCCAGTCCAAGGTGAACCTCCTCGTCTTCACTTGAACGCGTCGAGTATCATCCACATGTCCACAGCACAGCGTCGGCAGGTGTCGGGGCTTTGACTGTGGACGTTCGACGATAAGCGTGTTATCACGTCTCGTCGACAACGATGGAAGCATGATCACAATGGACGAAAAGACGAAACAACTCGACACGGTTGAACTCGCGGCGGATCTGACCATCGCATGGCTGTCGAATCCTTCGACCCGCGCGAGCGTCGAGGACGTGGCCTCCTTCCTCGGCTCGATCCACTCGGCCGTCACGGGCCTGTCGGTCGCGGAACCTGCCTCCGTGGAGCAGCCTGCTCCCGAGGCGATCGAGCCCGCGACGACCGTTCGCAAGTCGCTGGCCTCGAAGGAGCACATCATCTCGCTGATCGACGGCAAGCCGTACAAGACCCTGCGTCGTCATCTGACCGGTCACGGCTTCACCCCCGAGAGCTATCGCGAGCGGTTCGGTCTCAAGCCGGACTATCCCATGGTCGCCCCGAGCTATTCCGAGAGCCGCAGCGCCATGGCGAAGAAGATCGGCCTCGGCCGCAAGCGCTGATCCGCACAGACGGATTAAAAGTGAAGGCCCGCCGGTGACGGCGGGCCTTCTTCGCGTCCGGGGCATTCGATGCCTTTTAGGCCGCCGCGGCGAGACCCTCAGGAGGCTCGTCGTCGTTGCATGCCCTCAGCCTCGCCGCGTCGTTCTCCGACAGGGCAAGACGGACCTGCATCCCCATCGCCACCGCGGTGGCGATGGATGCGAGCAGCACCGTCACGCCCGCCCCGTGCGCGCCCCACAGGTGCGTCGCCGGGATCATCGCGGTGATCATGACCACGGTGGTTATGCAGGAGATGCGGAAGGCGACGGTCTGTCTGCCCAGCGCGAAGAGCGCTGGTTCGAATGCCGTCGCCGCCATGTCCACGACGGCCGCGCCGCCGATGATCGCCAGGAGTCCGGTCCACGTCCTGTACTCGTGTCCTCCGATGGCCTGCAGCGCATAGGGTCCGGCCGTCGGCAGGATCAGCATGGCCACGAACGCGATGGCCAGGCTCATGCGGATCACGCGTCCCAGCATGGTCGAGAGCTCGCCGCACCCTTCGGCGCGGCTCCTGGCGATCTCCGGGAACATCGAGCGCGAGATCATCTGGGACGCCTTCGATATCGCGGTGCTGAGCTGCAGGCACAGCCGGTAGGCGCCGGCCGCCACCGTCCCCGCGATCATGCCTATCACCAGGATGGCCAGGCTCCTGCTGCCGATCTTCAGCGACGACGTCGCGTTGGTCGTCATGGCGTAGCGCAGCAGTCCTTCGTTGTCCGTCCTCACGCCGCCTATCCTGGGGCGCGATCTGGTCCATGGAGCGTCGCATGTCGTGGCGGCCATGATCCAGTAGGCTGCCGATACCGCGACGTCCGCCAGGGCCCAGACCGAGAGGAAGCCGATCAGGCCCCATCCCTGCCACACCACGACGCCCGCCCCCATCATCTTCACGATTGGCGCGGCGGCGTCCGCCGTGGCCGCGGCGGCGTACCTGTCGTTCAGTCGCAGCAGTCCTATGGGCGTCGATCGGAACGACAGCATCGAGGCCATGCAGAACGCTATCGCCGTCGCCGACGTCGTCCCGTTCCAGCCGTAGCCCTTGGCCAGCAGGCCGACGGCGACGATCGACAGCGCGGACCCGATGAGAGCCGATGCCGCATCCAGACCGACGCAGAACCAGATCAGCCTGTCCAGGCGATCGCGACGTCCGTCACGGACGTGGTCGACCCCGTAGTGGATCAGGATCTGCCAGCTCTGGAAGGTGGCGATCGTCGCCGTGGTCTGGGCTATGCCCAGTATGAGCGAGAACACTCCGAAGCCGTTCAGGCCGAGCGTCCTCGTCACCATCGCCAGATACGCGATGCTGAGCACCGCAGCGAGCGACTGGCCTCCCAGCAGCCAGCCGGCGTTCTTCACGATGCGCGCGAAGGCGCCCGCGTTCCTTGTCATGTCCAAACCCCCGTTCGGCATACATGATGCACGACGGGGACTCGAACTTCAACGGCTAAGGGCGGGATCTTCGTCATGCGAAGATCCCGCCCGTCGTTCATGCGGCCTGCATGAGCTGTCGTTCGCCGACGTCCTTGCCATCGGATTCGTCGGCCGGCGTGCCCTTCGCACCCGCACGGATCAACTTCGTCTCGAGATCCTCGAACAGCAGCACGCTGTCCTTGGGCTTGGCGCCTTCGCGGCGGGCGATCTCGGCCATGTGCTTCATCATCGCAGTGGCCGCCTTGCCCAGCACGTCCGTGTCCAGGACCGTGTCGTGGAAGTTCTCGTAGAACTCGGAATCGTGCTCGTGGGTCTCGGTGTCCGGGCCGTCGTGCATGTATTCGTGCAGGATCAGTGCCGCGAACCGCGTGCATCCTTGATATCCCATCGACAGCAGCGGCAGTCGTTCGGTTTCGATCCAGATCGCCTTAACGCCGTCCGTCCATGCATGGGCCACCTGCGACCTGCCGGGAAGCATCCGACGGAAGTCCTTGCCGAGTTCGCGCGAGATGACGTAGCCGCCCTTCTCCGCGGCCCTCATGAGCAATCGGCGGCTTGCCGTCAGCGTCTTGGGATCGATCGTCTCGTACGTCTCGTCGACGAGATGGCGATAGTCGTCGAGGGTCTTCGGGACGACCTTCTCGAACGCCTCTCCCAGATACTTCGCGGTCCAGCTCGCCGTGGGGTCCCCGGCGAAGCTGCGGCAGAACGCGACGATCACCTTGATCAGCCCGGTCACGTCCTTGACGCCGAAGCGCTCGAGCGTCTCGGTCGCCAGTGCGATCGCCATGCCCTGGTTCTGGATCTTGACGGCCGTGCGGTCTCCACGAGCCGCAGCGAGCATCTCCTCGCTGCGGTACAGCTTGCTGCGGAAGTTCTCCAGGTTGTAGCTCTTCCCGTCCACGTCCGTGAAGATGCTGGCCTCCGACGCCTCCTTCCAGCCGATGTCGCAGGCGACGATGCGGTGGGCCACATGGGTCCTCTGCGCGTCCGTCAGCTTCCTCTTGGTCGTCGTCTCCCTGTCGGAGTGCTTGCGCAGCTCGGCCTTGATCCGCTTGAACACCTCGCAGTCGTTCTGCACGTCGTTCCGGGCGAAGTTCACGTCCAGGCGGTGCTTGGATACGACAGTCCCGCCGACCCCGTACCGCGACGCGTCCACCTTCATGACGAGGACGCCGAGGTTGTAGACCGACATGGTCGTCCGCGTCGTCGCGAGCTTGAAGTAGGCGTCGTCGGTCTCGACGGTCCACTTCGCCTTCGCCGGATCCTCGCTGATCAGCACGCCGTTCAGTCGGACCGGCACGTCGACCCAGCTGACCCACGCCTTGATCTCGCGCTCCACCTCGTCCTTCTCCGAGGGGAGGAGCTTCCTGTATAGACGGACCTCGATCGCGCAGCCCTTCACGCGTTCCTGCGCGGGGGCATCGAACGACATGGCGCTCTGTGGTTCCTGGTCGTTGGCGCCTTCGACGTCGTCTACGCCCTGCAGGTCGTAGTCCAGACCGTGGGCCTTGATGTCCACGTCCATCCTGAACTGGTTCGTCCGCCAGGTGTTCGCGCCGAAGGCCATCAGCTGACCGCGTCCCATGCGGAACCGCCCGTAGGTGGAGTCGCCCTCCTGATGCGGAGTGCCGAAGGTCTCGAAGAAGTCCTCGATCTCCCTTCGTCCGACGAATCCCTTTCCGTCGTCGACGATCGTGAGCGTCTCCATGTCGAGCGTGACGTCGATCCTCGACGCGCCGGCGTCGACGCCGTTCATCACGCCTTCGAGGATCGCCTTCTGGAGCGTTCCCGCCTGCTTGGTGATGACGTCGTAGAGCAGGTTCGCGTGCATGCCGAACCGGCGCTTCTCGACTCTGGGTGTGGTGCTCATGGATGCTCCTTGGCGCATTCTTCGTTGATGTCGTCCGTCCTGCATGGACGGGGTCAGTCCTTCTGGCGTCGGACGTGCTCGATGGCGTCGCGCAGCATCATCCTCTGCCTCGCCGATATGACCGTCCGCATCAGCTGCCTGAGTCTGGCGAGATGGTGACGCCTGTCGCTGGGTTCGGTAGACATGTCATGCGTCCTCCTGGATGCGGCCGGCGGCGACCTTGCTGATGCGACGTCCGTCGATCGACAGGACCTCGAACCGCCAGCCCGAGTCGATGAAGTGGTCGCCCTCGTCCGGAACGGCACGCATCCTGTGCAGCACGTGCCCCGAGATGGTCTCGTAGTCGCGATCGTCGTCGCCGAGGACGATCCCCAGCGCCTTCTCGACGTCGGCGATTCTCGCCATGGCGTCGAGGACGAAGCCGTCGCCGTCCTTCTCGATGAGATGGTCGTCCTCGTCGTCGGCCAGGTCCCCGCCGATCTCGGCGAAGATGTCCGTCGTCGTCACGACGCCTTCGACGGCCCCGTGCTCGTCGATGACGACGGCGAACCGCTCGTTCGACCGGCGCAGGTTCGCGACCAGGTCTATCACCACGAGCTGCTGCTGCACGTAGACCGGGGTCCTCGCCAGCGGGCGCAGGTCGATCTCGGCCCCCGAGTGGGACAGCCTGAAGGCGTCACGGACCTCCACCACGCCGATGACGTCGTCGAGCGACCCGTCGCATAGCAGGACGCGGGTCCTGCCGCTCTCCAGAAGCTCGTCTATGATCTCGGATCCGCAGCGGTTCACGTCGACCCAGACGATGTCCGGCCGCAGAGTCATGATGGCCCGCGTCGTCAGCGATCCCAGCGATATGACGCCCCGGATCATGTCCGTCTCGTCGTCGTGCAGACCACCGGCTTCGATCGGCGGAGGCGGCGCGAGCTCGTCCTTGTGCTCGTGCGCGTCGACCTTCGACATCAGCTTCAGGATGGCGTCCGCGGTGCGTTCGCGCATCGGCTTGTCCATGATCTTTCGACGATGCTTGAAGCCTCCGACCTGGTTCAGCGATTCGATGAGGAGCGAGAACCCGATCGCCGCGTACAGGTACGTCTTCGGCACATGGAATCCGAAGCCGTCCGCGATGAGGCTGCAGCCGATCAGGAGAAGGAAGCTCAGGCAGAGGATGATGACGGTCGGCCGCTTCGAGACGAACGAGGTCAGAGGCTTCGATGCCGCGACCATGATGCCCATCGAGATGACGACTGCGGCCATCATGACCTTCAGGTCGTCCACCATGCCTACGGCCGTGATGATCGAGTCCAGACTGAAGATCGCGTCGAGCGCGACGATCTGCACGAGGGTCGCAGCGAGCGTGGGCACGCGCTTCTCGCCACCCTGCGTCGCATGATGGCCCTCCAGCTTCTCGTGGATCTCCCTCGTCGCCTTGTAGACGAGGAAGAGGCCCCCGAGGATCAGGATCAGATCCCGGGGCGAGAACCCGTGACCCCCCAGGGTCACGGCGGTCTTCGTCAACGCGGCGATGTGGGACATCACGGCGAGCAGTCCGAGCCGCATCGCCATGGCCATGATCAGCCCCGTGACCCTCGCCTTGTCCCGCTGATGAGGCGGCAGCTTGTTGGCGAGGATCGCGATGAACACGAGGTTGTCGATCCCGAGCACCAGCTCGAGAACGATGAGTGTGGCCAGACCGGCCAGTATGTGCGCGTCCAAAAATTTCTTCCCGTTGAAGATCTTCAGGCGCCCCAACGGAGCGCCTTCCCTACCGGCATCTGCCTATGGATCGGGTCTTTCCGGTTAGCACGGAAGCTGGCTACGTGCTATCACGTCGCTTCAACAAGGAGACTCGACATGGGCGACAGGACGGCGATCGAGTGGAGCGAGGCGACCTGGAATCCCATCGTCGGCTGCACGCGGATCACGGCGGGCTGCGACAACTGCTACGCCGAGAGGTTCACCGAACGCTTCCGCGGAGTTCCGGGCCATCCCTTCGAGAACGGATTCGACCTGACCCTCAAGCCCGCCCGACTCGATCAGCCGGCACGCTGGACGAGACCGCGCATGATCTTCGTCAATTCGCTCAGCGACCTCTTCCACAAGGGCGTTCCGGATTCGTACGTCGACCTCGTCTTCGATGTCATGGATGCCACCGACCGGCACGTCTACCAGATCCTCACGAAGCGCAGTCCCAGGATGCGCGACTACGTCTCGGCCCGCTACGGTGGCGAGAACGCCCCTGCGCACATCTGGCTCGGCGTTTCGATCGAGGACGCGGCTTCCGGCGCACGGCTCAGGCACCTCCGCGAGACGCCGGCCTCGGTGCGGTTCGTTTCGGCCGAACCGCTGATCGGTCCGCTCGGCGCGCTCGACCTTTCGGGAGTGTCATGGATGATCGTGGGCGGAGAGAGCGGTCCGAGACATCGCCCCATCGATGCCTCCTGGGTCCGCGAGATACGGGACTCCTGTCTGGCACAGGACGTCGCGTTCTTCTTCAAGCAGTGGGGAGGCTACAGGCCGAAGTCCCTTGGCAAGATCCTGGACGGACGGGAATGGTGCGAGATGCCAAGGCTCGCCGCCTGATCAGAGGGCGAGCCTCTGGGGCAGCATGCTGGCGCACAGCGCTCCGACCGTCGTGATGCCTGGCCAGTCGCCCCTTCTCACGGCGACGAAGACGGCCAGGAGGTCCTGCGGATCGCCGCCGCTGGACCAGTGGCATATCCGCGGCCTCGACGACCCGGTCGCCTCCATCGTGCATACCGGCACGTCCTCGACCACCAGCATCGCCTTCCATCCGTTCGGCACTCCGTCCGGATCGATGACCACCTCCTCGAGTCTGACGTCGAGAGCCATGCACTTCTCCTCAGTCCTCAACGGGCGGCACGCATCGCGTGGCGCGTCATTCGTCGGAAGCGCCGCCACGCTCGACTGGGCTTCATAGCGCCCTACCGGTCCTGCTTCTTCCTTCACAGGAAGCCGTATCCAAGGATCGCCAGGAGACCCAGCACCATGACCGCCGTCAGGGCCAGGCAGGCGAGCTTCGCCACCAGACGCAGCACCATCACCAGCACGATCAGACCGACCAGCATGGCAAGCGTCGATCCCGAGAGGAGATCGGCGATCATCGGTCGGATTCCACGATCTGGCCCTCGATCGGCGCGTCCCCGCCTTCGTCCGCCATGTCCTGGTTCGAGATCGCGTCCATCGGTAGATCGACGATCGTCCCTTCGGGCGCCGGCCCGGCCGACACGTCGGTGCTGTTCGCGACGATGGGAGCGACTGCTTCGTTTCCATCGGAGCACGACGTGCACGACGCGATCAGCATCGCCGCCAGCGCGAGGCGCTTCACGACTGTGCTCCGATCGCATCATCGTCCATCGGTTCGACGGCGGAGACTGGCTGGACCCGACTTTCGCCGGCGCGCCTTCTAGCCTTCAGGAACGGCACCTTCCTCGGATCCGGACCATAGGCGTTGTCGCCCTTGGACGGAGGTGCGATCAGGAGGTATCCGCCTATGATCATCGCAGCTGAGAGCATCCCGACCGCGACGTATCCGAGGGCCACTCCGGTCTGCGTGTTGAGGATGATGCCGGCGGTCGACACCAGCGCCACGTTCACGACCGCGAGGCGACCGCTCTTCCCGATGTCGTGGAGGCGCTTGGCCCATGTGCAGTAGAAGATCCACAGGACGAGGATCGTCGCGAGCACGACCATCATGCGCGATGTCGCAGTCGTGCTTGGAAGACACTGCACGCCTCGCAGCGACAGGTTCATCAGCATCAGAGTCGGCAGATAGGCCAGTCGGCGCAGGCGCCCTCTGGGATCCACGGGATTGTAAGGCATTTCGTCCCCTTTGCCCGCACTCTGGTGGGCAAAGGGGTTTGCGTCAAGCCGTAGTGGCCGCCAGGGTCTCGCGCTCGATCCGACCCTTCGCGTCCTCGACCGCCTGGGCGATCGTCGGGGCGTCCTTCGAATCGAGCCTCGCGCGCAGCGCGGCGGCAGGATCGAAGGCCAGGCGACCGTCCGTGATCAGGGCGTCCTCCGTCCACGACAGGTTCTGGTCGTTGCGCACGCGTTCGCCGATCCATGCGGCCGCCTGTTCGCCGCGCCTTCCGTTCAGCTCCTGGCTCTCCGATTCGCGCACCGAGTCGACGTAGCCGTCGACCAGTTCCGTCGCGTCCTCGTCCATCGCGACGAGTTCGATGCCACGCGTCTTGTGGATCCATTCGACGAAGTCCTGCGCCATGTCTCCGCGCGAGCGGGGAGGCTGGACGACGTCCGACATGCCGAGCCGTCCACGCTGGGCCCGTGCGAGCAGCGCACGGCGCTCGAAGTGCTGATCCTGCAGGACCACCGGAGGTGCTTCGGTCTCGATGCCGGCGAACCGGGAAAGGGCGCTCACGAGGGACATGCTGCTTCTCCGGATCCGGTAATATCGTCGATCACATGCTCAACGCGCGATTCACGATCTCGATCCTGCTGCAGGCGAACTTGTTTCGCATGCCATCAGCCGTCGTAGGTCGACGTTCCTCCGGTGCGCGAGTCCTCTCCCAGCCCTTCGTATTCGAAGTCCCTGGATCTGGTCGCTCGCCTGGTCTTGGCCCGTGCCGGTCTGTCGGACACCTTCGTTCCGGCCTTCGTGATGCGCCACGTCCCAGTGCGGTTGCCGGCGAGCGTAGCAGGTGTCGTATCCTTGGATTCGCGAACCACGTCCATCGCGTCTCCCATGACGACTGGTTGAGGATCGGCTTCTCCGTCCTTCCGTTCGATCGGCAATCTGGTTGTCCTCACCGAGTACCGTCCGATGGGAAGCACGATCTTCGCCGACGAGGCCGACTGCACCCACAGTGTCGCCACTGGCGACACTTGGTTGCCGTAGACCATGCCGAACTCCACCTTCGAGTCGGCGTCGAGGTCGGCGGTCCTTACGTCCACCGGCGCCACGTTCGTGCCTGGCGCAATCGTGATCGCCCAGTCGACCTGGTTGTTCTGCCGCCGCTCCGTCTGCGGCGACGTGCTTCCTGTCGGAGCGGCATGCTGCACGACGGGACGCTGTGATTGCGTGCCGGCTTCTACGATCCTGTTGGGAGACCTCTCCCTGAACTCACGCATGATCTCGGCATTCCCGTCGACGACGACGCCGACGAGGAATCCGGCCGCGAAGGCGGCCGTGGTGAGGGACCCCACGGCCGCCCATAGTCCCCAGGACGTCGCCTCGGGTCGATCATCCGTGACGTATTCGTCTTCCAGGCTGCCGGGTGCCGGCTCGCCGGCACCCGGCACCGTCACGTCAGCGAGACTATGTCTAGCGTGAACGCGAATATCGAGAGTCCCACGATCAGGCTCAGTCCGACCTTCACCAGTCTCCTGCCGACCTTCTCTGGAAGGTCACGTCGCATCACGCCTTCGACGGCGTAGGTCGCGAGGTGTCCACCGTCCAGTCCGGGGATCGGCAGGAGGTTCATGACCGCGACTGCGATCGAGATCATGGCCATCAGATAGACGAAGGGCATCAGGCCGAACGACATGGCCTTGGCGGAGGCCCTGGCGATCTTGATCGGACCCGACAGCTCGGTGACGCTGCGTTCGCCGGATACCATCTGGCGAAGGCTCTCCAGCTGCGCGTAGGTCAGGAAGATGCCATCGGACGTGCCCTGCACCACTGCGGTCACGGGATTGCTGGCGCGTTCGTAGACCGTCGGCATCTTCACGCCCAGGTATCCGATCTCGGCCCTGTTGCCATCGTCGTCGACGAATTCCCGGCGTCCGATCGGAAAGGAGAAGCTCTCCTCCCTGCCGGCCCTGTCCACCACGACGCGCGTCGCTCGCCCGGGGTGCAGCATGACGTTCTTGCTCACGTCGTTGCCGGTCACGATCCTGTTTCCGTCGATCGTGCGGATGACGTCGCCCTGTGCCATGCCCGCGGCCGCTGCGGGCGAACCGGCCTCGACCGACTGGACGACCGGTCGACCGACGGGGTATCCCCAGACCCCTGCGATGAGGGAGAACAGGGCGATCGCGAGGACGATGTTGATGCCGGGCCCGGCGCCGACGACTACCGCCCGCTGCCACCGCTTCAGCGACTGCAGCGTGACGGTGCCTTCGGGCACCGGATTCTTCTCGTCGTCGCCGGGGAAGCGGACGTATCCGCCGATCAGGAAGGGAGACAGGCGCCATTCGGTCCCCCGCTTGTCCGTCCAGCCCACGATCTTCGGTCCGAACCCGAGCGAGAAGTGCGTTCCGATCAGCCCGAAGAGGCGACCTGCGCGATAGTGCCCCCACTCGTGGATGATGACGATGATCGAGATCATCGTCACGAACGCGAGCAGCGGGAACAGATATGTGGTCACGATGTCCACGACGTTCTCCGTGCTATGATTGGGATTCGGACGTCAACGACGCGCGGCGTTCTGGCTTGCGACCTGCTCTTCGAGCTCGCGGATGCGACGCTGGTCCTTCAGACGCTGCATCCCTCCGTTCGAATCCCAGCCCTGCACGGCCTCGATCGCCTTGGCGATGAAGGTGTCCTGCTCCTGGGGGCTCGTCTCTCCATTGTACATCCCGCTGATCTTCTGGGCGTCGTAGTCCCAGTAGGCGTGGCGGATCCTCACGTCGGCAGGAGCGCCGAGCACGAGCAGCTCGACGACGTCGCCCGAGCGGACGAACGCCAGGTCGATGCGACGCAGTCCGTCACCCGATCCGGACGGGCTGGAGTCGTTGGCCGCCATTGCGCCGCCGTTGATGGTCGTATCGGTCATGTGTACCCCCTTGTGCGGATCAGCCCGCTTGTAGAAGACCTGCGTAGTCCAGGACGGGCGCATTCGCGTCGTCCTCGAGACGGATGATGTCCTCGACGATGAAGTTGATCTCGTCGCGGCCCTTGTACATGTCGATGTCCACCTGCCCGAGGACAAGGAGACGATCTTCGGATTCTATGGCAGGCACAAGCCACGAGTCCCTGGCCTTCCAGGCCTTGGCCTTGATGCTGCCGTTGTCGTCGACCAGATCGAAGAAGGCATGACCGCTCTCCAGCACTCTCACGTTCGCCGTCCTGCACGGGCCTATGACGAACCTCGGCTTGGGCCACCCCTGTCCGTACGGCCCCATGCGGTCCACCTCGTCGGAGAAGCCATGGGTGATGTCCGAGGTGAACAGACGTCCGTCGACGCTTACGAACGCCTCCTCCTTGGCCTTGGCGACGTCTTCGCCGAGACGTTCGATGAGGAAGGTCCGCAGCGCGTCCACCTTGTCCCTGGTCGTGGTGAGCCCACAGGCCATGGCGTGTCCGCCACCTGCCTTCAGGATGCCGGCCTCGCGGGCCGCCATGATCGCGGTGCCCAGATCGACGCCGGGGATCGAGCGTCCCGATCCCTTCACCACGCCCTCGTTGTGAGCGAGGACCAGTACGGGTCGATCGTAGGTCTCCTTCAGGCGTCCCGCCACGATCCCGATGACGCCCTCGTGCCAGCCGTCACCGACCACCACGATGATCTGGTCCGAGGGATCGACCGAGAGCGAAGCCTCGGCCTGGACGGCCTTCTCGATCTCCTGCCTCTGGATGTTCTGCTCGTTGAGCGTCCTGGCGATCTCCAGACAGCGTCCGTGGTCGTCGGATGCGAGCAGATCGGCCCCGAGTCGGGCGATGCCCACGCGTCCGCCGGCGTTGATCCGCGGGCCGATGTGGAAGCCGAAGGAGGTGACCGTCGCTCCCTGCTTGACGTTGGCCTCGTTGGCCAGCGCGTCGAGGCCGATGTTTGCCCGCCTGTCGAGTCGCTTCAGGCCTGCGGACACGAACGCCCGGTTCAGCCCCGTCAGGGACATGACGTCGCAGACCGTGCCGAGCGCCACGAGATCCAGCAGCGTCGAGATGGCCGGTTCTGTACGACCGAGCCACGATCCCGCCTTGCGCAGTTCGCGATTCACCGCGACGCAGAGCATGAAGGCGAGACCGGCGGTGCACAGGTTGCGCAGTCGGCGGCCTTCTTCGCTCTCGTCGTGACGGTGGGGGTTCACCAGCGCATCCGCGGAAGGCAGCGTGTCCCCCGGCATGTGGTGGTCGAGCACTACCACGTCGGCTCCGGTCGCGCGCGTCCTGGCGATCGTGTCGTGGTTGTGTGTTCCGCAGTCGAGCAGGACCACGAGGTCCGGAAGTCCGTCCACGACCTCGTTCATGGCGTCCTCCCCGTATCCGTAGCCGCTGCTGCGGTTAGGGATCATCGTCGAGAGGTGCACGTGTCCGGCCATCTTGAGATAGCGATGCACGATGGCGACCGACGTGGCGCCGTCGACGTCGTAGTCTCCGAATATCAGGATGGATTCCCGCTTCAGCACGGCCGCCGCGACGCGCTTCGCCGCCACGTCCATGTCGGCCATCACGGACGGATCCGGCATGTGTCTCGCCAGCGTCGGATCCATCAGGCCGTCGAGCTCCTCGCCCGAGCAGCCGCGCGTGTGGGCGATGATGCCCTGCATCCGCGTCGGACCGTCCACGGTCGGAACGTGCACGTATCCGGACGAGTCCCGCAGACGCCAGCGGCGCTTCTGGGCCGAGCGATGACGCTCGAGCATGTCCTGGATGTCTTCGCTCACTGTCGGTCGGCTCCCTCTTGTTCTTTCATCGCTCAACATTGTCGATTTGACAAGCGACGATCTACCCCCCATCCATCGTATGGGACTAATGGGGGACGCTATGGTACAGATCGGTTCGGCACTGTCGGGATTCGCGCTATGCGCGTTGTTCTGGTGGCTTCCGGTATGGCGTATGTCGCAGGCCGCCTCTCCGGAGGTCCTCTTCCGCTACTTCGTGGTCGTCATGATGCTCGTCTTCGGCATCTTCATGGTCTCGTCCAAGTCGAATGCCATGAACTTCATGAAGACCGTGCCGCCGCTCTTCTTCGGCGCCGTGGCGTCCTACGGCTATTCGACGCATTCCATGTACGTCTTCGGCGCCGGCATTGCCGCGGCCTGGTTCTGCTTCTTCCTCGGTGGCGAATGACCGTTCGGGTCAGTTGACCCGGACGAGGAAGTTGACCGTGAACACGGAGTTCGGCGCCATGGTCCCGAACATCTGGAAGCGCACCGCCTTCGCCGACGTGTCGGTGAAGTTGGCGTCCGCCGTCGGCGTGTAGCCGAACGTCGTGCCGTCCGACGAGAACGACGGCGAATCCGTCGTGCTCGCGAGCGACACGTAAGTGAACGTGAGTCCGCTCGCGGTCCCTGCGGTGCCGTCTCCGCGGACTCCGTCCAGATACTGGAACGGACCGCGGGCGTTGGGATAGTTCTGCTGCGCATAGAGCGGCGAGACGATCAGCGTCGTGCCTTCCGGAATGGTGTCCGACATGACCACGCTGTCGGCCGTGACCGGAAGCGTCGATGGATTGGTGACGGTCAGCGAGTACTGCACGTATCCGCCTGGGATCGATTTGGGGTTCGTCAGCCTGTTGTACGGATCGTAGATGGCCTTCGACACCTTCGAGATCGTCAGTCCCGGCGACACCGTCAGCGTTGCCGACGTGGGGTCGGCGTTTCGGACCGTGCTTCCGCCCATCGTGCCCGACAAGGCGGATGCCGCGATGGTGTTGACGTAGGTCCCGTTCGTGGTCGACGTCACGTCGGCCGAGTAGCTGCACGATGACGCTGCCCCGACGGTCGCGCCCGATACCGCGGCGGTCTGTGCACCGGCGTTCGCCGTCACCGTTCCCGCCGTGCAGGTCAGAGCGGTGGAAGGCGTCTGCGCGACCGATGTGTTCGTCGGCAGCGTGTCGGTGACGGAAGCCGCCGTGAGTGCGAGAGTAGGGTTCGGATTCGCGAGAGTCACGGTCAGGCGGCTGATCCCACCGTTGGCGATCGTCGACTGGCTGAACGCCTTCGTGACGACGGGTGTGCATTCCGCTCCGGAATACAGCCTGCCCGGCACGTTGGTCGAAGCGTATGCGATGTCGACGACCCCTGCGCCACCTGCCGTGGCGCCGTAGTTGGTGCCGTACGACGAGCTGGCCGTCGTCGTGCCGGCCGAACCACCGGAGACGTTCGTGGAGAGCGTCACGTTCGACACGACTACGCCCCCTCCGCCACCACCCCCCGGGCCGTGGCTCGACCCGCCGCCCGAGTTCGAGATCCCGTTCCCGCCGCGCGCGTGCGCGACCACCGAGCCGGTGCGCGTCAGTGCGAACAGCTGGATGCTGCCGCCAGCCCCGCCTCCTCCCGTCGCGTCGTTCGTGCTCGACGAGACGAACGTCCCGCCGTTGGCGCTGATCGTGCCGCTGCCTGTGACGTCCCCCGCGCGGATCATCACGATCCCACCGCCGGGAGCGCCCGAGGCTTCGCCCGTGTCGTTGTTCATGCTGCCGGCGCCACCGCCGCCGCCCATGAAGATGTCGGCCTTGCCGACGTTCGGCATGACGAAGCCGCCCAGACCTCCGGACTGCGAACAGCCGCCGTTGGCGAGGGTGAAGTTGTAATTCGCGCACCAGGCGTAACCTCCCTGGCCACCGGCGCCGCCGTTGGCTCCGCCGCCGCCGCCCGAGTTCTGCTCGTTCGTCGTCGGTGCGCCGTCCGTGCCTCCGCCCCCGGCATTGCCCGGAGCCCCGCGCGCTCCCGATAGCAGGCCTGCGAGCTCCGTCGCGGCCTGCTGGGTTACGCTCGTGCCGTCGTACGTCCTGTACGGCGTTCCGCCTACGCCTTCCCCCTTCGAGCCATGGGCTCCATTGGCGGACTGGCTCGTCGCGTAGTCCGTGGCGGCGCCGCTCCCCGAAGCGGAGTTTCGGCCGCCGCCGCCACGGAAGCCCGCCGCGTCGACGTTGATCCCGCCGCCGGAGAACGCCAGTTCGCTGGCGACGTCGAATGCGACGACGCCCCCCGTCGTTCCGTTCCACTTGGGAGCGCTGACGGTGCCCACCACCGTGGCGTTTCGGAACTGGGGAACCTTGATGACCTGGAAGCGCGAGCGTGCCGTGTTCGACGTGGCGCTCGCGTTTCCAGTGCTGTAGCTGTTCGTCAGCGTCGTCACGGTGAGAGTGCCGCCAGCGGACGACACGCTGTTCACGGCACGAACGTACTCGTAGTTGCCGGCGTTGCCGAGGCCGCTGTAGCCACGGCCGCTTCCGCTTCCGCCGTACGCGGTAGAGTTCGTGCTGTTGATCGTGGCACCCTGCACCTGCATGATCAGCAGCAGATCGCCTGCGGCGATCCCCGAGACGAGGCCCCTCGAGTCCGCTGCGCCCATCGTGATGGAGGCGCCTCCGGCCGTGGCGCTCCCCGAACCGGGGAAGTAGGTGTTCACGATGCTGGAACCGAGGGTGACGTCCCCGTCCCTCGATGGAACCGAGCAGAGCGTCGGTATCGCCTCGACCGCGCAGAGCGGTACGAGCGAAGACAGCGCCGCAATGGCGCCCAGGAGGCTGAGACGGCGCATCAGCGGCGCCTCGCCAGGCCGAGATTTTCTTCGTTGAACTTCATACGAAGCGTGATCCATGGTCCCTTGACGGTAGCCTGCGCACCGGAGAAGTCCCTGTCACGGAAGCCCGTGAGGTTGTATCCGAGCGAAACCCAGCTGTTCTTGATCGGCGAGACGCCGATCGTCGGCCCGACGCTGAACAGGGTGGTGCCGGCGCTCCACGAGCGCCGTGCGCCCGCCTGGATGCCGACGTCCAGCCACCGCGTCACGTCGTGACGCGCTTCGAGGGACACCATGTCGGTGTATCCGCCGAAGCGCTGTCCGTCGAAGGTCTGCGTCGACCACTTCGCGCCGTAGTAGAACGAGAGCTGGGTGCGCGAGGCCTGCTCCTCGCTCCCACCGATCAGCCAGTTCAGCGCGAAGTTGTTCACGAAGCGCAGCGCGGTGGCGTTCTGCGAGGTCGCCGCGACCGGGCCGAACTCGCCGTTCTCGGCGAGCGACGCGATCGTGTTCTGCGACACGGGCAGCGCGTAGGGCTGCGGAGTCCCGAGACCCAGCTGGATGCGGTCGTAGACCGTCTCCAGCTTGTTCAGGATCTGGACGCGCGAAGTCGGCGAACGCAGCGCGATCGAGAACGCCGCGTCGCCATGCTCGACACGGCCACCGTCGTACTGGTTCAGCAGGTAGCCGTTGGCCGACCCACCCCAGACCCTGCCCTCGTCCAGCTGATGGACGAGGCCGGTCGAGAGGCCGAAGCGCTCGTTGCTGCCGAGACGCGCTTCTGCCCGACCGGTCCAGCTGGTCTTCTCGGACTGACGAGCTAGACCGGCCGAAAGGCTGGTGTAGTCGCCGTCCAGACGGCCGTTGTCGATCCGGCCGCCGAGCGTCGGCGTGTTCAGCGGATTGACCAGGTCGGGCTGGACCTTGCCGCCGATCGTGCGCTGCGAGTCGACCGACAGGTCCGAGCTCCAGTTCTTGCCCATACGGAACGTCTGACGAGCTCCGAACGCGCCGAAGGTGCGATCGCCGTTCTCGCCGATGGCCGACTTGTTGAACGAGCTGCTGATGGTGCCGCCGGTCCAGGGGGTCACTTCCGCTCCGATGCGCGTGTTCGAACCCGTCACGCCGGCGCCCGTCGCGATCTCGTGATCGACGATCGCGCGCACCGAACGCGACACGGCGTAGCTGGCACCGACGCGATATCTGGAGGGCGTCGCGAGGGTCTCGTCGCCGGCGATGGCGATGGCCGCTTCGCCGGTGACGATGAGCCTGTTGTCCAGGAACCCGCGCTGCGCAGTCGTGCCGACCTGAGTCGTGCCGACTTCCGGGCCCGCCGTCCCGCGTTCACGCACGTGCTGAAGGCTCGCGGTGACGTCGGTGTTCGACGCCAGCTTCGCGCGTCCTTCGACCTTCACGGCGCGGCGACGCGCGTCGGAGGTCAGGTCCTCGAGCTGATACGCGGTCGCCGCGACGTCGATCCCTTCGCGCACTCGGACGGCCGCATCGACGCCGGACTTGCGGAAGCCCGCATCGACCGCGTTGGTCTGACCCACGCCGAACGAGAGCGTCTGCTCGCGGACGTATCCACGCGCCTCCACGTTCGCGGTGCGGTGCTGTACCTCCGCGATGTATGCATGACCGTCGACGCCACCACCCGACGAGTAGCCTGCCTCGGCACGCACCCGGGTGGACGAGTTGAGCTGCAGCGTAGCGTCCACCGTGCCCATGCGGGTCCGGCGATCGTCGTCGTTCTGCAGAGCCGTTCCCCCCACGACGACCTTCGAGCCGACCTGCTGGGTACCGCGGACGCCCGCGACCATTCGGCCCTGCGAGGTACCGATGGTCTCGTAGTCGACGACCATGAACACGTTGTTGAGGTTCGAGTCGCGCGAGCCCAGCGGCGACCGCAGCGTGATCGTGCCGCGGGCGTAGTCGACGTCGTAGTCGATGAAGCGAACGAGATCCTTCGAGTCCACGATCAGTTCCGGGCGGAAGCGGTCGCGCGTCTCGATGCGCACGCGCTCGGTGTTCAGCACCAGATCGCGGCGGCCCAGCTGGTACGGACCGCTCAGGCCCTGGCCTTGGATCTCGTCGCGTTCGTGACGGAACGGAGTCGAAGCGACGAAGGCCGTGAGACCCGTCTTCTGCGAGCGGTACTCGGTCTTGCCGCCCGTGAGCGTACGCTGGTACTGGCCGAGCTCGGTGTCGTTGATCGACGTCGAGAAGTCGCCGAACAGCGCGTAGAACTGCTTGGTCTCGACCTTGACGAACATGTTCTCGGTCGACTGCGCGTCGTAGCCCTGCTGCGCGTTGTCCCCGTACAGCGTGTAGTAGGCCTCCGGGTCGATTGTGGTCAGGATCGACTGGCGACGCTGGCGATCGGACTTCTTGTCCGAATCGTAGGCCAGCGTGAGCAGCCACTTACCCTTCACGCGACCCTTGGCGTACAGCTTGACCTGTCCGTCGATCTCGTCGGTGTTGCCGGGGTTCTTGCCGAGGCTCTCGGCCTGCCGAGCCAGCGTCGTGTAGCCCGCCGAACCGGCGGCGAAGCCCACGACGACCCAGTCCTGCTTGCCGGGCGACAGCCATGCGCGCATCTGGTCACGTCGGTCCAGGACGCTGTTGTTGCTCTGCAGCGTTCCGACGCCACGCATCGCGTCGCGCAGGTGGAGGTCCAGACGGACCTCTCCGGTCTGCGTCGTCGGAGCGAGTTCGACGTAGGCGATGCCGTCGTCGCCCTCGACGCGCCATGCCGACGTGCTCGGCGCGTTCTGCGAGACGAGCTGCGAGTTGCGACGGTTCTGCTGAGCGTCCGCGGTCTGATATGGAGCCGACACGTCGAGCGTGCCTCCGACGCCTGCGCGGACCGGACGGCCTTCGCGGTCGACGATCCGGATCGCAATCACCGGATTGGTGTTGCCGTCGGCGACCAGCTTCGACTTGTCGAGGAGGATCGTGGCGTGGTCGGCGGCGTTCACGTAGCTGACGTCACGCGTCAGCGTCTCCTTGGAGCCGTCCTGGTGGACGACGGTGATCGCGATCGTGTTCGCGCCGTCCTTGAGCGGCACGCCGGTCCACGTGTCGACCGCAGCGGTCTTGTCCGGATTGAAGGTCGAGGCGTCCTGGTTCAGCGCGTCGACGGCCTGGCCGTTGACGCGGATGACTACCTTGTCCTGGGGTGCGCGAGCCAGCACGATCCGCTGCGACGGAGCACGCGGGTTGTGCCCTTCGGCCGGGAAGAGGATCTCGGCCTTTCCGGTGGCACGCTCGATCCAGTTGACGCCCGCGCCCGCCGCGATGGCTGACTCGTCGGTCACCGGCTTGATCGACTGTTCGCCTGCCGGAGCGGTCACGACGATCGGACCGGTCGGCGCGACCGACGTCTGCGGAACGATCGGTGCCGTCCCGATGCTCTGACGGGTCACGACCGCCTGAGGATCCGTGCCGTCGCGACCGCCCGTGATGGTCGGCGCACCCATCGTGGACACGACCTGACGGGTGGCCAGGATGGACTCAGGCGCGACCGCGCCCTCGTCGCGGTCCAGATAGAAGTCGGCGCGCCACAGGGCACCGCCGCGCGCGTCGACGAACTGCGAAAGGCCGTTGCCTCCGCGGGCGACGTTGTCGCCGCACTTCGAGACGTGGAACCCCTTGGGGATCGAGTTGCGGTCGATCTGCGCGACGTGCAGTCCCGGCCGCACGTTCTCGATGTGGTACTGGCCGAGCTCGTCGGTCATCACGTACGTGCCGTCCTCCAGGAGGACGCGAACGTTCGGGACGGCGCGGGCCTCCTTGGAGGTCGCCAGGCACGAGTCCGACACCACGCGGCCGATGATGGTCACCGCATCGGAGAAGAGGCCCCCGTCGATGCGCGTGCCCACCTTCGCGACGTTCGAACGCAGACTGCCGGCGCGTACGCTGACGGCGTTGACCGCGTCGCCGATCGGCGTGTTCGAAGTGACGAGTGCGACGTATGTCAGCGAATACGATCCTGCCGCCTTCAGCGCCGGAAGGATCGTCGACATGGTCACTCCGTCCCTGGCCACCGAAGGATCGGCGACCTTGACGCCGTTCACCTTCAGCGAGCCGGTCTGGTAGCGCAGACCCTGCGGCATGACGTCGACCAGCGTCGGGCGCACCGAGCCGACCTCGCCGCGGTTCTCGACCGTGACGCGGTACTGGAGGTAGTCCCCGGGGGTCGCTACGTCGTTCGAGACCTGCTTCGTCACGACCAGTCCGCCACCGATCGGATCGACGGGTACGTCGACGTTGAAGGCGGACAGCGTCGGGATCGTGAACGGGTTGCCGTACGACGCATCGGTGACCATCACAGCGCGTCCCCCGATGACCCGCTTGTCCGCGTAGTCGGAAGGCGCGGTCGCGCTCGGGAAGGCGGTGCCCTTCAGGTCGTCCACGACCAGACGGTACGTGCCGGGCGCGACGATCGGGAACGAGTAGCCTCCGGTCGGTACCGCGTAGCTTCGTCCCGCCTCGTCCTTCGTGGTCGCTCCTACCGTCACGGTCGCGGGATAAGCCGACGTGCCGTCGAGGCCGAAGACCTTCGCGGGCGCACCGGTCGTCGCATCCACCAGCGACACGCGGCCGCCTTCGACGACCTTCTCGGTCGAGCTGTCGAACACGACGTTGTATGGCGTGGTAGCGATCTGGTCGCTGACCGGGAACGTCCCGCCGTTGTACGTGCCTGAGAGCCCCGACATTCCGTCGATGGGCAGGACGCACGCGTCCGTCGCGCCGCCGGGAAGCGAAGTGTTGAGCACGGCGGCGAACATGCCGGTATCTGCACCGGTCTCGATCGCTACGAGCTGGACCGAACGTCCGCCTTCGACGACCGTGACCTGGATGGACTCGCGCACTGCGCGGTCCTTGTTTGCGGTCGCGTCGCGGACCATCACGTAGAGGGGCACTCCCGGCGCGGCTGCAAGAGCCGGCACCAGCGAAAGCGTCTGTTCGCCGTTGGTGCCGCATCCTCCGGCGACTGCCGCGGTCAGGGCTCCCGGACCCACGCCAGCGACGTAGAAGTCGATGGTCGGCGGGGTCGCATCGAGGACCGGAGTCACGACGGTGTTGGATGCGATCTCGAGATTCACTCCGCCGGCGTCGTACGAGACGGATGCGGTGTTGACGATCTCCCTCGTCTGCGCCGCAGCAGGGACCGCCGCGCACACGGCAACGATGGCGCCGATGGCGCAGCGCTGCCTGAGCGTCGTCTTTCCCTTCTTCAGATCCATCGCGACGATTTCCGCATCCTCGAGCTGTTGATCGACGTCCCTCATGGTCCGTCTGCCTCATTCCGTCGGCTCACCCCGGTGTCGGGCGCCCTAGCGCCTTTCCCCTGCCAACGGATCACTCCCCGGACACTTCCGGACATCCACAAGGAGAGGGCCACGCCGCGCTTGAAGCGACGCGGCCCCGCCTTGCAGTTCTTCCGAGGCGCCTCCCGCAGGAGGCGCCTTCGGGATCAGCGCACCGTGACGCGGAAGCGTGCGGTGCGCGACTGGCCTGCCGGCAGGCTCGCCAGCGTCGCGGTGAACACGTCGGCCGCCACGGCCGAGTCGCCTGCCGCACCACCGTTGGTGGTCGTCTGGTCGCAGGTCACGCCAGCGCCCAGCGGCGTGGTCAGGCCTCCGACGCGACCGGTTCCGGTCGAGTAGGCAACCTGAGTCGCCGGGAAGGCGTCGCGGAACACGACGTTCGTCGCGTCGACGGTGCCGGTGTTGGTCGCGATCAGGCAGTACTCGATGAGCGCGCCCGGGATCGCCTTCGGGTTGGTGGTCCCGTTCGACGGATCGCTGATCACGATCGCCTGCTTGGCCAGGGTCACGACAGCGGAGACGATCGTGTACTGGTCGCGCGACGAGAACTTGCCGTCGCGCAGCGCGTCGTTGAAGCCCGCGCCGTCGGCCCAGACCGTGTCGACGACCGTGGGGCTGTCGACGCCGGTGCTCTCGACAGTCGCGGCGCCTGCGGTGCCGACTGCACCCGATTCGGCCGAGGTGCCGGTCAGGATGATCGCAGCCACGCCGCCGTTCGCGGTGCCGGCCGGGATGTCGGCGAGCACGAGCACGTTGCGCGTCGCGTCCGGATCGACCTCGTCGAGGAAGGTCACGAGCGTGTCGGTTCCGACCGTGTAGAGGCCGTCGTTGTTGACGTCGATCGCATAGCGGATGTTCGTCACGTCGAAGCTGTCGGTCCCGCCGAACGGAGCCGCGCCGCCGACCTGGTTCACGGCCGACAGCAGGATGTCGATCTTGGCGTTCGACGTGTTGCTGACCGTGAAGCGGGTCACCTGGGTGAGTGCGCCGCCGACCGTCTGGGTCGCGGTGCCGCCCACTTCGGCGACGGTCAGGTTGATCTTGCGATCGACCAGGAACGATGCCTGATTGGACGTGATCGTGCCGGGCTGCTGGACCCCGCCAGTGGCGTACGTCAGAGTGGCCGTGTTGTTGACCTGCTGCCCAGCGACGATGCCCTCGGCGAACGCCGCTGCGGCGCTGGCTACGGCAAGGACCGATGCGGCAGCCGCCAGGAGCAGCTTCATGTTTCGCATGTGATTTAGACCCCTTGTTGCCAGTACCGTTCTGCGGAGGCTGGACTTTTTTGAAGAAGACCGCGCCCCGTCCGGACACGACCAGACCCTCGCAGTCGTCGCCGACTACGAGGGGTATTCTAGCGTCTTACTGGAGGACCCCCCGATACGACACGTTACCCGAAGCGCCGGGGGCCAGTGGCCCCGCGACGGTCCAGCGGACGTTCGTCACGTCCGAGAACTGAGCGGCGCGCGATGCGCCGTTCGCCGACCGCACGGTCTGACCCGTCAGTCGTCCGAATGTCTTGCCGCCGTCGATCGAGACGAGCGGTTCCGGGCTGTTCTGCCCGGGACCTGCGTAGCGCACGCCCGCAGGCACGGCATTCGCGATCTGGAGGTTCGTCGCGGCCTGGCGGCCTGCGTTGCGGAACGTCATCACGTACACGGCGACGTTGCCGGGCGTGATCGTCCCCGCCGGAGCGAGGGTCGTCGTGCGGGTGCCGTCGGAGGCCACGCGTACGCTCTCCTTGAGAACCCTGTTCTCGAGGCTGACCTGCGCCGAAGCAGGTGCCGTCGCGGCGATGGCTGCGGCGGCGAGAGCGATCATCGTGAGCTTCATTTGCATTCCTTCATAGTTAACATGCTGGAACCATACTGGATCCAGACCGTTCTATGCCGTCCGAACTTCGTGTATCGTTTTTGTAGCCCATGTCATCACGACATGTCCAGTCCCGATCCACGATCTTCTATGCGGCATTTCCAATATCTGTGTACGCAGTTCCACAGCCTATCTTCTCCGTGTCCTGAACGGATGACAGGGAATGATTGCCGTCAGGTAAATCGATACTGGGCATCCGCGCACGGCGGGTTTGCGCCCCGGCGTTAACCCGCACGTGGTGGGACGGCCGCCCCTGCGGCGTCCGTTCCTGCGGACTCCGTGCGCAGGTCTTCTCCATTAGTCCGATTCAGCGGACGAACACTCAGTTCGGGGAGGACACGCGTCCAAATCCGCCGACGTCGCCTCCACGAGACGTCCGTGGAGCGTCCTGCTGGGACGCGGTCTGCTGCGCGACGCGCCGCACCCTTCCGGACCAGTCGTTGGGACGTACCGCCTGGAAGGCGCTCGCGCGCCCGTCGTCCGACACGACGTCCGGGATGTTCGCGCCTGCGCCGACCAGCGTCAGCGTGCCCTTCGGGCGCTGCGGCATGGCGACGTCCACGACCGACCCACCGATCTGCGTCTGCCTCACGTCGGACGCCGGCATCAGAGGACTGCCGCTGGAAGGCGCGTTGTATCCGGCCAGCATGATGGGACGCGGGTTCTCTGTCGACGCCGTGGACGACCCGCCCGGCGTCCTTCCGCAGTTCAGGTATCCGCTGGGCGCGGCCGAGATTCGCAGGTAGTTGTTCCACACCTTGCACCCGTACCACGCGCGACGCGCCGGATTCTTCTTGTTGTGGTAGCTCATCACCGCGTCCTTCCATGACCCGGCCTGAGTCGCCAGCGAGATGAGGAAGCTGGCACCGTACTGGACGTTCGTGTTCGGATCCAGCAGGTCCGTCATCCTCGGGAACTTCATCCCGTGGTACTTCAGGTTGACCTGCATGCAGCCGACGTCGATCGACTGCACCCCGCGCGACCAGTTCGCCGAGATGACGTTGGCCATGTCCTGGTAGCCGTTCGCGAAGTAGGATCGTCCCGCGATGTTCATCGCGAATGGGTTCGGCCTTCCGTTCAGCGCCGACTCGGTCACCGCGATCGCCATCAGGAGACCGCGGGGGATGTTCCTCGACGATTCGGTACGGGCGATCAGCGACGCGCAGTCCGCGGCCTGAGCCGATGCCTGCGACGGCACCATGGCCATCCCCGCGACTAGCGCGAACAATGTCGTTGCGACGAGCTTCAAGACGTTCCCCCGGTCTTCACTTCAAACCTGCGTGGATCTTGATACGCGAAAGCAGACCGGTCTGTCGAGAAGTTCCGTCGGTGGTCGACAGCGCGATCCGCAGCGCCTCCTTAGTGCCGACCACCACGCACAGCTTCTTCGCGCGCGTGACGCCCGTGTACAGCAGGTTGCGCTTCAGCATCTTGTAGTGGCTGGTGGTCAGGGGGATCACGACCACGTCGTATTCGGACCCCTGGCTCTTGTGGATCGTCAGTGCGTACGCCAGCGCCACGTTGAGCCAGTAGTTGCGGTCGAGCTTCAGGTCCTTCTTGGAGCACCGGACCTCCAGGAACGCACCGGCCTTCTCGTCCGGATACGCATCCACGACCACGCCCACGTCGCCGTTGTAGACGTCGACAGAGCCGTCGTCGCCATTGCCATAGGCCGTCCTGTTGCAGATGACGCGATCGTTGAGGCGTGCCTTCTGGCCGTTCGCGATCGAGACGGGCGATCCGTTGTGTCCGCCGCTGCCGATCGTCATGTCCGGACGCGGATTGATCGCCTTCTGCAGATCCTCGTTCAGCGAGTACGTCCCGACGGCCGAGTTCTTGCCCGGCGACAGGACCTGGATCCTGTCGGGGTCGTAGCCCAGCTTGGGCAGGTCGGTCGATACCATCTTCACGATGCGGGCCGCCGCCTCCACCGGGTTCTTCAGCTCGATGAACACGAACGCCGACTTGCCCGGATCCGACATGTCCGGCATCTCGCCGGCGTTGATCCGGGCGGCACCGAGTGCGATCGCCGATCCCGGACCCGTCCTGTGGATGATCGTAAACCGGGTGACCGGGCAGATCTTCGACTGGATGATGTCGTGCAGGACGCGTCCGGCGTCCACGGACGGCAGCTGGTTCGCGTCGCCGACGATGATGACCCGCGTGTCCTTGGGCGAGATCGCCTGGAAGAACGCGTCGGCCATGCGGGTGTCGACCATCGACCACTCGTCCGCGATCACGACCTCTACGTCGAAGGGATTGTCGGCGTTCTGCCGGAAGCCGCCCGGATTCTCGTGGTCCCGTCCCAGCGCCATGTGCATCGTCGAGGCCTCGTGACCGGTGCTCTCGGTCATCCGGTCCTGGGCCTTGCCCGTCGGAGCCATCAGCTTGATCCTGATGTTGATGCCCGATGCGACGGCGATGCGCTTCAGCGTGTCGATGATCGCGTTGATCGTCGTCGTCTTCCCGGTTCCCGGTCCGCCGGTCACCACGGACAGGGGCTCCATGACTCCGGCCTCCACCGCGGCGTACTGCTCGTCGGTGAGGTTGAACTTCTCCTTGACCGTCTGGAGGATGCGCATGACGGCCATCGCGTCGTACCCGGACGGCGGTTCCGCTCGAGAGAGCCTCACCAGCGTCTTGGCCAGACGGTTCTCTCGCATCGAGGTGCGGCGCGTCTGCACGAGGCCGTTCGGCGACATGACCAGATCGTTCTTCTCGATCTCGCGGAGGAGGATCTCCTGCAGGGCGCCCCGATCGCCGAACGAAAGGAGGGTCGACGCCTCGTCGACGAGCTGGGCCTTGCTGAGTCCGGTGTGTCCCTCCTTGCCGGCCATGTCGAGGGCGTGCCCCAGGCCGACAGCCAGCCGCTGCGGCGAGTCGGCGCGGAACACGCCGGCCTTCTGGGCCAGCCGATCGGCTGTCAGGAAGCCGATGCCGTCCACCTCCCTGGTCAGACGGTAGGGGTCGGTGAGGATCACGGACTCGATGTCCGGGATCGCCTCGCGCAGCTTCTTGCGGGTCTGCTCGCCGACGTCGAGTTCGGCGAGCATGGCGTTCGTCATGTTCTCGGCCTGGCTCGAGAGCCACGTGTCGACGACGATCTTGGCCTTCTTGGTCCCGAGGATCTCCGAGATGAGCTCGCCGGGATCGCCGCGGTTGAGGACCGAGATGAGGTCCGTGCCGAGGGAGTCGACCAGCTTCTGGGCACCCTTCGCGCCGAGACCCTTGAAGGCCTTCCCCGACAGGATCTTCGCGACGCCCTTGGCGCTCGTCGTCGGGCGTCGGATGACGTCGCGGCCCACGAAGTGCTTGCCGAAGCGCTGGTGGAAGCCCTGCTTCCCGTGGACGCGCACCTGGTCGTTCTTCTGCAGCTCGGCCATCTTGTTGCCGTTCGAGAACTGCCTCACGGTCTGGACGCTCTTGTCGTCGAGTTCGACGTCGAAGACCCGCATGCTCCCGTTGGGGGAGTCGTACACGATCTTCCGGACCTTGCCCTCGAGCATCGTCTCCTGTCCCTCTGAGACAGGCAGGGGGAGGCTGGGCATCAGTCCTTCCATGCTCGGAATCTTCCTTTTCGTCTGAGCGAACGCGCAGGCTACAGCCCCGCGACGCTTCCTGCATCACTTATTTTCTCCTTTCGTTCCGGCTCCCCAGCGCCCATACCGTTGGCGAAATTGTGTGCTGACAATCCGTCCCCGGTGGTCTAGTCTCCGTGGACAGGTATCAATCCGATGGGGGATAGAAGAATGGCCGAAGCTGATGTCGTACGGGCGATGGACCGTGGTCCGATCATGTCGATCGACGAGGCGAAGGATCTCGAGAAGCGCCAGGCGGCGGGCTGCGACTACTACGCGGTCTTCCTGAAGAACGAGGCCACCGACGAGATCATCCGCGTCCGCACGCCCGTCCACAAGCTCGACGGCGATCGTCGTCCCATCATGGACGGCGACAAGAAGGTCGCACGCAACGCCCACGAGGTCGCTCTCGACGTCTGGGCGGCATACGGCGCCGACGAGCATACGCTCGAGATGGTCCTCCGCGGCGGTCTCGTCGTGGCGACGCCCGCTTCCATCGCGAACGAGATCGCGATGAAGCGCATCGCGACGGCGGAATAGGTCCGTGGTGCCGCGGGTCCGGCGCACGGGCGCCATCATGTATCTGGTCATGCTGGCGTTCGTCGCCTTCGTGATCGGCGACACGCTGAAGCAGACGATGACGGTCATCGCGGTGCTGGGCTGGATCACCGTCGCGGCGCTCGCCGTGTACATGGTCCTCTTCAAGGGCGTGAAGTTCACGCTGTTCAAGGACGATGCCGCGCGGCAGACCGACGTCACGTCCTTCCAGGACGGGGACAAGGTCGTGACCGCGCTGGATCCGCGCAGCGGGGATCGCACGATCCTCGTCGAGGCGTCCGAGGACAGCACCGTCGTCGTGCAGAGGAACTGAGCGGTCCCATAGGGCCGCTCTTGACGTTTTTGGGGGGAATGTACGTGTTGAGAGGGATTAGGCTGTTCTTCGCCGGGCTCATGCTCGCGTTGGGCATGATGGCGATGGCGCCGACCGCCTTCGCGCAGACGACGTCTCCGACGACGCCTGCACCTGCGCTGACTCCTGCCGAACAGGCATGGCAGACCATCCGTGACGCGGCGGGGGCCACCTTCGGGCAGGAGAACGACGACAACACGAAGAAGAGCCTCGCTCAGTGGGACGCGGCCTTCTCGGGCAACGACTGCTGGGGCTGTCGTCTGTTCGGCGTCATGGCCGAGGTCGCCATGGAGAAGGGCCAGCAGGGCTCCGATCTCTTCTCCGCCTCCGCCATCAGCGCCGTCTCGGCCTTCATGGCGCTCTGGGTCACCTGGCAGCTGTTCCTGATGCTGAGCGTCAGCCATGCCAACAGCCCGGCCCAGAGCATCGACACCATCTTCAACAGGCTCATCGTCATGATGGTGGTCCTGTTCCTGCTGAGCTCGAACCGACCCTACACCTACATCATGCAGGGGGTGCTCACGTCCCTCGGAGACATAATGGCGGCGGCCTCCGGACTCGTCGGCGGCGCTCAGACCTGCGTCGGCAGCGGCGGGTCCTCCGAACGCTTCATCACGCAGGGCACCGGTCTCCTGTGCGCCGTCCACAAGCAGATGAGCCACGGCATGGCGCTAGGCGCCTGGATGATCGACGGTGCCACGTTCAACATCTTCACCGGCGAGTACGACATCCTCCGCATCATCGGCGGGGCCATCATCTTCGCGGTCTTCGGCTTCATGCTGATCATCATGCCGTTCCGGTTCTTCGATGCGCTCGTGCGCATCGCGACCGTGGCGGTCATCATGCCGATCGTGATCCTCGCCTATCTGTTCAAGCCCACCAGGGGCGCCGTCAAGCAGGCCGCGACGTCTCTGCTCGCGGCCGCGCTGACGTTCCTGTTCACGGCGATCGCCGTGGCCATCGCGATGGCGGTCTTCGAGAGGATCACGGCTCCGATCTTCGTGAACGTGTCCGGCGGCGGCTACGACAACGGCCAGAAGAACGCGATCGGTCCGATGTCGGGTCCCGACTTCATGATCCTGATCGCCACGGCCCTCGGCATGGCGACCATGATCCTGCAGGCGGGCAATCTCGCACAGGAGTTCGCCGGGTTCCAGGGTCAGATGGGCAGCGCAGGCGCTGCTGGTGCCGCTGCGGCGACCGGCGTGGTCATGCTCGGAGCGAAGGCCGCCGGCGGCGTCGCCGGGTCGGCCGTCACCGGCGCGGCGGGCAAGGCGGGGGGCATGGTCCCCTCGCCGAGCACTCCGACCCCTCCCGCGCCACCGGGTCCACCTCCCGCGGCACCGACAGGGGGCTCTGTCCCGACCTGAGGCAGAAGGCGCTGACGCACGAAGGGGGCGGCATCCAACCGGATGCCGCCCCCTTCTTCGTTTCGTCTATGACGGGCCTCCTGCGTGCCTTCAGGGCATCAGAACGGCACGTCCTCATCGTCCGCGTACATCACCGGAGCTCCCGACCCCGCACCGCCCGGCGTCGACCCGAGCGCGGACGCGTTCGAGACGGGCAGCACGACGGGCACGATCTCGTATTCCGCACCTGCGGGACGCTCGATGATACCGAGGTCGGCCAGGAAGACGGACGGCAGCGAAGGCTGCTTGTCCTTGCCCTTGTTGAACCGGGTCTCCGAGCGCGTGATGCACAGGCGCTGGCGCGCGCGCGTGATTGCCACGTACCCCAGACGACGCTCCTCCTCGATGTCCTCGCCGTTCTTCAGGACCTGGTTGGAGGGCAGCACGCCCATCTCCCAGGCCGGCAGGTAGACGTTGAAGAACTCGAGGCCCTTCGCGGCATGGATCGTCCCGATCCATACGCCCTTGCCCTCGTCCCGGCGGTTCGCCTCGGTGAGTCCGAGGTGGTCGAGGAACTCGTGGAGGGTCTTGCCTTCCGCGATGTTCTTGAGGTCCGCGAGATTGTTAAGACGGGTCGTGAGGGCCTCGACGTCCTCCTTGACGTTGTTGGCCTCGGCCTCCGCCAGATCGTCCTGGATCGCCTGTCCGTAGCCAGTCTCGTTCACGATACGGTCGACGATGTATTCGGCGCCGATCTCGTTGCCGGCCTTGTCCCGTCCGTGCATCGCGTCGGCGGCCAGGTCGACGATGAAGCGGGCGAAGGTCGCGACGGGTTCGCGGGCGGGCTCCGACAGGATCCCCCCGATCGCCATGCGGTATGCGGCGTCCGTGATGTCCGTGCGCATTCGCTTGGCCGCCTGGTCGATGTCCTCGATCGCCTGAGGACCGACGTTGCGCTTCGGTGCCGCGATCGCCCGCTCGAACGCCATGCGGTCGTGCGCGTTGGCCACGAGCCGCAGGTACGCCGAGACGTCCTTGATCTCCTGACGGTCCTGGAACTTCTTGCCGCCGGACAGGGTGTACCGGATGCCCTCGTGGTTGAGCGCCTGCTCGATCAGGTTCAGTGCATGGCTCGCACGCACGAGGACCGCGATCTGCTCCCTGGGCACGCCGGCGGCGATGTCCGCCTTGATCCGCGATACGATCCACTCCGCCTCGGCGAACGGATTGTCGAACACGTTGGTGTCGATGAGGTCCCCCTCGTCGTCGAACGTATAGAGGTTCTTGCCGATGCGCTTCGAGTTGAAGGCGATCAGCCGGTTCGCCGCGTCGAGGATGTTCTGCGTCGATCGGAAGTTCTGCTCCATCCGCACCGGGTGGGCGTCCCACCGTTCGCAGAACTCGAGGATGTTCTCGATCAGCGCGTAGCGCCACGTGTAGACCAGCTGGTCCTCGTCCCCCACGACCGTCAGGTTGCGGTTGTCGCCCATGATCAGGCGCAGGAGCTCCTCCTGCCGCGCGTCGGTGTCCTGGTACTCGTCGACGAGCACGTACTTGAACCGCTGACGGATCTCCTTCCTGACCGTCTCGCTCTCCTTCAGGAGGGTGACCATGTCGGTGATGAGATCCGAGAAGTCCTTGACGTTGTCCAGCTCCTTCTGGGCCTGGTACAGCTCGCAGACCCGGCGCACCTCGGGTGCGAACGTCTCCCAGCGCGCATCGGTCATGGTGCTGTCCGACGTCTTCTCGTCGTAGGCGTTGAGGACGCCCTTGATGAAGTCCGCCTCCGGCGGCGCACCGAACTCCGCCTTGTAGACGTTGCGCATCATCTTCTTGATGTCGTCCTCGGCGAGGATCGTCCAGTCGGTCTTCCAGCCGATCTCGCCGCCGTAGTCGCGCACCATTCGGGCGCAGAAGGCGTGGAACGTCGTGGCCTGGACTGAGACGGCGTCGAGCTCCAGAAGCGCCGCGATGCGGTCCTTCATCTCCTTGGCGGCCTTGTTGGTGAAGGTCATCGCCAGGATCTCGCTCGGCATGGCCATGCCCGCGGTCACCAGCAGCGCGATGCGGACGGTGAGCATGCGGGTCTTGCCGGTCCCCGCGCCGGCCAGGACGAGCAGCGGCCTGTCGTCGAAGGTCGCTGCTTCGAACTGCGAAGGCGTCAGGCCCTGCACCAGCCTCGCGAGGCGTTCCTGGTTGGCCGTGGGCGTCGACGTCTCGAGCGCGTCCCTGACGCGGTCGGACAGCGATCCCTCGAGACCGTCGTCCATGGGCTGGTCGTCGTCCCATGCCCCGAAGTCGTCCGCGAAGTCCTCATACCGTCCGAGCATTCCGTGTCGTCCTCCGCTTCTCGCTGAAAGGGCCCCGGCGGTTCACACCGCCGAGGCCCACCAGAGAGACTTTCGTCAATGCCCGAGCAGGCGGTCTCCCGCCCTCGGAACCACGCCCCTATCAGGGGCCCTTCTGCCTTCAGGCGGCCGACGTAGCGGCTGCCGCCGCCAGAGCGTCGTCGTTGGCGATCTTCGGGGCCTCCGCCGCGTCGAACTGCTCCCAGGTCTTGCTCCAGTGGCCCTTCGAGCCGCCCTTCGAATACTCCGTCGACTTCGTCTCGAAGAAGTTGGCGTGCTCGACGGCGTTCAGCTGCGCCTGCAGCCAGCCCAGCGGGTGGTCCTCGATGTTGTAGATCGGCTCGAGGCCGAGCTGCTGCAGCCGGTAGTCCGCGGTGTAGCGGATGTAGAGCTTCATGTCGGCCGGCGTCAGGCCCTTGACCGGCCCGAGCTCGAAGGCGCGGTCGATGAACGCGTCCTCCAGCATCACGGAATCACGCGCGCCGCGCATGATGCCCTCCTTGACCTGGGCCTTGCTGATGTTCGCCTCGCGGCAGAACTCGTGGAACAGCTTGATGATGCCCTCCACGTGCAGGGTCTCGTCGCGGATCGACCAGGTGACGATCTGGCACATGCCCTTCATCTTGGCGAAGCGGCCGAAGTTCAGCAGCATGGCGAACGAGGAGAACAGGGCCAGGCCCTCGCCGAAGCCGCCGATCAGTGCGAGCGTCGTCGCGATCTCGACCGGGTCCTTCATGGTGTAGCCGGTCAGCAGGTCGTGCTTGGCGCGCATCTCCTCGACCTCGAGGAAGGCGTTGTAGTGGCTGTCGCTCAGACCCAGGGTCTCGAGCAGCAGCGAGTATGCGCGCACGTGCGTGTCCTCCATCGACGCGAACGCGCGCAGCATGCGTGCGATCTCGCCGTTGCGGAAGATGGGCTGGTACAGCGTCATGTAGTTGTTCGCGACGTCGATGTCCGACTGCGTGAACAGCTTGAGGATGTTGTCGATCAGCGACTTCTCGGCCGGCTCCAGCGTCTTGTAGTCGTTGGCGTCCATGCCCATCGGCGCCTCCTCCGGCAGCCAGTGGATCTTCTGCTGCTGGATCTGCGCCAGATCCGCCCACGGATGGGTGAACGGCTTGTAGCTGCCACTGGGGCGGCACATGGGGATGTGGGCGAGATCCGCACGCAGAGCGAACGGATCGCGGTATTCTTCTAGCTGGCCGGCTGGCATGGACATGATAGTCTCCTGGGTGTCTTGATTGATCAGTTGCGACCGGTGGAACCGAAGCCGCCCGCTCCACGTCCGCTTTCGCTCAAAGCGTCGCGAAAGTCCATAGTCGCGGTCATCACGGGAGCGATCACGAACTGCGCGATGCGGTCCCCCGCGTTGACCGTGAAGTCCTCCTGACCGAGGTTGTGGAGGATCACGCCGATCGGCCCGCGATAGTCGCTGTCGATCGTTGCCGGCGAATTGGTCACGCTGATGCCGTGCTTGAACGCAAGACCCGACCGCGGCCTGATCTGCCCTTCGAAGCCCTCCGGGATCTCGGTCGACAGGCCCGTCTGGATCAGGCTGCGCTCGCCGGGCTTCAGTACCAGCGTCTCGGCGACGTCCGCGCGCAGGTCCATTCCTGCAGCGCCAGCCGTCGCGTATTCGGGACGCAGCGCCGGATCGAAGTGCTGCGGCTTGAACACCGCGATCATCTCGAAGGGCTCGTCAGCGGCCTCCTCGATGGTCATCCCCTGGGGTTCGCGGCGCTCCTGCGAGACCAGGGTCATGATGCCCAGGGAATAGTTCGGCTGGATCATCAGCGATCCGCCCGTGTTGTTCACGACCAGGACGTCGATGGTGACGTAGGCGTCCATCGGAGGGATGGCGAACTGTCCGCTGGCACGACCGGTGTCCATGTCCTCCTGGCTCAGGCCCGCATGGACCTCGAGCAGGGCGATGGTGTAGCCGTTGCCCTGCAGCTGGATCGGCGTCGGGATGCGACGCGATTCGCCCTTGGGGATCGAGATCGGCGCCTCGATGTCCACGAGCAGGTTCATCGTGCCGTCCGGACGCATCAGCTGATCCGACTCGAACCGACGTCCGCATGCGCTCTGGAGATTGACCTTCATGGTGTCGATCATGATTCGTGCTTGATCCTAAATTCTGTTTTCTACCACGCCACCCCGGCAGGCCGGGTAGGCACTCCCTCACGCGAAGAGGGCCGGGAAGCGTCTACGCTTCCCGGCCCCCGCACGCCCGAGCCTGCTACTGGCAGGCGAGGCACTCCTCGTAGTCGGTGATCTTGTCGCCGACGAAGATCTTCTTCGGGTCGAGCGTGTTGTCCGACGACACGTCGCCGCCACCCGAGACCGTGAAGAGGTTGCCCGCGCGCTGGATCGACTGCGAACGCAGGTAGTACAGCGACTTCACGCCCAGCTCCCACGCCTTGTAGTGGAGCATCAGCAGATCCCACTTCTCGATCTCCGGCGGGATGAACAGGTTGTTCGATGCCGCCTGGTCGATGTAGGGGGTCCGGTCCGCCATGAACTCGATGATCCACCGCGGGTTGATCTCCCACGCCGTCTTGAACGTGTCGCGCACGATCTCCGGGATGTCGACCAGGTGCTGGATCGAACCGCCGTTGGCGATGATGCTCGTCCAGACCTTCTCGTTGTTCATGCCCAGGTCGTCGAGACGCCGCACGAGGTCCGGGTTGCGGATCTCGTGGTTGCCCGACAGCGTCTTGTGGTTGAAGACGTTGGCCGGGATCGGCTCGATGCCAGGCGACGCGCCGCCGGCGATGGTCGAGATCGAAGCCGTCGGCGCGATCGCGATCTTGCAGGAGAAGCGCTCCATGGCGCCGCCGTCGATGGCGTCCGGGCATGCGCCGCGTTCGACCGCTAGGTCGTACGAGGCCTTGTCCGCACGCTTGCGGATCGTCCTGAAGATCCGCATGTTCCACGACTTCGCGGGAGCCGACTCCCACGGGATGTCGCGCGACTGCAGCAGGCTGTGGAAGCCCATGACGCCCAGACCGACCGAACGCTCGCGCCATGCCGAGTAGACGGCCTTGCGCATCTCCTCGGGAGCCTTGAGGATGAAGTCGGTCATCACGTTGTCGAGGAAGCGCATGACGTCCTCGATGACCTGCTCGTCGTCCTTCCACTCGTCCCAGGTGACCAGGTTGAGCGACGTGAGGCAGCACACGGCCGAACGCTGGCGTCCGAGGTGGTCCCGGCCGGTCGGCAGGGTGATCTCGGAGCACAGGTTCGAGGTCGAGACCTTGAGGCCGATCTTCGCCTGGTGCTTCGGGATCTGCTTGTTCACGGTGTCGATGAACAGCATGTACGGCTCGCCCGTCTTGAGCCGCATCTCGACCATCTCCTGGAACAGCTCGCGGGCGTTGATCTCGCCCTGCACGCTGCCGTCCTTGGGGGACCGGAGCTTAAACATCTGGTCGCGACGCACGGCCTGCATGAAGTCGTCCGTGATGCAGACGCCGTGGTGCAGGTTGAGCGCGCGACGGTTGTAGTCGCCCGTCGGGTCGCGCAGGCGCACGAACTCGATGATCTCGGGATGCCAGACCGGCAGGTAGACCGCAGCCGAGCCGCGACGGACGCCGCCCTGGTTGATGCCCTGCGTCAGCGCGTCCTCGATCTTCATGAACGGGATGACGCCCGAGGTCTTGCCGTTGTCGCCGATCGACTCGCCGATCGAGCGCAGCTCGCCCCAGTAGGTGCCGATGCCGCCGCCACGGGCGCCCATCCAGCAGGCCTCGTCGTAGGTGCCGATGATGCCCTTGAGGCTGTCCGGCACGTGCTGCAGGAAGCACGAGATCGGCAGGCCGCGGTTCGTGCCCAGGTTCGTCAGGATCGGCGTCGCCGGCATGAACCAGTGGCGCGAGATCGCGTTGTACAGACGCTTGGCGTGCGCCTCGTCGTCCGCGCCCGCACATGCGACGCGCGCGAAGATGTGCTGAGGATCGGTCTCGCCCCGCGCATAGTAGCGCTGCTGCAGCGTCTCGAGACCCTTCTCGGTCAGGAGCGCGTTGCGCGAATAGTCGATGTCGATGACCTTGCGCCAGTCCAGCTGCTCGTCGAGCCGCGGCAGGAGCTTGTTGTCGTAGTCCTCCGGATCGTCGATCTGGGCCTGCTTGAGCGCGAGCGCCCGCTTCACCCAGAGGTGACTGTCCGGATACTTCTGGACGACCTCGTCCATGTCCGGGACCTTGTCGGCGCCAAGGCCGTCGAGGGCATGTTCCATGCTGTTCACTTTCGTTCCTTCTTGACCTCGGGCCGCTCGAAGAGCAGCACCGTCCCCTCGGAGACTCCTGGCTTGGCGGGCATGAGCCGACCGTACCAGGTCGCTCCCCCCATCTCCGCTTCCACCACGAGCACTCCCAGGCTCGACTTCTTCAACTTCGCCGGCGCCGAGACCTCGTCCTTCGGGACGTCGATCCTCGAGCGGCCGGCGACATGGCGGGTGACCCGCCCGCCCTCGTACCAGCCGAACCGGCAGCGGCTCACCGTGCCTTCTCGGTCCTGCCCTCGGCCCACGCGCGGCCGATGCCGTTCGCGAGGTCGAATTCGGTGAACGACGCCACCGGGACGAACGACTTGCCGCCGTCCGCGCTGATCTCCAGCGCATGGCCGTTTGCCTGGTCGGGCTGCACGCGGAAGTGGCGTGCGTCCACGTTCTGCCCGTTCATGGTGTAGGTCGTCGCCGGACCCTCGCCTTCGGCGTAGTTGACGAGCGCGTGCTCGCCCGACACGACTGCGCTGATGCCCTTGTCGGCGAGGATCTTCTTGATGTTCGCGAGCGCGAACGTGAAGATCTGTGCGTGCGATGCCACGTCCTCGGGCATGGGCCCGATCTTCATGGTGACCGGAACGGTCATCGTGGCGGCCCTGGGAGTGTCGTTCATGGTCGTCCTTCATGCGGCCGCTGGGGGCCATTGGGTTCGGAGTGTACGGTGCGGCCCGTCAGGACCGCGACGGAATTCTTCAGAAGGGCACGTCGTCGTCGAGCCCGTCGTCCGGATAGGACGCCGGCGCAGGCTTGCGGGGCGAATGGTCGATCCTCGGCTCTCCGCCTGCGGGACGCTCTTCGCCGCTCGACGCCACGGACATCCCGGACTTAGCGCTGCCGACCATGTTGATCAGGCCGCTGCCCCGAAGGACGATGCTGGTCGTCCATTTCGCGGGCTGACCCGCCTGGGCCGTGTTGCGGCTCTGGATCGAACCCTGAAGCTCGATCGACTGTCCCTTCTTGATCGTCTTGACGATGCCGTTCTGCAGGTAGTCGCTGTAGACGTCGATCAGGTGGGTCTGCGAGGACTCCCTGATCTCGCCGTCGACGGTGAACGTGTCGAACGTCTTCACCCTGAAGCGCGACACGGAACCGCCCTTCGGGAAGTCGACGCGCGTGACGTCGCTGTCGACCAGTCCGCTGATGATTGCCAGGTTCATTCAGAAATACTCCTTGCCCGTCCCTATTTTGGGGGGTGACGGGCCCATCCGTCAATGCTTTTTCACTTGCTGATCCGCAATGCCGGATCCCTCCTGCGTTCCACGCCGGGAACGGCGACGCCCTTCTCGACGGCCTCGTCGATCTTCTTCTGGTCCGGAGCGGACGCCGTGTACTCCTGGGGCACCTTCGATGCGTCCACGATCTCGTTCCTCCACGACACCGTAAGGGTCGCCTTCGAGCCGCTCCGACCCTGCTCGGTCAGCGACGACATCAGCGGTTCGCCCTCGGTACGCTCCGCGTCGTGCGCTTCGATTCGCGCCAGCAGTCGCGCCGTGATCAGAGGCCTCAGCTTCTTGTCCAGCTTCGCGATGCCCTCGTCCACGGGCTTGCAGAGCGCCGTCAGGGCCGTCAGCGTGGCCTTCGCACCGTCCACGACCTCCTGGCGGATCTCGTCCACGCGGTCCTCGTGCAGCCCGATGGCCGCGAGCAGATCGTATGCGTTCTTCGCCGAGTCGTCGTCCAGGACGTCCGGGATCCGCGCCAGATTGCCGACGAGAGCCTTGGCCGACGCGGCAAGCTCTGAGACCCGTTCGGCCTTGTCCCTGGCGATCCTCCTGGAGAGGACCGCGAACACGGCCTCGACCGTCGCGTCCTCGTGCTGGAAGATCCAGTCCTCGAGAGGAGGGTTGTTGTGGCCGACGCCGGCCGGCTTCGATTCTTCCGACATGAATTTCCTATCCCTTGCGGACCGCATCAGCGACGTCCGCCTCCTGCTCGCCGCAGGCGAAAAGGAGAAGGCCCGGCCGCTTGCGCGACCGGGCCTCCCCTCCTTCAGAACTTCACTCTCAGATCAGCGACCGGCACCCGACCGCTGGTTCATGAAGTGCTGCTGCGCTTCGCGGTCGATGTCGTCCGCACCGCGCTCGGCCATCTCGGCGAACACTTCGCGGACCTCGGCCGAGACGCCCGACCTCGACGACGTGTCGAGGTACTGCGCGTCGCGCTGCAGCGCCCACTCGTTGCGCTGCTGCTCGGTCGCACGGATGCTCTCGACCATCCCGGCTTCGGCCTGGACGATGAAGTCGCCCATGCCACGACCGTCCTGCAGCGCCACCGCGGCGCGGCCCCAGTCGACGGTGGTGCTGATGCGGCCACCGGTCTCGAGAGCGCTGCGATCGATCTCGTCCTCCTGGCCACGCGGACCGCTCGTCTTCTGCTGCCCCGCCGTCGACCCCTCGAAGGGGACGTAGTGCTCGGCAGCCTGAGCGGTCATGTCCGGGATGAAGTTCGGCTGGAACGCCAGGTGGCGTCCCTCGAGCATCACCGTGATCGCGCCGCCGCCTTCGACCATGCGCTTGTTGGCGCTGTAGTCGCTGGACCGGAAGCGCATGTCGCCGAGACCCGGGACGTTCGTCTCGACCGGGCTGATCGCACCGACGGGCTTGTCGGCGGCGATTGCGGTCTTGAGCGAGATCATCTCCATGTCGTTGCCGGTGCTCTTGACGAGCACGACCGCCGAGGCCTGACGAGCCTGGAAGTCCAGCGCCGCGCGGCGGTCGGCCGCGTAGGAGAACGTGTCGTCCTTGATCTCGTCCTGCGTCGCGTTGTCACGCGGCATCGGAGCGGTCACGGTGGCGTATCCGCCGCCCGCCTGCACGACGTCGATGACGGCGTTCAGGACGTGCGGGTTGCCGTGGGCGGTCGGGTGACCGTCGCCCACCAGCAGGATCGCCGGACGCTCGTTCTCGGGCAGTGCCGCCATCGCCGTGGCGATCTTGGCCGAGCCCTCGCCGGACATGTGCATCGACACGGCCCAACCCTTCGCGGCCGCTTCGCGCGCCACGACGAGCGAGGCGTCCACGTCCGCATCGTTGATGCGGGTGGTGCTGCCCACGATCAGACCCACGGTGGGCTTGTCGAGGACGGCTTCGCCGAGCGTGTAGATCATCGGCGTCCGACCGGCATCCACCAGGGTCTGGGGATAGCCGGGGGTGGTCGCCGCGATCGCGTCCATCTTCGCGTCGCGCGAGAAGTCGACGATCGAGTCCGCACGCTTCACAGCGTTCGACCACGAGGTCGCGAGACCCAGACCGTGGTGCAGGTTGCGCGGCAGCTCCGGCGAGGATTCGCCGGCCTGGGCAGCGCGCATGACGTCGCCCAGCGTGTCGTGCGTGTCGCCGATCTTCGCGGCGCGCTCCGAGGAGATCCCGGGGAGCGACGCGAGGATGAGCTGACCGTACTCGCCCTTGCTCGGCAGGGTCATCACGTCCGACAGACCCTCGCGGGTGTTGTCGGCGATCGACTTCGCCATCGGCATCGCATGCGCCATGCCTTCCGCGATCGGGATGGCCTGGCCGTCCTTGCCGACGAGTGCGGCGAGCGTGCCGGCCTCGGCGGCCAGACGCGTCACCACTGCGGCGAAGTAGTCCTTGCCCATGTCAGTGCCGACGATCACCTGGTCCGGGAAGTCGATGATGGCTTCCTGACCGATCGCGCGGGACAGCTTGGGATCCGCAACCTTGGGGATCTCGATGCCGTACTCGCCCTTGGCGATCAGCTGACGCGCGATGGCGACGGCTTCACGCGGCTCCAGGCCGTGGCTGGTCTTGCCGCGACGTGCGGCCTCCTCCATGACCTTCTCGTACGTGCGTGCGGTCATCTGACCGCCGCCGTGCACGATGATGGCCGCGCCCTTGACGTCCTTGGCCACGAGCTCGCGGTTGTAGCCGACGAACGTCTCGTCACCCTTCGAGTCCTTGCCCTTCCTCACGGCGACGCCGAGGTCCAGACGGGTCCCGCGATCCGACGTGCGGGTCTTGCGCCCGTCGATGATGAGGTTCTCCTCATCGGTCACGCGCCATGCGACGGCGTGCAGGATCGGGCGACCGCTCGACGCGACTAGCTGGACGACCGGGTTCTTGTCGTTGTTGTCGGTCATCACGACGCCCGACTTCGGCAGACGCGACATGCGTGCGGCCAGAGCCTCGATGCCCTTCTTGGCGCCCTTGGCCTCCGAGAAGAAGTTCGAACCGGCGATCGTCGTCACCAGCAGCTGACGGCGACCGTTGTAGCGGGCCTCCGCACCTGCGCCCAGCGCGCGACGGAACGCACGGGTGGCGTAGTCCTCGCCGTCGAGCAGTGCCGACGCCTTGCGCTCGGCCTCCCAGCCGCGCACTTCGATCACGCCGTCCTGACCGGAGGTGTACGCCGAACGCAGCTTGCCGTGGGCGAACGCCGCCTCGACGATCTGCGCACGGGCGATGTCGCCCGGGGTCGCACGATCGAACGCGTGCGACTTGTTCTGGCGCTGCAGGCGCTCGAGGTGCGACTCTGCCTTGCTCAGGCTCCTGGTCGACATGGTGAGAGCCGTCTCGCGACGCACCACTTCCTTGCCGAGCTTCACGTCGCCGCTCTTGTACGCGGCGAGATCGGCCGCCAGCAGCGACTTCTCGGCCGCGAGCAGCGCGTTCTCGTCGCCCTTCGACGTGTCGCCCATGCCGAGCGCGTCCTTGATCACCGCGACGTTGTCGCGGATCGCGTTCGCTGCGGCGACGAGCTTCGGATCCTGCGAAGCGAGAGCCGCTTCGTCGGCCCGCTTCAGATCGTCCTCGGCCGTCTTGACCATGCTGCGGCTGTCGGTGATCTTCTGAGCAGCTGCGCTGAGGCTGGTCGTGTCGATCTCGTTGCTCGCGCCATAGACGATGATCTCGTCCGACACGGCCACGACGACCTCCGCGTCACGCGGCGACGAGCCGATGATGCGGTCGTTGCTGCCCGGCAGCGTCCAGCCGCCGAACTCGCGGGTGGCGTCCGAACCATCGGTGAAGCCGGCATCGCGACCTGCAGCGGTCATGACCTCGTTGCGGGCCGCCACGAGGCGCTCCGCGACCTGGTCGTTCTCGGTGTGGATCACGAGACGCGCGTCGACGGGCACGCCCTGGATGCGCGCGATGGCGTCCTCGATGCTGTGGTTGTCGCCGTCGACGACGAGGGCATAGGTCGGGCGGTCGGCGAGGACGCCCGACGAGATCGTCGACTGGCGCATCTCGGTGAGACGCTCCGCGATCGCCTCCGGACCCGGATAGACGCGCATCTCGCCCGCCATCTGGATGAACCGGTCGTAGACGTGCGACTTCTCGACCTTGCTGGTGCGGACGTCGTAGCGGCCCTGGCCGAGCTCGGCTTCCGGCAGCTTGATGAGCGGCGGAGTCGAGTTGATCGTCTGCATGCCCACGTCGATGCGCTGGGTCGGGGTCAGGGCGATCATCGTCGCCGAGAACTCGCGCTCCTCCATGTTCATGGAAGCGTACAGGGCGCTGCGTGCGTCCTCGGTCAGCTCCTCACGGCCCTGGGCGTCCAGACGGTCGTAGTCGTCGCCCATCGCCACGGCCATGTTGTCGACGGTCATCGCGACCGCGTAGGGATCGAGCGCTTCGCCGATCTCGTGCAGTTCCTCGGCGCGCGGGATCGCGACGGGGATCACGCGCTCGAACTCGTTGAGCAGGCGCGAGAAGCGCACGACCAGCTCGGCATCGTCCGAGTGGTCGATGTCGGGCGAACGGGCCAGCGTGTCCATCAGCTGGTTCGACCATGCGTTCGGATCGAACGCGCGGCCTTCGACGTCCGCGGTGCGGCTGCCGTCCGGCGCGAGGCCGTTGCTGGTGCGCTCGTCAGTGATCGAGCGCAGGGCGTAGCGGGTGATCCGATCGACGTCGTCGATGACGCTGTCGTTCGCGCGGCCGTCGGCCTGGACGCCCGGCAGGAGCTTCGTGGCGAGGTCAGCCTGGACCTGCGCGATGTCGATGATGAGCGTGAACTGCTCCTCGGTCGGCATCACGTCGCTCTCGGAGAGGAGGTGTGCCGCACGACGCTGACGGTCCAGCAGGCGCTGCTGGACGCGCTTGCCGTTGACGGTCGCGCCGTCGAAGATGCTCTTCAGCTGGTTGAAGGCCTTCGGGCCGGTCTCGGGGTCCGTCAGCTGACGGCCGAGGTGCTCGAAGAGCGTACGCGCTGCGTACGGGCCCGATGCGAAGGGAGCCTCGTGCTCGTTGCTGAGGACGTGGCCCTGCTTGATCGTGACCAGCTGGGGCTGGTCGCCGGGGGTCTTCTCGCGGGTAGCGTAAGACCCGAACGAATGTGCAGTCATTCTATTTCCTCCATGAGACGCTTACGATTGTCCCACTAAGGCATAGGCCTTTGCAATGCTCCTCCAGCGCTCAGCGCGAAAATTTATGCTATTGCCTCCATGGAGCCTCTATGCTCCCCGTTCCTCCTCCCAGTCGTCTATGGTCCACGTCGCCGGAAGTCCGGAGTCCTCGACCGCCTGTCGGACGAGTTCCGTGGTCCATCCGTTCCTCATGTGGTCGGCCATGTCGTCGCCCGACTGGGTGACGTAGGGCCGGTCCACTAGGACGCCGTCCTCCACGCTCTTGTTGGTCGGGAAGCGCAGGACCCTCACGGTCGCGCCCACCTCGATCAGCCTCGTCGCGACGAGATGGATGTACTCCACCCCTGCCCCGTCCATGTCCATGCACAGGACCACGGTCCTCCCCGCGAAGAACGAGAAGTCGGTCAGGTGAGGAGCGCTGCCGCCTCCCACGGTGGTCGTGGGAATCCAGTTCGGGAAGATGATCGCTCCGGCGTCCGCCGCCTTCTCGCCCTCGTGCCACTGGATCACCGCCGTCGGATTCCTGACGATCACGTCCAGGTTGTACGGGACCCGGGGCTCCGGCATCGCGCCGACGACCCATTCGCGCTTGCCGTCCCGCAGCGCGAAGGTCCAGGGCCAGATCATCTTGTCGACGCCGCCGTCGGCTCCGCGCGACTCGTATCTGGCCACGTAGCCCATCACCTGCCCGTGCTCGTTCCTGTAGCACCAGGTCGAGACGGGCAGTCCGTGGTTCTTGGACCGGAAGCGGCGGTCCGTCGGCGAGAACTTCGGGGCGTCCGGCGGAGTCGGCACGATCGCGTCGAACTCCTTGCGGATCGACTTCACCGAATCGTGACGGGCTCCTCCCTTGAATCCGGCACCCGGTCCTCCGAGCTTGCCCGGATCGAGCCTCAGCGCGCGTTCGACGGAATGCACGACCTGCTCGGTGTCCGTGCAGGTCGTCGCGAAGCACTTCAGAAGGATGCGACCGTTCTCGGTCTGCCTGACCGAGAGGGAGGGGTTCTTGTCCGCGTGGTTCGGACAGATCGCCATGTAGCCCTTGCTCTTCTTGGGCGTCGCCTTCCTCCAGCCGCCGATGCTGTTGAGCTCGTCGGCGATCTGGCGTGCGTCCATTGGCGGGTCGTCGGACATCCTATATTTCCTTAACTCGCTTCGGTACGTCGTTGGCAGTGAGGCTCCGCAGGAGATCGCTCTCCCTCGCCTTCACCTCGGCCTGGCAGGCGTCCATGTACGCCTGCGCGGCCTTCACGACGTTGGGGTCGTTCACGTTGGCACCCGACGTCGACTTCAGCAGGGTCTGGATCGCGGCGTGGACCGCGCCCGAGTCCTGGTTGTCGGCATGGTCCTCGCTGGGCTCGAAGCGGGAGAACATCAGTCTGTCCAGCTGATCCCGGTTCGTGCCCTGCGCACGCTCCGCCATGACGTGCGCGTGACGCGTGGCGTCCGAGACCGCCATGGGCACGCTCAGCACCATGCGCACCATCTTGAACCGCTTGAACGCAGCGGACACGGCCTTTCCGATCGGCGGGCTCCTCGTCATGACGACGGCGCGGTTTCCACGTATCTCCTTTGCCAGCTCGGTGATGAGCGTGATGATCATCGCGTCGGTGTCGGTGTCCGGCGATCCTCCGCGCAGCAGGACCGTCTCGCTCGAGTCGCTGGACTCCAGCACCGCCGCGAAGCCGCCGGCGCCCGGACGCTGGTTCATGACCACGTCCGCGCGCACCACGACCGTCCCGGCCGGGACCTTGAGGTTCCAGCCGGGGGCGAAGGTCAGCAGCCCGCTCATGCGGGCTGCTTGGCGTCCGCCGGAGGAGCGTACTTCTCCGGGACCGGCAGGCCGAGATCGCCGTAGCGGCGGCCCATGACCGTCTTCCAGCGCATGCCGAAGTCCTTGGCCTGCTGGTCGCCCTCGGCCGGGTAGCTCGGCAGGGCCGAGATCAGCTTGGAGTTGCGCTTCGCGAAGTTCTCCAGCTCCCTGTCGGAGGTCATGGCGTTGACCCGGCGGGTCATCGTCTTGATGCACGAGACCCAGTCGTGATAGTTGCTCGGCGTCATCGACAGTTCCCAGTCGACCTCCTTGCGGGGCTGTTCATCCGCCTTGGGAGCGTCTGCCTTGGGAGCGTCGCTCTTGGGAGCGTCCGTTCCGGCCGCGTCGTCGCGCTGCTGACGGACTTCGTCCTGACGGCCGTCGTCACCGGCCGGCTTGTCCTGACGCGCTTCCGTGCGGCGCGCACCGGCCTCCGCACGGTTCTGCGGCCGATCTCCCGACACCTCCGGCTCGTGAGCCGGAGCGTCCTGACGCTGCTGCCGCTGCGGACGGGCACCTTCGGCTTCGCCGCGACGCTGGTCCTCGCGCGGCTGCTCCGCCCGGTTCTGCGCCGCGGGCGCCTCACGCCGCTCCTGCGGCTCCTGCCGCTGCGGCTGCTGGCGAGCCTCGGGCTGGCGTTCGGTGCGGTCGGCCGCATCCGTGCGCTCCGTGCGCTCGACCTGCTCCGTCTGCTCCTGGCCCAGCTGCGACGGCTTCATCTCGATCGCGGGCTGTTCGGGTGCGGCCAGGGCCGCCTGACCGCTGCGTGCAGCATCGCGCTCGTCGAGCAGGCGACGGAAGTACGCGATGCCCGGCGGCATCACGTTGTCCTTGATCTTGTTCTTCAGATCGAGGCCGAACGCGCGTCCCAGCGGCTGCACGGCGCGCTTGAGACCGGCGGTCTCCGCCGACTTGATCGCGTTGCCGATGATCGCACCGGCACCCGATTCCGCGGCGCCGTACATGGTGTGCGATCCCACTGCGCCGTAGCGACGGGTCCGCCCGCTGCCGTCGGCGGCGTAGAGCACGATGACCACGGAGACGTTCGCGGTGACCGCCACGTTGTCGATCGTCCCGACCTTCTGGCGGTTCTCCCACTTGTCCTTCTTGACGATCTCGATGTGCGGCTGGCCGACGAGCGAGACCTCGAGATCGTACATGCCCGCGCCGATGTACCGGTTCAGCAGCAGGCGGATGTACTCGCCCGGCAGGTAGTCCTGATCGGACCCCTGCTTCTTGACCTGGTTCACGGCCGCCTCGGAAGGCGCCTGGGAGAACGCGTAGAGCTGCTCCCTGGAGAAGAAGGACTTCAGGTCCGCGTTGTCAGAAGTATGCTGCATCGGTCTTCTCCTCGTAAAGTCGTCCGCTCTTGGCGTTGTGGCTCACCTTGATGCCGCCGGCCTCGTGCACCGCGCCCTTGGGCAGCTTCGCCTTGAGCGCGACCGTGGCGGCCTCGGCTGCGGCTGTCGCGAGCTTCGATGCGTTCGCGGCGTCGGCGGACACGTCGGACGTGGCCTTCCAACGGACGACGAGCGCGTCGAGATCCTGTGGCGGGGCATCCGCATCCGGCGTCGGCGCCTTGACGGGCCCGTCGCCGGAATCCAGCGCCGGGGCGTCGTCCTCGGCGATGCGACGCGCCATGTCGGCCGCAGCCGCCGTGAGCGCGTCGAAGTCGTCCTGGGTCGGCTCGACCCAGTAGGTCACGATCCGCTTGTCGGTCAGGACCACCACCGCGACGCGCTTGACGTCGAAGACGAGCGCGGTCCAGGTCGCCGACAGCACGGCCGACCGGGGCGGCACCCCGGCCTTGGCCCACGAGATCGAGTGCATGTACTGCGGCACGTGCTGGAAGACGGCGACGAAGTCGCCATCGGCATCGGACGTCGTCCACGCCGACGCCCAGCCCATGATCCCGGCCACGTCCTTCGAACGGTCGTGCTTCGCCAGCTTGCGCCATCCGGCGTCCTGCGCGGCGAACTCCATGGCGCCCTGCGCCACGAACGACGTCAGCCCCGGAGCGCCCTTGGGAAGGGTCTTGCCCTTCAGTCGCTCGTACAGCTCGAGCTTCGTGACGTTGGAGTGCGCGTCGACGAGGGCTGGAGCCTCGAACGCGGTGATCGACTTGGTCATCTTTTCCTTACCTCGGCCGTGATGCGTAGCCACGGTCGTCACCTGCCGCGACCGGCGCCTTGGCCGGCGCGTTCCTCTCCTTCGGTGCGAAGTCGGGAGCACCGTTCTGATCGAAGTAGGTCTGCGTGCACGTCGGGTAGCCGCTGCAGCTCCACCAGAACTTCGTCTTGTCCTTGGCGGACGGCCTGCGCACCAGGCCCTTGCCGCACGACTTGCACTTGTGCTCCGTCGAGACGGCGAAGGACGGCCTCTTGTCGAAGTCCGGCTTGCCCTTCTTGTCGTCGGTCGTGAACTTGCAGCCGTCGTCCCTGCCCGTGCATGACCAGAAGGCGCCCTTCGCTCCCTTGAACTTGCGAAGGGGCTTCGTGCAGCGCGGACACTTCGGCGTGTCGATGGCGAGTCCGAGACCGTTGGCGCGCAGCTTCGCGATCTGCTCGCGTACGTATTCGATGACGTCCGCGACCAGGACGTCCTTGCTGCGTCGGCCGGCGACGATCTCCTTCTGCTGCTCGTGCCAGAGCGCCGTGATGTCGGGGAACTTCGCCTCGTCGGGCAGCGCGTCGTAGAACGCGTGACCCGCCGGAGTCGCGATGATGCTCTTCTTCCGGTCCGTCAGGTAGCCGACGTCGTACAGCTTGGCGATGATCTTGTCGCGGGTCGCCGCGGTCCCGATGCCGCCATGCTCGCCGGCCTTCTCCTTGTCCTTCTCGATCAGGAGCTTGCGCAGCCGGTCGTCCTTGATGTGCTTGGCGATCCGGGTCAGTTCGACCAGGAGCGTCGCGATCGTGTACAGGGGAGCCGGCTGGGTCTCCTTCTTCTGGCTCTCGCAGTTCGAGCACTTCCCGGAAGCCCCGGCCTTCAGCGTACGCAGGTCGACCTCGATCGCGTCGGGATCCGCCGCGGTCTCCTCGTTGTCGACGTCGTTCCGGTACAGGGCGCGCCAGCCCTCCTCGGTCGTGACGTTGCTCTTCGTCACGAAGCGACGGCCCTCGCAGTCGATCGTCAGGTCGGTCTGGTCGTACTTGTGGTTCGGCCAGAACTGGGCGATGTAGGACCGGGCGATCAGCATGTAGATCTTCTGCTCGGCGTCGGTCAGCTTCGAGAAGTCGGCCGTGGCCTCCGTCGGGATGATGGCATGGTGGGCGCTGACCTTCGCGGAGTTGAAGGCCTTCCCCTTGATCGACGAGTCGCCCTTGCGCGCCGCGCCTCCCAGCGCAGGCGCGGTCTGCGCGATCGCGGACAGGACGCCGGCGGCGTCGCCGTGCTGCTCGTCGTTCAGGTACTGGCTGTCCGACCTGTTGTAGGTGATCAGCTTGTGCTTCTCGCGCAGCGCCTGGGTGACGTCCAGCGTCTGGTCGGGCTTCATGTTGAACTTGCGCGACGCGTCCGCCTGCAGCTTCAGCAGGTTGTACGGCAGAGGCGGAGGCGTCTCCTTCGACGTCGTCTTGGCGCCGACCAGCTGCGCTGGCTTGCCCTTGACGGCCGCTGCGATCGCCTTGGCGGCGCCCTCGTCGTTGATGCGCCCCTTCTCGTCGACGGGATCGCCGTCCTTCACGACGTAGCGCGCGGGGAATGACGCGCCGTTGATCTCGAACGTGCCCACGACGTTCCAGTAGAACGCCTTCTTGTGGGCCTCGAACTCGCGCTGGCGACGCACGACCAGACCGAGGATCGGCGTCTGCACGCGACCCACGGTCAGCATCATGTCGTGCCCGTCGTTCCTGGCGGCGATGGTGCATGCGCGGGTGATGTTCACCCCGTATATCAGATCGCACAGGCTGCGCGCGTCGGCGGAGTCGGACAGGCCCTTGTATTCCGAGTTGTCCTTCATCGTCGCCAGCGCCCGCTTGACGATCTTGTCGTTCATGTCGTTGATGAGGAGACGCTTGCAGGGGTGCCGCGATCCGGCCTCCTGCAGGATCTCGTCCACGATGAGCTGACCCTCCTCGTCGGGATCGCCCGCATGCACGACGTTCTTCGCCAGCTTCAGCAGACGGTTGATCGTCGCGAGCTGCTTGTCGGTCTTCGGCTTCCCGACGCGTGGCCACGCCTTGGGGTCGTAGAGGACCGGGAGGTTGGCAAGGGTGGTCCCCTTCTCCCAGTCCGGGCGCTGATAGCTCAGCATGTGCCCGATGGCCCAGGTGACGTAGTGGTCGCCGCAGTCGATGAAGCCGTCGCGGCTCGTGCCTCCGCCCAGACCCTTCGCGATGGCGCGGGCGAGTTCGGGCTTCTCGGCGATGACCAGGGTCTCGCCGCTCACGACAGCGCCTCCACGACGTGCGATCGCGATGGGCCGTGGGTCACGGCCGGGTTCGAGACATCGAGCATGCCGGAGGAACCGGCCGTGATGTTCGTGGTGCTCTTCGTCTGCATCGTGACGTTCTAGCGGACGCGGAACGTAGGAGCAACGAAAGACTGTGATAACACGCCGTAAAATAATCTCGGTCCCGTATTGCATCGCGTGCGCTTACCGGGGACAATGTATGGGCAAGCGGTAGTCGGCGGACGAATGGTCGTCCGCGCGGTCGGACCGTAGGAGATCCATCATGGCGGACACGCTGCTCTATTCCACCAAGGACACCAACGACCAGCTGAAGGCCGACGCAAAGGCCGCCGGCGCCACCATCGCGTTCGATCGCGGCGAGCGTTCGTTCAAGCTCGTCACGGAAGGCCTGAAGCCCGCCGAGACGAAGAAGCTGAAGACCGCGCTCAAGGCGTACACGACTCCCGAGGCGAAGGCCGCATGGGAGACGGATCGCGACGCGAACCTCGCAGCCGCCGCCGAGAAGCGTTCGGCCGTCGAGACCGGTCGTGACGAGGCCCGCTCGCGCGCCGAGACCACCACCGAGAAGGCTCCGACGAAGAAGGCGGACGTCGACTTCTCGAACGCGCTCATCGTCTATCCCGCGGCTTCGCAGAAGGTCGAGTACCGCGCCGCCGTCAAGGAATCCGGTTCGACGTCGAAGTACTTCGACGCCAAGCAGGCAGGCGAAGGCAACGAGCACTACAAGCTCGTCACCTCGGTCCCCGACAAGTTCGCCCAGTTCACCGGCGAAGACGCCAAGGCGCGGTTCCACCGCGAGTACGCCGAGAAGGGCACGGCGCCCGAGAAGAACATGGACACCGAGATCGCTCGCGACGCGGCCAAGGGCCGTGCGGGTGCGGCGTTCATGGCGCAGTACAAGGACAAGGGCTATCTGCTCGCAGCCGAAGGTCGCGCTCCCGAGCACGCCCAGAAGCAGCTCGACACCATGCGTGGTGCGACCAGCGATCAGCTGCTCGAGGTCCTGCGGGTCAGCCGCGAGCGGGTCCAGCCGCTCCGCGACAAGGAGACCCAGATGCGCGCAGACGCGGCGCACGTGCCGATCGAGGACTTCCGCAAGCGGTCGTTCGCCGAGCAGCGCGAGATCCGCGACGAGGGCGGCAACCAGATCCAGCTCACCGGCGACGATCGCCGGCTGCACGATCAGCTGACCCGCGGCATCAAGGCGCTCGACAACGAGCTCCGTGCACGTGGCGTCGGCCAGTCGGTCGATCGCAGCCAGGGCAAGTCCCAGGAGCAGGGCCAGGAGAAGGGCGAGCAGCAGCAGCGTCGCCAGTCGCCCGCCAAGACGCCGAAGGCGGCTTCGGCCGAGGTCTCGGACGAGACCGCACTCGACGCGCTCGCGCGTTCGGCGGCACGTCGCGGCGCCGGTCGCTGATCCTTACGATCACGGCAAAGGGAAAGGGGGAGCCTCGGCTCCCCCTTTTTCGTTTCGGAGGGGGCGCGTCGCGCCCCCTTCCTGCGTCGGGCATTCGCGAACGCCCTCAGGAGCCCGCTGGAGGCCTCAGAGGGTGACGTCGGGGTCCAGGCCCATCTCCGTGAGGAAGATGGACGGCTGGCGCATCCCGCCCGGCCTGCGACGGCACACCGTGGCGACGAAGCGGTCGCGCGCACGGCTGAGCGTCACGTACGCGAGGCGTCGCGACTCCTCCATCTCCGCCGGCTTGTTCCGGGGGAAGTGGTTCTGCTCCCAGCCCGACACGATCACCAGGTCGAATTCGAGACCCTTGGACGCGTGCATGGTGTCCACCCGGACCCGTGCCTCGCCCTGACGCGCCTCGAGCGTCGACTTCGCGTTGAGCATGATCGTATCGAGGACGGCCTGCATGCTGCCCAGCACCTCGAAGGTCGAGGTGAAGATCGCGATCGCCTGATCCAGCGCCTGGGAGGCCGCCGGCGACGCCGCCGCTGCCGCCTCCGCCAGACCCACGGTCTCCGAGATCGCCTCGAAGGCGCGGAACTGGGTCAGGTCGAGCTTCTGGACCGCATCGAGCTTGGCGATGAACTTCGCCAACGGGCCGTCGGCCTTCGCGCGGCCGTCCGCGAGCGTCTCGCGCAGCACGTCGATGAGCGGGACCTCCTTGTCGCGCGCCCAGTCGTTGAGCTTGTCGATCGCCGCAGCCGTGAGGCCCACGTCCGGCGTCGCCATCGCGCTCAGCATCGCGTGGCGATCCTTGTCGTTGACCGCGATGCGACCCCAGGAGATCAGCGCACGCACCTCGCGATGGGTCAGGATGTCGTTGTCCGGGTAGAAGCACGGGATGTCGTGCGCGGTCAGCGACAGCGCGATCTCGGTCGCCTCGGCGCGGCTGCGCGTCAGGATCGCGATCTTGTCCATCGGCGTGCCCGACGCGATCGTGGTCTTCACCAGGTGTGCGATGTACTCCTGCTCGGCCGACTGGTCGTCGAGCGTGCGGAGCTCGACCGTCGCCTTGTTGGACCGGTGGGCGACCATGTCCTTGGTGCGGCGGTTTTCGTTGCGGCCGATCATCGACTTCGCACGCGACAGGATGTCCGGCGCGTTGCGGTAGTTGATGCGCAGCGTGAGCACCTGCGCGTTCGTCCACTGGCTCTCGAACTCGGTGACGTAGCCGTTCTTGGCGCCGCGCCATTCGAAGATGAGCTGGTCGTCGTCACCCAGGAACAGCGTGTTCGGCTGGTCCTTCGCGAAGAAGCGCAGCAGGTCGTACTGCGTCTTGTTCGTGTCCTGGAACTCGTCGATCATGATCGCCTCGAACTGGCGGCTCCATGCCTTGGCGAGCTTCTCGTCCTGCTGGAAGGCCAGCAGGGGCTTCAGGATGAGGTCGTTGTAGTCCACGACGTTGTCGAAGCGCATCAGCGCCTCGTACTCCTCGAGGATGTCCATGTCCTCGGAGGACAGCGTCTGCTGCTTGAAGCGGCGCCCCGCGTTGGCGACGGCCGACGTGGTGAGGCCGTCGTTCTTGATCTTGTCGAGCAGCTCCATCATCCGCTTGATGCGGTCGCGGCCCTGGGGCCCGTCCAGCGAGTCGCGGTCGACGCGGATCACGGCCTCGCGCATGATCTGCTGCGATTCCTGGTCGTCGGCGATGCGGAAGTTCTCGCTCAGGCCGAACCGCTTGGGGATGGTCTGGAGGATCTTCTTGCCGAGGGCGTGGAAGGTGAGGATCCAGATGTCGCGCTCGTCGACGTCCTCCAGCACGGAGCCGATGCGGTCGCGCATCTCCTGGCTCGCGCGATTCGAGAACGTGATCGCGAGCAGCCGGTTGGCCGGCGTGCCCTTCTCGAGCATCAGCCGATACCGTGCCGCCAGCACGGCGGTCTTGCCGGTGCCCGCGGGCGACACGACCAGCGTAGGCCGGTCCGTCGCCTCCGCGGCGGTCCTCTGCTCGCCGTTGAGATCGGCGAGTGCGGCCCATCCCGCAGGCTTGCGCGTAGTGTCCTGATCGCTCTTGCGCTGCGCAGCTACCATGGTCAATTTTCCTCTGGTCGGGGGTTCTTCCGTCAGGAACCCCTACGACCGGGAGCGGCGGGCGTGAAGCCCGCCGCGACCATTCACTTCTCCGGAGACTTCAGTAGCTTTCAGCGGGTTCGCCTGCGAACTCCGCGATCTCCTGCATGCCGCGCTCCTGCGCGATCGACTCGGCCTCCTGAGCCTTCGCCTGCATCTCCAGCCACTCGAGGTGGCGAGCGATGCGGATGTATTCCGGCAGCGGCTGCGCCGGCGGCGGCCCCTTCTGACGACGCGGGTCGAACACCTTGGCGAGCATCGCCGGGTCCTCGAAGAAGAAGGGGCTGTCGACCTTCATGGGTCTGTTGAGGAAGTTCTGGGCCAGCACGATGTGCGTGCCCGGCTTCATCGCCATGATGTCCTCGGGACGCAGGAACTCGACGCTCTCCGATGCGATCGACTCGTTGCGCGCCCAGGGGTTCGCCGACTTCGAGAGACCCGCGTTGCGCGAGTAGCTCTGCTTCCGGATCGTCGTCTTGCCGACCATCTTCTGATAGTGGGCGGCGGTCTCGTGGTCGTTCTGGACGAGGACGACCGTGGCGCCGATCGTCGAGTCGAGCGAGGTTGCGCCCTCCTTGGAATAGATCTCGATCAGCTGCGAGCGCGCCTGGTAGATCAGCCAGTAGCTGACCTTCTTCGAGCGACCGAGATCCGGGCCCTTCAGCACGGTCTCGCACTTCGGCAGCTTGGCGAACTCGTCCATCATGAAGCAGATCGACTTCGGACCCATCACGCGTCCGCGCTTGTCCTTCTCCCCGGGCCCGTAGGACAGGAAGTCGCGCGAGAGGACCTCGTACAGCAGCGCCGTGATGTTCGCGAAGGCCTGGGCCTCTGCCTGGTTGACGCAGATGTAGAGGGTGACCGGGAGCCACTCTCCGGTCTCCGGATCCTTCATGCCCCGAAGATCGGTCGAGGTGAAGTCGCATGCGCTGGTGCGCTGCTTGACGGCCTTGTTCTTGAACGGCAGCATGGCCTGATCCATGGTGCCGAGGACGCCCGACCGCTCCTTGTCGGCCATGTCGACCAGCGGCGCCAGCGAGGTGAACGCACGCTCCGAATAGTCGTTGGCCTTGATCGTGTCGCACAGGCCGCCGAGGAAGATCTTCATGCCGTCGGCCGTGGGAAGCTGCTTGGCGGCCGCGGCCTCCTTGTTCTTCTGCTCGGCGATCTTGCCGGCCTGGAACTGGGCGTCGGCGATCCAGTCGACGAGCATCGGGAACGAAGCCTCGTAGCCGAGCCACTGGGCGGGGATGCCGTCCGTGGAGCGATGGTCGTTCACGTGGCTGACCAGATAGTGCATGAAGCCGGTGAGGCAGTCGCGGCCCTTGTCGGTGAAGTACTTGTCGCCCTTGGTGTCCGGGATCAGGACGCGCGCGACGGCGTCGAGATACGTGTCGCGCTCCGCGGTGCCATGCTCTGGGACGAGCTGCGACGACAGGAAGTTGAACCGGGGATAGAAGACCCCGTCGTGCGGCCTGTCCGTCGCCGACCAGTCGATGATGAAGACGTTGCCGAGCTCGGCGCGGTATCCGGAGGTCATCTCCGCCAGCTCCGGCTTCGGATCGTTCACGATCATCGAGACGTGCGACGATTCGATGATCGAGGGCACCACGAGCGCCGCAGTCTTGCCGCTGCCCGGAGGCGCCGAGCACGCGAGCGAGATGGTCTCGATCAGACGGATGTAGCGCTTGTCGCTCCAACGACCCAGCACGCCGAACGGCATGCGATGCTCGTTGAGGTCGTCGACCGGCTCGATGCCGATCTGCTTGCGCTTCTCCATGCGCCGGATGTCCGCGTCGACGGCCCAACGGACGTCGCCTCCGGTCTTCTCGAAGTTCTGGTAGGGGCACATCGCGTAGAACATCGCCGATATGAAAAGCGAGGCGAGGAAGGGGACCGCGATGGTCATGAAGCCGGTGAGGATGTTGATGTGCCACACGCTGCTGTGCGCATGGGTCACGAAGCCCGGATCGAACGCCTTGGACAGATAGTCTGACGTCGTCGCCCAGGTGGTCGCCGTGAACGGCTGACCAGATGCCCAGAACGCGAGTGGCGAGATCGCTGCGAGGATGCAGAAGGAGACGATCCCAAGGGCGATCGTCCCGATCACCCACTTGGTCCAGTTCTCCTTGTCGGAGTTCATGTGCTCCGGACTGAAGGTCTCGCTATGGATCGACATGTGTTCCCCCCCGGCGGCCGCCGGCCGCGTGATCTTCCCGGATTAGCGTCCGAGGACCGTCGTGTCGATGGGGTCCCCCGGATTATGTTTCGGGTCGCTTCGACCCGTTCGACGGCCATGCCCCCGCATGGCCGTCGTCGTACGTCAGTGAGGCGCCGGCAGTCCGCGCAGCGGAGCCCCGAGGGCCTTGGCCTGGTTCGCCTCGAGCATGGCATCGGCCTCCGCGACGAGTTCCTGGAGGTTCTGATGCGGATCCTTGGCAGGGCGTGGCGGCATGATGTCGGTGATCACGCGGTTGCCTCCCGCATCGCGGCTCATCTGGATGACGCAGAAGTTCTCTCGGATCTTCTGGACCATCTTCTCGCGATCGAGATTCGCTATGTTCGCCGAGATGCGCTCGAACAGCACGTCGTAGCAGTGCTCCACGCTCGAGGCGTGGATGGTCGTGAGCATCGCGCCGTGGCCCGTGCCGGTCAGCTTCCAGAGCGCTCCGGCGTTGCTGGTCGAGATCTCGCCCACGAGCACGATGTCCGGCGTGAAGCGCATGATGACGTCGATGGCCTCGTCGTAGCCGAACGCCGAGTTCTTGTTCGTGCGGGACAGGACCAGATGCACGTGGTTCGGGTTCTGACGCAGCCTGATCTCGCGAGTGTCCTCGACGGTGATGATCCGGGTCTTCTCGTCGAGCTCCTCGAGGATGCGGTTGAACAGCGTCGTCTTGCCGGTCGACGTGCCTCCCGAGATCAGGATGTTGCAGCCCTGCTGGATCGCGTCCCTGAGAGCCTGCACGGCGTCCGTCTGGGCATCCGCGATCTTCGCGATGTGGTTGAACCCCTTCTGCACGCCGCGGCCCTCCACGAGGCCCCAGTCGGAGTATTCGACCCTGTGCACGACCACGTCACCGCCAGTCCCCTTTCGGATGCACAGGGCGACGCCGCCCTCGGGCAGCGGCTGGTCGTAGCAGACCACGTTGCCCGCGACTGCTCCGAAGCGGTGGCCGTACGGCGCCAGCGACGCGAACGTGCTGCTGGGCTTGGTCACCTCGTTCGGGTTGAAAGGCTGGCCATAGGTGTTCGCGACCGCCTGCATGATCGTACGCAGGAACCTCTGCGTGAAGCGCTCGTCCTCGAACCGGACCCAGATGTTGCCGTCCGCATCGGGACGCCTGCGACGGCACCACACCTCGTTCGGCTGGTTGATCGCGATCTCCTCGTGGTCCGGGTGCTCGTAGTACTCGGCGAGAGGCTCGAGCATCCGGGTGATGACGTCCATGTCAGTTAGAACTCCAAGGAGGCGTTGCGCCCATCGACGCGGTTGCGGGGGCTTCGAAGCTGCGTCCCAGCGCCGCCTGGCGCTGCTGCTGCGACTGCGATCGAACCTGACGGGGCTGGTTGTAGGTCTGCAGCGTCCCACCGTTGGAACCATCGTCACCCTGCTCCTGTTCCGGCGGGGCGCTGATCTGCGCCCCGCCGTTCATCTGACGCGGGTAGGATGGACGCACGATCGTCTCGCGCTGGATCGGGCGCATGACGAGATCGGTCGTCGGAACGATGGTCAGGCGGCTTCCTGCTGGGACCGTGATGATCGGCAGCAGCGCCTTCTGCTGGGCGATGATGGGAGCCAGCAGTTCGTTGATGCCCTGCGCGGTGATGTCCGACACGATCGCACCGTTGTTACGGGCCACGCCTGCCGCGCTCGTGCTTCCGGATCCTCCGATGCCGCCCTGGCCGCCCTGACCGTTCTGCACGAAGCCGCCGCTCGCGGTCTCCTGGGCGTTCGAGACCACGGCCGTGCCGACCTTGAGGACGGTGCCGAGCAGCGATGCGCCGATGCGCGAGAGCCAGCGGTTGTTCACGGAACCCGGCACGCCCGACTGGCCCATGGCGTCGCCGCCGGTGCCCTGGAACACGAACCGTGCGCCATCGGGACGGATGATCTGCTGCCACACGATGGCGACGCGCTCGGCTCCGCCTGCCGCGGTTCCGACGATCGTCGAACCGCGTGGGATCAGGATGTTGCGTCCCATTCCGCCGTACACGTTGCGATCGACCTGCGCCACGACCTGCTGGCTCTGGCGACTGTCGAACGGACGCACGAGGACGGCGGTGATGATCCTGTCCATGGTCACGACGCGGCTCATGTCCTGCGGAAGCGACGATACCGCCTTCTTCACGCCGATCTCGTCCCAGTCGCCGGTGGACTGCTGCTGCGGCTGTACCTGACCGGTGCGGACCACGTTGCCGAGAACGGCCTGGCGACGCGCCAGCATGAACTGTTCACGAGGCGTCAGAGGCTTGAGACCCTGCGGGACCTGGCTCTGCGCGTAGTTCTGCTGCGGCTGCTGCGAATAGCCGTTGGTCGGTGCGACCGGACCGTAGGGGTCGATGCCGCTTCCGGCGACCTGACCCGACGTCAGCGGCGTGCCGGCCGCGCCCGTGGCGCCGGCGGCGCCCGGAATCGCGGTGGCGCCCGGAATGGCACCTGCGGCACCGGGAATGCCACCCGCCGCCGCCGCGGCCACCGCTGCGGGATCGACGCCCGTGATGTTCGCGGTCTTCTCGATCGGCTGGCTCGATCCGCCCGGAGTGAGCGTGGTGCCGGTGATCACGAGCGTGGGAGTGGTGGTCGTCGGCGTGCCGGGCGCGCTCTCGTTCAGGATGATCGTGATCTGGCAGCGCGCGCCGCTGTTCAGCACGACGTCGGCCTTGCATGCGCCGTCACCGGTTCCAGGCAGAGTCAGGCGGGCATCGCCCTGGATCCTGATCGACTTGGGCGTGAAGTTCTGGAACAGAGCCGAGACCGTCGCGATCCCGGTGATCCTTCCGTCGGCCCCGCGCGCCATCGCTATGGCGGTCGGCATGATGTCGACCTCGCCCGGCTGCTGCGCCGCCTCGGCCGCGCCTGGCGTCTGGGTCGAATAGCCGGTGGAGTTCGGCTTCTCGTCCGTGTTGCCCCCCAACGACCAGACGAGGACGCCGACGCCGATCACGACGGCGATGACCAGCACCGCTGCTGCGATGATGATGTTGCGGTTCTTGTTCTGGGCGGCGTCTGCCACGTGTCTTCCCCCGGATTATCATGCACGAGGCGGACCGGATGGTCCGCCTCGCATTACGTCAGTTGACCGAGACCACCGAGCAGGGGCGTCCCGAGCCGGTCATCGACTTGCAGACCTTCACGCCCTCGGACAGACCGAAGAACGGACCTGCGCGCAGACGGACGTCGCCCGCCCGAGCGGCGGAGTCGATCAGACCGCCGGAACGGGTCGTGTCGGCGTCCGGGAAGCTCGCGTCCGCGGTTCCCAGCACGGCGCTGTTCTGCGCCTTGAGGGTCAGCCACAGCTTCTCCATCGTGGCGCGGTTGCCCGAACCGAGATCGACCGCATACTTGCGACCCGTCGAAGGCGAGGCCACCGCCGGAGGCAGGACCGGCTGACCGTCCAGGACCTTCATGGTCGCACGAGGCGTCTTGAGCGCCGGACCACGCGTCGCGTCGGCGGGCGCATAGCGTCCCTTGGTCTGCTTGATGCAGACGATCTTCAGACCGTTGCGAAGGACGATGTCTCCGATGGCCTCGACCACCAGCATCCGTCCGTTGGGACCGGCCGTGCGGACGTTGACCGGAGTCTCGACGCCCTGGACGACGAGACTGGCCACTGGCCACTCGTTGATCGCGTCGGCGTTGGCGCCGTAGTCGATGTAGGTGTACTGGCCGTCGCGGAACGCACGCTCCGGAGCCACGCCTGCGGAGTCGTCCTCGGGGACGTAGATCGAGAGGTCGTGGACCACGTTCTCGGGACGGAAGCCGATGGAGCGGAGCCAGTCGGCCTCCACCTTCAGATCCGAGGCCGATGCGGACCGCGAGGCGCCCGCCATGTTCATCGCCGCGATGCCGCCGCCGCTGATCGAATTGGCCGCCGCGCGCGAACGCCCGGTCACCATGATGTCCACCGACATGTCGGTGATCGTCTTGGTGTTCGCCGCCTCGCCACGGATGTAGAACTGGTAAAGGTTGCCGCTCGAACCCATGGCGACGACGTTGCCGTCCGCGCCCGGCTGCTTGACGCGCATCAGCACGACGTTCGAGCGCGGGATCATCGCCTCGAAGGAGACCGGGTCGGAGACGTAGACGTCCTCGATCGTCTCGTCCGCCGGGAAGCGGACCGTCGTGGTCATCGCCTCGCGCAGCCGCAGCGGGATGATCTTGTCGGGAACGTATTCGAACCGCGCGTAGCCGGGCGATTCCTGGTTCGCGGCCTTGTTGGCCGACGGATTGTTCCAGGCCTGCTGGACCGCTCCGGCGTTCTTCAGGTAGCCCTGGTCGACGGCCGGATAGTCGCCCGACTTCTGCTGCGCCGCGGTCTGCGCGACCGCCATGCCGGGAAGGCATGCGAAGCCGACGGCGGCGAGGATGATGCTCTTGGTCTTCATGTCATTGCCCCCTGATGGATTAGTCTTCGCGCGAGTCGTTGACGGACACGACCGTCATGCCGAACGGGTTGTTCAGACGATCGCCGTACTTCACGTTCTTCGCGTCGTACGTCACGTCGTAGGTGCTGACCCAGCGATGGCGCTCGCCCTGCGGCTGGCCCTCCATCGGGGTCGTCTGCGGCGCATCGATCGTCGTGAACGCGACCTGCCACGTGTAGATGTTCTTTCCCGACTTCGGATCGACGTGCTCGCCGAGCTTCCGCGCGGAATCGATCCTGACCGAACGGGTCATGCTCGCGGCACGCAGACGCGTGACCTCGGGGCCCGCCTTGTCCTGGAAGGTCTTGTAGACCTCCGGCGTCGAGATCAGCTGCACGGCGGAGCCGGTGTCCCAGCGGATCTGCTGTTCGGACGCCGAGCCGACGATCTCGTAGCGGTCTCGGACGTACTTGCGGAGCTCGACCTCGGTCACGTAGTCGACCGATGGGCTCGAGAGCGAGACGGGGTTGACCCGCACGATCTCGTCGCCCTTGGGATTCGAGCTGACGACCATCGGCACGACCTTCTGCAGCGGCAGAAGCGCGGCGAGCGCCAGCGAGAGGGAGATGATCGCTCCCGCCTCGACAGCGGCCACGATCGACATCATGCGAGCCAGAGCCGCCGTCCTGCGCTCGGGAAGCGCATCGGTGTCGTAGGTCGCGGGGAACGCGCCGATGGCGTCCTCCGTCGACTTCGGAGCCGGCCTGGCCGGTGCCTCCGTCTTGTCCTTGCCCTTCCCGAAGGCCATCAGCCGACTGCCTTCACCGACGAGGCGTCGGCCAGCAGGAACTCGGGAAGACCCGGCGCCTGGCGCTTCTTGTCGCAGCCGGCGCACGGCGTGCGCTTCAGCTTGTTGGGGCCGCTGCCGACCGATACGGGCCGGGGCGAGAATGATGCGCCAGTGCTGCAGGCGGTGAGGCCCGCCAGCGCGATGGCGGCGATCAGGATGCGCATGCGATGTTCTCCGTTCGTGAACGGAAGCGCGCGCTCCGGGTCTGGTCCGCTCCTTAGCGTTCCTGGTCCCATCGCGTCACCCCCCCGTGGGTAACCTGCCGATGGTCACAATCGCCGGATTGGGGGTGGACGTCAACGGGTTTTTAGGGTCCGAGACGAAATCGGGGGAACCTTTCGTCTCGAAAGGTCCCCCCGATGGAACGGTCATGACGCGCGTGGGAACGGAGCTACTGCTGATCCGCTTCCGGCGGTGCGTAGCCGGCGGTCTCCATGGTCGACTTGTAGATCTCGTCGCGCTTGGCCCTGATCGCTTCGGGTGCCGCATCGAGCTGCTTGCCAAGAGTGCCCAGGCCGTTCTGGGTCGCCGTGATCGCGGCCTCGAGCGCTGCAGGATCGTTCAGGTCGATTCCGATCTCCTTGCCGTAGGCGGCCATCGTGGCCAGCGTGTCGGCGGTCTGCGCCTTGGCCTCCGCGTCGAACTCGCGGTAGAACGCCTCCTGCTTGAAGGCCTCCGCGCGGTTCTGCAGATTGCCGCTCCAGCTGTTGGACACGTCGCCCTTGACCATGCCGTCGAGCCGGTCCTCCGCGTATCGCGCGGCACGGGACGCGACGGACGTCTTCGACTGATCGTCCCACGTCGTGTGATCCATGGAGGCCATGATCTGATCAGCCGCAGCGAGCAGGGCTGCACCGCTGACGTTCTTCTTCCTGCCTTCGTTGGCGGCGAAGGAGACCATGTTCGCCTGGGCGACGTTCGCCGCCGCCAGCACCTGCTGGTACTCCTGCCTCGTCTCCTGATGGCTCTTCAGCGATTCCCCGAAGCCCTTCACGATGTCGCGTGCGGTGATCAGCGAGGCGAGGTAGCTCGTCAGGTTGGCGACCTTGCCAAGGCCGTCGCTCCACGACGTCTCGACGACCGGAGCGGATTCCGGCGTTCCCGGACCCTGCGGTATGACGGGCGCGTTCACGGCCGCGGCCATCTTCGGAGAGGCCATGACCTGAGCGGACATGAGCTGGACCTGCGCGGCGTCGATCTCGCGACGCGCCGCCAGGGCGCGAAGCATGAGGGACCGGGCCATCGTGTTGAACGACCAGTCGCTCCTCGTGTCGACCGAGCACTTCGACGACAGGGTCCCGATCGACGCGGCGTCCTTCTCCATCTCGTCGAAGCGTGTCTTCGTCGAGAGCGCGATGGCATAGCCGTCTCCGGCGGCCGCTCGCAGATCGAGCGCCAGCTGACGGCGATGCTCGTTCTTGCCGGCGGTGTCGAGCGAGGTGGAGGCGATCTTAGCCCTCGCCTCGGTCCCTGCCTGCACGAACGACTTCTGCATCAGGGGCGCGATCGCCGGCAGCGAAGGGAACGACGGGATCTTCCGCGCTCCCACCGCGCCCATGACGCCTTCGACGGTGACGTACTGCTGGAGCTCGGCCTTCTTGGCCTGGAGTTCGGCGGCCTTCTCCCGAAGCTCGTTCACGGTCTCCAGGATCTGGCTGTTGTCCCAGACGATGCACGGCGGGACGGGCTGGGGTGAGCCGACGGCCCAGCAGGCCTGCGCGCTGGCGGCGGATGGGAGCGCGACCGCCGTGAGAACGGCGGCCGCGCACGCGAGGAGGCGTGCGCGGCGCACGATCAGTTCGCCTTGCCGGTCTGGTCGCCTGCGAGCGTCTGCGCCGCGGCGATCTCGAGCATCTGGGTCTGCAGCGCGGTCTGCTTGGTCATCTCGCCGAACACGGCCAGCATCGCCGCAGTGTTGGCCTGGACGTCTCCACGCAGATCGGCCGAGTCCTTGACCTGAGCGACCAGCTTGTTCGCGGCTTCGCCGGACTTGCCCATGTCGGACTTCATCGCGGTCGAGGTCGCATAGCCGGTCACGGCCGATTCGCGGAGCATCGCGCCGCGGCGGGCGCGCAGCTGCGAGACCTTCTGCTGGTCGAGCGCGTCGCTGCCGTTGTAGAAGAAGATCTGCTTCGCCGCGTCGCGCGCGCCCTTCAGGTCCATCGACGTGCCGGCGGCAGGAGTCGCGAAGCTCAGCGTCTCGTTGCCGATCTTCATGGCCTTGGCGGCCGACATGGCGGAGGTGGACTGCGTTCCCAGGTCCTCGACGTTGGAAAGGACGCCCTTCACGCCGTTGACGCTCTGGAAGTTGAAGCCCGACTGCTCGAGCAGCGAACCGAGCGTGCTCTTCCCGATCTTTCCGATGCCGTCGCTCACCTTCGTGACCTGCGCGACGCCCTTCTCAGCCGCCTGCTTGAGCTGCTTCGCGTTGTCCAGCTGCGTCTTCGCCGTCGTGAGCAGCTTCGGATCGAGCACGAGCGCCTGCGCCGAAGCCATGCTCGGCGCCATCAGCGCGATGACTGACGCCGCTGCTGCGGCGAGGATGCGGTTGCGGCTCGTCATTTCGTGTTCCCCCGGTCGGATGTTCGAATCGAGCCAGCATAGCGCGTTCGAAGTTCGTTTGAAAGACACCGCCCCACGATTATCGCGGGGCGGTGCGGCGTTCAGGCCGCGGCCCGTTCGGATTCGATCCAATCCATGTAGAGGCCCCGGAAGTTCTCGGGGTCCTGGGCCATCAGCTCCCTGATCTTGCGGACGCTCCCGATGCCCGACGCGAACGTCGCGAGGCCGTTGCCCAGCACGCTCATGTCGGCGTCGATCACCACGGATTCGATGCCCTCGGTCTCGGAGATCCTCCGCAGCAGGAACGCGCGCGGCAGATGCGTGTGGCTCGCGCCCATCACGAAGTCCAGCTCGCGCTTCGTCATGCCGAACAGGGCGAAGTCCTCGCGCTTCTGCTTGGGATTGCGGAAGAAGATCTGGGTCGCGCACTGGCCGAGGATGGTCTGACCGTGCTCGGACTCCGAGATCGCGTTCGGTCGCTGGAACGCGCAGATGAAGACCTGACCGAGCTTTCGACCCTCCTGGAGTCCGGCGGCGAACTTCGCGGCGAAGAACTTGTTCTTCAGCAGCGGAGCGGTCTCGTCGACGAAGTAGAGCGCCGGATGGCCCTGGTGGACCGAGACGTCCATCGTGCGATGCATGATGTACGACACGACCGCAGGGCCGACGTTGGTCTTGCTGTCCGGATCCAGGATGTTCGTGAAGTCGAAGCCGATCATCCGGTTCGAGAGGTCCATCGAATCCTCGGGCGCGCAGAACAGCTTCCCGAACTGGTTGTCGTTCGTCCAGGGGCGGATCGCAGGACGCGCCTTCCCGTCCACCGCGAACGCGGTGTTCTGCAGGTCTTTGAGGTTCCGGCGGTCCTGCGGGATCAGCTCCAGCATGTCGATCGCCTGACCGAACTCGGCCATCGAGTCCGAATCGTTGAGATCGGTGATCAGCGGGAAGAAGGTCTTCAGGTACTCGACGTTCCTCGGCGTGAGCTCCATCTGGAGCGGGTTCATCGCCGCGTCGCCGTCATCGAACTTGATGTACTTGCCGCCGCACATGTTGGTCACGACCTCGGTGCCGTTGAAGCGGTCGAAGAAGAACACCCGGAGTTCTGGATAGCGCATGGCCATCATCGCGAGGTAGCTGGTCGTGAGCGTCTTGCCCGAGCCCGAGGGACCGACCACGAGCATGTGGCCGAGCGGCTCCTTGTTGGAGGGATCGGACATGTCGTGGAACACGAAGTTGTAGGGACCGCCCGTGGACGTGCGGAGGACCGTGACGGGGCTCTTGCCCCACGGCGAGAACTTCGCGCCCGGCGTGTTCCTCTGGAGGGCGAGAAGCGTCGACACGTTGGCCGCCAGCGGCTTCCAGGGCCGGGGCAGCTTGTCGTAGGTCGGGAACTGCGACCACCAGATCGCCTGGCTCACTGCGCCTTCGCGGATCGTCGTCACCTGATACTGCGCGGCGATCGTGTTGATCTGACCGATGCGCCTGTCGAGTTCGGCCTCGGTGTCCGCCTCGACCATCAGATTGAGGCCGTAGTTGCACAGGGCCTGCGACTCGTCGTCGCCGCCGGCGATGATCTCCGCGACCTCGGCGAACTGGATCTGGGCGGTCTCGCTCATGAAGGTCGTGCGCGCGAGGCGCCGCTGCATGTCGAGCTGCAGGGTGCCCTTGGCGCGACCGAAGGGTTCGACGTAGTGGTAGATCGTGTAGTCGAACTTCAGCGACGCGAGCTCGAACAGCATGCGCTCCTCGGTGACGTCGCCCCAGGTCTTGATCCCGACGACCGCCATCACGCGCTTGCGCGTGCCGGAGTGGAACGTGATCAGTCCCGACTTGTCGTCGGCGAAGTGGACCGTGTCGCTGGTGATCTGATCCGACACGTCGGCACCCGGACGCGGCTTGGGATCGGGACGCGAGATCGGCGACGCCAGACGGGCGAGGATCTTGAGCGGGCTCTCGCCCGCGTGGACCGACAGCAGGACCGGCTTGAAGACGCTCAGGCCCGCCATGGTCAGCTGCGACGCCTCGTCCATGCCGCCTTCGCCGCTCTGCTGCGAGACGGACAGCACGACGTAGTGCTCGGTGTTGAAGGAGTTCTTCCGGAAGCTCTCCTCCCAGGTGCGCGCCAGTTGGCGCATGTGCGGGATGGGATGCTCCATCAGCTCGCCCGGCTTCATGGCGGAACGCACGGTGAAGATGCGGACGTTGGCACCCTTCTCGGCCACCTGGCTGAGCCACGTGCGGCGCGCCTTGAACATCATCTCCATCTCGCCTTCGCTCGCGACGGCGAGCTCGGCCCCGCCGATGCGGTACACGCGGACGAGATCCCCGCGCTTGGTCTGGATGGTGGTCCCGTCCTTCAGGAAGGTCGTGAACGGCATGAAGTCGACGAGCCGCGTCTCCTTGGGGAGGGGCATCAGTCGACGGGAGATCGGGGGCATGGCCATGGCGGCCGCGATGGCCGCGGCCGCGACGGCGCCGATGCCGAACAGGACCGGCCCGACGGTGCCGGGCGTGAATACGAGTGCTGCGACGTCAACCGACATACTGTTTGCCCTTGGTGGGGATGATTGATGGGGTCTTCTTCATGAAGGCCTGACGCGCCAGCATCATGTTGCTGATGTGGGGGTCCTTGAACCCGGCGTAGGCGGCGAAGCCGCAGCCGATCAGTCCGCCTACGAGACCCGGAAGCACGCCGAAGCCGACGATCTGCCCCATGAACCACAGCATCATGCCGAGGCCGATGGCGGCGCCTCCGAGGATCGGCGGCATGTAGGCGAAGGTCTGCGGACCGGCCACGTACTTGAGGAGCTTGGACTTGATCATGCGCTTGTTCCTCTACCGAAAAGGGCGGCCCTCCCTATTGGGAGGACCGCCCCTATCCGCTTCCGGATCAGGAGGTCCTGATCAGTTGCCGAGGCCCGAGAGCCAGGTGATCGCGGTCGGGATGATGGCGAGGGCGAACGAGACGCCGATGCCGGTCGAGACCCACTTCCAGTTCAGCTTGCCGAAGAAGCCGAGCAGGAGGCATGCCACCATGCCGATGCCGCCGACGGCGAGCGCGAAGTTCTTGAAGGTCTGCTGGACGTCCGACGCGGCCTGCTCGGCGGTGTCGAACGGGTTGGTCTGCGCGAAGGCGGAGCCCGGCAGGCCCACCATCAGGAGCGCCATGAACAGCGCTGCGATTGCGAGATTGTAGCGGCCCGAGAGCAGGCCGTCACGGACATTGGCGATGGTCTTCTTCATGTCGATCTTCCCCCATGGGCATTGACGTTGCCGCGGAAGAAGGAGGGATTCGTCGAACATGTCCGCCTGGCCCCCGCCAACCCGCTGTGCGTCAAACTACGCCCGGCCCTCGACATTGCCAAGCCTTTTTTTCGAGGGACCTGCGATTCTCCCTGTCAACACTCGCAGCCGTCGTCTTGGAGCAATTCCCGCACGCAGAAGTCCGATCCGATGCTCGGCGTACGAGCGGTCCGAGCACGGCGTCCAGGGACACGATCGCGGCGTTGGTGTATATCAGCGCGATGACCCTTCGCAGGACGGGCCTGGTCGTGATGAGGGCCGCGCGCCACTTCGTCGAGCGCCTTCCGGTGCGTGGTCCCCGCCTCCCGCGCCATCTGCTTGTCGAGGCGACGCGCATCGGCGATCATCGGATCGTGGGTCATTCGTCATGCTTCTGGAGATGCGTGTTATGAAGAGGCGGTGCACCCACGTTCCGTACGGTCTGCGGTCCTCCAGGAATCACCGCTGAGGGCGGCCCGGTCTCCGCTCAGGCCGTGCCACCGGCATGGGATGCAGTGACGTCCCGGGCGAGCTTCTTTCAACTGCATCCATGCTTTCGCACGCCCGACGCCGACCGGCGCAGACGGATCCCCGACTCGTTCCCGAGCCGGGGATCCCGACGGTCGTCAGCTCTCGGAGAGCACGTCCGTGAAGTGGGGACCGGGAAGCGTCAGCGTGATGGTCGGCTCCTCCGGCCCGCCGGACTGGAGCACCGGTCCCTTGTTCGAGACGACCGCCTTCACGAAGCCCTCCTCGCCCATGTTCGGACGCTCGATGTAAATCACGATCCCGGCCGAGGCTAGGATGCCCTCCCCGCCGCGCGGTTCGCCCTGCTGGTTGATCTGACCCATCACGACGATGCCGATGTCGAGCGTCGCCGCGAGGTCGGCCAGCATCTGGGCCGCGTTCTGCTGCTTGTCCGCCTGGCTCGACTTCGAGTCGCTGGTGATGAGCTGCCAGTAGTCGACGACCACGACACGGACGCCGTGGGCGCGGACCGCCGAGACGATCCTGGTGCGCAGCTGCTCGATCGAGATCGCCGGACGATGGACGTACCGGAGGTTGCGGGTCTCCTCCAGGTAGTGTGCGAACTGGGCCTTCTGCTCCTTGTTGCTCTTGAGGTCCAGATCGCGCGCGTCGATCCCGAGCGACCGGGCGACGAGGAACCTCTCGACGTCGTGCTTGCGACGCTCGAGGCTGACCATCAGCGTCTGGATGCCGCGCCGCTCCAGGTTCGACACGATGGTCGCCGCGGTCACCGTCTTGCCCGCCTTGAAGCGGCCGAAGACGCCCAGCAGCTGACCCATGTGGATGCCGCCGTAGGTGACGTAGTCGATCGCGCGGATGCCCGTCGGGATGATCTCGGAGCGTTCCTGCTCGCCGAGCGTCCTGGCGACCGCGCCGGCGCCCTGCGACTCCGTGTCGGGAGCCGAGATGTTCCCGATCGCCTCCTGCGTCGTCATCGCCACGGAGATCGCTGGCGTCTCCTCGGCGTCCAGCGCCTCGAGGCCCTTGACCAGCGCGCGCCGCAGCTCGCGCCGGGTCCGGCTCTCGAACACGAGGTCTCTCGCGCGCATCACGGTGTCGCGCTTGTGGCGCGACCTCATGATCGTCTCCGACTCCCTGTCGGTGAGTTCGGGCGCCGCGATCTGCAGCGCCAGGTCGTCGTCGATCGCCGGGTCGTGAACGACCGCGGTCCAGGCCTTGGCATGGGCCGCGATCGTGAAGTGCTCCTCCCCCACGTCGCCGAGTTCGGCGATCAGAGAGCGGTCGTGCATCAGCGATCCGATGATCGACGCCTCGGCCCTGGACTGGCGCTCCTTGCGCTGCCGGGCCTCGTCGGTCTGGTTCTCGTCCATCATTGCTTTCATTCCACCTCGATGCCCGGCTCGTCATCGAGCGAGGGTGCGACGGTACCCGCCTTCGGCTGCATCACGACCTTGCGGCCATACGGATCCAGCCAGACCTGACCCCTTCCTCCCTGCCGCCACTTGACGCTCGGCTTCCTGCGAAGCGGCGCCTCCCAGCCCAGCAGACTCCAGCCTCCGGTCATCCTCTTCTCCGTGGCCCCGACACGCTCCTTCGACGACGCGATCGCCTTGGTCACGTAGGACAGGGGATCGGGCGTTCCGATCCTCTCCGCCTGCTGGACTATCCTGACCAGCAGCGCGTCGTCCTTCGCCTGCGAGCGCCACTTCCCAAGCATGGGCCTGGCCTTCGCCTCGTGCATCCCAAGACCGATCAGGCGCATCAGGCAGTCGCCGAACACGACCTTCGCCGCCTCGGCCTCCTCGGCCTTCCTGCGGGCGACGCGGTCCTCCGCGCAGCGACGCGCCTCGTCGTACCTGGCGGCCTCGAGCGCCGTCGGCATGCGCTCCCATTCGAGATCGTCGTCGACGCACGTCATGCCTTCGTCTCCACATCGATGCCGGCGTGATCGAGCGCCGCTGCGACGCGACGTCGGACGGCGTCGCTGCCCTTCGCGTCGTGGTTCATGTAGACCCAGAGGTCCTGATGGCTGATGCCGTAGGAGGACAGGAGCGCGGTCACCGTCGTCCCTCTGGACAAGGCCTGGCCGAGAAGGGTCCTTGCGGGTTCGCGACCGTAGAGTTCGCGACCCTTCGCCCCCGGCTGCTCTATGTCGATAGCCTTGACCCGTCCGTCCGTCGCCTTCTCGATTGCGGCGGCCACGACGTGGCTGGACACGATGCCGGTGGTGGCGATCTTCCTGATCGTGGCCTCCGAAAGATTGGACCGCATGGCGAGGTCCCTGACCCCGCCCGGACCGTCGATCTCCCTGGACACGAGTGTCCGCGTGCGCCGTGCGGCGTCTTCTTCATCGGTGTGCATGCAGGCACGCTACGCGCGTCCCGCAGGGATGTCAAAATGAAATGATTATGGGATGACGTTTTGCGACGAAGCGTGCGGGAGCCTCAACGACCCCCGCGCTTGCCGCGTCCCGTTCCGATGGCGAATCCGGCCCCGGCCTCGTCGAGGATCGTGTTGTACGCCTGGCTCAGCTCGAGGCCGTGACGGTGGACGTCCTCGCGTGCGGCCGCGTCCTGACGCACCGCCTCCGCCGCGCGTTCGATCTCGCGCCTGTCGGCATCCTCGCGCAGCTTCTTCAGGAGCTCCTCCACCTGCATGGTGTGCGCTCCGCTCGGATCCGGGAAGCGGCGCTGGAGTTCGGCGATGCGTTCGTTGCGTTCGACCGCCTCGTCGCGGACGGCGACCTTCTCGACCCTGCGCTCCGTCGTGCGTTTGACCGGGCGAGCGGCCTCCCTCGCAGCGGCTTCGCGCGACTCGGCGACGCGGCGCTCGTTCTCCGTTCGCAGCGCCTGCGTGACGTCCGGGTGGATGCCCCAGTCGCGCATGAGCCTGTGCACCGACTGGGGCGCGTCGCCGACGCGTGCCCGCCTGTCGACGATGGTCAGCTGTTCGGGATCCCGACCGTTCTTCGCGATCCACCGGACCAGCCTGTCGATCTCGCGCTGCTGCGACTGGTGGATCGCCGCGAGCCTCGCGCCGGTCCGCGTCGTGAACCTGTCGGTGCGCAGCGCGGCGCGCTCCTGGTCGTCCAGGGAGGGCACGTCGTGGGTGATCCTGCCGTTCCTGTCGGTGGTCTGGATGACCAGGACGCGCTCGCTCGAGATGCGCGACATGAGGTCGTTCCAGGTCGAGTACTCCGCCCTGACCGTGCCCGGCTTCTCCGGCGGCCTCTGGACCTCCAGAGGGAACAGGGTGGCGTCCTCGACCTTGCGGCGACCGTCGATCTTTGCAGCCGCCTCGACCGAGGTCTCCGGGGGCGAGGTCGATGCGTCCCGGTCGCCGGAGGACCGTGCATCGGGGGCGCCGGGCACGGCCGTTCCATCCGTTCCCCGTACGGGAACGGGCGTCTCGATCCTGTCGTCGATCGACACCGTCGGTTCGTCGGCTGCGGGCGGAACGGTCGACGTCGTCTGCGGTCGCAGCGCGGTCAGGCCATCCGGCACCGTCGCTTCCGGATCCGTCCTCGCCGACCGTGAGGCGAGCTCCGCCGGCGACGCGATCGGCGATGCCGCCGGGTCGATGGTCGGCGCCGTGATGGGCACGCCCTCGATCGCGATCGGCTGCATGGAGGCGGCCTGCGAGGTCGGCGCCTTGGACGGCGTCAGTCCTGGCCCTTCTCCATCTTGGCCATCAGCTGCATGATCGCCATCTCCCTGGCGTCGCACGACATGACCGCCTCCTCCTTGTCGTTCCAGGACAACAGACGGTAGGCGTTGCAGTAGCACCTCAGATCCGTCACCGTCGTGAACCAGCTGGACGCCGGACAGGTCGCGCAGACCGGCAAGAGCACCGGCATCCGCGAGGGATCCAGCTCCTGCAGGACCGGGCTCTGGTGGGGCGAATTCGACCCACCCAGTGCGGAGGATGGCTGCTCGATCACCAACAGTTCTGACATTCTCGTTCTCCTTCTTCGAGTTCAGGTCTTCGGGTCCCGGATCCGTCGTCGTGACGGGCGGAATGGTCGTGCTCGGTGCACCCGCGCGGGTGCCCGTCCCGCCGGTCGGCGAGGCCGGAGCCGACGCTTCTCCTACGGGATCGGCACTGCTTGCCGTCTGCGCTCTCGAGGCCTCCGCGCGTTCGCGCGCGGCGTTCTCCTCGGTGTCGTCGCGCCGTCCGAGATCCTTGGCGCGATCGCGCCGCTTGAGCTTCTGCTCGCGCTCCTCGCGGGCCTGCTGCGCCGCGTTCTCGAGCGCCGCCCTGATGGGCACGAGCAGTCCGTCGATCTGCTTGATCCGCTCCTCGCGGACGATCACGTCCTGCGCCGCGGCCGCCAGCACGGGACGCTGCGGCGCCAGATCGCGGTCGATCGCCTCGATGTGATCCTGCGCCTCCTTCCAGCGCTGCTGGATCTGACGCACGGACGAGTTTGTCGTCCTGTCCGCGACGCCGTGCTGGATGTCCGTGAGGAACTGCAGACAGGTCTGACGCGTGCGGATCGCGCGCGACTTCGCCTTGGCCTCCAGATGGTCGAAGGTCATGATCAGGCGCCTGTCGTCGGCGACGTTCTCGATCAGCGACTCGCGCTCGGCCGCCAGGATGCGCAGCGTCTGGAGGGCCGAGTTCCTGGGGTCGGTGCGCTGCACGTCGTCGGCCAGCTGGACCAGCTCGCGCTGTCCCGTGACCAGCGCCGCGTCGACGTCCTTCGCACGCCGTTCGATGGCGCGCGCGGCGTCGTTCCAGATCGCCGCGGCGTTCTCCTTGCCGAGTTCGGTGGCGACGCCGATCGACTCCAGCGCGGCTGCGCTGGTGCCCAGATGCTTGGTGGGCGTGCGCTCGATCCCCATCTCCGCATAGCGTCGCGGATCGAGGCGCCTGTCGACGCCGCGAAGGTTCAGGACGGCGTTGGCGATCTCGGAATACCTCTGGCGCATCGCCGGCACGAAGTCGATCCCCGAGCCCTTGCGGTTCGTCTTGGACTCACCCTGGGAGACCTCGCCGATCTTGTTCTGCCTGTACGGGAACCGCGTCCGATCCTTCCGGCTGCCGGGGTCCTGATACACCTCCGCGACCTCGAAGTCCCACGCTCCATGTTCCGGCATCCACTTGGCCGGACGGTCGTGTGCGATCACGTGGAGATGGTAGTTCCTCCTGTCGTTGTGCGCATCCGGCGCGTGGATCACCGCCGTGTACATCATGCCCGTCGGCCTGCCGTCCGGTCCTTCGCTGAACGTCGCCAGATGGTCGCAGAAGTTCTGCACGATCAGCGCCCTGTCCTCCGGCGTGATCTCGTGCGGAAGCTCCGCTACGAACCTGAACTGCACGCGCCCGCCACGTCCCGACTTGAACGTCACTGGAGGTTCGACCTCGTTCCAGCCAGGCGTCTTGCGCGCGCCCACAAGGGCGCGACCGACGATCTCAGCATCCTCCTGGAACGGCTTCGGCTGGAACTGCTTCTGCGTCGGCTCCCTGCGCTCGTCGCGCTGCCACTGGCGGTACCGCGCCTTCTCCATCAGGCAGTGCGCACGGAACGCCTCGTTCATGTCGGGCCAGCCCTCCATCTGCGCCCACCACGTCGGGTTCACCGACGGGTCGACGAGCAGCTGGTGCTTCTTCGGCTCGCGCTCCGTGCGGTGCACCGCGCGCCAGTATTCCTCCCTCTCGAAGGGGTTGTCCGAGATGTTCGTGAAGATGGACGGGATGCCCTCGCGCACGTCCTCCGGACCCAGCACCTTCGCGTCCTCTTCGGACGGAACCTCGTTGACCATGTCGGCCAGCGATCGCTCCATGCCCTCCGACATCTCGCCGGTCCGGTCCATCATCTCGATGGCACCATCGCGCTCTATGTAGGCGGCGTGGTCCGCCCCCATGCTGTACTCCGCAGCACCCTCCCGCTCGATGTACTTCGAGTGGTCGGCGCCGGGTGAAGGCGACGAGAAGGAACCAGTGGATACGGGTGTTCCGTTGAAGGTCGGAGACCCCTGCTTGGAGATCGACGTGTAGGAGAAGTGGAACGACGTCGAGCCGTTCGTCGTGCGTGGCCTGTCGACCATGGGCGAGGGCGACTTGAAGTCCGCGGCGAGGCTCCACTTGGAGGACTTGCCCTTCTTGACCGGACGACCCTGACTCTCGGCGGCGACGTCGCGGACGCGCGCACGACCGATGCCGAGACCCTCGCGTTCTTCCTGCGCGCGGATGTGCTGGGCCATCTTGCTGTTGGCCGCTGTGATGTCCGCGCTGATGGAACTCTTGGCCACGTTCTGCTGATCCCCCGTAGGGGGCTTATCGCCGATGACGGACCGCTTCGCAAGCGGTCGTTGCCAGTATCGTTGGGTCGCCCCGGACACAACGAGGCTGTGCGTCGTCGTCGCGATGATGGTCTCGCGCGCGCGTGAGACCCGCCTTCCGGAACCGAGCCGAAGGGCTGGTGGAGGACCCCGCAGGCCGAAGGGCCGAGGTATGCCAGAGAGCGCAGGCGAGGCTGGCACATCTCCGTCGGAGACGGAGCGCAACGACCCAGATAGGCCCCGAAGGAGGGCCACGTGGGTCGGTAAAAGTGCCTGCGGCATTTTTACGGTATTGCGCCTTAGAAAAACACTATGACAAACCTCGGGTGCTGTCACAGTTGTTTTTCCCGGTTTCGTTGAAATCGGGTGGGTCTCTGTCATACCTGGGCGGCCGAATTCGGCTCCCCAGTCAGGTATGACAGGGCACATTGGAATTGGTGGCTGAAGCTCCTGTTGACGATAGTGAGATCGTGGTCCAGTTTCGCGACCGTATGGGAGCGCGTCGGTTCCGTCCGACGGCGAGATCCCGGGACGGGGTGAAAGGGTTAGTCGACATGGTCGAAGCAGTGGGGCGAGGCGGTGCGAAGCGTCCGTCCGAGACTAGGGGAGGGCCAGAAATCATCGCGAATGTGATGGCCCTGGTCCACAGAATGTCCGTCGATCTACAGGGCCGCGAGACCGCAGGTTCGCGTGCCATTGATCGACTCCAGGGACATGACGAGCGCGAGGAGTTCCTCCGCGAGATGGTCCTCGCCTTCCGTCCGCCCGAGGCCGATCCGGAGCTCTGGCTCCGGTGGCTGAGCGGAGGCGAGGAGCCCTTCTCTCCGCGCAAGCCGGAGAAGCCGCGGATGGCGCATGCCAATACGCGGCGGGAGATCACCCGCGCCTCCGGCCGGGTGTCCACGGCACGTGGAAAGGTCGAGGAGGCGCGCCGTCGTCTCGCCGAGGCGGAGGCCGAGGAGGCGGGCTGCGTCGAGTTCGAATCCGCACTGGTGACGTGGGCCCTGATGGAGCGCATCACGTCGCTGGTCACCCCTGTCTTCGCCATGGGTCCGGCATGGACTCTGATGCGTGTTGTGGGTCCTCACGTCGACGTCGACGAGATGGCGGAGGAGCTCACGCTCGAGGACGAACCGAAGGCGCGCAAGACGCTGGAGGACACTGTCCGTGCCGAGCGCGTGGAACTGTCGAAGCGGTTCCACAGGGTCCTCGATCTGTGGGCTGGCGACGCCCATTTCGAGGGCGACATGCGGCGTGCGATGCTCGCCGTCATGGAGCAGTACGAGCCCCGCGAGGACGAGGCCCGGGCGAAGGGCCGCAAGGTCAGGAGCCCGGCGGAGATGGCGGGTTCGGTGCGCGCCGATCCGGCCGCGCCGCGCCAGCAGGTGCTGGGTCTGGACGACGGGGCCGACTAGGTTTCGTTGGTCGGGAGGACAGGCAGAGAAGAAGGCCCCGTCGGTGGAAACCGGCGGGGCCTTCTTCGTTGCGTCGTGGCTGCGATGGTCGACGATGATCGCGAGTCCGACGCGCGTGTCGACGGGGTCAGGCGATCTTGGCGAGGAGCCTGTTGGAGAGCGGCGGGAGGAGGCCGGCGAGGCGTTCCGTCTCGACGCGCAGCCGCTCCATGACGTCGGTGCGGTCGGGGTCGTCCGGCACGTATCGGACGCGTGCGAAGCAGGGTCGGAGTTCGAGCCGCAGGCCGGCTCCGCCCAGACGCTTGAGGTAGCCTCTCCCTGCGTCGTGTCCCGTCCAGTGGCCGAGATCCTGCGGGTCGTCGCAGACGGGGATCGCGGTGGACTGGAAGACGGGGATGACGTGTGCGTCGAGGTTTCCGAAGGGGTCGATGCCGACGTGGATGTCGAAGGGCACGAGCGTCCTGTCGTGGTCTCGGGCGGTGTCGACGATCGAGGCGATGCGCGTCGCTGCGATGAAGGCCTGCATGTCGTCGGCATGGGGCACGGTTCCGTCCTTGGACGACGCCATGCCCTCTGCGAGATGGGAGAGTTCGGCGGCGATGGCGTCGGGCGTGACGGTCCCCTTCGGGGCGGCGGCGTCGGATCCGGCGAGGCTGACGGAGAGCGAGATCTCCGTGTTCGGTTTCGGCCCGTTGGAGACGATCCACTCGACGCTGCATTCCGACGCGCCGACGCTTCGGCGACGCATGAAGGTGGCGCCGGAGACGGTGTCCTTGAAGATGACGGAGCCGGGGCCGACGGGATCGATCTGGGATCGCGAGGCGGCTTCGGCGCCGATGCGGAAGGCGTCGGCTGCGTTGTCTCGTTCCTGTCTGGAGACGTCGCCGTCCGTGCTGATCGCGAGCCGTCCGACCATGTCGTGCCCGAGCGTCGTGACGTGCCGCGGGAGGGCGAGGTCGATGCGGTCGACGGCGAATTCGGCGGCGTCGCGGAGGCGCTGCATCGCGTCCCGGTCCTCGGGCGAGATGGGATTGTGGAGCGTGCCGTAGGCGTGGAGCGAGATGCGGTCGAGCTGGCCGCTCCGGGTGATGGCGACGGCGACGACGGGAACGAGCGTGGCGAGGTCGGAGCGGATGGCGTCGGCGGGCTGGACGTCGTGTTCGATGCGCATCGGCCCCTTGGTCGCGGCGCGCATCGTGCCCGGTCCGTATGGCGACGGCGGGGAGAGCGCGATGGTCGTTCCGCTGGCGGGTCCGTCGGTCTTCCCGTCGCGACGGAGGCCTGCGTCGACGCCCCCTCTGTGGGCGGAGCGGGCGGCGACGTGGGCGAGGCGGGCGACGCGGACGAAGGGCGTCTCCCCCCTGTGCGGTTCCGGGATCGCCATGCGGTCGCGGTGGTGGGAGACGATGTCGCGGATGCGGTCGAGCCATGGTCCGTCGCCGTCCGACAGATCGGGCTTCGGGCCGTCGAGGCGGAGGGGTTCGGAGAGGACGAGGACGTCGTGTCGGGAGGGATCGACGAGTTCGAGTTCGACGCCGCCGGCGACGCCGGTCGCGGTCTTCTCCCATAGGGCGATGGTGAGTCGGGCGCCGGTGTCGGGACAGGTGCGGACGGCGGCGGAGACGGGGTCCTTCCGGTTGGAGGCGATCCTGAGCCGCTCCTTCGCCTTGTCCTCCATGGGGATGGCGGGGAGGCGCGCGAGCGTGGCCGCCTGGGCGAGATCCGCGAGCCGGGCGTCGAGGATGCGCAGGTCGTCGCAGATGCAGACGACGTGGACGGGATCGATCATCGGTTCGTCTCCGGTCGGGTGCGCCATGGGGCGGCGAGGCGCGCGAGGCGCATGTTGTGGATGGCGTCGTGGCCGCCGAGGTCGTCGGAGATGTCGGGGGTGGAGATGGAGGCGACGACGTAGCTGACGCCACTCTCCTCGTCGATCTGCATCCGTCCGTCGAGTCTCATCGGCTGGGGCGGGAGGATGTCCGGGTTCGCGTATGCGACGCCTTCCGATCCGTGTTCGCCGACGATGCAGTGCCCGGGCGCGAGGGGGCTCGGACGACGCAGTCGGACGGCGGCCGACGGTGCGTGCCGGGGGAGCGCGAGGAGGTCCTCGCGGCCTGCGTCAAGCAGGGTCGCGATGCCGACGGCGTGCGCGAGCTCGAGGTCGGAGGCGAGCGCGGAGGAGGCGGATGCGTCCCCTTCGGGGATCATGCCCGAGGGTTCCGAGTCGTGGTTCGCATGGCGGTCCGCGGCGTCGAGGAGGCTGGTCGCGGAGAGCAGGATCAGCGAGGCGATCGTGCGTGCGACGTGGACGGGGCGGCGTCCGTCCGGCTCGTCCTCCGGCATGGCGAGGCGGGGGAGGTCGACGACGGCCGACAGGCTGGAGACGGCGCGGCCGATGGTGCGGCGGACGTGGCGGACGGTGACGAGGCGGAGGCCGCTGGAGCCGACGCGGTGCCAGCGCGCCCCGGTGGAATCCATCGCGGTGGCGTCGCCGTCGTGGTCGATGGCGACGGTGGTCTCGCTGTCCTGCGACCATGTGATGGTCCAGGATCCGTGGAGGGGTTCGTCGGGGTTCGGGCCGACGAGCCAGTCGACGTGGGAGACGCTCCCCTCCATGTCGCCGAGTGCGGCTCCTACCATGGTGGCCGTGGACTGCAGGAGGGCGCGTCCGGTGTCGGAGGGGACGGCGACGCCGCCCCGTTCGATCGCCTCGTGAAGTCGGGCGACGGGTCCGGGAGCGTGGAAGGGGATGGTGGTTCCGGGCGTCGCGTCCCCCTTGGGATCGGCGCTCGGGCGTGGGTCCGTCGAGATGGCGGCGGAGTCGTTCACAGGCGGCGGACCCGGCCGGGGACGGTGTCGCCGACGGTCTCGTAGAGGGCGAGGCCATGGGTCTCGCGGGCGAGTATGCCGGCGGCGATGGTGGCGCAGCACTCGTCCGACAGGGCGCCGTTCGATGCGACGCGGATGTCCTGCACCAGCTGGATGCCGACGCCGATCAGTTCCGTGGTGAGGGCGGTCTGCGTTATGGCCATGGGTGGTCTTTCCTCGATCGTGCGGGCGTGTCGTCGCTCCGTCAATCGATCGTCCGCTCTTCTCATCCAGAAGGGGAGGGGCGCGCTGGCGGGCGCGTCTTCTCCTTCCCCGGGCGGCGCGTCGTGGCTGCGGATCCTTCCGCATGCCCGACGCGCCGGGAGGGTCCTGGTCAGCGCTGGTTGCGCTGGGCCGGGTCGGCCTTCGGGTTCGCGAGGACGTCGGCGCGGGTGTCCGACGAGAGGCGGATCATGACGGCCGTCGTGAGCGCGGCGGCGACCTCCCGGGTCTCGCCGCTGCACATGACGTTGAAGACGTCTCGCACCTCGCGGATGGCGTCCTCGGTCCTGCGGCTGAATTCCCTCGGCATGTCGTCTGCTCCTTCATGGGGTGCCCGCTCCACGTGGTGGGCGGGCGTCGTGTGGATGCGTCGCGTGGATGCGTCGGCGTCAGCCGGCGCGGCTCATCGGATCGCGGGGATCGTGGAGGAGGCGGGCGTCGGCGCCTGCCGCCGTGTAGGCGGCGAGGGTGAGGGTCGTGGCGTCCCTCATGGTCATGTCCGGCTCCCTCGCGATGATGCGCGCGACGGTGAGGACCTCTTCGACGATCCGTCGTCCGTGCGGATTGAGCTGGGGTCCGGCGTCGTGCATCTCGGCGTGCGGCATGTCATGGTCTCCTGTGTCCGGGAACGCTCGTCCGCGTCCGGCGATGGCTTTGGGGATGGCGTGGGGATGCGGTCGCGACGTCCCCTGGGGGCGTCGTCTCCGGGTGGTCCGAGCGTCGGCGCTTCGTCCGACGCGGAAGGTCAGCCGATGCCGTTCTCGGGCTTCGGATCGAACCGGCTGGCCGATTCGCGGACGTTGCCGCCGGTCTTGGCGAGGCGGGTCATCGCGGCGACGGTGAGTGCCGCCGCCGTCTCCATGCCGATGTACTTGTTCGGTACGATCCTCTTGTCGAGGAAGTGGAGGAACATCGCTTCCGTCTCCTCCATCGCGGCGAGTGCCAACGGCGAGAACGTCCTGTCGTCGGGCTTGGTCATGGTCGTGTTCCTGTCTTCGTGCGGCTGGTGTGATGATGGCGTACGGGTCGTTCGTGCGTGCGTTAGCCGTGCTTCAGCCGTGCGTAATGCCGCTGGTCGGATCGTTCGGATCGCCGCGCACGTCCGCCACCTGGACGACGCGTGCGTAGACCGCTGCGGCGAGGCGCGAGGCGATGTCGTGCCTGTGCACGTTCGACTCCGGGATCCTCTTCAGGACCGCCTCGTGGATGGCTACCGCGTCGTCCACGCCGCGTTGCGCGGCGGGCGTGAGATCGTGCTGGTGATCGTTCGGCATGCTGCTCTTTCCTCTGTCCGGAGATGGTCGACGGTCACGTCGGACGCAGCTCGGACCTTCTCTTCTCCTGGCGCGCCAGCGCCTCGCTCATTCCGGTGTCCGCGCGGTGGCGACCCGAGACTTCCACGAGGGGGATGGACTGGTCGCGGTGCGCGCGTCGAGCGCCGCGTTCATTCGGAACGGCGCGTCGTGGCGGCGGTCGTCCCGTCCTTTTCGGGCGCGACGGGCGAGCATGGTGGCGAGCGTCGGTCCGCGGGGATTGCGGCGACGGACGCGTTCAGGCGCGTGCGTGCGGGTCCATCGTGGCCAGCGTCGCGGCGAGGTCGGCGCGGGCGCGCAGCATCCGCATCGGGTTCATGGCGCGGGCTGCGGTCCCGCTCCACTGGATGGGGCGCAGCCTCATGCCGTTGCGGTCGTCGAGGGTGACGAGTCCCTCCTCGACGCAGACGACGCGCGGCAGGTCGACGGCCTCCGCCGGGTCGAGGATCGTCCGCGCGACGGGGCTGCGCGCGATGTCCTCCCTCGCCCTGATCGTCCCCGACCACCACGGCGTGGCGGGGATCTCGGCGTCGCTCCGCTCGAGGCAGGCGGGACGCCAGGGCGTGGGGGCGGAGCAGGCGAAGCGGCGGGCGTCGGGCCGGTCCGCGGAGGCGATCGCGTTGAGCGCGGCGACCAGCGTGAGCTTGGCCTCGCCGACGAGGCGGGGCCGGTCGAGGGCGTCGAGGACCATGGCGGTGGCGAGCTCCTCGTCCATCGCCACGTTGGGTCCGAAGCCGTCGAGCCGGATCATGAGGTCGCGTCCCCGCGTCTTCCAGACGTGGGGCTCCACCGCGACCAGCGGCGCGTCCCGGATCGCCGCGAGGGTGCGGGCGATGCACTTGTCGAGGGCGCGCGCGGCGGGCGGCTGGGCGTTCGTCGCGGTCGATACGAACGCGTGTCCCGACGAGACGACCGCGCTCGGATCGACGGGTCGGTACAGCTGGGCGAGGAGGTCCGCGTCGGCGGGACGGATGGTCACGACGATCCGTCCCGGCGCAGCCCGGACAGGATGCGCAGCGTCTCCATCGGTCCGGGCAGCGGTCCCGTCCGGTGGCAGGCGACGATGTTCTTGGGGAAGACCAATCCGTCGCGCGGACCCTCGACGCGAAGCGGCGAGAGGAGGAGGTCGCCGCCGTCGAGCGATGCGTGGACGACGTCCGCCATGAACGGCGCGTGCTCGGGATCGACGGGCGCCGTCTCCACGGTCAGCTCCTCGAGGACGAGCCCCGGTCGTCCCGGCGGGATGCGGTTCGCGTTCGCCATCATCGTCGTCAGCGTCAGGGGGACCTCCCCCGTGATCAGCGGCCGCTGCCATGGCGTCGCGCTGCAGGCGACGACCTGTCTGGACCCCGTGTCCGTGATCCCGACGAGGGCGCCGAGCACGTCGAGTTCGGCTTCCGCCTCGGCGGGTCCGGCCACCGGGCGGCGCAGCGCGTCGACGATCGCGGAGGGCATGTCGGCGTGGGTGAGGGCGAAGGGTCCGTCGTGGCTGAACCGGACGCAGGGGCGTCGCCCCGTGCTGCGGACGATGGGCACGACGTCGCCGTGCCGGTCGCCCCGTGACGGCTGCACGGCCATGTCGCAGTAGCCGGCGGGAGCGAGGCGATCTTCCTCCGCCGCCGTCAGGACGGTGGCGATCATCTCCCTGAGGGCGGTGCCGTCGGGATCGTCGGCGCGGGTGCCGAGCACGAGCAGGCGGCGGCGCGTCGCGTCCGTCATGCGGGGATTCCGTGTCGCGTCGTGGCGGCGGTCGTGCCGTGCGCCAGGTGCGCGGCGCGCGCGGCGGTGATGTCCCGCATCGTGCGCATCGCGGTCATCGGATCGGCGATGGAGGGCGCTCGCGACTCGCCCTCCTTCGGATCGTGCCAGACGAAGGGATCGTGGGATCCTCCCCACGACAGGGCGTGGAGGCGGAGCATGCCTGCGTCCATGACGGCGACCACGACGTCGTCCATCAGCAGGTCGAGCTCGGGGGCGATCGCGACCTCGACGCGCGACCGCTGCACCGCTCCGTGTCCCAGGTGCATGCTGCGCAGGGGGCAGATGCAGCCGCAGGCGTAGGCGCCCTGCCACGGAGTCGGCGTGCGGAGCAGGACGTGCGGCAGGTCGGTCTCGACGAAGGCGGCGACGGCGGCCATCGCGTCGTTCGCCCTGTCGAGATCGGCGTCCGTGGCGACGGGGCGCGACAGCGCGTCGATCAGCATCGCGGCGACGTCCGCGTCCTCCGGGATCGACCGGCCCGGCTCTCCTTCCATGACGATTGAGATGCCGCACTGGCCGACGTCGACGCGGCGTTCGGAGACGCGGCGGAGCGAGCTGGCGCGCAGGGAGGCGAGCGCGCGTTCGACCGTCTCCTCCAGATGGTCCTGGCCGCGGTCGCTCGATTCGCCCTCGAGGTGCAGCAGGCGTGCGCGCGTCATTCCGTGTTCCCTCCCGTCGACTTGTCTGCGGACTCCGCCATCCTCTCCGCCAGTCGGGCGGTCACCGCGCGCAGCCGGTGGATGCAGCGCAGCGTCTCCACCGCGTCCAGCGTCCGGCTGCGCATGCCGCCCCATCCCAGAGGGGAGAGCGTGAGCTCGGTCATGCTCCCGCCGACCACGACGACGTCGGGGAGGAGGGCCTCCATCTCGGGGTCGAGGGGCCGGTCCCGACCGGTGACGCGGATGAAGGCGGACGTCCTCATCGGATCCTCGCTGAGCGTGACCGCGGCGTTCTGCCACGGGGTCGGCGCCTCGACGAGGATGCTCGCGGCGTCCGTCTCGACGAGCCCGGCCATGGCGCGCAGCGCCTGCTCGATCGCGTTCCTGACGGCCTCGTTCCCGACCGGCCTGTCGAGGCAGGCGAGGATCGTGGCGGCGGGGTCGGCGTCCTCGGGAAGCACGAGGCGCGCCTCTCCCTTGAGGCGCACGAACGGGCCGGCGGTGCCGACGCACAGGTGGCGGCGCGAGACGAACTCCGCCTGGCCTCGGTCCGCCGCCGTCAGCGCGGTGGCGACGCCGTCGAGGATCGCGGCGTGGTCGTCCTGGGCGGAGTTCCCGTTCACCAGCAGTATGCGGGGACGGACGACGAGTGGTGCGGTCGTGGTGGGCGTGCTCATCGGATCGGGTCCTCGGCGAGGGAGGCGAGGACGCGCAGCGCCTCCATCGCGTCCATGGTCCGCCTCGCGTCGACGAGGCGGCGCATGCTGCGCATCGTCGGCACCGGCGTCCGCTTCGCGACCCGTGCGGACCGCATGGTGTCGACGAGGACGCACTCGGGCAGCATCGCCTCGATCTGCGGATCGAGTTCGGCGAGGCTCCAGCGTCCGCTCATGTTCACGGCGATGGGATTGACCGACGCGGGGCCGTGGCAGACGGCGATCTCGGCCTTCGACCATGGGGTCGGAAGCGACACGTGCGCGACGTTCGCGTCTTCCATGGCGAGCGCGGCCACGGCCCGCATCGCCTCCTCGATCCTCGCCACTGCGCGGGCGTCCGCGATCGTGCCGGTCGCGGTGCGGGCCGAGATCCGGTCGAGGTGCGCGCGGCCGCCGCGCCGGTGGCCGCCTTCCGGTTCGCGCATCGGTTCGTCGGTGGTCGGCATGTCCCAGCGGATCTCGGGAGCATGGATCGGACGCCTCTCCGGGACGCGTCCCTCGCGGTCCGGCGCGACGAGGTCGACGAGGCGTTCCGACAGGCGGCGCAGGAGCGGACCGGTCCGCTCCACCTGACGCTTGTGGAATCCGAACGAACCCTTCTCCGGGCCGGCGACGCGGTAGCCGCCCCGCGCGACCAGAGCGAACGTCGCGGCGGTCTGGTCCGCCGTGATCCCGCCGGGATGCGCGATGGGGGTTCCGTCCTTGGGGTCCAAGAAGCTGAAGCGTCCCTCGATCGCGTCGACGTCGTGATCGTGCATCGTCCCGCGCAGCGCTCTCGGAACGATGAGCATGGGATGGGGGCGGCTCATGAGGGGAAGGCCTGCTGAAGTTCACGCATGGCGCGCAGCGTCTCCATCGGATCTATCGGCTCGACGGGATCGACGCCGAGCTCGTCGAGGGGGACGCATCCCCTCAGGGGCGAGAGGTGGATCATGGTCATGTCCTCGCCGTCGTCGAGGTGGCGCTCGACGCGGGCGACAAGGCACGGCGGCATCGCCGGCGGAAGGTCCGTGCAGACGCGCGACGATTCGGGGGTCATGATCCAGCGGCGGTCCCACCGGTCGTCGCGGTGCCCCCAGGCGCAGCCTATCATGGCGGGGAGCCACGGCGTCGCGGCGGAGCAGGCGACCGCGTGCGGCGGGACGATTTCGTCGTGCCGTTCCCTGCCCGGGTGCATCGAGGCGATCGCCCTCATGCCGGCGATGAGCGTCTCCGACCGTATCGGATCGCGCATCGACATGATCGCGTCGAGGCTCCTGGAGACGCGACCGTCCTCGGTCGAGGCGATCGCCCGGAGTGAGCCGAGCATGGCCTCGCCGCGTACCGTGTCGTGGAGGCTGGCGGCGAACAGGGATCGGACGACGTCGATCTCGTCCTCCTGCCAGCCGCTGGCGATCGTTTCGTCGTCCCAGACGATCGTGGGCAGCGACGGATCGGCTGCGTGGGCCTCCTTCGTCGGAGCGACGACGCGGGACATGTAGAAGGAGGCGCGCCGGTAGAGTCCGGCCGTGAGGCCGCGCGCGGCCGCGTCGATCACGGCGTCCTCGCCGTCGAACTCGAAGAGCAGCACGCCCTCGGCGTGCGCGTCCCTCGGCACGGGGCGCGGTGCCAGGCCGAGGAGACGCGTGACCCGCGTCCGGAACGGGACGACGGGCGGTATTCCGAACATCGACCATCGGTCGGTGATCTGCGAGGTGAGGAAGAACGGCTGTCTGGGCGTCATGCCGGGAATTCCCGGCGCAGGCGTTCGACGACGCGCAGCGTCTCCATCGGATCGAACGACCTTTCGGGGAAGCTGCTTCCCGTAGGGATCATCCTGCACCTTCCGTGCAGCGGACCGATCTGGATCCACTGCCCCCGGCCGCTCGTGACTGAGACGTGGACGGCGATGCAGGTGGGAATGGCGACGACGTCCTGTCCGATCGTCGGAGTCTCGACATGCGCCTGCTCCCGGGTGATCGCCCATTGTCTGGTCTGCACGGCCATGCCTCCTTCGATCAGCTGGACGGCCCTGGCTCCGTGGAACGGGGTCGGGGCGAACTGGGCCTGGTCGGTGGCGTTCTCGTGCCTGGGAGCCGTCGACGCGTCCTTGTGGATCGTCGCGAGGTCGTTGAGTGCGGACACGATGTGCGCTGCGTCCTCGAACTCGACGGCCGGGCTGCAGAGCATCGCGAGGACGGGAGCGATCGGGTCGAAGCCGTCGTCGTCCATTCTCTCGTGGAGCGGTCTGCCGAAGTCGATGTACGGCAGCTCGTTCTCGGTAGAGCCCATCGGTCTGTCGTGTTCGAGACGGATCTCGCCGGGCGAGTGGCGGTGCCTCTTCGGCGAATAGGCTCCGCGGCGCAGGGCTTCGACCGTCTCGGCCACGACGCGCAGCCGCGTCTCGTGGTCGCCGTCGACGCCGCCCTGCAGCACGACGACCAGGCCGTCGATCGGACCGACGTCCCTGACGCGGTCGGCGATGGCGGTCCTGTGGCCGTGGCTCGTCGTCGTGCCCGTCGGATCGGCGATGTGGGCTTTCGTCGTCTCGATGCTCATCGCTATCCCTTTCCTGTCTCCATCTCCGCAAGGATGCGCAGCGTCGTCATCGCGTCGGGCAGACGCTTCGCGTTGAAGCTGACGATGCGCGTGGACAGGGTCCAGAGCCACTTGCCCTGCACGGGCCTGCCGTAGGCCTCCTTGCGCTTCACGAGCAGACGGCACTGGGTGGGCAGCGCGTCCGCCTCGGGGCCGCAGGTCTCGAGGTCGGTGCCGTCGTCGCCGGTCGCCCGGCTCTCGATGGCGGCCGGCGACCACGGGGTCGGGAGCCGCAGGGTCGCGATCCAGCCGGGCATGTGTGGAGGCAGGACGCGACCGACGTCGATCGCCCGGAGCATCGCGGGCATCGCATGGGGCAGCAGTACGTCGTGGACGCCCATCGGTCCCACGACGACGTTCGCCCTCTCCAGGGCGGGCAGCAGGTTCGCGGCCGGCGGGGCGAAGGGCGGGCCCTCGGCGTCGTCGCGGCGCGGCAGCGTGAGGCCGAGCAGCGGGAGGTCCTCGCCGATCGTCGAGCGGAACGTCGTCGACGTGCGGTCGAAGTCCTCGTCCAGCGCGTAGGTGCCGGCGCGTATGGCGTCCGCGATGCGGGCGCACGTCACGAGGCACTCGTCGAGGAACGCGAGGTCCTGGCTCACGGTGAACGCCTCGCGCAGCTGCACGACGAGCGGCGAGCCGGCACGGCGGTCGTGCGGGACGCGCGCGGCGGGGCCGTCGCGTCCCTCGGGGGTCGCGTCGTGGCTGCGACCCTCGTCGCTCCGTGCTGCGGCCTGCGTCACCCGTCGTCCGTCAGAAGACGGACAGGACGATGACGAGCGTCATGACCGTGAAGCCGCCCGCCACGCCGATGCGCAGCAGCTTCCACGGGAACTCCGTGTAGGGCGTCCATGCGATGAAGTGGCCGATAGCGTCGATGCCGAGCAGCACCGCTGCGCCGGCGATCATGAAGGCGACGTACCAGACCGCGCCCATCACGACGTTGTCCATGGCTTTCGACTTCTTCGTTGCGCTCATCGCGCTTCTCCTCTTTCCTGCCGACGGCACGTTGTCGGCGTGCTCGTCATCCCCTTCGACGCTCGCGGCGTCGGCCGCGGGCGTCTGGCGCTCATCGGTCCGGCCGACCCGTCGGGGTGGCCGAGAGATGCATGGGGTCGCGCCGCAGATCGTCGATCAGACGCAGCGTCGCCATGACGTCCAGCGCGTTCGACCGCCGCACCACCGCTGTGATCGGCGACAGGATCAGGCGCGTCCCCTTGTCGTCGTGCCATTCGGAGACCTGCAGCACGGTGGGGATCAGCGCGGCGATCTCCGGGTCCACCGGCGTCCTTCCCGTCGTCGTCGGCGGGAAGGAGTGCGCCGGCATCGAGATCGCCTTCTCGCGCTGCATCATCAGCTCGCCGGGCTCCATGTCCGTCGCGACCAGCGACGGCGGCGACCAGGGGGTTCCGGCCGAGCAGCCGACGACGAGCGAGTCCGGCAGCGACGGATCCCCGACGGCGAGCGAGGCGAGGCCCCACAGGGCTTCGATCAGTCTCTCGTACGCGTCCTTCGGCAGCATCGGCGCCGCGAAGGCGGCGCGCGCGACGGCGAGCGAGTCGAAGGGTATGTTCAGTCCCTTCCGGAGCGAAGCGAACTGAACGCGTTCGTCCGGCCAGGGCAATGGGCCCATGGCCCGCGCGGCGGCGATCGCTTCGTCGACGTCCTCCGTCATGAAGTCGGCGCTCAGGGGACGCCATTGCGGATACGGGCACAGGTCCGCCGTCCACGCGACGTGCGCGTAGCGGTCCTCCGGAACGGGATCGCGGGCGATGGGCGGGAGCGCGCGGCGGACCCAGGCCGCCGTCCATGGGCGGCGCAGCGCGATCTCGCGCATCCCCATCGCCGAACGGCGGATGCCGGAGATGGAGAGCTCCACCGGACGGTCGACGGCCAGCGGCCTGTCGGATGCGCGTTCGGAGTAGGAGCCGTGCAGGATCGCGTCGCGGACGCGGTCGACGAGGTCGAGGCTGGCGCCCTGGTTGGCCAGGATCAGCGGCTGCGTCATGCGAACGGCTCGTGCCGCAGGCGCTCGATCGTCCTCATCACGGTCAACGGGTCGGGTCTCGACGCCTCCGTGATGCGCACAAGCATCTGGGTGATCGTGAGATCGGGTCGCCCGTCCGTGTCGCTCCGTCGGATCTCGATCACGTCCGGCAGCAGGTGGGACATCCGGGGGTCCATGGGGTGCGACGCGAAGTCGTCCCGCTCCCCCGACGAGACCCAGCCGTCGCGCCACGGCGTGGGAGCGGCGCACAGGTCTGCCTGTTCGCCGCGGTCGTCGACGGCGGCGATCGCGGCCATCGTGACGGCGAGCCTCGTCATGCCGGCGGCGTCGAGCAGCGGCGCCTCCAGGACGCGGACGATCGCGGCCTCCAGTGCGCGGACGTCCGCCGTGGGCACGAAGGGCATCTCGATGGTCCGGGCGTGGTGGCCCGATCTTCGGTCCGCGCGTCCGCCCGGCACGAACGTCTCGGCGATGGCGTCGAGGACGAGGCTGCGGATGCGCGTGCCTCGCGACTGGGTCAGGACGGCGTAGTCCGGAGCGGGATGCGTGACGGGATGGACCACGGTGTCGTATCCCCTGCGCTTGAGGACGCGCAGCGTGTCCGCGACCGGGCGCGCCCCGAAGGAGTCCGCCCGACCGCGGCGGTGCGGCGCCGGCACGTGCACGCCGAGCAGGGCGCGGCCCGTCTCGCCCAGCGTCTCCGGATCGACGCTCCACGGAGCGACGACGACCAGGGGGCGTGTCGACGGCGCGCTGGGATCGGTGCGTTTCATGCGTCGGCCCGTCGCGTCGTGGCCGCGAGCGTCCTCAGGCGCGAGAGCGGGTCGGGCACGTCGGCGAACTGCGATAGCCGTTCCACCACGACGCTGCCGCCGTCGGCGTCGGCGGAGACGAACAGCCTGGTCGGCAGGGCGGGCAGGCCGACGTATGCCTCCTCGTCGAGCAGGTCCACGTACGGCTCGGAGTCGATCGCGCGGATCGGCGCCCAGGGGGCGGCGTGGACGACGTGGACCATGTCGTCGCTCTCTGGAGCGTCGGCGTGTGCCGCGGCGGTCTCCGCTTCGGCCACGTATCCGCTCAGCGCGTCTCCGCTCTCGTGCTGCGGAGCGTTCATCGACAGCTCGAGATGCAGGCGCGCGGAGTGCAGGGTGAGCATGGCCGCGGCCATCGACCTGGTCGGTGACGAGAGGTCGGGCAGCAGCCCGATCGGCATGGCGCGCTCGCGCGTCATGATCTCGACCTTGCAGTCTCCGTGGAGGCCGCCGCGTATCCATACCTCGGACACCCAGCCGTGGAAGGACTGGCACCATGCCAGGTGCTCGATCGTCGATCCGTCCGAGAGTTCGAGGCGGGTCGTCGTCTTCCATGGATCGAAGCCGAGCTTCGTGCGGGCGAGGTCGGCGACGTCGCAGTCGACGGCGTCCCCCATCGCGGGGTCGTCGTCGATGTTCAGCAGGATCCTCGGCGGCTTCGCCGTCGCCAGGTCGATCGCCTGCGTGACCGTCTCGAACGCGAGATCGCGACCGTGGCGCTGCGGACAGCCGAGGTAGCGGTCCGCGGGAAGCGTGTACGGCGAGACCGGCACGTCGCGGTTCGGGAGGATCCGAGAGTGGCGGCGTCTCATCTCAGCGGCTCCCACGGGTGGTCGTCCGGTCCGGAGCCGATGGGATCCGCGTCGACCTCCTGGAGGGCGCGTAGCCGATCCATCGGGTCGGCTTCCTGATCGGCGAGGCTGGTGACGCAGGACAGGCCGATCGCCTCGCGTTCGTCGACGTATGCGATCGACAGCCTCGCGGAGACCGGCATCAGGCGCATGAAGTCCGGGTCGAGCGTCGGCGTCCTTGTCTCGCCGGTCCTCGTGTCCCGGACGACGCTGCCGTTCGGGCACCATGGCGACGGCGCGGAGCAGACGACGATCGCGTCGTCGTCGCGTCCGTCGTGGGCGAACGAGAGCAGCGTGTGCAGTCGCAGGATCTCCTGCCCGGAGACGCGGCGTCCGCGCAGCGCCGCGATGGCGGCGTCCGCCATGACGGCGGCGTCCGTCGGAGCGTCGTTCTCGGCGAGGAATCCGACGAGCGGCACGTCCTCGTCGGGATCGCCGATCCGTCCCCCGGCTGCGTCCTCGTGGTCCAGGACGAGGAACGCCGGCGGCATCTTCGCCAGGCGTGTGCCGTCGAAGGCGTGGGCGCGCATGCGTCCCGCGTCGAGGGCCGCGAGTGCGGCGGCGATCATCTCCTCCGGCACGTCGACGTTCTCGACGAGGACGTCGCCCGGTGCGTGGATGGTGACGGGCGTGGTCATGACGTGGCCTGCTCGCGTGCGAGACGGAGCGTCCGCATCGCCTCCATCGGCTCCGGCGACCAGCCGTGGTGCACGGCGACGTGGAAGGGCTCGATCTCGTAGCCAGCGATCGGGACGTCCGAGCCGCCTTCGACGCGCGACGCCCAGGCGGCGTGCACGCAGACGGGCACGTGGGACGCGGCGGGGCCATCGACGGGGACGTCGGTCCGGTTTCTTGAGCTGCGCACGTGCTCGATCCGCATCGGCGACCACGGCGTCGGCGCATGCACCAGCACGGCGCTGCCGGTCGGGATCGGGGTGGAGCAGGTCACCGCGGCGATGCGCATCAGCGCGTCGACGTGCTCCTCCTCGGAGAGACGTCCGTCCGGAGCGGGAAGGCCGAGCAGTTCGGCCTCCCGCACGGACGGCGTGCCGGTTGCGGCGGACAGCGCCGAGATCGCCGCGGCGACCGCGTTCTCCGGATCGGGGCGCGATCCTACTCGGCTCGTGAAGCGGATACGCAGGAGGGTCGGGTGTCTCAGGATCGCGCGGTCCTCGAGGAGGCGCCAGGTCCCGTCGCGTCGCACGTCGGGCGAATAGGATCCGTCGCGCAGCGCCTCGAGCATGTCGGGGAGCAGACGGTCCATCGCGTGCGGCGAGCCGAAGCGGAAGGCGCAGGTCGTCGTCATCGTCTTTCTTCCCTCCCTGTTCCGTGACCGGAGCAGCCCTTCGGGGTCATCCTCCTCTTTCCGTCGACAGCGATCGCAGGATCTCCATCGGGTCGTTGGCCCTGCCGTCGAAGAGGACGGCGCATGCCGGCGTCAGGAACCACGTGTCGACGCCGTTCAGGTCGGCGCCGATGATCGTCAGGGCGCCCAGCGACCGCAGTCGCGACGCGCGCTCCTGTGGGACGGGCAGGTAGGAGCGCACGCTCGACGACGTTCTCTCGACGATCGTGGCCGCCGACCAGGGAGTCGGCATGTTGACGGTCACCCTCCAGCGTCGCGGATCCGGAGTCACGAGTCCGGTGCCCAGCGCGTCGATCAGGACCGGAAGGGTATCGATCCGCAGGTGCAGGGGTTCGGTCGTCAGACGCTCCGGATCCATGCCGAGCGCCGCGGCCTCGCACAGCTCGGGCACGTCCGACCTGTAGTGGTCGGGATCGCGCATCAGGTTCATGGAGAGGGTCGGCAGCATGCCGTCCCTGTGGATCAGCCTGATCCCCTTCTCCATGAGTCCCGGTGCCTCGGGCGCGTGGTAGCCGTCCGAGCGCAGCGCGGCGACGATCCCGGCGCATCTCTCGCGCACGCGGTCCAGCGCGGCGGCCAGCGGGTCGTCTTCGAGCTGTCGGCCATCCGTGACCATGAGACGCGTGGCGTGCGGCCGCGCGTCCGATGGGCGTTCCGTCGTGGATGCGGCCGTCATGCCGCGTCCCCGTCGGTCTGATGACCCGCATCGGCGCGCAGCGCGGCGAGCGTGCGCATCGCGGACATCGGGTCGGGCGCCGATGCGGGCGACACGAACGCCTTGAGGGTGTCGAAGACCACGACGGGACGCTCCCCGTCGAGCTGGTCGAAGCGCACGGATGCGACCTGCGGGAACAGGTCCGTCAGATCCTCGTCCGGCGAGGCGGCGACGTCTGGGCCGGAGACGCCGATCCTCTCGACGCGCAGCGGCGACCATGACGTGGGCGCTTCGGCGATCACGGCGGATCCGCTCGTGACCGGTCCGTTGCAGGCGACGGCGAGCGCTGCGAGCGCCTGCTTCAGCCGGTCGGCCTCCGCCTCGTCGACGACGGGAGCGCGCAGCACGATCGTGGCGAGCGCCGCGTGCCGTCGCGCGAACGCCTCGCGGCGCTCGAACCCGTCGCCCGACGCAAGGATCGACCCCGTGTCGGTCCACCGGCGGGTGCCGGCGCCCATCTCGACGTCGGGAAGCGTGCCGCCGTCCGGCGCGCGCGTCACGCTGCACGAGAGCCTGTGGGTCTCGTGGTGCAGATCGACGGCCGAGACGCCGTCCGGGAGCGGAGCGATCCGGTAGAGCCCGAGCCTCAGCGCGTCGACCATGCGGTCGATCGTCTCCTGGCCGAGCGGCAGCGGAGTGCGGCGCAGCTTCACGACCGCGATTCCGCGAGTCTGGCGAGGACCCGCAGGGATTCGATCGGATCCAGCCTGTCCTCCGGATCGATCCAGGTCGTGTAGGAGTCGACGTGGACGACTCCCGGCGTGGTGCGGCCGTCGCCGGCGTCGAACCAGGCGTTCGCGGCCATGGGCATGGCGGCGAGCAGATCGGCTTCGGGTTCGACCGGGCACGGCTCCAGCAGGACGCCGCCGTCGCTGATCCGGACGAGGGCGGCGTTCCACGTGGTGGCGGCGATCACGCACACGGGTTCGGCGATCTGATCCGGACGTTCGCAGGTGGCGGCGATCGCGAAGTTCGCGATGTCCACCGCCCTGCGCGCGAGCGGCGTGGCCGCGGTGCAGCACAGGATCCGTGCGGCCAGGTCGGCATGGGCGCGGCCGGCCGCGTCGATCCGGTCCCGGACCGGTCGGCCCGGCAGCACGGCGTCGTGGTCGATCCAGCGTCCGATGCCGTCGTGGATTCGGACGTCCGGCAGCCGCTGCGGATCGATCGACGGGATCCGGTCCGTCCGGACGATCGTCGTCCGGTCCGTCGCCTTGCGCACGAACGCCTCGGCGAACGCGGCGTCCGAGGCCTCGTCGTCGGCGTGCCAGCGCAGGTCCTGCGCGGCGTCACGAAGGTCGATCCCGGCATCGTCCGCGTACGTCCATGGCCCCGAGCGGCGCATGCCGTTCTGGGTCATGTGCGTCGGGCCCTGCGGCACGACGCGGTAGCGTCCGAGCGCGATCGCGACGACGATTTGCGCCGCCAGGTCGTCGGGGACCGGTGACTGCTGCGAGTCCGCGATGCGGATCACGAGCCGGCCTTCAGGGTCAGGAGCGTGCGCATGACGGCGACGGCGTCGGGAAGTCCCGCGTGCATCAGGTACGACACGTGCCTGTCGATCAGGATCGTGGGGCGCTCGCCCGTTATGGGAGTCATTGAGGCCGTCACGAGTCTGGGCGCGGCACGCGCGAGATGCTCGTCGACCGCGACGCGCTTCGTCTCCAGCCCGCCCGCCGCGTAGTGGTGGATGGCGAGGTCCTCCCAGGCGTTGGCGCTGTGCAGGACGAACATCTCGTCGGGATTGAGCGCGAGGGAGCTCGTGGCGATTGCCGCCTCCACGTCCTTGACGTGGTTCGTCTCCTCCTCGGTGGCGCATCGCGCCTCCAGTGCTCCGGCGGCGATCTGAGCGTGCTCGCGCCCGATGGCGTCGATGCGGTCCTGATCGGATTCGCCTTCGGCGATGCCGTCGTAGTGGAGCCACTGCATGGAGCCCCATCCTATCACGACGTCGGGCAGCGGCCCTTGGGCGCCCTTGACCGTCCTGTCGCAGCGCAGACGGCATGCGGCCTGTCGGAAGTCGATCGGCATGATCGGGGATCCGTCGTCGTGGCCGCGTTCCTCGCGGTCGCGCTTCTCGATCATCGCCTGGATGGCGTGATCGTCGGGTACGACGTCGTAGAGGCCGCGACGCAGGACGTCGGAGACGCGCACGGCGAGGTCGTCGTCGAGGTCGCTGGATGCGCGCAGCAGCATGTCAGTCACGGCCGCCGGGATTTCCGGAGGTCGCGTCGCCGCCGTCTTCGGTGTCGTCGACGAAGCTCGCCTCGATGTCTGCGTCGGTGACGTCGCGGAATGTCACGGTCCCGTGGGGCGTGCGCACCACGGTCTCCGTCGGCTGCGACCCGCGCGCGGCGTCGTCGACGGCACGGACGCCCCAGGGACCTCGCGCCACGTTGTCCGGCTTCTCGCTCATCGTCTTTCCTTCCTTGCGGGGATCGTGGCGCAAGCCTCGTCCTCCGATCCCTTCTCGGCCGCTTCGGCGGCCAGCGTGCGCAGCGCGCCCATCGCGTCGGGCATGAACGCGCCGCTCTCCTTCGAGGAGTGCGCCATGAGGATCCACGCCGACCTGCGCTCGACCTTCATGTCGAAGTAGGTCTCGTAGGTGGGGACGAGCAGCAGGCCTATCGAGGGCATGCCCTCGACGACCGCGTCGTATGGCACGTCGATGCGGCCGAAGTCCGGCCCCCACGTCTCCATGATCGGCTTCGACCACGGCGTCGGGCACCTGACGACGATGCGCGAGCCGCACGAACCCTCCGGCGCGCGGCCGTCGGCGACGGCGCGAGCGGCGATCCGCCGGGCCTGGACGGTTACGTCCTCGGGATGGCCCGCTTCCCGGTGGCGGTGGCGCAGCGCCTCCGCCACCCTGCGGGCGACGTCGTCCGTCACGCTCTCGGGGCGGACGTGCATCTGGATGTCGGGCAGGCCGGCGGGGGCGATCAGGTCGACCCTCGCCGTGATCGGTCCGCCGACGGGCGCGGGCGCGTAGCGTCCGGCCTCCAGGGCCAGCACGATGGCGGGCAGCGCCATGTCGGCGGCGAGCAGGGCGTTCTCGCCCTCCGGTCCGTCGACGTAGGTCCCGGGGTGCAGACGGAAGGAGGGGAGGCCGGTCATCGGAGCGGTCGTTCCGCGAGATCGGCCAGGCAGCGCACGATCTGCATCGCGTCGGGCGCGTTGGCACGGGTGCAGATGGCCGAAAAGGGCTCGACCCGTATGTGGGCGGGATGGCCCGGCTCGTTGCGCAGGTCGATCATGCTGCACGTGGGAAGGAGAAGGGCCGCGTCGCCGATCGGCCGGCATCTCGGCGGCATGGGCGCTCCGTCCGGGCCGATCCTGCCGCTCCGCGACGCGAAGACGTCGGACGTGGCCGCCGGGCCCCAGGAGGTCGCCATGCCGGCCTTCAGGATGCCTCTCGGTCCTGGCGCGCAGCGTTCCATGAGTCCCTCGGAGGCGACCACGGCCATCATGGCCTGGACGACGCGCATGCCTTCGTCCTCCGACATGAGTGGTCCGCACAGCGCCTGCGCGACGAGCTCCATGACGATGGCCGGGTCGCTCTGCGTGACGGGCACAGGATCGTCCGCGACGCGTATCTCGGGAAGATCGTCCTTCCATGGCGACAGGGGCATCAGCCACAGGTCCATCCGGGACTGCCCGTCGAACCGCAGGCGCATGATCTCGTAGCGCGAGGCGCGGAGCGCAGCTGCGGCCGTCTTGCAGCGTTCCGGCAGTCCTCGTGCCGCATGCATCGCCATCATCATGATCCAGGGGGTCGCATCGCTCATTCGCCGTCCCACGTGGCGTCGAAGGTGCCCAGACCGATCACCATCGGGACTTCGGTCGCCCCGTCGCGCATCGCGACGGTGGTGCGGTGGCATCCGTCGAGGATGTGGAAGAACGGCAGGCCGGTCTCGGTCCTGCACGCTTCCAGCAGGATCGAGAGGATCGGAGCCGTGTCGAGCGCTTCGGTGACGGCGCGGTCGCCGATCCACTCGCGGATCTCCGCGAAACGCTTCCTGCTCTCGTCCGGGAGGTGGACGAGGGGGACGAAGTCCGGATCGAGCAGCGCGGGCGGCAGGTCGGCGACGGGGACGCGGCATAGCCGCCATTCCAGGTCCCACTCGTCGTTCTCGAGCATCTCGACGTCGACGAGCGCGGTTGTCCTCATGTCGATCGCGTGGCCGGCGTGCCACCAGGCCGGCAGGACCTCCGCCTTGGATGCGGGCGTCACGACCGCTCCTCTGCGGCACGGCGCGCCAGGATGCGCAGAGCCTCGACGGGCGTCGGCAGATCGTATGACGAGATGGTGACGGCCTGCGGCTGGAAGGTGAGGACGGTCTCGTCGGCATCGGGATCGCGGAACAGGTCGACGCGCATCGCCATCGGCACGAGCGAGATCAGCGCCGGATCGAGGGGGGCGGCCACCGGCCGCTTCCAGTCGTTCACCCCGATGGAGACGCCGAAGGGCGACCAAGGCGTTGCGCATACTGCGCCGTACATGTCCATCTCGTGGAGGTCGGCGTGCACCGCGACGATCGCATGCATCAGCTCGACGAGCTCCTCGATCGCCGCGAAGTCCAGCACGGGCGCCGCGCAGCACTGCCGCACGTGGTCGTGGATGTCCGTCTCGACGGGCAGTTCGCGGATGCGGACGGCGAAGTGCTTCATCCGTTCGACGCTCCTGGTCGTCGTCCTCAGCGCCGGCGTGTGGATGGGCGAGAAGTCGCCCCAGCCCTCGTGGACGTGGACGTCCTGCTCGTAGAGGCCGTCGGCGAGGTGCTTCGCCACCGAGGCGACGTGGGGGACGTACGATGCCGCGATGGCGAGGCGCAGCCCCTCCGTGGGGAACGGCAGGATCGTCCGGGTGCGCTCCGTCATGAGGATCCGTTCCCGTACATGCGACGCAGTTCGACTGCCATGAAGGTCTTCGGGCCGCTTCTTATCACAGCGATCCTTCGGATCATCTTGGACGTCAGCCTCGCCGGGTTCGTGTCGGATTCTGCGAATTCCATGACGAAGACCGAGTTTCGGCCATCGATGCTGGGCATCGCCTTCGACCCTGTGTCCACGTCGAAGCGCTTCTTCAGCGTCTCGACCTGCTGGTCTACGAAGCGGATCGCGCCGGCGCTGTCAACGGCGGTGTGATACGTCATGAGCGTCGCGCCTTGGACGCCCAGTCCGCCCATGGTCTCGTAGGTCGCGTCGTGCCAGGGCGGGGCGGGCTTCAGGTCCAGATCCCGTCCGATGGGCGGTGGAGGCGGAAGGCGCCCCGCCCTGATGCCTTCCATGCCGATCGCGCTCGTGTCGGCGCGTCTGGCGAGCTCCTGGTCGCTGTCCCCGTAGCGGTGGAGGATGACGTCCTTCGGTACGTCGGTGAGATCGATCCCCATCCAGATCGCGTCACCGCGTTCGTCCCTTGGCACGCCGGGATGGCGCCGTGTCCGCGCTAGGATCGCGTTCTTCTCGATCCTGGCGCGGTGGATCGTCTCCTCTCTTGTTGGTGGAGGCAGAGGGACGTACGACGATCCCGGTCCGTTGGAGTTTGCGACGAGCCACGAGTGCAGGTTGCACGAGGAGATGCCTAGGATTAGCAGCGTCGGGATCACTATGCGCTTCTTCATGATGCCGACCACCCGGCGGCGAGCGTGCGCGCGGCTTCCATGGGCGTGGGCAGGTCGGCGTGCTCGATCATGATCGAATGCGCGTCGATGCGGACGATGTCCTCCTCGTCGTCGTTGGGATCCTGTACGACGGACGTTCGCATCGCCACGGGAAGCATCGCCTCGAGCGCGGGATCGATCTCGACGAGGTCGCTCATGCGGTCGTCGTCGAAGGTGTACCGTTCGATCCTCGCCGGCCCCCATGGGGTCGGTGCGCTGACGACGATGCTCTGGCCCTCCCTCGTGGAGGAGCAGGCGGCGCCGAAGGCGGCGAGCAGCTCGAAGAGCGTCTCCTGCGAGTCCGTGTCCAGCACGGGGGCTTCGAGCGTGCGCGCGGCGATCTCCGACGACAGGCGGGCGATGCGCTGGATGGCGCGCCTGTCCGGGACGGGCGTGCCGTCCGCCTCGACGAGCGCGCCGAGGTCGATGGACCGGCGCCTCATGCCGGCGAGGACGATCAGGCTCTCCTCGGCCTGCCAGTCGACGAGGATCTGGTGGAGGCGCCTCGGGTCGCCTTCCGATCGGACGCGCGCCGTCGCGTCGTCGAAGCAGCGGCCCTCGGATGCTGGATCGCACGAATCGGGCGTCGGGTTCGGATGCGTGCGGGCTGTCCCGTCGCGCAGGGCGGCGGCGACCGCGGTCCGGAACGACGGCGACGTCTCGCTTCCGGGCTCCGTCGTCACGAGGAACGGACGCTCCTCGTTGAGGAGCGTCGGCGCCGATCGTCCGATGGCCTGGAGGACGTCGTCCGGGATCATGCGGCCGTCGCGGCCTTGCGTGCGTCGTTCATCGCGCGCAGGCGCTCCATCGGGCCGACGACGGTCGCATCAAGGGTCAGCGGGCGGATCTTGATCGTGCCCGCCGTCCCGCGGCCGTTGCCGTCGGAGAAGACGAAGCCGGTGTCCAGGGAGACGACCGTGCCGACGCGAGCCGCGAGTTCGACGTCGATCTCGATCTCGACGAGGCCTGCGTTCGCACGCAACGGCGTCCAGGGCGTGGGGATCGTGATCCTGGTCCGGGTCGAGCCGTCGGCTCCGACGGTCGCGATCGAGGCGTCGCGGACGGCCGCGGCGGCGATCTCCGCGTCGGCCGTCAGCGCGTAGCGCTCCTCGGGGCCGACGTGCCCGTCGGAACGCTTCGCGTCCGGGACGGCGTCCAGATGACGCTGGATCGCCTTGCCGAGATGCACGGCTGCGGTCTCCAGGACGAGGCGCGCCACGTCCTTCTCGGAATGGCTGTCGACGAATAGCGAGCCGGCATCCTCGATGACGACCATGACGGACGTCCGCAGCTGGTCGCCGCTCGTCGGGAGCACGCCGACGCTGAGTCCCATCCGCGTGCCGTCGATGAGGTAGCGGTCGACGGTGACCTGCGCGTACAGGTCGGGGCGCGAAGCGTGCCGGATGGTCGGCACCGCGCCGCGCTCCTCCCGATCGGTGGAGACGGTCGTGGTGCCCGAGTTGATCAGGCGCAGGAAGGCGACGTACGCGTCGTTGGCGAGCGCGTCGCTGCGGTCGTGGACGTCGCCGACGTAGGCGTCGACGTGGAAGCGGTTGGTCATGCGGACGTGTCCTGGGATGCAGTGCTCGGAGCGGGTTTCGGCGCGAGGATCGTGCCGACGATGAAGGCGTGCACGTGCCGGTCGTTCGGGCGGCTGCCGATCGGAAGCGGATGCTCCATGATCTGGCCGATCGGGTCCTCGACGCGGATCGAGAGGTCCACGCCCGATTCGGCCAGCGACGCGCGCTGGGCGGCGAAGAACGCTTCGACGCCCTGGCCGGTCACCTCGTAGACCCGGTGGAAGGTCGAGACCTCCTCGGGGCTTACGATCTCGACGTTCGGCTGGGCCTGTCGGCGCTGCCCGCGGCCCGCCACGGGCGGGAGCGCCATGCGCCACCGCCAGGTGCCGCGCGGTCCTGGCACGAACGAGAATCCGTTGGGCGTCGGCGCGGTCCATCCGTAGGGGATCGTTCCGCGCGGCATGCCGCCGGCGTCGGTGTAGCCCAGGATGCGGCGGTCGATCCAGTCGCGGATCTTGCGCGGCGTGGCGTCGAAGGCGTTGCCCTTCCACTCCGCACGCTCGAGACCGTTCCAGTCCATGCCGGAGAAGGTCGTCAGCGGCACGTCGTGGCGGCGGCCTTGCGGATCGACGATCCGCACGTCGCGGCCGAAGCGCCAGTGCCAGTCCTCTCCGCGCACGACCATGCGACGCATGCCCGCGTAGGAGGGACGGCTCGTTCGTTCCTTCGACGGGCGTCCCGTCGAGACGCGGATGGTGCGCGCGGGCCGGCTCATGCGAGGCGCACCAGCGAGCCCGTCGGGGCCTCGAGGATCAGCAGATCCGAATCGGGCTTGGTGAGCATGCCCATGAACGAGGTCCGTGCCGGGCTGGATTCCGTCCGGATCCACATGCCGTCGGTGTGCTGGATGCGGACGCCCGGCTGCTCGCCCGCGGCGAGCGAGCTGAAGTCCTCGCGGACCATGACGGCGTAGGGAGGGAAGTCGACCGAACGGGTCGCGACGGCGACCACCTCCCCGTCGAGGAATGCGCCGACCGGGCCGCCGAGCATCGATGCTGGGAAGTCGAGCCGCGTTCCGAGGTCCTCGGCCGCGCCGGCATGCCAGACGTGACCGTCGAGCGCGTGTCGTCCGTCGAGAGGATGGTAGGCGAGGCTGGTCGGTTCCGTCATGACGGCGTCCTTCGGGCTGGTGTTCTGATCAGTCGGCATGCGTGGCGTCGGCGAGTTCGTCGACGAGTTCGGCGAGCGCGTCCTCGATGAAGTCGTAGGCGAGAGTAAGATCGCCGTCCCCGTCCGGTTCGGCTCTGACGAGGGCGCCGACGATGACGCCGAGACGGGCGTGCCTGATGAAGACGACGTCCTCGCGACGCTTCGCATCGCACAGGCCTTCGATCGCGTGCCAGATCTGGCCGATCGGGGCGGGACCCCTGTCGTCGAACAGCAGGACGACGTCGTCGTCCTCGTCGATCTCGACGCCGATCACCGAACCGGTGACGATCCCGTCGCGTCGCGATGCGAGGAAGACGTTCTCGGCAGGGCCCTTCCGGTCCATGGCGTCGATCAGCGCGGTGCGCAGGGTCTCCATCGTGATGAGGCCCTCGATGGGTTCGATGTGGGGTGTCGCCTCGGTCATGGTCGTTCCTTCGGTCCTGGTCCGGGAGCAGGCGGACGCCGTCTCCGGCGTCCCTTTCCTGCATCCGCATTCTCGCGCGCCGCGTCCAGCGGATGTGCACGTCCCATGGGGCTTCTCACCCGGCGCGTCTTCGCGTCCGGGCTCCGGTCCTTCAGGCTATCGGCGGCGAGGCCCGCAGCTCGGCGAGTAGCCTCATCGTCTCCACGGGACACGGGTCGTGCCTCCAGACGGTCACGGACAGCGGCTTCATCGACAGCATGACGTCCCCGCTCTGGTCTGAACGCCAGTCGGTGTCGACGATCTGCGGCAGGAGGGAGGCCAGTTCGGGTGGCACGTCGATTGACGTCCTCTGCGACAGGATGCCGAAGTGGACTATGGCCATCGGTCCCCACGGCGAGGCGGAGCTGATGATGCGGGCGCCGTCCCCGAGCGGTCCTTCGGCGCCGTCGCCGGTCGCGGCGACGATGGTGGCGAGAGCCTGCTCCATGCGCTTGCGCATGTCTCCGTCGCCATCGTGGGGAGACGAGAGGCAGGCCGTGGCTTCGGCCACCGCGTCCCGCTCCCTGTGATCGTCATGGACGATGACTTCGATCGATCTGGGCGGCTCGATGCCTCCGGCACCGAGCAGATCGGATGCGGCACCGGCTTCGACGGTGTAGGCGAGCGTGGTCTGCTTCCCGTCGCTGGAGGCGTGATGCTCCTCGTACGATCCCTCCAGCAGCGCGTCTACGACGTCCTGGAAGGCTTCGTCCTCGCAGTCGTTGGAGGAATCCCACTTCGGACGCAGCAGGAGGACGGGATCCTCCTTCACGGCTGGACGATCACGTCGGAGATGTTCGCGAAGAGGCGTCCGCCCTCGATCCGGGCGACGACGTGGACGTAGGGCTGCGTGCGGCGCAGTTCGAAGACGGCGAATGCGGCCTTCTCGTTCGCATCGACGTCGTCGGGAACGTCGTTCTCCACGATGAGCTCGACGCTGTGCACCCAGGGGGCCATGACGCGGACGTCGAGGACGCGGCGCTCCGCGCCGTGCGTGTCGCGCAGGCCGCCGCCGACGACGACGCCCTCGAGCGCGACCGTCTTCGGACCGGCGGCGTGTTCGGCGGCCTCCGACAGGAACTGGAGGATCTGCGGGCCGGAGAGGGCGACGTCGTCGCGTATCTGACCCGACGCGACCAGCAGGTCGGCGGCGGCCACGAGGAGCAGCTTCTGCTGGTGCTCGTTCATGGGGACGAAGTCCAGCTCGACGGTGCGGCCCGAAGGGGCGGTGGCGGCGGTCGTCATGGTCGTTTCCTCGATCGTCATGGATTCCGCCAGGCCGTCATGTCCGGAATCGCCCGGATCTCAGCCTGCGGCTGCGAGCGATCTCAGGGTCTGCATCGCGTCGGGGAGCTCGTCGCGTCCGAAGGACGTGGCCCAGCAGATGAGCTTCCACTGCGGGCGCTGCGTCTCGTCGTCTATCCAGCCGTGCGACTGCACGATCGCCGTGGCGCTCGGATCGAGGATCCCATCGTCGATGGGGATCGAACGGATGATCCCGGTGCGTCTGCGGCAGTGGATCACTGCACGCGACCATGGGGTTCCGGCATGGACCCAGACCGAGTCCAGCTCGGGGTCGTGCATCGGGATGGATCCGTCGGCGATGCGTCTGACGATGAGCGAGAACGCGGCGTCGTGTCGTTCCTGTGCGAGACGTTCCGACGTGGAAGGGTGAGGCGGGTGATGGATGGCCGAGGACCCGCTGCCCAGCGCCGTGGCCAGGGCATCGACGATCAGGTCGGCGTTCGCGACGTCGTCGGGTCCGTCGAACCGGGCCGACGGCATGTCGAACTGGATGTCCGGGCGCCCCTGCCGACGGGACTTCAGATCGTGCCAGCCGGCCTTTCCGCCTCCGGCGACTAGACGGTATCCGCCGTCCCTGAGTGCGTGGATGACGGTGGACGTCCTGTGCAGGAACTCCTGTTCGGCGGCCACGTCGGACGGCATCCGGCCCTGCGCATCGCGGGCGCGGTCGTGATGGTGGTCCTCGCCATGGACCCTCAGGCTGAATGGTCTCGTCATGCGGGTTCTCCGGAGGATGCGAGCGGATGGAGGGACAGGTCCTTCAGGACGCGCAGCGTCTCGATCACGTCCGCCTCCATGATCTGCTCCGTCCGGGCGATGGAGTAGATGGGCGTGATCCTGAGACACTGCTCGCCGGTGTTGAGGTTGGCGCGCTGGACGAGGACTGCGGGCGGGATCGCGTCGGCGACGTCCTGGGCGATCGTCAGATCGGCTTGGTCCGAGGCGTTGGCGTAGGACTGGGCGACGAGGACGCCCCATGGGCTCGCCGTGCGGCACAGCATGCTGGGATGGTCCGGCTTGGCCGGGCCCGCGCTGCGCATCAGGGCCAGCATCCCCGCCTTCAGGCGGGGAAGCGTCGCGTCCGGTTCCAGCGGGCGCGACAGGCAGGCGATCGCGTCGTCGAGCGACGAGGACCCGTCCTCGTCCGAGCCGCGTCCCAGCGCCAGGATCGGCAGTCCTGCGACGGTGGGCCGCAGCACGCGCAGGTTCTCGCCTCGCGCGTCGGTGCCCGTGCGGTCCGGCGCGTAGCCGCCGGACGTCAGCGCGCGGAGCATCGCCGGCAGCAGGTCGGCGTCGTCGCGCAGGTCGGGCGACGGGACGAGGAGCAGGTGGTTCATGCGCGGGCGGCCGGATCGATGGGGATGACGATCGCTTCGACATCCGCCGGTTCGGCTGCCATCTCCGCCAACGGCCTGTCCTTCAGATCGACGAGCCGGCGCAGCGTCTCGACGGGGTCGGCATCAAGCCTGGTGACGTGCACGGTGCTGCGTATCGCGCACATGCCGAGATGTCCGTGCGCGTCGGCATCCACGTAGTGGTCGAGGATGACGCACCTCGGGATGAGATCGTCGACGGGCACGGTCGGTTCGAAGAACGTGGTCCCGTCGCGTGGTCCGACGTCGTCGGCCCACCATGCCGCGGTGAAGCCGCGCCACGGGGTGGCGGTGGCCATGTCGAGGGCCGAGTTCTCGGGATGCGGCACGGCGCCGACGCATGCGTGCATGATCGTCGTCAGGGCCTCGTCCATCCGGTCGCGTGCGGCTATGTCGACGCGTCGGGCCTCCAGGCAGTCGACGGCATGGGCGATGGCGGTCGCCTCGTCCACGTCCGGGAGGTGGTCCGACAGGTCGATTAGCGGGAGCTGGAGGCCGAAGTCGCTGCGCAGGAGCGTTCTCGGCTCGAGAGTCGTCCTGATCCGGTCCTCGGTCGCCGCGTCCGTCGGGTTCCTCTCGCGCAGACGGTACTCGCCGGCCAGCAGGGCGGCGAGGGTCTCGTCCAGCTTGTCGCCGAAGATCGTGTCGTGGACGATGGCGATCATCGCGGCTTCGCGTCCGTCTCGTCCGACGTCATGGCGGAGACGAGCGCCCTCGTCATGAGGGTCTCGCGGACGCGCTCGATCAGGGTGCGTCCGGCCTTCTCCGCGGAGGAGTGGTCGGCGGGTGCCAGATTGCGGCCTGCGTAGACGACGTCGAGGACGGCTGCGAGCTCCGCGCCGGCCTCGCGCTCGGCCTTGCGGCGGCTGGCGATCCAGCGGTTGCGCAGGATGTCGAGCGAGCCGACGAAGTCGGAGATCGAGCAGCGCCAGACGGCCTGGGCCTCGCGGCGCGAGTCGCGGATGGCGTCGACGAGCGACTGGACGTCCTCGCGCGCCAGCGTCAGGCCGGTGCCTTCTGGCACGTTCGCGATCATCGCGTCGTACTTCGCCAGCACGTCCTCGGGCTTCGAGCGCCTCAGGCGCGAGGCGAGGATGGTGGGCATCGGGGCGTCGGTCATGCGGCGATTCCTGGAATGGGAGTGGAGGCCAGCGTGCGCAGGGCGTCGATGGGTTCGGGCACCTCCTCTGCGCGGCAGTGCACGAACGTCGCGCGGATCGTCTCGATCCGCGTGCCGTCCATGGTCCTGCCGCCGTCGATCACGGAGACGGATGGTGCGATCAGCGCAGCCAGTGGAGGTTCGACCTCCATCGACGCGAGCGGCGTGAAGCCGCCCGTCTTGGGATGCCGCATGACGAGCGCGTGCGGCGTCGACCATGGCGTCGGAGACGTCATGACGCAGACGTTGGGTGCGGCGGACGCGACCAGGCGCATTTCCGGCGTCTCCGTCGCCGCATAGGCGGCGAACATGGTCCGCATGCGTGCGGGCATCGGCTCGTCCTCTTCGATGGGGTGGAGCGGCTGCACGGAGGCCGTCTCGTCGGCGAGCGCCTCGTAGACGGCGATGGCGGAGACCACGGGATCGAAGTCCGGCAGGACCTTCGAGAAGGATCGCATCCGGATCAGCGGGATCGCGGTCTGCGCCGGGATCCCGCCGTCCTCGTCGAGGATCTGGTCCTTCGGGACCAGGTCGATCATCCTGGGCGTGCCGTCGTCGCCGAGACGCAGTTCGGGATGGACGTCGTACCGCCCGGAACGCAGCGCCTCGACGATCATCGCCGAGCGTCTCTTTCCGGTCGCCCCGAAGGAGATGCCGAGCGTGGTCATCGGCCGGGCCAGCCCTGCAGGCGGTCCATCGACGCGGTGAGTGCGGCGTCCTCGGCGGCGCACTCCTCGGCGAGCTCGCGCGTCATGCCGCCGGCGACCAGCAGGTCCGCCGTGGTGATCGGCGTCTCGACGTCGGTCGGGCGGCAGTCGGCCGCCGCCGGATCCTCCGAACACCAGCGCAGCAGGGCTTCGGGCGTCATGCGGCCGAAGCGTTCGGCGATCCCGTCGACGACGCGGTGCGACGCGACCGACATCAGGTCGAGGTCGTCGTGGGTCCGGTTCGTGACGGCGCGGATGGTGCGGGCCTCCACCGGGCCCTCCATGTGGACGAAGCGGCCCCAGGAGGAGTGGCGCGTCCGTCCGGTCAGCAGCGTGCGGGTGTGGACGTGGATCGGCCCCTTCGGGGTCGATGCCCATGGTCCCCGCAGGATGCCGTGCGCGTAGGCCTTGAACGCGGCGCGGTCGACGAGGAACACGAGGGTCGGCACGACGGCCTCGGCCATCGGTCCGATGCGCATGCCGAGGGCCGCCACCACGTTGGCGGTCTCCTCGCACAGTCGACGCGAGAGCCCGTTGCGGCGTTCGTGTGATGCGAGGGCTTCGTCGGTCATGCGGGGTTCCGTGTCGTTGCGGTCTGCGGTGCGCGCCGCAACCGCGGCGTCGTGGTCGATGGGGCGGCGGGCGCGGCGGTCACCACCGTCGTTCCGTCCGGCGCTCCATCCAGGTCCGCCAGTAGTCCTCGGCGGCCTCCAGGCTGGGCATGTCCTTCGTGCCGCCGGCGCCCAGCGCCTCCACGATGCGGACGATCCACAGCGTGTCGGAGAACCGCTCGATCTTCGCCTCCACCTTGTGGGTCCGCGAAGGCGCCTGCGTGAGCACGCGGTCGTGCGGGATCCGGTACCAGCGGACCTCGCGTCCGCTGACGGTCTTGGCGCGCGACGGTTCGATCGCGATGATCGGAGCGGCGGCGGTCTGGGCGGAGGACGTCATCGGACCGGGATCAGTGCCGGGTCGCGGCATGGGCGCCCGCCACCACGTCCGCCATCATGGCGAGGTGGGTCTCCCAGTCCTTGCGCCAGCCGAGCGGGGTGACGGCCTCGCCGGCGCTCGGGCGCAGGGCCTCGAGCAGCACGAGGCCGCCCGTCTCGATCAGATCGACGTCGAGGATTCCGAGACGGACCGCGTCGAGGCTGGTCTCGAGCGTGTAGGGATCGACGGTGAGGGTGAGTCCGGGCAGATCCGAGTACGGGAGGTTCTGCCCGGGCATCGCGATCGACAGGTGCATCGCGCCATGCGAGCATGCGAGCAGGTACGGCACGACGTGCTTGTTGATCTGGAGGGCCTCAAGCGTCGGCAGCACGCGCTCGACGGCCGCGAGGTCGTCGGCGTCTCCGTGATGCACGGTGGTCGGTCCGTGCGTCGTCGTGATGCGCGGCGGCGCGGCGGGGGCCTTGGGCTCCGACGGCGCCTTCTTCGCGCGCTTCGCCTTGGGGGCGGCGGCCTCGTCGTCGATGGCGCCGTCGATCGTCTCGGCCGCTGCGAGCGCCTTGGCGTTCGTCTTCTTCGGAGCGGCCTTGCGTGCCGTCTTGGCGGTGGGCTTCTTCTTCGTCGTGGTGGTCGTCATGTGTCCGTCTCCGATGGCGCATGGGGTCGAAGGCAGCCCTTTCGGGGCGTTTCCTTCGTCCTCGGTCTTCTTCACTCCGACCATACCTTGTGGATGGACCTGATGCGGGTTACAGTCGTGTCTCGCGAACGGCTGGGCGGACGTGCGCGATCAGCCGTCAATCCATGCGTCCTGGGGTCCTACGCTGTCAAACGTGCTCATAGGCATCATCGGCGTCATCCTGTTCATCGGGCTGGCGCTCGCGGGAGCCCTGATCCTCGGCGACGACTTCAGGACCGCGACGGCTTCGTCGCAGGCGGCCGCCGCGTCCCAGACGATGCTGCAGATCCAGTCGGCCATCGGCATGTGGAAGCTGAAGACGGGCCAGTCGTCGCTGCCGAACGGCAACACGGCGTTCCTTGCGCCGAGGTTCCTGAAGACGGCTGCGCCGAACCCCACCAAGGTTGGTCGTGCCGCGCCGTTCGACTACCAGTACCAGCCCAAGACGAACAACGACCTGTGTCCCGACAGGAACGACGAGGGGGCGCTGCCCAACGCGCTCTACGTCCACTTCCCGGTCGGATACGGCGTCGATGACCGCAACGTCTGCCAGGCGATCGCCGACGTCTACACGAACGGCGTGATCGGAACCGACGTCCGTCCGACCGGCACGATGGGGTGCAACTACATCGATGCCGTTCCGCAGTGCGGAATAGACGGCGGCTGGTACATGATCTACGCGAAGGTGAACTGAGCCATGTCCAACGTGCTCATAGGGATCATCGGCGTGATCCTCTTCATCGGCCTCGCGCTCGCGGGCGCGCTGATCCTCGGCGACGACTTCAAGTCGTCGCAGGCGGACACGCTCGCCGCGCGCTACGGCACGTCGCTGTCCCAGATGGAGGCGGCGACGGCGATGATGAAGCTGAAGACAGGCAGGACGCCGCTCGTCGGCGACTTCGAGATCGAGCTGATCCCCCGGTTCATCAAGCTCCGCCCGAATCTCGGCACGGGCGTCTTCGCGGGCTGGCGCGCGTTCGACAATTCGGGTACGCCGGTCCCGCCGACGTACACGGCGGTCGTCACGCCTCCCACCGAGACCAACCTCGCGGCCTGCCTGTCCTACGCCCAGCAGGTCGGGCAGGTCTCCGCCACGTCGTCCACCGTGCCGACCGGCGCGGTCCCTCCCGCCGCCATCACCGGCTGCTTCCAGCTCACCCAGGCGTGGGGCGTCGACGGTGCCGGAGCCGTCTTCTTCTACAAGAGGATCTGAATCGCCATGTCGAACGTGCTCATCGGTATCATAGGGGTGATCCTCTTCATCGGGCTCGCGCTCGCAGGCGCGCTGTTCCTGGGACCCCGCTTCCAGGAATCGACCAACAGCTCGAAGGCGGCCGCCATCTCGGCCGCGATCGCCCAGTCCGCCAACGCGGTCCATCTCTACGAGGCCAACGAGGGGAAGCGCATCGTCGTCGGCGACTATCCCCTCATGATGGAGATGGGGTACATGAAGACGCGCCCCTACGAGGCCTACGTGCGCGACGTCGATGGCGGAAGCCTCGACGGATCGAAGGTCGACATGATCATGATCAGTTCGACCATGAACCCGTCGTTCGCCAGCGACGAGATCTGCAGGGCCTACAACAGGCAGGTCGGTTCGTCCGGTTCCGACGCTGTCCAGAGCCTGCCGACGGCACCCATGACGATGAGGAACGGATGCTTCAGGACTTCGGCCCCGCTGGGACTGGAGCCCGAAGGCGCCTACCTGTACATCGGCAGGATGTGATAGCGGCTCGGGGTCGTCGACGGCGCGATCCCTTGGCGGAAGGCTAAATTCGAGCCGTCTCCTTGTCCGCGGGGGGTCCGTGGGGTAACGGATGGCATTGTCGACCGCCGCTCTGCGCGCGGTACGTGAATATCGGGGGTGATCGATGTCCAACGTTCTGATCGGAATCATAGGGGTGATCCTGTTCATCGGCCTCGCGCTGGCCGGGGCCCTCTTCCTGGGACCACGGTTCCAGGCGGCGACGATCGATTCGCGCGCGGCGTCGATCTCGGCCCTGCTCGCGCAGTCGGTCGACGCGATGCATCTGTACACCCTCCAGGAGGGGGACACGATCCTGGTCGGTTCGTTCCAGACCCTGATCGACAAGGGCTATCTCAAGGAGCGCCCGTTCGGATCGTACGTCCGCGACGCCGACGGCGGCAGCAGCGTCGTGAAGTCGACGATGATCACGATCACGTCGCGCGGCGATCCGACGGTCGGCACGGATGCGCTGTGCGCGGCCTTCGCCAAGCGCGTGGGCATGCAGACGTCGGATCAGGTCACCGTCTCGGACGTGATGCCGGCAGCGGCCCGGGTCGGCTGCATCAGGAACTCTGCCGTCATCGGTCTCGAGCCGATCGGCACGCACATCTTCTTCGAAAGGACCTGATCCTTGTCGAACGTGCTGATCGGGATCATCGGCGTGATCCTCTTCATCGGGCTGGCGCTGGCCGGTGCCCTGATCCTCGGCGACGACTTCAGGACGGCGTCCAGCGACAGTCAGGCCGCGGCCGCCGTCGCCACGGCGCAGCAGATCCAGTCTGCGGTCGAGATGTGGCGTCTGAAGACGGGTCAGTCGACCTTTCCGAATCAGGACACCGCGTTCCTCGCGCCGCGGTTCCTGAAGTCGACGGCGGTCAATCCGACGTCTGCGGGACGTGCGAACCCCGGTTCGTACATCCACGTCCCGCACTTCAACAACGACATCTACATGGATGCCAACGACGAAGGTCGGTCGCCTACGGCGAGCCACCTGATGATCGTGCTGGGCGCCGCGGCGGATTCGAAGGTGAAGGCCACCTGTCAGACGATCGCCGACCAGTTCAACGGCGGCGTGATCCAGTCGTCCAATCCGATTCCGACGGGGTTCGGATGCGCCTTCATGCAGGACAACTACGTCCTGTATTCCAAGCTCTGAGGGGGTTCCGATGTCAAATGTTCTGATCGGTATCATAGGCGTCATCCTCTTTATCGGGCTGGCCCTGGCTGGCGCCTTGATCCTCGGCGACGACTTCAAGTCGGCGTCGAACTCCAGCCAGGCGGCGGCCCTCATGTCGCAGCTGAAGCAGGCCGCGGACGCCGCCGAGATGCGCAGGCTGAAGCTGGGCGTCTCCACGACGCCCGCGACGGAGACGTCGTTCCTGGTGCCTCGCTTCCTGAAGACCCCGGCGGTCAATCCGACGTCTCTTGCGCGCGCCGCGCCTAACGACCCGCGTTGGACGGTGTCGTTCAACAACAACCTGTTCGCCGACGGGTTCTACGAGGCGTACTATGCGGCGAAGTACGTCCAGGCGGTGATCGGACCGCTGGGCGATTCCAAGGCGATGGAGGTCTGTCGCAGCATAGCGGAGACGTACGGACAGAGCGCGATCGTCGACATGCGTTCGAACAACGACAGCGATCAGGCGAGTCCGACGGGCTGCGTGCTCGTCAACTCCGGCGGAGCCTTCGGCGGCGTGGCGCAGTACGTCGCGTACGTGAGGGTCGCTCCTGCGGGTCAGGACTATCTGCTGCTGTCCGGCTTCACCGGATGATCGCGTCGACGTGGTTCATGGAACGGGCATCTGCTCGAACCGTGCGTCCCGTGTTCCGAAGCGTCGCTCCCGACGATACGGGTTGACGCCGACCTCTGCATGCCCGATGCATGTGGCGAGCACCGTAACGCCGGGGGGCATATGCTGAGATCGTTCCTGCTATCGACCGCATTCGTCCTGTGCGGGGTCGCCGTGTCGACGGCTTCGGCCGAAGCCCAGACGAAGTACTATGCGAGGCAGCAGCTGGCCGGTCTCGCATCGACCGAGCCGTCGACTCCGACGCCGCCGCCGTCCTCGACGACGTTCAGGTGGGACGCGCAGACGTACGGAGACTGGTCCGACACGTGCAGCAGCACCGCGGTGCGCACGAGGGTCGTGAACTGCCTCGATTCGAACGACGCCGTCGTGGGCGACGACAAGTGCGCTTCCCAGGGCTCGAAGCCGCTCGCGACGCAGGGTCCCCAGGTGAACGTCTCCGATTGTTCGGCGCTCATCAGGAACGGCGGGTTCGAGAACGACTTCGCGAACTGGAGCCCTGGCGGCTCCACCTTCATCGTCGCGAGTTCGAGCGTCGGTGCGAAGGCGGCTCAGATGACTTCCGGATCCACCGGTTGGGTATCCCAGACGTTCGCGACCATTCCGGGGGTCAGGTACACGGTGTCGTACATGGTGAGCAGGACAGTGTCGTCGATCTACTTCTCGAGCTCGCTGAGGGACGGGGCCACGAACAACAGGCTGGCGATCGGCAGCTATGGCACCGACAACGTCTACACCAGGAAGAACATGTCCGCCGTGGCCACGTCGAACAGGATGTATGTGGAATTCGCGGTCACGGTCCAGGGTGGAAGCTACGCCATGAAGGTGGACGACGTGAGTCTCACCGCGAGCCAGTGATGGGAAGGCCCGTCCGCGACTGCTGATGGGATTGCGGTTCGTCCGGTCCACGCGCCCCGGCCAGGATTCGCAGCACCTCCATGGGATCGGGCAGGCCGCTGCGCTGCATCCGGTATCCGTGCGGCATCAGCACGATCTTCGATCCGACGCCGACGTTCCGGCTGATCAGCGTCATGCTGACGAGGCGGGGGACGAACGAGGCGATCTCCTCGTTCGTGGGCGTCGGATGCACGCTGCCGCCGATGATGCTGGCGGCCTGGTAGCTCGACGCCTCGCCCCATGGGGATGGTGCGGACGCGCCGACGGCGTCGTGGATCGTCGGATGGTCGCGCGCGGACGTGGCCGCGAGCGCGAGAAGGACCGCGTGGTGGCGGTGCTTGTCCGACCTCGGCATCCATGCGGCCGACAGGCACGAACGCGCCATGGAGATCGCCGGAGCGTCGTCCATGACGTCGGCGAGGAACGCAGGGTGGATCAGGTCATCCCCGTCGTCCGTGTTCCACATCGGATCGACGAACGTGATCGGCGGCATGTCCGCCTCGTCGCAGACGAGCGTCGGGACCGGGACGACGCCCCTGTCGACGATCCGCGAATGCGCGGGAACGGCGTTCCTGTATCGGCCCTCGTCGATCGCCTCCACGACGCAGCGGATCGTCCCTTTCGAGACGTCGTCGTTCACGACGAGCGAGAAGGCGGACCGGTTGATCATTCGACGACGCCCGGCGGGCGTGCGTATGGGACGATGCTCCGGTCGTCGTCGGCCGCGAGCGGGTAGAAGTCGCCGTCGGCGGGCCGGCGTCGGATCTCGAACGCCGGGAACACGCCGTGCTTCCGGTAGGACAGCAGGTCGAAGACCATGGCGTCGGCGGCGACGGAGTTGGCGCTGTGGACCGTGATGCGCTCGAGCGAAGGCAGCCGCTTCGGGTCGTCGAGCAGGCGCTCCCTGATCGCCGTCAGCCCGTGGATGCCCTCGAGGTCGCGTTGCAGGTCGTTGTCGAACGAGATCTCGACGATGCGCTCGTCGACCCGGTCGATCAGATCGAGCATGTCCTCGACCGTGCGCACGACGGTCCATTCCTCGCCGAGCGGGAAGTTCCGCTCGTCGTCGAGGAAGATCGCGACTGGGCGTGCCGTCCGGCTCATGCGAAGACGCGGGATTCGAGGAGCTCGTCCGAGATCTCCTGCATCTCGATGTACAGACCCCGTTCTTCGGGGCTCGGTTCCGACAGGCGGTCGCGCATCGCCGTCAGGCGCTGGACCAGCGTCGGCGTGGTCGCGTGCGTCACGTAGCGGATGTCGCCGCTCGGCTCGTGATGGTCCATGATCGCTTCGCGCGACTTGATCGCATGGATGGCGAGGCCCCAGACGTCGATGAACGGTTCGCTCTCGCGGCGCGGGCACTCGTCCGCGACGAAGCCGTTCGAGAGGTCGCGCACTTCGCGCAGGAGGCCGAGGATCTGGTCCGTCATGGGCTTGTCGTCCTGATGCGTCGTGTTGGCGGGCGCTGGGATGGAGGACGGGTTCACTCGCCTTCGTCCCAGGTCTCGATCGTGGGAACGACCTGCAAGATCTGCCGCTTCAGCGGATCCGGAAGGCGGATGTTCCCCTTGCGAAGGTCGTGCTGGAGGTAGCGCATGCCGATCGATGCGACGGTGCTCGCCACGCCCTCCATGCCGCCGAGCTCGGAGCCGAAGCGCAGAGTCTCGCGAAGTCGCGTCACCGACTTCGTCAGGCGCTTGATCGCGTCCTCGTCGCCTTTCGCGGCGATCTTCGCGGATGCCATGAGCGCGGCGAAGCGATGCGTCTCCTCGATGGCGAGGTCGTCCCGGCGCACGCGGCGGCCGATCAGGCGGTGCCATCGGGCGCGGCGCTTCTCGGTCTTCTCCATTCCGTCGACGAACATGGCGTGGTCCTCGGCTTCCAGCCGACGCGCCATGTCCTGGCATTCGGCACGCATGGCGTCGACGGCGCGCAGCCTGCCGTGTGCCCGGAACATGGACGAGAGGAGACCCTTCTCCTCCGTTAGCGTCACGCCGTGCCGGAAGGCCATTGCTCGCACGCCGGGACGCATGACGGCGCCGATGGGGCCGAAGGTCCATCCGTCGGTGTCGACTCCGTGAGCGGTCGAGATCGTCATGGTCGTCTTTCCTCCATCGCAGGCCCTGCGGAGATGGCCGTCATCCATGCGCGTTCCGGCACGGAACGACCCGCTCCTCGCGGAACGGGTCGTGGTCGGCTCGGTCGATGTCGATCAGGCGGACAGCAGCGCGTTCCGCTGGGCGCTGCTGCGCACTGCGATCGCGAGAGCGACGAAGTGTTCTCCGATGAGACGATCGGGGATGCGTGCGCCCCGGCCGTGCTCGGACATGTATGTCCGGTACCATGGGGTGCCCGGACCCGTGTTGATCTTGCGCAGCTCGGCGGTCGTGAAGGCCGCGTACTTCGAGATGGTCCGCATGATCAACTCAGCCTGGTCCGGCGTGAAGCCGGGACCGTGGGGTCGGGGATCGAAGCCGAGCGTCGGATCCTGGATCGTGTCCACGATCTCCTGGTACATGGGGCCGACGTCCTGCGCGATCAGGCTGCCGTCGATGAGCGGTCTGCCGTGGATCGCGCGGTGCCAGCCGTCGCACAGATGGGCGATGTGGCAGATGCGCATCGGAGCGCCGGTCTGCGGACCGGTCGCCCGGAGGATGAGTTCGGCGGCGTGGACGGGATCGTACATGGCGTGTCCTTCGCAGACGGGGTCGGCGATCATGCCCGGTCGGGCGTGGCGATGACGTCCGCGGGCGTGCGGCCGGCGTTCAGCTCGTCCGCGACGAAGATCAGCATCTCGTAGCCGCGACGCTGGTCCGGGTCGAGTGCCGCGACTATCTTCGCGCGCTGCTCGGGCGTGCCGTCGGGCATCAGCTCGAGACCGAGCGCGTCGTCCGTGAGGGACGGCGCGGCGTCGGGCCTGCTGCGCGCGTTCATGCCGCGTTCGCCAGGCGCGGCCGGCGCACGATGGCTGCGCACTCGAGGTCCTCGATGCGCGTCAGGCCGGCGACGCGGACGCAGCCGCCGCGCGGCTGGCGCTGGGCCAGGCCCGTGCGCGGGTCGAGATCGACCCAGACGTTGGTCGGGACGGTGACCTTGTCCTCGCGGCCGTAGAACTTCGAGTTCGTGTTGTCGGCCTCGACGATGCGGCTGCGGCCCGGCGTGACGGTGAAGTTGTCGCGCAGGTGCCGGCAGTCGCGGCCGATGCCGCGCAGGACGTCGGAGCGGACCAGCGGACGCGAACCGTCGGTGACGGCGCCGAACGAGGTGGTCGAGCACATCGAGCCCGAGCACTCGAAGCCCTCGATGGCGACGAGCTGGTGCTTCGTGCGGTCGACGACGCGGATCTCGAGACCGGTCAGGCGATCGAAGTCCTTGTAGGCGGACATCTCGCCGACGCCCATCGGGTGGATCGGGCGCACGATCATGACCTCTACGGTCTCGCCGACGGCGGGGACGGGCGTGCCGCGCTCGAAGAAGCAGAGCTGCGCGCCGAGCATGGCGACGTTGTCCTTGCCGGCACGACGGTTCGCCTGGACGGTGGCGAGGAGCGGGGTGTGGGCGATGCCGTAGGTCATGGTCTTTTTCCTCACGCTGTCTGGATTCGAATGGATGGCACATTCATCGAGGCGTGGCGTCGCCACGCTCCTTCTCCGCCTTAGTAGCCTGCGGGGACGACCTTGCCGGTCAGGCGCGTGATGGAGATCCCGCCGATGGTGCGTCCCACCTCCAGCAGGGCGTCCTCCACCCGGATGAGCGTCAGGCCGTGCGGCGTGTCCGTGACGGCCATCCAGGACGACAGCGCGGTCGCCATGACGCAGATCTCGAACAGGGTCGCGTTGTCGCCGACGCGGGCGTGACGGCATGCGGCCTTGGCCTTCTTCGCCAGTCGCACCAGCGAGTCCGGCTCCTGCTCGGCGGCCTTCATGCCGAGGAGGGCGATCTCCGGGATGCGCAGGAACGCGTCGCCGTCGTCCTGGATGATGTCGGCGAGCGAGAGCAGTGCGTCAGCGGTCGCGGTCTGGTCCGCCATCTCGAGCGCGATCTGCATCGCATCGACGTGGCGCAGGACGGAGTCGACGTCGTCGGTGCGTGCGGCGAGGACGGCTAGCTGGATCATCGTCGTGGTCATGCTGGTCATGATCGGTCTTTCCTATCGCATTTCTGATTCGATCATGGTCCACATGGATCGATGCGGGCCGGCAGGCTCGTCCTGGTAGGCATCGTTGCGTACGATGCGGAGCCTGGGGCATGGAGCGACCCGCCTCGACGCATGTTCGGGGCGGGTCGTGAGCGATTCGCGAGGGAGCGTCCGATCAGGCCGCGGCTGCGGCCCGTACGTCTCCCTCTGCGATCTTCCGGCGGGCCTGGGCGATGGCCTCGGGCAGCGTGAGGCCATGGTCCTCGCGCAGCTGCTTGATCAGTGCGATCTCGCGCTTGCGGGCGTCGGGATCGACGGCGACGTAGGGGACGTAGGTCGCGTCCTCCCGTTCGGCCCACGCGCGACCGGCCTTCTCGGCCGCTTCGAGGTCGGCGAATGCCATCTCGTAGGCGACGCGGTCCAGTTCCGTGCCTTCGCCCCACCACAGGGTGGGGAGGAAGCCCGACGCGGTCTCGCTGATGCACACGCTTGCCATGTCTTGGTTTTCCTCGTGCTGTTCGGATTCGAGGACGGGGCATCCGCATCGTTCGATCCATCGTCCGGAACGGACATGAGGAAGGGCGGTCCCTCGTGGGGCCGCCCTTCCGATCGTGGAGCTCGTCGCTCAGTCGTCGAGCCGGTCGCAGGGGAACAGCTCGTCCCCGACGCAGTTCTCCGGCGCGTCGATGCGCCACTGGTGGAAGTCGTCCATCGGATGCGGAGCGACGATGACGACCGCGTGGCCCATCGGGCGCAGCTTGGCGTCGACGGCGTCCAGGAACCGCAGGATCTGGTCTCGTGGCAGCAGGTCGCCCAGCTGGTCGTAGGTGCCCTGGCACCCGAGCGGGATGTCCTGCTCGTCGACGAGACGCTGGGTCTCCTCGATCGCCTGCTCGGTGTCCATCCATCGTGCCTTCGCGATCGTCTTCATCGTCTTCCCTTCCGTGTCCACGGATCGTGAGATCACGCCTTGCCCACTTCCATCTCGAACGTCTTCGCGGTGCCGTCGACGAGCATGTCGAGCTGCGAACCGATGTAGGCGAGCGCGTCCTTGCGCCACTTGGCCCGCTCCTTGTCGGTCATCGCGCGCGTCGGGATGGCGAAGCTGTACATGTCGACGACCGAACGCGCGGTGGTGTCGGCGTCCACCTCGAAGGTCGACGTGCGGATCACCGGGGTGCCTGCGGGGTGGAGAGCCATGTCTTTTTCCTCGATCTGTTCGGATTCGAAGGGATGGCACATCCATCGACGGGCGAGGGCGGCGCCCTCCCGCGGCTCCCTTCGGAGGCGCGGGGCCGAAGGCATGTGACGACCCGCCTCGACGTGATGTCGAGGCGGGTCGTCCGCGTCGTTGAGGCTCGCTCCCGGGATCTTCAGATCCGGACGACGCCGGTCGCGGTGGGGTTGAGGCCGACCCCGTTCGCGGGGCGCACCTTCATGACGACGCTGCCGTCGTCTTCGGCTGCGGCCTTCAGGACGCCGATGCCGGTCGTCGTGAAGCACACGATCGGTCCGTAGACGTCCTCTCCGTCGTGGATCGAGAAGACGACCATCCGTCCGTTCTTCGTCGGACGATCGTCGTCGATGCTCACGGTGCCGTGGATGTTGTTCGGGATCTCCGATCCGCTGAAGCGGGTCTTGCGCTTCTGCGCTGCCGGCTTCGGCTGGGGTGCCGATTCCGCGCGCCGTCCGAAGGGCCGGTCGCCGAAGATGCCTTCGAAGCCGGAGAACGCCTGCTCCATGGACTTGCCGAAGTCGGGCGTCGAGGGCTTGATCGTCAGGACGGCTGTCATGACGTCCTCGAAGGTGAGGCCTTCCTTCTCCAGCATGCGGAAGATGGCTTCGACGGCAGGCATGCGCATCTCCTGCGTGGAGCCCTGCGCCATGCGCCATGCCGACTGCAGGCGGTTGGTGGAGAACGCGTCGCGGACGGCGCCTGGGATCTTGTCGTCGGTCGGGCGTGGCTTCGCTGCGTCGGCCATGTCTTTTTCCTCACGCTGTCTGGATTCGAGAGCATCCCGGATGCTTCGATCGGTGAGGGCATGGCCCTCCGGCATCCTCCGTTTCCGGAGGGGCCGGGCCGAAGGCATGGAACGACCCGCCCCGGCGTCTGCCGGGGCGGGTCGTCGCTACGTCGCGTCGTTCGGCTCCTCGGCCTTCGATGCCACGTCGGGGATGCGCGTTACGACTTCTTCGTCCGCGTGTCCTCGACTTCCGTGTTCCCGGCGCTCGTGACCAGCTGGTCGGGGCGCAGTTCGAACGGCGTGTTCCGACGGTTCGAATCCATCAAGTCCCGCAGTGCCTGCGGGTCCTGCGTGCCGATGGCGTCGTCGAAGACGAACGCGCTCATGCTGGGAGCTTCGCGTGCGGGATCCGACGGATGTCGACCGCCGATCAGGCGGGAGAGCTCGACGGCGCGGTCCCACGCATCGCCTTCGGCCGACGAGCAGGCGTGTGCTGACTTCTCGGAGTCCGGAGCGCCGTAGACGGCGATGAACCTGTCGAGCTTGGCCTTCACGGCGAGGGCGCCTTCACGGTCCCGCAGCACGTGTTCGAAGCAGAACTCGACCATGTCGAGGACGTCGTCGCACATCGTCTCGGAGCCGAGGATCGCGAGGACCGCGATCGGCGCGTTGAGGGGGATCCCTTCGAGCTTCTTCTCGGCGAGGTTCGCGATGTCGAGGATCTGGTCGTGTGCGTCGGCCGGATCGAAGCCCTCCGTCAGGGCGGCGTCGGTGAACTCGCGGGCGTCGAGTGCGATCTGGGAGAGGATGGAGATCGTCGTCGTCATGGCGTTTTCCTCAAACTGTCTGGATTTGCATCCATTCCCATGGATCGACGGGTGAGGGCCGGCCCTCCGCTTCGGCGGCTACGTGGACGGGACGGCTTCCATGCCGTCCCATGCCAGGTGGATCTGTTCGAGAGTCGAGACGTGCGGCACGGACGCCTCGTGATCGAACTGGAGGAAGGTGAAGTCGTGGACCAGGCCGTGCACCAGCACGACGTGGTGACCGTCGCACTCTCCCGTGCCGTCGGAGGTTCCGACCATGCGGCGCCACTTGGCGTGCATCCGGGGAAGGGGACCGCGGGCTGGGCCGAGACGCAGGACCTGCGCGTCGATGCCCGCCTCCCGACAGCGGCGGGCGAAGATCCGCGAGATCGTGTCGCAGCGGAACACGACGGTGTCCGGCGTCCACGTGCGGGACGCCAGCAGGTCCTCGACGACCTGGGCCAGCGTCGTCATGGTTCAGCGTGCCTGGCGGACGCGCAGACGTGCCGTCAGGCCGCGAGCGGCGTCGCGCATCGCGGGACGCAGTTCCGGCAGCAGGAACCAGACGATCGCCCAGGCGGCGCAGACGCCGAGGAGCGCGAGGAGGATCAGCGCCGGAATGGCGACCGACTTCAGGAGTATCGACATCTTTCGTGTCTCCGTGGGGATTCGCATCCGTCGACGACACCTTCCCGGCTTCTCCACTGAACTGGCTGATCGTACGATCCTTCGACCAACACGGTCGGATTCTGATCGGATCGATGCTGCGTTCGGACAGGAGCCTTGTCCTTCGTCGCCGTCGGGCCTAGCGTAATGGGCGAGGGGACCAGGTGCAGGGTCCAGGGGGAATGGCTTTGACCAAGAGAACGAACTCGATGCTGCGCGCGTCGATGGCCGCCATGGGAGCCGTCACGGTCCTCGTCACCGCATCTCCGGCGTCTGCGCAGGCCGCAGGCGTGCAGAAGTACTACGCCCGCCAGTCGCTCTTCCAGGGCGTCGACCCGAACTTCGATCCAGCGTTCCCCGGCAGGTGGGTGGCCGGCTGGGAGGCGACGAACGGCTGCCGCAACGGGGTCAAGCAGCACGCGTCGACCTATTCCTGTTCGGAGCCGGGGAAGTGCGATCCTTCGAAGAAGCCCGCCTCCGTCACGAAGAACGTCGCGTGCACGGTCACGTGCACGCCGTGGATCGAGGAGACCCGTGGCACCGGCGTCTACCAGAATCAGATCGCCGTGAGCTACGACTACAGGCCGAACTACGACGATCCGGCGGAGCAGGCCGCGGTCCTCGCCACCTGCGGCAAGAAGGCGATGGACAAGGGCTTCGAATACTACGGTTGCGAATGGGACAAGTCCGCCGGCGCCGTGTTCTACTGGTTCGGCAGGGACGGCGCGCCCAGTCTGGGAAGCATGCCCATGGCGGGGCGTCGTCTGTCCATCTGCGACGAGGTGGTCGCCCAGCCGTGATCCGTCGATCGCGAGGCGCATTGCCGGTGCGAACCGAACCCCAACGAGTCCGACATTCGCGCTCCGTTCCGATGGGTGGGATGCACCGGCAGCCAAAGACCCGCCCCGGCGCTTGCCGGGGCGGGTCCTTCGATCTTCGGCGACGGCCGGGTCAGCCCTTTTCGGGCGCCCGGTCGGTGTAGCCGCACTCCGGCTCGTAGTGGTTGTCCATGACGGGCACGCCGGTGCGGCCGTCGGTGACGCAGCCGGTCCAGGTGTCCAGGCGGAAGCCGCGCTCGTAGACGAACCGGCCTTCGTTGCCGAAGTCGCGCCGGAAGCGCTCCAGACCCGTGGGATGGCTCGATGCGACCGCCGGGGCCTGTTCGACCTTCTGGACCACGGAGGTCTTCGGTGCGGTCGGCGCCATCTGCGGCGACCGCTTGTAGCCCTCCTCCTGGTAGGTGACGTCGGGCGCCTTCTGGCAGGCGGCGAGCGGAAGTGCGGCGACGGCGATCGCGACGAGGATGCGGTTCATGCTCATGACCCTTCTGGTCGTGGAGGGAGGGGTTCCGGAGGCGCCCATGCGCCTCCGTCGGATCAGGCGTAGGCGCTGAGCTCCGACTTCTGGACGTTGCGCGCGCATGCGCCGTCCAGATAGTCGCCGAGCTGCGAGGCGGTGGTGATGCCCTGCTCGGCCCAGTCGGCGAGGTCGGAGACCAGGCCGCCTCCGCCCGGGGGCACGTCCGCGTTCATGTACGCGATGTATTCCTCGAGGCTCCAGACGTTCTGGATGTGATGCTCGATCACGTCGCGGCCTGCTGCCTGGATGGCGTCGAAGTCGGTGCGGGCGATGGCGGTCTGCATGTCGTTTTCCTTCGTCGATCTGGTGTCGGGATCGCGTCGTGATCCATCGATGTCCTGGTTCCGGGTCGTCGGCGCTCAGTAGTCGCCGCGGCTGCCGCGATGCTTGTCCTTGCGGTTGTAGGCCTTCTTGTTCGCGATCGTGCGCGAGTGGAAGCCGTCTGCATGACGGATGGCGCGCAGCGGATTGGCGATCTGTGCCTTGGCGAGCTTCGTCATGTCTTTTTCCTCACTCTGTTCGGATTCGAAGGGATGGCACATCCATCGACGGGTGAGGGGCGGAGCTCCTCCTGGCCGGTCCGTTCCAGGATCGGCCGGGCCGTAGGCATGGAACGACCCGCCTCGACGTTATGTCGAGGCGGGTCGTCGATCGTTCGGACGGTGGTCGTGGTCAGGGGGCCTTCGACGATCAGCCTCGATTCTTCACAGGGATCGTCATGTGGATGATCTCCATGTCATCCGCGATTCCGTACTTGCCCTTCGACGGGAAGGAGCGGTCTATGAGAATGGTGCATGGGACGTTTGCCCCCATCCGTGTCAGGCGGGCAAAGTCCTGGATCGAATCATAGCAGGGGAACTCGGCATAGGTCCCCTCGACGCCGTCTACGATAGCCTTCACCTCCACCCAGCCACGCCCATCCATGATGCGGCAGGACAGCACGGTTCCTTGGTGATTGCTGATTTCCATTTTTGTTTCCTCGATTTGTTCGGATTCGAAGGGATGGCACATCCATCGAAGGGCGAGGGCGGAGCTCCTCCGTGCCTCTCCGTTTCAGGAGAGGTCGGGCCTAAGGCATGGAACGACCCGCCCCGACTTCGTGTCGGGGCGGGTCGTCGTCGCGTCTCCTGCGCTTCGGGACCAGGGATCGGTGCTCAGTCGTCCGATCCGTCGATCGTGGCGGACGTCGCGTCCCGCAGCGCCATCGCGCGCTTCTGGACCTCGTCCAGCTTGGAGAGCGCGTTCTGCGCCTCCTCCAGCGCGTCATGCACGTCCGCCTCCGTGTCCCAGTCGTCCTCGACCATGATGGCGAGCCATGCCTGGAGCGCCTCGACGACGATGCGCAGTTCGCGCTCGGTGCCGAGCGTATGGACGCCGAGCGTGTCCATGACGTCGCCCTCCGCGGCCTCGTCGGCCGTCATGGCCAGGGAATGGCAGTGGAATCGGACGTCGTCGATCGCCTCCCTCTGGTTCGGGAGGTCCTTGATCCGCTTGCGGAGGCGTTTCGGGATCGAACCCTTCGCCATCAAGGTGCTGACGGCCTTCTGGAGCAGGATCACGCTCCGTGCGTGTTCGCCGCATGCGACGAGGCCGACGGTGAACTGGCCGATCAGGATGGCCTGGGTACGGATCTCCGCGTCGGTCTCGGCTGCGTCCTGGATGCGCTTGGCGGAGTCTCGGAGCATCTTGTGGATCGACATGGGCTTTTCCTCACGCTGTCTGGATTCGGATTCATGGCACATGGATCGAGGGTGAGGGGCGCAGCTCCTCCGCGCCTCTCCGTTTCAGGAGAGGTCGGGGCGGGTCGCCTTCTGACGTCTCGTCGTGTGCGGATGCGGACCGTCGCGGCATCGACGGGCGCATGTCCTATGCGGCCATGGCGAGCGGTGCGGGAACCGCATCGGGGTCGCCACCGCCGAGGATGATCGCGATGCGTCGTGCCGAGATCTCGTCGGCCAGGGCGCGGTTCGCAGCGAAGCGCACCTCGGCGCGCGCCCTCCATGCCGCGTCGTACGCGGGATCCAGCGGCTTCACGTAGCGGAAGGTGCGGCTGCTGACCGGCTCGTCCTGCTCTGCGGCGATGGCGTCGATGTCCTGGGTGCCGAGTGCTGCGATCATCTCGATTTCCTCACGCTGTTCGGATTCGCATTCATGGGACATGGATCGAGGGGTGAGGGGCGCAGCTCCTCCGTGCCGTTCTCCATTCGTGGCGGCCGGGCCGAAGGCATGGAACGACCCGCCTCGACGTCATGTCGAGGCGGGTCGTCGTCCTGGATCGTGGAAGACGATCAGTACGACGCGTGTTCGGCGAAGCCGCCCGCGTCGATGCAGGCCGCCAGCATGGCGGGGTCGACCAGTTCGACCTTCGTCGCGCCGACGGTCGTGCCGCGGCGTGCCGACATGCGCTTGGCGATGATCGCGCCGCGCTGTGCGCTGCTGAAGCGGTTGTTCGAGCGTGCGTTGCTGCGTGCTGCCTGTGCCATGTTCTGATTTCCTCATGCTGTCTGGATTCGAAGGGATGGGACATCCATCGAGGGGTGAGGGGCATGGCCCCTCCGGGTCGCTCCGTTTCAGGAGCGCCCGGGCCGCAGGCATGGAAAGACCCGCCCGACGTGATGTCGGGCGGGTCTTCTGCTCGACCGGATGCGTTTCAGTCCCGGTCGAGCAGGAGGAACATCAGGACCCCCATCAGACCGATCGGTCCGAGGACCGTGGTGAGCAGACTGGCCGGGATCGTGCCGTCCACGTTTCCGAATTCACGGAAGTACCGACGTCGGGCGATCCATGCGCCCAGCGCGCCGCATGCGAACCAGGCGCCGATCAGGATCACGGGGTTCATGCCCGAGCACCTTGGCTCATGGCTTCGATCACTTCGCGACCGCGCGAGGTGAGGCGGTACTCGTATCCGGCACCTCGCTTCTGTCTGACCTCTCCGCCCCATCGGGTCCGCTGGCGTTCCACCCAGGGGCCGGTGCGGATCGAGAGGAGGGTCAGCGCCATGCCGGTCGGCTTGCGACCGTCGGGTCCGGCCGACATCTCGCAGAGGGTCAGCCAGGCGTCGCTGCCGTGCATCGCGAGCATGGTGCTGCGCATCGGGCCGCTGATCGTGTTGGGATCGAAGTCGATGGCCATGCCGGTTTCCTCTCGCTGATCGGTTTCGCATGGGCGGACCCATGGTCGTCGAAAGCCCCGCGCGTCCTCCTGGACGCGCGGGGCTCGTCGCCTGTGCGGGCGTGGTCGCTTATGCGGCCGCTGCTGCCTTCTCGCGGACGAGGCCGACGATCTTCACCGAGCCGCCGTCGCGCTGGACCGCCAGGCGGACCGTCTTGCCCTTTGCGAGGTTCTTCAGGGCCATGACCTCGGGACCGAAGCCCATGACGGTGCGGGTCACCACGTCGCCGTTCTCGAACGTGACGGTCGCCTCGGGCGACTTCTTGTAGTCGACGCCCTTGACCGTCTGCGCCTTCGAGACGCTGTTGTTGAACTTGATCGATGCTGGGACGATCTTCGAGAATGCGCGCTTTGCCATGATGTTCTGTCCTGATTCTGAGCTGTTTTCATCCGAACGTTCGGATCGCGATTACTGATCATCCTGACTGCGGGACCGGGGCGCAGCCCCGGCTCTTCGGATGAAGCGGCAGGGGCGCGTAATGGTCGTGAGGGTCCTGCGCGTCGCGTCGATCCTCGCGCATCGGGCCCGTCGGGTCCGCGTGTTTCGTCCGAAGGACGGACATGGACGTGGAACGACCCGCCCCGGCTGCATGCCGGGGCGGGTCGTCGTGTTCGCGCATGACGTCGATCAGCGGATCTTGCGCGGAGCCAGCAGGATCCCCGCTGGGAAGACGATGAGCAGCCCCAGCGCTGCGATCGTGTAGAACGTGTCTCCGTCCATGTCGGACTCCTTGGATGTCGTGGACCGTCGGCTTCTACCAGGCGCTGCGGCCCTGGTGCTTCTCGCGGCGCTTGTAGGCCTTGGCCCCCTTCTTGCCCTCCGCGCAGCGGTTGCGGCTGAAGCAGGGGAGGTTGAGGACGACCATCATGGCCTTGCGATTGGAGAGGTGAGCCTTCGTCTGTGCTGCCTGCGCCATGTCTTTTTCCTCACTCTGTCCGGGTTCGCATGCATGGAACATGGATCGAGGGGTGAGGGGCGCGGCCCCTCCTGTCCTCTCCGTTTCAGGAGAGGCAGGGCCGAAGGCATGGAGCGACCCGCCTCGACGCACGTCGAGGCGGGTCGTGGGCGGTCTCCGGGTCGGCGGCCTACCAGTTGCCGTTCCGCAGCGAGATCGACCGGCCTGGGTCGTACGAGATCGCGAACAGCAGTGCCTCGCGCTTCCGGTCCTTGTCGATCTGTGCCGCATGGGCCGCATCGCGCGGACGGCGGTTGTTGTACTTGAATTCGTAGAGCGGCGAGTTGGCCATCCATTCGCCGATCAGTTCGCCTTCGACGTACGAGCTCTCGCGCACGCACATGCTGCTGACCGTGATCGCTCCCGCACCGTTCCAGTACAGTCGGTCGAATGCCGCGTGGATGTCCTTGATCGTCTCGCCCTTGCGCACGTGGAAGCGGACCTCGACGTTGAAGCCGATCGTCGCGGGGACGAGCGTCACGCTGATGCGGTCGTTCTTCCGATCGCGGAAGGCGGGGCGCTTCGGCGCGTTCGCATCGACGCTCTTCGGAGCCGTGCGGACGTTCTGCGCGGGCGTCGCTGCGGTCGATGCCGACGCTGGCTTCGTTCCGTTCTTCAGGGCGCTCTTGCGGCGGATGGCGTTGATCTGCGCGGCGGTGAACGAGCGTGCCATGATGTTTTCCTCACGTTGTCTGGATTCGAGGACATGGGACATTCATCGAGGGGTGAGGGGCCCGGCCCCTCCGGCGTCCTCCTCTTCTAGGAGGCGCTGGCCGCAGGCATGGAACGACCCGCCCGGCCAGATGCCGGGCGGGTCGTCTTCGGGCGCCTTCTCATGGTCGACCGGGACGCATCCCCTGTTACGTCACTTCGACGTTCCGCGGACGTCGACGGGCAGTTCGTGCGGGTCGTAGGCGTCGGCGCGTTCTGCGCGTGTCCGTTCGAGGTTCGACTCGTACGTGGCCTTGGAGCGCAGGGATGCCGGGTTGGGCTGCCTGCCTTCGGCCACGTCCCTCGCGATGACGGATTCGGCCCATTCGATCTGCTTGACGATCGCCTTCTCGATCTGATCGTACAGGCGCAGGCGCGCGTCCCCTGCGAATTCCTGGTTGATCGGGAACGGCGGCCTCGTGGAGGTTATCAGGCCGTTGTTGCCGGCCAGCGGGTTCTCGTATTCCCGCCAGAAGCGGAAGTCGTGGAAGATCCCTCCGGATTGCGTGTCGATCCACGCTCCCTTGCGCACCGGTCTGCGACCGAGCTCGACGTCGGCGTTCCAGATGACGAGTGCGACTCCGCCCTGGTACTTCCAGTGACGCCAGGTCGTGTTCGGTCGGTGGCGGTGATCCTTGTCGCGATGGGCGTCCTCGTAGCACCATGCGGCGCCCGAGGTGACTTCGATCACCCGGTCGAGAGGCGCTGGTGCGTCGTTCACGTCGTTCCAGGGCATGTCTTTTTTCCTCACGTCGTCCGGATTCGAATGCATGGTCGCGCATGTATCGATCGGTGAGTGTCGTGGCACCCGCGGATCGCTCCTTTCGAGGAGCGGCCGGGCCGAAGGCACGGAACGCCCCGCCCCGGCTCAACGCCGGGGCGGGGCGTTCGTGATCGTTCGGTCTTCAGATGTCTCCGAAGCGATCGTTCTCGACCTTGCGAAGCGTGTCCAGGTCGCTCGCGACCAGGATCTGGCGCAGGCCGTTGCCGACGTCGTGGGCGTACGGATCCATGCACGCGTAGATCGTATCGCCGACCGTGTTCTTTTCGATCTCGTCGGCGAGATGCCGGTCTTCGCCGAGATCGAGCGCGGCTTCGAGATCGTGGAGGCTGTCGAACGTGAGCAGGGTCGCCTCCAGGGATTCGACCGAGTCCAGCAGCGGCAGGCTGTTGAAGAAGACGACGTTGAGCGGCTCCGCGAACGTTCCAGGAGCTGGCAGGCCTGCCGTGCTGAAGCGGGCTTCCGTCTTCTTGATCATGTCTCTTTCCTCACTCTGTCTGGATTCGAATTCATGGGACATGGATCGAGGGTGAGGGCCAGGGCCTTCCGGATCGCTCCGTTTCAGGAGTGGTCGGGCCGAAGGCGTGGAACGACTCGCCGCGGCTGCGGCGAGTCGTGTTCTCTCCGATACGGAAGGACGCGGGCGGCTTCAGGTGTCGAACACGACCTGGAGATGCAGATCGTCGCCGGACACGAAGCCGTCGAACGAATGTGCGAGGAAGGTCCCGTCCTTGCCTGACGTGGAGTGCGGCGACACGCACAGGCCGCGCTTCGTCAGGATGGCGACCGCTTCGTCGATGGGCTGCCCCTGGTAGCTCTCGTCGAGTGCGCCCTTGCGACGGGATGCACCGAAGTTGCAGATGTCCTGTGCGGCGTGGGCCAGCATCGTGACTTCGAACGCGTCGATCCCTTCGGGTGTCACGGGGATGGCCAGGATCGGTGTCCGCAGCTGGCTTGGCGAAGCCACGCCGATGTCCATGTCGCGTGCGTCGTGGATGAGGATGCGGCTCATCCCCGAGACGACACCCTTCGGGTCGACGCCGTACTGGGCGTTCACGAAAGTCTGGAGGGCGGTCTCTATCATGTGTTTCCTCACTCTGTCTGGATTCGGATTCATCGTTCATGGATCGAGGGGTGAGGGGCGTGCCCCTCCGACGTTCTCCGTTTCAGGAGACGTCGGGGCGGAGGATGGCGGCTGCGGCGTCAGTTCCAGCTTTGCGCGTAGAACTTCTCCGTCATGCCCCACTCCTCCGCATACCAGCCGGCGATCAGGGACTCTCGATCGTCGGACAGGATCAGGTCCTGCTCGATGTGCGAGAGGATCGTCGGCTTCAGGCAAGCGTGGACCGTGCGGTCCTTGGCTTCCAGCGCGATGCCCGCAGCGAGATCGACCGTCGGCTTCAGCCGGTAGGCGTCGATGATGTCCTGCACCGACGTGAAGACGGTGGGCACGCCTTGGACGTCGTCCTTGGCGTTGGCTTCGGGGACGTCGTCGTAGAAGACGATCGTGACGGGATCGAAGGGCGTGCTCATGGCTTTTTCCTCGCTCTGTCGGGATTCGAGCGCATGGAACATGGATCGAGGGGTGAGGGGCCGTCCCCTCGGCCTTCTCCGTTTGAGGAGAGGCGGGCCGAAGGCATGGAACGACCCGCCTCGACGCATGTCGAGGCGGGTCTTCTGCGTCCTGGATCGGACGGGTCGATCGCGGTGCTTCAGGCGATGGCCGCGTCCCATTCCACGGTCTCGCCGGTCATGACGATCGAGGGGTCGAGGATGATCATCTCGCAGCCTTCACGCGTGACGGGATCGATGAGCAGGATCGCGTCCCAGCCGCGCTGCATGAGCTGCTCGCCCATGTCGGCCCAGGCCTCCGACGTGGGTGCGCCGACGAGGTCGCAGAGCCGCTTGCTCGTGATCGGCAGGATCTCGGCGTTCGGATCGATCGTGAGGCGGTTGAGCACGGGGCCGTAGGACCTCTGCCATTCCGCCAGGGCGACGCACGTCCACAGGCCCATGGCCGCCGGACCCTTGCCGGTCGAGCCGCGACGACGCAGACTGGCGACGTCCAGCGCGGTCCTTGCTGCATGGTGGACGATCATCGTCTTTCCTCTCGCTGTCCGGATTCGTGCCGAAGCGTTCAGATGCGGTCGACGATCGTCTCGCACGTCCATGCCGGGCGCCGGTGCTCGGCGGCGCGGAACACGGGACGGGTCTCGTCGTCGACGTCCCAGGACACGGTGTCGTGACCGTCGTCCTGGCCGTATTCGGTGGAGACGAACGTGACGGTGCCTTTGATGAAGTCGCCGCTGTCGTTCGTCGCGCAGTCGAGCGTGATGGTCTCGAAGGCTTCGAGAGCCTCCTTGCGGCTGTCGTATTCGAGGAACGCGACGCCCGTCTTCGCGACCGCGCTCAGCGTCTCGGCGTCGAGGGTCGGGAACTGCAGGTTCCAGTGGCGTTCCGCGCCCACGTTCTCGAGTTCGAGCACGACGTAGCTCGAGTCGCTCGAGCTGACCGCCATCTGCGCCATGTCGATCGGAGTGAGCGTGCGCATGTCTTTTTCCTCGATCTGTTCGGATTCGAATGCATGGGACATGTATCGAGGGGCGAGGGAGCTCCCTCCGGGCCGCTCCGTTTCGGGAGCGGCCGGGCCGGAGGCATGGAACGACCCGCCTCGACGTGCGTCGAGGCGGGTCGCGGTCGTGCGACGACGCTCTGGATCAGAGTTCGGCGCTCGTCCCGTCGTCCTTGTACAGGATCGAGCCCTGCGTGAAGGCGATCATCACGTATCGATCGCCTTCGCGGCGCAGGTCGACGATGAGATCGACGATCCCCTCCTCGTCGCCGACCTGGTCGAGCGCCTTGTTCATGACGGCGCTCACCTGGACCGGCAGGGTCGCGTAGCGGCCCATGCCGATGTCCTGGTCGTTCCAGGTCGAGGACCCGTCGAGGTGGTCGACGGTGTTCGGGGTCTGCGTCTCGCCGGCGAGGTCGCGGCGCATGTGTTCGGCCACCTCTGCGTCGTTCATGGCCCACAGGTCCGGCTGCTTGTCGCCGATCAGCGCGCGGATGACCTCGCCCTCCTGCGGGAGCATCGGCAGGATCTGCGTGTGCTTGCCGACGATTACCGGATCGGCGCCGATGGCTTCGCCCTTCGCCGGGCCCGAGAGCACGACGACGCCGCCGTCGAAGCGGACCGAGAGCGTGGCCTTGCGGCCCTTGCGGAACGTGTCGCGGACGCCTTCGAAGCGGTCGTCGAAGGCCATGACGGTCCGCTCGTAGGCGGTGCCGTCCCGGGTCACGACCAGGCATTGGACGGCTTTGCCGAAGTCCTTGCCGTTCTTGTCCTGGGCGATCGATACGGGGCCGAATTCGACGCGTGCGTCGAACGAGGGCTGGAAGCGGCGTGCTGCGTTCGTCATCGTGTTTTCCTCGATCCGATGGTGTTCGGATGCTGGTCGCACCCCTTGCGGCACGGCATTGCTCCGACCGTGCGTCCTGTTGTTCGGGCGTCTTCTCCGGAGGACTGCATCAGAGATCGGTGATCTTCGAGATCACGGCGGCGGACGTGCCGCCTGCGTCGTGGGGATCCTGGCGCAGCTGTTCTCGCAGGCGGGTGACGTCCCGGCTGTCGGGACGCAGCGACAGGAGCCTGTCGACCTGGCCGACGCGCTCGGGGCCCGCGGGCAGGCCGAGCAGGTGTGCGGCGCAGATCTTGACCTTGTCCAGGTCCGCGCATTCCCCACCGAACGGACGCTCCTCGGGGTTGCGGCGCTCCCACTCGACGATCGGGTCGATCTGGCGCTTCACCGACTGCGGCATGTTAACGAGCGTCTTCTCGCCGTCGATGGTCTTGGAGGGACCGAGGTCGAGGCAGTCGCCGTAGGACGTCGTGGCACGGCCGCGACCGGACCAGAGGACGACGTGGCCCTCCTTCTCGGCGAACTCGACCTTGTCGACGGGGTGCGTGCGCAGCCAGCGGGCGAGGTCGAGCGGCATCGTGCCGCCTCCGAACCCGAAGGGCCGCTCCTCCAGCGGACGCAGCGAGGTCGGCCTCAGGAGCATGGTGGCTTCGTTCATGGATCGTCTCCGGACGTGTCGAGGATGTCAGCGGCGGCCGGCGGCGCGCAGCGTCTTCGCTGCGGCCCTGTAGTCGGCGATCACCTTGTCTGCGGGCACGTGGAACAGGGCCGCGGTCAGGCCGACGCCGGACGGACGCGCGTCCTGTGCGCCGTCCAGGTCGAGTTCGAGATGCTCGCGCGCGAGCAGCATGACGGCCTGCTCGTAGCGGTCGTCCTCGACCGGTTCGAACGCGATCGCGGGTTCCGGCGCCAGACGGACGATCTTCATCTCGTCCTGCTGACGGCGCCATGCGAAGACGGTGCGGCCGCTGTCGCCGACGTTGTCGCCGTCCGTGGTCTTCCACCGGTACGCGGGGTTCTGCCGCTCGCGGTCGTACTTCGCGACGCCGCTCTCGAAGTGGGTCTGCTTGTCGTGGGGCACGTAGAGCACCTCGAAGCGGTCCGCCCAGGTGGCGGATGCAGGAGCGTCGGTCGCTGCGGTGAAGCCGGCCGGGATCTGGATGCGGACGTCGGTCATGCTGTTTTCCTCACGCTGTCTTGATTCGCATGCATGGCACATGGATCGAGGGGTGAGGGGCAGTGCCCCTCTGGATCGCTCCGATTCAGGAGCGTCCGGGCCGAAGGCATGGAACGACCCGCTGCTTGCCGGGCTGGGTCGCGGCCGGGATCCCCTGCGGAAGGTAAAATTGACTTCCGCATGAGGAGCCGAGTTGATAGGATGGATGCATCGGATGTCTGGAAGAACAGGTGGCGTTATGAGCAGGATCGCACCCATATTGGTTGTTATGGCCATGGCAGGATCAATGTTCTGTACGGATGCGGATGCGCAGAAGTACTACATGCGACAGCGCCTTTCCGGTGTCGTGCCTTCTGCGCCACCTCCCGTGCCCAACTACCGGTACCTTGTCAGGGAGTATTCGGGCACCTACAGCGCCTGCGTGAACAATCAGATGAGCCAGGAGGTGAAGGTCTGTCTTCGCCAGGACGGCGTCGTCGTCGACAACTCGTTCTGCAGCCCGCTCGTCGTCTCGTGCGGCACGGTGTGCGAACCGCTCTATCAGCGGATGTGGATCGGCAATCCCGGTGCGACGTACGCCACCGGCACCGCATCGAGTGCCGCCGACGCGCAGGCGTGGTGCAACGCGAACAAGCCGTGGGACTATCGGGGAACCTGCTTCTTCGATGGTGCCACCGGTGTGGTCACGGTGTCCAAGGCTTCATGGATGGGTTCGGGGACCAGCCAGCAGTACGCCAACGACTGCCGCTGACGATCCGCATGCGAAGACCCGCCCCGGCTGGATGCCGGGGCGGGTCGCGGTCGGGCCGCCGTGGCGGTCCTGCGTGGCCATCGTGGATCCGCGTCAGGCGGCGAGACGCCGTTGGGGGCACGTCACGCTGCTCACGAGACGGATCGTGCCTATCTTGGCGGCGCCGAAGACCGTGTCCAGCACCGTGATCGAACCGTCGGCGAGATCGCGATAGGCGAAGTCCTGCTGGCCGATCTTCTTGCCGACGACGTCCATGACGCCCTTCATGGCCGTGTCCCGGTCCTTGGCGCGTACGGTCCATGCCTTGGGCGTCAGCTTGTCGGGGTTCGTCCCGTGGGGCGTGAAGCTGGCGTTGAACTGCGGGAGCGATGCGAAGCGTGCTGCGAAGTCGTCCATGTCTTTTTCCTCGATCTGTTCGGATTCGGATCCATGGGACATGGACACGAGGGGTGAGGGGTCGGCCCCTCCCGTCCTCTCCCTTTCAGGAGAGGCGGCGCCGAAGGCATGGAAAGGCCCGCCTCGACACTGAGTCGAGGCGGGCCGTCTCGTCGATCGCTGCCGATCGACCTTCAGAAGGCGACGTCGTCCAGATCGGCCTCCGGATAAGGCACGTGCTCGTCGGAGGCCGGGGCCACGTTGAAGGCCGCGCCGGACTCGAATCCGATCTGCTGCATCGTGTTCGTGTAGCCGCGTGCCTTCAGGGTCGAGAAGTAGTCGATCTGCAGCTCGTTGGCGGCCATGTCCTCGTGGATGGCGTCGTCCATCATGTCGGCGCGCTCGGCGAATTCCCGCGTCATCATGCCGAAGTCGATGGACGACAGGAATGCGTTGCGTCGTTCGACGATGCGGCTCGCCTGTTCGTGCGACGAGATGCATCGCGAGATCGCGTTGTCGATGTCCATGTTCTTTTCCTCGATCTGTCCGGATTCGAAGGCATCGTCGATGTGTCGACGGGGTGGGGGATCGGGACGGCCTCAGGCCGAGACGACGATCCTGATCTCGTCGATCTTCCCGGCCACGAGCTGGTCGATCTGGCGCGAGAGGTCGAGGAGCAGGGCGCGCTTCGTCGCGTCCGCGTCGCGCGTCAGCGTCGTCCATGAGCGGCATTCCGTCTTGGCGGGCTGGTTGTACTCGACGATGTCGAGGACCGACTGGGCCTTGGTCACGGGATCGGCATCGTAGACGATGACGCGGACCCGGGGATCGTCGTTCTGGATCTGCGGTGCCTGCGCCATGTTGTTTTCCTCGATCTGTTCGGATTCGTGGGCATGGGACATGCTTCGACGGAAGAGGGCGGCGCCCTCCGGCCCGCTCCGTTCAAGGAGCGGGCCGGGCCGAAGGCATGGAGACCTAGCCCTGCTTGAAGGCGCGGGTGCTCTCGCGGGCGTCGTCCATCAGGCGCGCACCCATGTTGAAGCCCTCGTAGTCGCGATGCGTCGACCGCACGCTCTTCGGTTCGGTCTTGGGATCCCGACGTGCGGTCCGATCGGCCGCATCGTGCTTCGAGCGGAGGACCGCGCGCTGCTTGCGGACGGCGTTCAGCGCGTAGCGCGTCGTCTTCAGCTTGTGCAGCGTGTCCGACAGGAACATCCGGGAGACCTGCGCCTCGTGGAACGCCCGACTCTCGTCCTTGACGAGGCGGCGGTGCTTGGCGGCTGCGCGGGCGTTACCGGTGCGGATCGTCGTCATGTCTTTTTCCTCACGCTGTCTGGATTCGCTGGATGGTACATCCGTCGATGGGTGAGGGCGGCGCCCTCCGGTCCTCCGTTCCGGGAGGGTCGGGTCGAAGGCATGGAACGGCCCGCCTCTTCCGTCCGGATGAAAGACGAAGAGCGCCTGCTTGTTCTGGGCATCGTTGTTGGGATAGGGTGACCGTGGTCTGATCTGGGGATGGCCGTTCTGTCGATCCCTAGTCTTCGCCATCCGGGGGGATGTCAGTTGTCGAACGTGCTAATCGGGATCATCGGCGTGATCCTGTTCATCGGTCTGGCTCTGGCCGGAGCGCTGATCCTCGGAAGCGACTTCCTGGTCGCCTCCTCGTCGTCGAAGGCCGCGGCGATCGTGCAGGGTCTTCAGCAGTCCAGTGACGCCTATGCGATGAACACTCTGAAGACGGGAGCGCCTGTCTCCGCCGATCAGGGCGGCTCTCTCATCGACATCCTGATCGCCGGCAGGCGGCTGAAGAGTCGGCCCGTCAATCCGTTCAACACGGTCGGGAGCGGCGGCATCTACGGAGCCGACGACGTGGGTCAGCTGAATCCCGCCAAGCCGATGAAGCACGTCATCATGACGCTCGGTCCCACGGGCGACAGGCGCATCAGGGACGCATGCTATGCGATCGAGGAGCAGATGGGTTCGTCGAATCCGGAACTGGTGGATACGGCGATCAGCTTCCAGTTCAGGAACGGTGGAACGTCGAGGATCGGGTGCATGCTGAACTCGTTCTCGAACCTCTACATCGCGTATGCTCCTCTCTGACGGTTTCACGACGGGCGGAGCACGGCCGACGTGAGATCCCCGCTCGCCGTGAGGCGAGCGGGGATCCGATGGTCCGTCCGGGACGCGAGGTCGCTTATGCGGCCTCTGCGACCGGCTTCTCGCGGACCAGGCCGACGATCTTGACCGAGCCGCCGTCGCGCTGCACGGCCAGGCGGACCGTCTTGCCCTTGGCGAGACCCTTGAGGGCCATGACCTCGGGACCGAAGCCCATCACGGTGCGGGTCACCACGTCGCCGTTCTCGAACGTGACGGTCGCTTCGGGCGACTTCTTGTAGTCGACGCCCTTGACCGTCTGTGCCTTCGAGACGCTGTTGTTGAACTTGATCGATGCGGGGACGATCTTCGAGAATGCGCGCTTCGCCATGGTAGCTGTCCTGTTCTGCTGTCTGTTTTCATCCGGTCGACCGGATCGCATGCCCTGATCATCTTGAATGCGGGGACCGGGGTGCAGACCCGGCTACGAAGGACCGCGTCTCGCGGTCGTGGTCCCCTGTTGATGGAACGCTCCGCGTTCGCTATCGACGTCGGTCCAATCTGGTGGGGTACGTGAATTGAAGAATCTGAAGGCGGCCGTCCTGGCCATTCCCGTTGCGCTGTCCGCGTCGTTCGGCGTCGCCCATGCCTCGACCACCCTCCCGGTCCATGTCCCGGCTTCCGTGGACGTCTCGGCGGCATCGGTGGCGGGCATCTCGCCGTTCGAGCCCTCTCTGCGGCCGTTCGACGCCATCGGTTCGCTGGACGTCGTGGCGATGCTCCAGAAGTACTACGCCCGCCAGCATCTGGAGGGACTGAGGTCCGCGGCATCCAATTCGGAGACGACTCCGGATCCGCAGACGCCTGCCGTCGAGCAGGACCCCAACAGCCTGCTGCGGTGCGATACGCCCGTCGAGGGCGTTATGCCCGCGGGCAGCTTCAACTACGGCGAGCGTGGCAGCAGCTGGCTGCTGTCCAACGGACCCGCCATCTGCGCGAGCCGTGCGGACGACTCGACCGGCACGTTCTGCTTCGCGCAGAGGAACGCCACGATCAGTCCGTGGACGTTCTACGTGGTCTACGGCAGCAAGCCCGCCATCGAGGGCACATCGACCTTCGGGCGCGCCGTGTCGTCGTGCAAGTTCGGACCGGGCAACAGGATCTTCCAGAAGTCGCCCGAGCCCGGCAAGGTCACCTGCGGCACGTTCGTGGCCAACAGGCGCATCACGAACTACAGCGACATCAAGGAGGGCGGCTACGCCGCCACGCTGGAGCAGGCCGTGCAGAACTGCAACAACGCCGCGACGCCCGTGAAGGGATACTGCTACGTCTATCGCAATCAGGGCAGCACCGGCAGCTACCAGGTCTACATCGGGGGCGATCACGGAACCGACGTGAACTGGAACGGCACCGAGAGCTACGTCTCGCGCTGCGAGTGACGATGGATCCGGCTGGCACGGCACTCTTCGGGGACCTGCCGTGCCAGCCTCCGCAGGCGTGCCGGTCGTCATGACGAGGCCCGCCTCGACGGCATGTCGAGGCGGGCCTTCCAGCGATGGTCCCACCAAGGGGCCGTGCGACGGTTCGCCGCTCAGGCGGCGATCGACTTCGCCTTGACCCGCGTGATCTCCGCGATCGGCGTCGGGGCGTCGATGTCCGTGCGGAGGCCCTTGTACTTGGGCTGCTCGAGGGAGCCGCCCTCGTAGCGGTACATGTACTCGACCTCGACGAGGGCGCCGATCGAGGGGATGTCGTGGTTCGCCGGAACGGTCACGTTGCCCATCGGCACGATGGTGCCGTCGGTCTCGGGCAGTGCGATCGCGACCGAGCGCTTGTCGTTGATCCTCGTCACTTCGAAGGTCGACGACTCCTGCAGCTTGTGCTTGACCGCGTTGAGTGTGCGGCCCTCGTCGAACGCCGCTCCGGCGACCTTGTAGACGACGCCTTCGCCCTTCTCGGCGATCATGCGGGCGAGCAGCGCCTTCTTGGCGGCGCGTCCGACGGCGATCGGCGAGATCTTCAGCCAGGACGGGCTGCCGGCCCGTTCTGCCATCGCGACGAGCTCGGCGTGACGCTCGACGAAGCCCATGCGGCGGATGCAGCGCCCGTCGATCTCGACGGCGTCGAACGCGACCAGCTTCTCGCCCATGTCCTCGCCGCACAGGACGGTGCGTCCGGCCGCGTGCGGCAGGTCGTCCGCGTCCCAGTGCGCGGGAACCGGGCACGTCAGGCCGCGGCGGTTGACGCCGCCGACGACGCCTTCGGAGGCGGTGACGATGCGGTTCTCGCCATCGTGCTTCTCCTGTGCGACCCAGTGGTCGTCGTCCTCGTAGAGGTGGACGGATTCCGGCTGGATGGCGGTCGGCAGCTGGGGCGTCAGCCCGCTGTCGCGCTGGGCGAGATCGGTGCCGACGTAGCGCATGCCGCTTTCGGCCTCGGTGTAGCCCTTGCCGGTCTTCTCCTTCAGGAGCTTGTCGTAGATCTTGGCGGCCGCGTCGTAGGCGACGGGCGACGTGGTCTTGGTGCCGGGCTTCAGCGCGGCGCCGCGGCGACCGAAGGCGAAGTTCACGACGAAGCCGCCGCCTTCCGCCTCGAGTCGCATCTGGTACTCCTTGTCCGAGGAGCCCTCCCGGCAGTACAGTGTTGTGGCGCGCGTCTCTGTCATTTTTCTTGCTCCAGGCCTGTGATCGCACAGGTCGGAAGCGCCTTTTCCTCGTCCGGTGCCACCGGACATGAACGAAGGGCGACCCTCGTCGGGTCGCCCTTCGTGTTCGGCCCGTGGATCGTGCCGTCTTCAGACGCGCGGGTTCATCCGGCGCCATGTCTTGGGAAGCTGCGCGTTGCCGGCCCACAGACCGCGCTTGGACAGCCGCGCCGGGACGTGCAGGATGCGCGTGACGATCGAGTCCGGCCAGGCGTCTCCCGAGAGCGCCATCCGCCAGGACACGATCCCGGTCGAGGTGATCATCACGCAGGGGAAGCGTGCGTAGGTGTCGCGGCCGAAGGGCACGAAGAGCACCAGTCGGCCTTCGACGAGCGAGGCGAGCGCGGTGCGCGCGGCCTTGCCGTGGTCCTGACGGTATTCCGGGGCGTCGATGCCGGCGAGACGGATGCGGCGCATCTTGCGGCGCGTGATCGTCTCGACGCTGTCGCCGTCGACGACGCGCGTGACGCGGCCGATCCAGGGGAGGCCGACGATCAGGTCGTAGAGCACGCCCACGACGAGGAGGATGACGATCGTCTGGACGGCGTGCTGCATGTCGAGTTTTCCTGTCGTGCTCGGGATTGCGATGGACGTCGATCCATCACGTCTTCGCGGCGGTCGCCGGGGTTCAGCCCCAGTAGACCGCCGTCGCGCCCCGCTTGCGTCCGTAGGCGACCAGGCGGTCGAGCTGCGCGATGCCGCGGGTCAGCATGCGGGGCGGGCTGGCCACGGCGGCGGCGAACTCCTCGAAGGGGACGTCCTCTAACTCGCCGTACTTCGAGAGGCCCAGCTCCTCGAAGGTCTGGATCATCCAGTGCTTTCCCATGTTGACGTCGACGTTCTCCGCCGGGCTGGTGCAGCCGCATAGATGGGCGCCGCGACCCATGTCGCTGCCGGAGAAGCGGATCTGCACGTCGTGCTCCAGCACGACGTCGAGCAGGCGGATTGCGTCCGGGCAGGGCGCGAGCAGCTCGCGGATCTCCTCCAGCTTCTTGGCCGGGAGGAGGCCGGGACCGAAGTCGCAGACCAGCGACGACTGCTGGTCGTCCTCGTCCCACGCGTAGGCGCTGACGGGCTGGCCGTTCGAGAGGCGGACGCCCTGGAGCAGGACGGCGGCGTCGCGGACCAGCTTGTCCGTGATCGGCACCTGGCCCTCGGGCGCGATGGCGGTCATGTCGGACCATGCCGATGCGAAGGCCGCGTCGGTGGCTGCGTCGCCGAGGAGCATGAGGTTGACGGACATGTTCTGTTTTCCTCGATCTGTTCGGATTCGGATCCATGTCCCATGGACCATGCCGTGCGGTCGGAGTCCGCCGCGACGCCCACCCGGGGCGGAGTGGGGCCGCAGGCCCGTCCCGTCAGAGGCCCCGATACGGCTTCATGGCACGTCGCAGCGCCAGGATCCGGGGGTCCTCGATCATCTCGCCGTGCAGGTCGGCGACCTTCATGAGGTCGTGGGCCATCCGGAGATAGAGGTTGGCGAGCTTCGCGAGCGCCTCCTCCTGATGGATGCCCTGCGCCGTCTCGATGCGGGGCAGCAGCGCTTCGACGCGGGCCGCCATCTCGAGGATGTGGCCACGGGCGGCCTCGACGTCGGATGGCAGGATGTAGGGTTCGATCATGTGGTCGTTCCTGGTGTGGTTGATCGTGGGGATGCGGCCGTAGGGCCGATCAGACGGAGTGGATCTGGAAGACGGTCGATCCGTTCGCCGTGACCAGGCTGACCGTGCCCTCGACGCAGCCGGATTCGTCCAGGATGTCCTGGCAGATCTGCGAGAACGCCGTGCGCGCGTCGGCTGCATCGTCGAATTCGAGCACGCCGACGCCGTCCTCCGCGAGGGTCTCGTGCCATTCCTCCGGCAGCGAGGGGAAGGCGGCCGCGATGCGGCTCGAGCTGCCCTGGCTCGACGCGTTGACGAGGATCGCCGGGACGCCGCTCAGGACGACGCTGCGCGTGACCAGGTCAAGGATGCTGCGGCTGATCATCGTCATTTCCTCATTTTGTTCGGATTCGAGGATATGGGACATTCATCGACTGGCGATGGGCATGCCCATCCGACCTCTGTCCATCGGTCAGAGGTCGATGATATCGAGTTCGTCGAGGCGGATGAGCCGTGTACCGTCAGGGTTAAGAACGGCTTCCCGACGTGTCAGGATTTCTTGCAGACCGTTCCGTAATAGTCCGTCTTCGGATTGACCTGCACGTCGCTCAGTGCGGTTCCCACGCTGATGACGTAGCATCCGCCTGATCCACCGCAGTATCTGTGTCCGTAGGTGAGTCTGGCGACTCTGCACGCGGTGATTGACGTGTCCGGCTCGTTTTCGCAGATCGCCTTCACCTTTGCGAGGTCGACCGCGTTCAGAGGTCTGTTCTCGCTGGGGAAGGGGGCGATGTCGCGTCTCGTGTCTATGGTCTTCCCGGCGACCATTTCGCCGCAGGTCTTCGGCGCCGGTGGAATCGTGGCTTGCGTGTTCGGGACGATGTTCAGCTTCTCGCGGAAGAAGAACCTGTCCTGGCCTGTCTCGATCGCGGCACCCCATGCCGTCGTCGCTGTCGAACACGAAATCAGCAGCGCCAAGGCTGCCGTGATCTTAAAATTTGGCATTCTGATCCCCTATGGGTTCCAGATGTCGAATCCCCGATGGCACGTCAAGACCAGCTTTTTGGACAGTCGTCCGTGCTGTCTCTTTTCGAGAGCAGTCGGGCCGCAGGCATGGAACGACCCGCCTCGACGTCATGTCGAGGCGGGTCGTCGGAAGGACCGTGAGGAGGTCCGGATCAGTGGCGGTCGAAGCGCCGCAGCCAGACGCCGAAGATCTCGTTGTCCCGGGTGTCTGCGACCGGCAGGTCGGTGAGGACGCCCTCCTGGTCGTAGAGCCGGATGATCAGCGCGCCGTCACGGCGTTCGAAGGGGTAGGTCGGGACCATCTCGCCGGCGACGAACTCGACGCCGGCTTCGTCCTGGTCGGAGCCGCTCCGCTTGAGCTGGGGATCGAGGACGGCCATCAGCGGCACACCAGCTGGCCGGCGACGCGGTAGCCCGTGCGGGGGTCGACGACGGGGCGGCAGGTCTGCTGGGCGACGCGGTCGTACGACGGACGGTCCTGCTCGTAGCGGGCCGGCTGCGCGTAGCCGTCGTCGTAGGAGTCGCGAGCGTAGGTCCGCTCCACGTTGCGCGGGTCCATCATGGACTTCGCGCGGCTGCACGACGGCTTGTCGCCGGCGGTGCACGCGTTCATGAGCTCGCGCGCGATGGTCATGCCGCGCGGGTCGGTGCCGCCCGAACGTGCGCAGGACTGCTGGTCGCCCGCCTTGCAGGCGCGCTGCAGCGCGACGATCTGGCGGTTGCGGCTGTCGAACGACTGGCGCAGGCTGCTGTTGCTGCGCTGCTGGACGCTGCGCAGCGTGCGTGCCACGTTCGACGCCCGGTTCGCCTGGCAGGACACCTTGCCGAAGCCGCTGCGTACGTAGCTGCAGCTGTTGTAGCCGAACGCCGAGCCGGCGGACACGACGCCGAGGATCTGGTCGAGCGACTGTGCGGATGCCGAGGCCGGCAGCATCGCGGCGGCGATGCTCAGACCCGCGAAGACGATGGAGTTGATGAAGCGGCGCATGTCTTTTTCCTCACGCTGTCTGGATTCGAGGACATGGCACATGGATCGATGCGCGCCTGCGCGCACCTTCACCTTGCGCCGAGTGCCTTGGTCACTCGGCGCGCCGCCTTCCAGCGGAGGAGGGCGAGGCCCTTCTTCACGTACTGGTCGTGAGCGTGGTTCAGGAGGAACAGCGCGATGCCTGCGATGCCCGCGCGCTGCATCGACCACCAGGGCTCATGTCCGAGGGCGATCAGCGCGACGGTGCCGACGAGCGCGAGGACGATGCCCCATGTCTTGGTGGGTTCCGCGAAGGGGAAGTCCCCGTCCACCGTGATCATCTTCGAACGGTCCTCGTAGAGGTCGTACACCGTCGCCCCGCCGATGCGGTGGACCAGCACGTGGACGGGATCGCCCTTGCGGGGCATCGTGAGGTGGTGCGGATCGAACGAGACGGTTTTCTCGGCACCGATCGGCACGACGGCCAGTTCGACGGGGGTCTGGTTCCGGAAGATCGACCCGGTCGTCTCGTTCCCGGAGTACTTGTAGTGGTTGTTCCCGTCGAAGTAGTCGTAGCGCTTCGTGTGCGTGTACGTCGTGATGCGCTCGCGCAGGCCGATGCGGTGCCCGGACACCTCGGTCTCGATGATGTCGGTGCGCATCAGCCTTCCTCGCTCGTGCGGCCGTCCAGGCCGTCGTCCTCGGCGTCGATGGCGGCCATGGCCGAGTCGGCGAGTTCGAGGCTCGACGCCTCGTCGCGGCGGTACTGGTCGCGAGCTGCGGTCGCGACCGTCGTCACCGCGACGGAGATACGCGAGGCGTCCTCCTCCGGACGCTCGCGTCCGACGATGGCAGCCGCCTCGAGCATCCTGGCGATCATCGCGTCGTTGAGAGCCTGCACTTCTTTTCCCCTTCCAGTCCCTGATCCATCATGGATCGTCCTGGGACATCGGTCGAGACGCGTTTTCGCGTCTCGACCACGTCGTCCGATCAGTCCATCCGGTTGAACAGGTCGAACGCGCGGCTGCCGGCCTTGCGGGTGTGCAGCACCGTGCCGCCGACGACGACGTAGGCGTCGGTCGCGGATTCGCCGTCGAACCGGACGAACGTGATCGTGAATGCGCGGTCCGCGGAGGCGAAGCTGACCACGGTCGGCATCTCGTAGGCCAGTTCGTCCGGCTCGTGCGCCACCGTCCGCTCGAGGATGGGCGGCGTGGCGATCGCGACCATGTCCGGGCGGACGCTCTCGATGACGCCGAGCAGCGGCAGCATGGAACGGTCGACGGCGATCGACAGGATCATCCCTCCGAGTTCGGCGGGCGACTGGGTGGCGATCGTGGCGAGGAGTTCGGGCGGGATGACGAGCATCGCCGTCTTGGCTTCCGAGGTGGCGAGCGTCGCGATCTGGGTCGAGGTCATGTGTGGTGCTCCTGGGATGTGTCGGGTGTGGTCTGGTCCGGCTTCGTGCCGGACCGTGGTCGATCAGGCGGCGGCGCGCATGGGCATCCGCGCGACGACTGCGTCGACGCCGTCGTGGATGCGGACGCTGCCGTCGGCCTGGACGAGGCGCATGGTGACGCCCTGGATGCGCTGTGCGACGAGCGCCTGCTCCAGGTTCCAGAAGCCGAGCGCTCCGTCGACGAAGGTCGAGCCGGAGACGATGGCGGAACCATCGGCGTCGAGCGCTTCGAGGACGTCCGAGGGCAGCAGTTCGGTCTGCGCGCAGCGCATGGCCATCACGCCCTTGGACGTGGCGCGCACCAGCATGTGCGGGCGACCGGTCGCCGTGGCGAGTGCGGCGACGACGGCGGCGGTGTCGAGAAGGCGCATCCTGATTTCCTCACGCTGTTCGGATTCGGATGCATGGCACATGGACCGATGCGTGCGGAGCACGCCCTCCTGCCTGCATCCAGAGGATCCTCCTTTGTTGAGGAGCGGGTCCGAAGGCATGGAACGACCCGCCTCGACGTGGTGTCGAGGCGGGTCGTCGGTACGTCGGGCGCCGTCGATCAGCGGCGGCGTTCGGCGAAGAGCTCCTTCGAGCGGGCCCGGTAGTCGTCCTGGACGGTGTCGGCCGAGACGCCGAAGAGCTTCGCGACCATGCCGACGCCCTGCGGCCGCTCGTCGCGTTCGCCGTCCATGGCGCGCTCGTTCGACTCCTTGGCGAGGATGTCGATCGCACGGCGGTATGCGTCCTGGTCGAGCGGAGCCGGCTCGGCGATCTGGATCTTCATCTCCTCGCGCTGGCGGCGCCATGCGAGGACCTCGTAGCCGTAGTCGCCGACGCTGTCGCCGCCGACGGTGCGCCACTGCACACCTTCGCGCCGGCCCTTCTCGAAGCGTGCGGTCGAGACGTGGAAGTGCGTGTCGCTCAGATAGGGCACGAACAGCACTTCGAGGTTGTCCTCGGTGTTCGGCGCGGTCGTCGCTGCGGTGAAGCCGTCCGGCAGGCGGTACTTGGTCATGTCCTGTTTTCCTCACGTTGTCTGGTTTCGATGGCATGTCCATGCTTCGACGGGTGAGGGCGTGCCCCTCCGTGCCTCTCCGCTTCAGGAGGGCCGGGCCGCAGGCATGGAACGACCCGCACCGACGTGGAGTCGGTGCGGGTCGTCCTTCCTTCCGTCGATCGATCGCGGTGTCAGGCGGCCTGTGCCGATGGCGCGCCGCCGGTGATGACGAGGGCCGACAGGAAGCGGAGCTGATAGGACAGCATGGCGCCTCCGTCGACGATGGCCTGCTTCAGCAGGTCGATGTTGTCCTGTCCGAAGGTCAGGGCGACCCGGCGATGGGCTTGTCCGTTCTCGAGGACGCAGGTGGCGTGGGTCTTCACGTACGGGACGCCGCTGACCGTCGTTCCGGCCGTCAGCGGTTCGAAGGTGAACCGGTCGACGCTGTCGGGCTTGGCGTCGTTGAAGCTCAACTGGTGTTCCATGTCTGTTTCCTCGCGTTGTCTGGATTCGATGGCATGTCGATGCGTCGACGGGTGAGGGCGGCGCCCTTCGGCATGCTCCCTTTCGGGAGCGGCCGGGCCGGAGGCAGGGAACGACCCGCACCGACGTGGAGTCGGTGCGGGTCGCGGGAAGGACCGTGCGGGAGTTCAGGCTGCTGCCTGCAGCTCCTCCTGGACGATCGGGGCCCAGTCGTCGCCGTGCTCGTTGAAGACGAAGCCTTCGCCGGCGTAGCCGATGATCTTCGTGACGCCGTCGCGGATCATGCAGTAGCCGTCGATGCGCTTGGTCGAGTCGATCGTCGACGCGATCTCGCCGAAGGCGACGATGTCCAGGCCGCCGCCCTGGATCACGACGCGGTCGCTGCCGCCCTTGGTGACGTCGCGGACGACGTTCGCCGAGGTCACGTCGATCTGGATGCGGACGGCATCGGCGGGCAGCGGCTTGCGGGCGGTTTCGACCGATCCAACGACGTCGTTCGCGGCGACGGGTGCCGATTTGGTCTTCGACTTGGCGCGGATGATGCGGATCTGGGTCGAGGTCAGCTTGCGGTTCGAGTTGGTCGTCATGTCTTTTTCCTCACGTTGTCCGGATTCGAGGGCATGCACCATGCACCGACGGGTGAGGGCGGCGCCCTCCGCGCCTCTCCGCTCCAGGAGAGGCCGGGCCGAAGGCTTGGGTCGGAGGCTTCAGCCGAACGTCGCGGCGAGGACTGCTTCGGCCATGTCCAGGTCGAGCCTGTCCTCGTCGGTCCTGACGCCGGTCTCCATGTCGAGCCAGACGGGGCCGGCCGGGATCGTCGCGAGCACGGTCGCGATGGTCGCCGGCGAGATCCCGCCGGCGATGCCGACGAGCATGCCCGGATGGACGGGCCACTCGGGAGGAAGCCTGCCGTGTCCGCCCGACCGGTCGTACAGCATCTGAACGTCGGGGGCCTCGGGGAACTCGACGGTCCTGCTCTGCATGATGCCCTGCACGCCGTTCCGGAAGGCGAAGCCCGCGATCAGCTCGGGGACGGGCCTCCGGTGGTTGATCTGCGCCCGGTCGAAGCCGGCGAGCTCGACCGCGGGCTCGCCGCCGGCCATGACGGCCTTGGCGTGGGCGCCGCACAGGTGTGCCGCCTTCTTCACGGGCAGCGACCGGAACGCGTCGATGGTCTCGTGGGCCGGGAACCTTGGGTGCAGGCCCTGGAGGTCGGGAGACATCAGGATCGCCCACTCGACGGGGAACCGTGCCGACATCGCCTGGATCCGACCGAGATCGGTCCATTCGTCGATGCCGGTGATGGTGACGAATTCGACGCCGTTCGACATGTACGTTTCCTCGCTCTGTCTGGATTCGCAGGCATCTTTGATGCTTCGACGGGGGAGGGCGGCGCCCTCCGATGCTCCATTACGGTAGGGTCGGGCCGAAGGCATGGAACGACCCGCCTCGGCCGTCTGGCCGAGGCGGGTCGTCGTCGTGTCCGTGAGGACGCGAGGTCGCTTATGCGGCCTCTGCGACCGGCTTCTCGCGGACGAGGCCGACGATCTTGACCGAGCCGCCATCGCGCTGCACGGCGAGACGCACGGTCTTGCCCTTGGCGAGACCCTTGAGTGCCATAACTTCCGGACCGAAGCCCATTACGGTGCGGGTCACGACGTCGCCGTTCTCGAACGTCACGGTCGCTTCGGGCGACTTCTTGTAGTCGACGCCCTTGACGGTCTGTGCCTTCGACACCGAGTTGTTGAACTTGATCGATGCCGGGACGATCTTCGAGAATGCGCGCTTTGCCATGGTGTTCTGTCCTGATTCTGAGCTGTTTTCATCCGAACGTTCGGATCGCATGCCCTGATCATCCTGACTGCGGGGTCCGGGGTGCAGCCCCGGCCTTCGGATGAGCGCCGGAGGCGTGACGTGGTGATCGACCCTCAGTGGTCGAATCTGCGTGTTCCGATGGCGTCGGCGAGCTCGGCGGTCATCCTCGGAGCCGCGAACGAGGTGCCGTCGCCCTTCACCGCGACGCCCGCGCGGTTCTGCGTCTCGACGGCCAGGCCGGGCTTCCAGACGAACTGGCACGCGCACCCGGTCTCGGTCCTGTCGCTGAACGACGCGGGCTGGCCGGCGTCGTTCGCGGCCCCCACGAGCCAGAGCCTCTTCGGGATCGTGCGTGCGTAGATCGCTCCACGCGATTCGCCGCCCCGGTTCCCGGCGGCGACGACGATGCGGATGCCCTTCGAGGCGGCCTTCTGCATCGCGGTCGAGATGGAACGGTCGTATTCGAGGTCGATCGACAGGTTGATGACGTCGACCTTCATCTCGATCGCCTCGTGGATCGCGGAGACGATCGCGTAGGTCTCCATCTCGCACGCGTGGGGATCGCATTCGCGTTCGCGGTCGACGCGCAGGGACACGATCCGGATGGGGACGTGCGATGACGTCGCGACGATGGTCGCGACCGCGGTTCCGTGATCGCTGATGGCCGAGAACGGCGTGCGGTGGTCGACCATGTCGATCTCCGTCTCGATGAGCGCGTCCAGCGTCGGCGTCCGGACGATTCCGCTGTCTATCACGGCGATGCGGATCGGCCTGGCGGCCTGGCGCGCATGGACGTGCGACCCGAGCAGGAGCGTCATGCATGCGCATGCTGCTGCGATCAGTCGGTGCGTGCCGGGCATGGCGTTTCCTCTCCCTTTCTGGATGCGCGTTCCCGAGGCAGGAGATGCTTCACCCGTCCTGTCATGATCCTTTGACTCGCGGGGACGACGTGGTACTGCGACCTCGATTGGGGTTCGCTATGAAAACGACGATACGCGCGGCATTCGGTCTTGCGATGCTGCTCTCGTCGTCCGGGGTGGCCGCCCAGACGTCCTACTACATCCGCCAGCATCTCACGATTCTGAAGGCGCCCGAGCCCGCGAAGCCGGTCTTCGATGGCACCTGGAACTACCGTCAGAGCTACGATTACGGAGCATGTTCGGCAGGCAGGCGCTCGGGATCCACCTTCGCCCAGTGCTTCGTGTCGAGGGTGGTCGTCGATTCCTCACGGTGCAGACCCGGGCTCAAGCCCTCGCCGGTGAGCATCCAGTTCGCCTGCTACAACACGTGTTCGTCTCCGACGACGCCTGGAGCCCTGGCTGGACCCGCATCCTCGTCGACCGATCTGGTTTGGTCCGATCTCGAGTCGATGAGGACTGCTGCGCATACGGCATGCGAAGGCATGACCGCTCAGGCGACGTTCCTGAATCGCGAGTGCCATCTCTACGTCAACGAGCAGACTCAGGTCGTCAAGGCGAGCCTGGCCTCTTCGAGCGGGACGCTCGTTCCGGTGACGCCGTCGGGTGGATTCGTGGCTTGGCACGGAGCCTGTTCGGCGAGCGGCTGACAGCAGCTCGGTTCTGATCCCTGAGGGTCAGTACGTGATCGTGATGACGGAGTCGCGGCCAGGATCGACATGGATTTCGACCAGTCCGGAGGCCGTCCTCCTCACGGTGCCGTGATCGACGGAGATCTCCACGTTCTCCGCTTCGGCCACGGACAAGGTCGTCCCTCTGCCGTTGATCGGACCATCGACCACCGTCATCCGTACTGGGCGGATGACGGTGGCGGAGACCGCGAGCTGGGTCCGGTTGGCATCCGCGCCATGCGCGGCCGTCGTCGATAGCGCCAGCATCGATGCTGCTATCGCTCTGATCGTCATGGACATCGTGTTCTCCTGTGTTCCCACGGTCGTCCGCGGGAAGTGCATGCTGTTGCTGTCTTCCACGTCCCCCATCATGCGGATGGGTGGAAGACCGATGCGGATCCTTGGGCAGCGCTGTTCTTCAGTCGATGCGTTCCATCGAGAACCAGGTGAGCGCGGCGGAGACCACGCCGATGGACGCGGCGGTCCCGCGGTCGCTCAGCGCCTCGCCGAAGGAGACGCGCCACCGGCCCGGCGTCACGTTCACGACGGTCGTGTCCCGGCCGTCGTCCGAGGCGAGGTACGCGTCCAGGAGGGTGCCGTCGTCGTCCATGAGGGCGAGAACGTCCTGGCGGTCGGCCAGGAGCACCGTCCACCGGTCGCAGCAGACCTCTCCGGTCTGCGTCATGCCTGCGACTGTCGGGCGCGATCCGTTGTCGGCGTGGTTCTCGGTGACCACGAGCCTGTCTTCCGACTGGTGGATCGCCACGGTCGTGTTCGTCGTGCAGACCTGGAGGACGCCGGCGACCTCGACCATGATGCGGGTCATCGTGACGCGTCCGCGCTCGCTGTTGACGGAGTGGGTGCCCTCGTAGCGGCGATCGCCGATCGCATCCTCGATGCGTTCTTCGATCGCTTCGTGGATGCCCGGTGCCCGCAGGTAGTCCGACATCAGGAGGACGCCGGTCGGCAGGTCGATCTCGACCGTCTCCACGACCGGTGCGGCCACGGGCTCGACGGGCAGCCAGTAGCCCGACGCCTGTGCCGTGCGATCGAAGCGTTCGAGACGCGGGATCCAGTTCTCGACGACGAGGCGGCAGCGGTCGCCCGTGCGGCCGCACTGCAGGTCGTCGAACTGCGGGCGCGGCGGGACGGCCGGGTGGAAGGTCGTTCCGACCATGCGGCCCTCGTCCATGTTCAGGCAGAGCGCCTGGTAGGCGGCGGCCATGGCGGCGTCGGCGTCGACGTCGTCCTTCTCGCCGTCGATCTGGCCCTTGATCGCGTAGACCAGGACCATGTCTGACAGGCCGTCGGCGAGGGTGCGCTGCCAGAAGACGGTGGTGCCGTTGACGAATGCGTTCCATGCGTCGACCAGCCTGACGTCGCGGTTCTCGACGTTCTCGACGACGGCCATCGAACCGGCGTCGCGGACGTCGCCGAGGTGGCCGAGGACCGCGGGGTCGATCTCATCGCGCTGCAGGCGGTCGCGCTCCAGGCCCTGGGACATGCTGGCGAGGGTCGTGAAGGTCGCGATGTCGAGATGGTCTGCGAACGCCATTGTCGATTTCCTCATGCTGTTTGGATTCGCATGAACGGGCACCGTGACGTGCTTCAGCGCGGACGCTCAGTCCGGGATCCTCGTCGGATCGGAACGATCGAGGTCGAACGCCGAGGGTCAGCCCTCGGCGTTCCCGTCGATTCCGAGGCTGCCCACCAGTTCGCCGAGCATGGCGCGCACCTTCGCGTCGTCGGCGAACTGCCCACGGAGCACCGAGAAGGCGACGGTGGCGGCCGCGCACGCGGTCATCATGGCCAGCGTGATCTCGGTGGGTTCGCCGACGATGTTGCGGTGGCTCACGGCACCGAGCATCGCTTCCGTGGTCGCTTCGATCCAGGGCCCGTTGGCCTCCATGATCGCGGCCTGGGCGATGGCTTCCGCCTGTGCTGGGTTCGTCATCCTGTGCATTTCCTAAGTCGTGTCGTTCGGACTTCGACGGGACATGCTTCCTCTTCGCTTTTCGTGGCGGGCGTAGCCCGATCCACGGGCGGACCCCCGCTCGCCTGACGGCGGGCGGGGGTCCTGAGGCTTCGTCCGGAGACGCGAGGTCGCTTACGCGGCCGCTGCGGCCTTCTCGCGCACGGCGCCGACGATCTTGATCGAGCCGCCGTCGCGCTGCACGGCCAGACGAACCGTCTTGCCCTTGGCCAGGCCGCGCAGGGCCATCACTTCGGGACCGAAGCCCATGACGGTGCGGGTTACGACGTCGCCGTTCTCGAACGTGACGGTCGCTTCCGGCGACTTCTTGTAGTCGACGCCCTTGACCGTCTGGGCCTTCGAGACCGAGTTGTTGAACTTGATCGAGGCCGGAACGATCTTCGAGAAGCTGCGTGCGCGTGCGTTTGCCATGGTCTGCTGTCCTGATTCTGCTGTGTTTCATCCGACCAACCCGGATCGCAATTCCTGATCATCCTGATTGCGTGACCGGGGCGCAGCCCCGGCTCTTTGGATGAAGCGGCTAAGACGCGCAATGGTCGTGAGGGATCGTGTTGTTTTCGCGAGGTCATATCCTGGCCATGACGAGACCCGCCCCGGCTTCGTGCCGGGGCGGGTCTCGATGTCCTGGTGAAGGGTTGGGTCCGATCAGCGCGTGACGAAGGTGCCTGATTCCTCGGTTTCGAGATCGACGTCGACCGTCGAGGTGCCGAAGGGCGGCAGGTCCATGGCCACGACCCGGAGGTACATCGCCGCGATCTCGTCCCTGGACGGTACCGGCATGGCGTCGCCGTAGGGCAGACCCATGGCCGCAGCGGCGAGATCGATGGCCTCGCGGATCTGCCAGGCGTGGTCGTCGACGTCCTTGGCGTCGATGAAGCCGAGAGCGGTCGCCACCGACTTCGGGCTCCCTTGCCCTGATTCGCCATCGAACGCATCGGCGCCGAGCGCGTGGTCGAAGACGTTCGCGAGGGTGAGAGCCTCCGGACCTTCGACGGAGATCCCGTCTTCGGAGATCACGAGACCGAGACGGGCGCAGGCCATCTGGGCGCGGCTGAACGGGGAGTCGATCAACTCGAGTTGGCCGGCCAGGAACGTCATCCGCGACTGTTCCGGGATGTCGGACATGTCGTGGTCGAAGGCGGCCAGCGCGCCGTGGGTGGCTTGGAGGGCCGCGAGGTCGTTCCAGGTGAAGAGCATCTGTTTTCCTTTCGAGAAGCGTATCGGTGTTCGGGTCGGCGATTATGTCGCCGTTCGGGGTCAGATGCGGTCGACGATCTGCTCGTCCTTCCATTCGCGACCCTGTCGGACCGGGCGCGTGTGGTCCTCCAGGTTCCACGTGGCGACTTCGGCGATTTCGTCGTCGAAGGTCGGGCAGACCACGGAGATGCGGCCGGTCACGACGTAGCCGATGTCGCCGTCGGCGCAGTCGGCGGTGAGGGTCTCGAATGCGGCGATCGCCTCGGCGCTCGTCGGGTACTGGAGGAAGGTCGCTGCCTGTTCCGACAGCGTCTCGCGCTCGTCGGCGGTCAGGCTGGGGAACTGCTGCGCCCAGCGTCCCGAGCTGCCGTTGTTCTCGATCTCGAGGACGACGTAGCTGCAGTCGTTGCCCTCCACGGCGATCTTCGCGATGTCGATCGGGCCGAGTGCCTGTGCCATGCTCTTTTTCCTCATGCTGTTCGGATTCGAAGCCATGTCCCATGGATCGATGGAGAGGGGCATGGCCCCTCCGTGGACGACGTTTCGACGTGGGGCGGTGCCGTAGGCATGGAGAGACCCGCCCAGGCGCATGGCCGGGCGGGTCGTCCGGCCTTGGCGACGCGTCGACGAGGATCAGGCAGCGAGCCTGAGCGTCGGCTGATGCGATACCAGCGTGTAGCCGACGTCGCTCGCGACGGCGGTGCCCAGGACCTCGGGGGAGACGTAGAGGAATTCGAGATCGACGTCCTCGGCGATCCTCCGCTCGACGACGACGGTCGCTCCGTCGATCTCGCGCCCGTCCGAGAGGAGGAGGCGCGCGTCGTCGATCGTGTACGAGCCGTCGTTCTCGTATCCGTATGCTGTCACGCCCGGGACGAGCACGATGCGGATGTCGAACTCGCCGGCCGGCACTGCTGCGGCCATGTTCTCGTTCGCCGCGTCGCGCTTGGCGATCGCCGCGCGGACGATGAAGAAGCGGCGGGTGGCGTTGACGTTCTTGCTCATGTTCCGATTTCCTCAGGCTGTCCGGATTCGCATGCATGGCACATGGATCGAGGGGTGAGGGGCTCGGCCCCTTCGGGGTCTCCGTTTCAGGAGACGCCGGGTCTCAGGCAGGGTAGGCCACGCCGCGGCCGCCTCTGCGGCGGGTCCGGGACTTCGTCTGATCCGTCGTCGGTTCCTGGATCGCTTCGTCCTCGTCGAGGAGACGGTATCCGTGGCTGGACCCGTCCCAGTCCACGTCCGTCCGTCCGATCAGGTCTCGGAAGTCCTCGGGCTCCCCCTTCGGATCGAAGTCCTCTTCGGGGAAGAGGGGAAGTCCATGGTCCGGGAAGTCGTCGATGTTCGGATAGGCGGACGTTTCGATGCGCTGCTCCGGAGTCAGGGAATCCCAGACGGCGGCGATCGCGACGGCTTCGCGCAGCGTGCGGATCGCGTCGTGGCGATCCTGCGCGATCGCGATCGAGAGCGCGTGGGTGGCGGCCGGCGACACGGCGGCCAGTCGCATCTCGGTCTCGATGTCGAAGAACCTCGGGTTCTCGTAGGGCTCTCCGGTCAGATCGTCGGCGACGTAGCACTGGACCGAGGCGAGCTCGGAGGCGAGTGCGTCGAGCCGACGAAGCAGCGCGTGGCCTGCGGCCTGGGCGGTCCAGTAGCCGTGCTCGTGCGTGTGCTTCGAGACCTGGCGGACGTCGCGCTTCGGGTCGTTGTCCTGGATCTCTCCGAGGATCGTGAGACGTCCGATGGAGACGTGTGCGAGATCGACCATGGTGATTTCCTTGCGCTGTTCCGATTCGCATGCATGGCACATGGATCGAGGGGTGAGGGGCATCGCCCATTCGGATCGCTCTCTTTCGGGAGCGTCGGGGCCGAAGGCATGGAACGACCCGCCTCGGCGTTCTGCCGAGGCGGGTCGTGAGCACCGCGGGAGCGTGCCTATCCTCAGGCCGCGAGTCCGAGGCTCGCGTATGCGGCCTGCTCGTAGGCCTGTCCGTCGCGGCGCGCGCGGACGGCTTCGGCGAAGCGGCGGTTCGCAGGGGTGATCGCGACGACGTTGCCGGCGATCTCGATCGTGTTCTCGGCGATCTTCGCCTTCTTGGCCTGTGCTGCGCGGATTGCGAAGAACTTGCTGCGGTTCGGGTTCGACATGTCTTTTTCCTCACTCTGTCTGGATTCGTGGGCATGCCCATGCTTCGACGGGTGAGGGTGGAACCCTCCGGCGTCCTCCCCTTTCGGGAGGCGCGGAGCCGAAGGCGTGGAACGACCCGCCCGGCACGGATGTCGGGCGGGTCGCTCTTGTCTGGTCGACGTCGATCAGGCCGCCAGGCCGTCGCGTGCGTCGTCGGCGTATGGGCGTCTGCGCATCGCCGCACCCTGGGGGAGGGTCAGCCGGTCGTCTCCGGCCGGGTTGTCCCATTCGATCGAGTCGAACGAGGGCAGGATGACGAGATCGACGTCGACGACCGCTCCGGCTTCGCGTCTGATGCCGGCGACCCGGTCGACGAGGTTGGCGTAGGTCGTGCGTGCGATGAGCGTGCCTTCGTCGAAGCCGAACTTGCGCGACATCCACATGATGTGGCTCGGGTGTTCCCAGCGAAGCTCGGCGCACCTGGTGTCGACGAGCGACTTCAGGGAGGTGGCTGGATGGATGACGGCCAGCAGCACCATCTCAGGGTCGTGCGTGCCGTTGGCCGTCCTGACCTGCCAGTTCCAGTCGAGTTCGTGACGCTCGAGCTGGCGGTCCGTGGTCTCCGATCGTGGCGTGAAGTCGTCGATCAGGATGCCTCCTTCGACGCGGACGAAGGACAGTCGGCCGGTGCCGCTGAGGTCGAGACCGGCGTCGCTCGCGCGTTCCGTCAGGCCCACGATCGCGAGCGGACCGTCCTTCGTCGTTCCGTGCGCGTCGGTCGCGGTGAGGATGCCGTCCTCGTTCGAGATCGACATGGTCTCGCATTCGCACTCCACGCCGGCGAATGCCCAGGCGGGGTGGAACTCGCGGATCCACTTGAAGGCGATCTCGCGCCGGCCGTCGGTCTCGCGGACGGCGCGGATCTCCAGACCCTGGATCTCGTGGCGCTGCATCAGGTGCTCGCTGTTCGGCGAGTCCCCGATGGCATGGCGGCCGTAGGTGGTGAGGACGACGGTCTCGCCGATTCCGTAGGGCATGCTTTCCTCCTTGGTGTGGGGTCGGAGAACTGATGCATGCATCGGGACTTCAGGCGAGGAGGCATGCCTCCAGCGCCTTCTCCGCAGCGACCAGTTCAGGCGTCTCCGGCAGCTTCGAGATGCGGAGGTCGTCTACGAGGTCCTCGGCGGACCGCACCATGTCGCGCACGCCGCGACCGTGGTGCGGGGCGGCCTCGTACGCTTCGAGGTCCATCGCGGCGTCGATGCCCGCGACGCCCTTCAGGACGGGATGGTCGTCCAGCGAAGCGATCAGGGCGTTCATGGCGTCGGCGAGACGGCGGGTCGTATCGGTCACGTCGGATCTCCCGGAAGGTCGTGCGGGTCGGCGCGGCGTGGGATCACCACCGCGAGTAGGAGAACGAGCTCGACGGGCTCACCACGGCCTCCCGCCGCATGGCCCGCCAGACCTGCGCCCGGGGCCGTTCGGCCTCGTGCGCGATCAGGGTGGAGAGCAGCCGTCCCGACCGGTCGAGGATCCGGTCGGCGTGGCCCACCGCGACGAGGTTGGGCCGCACGTCCCACTTCAGCGCGATCGTCGCCTCCAGCGCGGCGAGCTCGTGGCCGTCGTCCATCCGGTCCGCGAGGATGGCGTAGGTGAGGGCGGCGGAACGCCCGACGCCGTGCACGCAGTGCACGAGGAGCGAGCCTCCGGCGTTGTCGCGCGCGAAGCCGATGGCCCGTGCGACCTGCTCCTCGGTGGCGGTGCGGATGCCCCATTCGTCGGAGTCCACGTCCTCGAACGCCAGCACGAGGTGGGCCGGGCCGGTCGGACCGTTGGCTCCGTCGATGCGCAGGCGCTGCGAGGGACGCGTCGAGGGGTCCTCGACGGTGATGATGGCGTCGTACCGGCGCTTGTGGCGCGCGGCTTGGGAGAACGTTCCGAGAGCGATGCCGCCGGGGGTGGCTGGGGCGAGGGACGATTCTGCGGCCATGTCGTGTTTTCCTCACGCTGTTCGGATTCGCATGCATGGACATGCTTCGACCGCACGAGGCGACGCAGGCGCCGATGCGCCTTTCGGACGTCGGACGATCCGTCGTGGAACGACCCGCCCCGGCTCTGTGCCGGGGCGGGTCGCATGGAGATCGTGGAGGAGGACCGGGGATCAGCCCTTCGGCTGGTCGTCCGGCAGACCGTCGGGGAGGCTCTCGACGAACTCGTCGTGGGTCGGCATCGAAGCCATGCGGTCCGCGTGTCCTAGAGAGATGGCCTCGTCGGGGTTCGAGAACAGGGCGATCGTCTTCTCGATCATGACCCGCTCCTCCTCGTTCAGGGCGTCCTGGAGGGCGATCTGCTCGAAGGCGATGTGGAAGGGCGACTTCTCCCGTCCGCGCAGCTCCAGCGGCTTGTCGAGGCGGGGGATCGGACCGTTCCGGGTCATCGCCGCCAGTTCCTCGGCGACCAGCGCGACGGACGTCGGGCTCGCGTCGTCGCCGCGGTTCAGCAGGATCTCGGGACCGTAGTCCATGAAGCGGGAGAGGCCTGCGAGATGCCCGGTGCCGTTGACGAACGCTGCGATCGTCCGGGCGATGTCCTCGATCGATTCCCTTGGCGGCTCGACGAAGCCGATGAAGTCGGTCTGACGTTCGTCGAAGTACATGATCTTGGCGTTGCCCGCGAGGATCTCCTCGTTCGTCCTCGGCCCGAGGCCGCAGGTCTCGAAGTCGAGGATGGCGTAGCGGTTGCGCGCCACCATCGCGGCACGCCTGGCGTCGGCCCGGCGGCGGTTGTTGCCTGTGCGGATCGTGGTCATGGGTTCGGTCCTCTCTGTCGGATCAGGCTGCGAGCGCGGTCGGCTGCTCGAAGAACGTCGGGCCCGGCCGGCCCTGCCGGTCGTACGCGCGTTCGATCGAGAAGAACGACACGCCGTGCTGTGTGTTCAGTCCGTGGACGCGGACGTCGAACTGGCGCGGCGTGCCGGTCTTCAGGCGTCCGACCATCGAGAACTCGACGCCCGTCTCGTGCTTGCGGCGCTGGATCGAACCGACGAGGGGGTCGACGGAGAATCCGACGCGGTCCTCCTCGTCGCACTGGTCGAAGGGGCGGGTGACGTCGGCGACGGCATCGTCGCACGCCTTGCTGAGCAGGTTGAGGAAGCAGAAGGGCGTCAGCTCGCGGATCGCTGCGAGGGCGACGGTCTCGGTGGTCTGCGACGAGACGTCGAAGTCGGCGATGTCGGTCATTTTCGTGTCTCCGGTTGGATCGAACGCCGAAGCGATCCGATGTCCTGTTCTCTTCAACGCCGGATGCGCTCGAGCGTCAACCGGTGCGGTCGTCCGTTCAGTTCGATCTCGAACGTGGTCCGGACGACGCCGGCGTCCACCGACTCGATGCGCGTCGGGAGGGTCGGATGTCCGGCCAGGCGCTGGGCGAGGTCGAAGGCGTCCGGGTTGAAGTCGATCATGCGGCGTCGCACGACGGGATCGAGGTGGTCGAGGGGACGGGTCATGGCTCAGGCCTCCTCGACCTGGTCCGCGTCCTCGTCGGCGTCGACGTCCGCGGTCTCGGCGCCCGAGCCCACGGGCTCCTCTAGGTTCCGCTTGGCGATTTCGCGCTCCATGCCGAAGCGGTTGCGGTCCCAGAACGCCTTGTGCTCGACGCCGTCCTCGACGTACGGATCCATCGGGATCTCGAGGAGGTCGGCCCAGTCGCCCGCGTCGCACAGCGCGCGCTGGCGCGCCTCGTCGAGGGACAGGCCCGGGACCACCACGCGCACGCCGTCCTCCATGTGGACCGATCCGGTCCGGTGGGCGCATGGCTCCGTGTGGAAGCCCTCGTCGGTGACGAGGCGGACGTAGTACGTCGTGCGCTCGCACGATTCGTACATCGGCACGACGAGTATCTGTACGATCTTGCGCATCGCGGTTTCCTATCGCTGTCTGGATTCGCATTCCATTCCATGGATCGAACCTTCTCTGGACGGATCCGCCGTTCGGGCAGGGCGCCTGGTTGACGCGGCTTCTGCCGCATGACAGCATTCGATCGCGGCGAACGGGCCGCACGACGGTCTACGGATGGCGCGGGCCCATGTGAGCACCCACCGTTGTCTTCGGCCAGGCTCCTCCATGAGTACGGCACGGGGACGGGCAGTCGGATCCCCGGAGGAGCTGATCGGCCTCCGGGGACCGGTACCCGCGCTGTAATTCGTGAAGCGCGCCGTCCATGAGGGGCGCCACCTTGCTACGGAATGCGGTCGATCGTATCATCATCGGCGACAGCCAGGGAGCCGAACATGTCTCAGGAGAACGCAGTGTCGCAGGATTCGAACGACAGGCCGCCGAAGGCGACTTCGGCCAGGGATGCGCATCTCATCGCACGGGACGATCGCGTGTGGATCGTCGAACCGCACGTCATCTCGCACGTCCCCGGAGAGACCAAGGCCAGGTTTCAGCTCCGCGAGGTGATCGAACCCAAGGCCGAGATGCGGAGGATCGCCGAGAAGGCGAAGAGCGGCGTGATCCTCGGCGACTTCGAGTTCAAGCCCCTGAGGGGCAACGCGGTAAGCCTGATCAGCTCGAAGACGATGAACGGTCTCGACAATGCCGACGACCTCTCGGTGCGCGCTCTTGCGCTCGCCCGCATCGACGTGCAGCTTTCCCGCGAGAAGCAGCTCGGCGCGGAGGTCGGCGTCGGCTTCACCCGTGCGAAGCCGACCGTGGCGGTCGAGGGCTTCGCGAGCCCGGCGAAGGGCCCCGCGGCGGCGCCGGTCGTCGAAGCCGTCCAGGCGATGGCGCAGGCGTCCACCGGACGCTGATCGTCCACGTCGGGGTCCTGCCGTCGTTTCCGGTCGGCGGCAGGCGGATGGAACGCGAAAAGCCCCGCTCGCCTGGATGGCGAGCGGGGCTTTTCCGTTTCGCGCTTGCGCGCGGGCGGTCGCTTATGCGGCCGCGGCTTCGCGCACCGCGCCGACGATCCGGATCGAACCGCCGTCGCGCTGGACGGCGACGCGGACCGAGCGGCCCTTGCGCAGGTTCTTGAGGCCGGTGAGCGCCGGACCGAAGCCCATCACGGTGCGCGTGACGGTCTCGCCGTTCTCGAACGCGACGGTGGCGTTCTGGCTCTTCTTGTAGTCGACGCCCTTCGAGGTCTGCGCCGAGGTCACCGAATCGGTGAACGTGATGGTGGCGGGTTGGATCTTCGAGAAGCTGCGCTTGGTCTTGCTCATGGTGCTGTCCTTCTTCTGCACTGTTTTCGTCCGGACCGTCCGGAACGCGTTTTGCTGATCGATGGACTGCGGGGTCCGGGGTGGAGCCCCGGCATGAGCGTAGCGCGGGACGCGCTCGTGGTCGTCCCGTCGCGGCATGGTCCGCGACGGGACGTCGGCCTGGTCGTGATCACGTCGTGATCACGCGATCTCAGCTCGGGAAGATCGAGACGTTGTCGATGTCCATGAAGAGGGTCGCGTTGCTCAGCGTTATGGTGGCGGACGTCGACGTCGCCGTGAAGGGCACGGCGTTCGAGAGGTGGGAGTAGCCGCCGCAGTTGAGCACCTGCGTCGAGCCCGCGATCCTGGCGGTGACCTTGCCCTTGCTGTCGCTGTGTCCCTTGCACAGGACGGTGAGGGTGTAGTCCGTGCCGGGCTCGAGACCGTTCACGGTCTGCGTGGCGACGGAGGACGTGTCCATGCCCATCACGTATCTGGAACCTTCGGCGCCGTAGCTGTTCGGTCCTCCGAAGATGCCGCGGCTCCCCGCCCAGGGGGAGATGTTCCCCGTCTCGAACGTGCCGTTGACGACGAGACCGTTGCAGCCGGAAGTCTGGCTGCTCGTCTCCCTGAGCCTGTCCTTGACGGCGGTGCAGCGCGATTCGTCGACGGTCGCTCCGTTCTCCATGCAGCTGGCCGTGCGCGTGCGGTAGGCCTGCGAACTGCACGTCGAGGACCAGGCGCCGTAGGCGGTGTAGGTCCAGGCGGCGGTGTTCGCCGCAGGCGGCGTCGGCGTGGGCGTCGGCGACTGCGGGTCGGCCGGCGTCGACTGCGACGCGATGGGCATGCCGACGATGCGCTCGCGCGCATAGTACTTCGTCTGGGCCTGAGCGATGGAGGTCGCCGCGAGGAGCGAGACGACGAGGGACGGTGCGAGCAGGGCTCTGCGAGTGCTGTTCTTCATGCAGCGTCGCTATCGGTCGATCCGGGCGATTTCAAGGGGTCGCTCCGGACCCTTTTCGGAACGGAGTTCGACGCGTCGATCGACGTGCGACCTCTTAGAAGAGGTCGCCGAAGTCCCCCTGTGCGCTCTGCGCCCCGTCGGCGCCGGCGTCCGGCCCGACGGTCGCGGCTTTGGCGCCGACCTGTTCGGTCTCCGTCGGGATCGGCGTCCACTTCGCGGGATCCGTCCCGTGCGCGGTGGCGACGCGGACGAGGACCGAGGCGTCGTCGGGGTGCATCGGTCCTCGCCGCCAGCGGGTCACCGTGGCGGTCCTGGAGAACCCTTCGGGTCTGGAGACCTGGCGCGGTTCGGTGGTCATGAGGACGACGACGCCGTCGTCGGTCCGCTCGGTCGTGATCGACGACTCCGTGGCCGGGTACAGCCTGCCGCCGGATGATGCCGTCACGGTCTCACTCCTTCCCGTCGAGGATCTTGAGCGCCGTGCCGATGAACGGGGTGCCGAGGACCAGCGCGGCTCCCCATGCCCAGCTCGCGAAGACGCCGAGCACGATGAATTCGAAGAATCGGCTCGGCGTCGGCGGAACGCCGTCCCGGATGGCGGTGGCGAAGATCCTCAGGGCGTCGGCGAGGATCGAGTTCCCGAGGACGAGGAGTCCGAAGACGAGGGCTGCGTGTGCGGTGCGGCGGATCATGGCGTTCAGCTCCGTGGTTCGACGTGGAAGGGTGCGCAGCGGCCCTGGCCGAGCCAGTGGGCGCGGTTCAGGAGCGTCGCGATCGATTCGGCGAGGGTCTGGTCGTCCGCGACCGCCTCGTCGATCTTCTGGATCGCCTGGCATCCTTCGTCGAAGGTGCCGTCGACGGTCCGCTTCGTCATGAAGTCGTCGGGATACGAGAAGTAGTGGTCGTCTCCGCGAAGTACGCCGTAGTTCGTCTTCGCTTCGAATTCCCTGACGCTCTCCGGATCGACGGGCTCGGCCTGCTGGGCCGCCATGTCGCCGGCCTCCGACAGGAATTGGAGGAGGTGGGGACCGCTCAGCGCGACGTCGGTGTTGATCTGGCCGGAACGGACCAGGAAGTCGGCGATCGCGGTGGCGAGCTGCTTCTGCTGGTCGAGCGTCATCGGCTCGATGTCGAGCGTGACGGTGCGGCCGTCGGAGATCGTGGTCTGGGTCAGCATGGCGCGTTTCCTCTCGCTGTCTGGATTCGGGTCGGTGACGGCACGGTCGCGTCAGCGTTCTTCTGGAATGGAACAGGTGCATCCGTGGAGGATTGGGGGGAGTCCGGTTGTGGATCGTGGATCCTTGCCGTACACCCGGTCCATACATCGGAATTCACGGAGCTACACCATGAGGCCCTTCGCCTTGACCGTCATCGCCGCCACTCTCGCCTTCGTTCCCACGTCCTCCCAGGCGCAGAGGTACTTCGCGAGGGTCAAGATCAGCGGCACGGCATCCACCGGTTCGTCGGCTGCGCCACCCGGGATCGCCAAGTGCGGTTCGCTCGTCAAGGGCGACTGGTTCGTGGACTATCAGCACGATACGGGTCTCGTGGCGTCCACGCTGGCCGAGGCCCAGACCGCGTGCGATTCCCTGGCCACGAAGAGTGCGGGGTCCTGCGGATGGACGAACGATCCCTTCTATCCGGCGAGCTTCAGGAACAAGGTCTACTGGACCCAGCTGGTCGAGACCCGTCAGTACAACATCCCCTCGAACACCGAGGGATTCGTCTGGGCCGTCACCTGCCCGATCCGCTGAGGCGGCTTCCATCGGACGGTCGCCGCAGGTCATGGGACGACCCGCCTCGGTCCATGCCGAGGCGGGTCGTCCGATTCAGCTCAGGTCCGCCGTTCTCTTCCTGCGGGCCTCTTTTCGATCAGATGGAGATCAGGACGGGGACGTCGTCGTTCGCCGGCCGGTCGCCCGCGAGCCGATCGCGCGCCGCCCACGCGGCGTTGCCGAGTGCGATCGTGCCGGGGGTCATGCTCTGCGGGTCGATGCCGATGACGTCGAACGCCTCGGCGATGTCCATGACCTCGTCGGAGGGGATCTCGTCGGCTCCGATGGCTCTGGCCAGTTCGAGGTCCTCGGCCTCCTGGCGTGCGATCGCGAGCTGGTCCGTGGTCGTCGTGTCGGTCATGGTCTTTCCTTCGGCGTTCGGGTTCCGGATCACGACTGGCGGCTGGTGATGAGCACGCCGTCGAGGTGGTCGATCTCGTGCTGGACCACGCGGGCCTGCATGCCCCCGAGGTCGCGCGTCCGGCGCGTGCCGTCGAGCTGGGTGTAGGCCACCCTGATGTCCGAAGGGCGGGACACGATCACCTTGCGGCCGGGGATGGACAGGCACCCCTCCTCCATCTCGATGCGGAGCTTCTTGCTCCACTCGATGACGGGGTTGATCATCACCTCGGGTGCGGGCGGACGGCCCTCTCCCGCGACGTCGAAGACGATGACGCGGAACGGGCGTCCGATCTGGATGGCCGCGAGACCGACGCCTCCGGCGGCGTACATCGTCGCGAGCATGTCGCACGCGAGCGCCTGGATCGCCTCGTCGACCCTGATGAGCGGTCTCGACACGGTCCGCAGGACCATGGGATCGACGACGATGTCGAGGACGGAGGCGTTCGAGAGGTCCATGCTGCGTTTCCTCGCTGGTGTTGCGTCGTGGTGGATGTGGAAGGGATCAGACGCGCGGCGCGCGGTCGGCGTCGGTCCAGACCGGCATGTTGGCCGGCGGAGCGCGGTCCTTGGCGGACAGGGCGCGCCAGGCGTCGAGGTCCGAGGGTTCGACCTTCAGGACCTCGAGCATGCGCAGCGTGCCGCCGACGTCGGGGACGTACACGACGATCATCGGCAGCTCGTCCTGGTCGGGCACGATCGCGCAGCGGTCCATGCCGCGGCCCGAGACGCGCTGGATGCGCCAGTTGTTGTCGCCGATCCGGAGGATCTCGCGGACGCGCTTGATCTTCAGGCGCAGTGTGGAGGCGATGGCCTTCTCGAGGAGGCGGATGTCGGCGTTCAGCATGTCGGTCGTCTCCGGGAAGGCGTTCAGGCGGCCATCGCGAGCGTGGCGAGTGCGCGGCGGGTCCCCTGCCGTGCATAGTTCTGGACGCAGCGATCGTCGCTGCGCGGCGAGCATGCGAAGGGCATCTTGGCGAAGCGGCTGCCCCGCGTGAAGACGATGCAGGGGTGCTTGCCACCGTGCTCGACCGTCATGGTCACGTCCTTCGGGAGGTCCTTGCGGACGGTGTCGAGGACGATGCGCTCCTGCTTCGTTGCCATGACTTCGTTTCCTCACGCTGTTCGGATTCGAGGACATGATCCATGTACCGATGCGTGCGGGACGCGCGCTCTTTCGCATCCTTGTGGATGCGGAGCCGCAGGCGTGGAAGGACCCGCTCGGACCTAGTGTCCGAGCGGGTCCGTTCAGGGCGCCTTGGAGAGCCGGGCGGCTGCACGGGTTCTGCGTCTCCTGGCGCGCATCGCACGGTTGCGGGCGATGTACGTGGTGCGGGTCATCCGTCGCACGGTCACGGTCAGGCTGCGCGGTCGAGCATGACGAAGTCGACGCACGGCTGGTCGTCCGGCATCGTCCGGGCGAAGTCGTCGCCGATCTCGCCCGCGTTGACGACGATCATGCGGACGGCGGCTCCGGGCGTCAGGTCGTCGTGCAGGGCGACCAGGTCGTCCCCGTCCTCGTCGTTGACGGGGATCATGGGGAGGACGCGACCGTCGTCGAGGGTCAGTTCGGCGGTGCCGGGGAAGCGGATCGAGGGCAGCAGCGAGACGACCTTCGCCTTGTGGACGCTGGCCTCGTGGGCCGCGTCCTCCGCGTCGCGTTTCGCGATGGCGGCCAGGCCGGCGGGAGAGGCGAGCCAGCGGTCGAGGTCGCCCGCGCGCAGGCGGCCGCCGCCGACGCCGCGGCCCTCGACCCGGACCTCGTACGAGCCGGAGCCGTCCTGCGAGAACATGTCGACGAGGAGGACCGCGTCGTGGATCGGCCCGGAGATCACCGGGAACGAGCCGTCGACGATCGCGGCGGCGTGGGTCGCGTTCACCAGCAGCTCGGTGCGCAGGAGGCGGGCGAGGTTGCTGCGGGTCGTCTTGCTCAGCATGGTCTTTTTCCTCTGTCGCGGTGATTTCGGGAAGGGCATGGCCCATCCACGAGGAACGACCCGCCTCGGCGCGATGCCGTGGCGGGTCGTCCTCTTGCTCCGGGGAGTGACGTTCGGTTCAGCGGCGCCGCCGGTCCGCCGCTCCCCGAGGGGAGCCGACCTTCATGGCCCGCGACGTTCGACGCAGGGTCCCCGGAGTGTGCTGTGGACGGAGGCGGCCCGGATGCCGTTCCTCCGTCGATCCTTTTTCATGGTTGGGACCATGATCGCATTCCCGATCCGATCCTCCACGCGTCGGCTCTCGCCGATCTTTCTCAGATGCCGGTCCAGTCGCCGCGGCCCGGCTCCATGAACTCGCCCACGTTCCCGTCCCACCGGACCCTGACCTGCCCGTCGTCCATGGCTTCGACCATGAAGGCGGACCTGATGCCGGCCTCCTCTGCTGCGTCGATCACTTCGACGAGCGCGCAGTTGACGGCGAGGTTGCGCTTCGCCTTCCGCTTGGCCGAGACGAACTGGCCGGTGTCGCGCAGCGCGTCGATCGGCTTGCCCTTTAGGATCCTCCGGACCTCGGGGTCCTTCATGATGGCGAGCTCCGTCACCGTCGCCCCCGCGTTGAGGACCTGGACGTTGCGGCCGGTCGACAGCGCAAGGGCCGATGCCAGCGAGGCGGTCGTCGCCATCGTGTCCAGGACGACGCCCGTCGCCTGGGGATATTCGATCGCGATCTGGTTGCGGAAGGAGGTCGCGAGGAAGAACCGTGCCTGGGCTGCCATGTCTTCGTTTCCTGTGTTGGATTCGTCTGTGGATGATCGAAGGGATGTCCGCCGTCTTCCATCCATGCCGACCGATGGATGTCTTGGTCGTACGGGCCGTCAGACCTGTCGCGTCTCGACGAGGTAGCGGTCGCCCTGACGGGTGCGCACGAGGAAGCCGGCGACGCCGCGCTTGTGCCAGACGTCGAGGTCGTCCACGTCGGCGTCGTCCTTCGACACGCCGGCGAGGGCGCCGAGCGCCTTCGAGACCATCTCCGCCAGGCGGATGTGGTCGATGCGCGGACGATCGCCCGTCAGGTGGTCGTAGCCGAGCGGGCGCGGTGCCGCGTCCTGCACGATGGCGGTGACGTCGAACCGGAAGTCGTCCCCGTCCACGCTGAAGTTCACGCGTGAGGCGTGGGGCGTTCCCGTGGGCGTGCCAGGGCGTGCATTCGCGAGCTTCGAGACGCGGGTGACGATGCGTGTGCCGATGTCGAGAGCGTTCATGGTCGGTCTTTCCTGATCGATGTCGTGTTCGGATGGTGGGTCAGACGGTGATCCTGGTGCTGCCGCAGCATGCACATTCCGACTTCCTGGCTATTCGCCGGACTCCTGGCCGGACGACGTAGATCCAGCTGTCCAGTCTCATCCATCGGTGGAGGAAGCGGCATGGCTTCCTGTCCGGGCGGGCTTCGATCCGCGGGACCGGAGGGTAGGCGTCCCAGTGTCGCGCGGCTTCGACCATCGTCTTTCCTCAACCTGTCCGGATTCGCATCCGTCCCGGATCGATCGGTGGGCGCATCGCGCCTCCCTTCACGTAGCGAGTCGCCGCCGCGTCTCGGCGGCGGTCTCCTCGTCGACGATGACCATCCCCATCTTCGCGGCCCGTTCGCGGAAGTGGGTGTCGGTGACGTGACCGGGTGCGCAGAACCTGTCGTGGGCGTAGCCCCGCAGCATGTCGGCGACGTCCTCGCGCTTCGCCATCGCGTCCCACTGCATGACCAGCAGCCTGACGCTCCCGATCTCGATCGCTTTGCCGATCATGTCGGCGTTCGGCTGGACGGCGTATCGGGTGGGGACGTGGCGCTCGAACAGGCGCTCCTGCTCTCCCCAGTGGAGCAGCACGGTGCCGCGGCTGTTGCCGTCCTCCATCTCGAAGGCGAACTCCCGGTCGCCGATGCGCACGAAGCCCGATGCCCGGCAGTTGACGGCGTCGATCCGGTCGTGCTCGCAGATGGACACGTCGCCGACGCCCTCGCCGTTCGCGGTCGCCTCCGACATCGCCTGGTACAGGTCGTCGCGCATCGTCTCCGGCACGTCGCGATCGAAGGCTGCGTCCGCATCGAGCGTCTGACCCTGGTTCACGTTCGACATGTGTTTCCCTTCCGTGGTGAGTTCGCTTCACGTCTGATCCACCCCCCGGATCAGACGTTCCGTCGCCGATCGCAGGATCGTGCTGCGGCACCGCCATGGGCGGTGGACACCACTGGTGAAGACGAAGTCTGAGCGGGGAACCCTTCTCATGTCGAACCGGGCCTTCGGGCTTTCGTGGATCCGCCACGAAGAAGAACCCGCCCGGCGTGTGCCGGGCGGGTTCGGTCGGTCTCGTTCTGCGGCAGGCCGGCTGCTGATTCAGCCGATGACCGACAGGCGGTCGAGCACGCGACGGCGCTCGCCGAGTGCGATGCGGAGCTGGTGCGCGTCGTGCAGGTCGAGCGCGACGCCCAGGAGGAGCAGGACCGTGGTCGCGGCGAACAGGAGGCAGACGACCAGCGCGCCGGTCGCACTGGCGGCGTGGCCTGGGCCGGCGGCCCATTCGGTCGCGACGACGCTCGTGCCGAAGACGGTCGCGGCCGCGGTGGCGAGGGCGACGAGGATGCGTGCGACGAGGTCGATCATGGTGTTTTTCCTCACGTTGTCAGGTTTCGGGCTCGATGGGGGCTCGATCACGGGAGGCGATCGCCTCCGTTCCCTACGAAGGACCATGCTCCTGCATGGAACGACCCGCCGCGGCGCTGGCCGGGGCGGGTCGTGTCAAGCTGTCGATGCTCACCGTTCGTGTGGATGGCATTCGTTGGGTCTGGATTATGCCGCTCGGCAGCTAAAACCATGTATCATGGTCGATCCAGATTGCGATTCAACGCGTCCATAGGTTTCTGTTTTGTATGAACCTGTCAGGATGCGCATCTTCCTTTTCGACAGGAAGCATGAGCTCGTCATGATGCGCTTCCTGATCGGCTCCTTCGCAACGTAGTGCATGTCTATGCTCTCGCCTCTCCAGAGGATCAGCCTTTGCATCAGCGTGGCTCCTTTGGGATATCCCGAGTACACCCTCAGCATGTTGATGGGTTGACCATAGGTGTCTTTTGCAGATCTTTCCAGTCGAGCAACGACGGTCGATCTTTCCGGGTCAGGCATGAGGGTTATCGGATATGCTAGGTCGGCATATGCGCTTGCGCATATGCCCAGCGAAGACAGCGCGATCATGCACTTTCCGATTTGACGTGTCATGACCATCCTAGCTGTCGATTTTGTCGATCATGCAGATGCCGATCACTTGGTCTGTCTGTCAATCTTGATCAATCCGTTGAGACTTGAATGGCCGAAGGGCGTCTTCGTTTCCATCGGAACGGGTGCGTCCTCGTATGGATCGACCCGCCGCGGCGCTTGCCGGGGCGGGTCGTGACGGTCTCCGCTCGGACGGGAGGATCAGGCGGCGTCCGCGATCTCCTGGTCGTCGTTCGCCGCCTGTTCGCGGGCCGTGCGTTCGTAGAACGCCACGACCTCGTCGTAGCGGACGTGGCCGCGCGGACGGAAGCCGTACTCGTCCTTGTGGTCGTCCGAGTAGCAGTTGTGCAGCGCCGGATCGACGTACGAGATCGTCGCGAAGCGGTTCGAGGCGAGGCTGCGGTCCCGCAGGGCGGCGTATGCCGCGCGGACGGCGACGACCTTCGGGTCGGCGTTGATCTCGCCGTGGCGGACCTCGGCGAGCTCGATGGTCGTCGGGTTGCCGTTGGCCTCGTTCCAGGCGTCGCAGGCGTCGGCCACGACGTCGCGGATCTGGCCGGCGGCCTCCTCCAGGAGCGGCTTCAGCGCGACCTGGGTCGCCGTCGGGTCCGTGCTGACGAGCACGTGGTCGTTGGTGGACGCGCCGAAGACGCGTACGCCGTCGACGATCACGTCGACGATCTGCGCGCCGTTGAAGCAGAAGTCGAGCTTCAGCTCGATGGTGTCCAGCATCTTCACGCCGTCGAACTGCTTCTCGCCGTACGAGTTGTACGAGCCGTACGCGATGCCGTTGGCGATGCGCTTGGCGACGATCTTCGACCGCAGCGAGTTGACGCCGAGGGCACGGACCGACTTGAATAGGTTCGAGCGGAAGGTGGCGGTGTCGGTGCGCATGTCCTGATTTCCTCAGACTGTCTGGATTCGAAGTCCATTCCCATGGACCGACCTGTCTTCCCTGCGGCCGCCGGTCTCAGACCGTGTGCAGGCGGTAGTCGCCGGACGCGTACCAGATCGGCCGCGTGGCTTCCAGCCATGCGCGGGCGGCGGTCTCGTCGGGAGCGACGTGGTAGACGGTCTCGACCGCGAGGTCCGTCGACATCGTCAGGACCGTGCCTGGGGCCGGCGGCGTGAACGCGATCTCGTGGCCCGCGCCTTCGGGGATCTGCAGCCTCTGGGCGCGCGAACGGTCCGACAGGTCCGTCGTCTGGATCGAGAGCATCGCCGGCAGGGCCGGGTTGCGCGCGTCGCGGCGGACGAGGATTCCCGTGACCGGTCCGCCGCGCGTCGTGAGGACCGCGGACGATCCGAGCATCGGGACGGTGTTCGGACGGGCGTCTGCTTCGGTCATCGTGGTCTTCCTCGATCTGTTCGTGACGCGACGATCGTCATCGATCGTCGCCGGGTGGCGGCCTTCGCCGCCTCGACCTCGTTCAGAGGTGGTCGCGCTGCGTCCAGGCGTCCTCGCCGATCGCCATCGCGCGTTCGGCCTGGTCCTTCGTGGGCCAGTACTCCATGGACTCGCGGGTGTACGGCATGTCGTCCTGTAGGGTGCCCAGGTAGAAGCCGGCTGCCGACTGGAGGACCTGGAGCGGGAGCGACTCGCCGCCGTATTCGCGGGCGAGCTGACCCTTGGGGCCTGCGACGAGGGTGCGTGCCGTTGCCATGTCCTGATCCTCTTTCATGAATTCGGTGGTTTCGAGATCGACGAGATCCATCCAGTCACGTGCGGGCCGTCATGCGGACGGCCCGCACGTCCTTCCGCATTCCTATGCGCCGGGGAGTTCGCCGACCCGGCGGTCGAGCAGGAGTCCGTAGGCCTCATCGGACGTCATCGCGTGCTCGACGACCGGCACGCCGCGCGCGATGGCGGCTTCGATCAGCGCGGCACCGGCCGCATCGTAGTCCGCCAGCGCGTCCGTGGTCGCGTCGTCGGTCGAGGCCGCGTCCTGCCCGGCGAGGTTCTCGCTCCAGGGAGCGTCGACGGCTCCGAGCCATGCGCCGACCCAGGCAGCGGAGTTCGTCATGTGCGAGGACGTCTTCGAGACGAACGCGGCGAACATCTCGGCGTGCTTGTCGTAGATGCCGTGGATGACGGTTCCGTCGGTCCACTGGATGCGGACGTCTCGCGCCAGGAGGTCCTCGTCCGTGCTGACGTCGATCGCGTCGGGTTCGTTGAACGCGGTCTTCAGCGCGTCGACGGCGCCGAGATGTTCGGTGCCGGTGCGCAGCGTCTTCGGGTCCAGGGGCATGTCGGTTCCTTCGTGTCGTTCGGGATGTGATGGACTGGGTGGATCAGCGGACGCGCTGTACGGTCCGTGCCGAGCGCTTCGTCTCGCGCTCCGGCAGGCCGCCGATCGGTTCGCCGAAGGCGCCGCCGCGGGCGATGCGCGCCGCACGCACCGCGAGGGCGATCGCGACGCCGGTCTTCAGGACGTCGACCGATGCCGGCTTGCCGTAGCGGATCGTGACGTCGCCGTAGACGCGCGTGCGCTCCTCGAGGCCGTCGACGCGGCTGACGTTGTTCCACGACGTCGCGCCGTCCTTCTCGTAGGTGGCGTGCACCGAGGTCTCGGCGCGCTGTCCGGGACGGATGTGCGAGGACATGACCGTGACCTCGAACAGGTCGTCCTCGCGGCCGTCTTTCCAGATGCAGGAGAGGCCGTCGTCCTCGGCGGCGTCCGGGTACGTCCGGACGAAGCCTGCGGCCTCGAGCTGCGTCTTCCAGTCGGGGAGGTGGTCGTGGCCGGCGCGCATGACGTCGATGGCGATCTTCGCCTCCTCGACGCTCTCCGCGTAGGCGAAGTCGTGTGGGCAGTCGACGATCGCGCCGTCGGCGTCGACGCCGTCGAAACCGATCCGGACCACGTCTCCCGGGGTCGGCGTGATGCGCCACGTGTCGCGGCCGATGGTGGCCTTGATGACGGCCAGGCCGGTGGAGGCGGGAGCGGACCAGTCGAGAGTCTGGATGGTCATCGTCTTTTCCTCAATCTGTTCGGATTCGAGAGCATGCTACGTGCATCGACGGGTGAGGGCGGTGGCCCTCCGTGCGCTCCTCTTCGCGAGGGGACGGGCCGAAGGCATGGAACGACCCGCACCGACCTAGTGTCGGGGCGGGTCGTCGGAGATCGTGGACGTGTCGTTCAGAACACCGACGTATCTACGGCGTACCTCGTGTTCAGGATCCATGCGAAGCGCTGGACCCGTTCCGGTGCGATGCCTTCGACCGGAAGCTCGGCGCCTTCGACGAGCACCAGCCGACCGAACCCGCGCAATGCTGTGCGCATGGCTGAGGTCTCCGTGGCGGTGGGCAGGTCATCCTGCTCGATGTCGTACGACTTCACGAGCTTGCCCATGGTCGACACGATGTCGTTCACGACGGAGTCGCAGGCGGCGTCGAACTTCACGCGGCTTGCGATCGGGCAGGTCTGCCCTTCGATCGCGTGCGTGGACGTTGCGGTGAAGCGTACCGACATTCTGTTTTCCTCGATCTGTCTGGATTCGGATGCACATGCATCTATCCGATCGGCGATCGCAGTTCGTCGCGACCTGGCAACGCACGTCCCTTGTAATCGTCGCGGACATCCGTCATTGATCGGTCCGTTGGATCGGGGGGTACGCGATGGACGTGAACGGGAAGGTGGCGGCTCTGCTCGCCGCGACATGCATCATGACGATTACTACGCCAGCGATGGCGCAGTCCAAATACTACATGCGGGAGAGGATCGTCGGCATGCCGATCTCCGACGGCCCACGACAGCCGGATGCTCCAAGGACCTTCTCTCCCGTGTATTCGGATGCGTTCGGTGCCTGCACCGGGGGCACGTAGTCGAAGCCGATCGTAGGATGCAGTGCGTCGGACGGTTCGTCGGCCGCGGTGTCTGACTGCTCGTCGTTTCCACAGTCGGCGGAGGCCAAGAGCTGCACGATGGGTGTCGTCTGTGGGCCGATGGTGGCATACAGATATCCGGGGTTGAAGTCCGGTGCCACCGGCAACGTCAAGCTAGCGGACAACGTGACGAGCCCCGCGGTCGCGCAGACGTACTGCGACGCGAAGGCGAAGACCGCGACCGAACCCGCCTATTGCGGACATGCCGCCAGCACCTCCCAGGCATGGTGGTATCCGAAATCCGTGTCGACGCTGAACAGCTATCCCAGTCAGCCGAAGTACTATGCTGCGGATTGCAGCTGATCGGCACGGTCATTCATCAGGCTTGTCCTTGATCACGAAGGAAGGGGCGACGGATCGCATGATCCGCCGCCCCTTCCTCATCGTTCGCATCCGATGTTTCAGAGCCGGTCGGGCGCGCCGAAGTAGGCGACGCGCGCCACGGTCGTCTCGATGATGCGTCCGTCGCGCTGCATGCACCACGAGTGCTCGCGCCAGATGCCGTCGTCGCTGAGGGCGTAGCCGTAGTGCGCGACCAGGGTGCGGTCCCACGAGACCAGCTCCCTGCAGTTCTCGTGGCAGTCCGAGGGGCGGCCCTTGACCATCTCGGCGTCCGCCCCGGAGACGATCGTGCCCTCTGTGAGCAGGATTGGCGCGAGACGGATATCGCGCATGCAGGCGGCCCAGCCACCCATCGAGATCAGACGGGCGTGCAGCTTCAGCGCATCGTCCAGCCCGGGCGTGCCCTTGGGCCATGCCAGTGGGTTGAAGGCGGCTGTCTTCCACAGCCCCTGCCACTCGGCGTTGGGTGCGGTCGTCTCGTAGCGGGCGTTCGCCTGCTCGATGCGGTCGCGCAGGTGCTCGGCCCACGTCGATTCGTGGACGTGGGAAGGATCGGTACCGATGTCGCGACCGGTCCTCTCGGCCCAGCCGGCGAGCGCGGCGCGGTCCTTCTGCATGACGTGCGGCATGGTCGCGGTGCCTATGCGGCCGAGGGGAGCAGGAGGACCGGCTCGACGACGCGACGGCGCTCTTCGAGGTTGCGGGCGTCGACGCCGTACAGGATCGCCTGGAACAGCGCGATGCGGTCCTGCTTGTCGAGCAGGTTGAACCGCTTCGCGAGGTGCGTGGCCGTCAGGAACCGCTCGTAGAACATCCGGTCCGGGGTGGTGACGATGTTGAGGTCGCCGCGGCGCCACGAGCGGAAGCCTCCGTCGTCGTTGCCGGTGTAGAACTGCGGCGAGCCGTCCTGCGTGAAGCCGATGGTCTTCAGTCCGCCGGCCGGGTTCGAGTCGACCAGCATCAGCCAATCCTCGTCTGTGTCCGTCGGCGGCGGCGAGCAGGTGACGCGGCTGCCGACGCGCTGGACGCAGGTGGCGACGTCGCCGAGCGAGGAGATGATGGCGGTCATCTCCTCGCTTCCGTCGAGACTGGCGACGCGGATCGACGTGCCCGGGACGTATGTCTTGGTGCAGAGCGAGAACATGTCTTTCGTTCCTCGGAATGGTTCGATCGTTTGATTGCGGTATGGGGCGTCAGCCGGTCGCCTTCGCGAAGGCCCGTCCGTGGTCCGACAGGTCTTCGGAGTGCAGGATCTCGACGAAGTCCGTGCGCGCGGCCGCGAGCAGCATGCGCGCCAGGCCCTTGCGACGGCGTTCGTGGACGGTGAAGGCGTTCGCGATCCTGGCGTGGCGTCCGTCGCGCGACACGACCTGGAGGACGGAGACGGGCACGTCGTCGATGGCGGCGAGATAGCGCGTCGACCCGTGCGGCGACGCGAGCACGGCCACGACGACGCCGTCCGCGCTCGCGAAGGCGCGGACGGTCCTTTCCGCGCCGATGGCCGGACACGAGCCTGCCGGGAGCAGGAACGGGTCCATGCTCAGTTGCGGACCTGGAGGGCGAGGGCGGGGTGGCCGATGAGCACCGAGCCGAGCTTGTCCTCGGCGGTCAGATCGCCGTCCTGCTTCTGCCGACCGAGCAGGTAGGCGGTGCGCAGGGTGTGGACCACCACGCCCTCGCCGACGACCGTGTCGGTCTGGAGCGGAGAGGTGTGGATGGTGGTCCCGTCGGGCCACCGGCCCTTCGCGTCGTCGCGCACGGTGCCGACGATCAGGCTGGTGCTCGTCGCGCAGCACAGGAACCAGTCGTCGAGGATCGCGTCGTGCGTGTCCTTGACGATCGGCGGCGTGATCGTCCCGTCGTCGGCGCGTCCGAAGACGATGCGGATCATGCCCATGCGGTCGCTGTCGGTCGAGACGACCGCGACGCCCTTCTCGGCGAGGAGGGCGTGCACCGCGAGGATCGCCGCGCCGCTGGTGATGCGGCCGGCGGGCTTGAAGATCAGGACCGCGTCGGCTGGGTTCTGGTCGATGCGGCCCTCGTCGACGCCTGCGTCGCGGAGGACGTCGATCAGGGCGGAGTTGAGGGCGGTCATCGGGTTGCTGGCGAGATCGAAGGCCATGTCTTTTTCCTCACGCTGTCTGGATTCGTCGGATGTGGCATCCCGTCGATGCGCGGGGGCGGAGCCTTCGCGATCTCCTCCGTCCCGACCCGCGATGCGTGTGCGTAGCGCGCAGGGTCGGTCATGCAACGACCCGCCACCGTGCCGGGTGGCGGGTCGGAGGGAGGACCGGGTCGAGGACGACGGGATCAGGCCCGGACGATGGGGACGTGCATGCTCGTGATGGTCCCGGTCTTGCCGATGAACCCGCCTTCCCTGCGCCATGTCCCCGTGCCGCCCAGTCGGTCGGCCACGGCCTGGTGCGCGCTGTTGCGGATCTCTTCGAAGGAGATGCCCGTCATGTCGATGGTCGCGAAGACGCCCTCCACGTCGCTCAGCGTCATCGGGTATGGCAGCGTGCACAGGGCGTCGAAGCCCTTGACGATGTACTTCTGCAGGTTGTTGCGGGTCTGTCCTTCGTCGAGGCCCTCCTCGACGAAGGGCTCCCAGACCGAGATTTCGGCATGCTGACCTTGCGGGAGCGCTGCGTCGCCCTGCATCATGCCGAACAGGACGTCGGCCTCGGTGTGTCCCTCGTCCCAGTCGCCCAGCAGGTTGAGATCGACGGTTCCGGCGCTTCGATCGAAGGCATAGGGTCCCCGGATGATGGGAGCCCTCGGGGCCTTGGGGGTCGGGTTGAAGCGGCTGAAGGCGGATGCGTCACCGAAGCTCATGATTTCATGTTCCCTGTTGTTCCGATCAGGATCAACGATCCCGTCTGACGTCCCTCCACGGCGCGCGCGATGCGCTGTTCGTCCGTATCTACGGACGATCCCCGTGGGCGAGGCGCTCGACGCAGCGTTCCGCCTCCAGCGCGTTGCCGGGATGCGCACGTTCGCAGCGCTGGCCGAAGGTGGAGCCCGTGGCGAAGACGGTGCCGACCATGAGGCCGAACCCCAGGAGGGTCCCGACCAGGGTTGCCTTGGCCAGTGCGGGCAGCGGGCGGCTTCGGCGATGCGGCGTGACGGTCATGTGCTGGTTTTCCTGTCGCGGTTGGGATTCGCAGGCGTCGCGGACGACTCCTGCATCGTCGGTCCTGTCTCGTCTACCGGGCCGAGGCTCGCATCCGGCTCGCCCTCGCGAGCTGGTCGGCCGCTCTGGTGCGCTGGCGTTGCGCACGGCTGCCGAGCGGGGTCGTACCATTCCCGTCCGGCGTGCGGGTGCGCAGTATGCGCATGGTCTCGTCGGAACGCCAGCGTGCGATCTGCGCCTTCCGCAGGGTGGGCGACAGCCCAAGGGCCGCGAGACGGATCGCCGCGGGTCCGGCGATGGCGACGAACATGATCAGGAGGATCGGGTCCATGTTCTGCATGATGCTGGTCCTAACCTTCGATCAGTTCGCGGAGGTCGCCGGGCTCGATGGTCCCGCCTTCGTCGTACCAGCGTCCGTCGGAGCCGTTCAGGACGTTCCACTTCGTCCCGTCCCCGGGCGTCCGGCGGTCGAGCTTCACGAGGTCGCCGTCGTAGTCTGTGAAGACCATGTCGGGCTTGAGCTCGTCGCGGCGGGAGTACCAGTCGATGGGCGTCTTCGGCATTTTTCGTCTCCCATGGGATTCGCACCGTCGGTCCCATCGATCGGCCTGTTCGGATCCTTCTCGACGATCATCGGTGCAGCGGGTTCCATCCGCCCAGGACCGGTTCGTTTCTTCGGGCATCCACGTTGCGGGGCCCGCGTCCCTTATGTATCCTCGCAGCAGGAACTGACTCGGGGCAGCGGAGATCGGAATGAACAGGGAGATGGTCGCGGGAATCGTCGGGATGCTCATCGCGTCCATCGGACCCGCTGGCGCGCAGAGCTACTTCGCGCGTCAGAAGCTCGCGACGACCGCGGCTCAGCCGGTCTCGACGGCGCCGAAGACGCTGTCGTGCGGGGCCATGACGATGAGGAGGATCGTCGTTCAGGGGAATGGATCCGGGGTCGGCTTCGTCACCAACTTCACCGGTTGGGAGCAGAAGGCCATCACGAAGTGCATGGCGGCCGGCAACGCCCTCACCGGATGCAGCGTCCAGGCTGCCGACGAAGGAAGGCTGTGGTCCCTGACGGCCTACACGTCCGGGACGACGGTCGTCTCGACGCCGTCCAACACGTCTTCGAACCTGACCGCCGACGAGGTCGGCGTGGCCGAATGCGGGATGCGCTGATCCCGTAGGGGATCGGCGCATCCAGGGTCGATCAGGACCGCTTCGACGCCTTCCTTGCCAGCGCGCGCGTGAGAAGCGCCTGGAAGGATTCGGCGTCGAGGTTCGCGATGTGCTCGAGCAGGTCGCTGGTGGTCTTTGGTTCGATCGGCCATTCGAGCGTCGAGCGGAAGACCAGCGGGACGGGAGCGTCCTCGTCCTGGCGCGCGGCGTTCCAGTCGATGGTGAAGTCGCCGACGGCGACGCCCATGTGAGGCGTGCCGCGGACGTCGGCGATCGCGACGAGACGGGCTTCGATGCCACGGTCCGTCAGGTCGGCGAGGAACAGCGACGGCACGTCGTCTGGCTGTGCCTCGAATTCGCGCGCGTCCAGCGTCGGGTGCGCGGCGTCGAATGCGACGACGGCGGCCTCGACGTCGGCGGGAAGGCCTTCGCGGCCGTTCTCGACGTTCCAGCCGAAGGCCGACATGCGCGAGCCGTTGCAGTCCTGGCAGCGCCAGTCGTCCCAGAACGCCTTCGCGGCCAGATACTCCATGCGGGAGATGTCCCAGCACAGCGAAACGCCGCAGTCGTTGCATGTGGGGGTGACGCCGCCCGTCATCGTCCCGCCGTGAGTGGTGATGCCCATGATCGTCCCGTCCTTCGCCTTGTGACCCGGAATCGGGTCATTCTCGTCTTGTGACCCGATTCCGGGTCACGGCATGCGCTCAGTTCCGGAGCAGGTCGACCATCTCGGAGACCTGGTAGTCGATCTCCGTGCGCGGCATGCGCATGAAGTTCGCGAGGTGCTGCCGGCGATCGGCGTCGTCGTCGCCTTCGATCGTCTGCAGGGCGATCGAGCGGATCGCGTCGGCGAAGTCGGCGTGGCGGGTGGCGTATGCGTTCGCGTGGGCCATGGTCCGTTTTCCTCACGTTGTCTGGATTCGCATCCATTCCCATGGATCGACGGGTGAGGGCGGTGGCCCTCCGTGCCGTCCTTTCGGGGAGGGCCGGGCCGAAGGCATGGATCGACCCGCCTCGGCGGCATGCCGGGCGGGTCGACGTCCGACGGGGCCTGAGGACTCAGGCGGCGATCTCGTCGCGCGCCTTCCAGGCTGCTTCGGCGAGATCGATCGTCGACTGGTGCATCAGGTCGTGGCTGATGCCGGTCACGTCGAAGCCTTCAGCGGTCGCGAGGATGTCGGCGTCCGACGTCGTTCGGTTCTCGATCGCGGCGCGTCGTTCGATCGACTGGTGGATGCCGCGCAGGAGGGTCTCGAGGACCTCCGGGCTCTCTGCGACGACGAGGCTTTCCTCGTCGCTGGGATCCTTGTGGACGTGCACCTCGTCGACGCCCATGTGGTTGATGCGGTCGATCAGGTCGCCCATGCCGTGGCTCACGCCGAGCTTGCGGCCGAGATGGCAGACGAGGCCGTCGGCGTCGGCGAACCAGAAGGTGACGATCTCGTCCTCCGACGGTTCGAGCGGATCGACGTGGTAGTGGATGGACACGTCGCTGTTCAGGGCCGGGCGCATCGGGGCGGTGGCGTATGCTGCGTTCGTCATCGTCTTTCCTCTCACTGATCGTGTTCGCATCCATGTCCCATGGGTCGATCGACGGAGGACGCCCGTCCGCAGTCCTTCCTGAAGGCGGCGTGCCTGGCACGGAACGACCCGCCTCGATCCTGCGATCGGGCGGGTCGTCGTCATGTCCGTTGCCGACCCGCGGTCCGCGGGTCGTTTCCGGGACCGGTTCAGCACATGGCGTTGAACCAGTCCATGCCGCCGCGCAGGCGCGCGGCGCGACCGTCGGCGAAGAACATCTCGACGGACGATTCCTGACGATCCTCATCGTCCGCCATGGCGAAGGTCTCGACGCGCAGCAGGTCGCTGGCCTGGAACGTGGCGTGGGGCAGCACGATCGCGTCGCCGATGACGATCGTGTCGGTGGGCACCTCGTGGTTGTCGAAGATGTCCCATGCGTAGCCGCATCGACCGTCGTTCTCGGCGGAGATGGCGGCTAGGGTCGTGCGGATCGAGTCCAGCGCAGCATCGAGATCCTCGCCCGTCAGCCGTTGGATCGGCAGGATGAGGTAGTCGTCGGTCTGGTTCACGAAGCACGTCAGCGTGGCCTTCGGTTCCGTCCCGACCATGATCGCGTCGCCGCCGACGCTGCTGCTGCCGATCGACAGTTCGGACGGACTGCAGATCGTCGAGTGCATGGCCAGTCCGTCGGCGGGTTCGCACCATGGGTCGACGAACAGGATGACCTTGTCGGCGTTCTGTACGGCGGCGATGTGAGCGAGGGCCTGTTCGATGGGGTCGTTCGACATGGTCTTTTCCTCATGCGTGTGAGATTCGCATCTTCGGGAAGAATCCATGAGGCCATGGTGATGGCCGGACGGGCGAGGGGCATGGCCCCTCCGGATCGCTCCGTTTCAGGAGCGACCGGGCCGAAGGCATGGAACGACCCGCCTCGATCCTGTGATCGGGCGGGTCGCCTGCGTCCGCGGCTGCGGACGGCTTCGTGATCTGGGGCGAAGGACGGGATTCGAACCCGCGACATCAGGCACCACAAGCCTGCGCTCTACCGACTGAGCTACCAGCGCCATCCGGTGGTCCGGCTTTCACCCTTCCACCATCTGCGTTCAGCATCTCCATCCTTCACGCCCTTCCTCCGGTGGCCGCTTATCGCCGCCCGAGGCGTCCTAGCGGTTGCCGGGGTAGCTCGACGGCAGGCGCGGGTCCCGTACGGGCACGCCGCGGCGGTCCAGCTCGAGCGCGATGCGTTGGGTCGCCTCCGAGCGCTGGGCCTGGCCGTCCTCCGTCTCGGCCTTGTCGAAGGTCAGACGGTCCTTGGCCCAGAAGAGGGTCTCGACGTCGCGCTCGGAGACCTCCTCCGAGAACCGGTAGGCCATCTCCAGATCGAACTGGAGGCTGCGCGGGATCGCGCCGATCGTGGTCTGGGCGCCCATCGCTCAGTACGACGCGTGTTCGGCGAAGCCGCCGGCGTCGATGCAGGCGGCGAGCATCGCCGGGTCGACCAGTTCGACCTTGCCTGCGTTCGGCGTTACCGAGCGGCGTGCCGACATGCGCTTGGCGATGATCGCGCCGCGCTGCGCGCTGCTGAAGCTGCGGTTCGAACGTGCGTTTCCGCGTGCTGCCTGTGCCATGTCCTGGTTTCCTCATGCTGTCTGGATTCGAGATCATGGCACATGCATCGACGGGTGAGGGCGGTGGCCCTCCGTGCTCCTCCGTTTCAGGAGGGGCCGGGCCGAAGGCATGTGACGACCCGCCTCGGCTTGGGGCCGGGCGGGTCGTCCATCGTCCCTCAGGGCTTCTTCAGAAGGCTGGGGGTTCGAAGTCCGCCATTGAGGAAGGGGCGGATCTGCTTAGGACTGGGCATCGTCTGAGAAGACGTCTTCCGCTTGGCGGTGGGGGAGCAGGGGTCGGCACGAAGACCGGTCGTCCTGTTCCTGGCGTCGATCTTCGCGACCTCACGGGACAGGCCGCTGATGCGTTTGTACTCGCCGAGGTCGATCTTCCCGTCCGACGCGAATGCGTCGATGGTCGAGGCTATGCGGCAGTCGTTCTTCCTTGCTTCGACGTACGCATACTGGCGTGCATCGACCTCCCCCATGTTCTCCAGCGCGTTCGTGACGATGGGTGTCGAACCGATGACGAGACCGCTTCCCAGCGTGAATGTCAGGCTCGTCCTCCCTGATGCTCCCACCAGAAGCATCAGGATCGATATCGGCATCGATATCGCGATGCCCAGGATGGCGCCCATGAATAGGAACTGTGGCTCTACGTACATTTTTTTCTCCTGAGATGCTCTACGTGTCGATTCCCATCGACCTGGAGCATCTCTGTCCGCGAGCTGTCGGCTCGACAGCGTCCCGTCGATGATCGTCGTTCGGACGACGATCGAGAAGCGCTCCGCGCCAATTCCATCCAGGACGGGTCGACCCGGGCATGAAGAGACCCGCCGCGGCCTTGCCGGGCGGGTCTCGTGACGTTCAGTATGCGAAGCAGTCGCGCTGCATCTGGTCCATCATCACGGGCTCTTTGAGCCAGGACATGTCCCGTCCATCCGGGATGAGGTCGAAGGCGTCGTAGGCGACCTTCGACAGTTCGCAGAGCCGGAGGGCCGAGGCCTGCATGACGCGGGCCGTCGGCGTGCCGTCGGAGGCGCTTCCGGCGCCGACGCGTTCGAGGACGGCTACGACGTCCGTCGCTTCCGACTGCGTCGGTCCTGTCCAGGACCCGGCGTCCAGCAGCGTCCGGGCGAGCTCGGAGATCGAGGTCGACGATCTGGGATGGAGCGTCTGCATGTCTTTTTCCTCGATCTGTTGGGATTCGGAGGCATTGCAGATGACCCGAGAGCGGGGTGCCGCTTTTCCCCTGTCTTCCCTGTTGATTTTCCACTTCCGGTGGACGACAGGGAGGGCAGGGGGACTGATCGATGACGACTAGGACAATCCGGCGCGCGTTCGTCGCATCCGTGATGCTGGCGGGCCTTTCGGCCGGTTCCGCGGACGCGCAGAAGTATTTCGCGCGGGAACGGATCGTGGGCATGCCCACGACGGCCGTGGTGCAGGATCCGCCGGCTGAGCCGACGTACACGTACACCGCGTCCCATTCGGGAACGTATGGAACGTGCACGAACGGGAGCAAGAGCCAGACGATCTTGAAGTGCACGCGTTCGGATCAGATCGTCGTGCAGAATTCGTTCTGCTCGTCGCAGATCAAGACGATCGCGTGCGGCACGACGTGCGCCGCGATGCTGGAGAAGAGATGGGTCGATACCGATACGACTTCGGGCACCTGGAAGTCGGGCAAGGCCACCAGTGCGGTCGCGGCGCAGGCCTGGTGTAACGCGAACAAGCCAGAGGAGTACGTCGGCAGTTGCTTCTGGGACAGCCGTGACAACAGCGTTCAGGTGTCGAAGTCCGGCTGGGAGTTCCTCAACAACTCCGTGCTGTACGCATCTTCCTGCCGTTAGGCCGTGATCATCCAAGAGACCCGCCCCGGCGATTGCCGGGGCGGGTCTCTTCAGGCGTCTCGAAGTGACCTTCCGACGGAACGTCGGGACGCTCAGCCGATGGAGGCGATGCGCTTCGCGTTCCAGCGGTCGACGATCTGCGCCGCCGTGTCCTCGACGGCCACGTCGATCACGAGGTCGTTGAAGATCAGGAGGGCGGGCTCGGTCCGCTCGACGGCGACGACGAGTTCGGCTGCGTCCTGGATGTGTCCGGTCTGCACGGAGAAGGCGCGGCGTTCGATGAGCATGGTGTGAGTTTTCCTTCGTTGTGTCGTGTCGGGTCGATCGATCGATCAGTCCTGCTCGTTCCACGGCATCGAGACGTCCGGCATGGCCATGAGGTCGTCGGCGCGGCCGTCGCGGATCATCTCGCGGATGAAGTCCGCGAACCGGCGCGCCATCGCCGCGGCCTCGTCCGGATCGGACGAGTGGAAGTGCACGCGCTCGAGGGCGGCGAACCGCTCCGGACGGGCGCGCATGCGCTCGATCAGAGCGTCCAGGGCGCCGTTCGCGTTGGGCACGTCCTTGCCGAGATGCCAGTCGAAGGCGATCGCCTCCAGACGTGCAGGATCGGCCGCGTCGAGAGCCTCGACGAAGAGGGCGGTCGTCTTGACGAGCGTCCAGCCCTTGGGCGGATCCCGGTCGTCGTCGAGGAAGATGCGGATCGGTCCGGTCGTCATGTCGACGTCCTCTTCTGGGGGGAGGCGATCAGGCGGCGGCGACGAGGATCGCCTCGACGCGGTCCGTCTCGGCGCGGAACGCGCGGACGTGCTGGTCGGCGGGCTGCTGCCCCCAGGCGTCGTCCCAGTTCCAGCCGCGCGCCAGGTCCTTGGCCTGCTCGGCCTCCCAGTACGCGCGCTCGGCGCGTTCCTCGCGGTCCATCGCCTTGGAGATGAGGGCGTCGACGATGCGGTCCTGCTCGGCGACCTGCTCCGCGTAGGTCGGGCGGCGGCGGGGCTCGCCGCCGCACTCGCAGCCGACGACGTCGAGCTGGAGGTCGCTGCAGTCGCAGACGGCGACGGTGGAGGCGATGGCGGCGGTGGCGACGATGGTCATGTCCTGGTTTCCTCACGCTGTTCGGATTCGAGTGCATGTCCCATGCGTCGATGCGTGCGCACGCACGCCCCTTCCTCCTCAGTCGCGCTCGGCTTCGATCAGCGCCCGGGTCGCGTCGTTCATCTCCTCGACCTCGCGGCGGAGGACGGCCTCGTCCTCGTCGTGGCGGCGGGCCAGGCGTTCGAACAGCGCGTCGGTCCCGTCGTCGTCGTGGAAGACGGCCTCGGCGACCATGCCGACGTCGTGCATGCGCGTCTCGGGGATCGGCTTGTCCAGTTCGGCGATGGTCTGTTCGAGCAGCCAGGCGAAGTACGCGCGTGCGCCGTCGCCGGCCGGACGTGCTTCGTTCAGCGCGACGATGGCGTCCAGCTCCTCGCGGGTGGGCTGGTCGTCGACGACGACGTCCATCCCCATGATGCGGGCCTGCGAGCGTACTCCCTCGGCAAGGCCGAGGAAGCTCAGCGACACGTCGATGGGATCGCGAGTGTTCATGCATTTCCTCCTGCGTGTCGTGTTCACGCAAGTGGTGGTCGAGTCTGCGGGGAGCATCGCGGACCGCTTCGTCGTCGGGCCGTCGGGTGGAGGAGACGGGCCTTGGCCCGTCTCCTAGGACCTCACTGGTAGCGGCACGCGACGTAGTTCAGGTTGGCGTTCGTCTCGGTGGCACCTGCCGGGATGGAGAAGTCCCCCATCCATGCGTTGGTGGCACCGGAGATGCGGCTCTGCGTGCAGCCGAACAGACGCTTGTTCAGGGTCTTCGCCATCTCCTGGCAGGTGTAGGCCTTGCTGGAGTCCCAGCCGGGTCCTTCGAAGGTGGCCAGGGCGACCTCCTGCGTCGACTTGCCACCCGAGCTGGCGACCTTCCCGTTCGTCTTGGACTGTACGGATCCATCGCAGACGGGGCTGCAGGACTTGGTGCCGGTGCCCGTGGCGGGCTTGTTCGTCGGGTCGCACGTGCCACCGGTGCAGGACGCGGTCGTCGTCGTGTTCTTGACCATCCCCGTGCCGTTGGAGTAGCAGGCGCCGCTGTCGACCGTCTGCGTCTCCCACTTTCCGGCGAAGGTGCTCGCGTTGAAGCCGACCAGATGCTGGCGCATGTAGTACGACTGGGCATGTGCTGCGGTCGGGAGCATCGATGCTCCGGCCATCATCAGCGACGCGACGAGAATCCGCATGGTTCAACCCCTTTTTGCAGGGATGCCCTTCATGGGTTTCCCGAGCCGGCGCTTCGTGTCGCCTGGACGATGGATACAGGATCCGCGCTGGATCGTCAATGATCCCGCTGGGATCGGCGGGGGAACCGGCCTCGAGGAGGATCGTCAGCGCGCGTGGCGTGCCTGATGTCGCGCATGGCGCGCGACGACGTCGCGGTACGCCGCCTCCGCCGACGGGTGCCTGGTCTTGGTGCCGGTGCACCCGACGGCGATGCCCGGACGGTTGTTGAAGCCGTCGTGGCACGCCGTCCACATCCCGTCGCGGCCGAGGACCACGAAGCCCACGACGGACCCGTAGCGTTCGCCGTCCTTCGGCGGCGCGGTCATGTGGAAGCCGTCGCGCGGACCCTTGTCCGCGTAGCCGGATAGCTTCCAGCCTTCGTAGTCGCCGGAACCGGGCACGGTGACCATGCCGCCGGCGAAGTCGGCGTCGTGGGGCTCGAACGAGCCGTCGTCCATCTCCTTCGAGAGGGCGATGTCGCGGCTCTCCGCCGCCCAGCGCGCGTCGGCGGCGTTCAGACCGGCGATGTACGCGTCGATGCTGGGTTCGCGGAGATCGAAGTCGCCGAATGACATGGCGTTTTCCTCATGCTGTCTGGATTCGACTGCATGAAGACCGTCTTCGTCCTGGGGATTCACGGCCCCCGCACGTCCATCGCCGCGTGCGGGGGCCGGAGCTCTGCTCCGGCGGGCGCTGCATGTCTGATAACCATGCGCGCTCCGTCCATGTTCACCACGAGGGGACTGCCGGGCGGCTGAACGTCATATGGTGACGTTCAGCGCGGTATCTAGTCCTGCTGGATGCGATCGCTCCAGCAGCCGCGCTGGTGGTATGGGATGGTGGCGACGGGTGCGTCGGAGCCCTCGACGTGGCGGTAGGCCTCCACGGTGATCAGGGAGACGTGGTGTCCGTCGGCGAGCAGGGAGTCGATGGCCCGTTCGGCCTCGGAAGGCGAGCCGCAGGCCTCGCCGATCTGGATGCGGTCCAAGCAGACGCAGAAGAACGCGTCCGGGTCGTGCGGCAGCTCGACGAAGCGTCCGTCCTCCGTGACGAAGCGGAAGATCGGGCCTTGGGCCGTCGAGTCCGCCGTCGATGTCGCTTCGGCGTCTGTCTGGGTATCGTCCTGCATGGTGATTCTCCTCTTTTTCGTCCTGGGGACGAGTGTCAGGAGATCCTTCGACCATGCCTCACTGGTCTACGACTCCCGCGCCGTCGTTCCATGGCGCGGGAGTCCTGTCCCGGATCAGCAGATGGCAGAGCTCTCGTTGGTGCCGCCCCCGTTGGTCGAATAGAACGAGTACGGACCCACGCACGCCGAGATCTGGGAATTGTCGAGTATCGTGCATCCGGAGGTGCCGGCGAAGGACGAGCAGAAGTCGAAGGCCTGCGCCTGGCCGAACGAACCGTTCATGAACCTGCGCGACGCGCAGCTTCCTCGGAACGTCGCCTTCCGGGTGAACGATCCTCTGCACGCCTTCTTGGCGACGCAGGTCTCTTTTATGTCGACGGGTTTGGTCGCGGGGTCGCATTCTCCGTCGGAGCATGCGACGTTGACGTTCGTGGTCCGCATCGTGCCTCCGGAGCACGCGGACCACATCGTATTGGCTTGCAGCGTGACGCTCCATGTGCCCGGATAGGTGGGCTTGTCCACCGCGGGCGTCGTGATCGGAGAGACGACGGTCCTCGCGTAGTACGTGGTCTGCGCGGTCGCCGTTCCGGAAAGCATGCAGCACAAGGCCGCCATCAGTGCGCGTCTCGTCTTCATCGTGATCTCCCCTTGTTGCGTAGCATATCGTCGGCAGGGGACGATGACAATGCGTCCCCATGCGATGTCGTCGAGACCGCAGTCGCGCTACGCCGAGTCGCATCGCAGGACGCTGCTCTTCCCGAACGGCGCTGACCAGCAACGAGGCCGGGACCGGATCTTCGCCTCACGGCTTCGCGCAGGTCGCCGACCATCTGGCGGCGTCGTACGGCGCATAGACGTACTGGTCGAGGTAGCCCTTGATGGCGAACACGGTGCTGGCGTTGCCTTGGCATCCCGTGGCGCCCGACACTCCTTCGCACCACTCCAGCGAGAGTGCCCTGGTGGCCTTGGCCGGGATCTGCAGGATGATGGTCTGACTATGGAAGGAGCCTCCCTCCAGCATGTTCGCGCCGCAGACGATGGCCTTCGTGCTGCAGACCGCGGATTGCGACGAGGCCGGCTTCGTGGAGGGGTCGCAGGAGGTGCCCACGCACGACACCGTCCTGCTCTGCGGCTGGGAGGTCCCGGTGCAGCTCGCGCTGTTGGACCACGAGCCCGTGGACCACGTCCCGTCGTAGACGGTCGCCGGAGGGGTCGACACCGTCGTCGGCATGCCGACTATGCGTTCGTGCATGTAGTAGCGCTGGGCGTCGGCCTGTCCGGCGAACAGGGTCGCGGCGGCTGCTGCGGCGGCGATGCGGGCGATGGCGCGGGTTCCCGTCATGGCCTCACTGTGCAGATGCGACGGTCGCGGAGCAAGTGGGAGGTCCATCGTCGTCGCGGATTCTGCGGGGTTCGGCTTCCGTGTCCAGAAGCGGTCGGAACGCGAGAAGCCCCGCGCGCCTCGAGAGGCGGGCGGGGCTTCTGTCCGTCGCGCCTGAGCGCGGCGGGGCGGCTCAGGCCGCTGCGGCTGCGGCTTCGCGCACGGCGCCGACGATGCGGATCGAGCCGCCGTCGCGCTGGACGGCGACGCGGACCGAGCGGCCCTTGCGCAGGTTCTTGAGGCCGGTGAGGGCCGGGCCGAAGCCCATCACGGTGCGCGTGACGGTGTCGCCGTTCTCGAAGGCGACGGTCGCGTTCTGCGACTTCTTGTAGTCGACGCCCTTCGAGGTCTGGGCCGACGTCACCGACTCGGTGAACGTGATGGTGGCGGGCTGGATCTTCGAGAAGCTGCGCTTGGTCTTGGTCGTCATGGTGCTGTCCTTGTTCTGCACTGTTTTCGTCCGGATCGTCCGGAACGCATTGATCTGATCATCTCGAATGCGGGGTCCGGGGTGCAGCCCAGGCGAGGTGGCGCTCAGGATGCGCGCGTGGTCCTTCCGACGCCACGTCCGCCGCGTCGGGGACCGACGTCGGCGGACGTGGAACGGCCCGCCCGGAGACGATTCCGGGCGGGCCGCGATGGACGTCGGTTCAGGCGGGCGTCGTCTCGTCCTAGGAGATCGGCTTCAGGGTGACGTTGTCGACGTACACCCCGACCTCGGTGGAGATCGTCACGGTCGCCGGAGTGCCGGTGCCGACCACCGTCACGTACTTGTCCTGGATGGAGAGGTATCCCGTCGTCCCCTTCCTGAAGGACGAGACCTTTCCGTCCACGGTGACGCTTCCGGTGAGATGGCAGTAGTTCCTGCTGTTGGCGACCGCTTCGCAGGCCATGGTGAGCTCGTACGTCTTGCCCGCGACGAGAGGATAGCTCGTCGTCGAGATCTGCTGGCTTCCGTTCATTCTCAGCGCGTTGCCGATGGCCGCGTACCTGTACGACAGCGAGTATCCTCCGGTGCCGGTCCATCCGTCGAGCGTCGCGAATCCGCCGTTCTGGATCATGTCCGCGCAGCCCGTGTAGAGGCCCTCCGTCTCGGAGGACGTGGGCTTGGTCCCGCTGCACTGCGCGTCGGGGACGACGTCGCCCGACGCGACGCATTCGACGGGCTTGGTGCGCGTGGCCGTGGGGGAGCAGGTCGACGACCAGCTTCCCCATGAGCCCTCCCGCCAGCTGCCCGTCGGCGTGGGTGCGGGCGTCGTGGCGGGCGGCGTCGTCGCAGCGCCATCGCCTGCGCCGAAGATCTTCTGTCGCGCGTAGTAGCTCGTGTCGCCGGCCATGACGAGCATGGCGAGGATGATCGGATTCATGTGCTGTTCCCCCAGTTCGTGGGGACGATACCAGCATGTGCCGGGTAATGCACGGGGTGCCCGGACAATCCGTGTCGACTGGGTCTTTATCACCGGTTGAGGACAGTGACGCCGTCCATTGTGGAGCGACCCCTTGCGGATTGCCCCGAACCGGTCCATTCTCCGATCCAGGGTCCACGCGGAGGCCCGTCGTCCGCCATGACGAACTCCACCAGGGGACCGCCGACGCCACGATCCACGATCTCTTGGCCGATGACCACGAAGTGCGGACGTTCGAAGTCGCGAGGCCCGGAGAACGACGATGGAAGACAAGGCACGCATGATCGCGGCCGCCAGGCGCATGGCGCGGCGGATCGCGAAGAAGACCGAACTCACCTACCAGCAGGCGCTCGACCAGGTCGCACGCGATCTCGGTCGCGACCACTGGGCGCACTATGCGTCCGATCCGCTCCCGGTGCCGCGCCAGACGATCGATCCGCAGGACGTCGGCTTCGAGCGCAGGCGCGCGATCTCCTTCGAGGAGACGATGCGGTCGGGGAACGACGAGCGCGTCCGGGATGACGGGCGCGTGGCGTTCCTGCTTGCGGGACGCGACTGGAACGCTCTGCGTCCCGGCCTGGAGGGCTGGCTCGTCGACGCGCCGTTCCTGCCGGCCTGGAACGCCCTGTCGTCGCGGTACGTCGGCAGGGGCGTCTCGACCGACGAGAGGGAGTCCCACGTCAAGGCGATCGCCCACGTGCTGATTCCCGACAGGCCCGACGGCGGCGCGCGGTACTTCGACGACAAGGGACGGGAGGCTCTGCAGGGGTTCCTCCTCGCGGAGGTCTTCAGGTCGTGGAGGGAGGGCCGCGAAGCCTCCATTCCGGATCTCCTGGACTGGATCAGGGACGAGCAGGAGCGTGCCGGAGTGGAAGCGGGCCGCGTCCGATACGGGTCGGGTTCCGGAGCCTGGTCCCCGGAGGCCGACGGCATGCGCATGTTCCTGAACGCGCTGTGCGGCGTCCTGAGGGACGAGGGGCACTCGTTCCGCGCGGTCGCGTTCCTGCAGCCGCTCGTCGACATGTCCCCGAGGGAGAGGTCGGGCGTCCTCGGGACGATGGACCAGGGGCTCCTGCCGTTCAGGAACCCCGTCGTGAGGGCGATGAACTCGTAGGGCGTGCGTCGAGGCCGGGGGGCCCGGGGGCCCCCCCGCGGCCCCCCCACGCCCCGGTCGTCCCGGTGTTCAGCAGACGATGCCCCAGTATGGGCTGGCGCTCATCGTGTCGCACGGAGTCTTGTAGTCGTCCGGCAGCTCGACGTTGCGCGTGAGCCTGATGATGTACGACGGATTGATGCCGGTGTTTCCGGTCACCTTCGTGGTCCAGCCGTCGCCCGTAGGGAACGAGCTGTCCGTCGAGAACTCGTCGAGCAGCCCGGCCTCCACCGCCGTCTGTCCGGTACCGGCGTTGGTGGCGTAGCGCCTGAAGTGGCATGTGGCGGCGCCGGTGCCGGTCGGTCCGTACCTCGTGGCGGCGCGCTCGTTGCACATGGTCTTGGCCACCTTCATCGCCTGCGTGCTGGTCAGGATGCCCGGGACGTATCTGATCTCGAAGTTCCGCAGGGCCGCGTTGCCGCCGACGGGGGAATTGTCGTAGCGGACGCCGATGTTCTCGCACGGGAAGCTGGCGGTGAAGGTCGCCGGCTTCGCGAGTCCCGCGCATGCGCTGTCCGCGGCGCGATCGCCGAACAGGTACGCGTCCTTCTTGAAGCACGCGGTGTAGACCTTGTACTGCTTCACGTCTCCCTGGCAGTACGAATTGGGAGCGACGCTCCCGAGGTAGCCGTTCCGGTACGAGTATTCGCACGAGCCGTATCGTCCGGTCGGCGACGACGACGTGTTCGGCTTGGATTCCGTGCACGAGGATTCCGTCACGGCGGATCCGTCCTTGACGCATGTCACGGACCTGGTGCGGATCGCGGTGTCCGAGCACTCGCTCGACCACGAGCTCCATTCGCCGATCGTCCACGCCGCAGGCTGCGTCGGCTGCGTGGGCGAGACGGGAGGCGTCGGCGTCGTCGGACTGCCGGGATCGGTCTGCGGGCCCGAGGTGATCGGGAGGCCCAGCAGCCTCTCCCGCATGTAGTACTTCTGCGCATCCGCGGTGCCGGAAAGCAGTGTTGCCGCCATGGCGGCGGCGATGATCGTCTTCATGATGGCGTGTCCCCCTGCGACCGCTGTAGCGGCGGGAATCGACTTCGTGAAGGCCCGTGCTCCCTTTCGTGCCGGGCGGAGCCCGTGGCACGGACGACCCCCGCCCGCCTGTCGGCGGGCGGGGGTCCGGAGTCGCGCCAGGAGACGCGGGACCGAGCAGGATCCACGCGGTCCGCCGTTCGCGTCAGCGAGCGGCGATCTGCGTCGTCCCCATGCGATCGGCGATCTCGGCTGCCACGACGGGAGCGGCGAACGAGGTGCCGCTCTCGTGGATCGGCTGGCCCTTTCGGTCCTGGGTGTCGATCTCGACGCCCGGGCGCCAGACGAACTGGCAGGCGCAGTCCGCCTTGGGCCGTGCGCTGAACTCGGCCGGGCGGCCCTGTCCGTCCTTCGCGCCGACGAGCCAGAAGCGTGTGCCGATGGTCTGCGCATAGCGCAGGCCGCGGGGCACGGTCGGCTCGTTGCCGGCCGCCATCACGACGGCGATGCCGGCGTTGCTGGCGTTCTGCAGCAGCACGTAGAGCTGCGCGTTGAAGGGCGTGTCGATCGACAGGTTGATCACGTCGACCTTCATCTCGATCGCCTTGCGCACGGCCGCGACGATCGCCGCCGGCTCCATCCGGCAGACGCGCTTGTCGCACTGGCCGTCCCTGTCGATGCGCAGCGAGACGATGCGCACCGGACGGTGCGCCGACCGTACCAGGACGGTCGCCACGCTGGTGCCGTGGCTGCTCTTCGTGGAGAAGGGGGCACGTCCATCGACCATGTCGATCTCGGTCTCGATCGACGCGTCCAGCGTCGAGGTGCGGGCCACGCCGCTGTCGATGACGGCGATGCGAGGGGGAGCGTCCGAAGCGGCGACTGCCGCGGCGGGGACCAGGAGCAGCGCCGTCGCTGCGAGGATCTTGGTGATGACATGCATGATTTTCGAACTGCCCGTATTGATTTTGCCGTCCCGTCCTCCTGCCTCTCCGTAGCGCGCGACGTCCGATCCGTGAAGATCGACCAGCCGCTCCTGTCCACGCCCACCATGTCCACCACGTCCGCTTCTGTCCCCTGCCCACGCGCACCGGTCTCGATCCGCCGTGTGTGCATGGTGATCTTTCGATGCTCCCATGACGAGGGGTGGTTGCGGTTCCGATCGCCTTCCCTGTAGACTGTGTCCGAACCGCCCGTCCGGGTGGGACTGGAACGGGATGGGATCCACATGCCACACGACAAGCGCGACGACGACCGGTTCGAGGTGGCCCAGGCAGTGGCCGCGCTCGCTCTCAATCTCAAGGATCGCACCATGCCCAAGGACATGGTGGAACGGGAGTTCACGCGCGTCGCGCGCGTGTCCGACAGCGTCGCCGTGCGCGACGGCAGGATGACCGGCGCCGCCTCCGACATCGAGGACATCCGGGGCCGGTTCGCGATCGGCATGCTCGATCAGGAGAAGGCGGCGGTGCAGCTCACCGAGGTCCTGTCGGGCGTGCGCATGAGCTATGCCAGGCCCATCGTCTACGAGGGCGTCGACGTCAGCGGCAGGGACGAGCTGATCCGGACCTCGAGCCACATGCCCGGCGAGAAGGTTTCTCTGGCCGTCAGGGACGGCGTCCGGGTCGAGGATCCGGGCCTGGACCTCGGTGACGGATCGCTCAGGATCTCGAAGACGGTCGCGACCGGCGAGGACATGCGGGTCGACGAGGACCGCTCCGTCAGGATCCACACTGTCGAATACGAGTTCGAAGGGCGCGAGGGGCGCTATCCGGCGGAGCTCTTCCACGCTGAGAACGGGCAGGACAACGCGTACGGCGTCGTGCAGCTGCGCGACAACAGGGTCTTCCTGACGCCTATCGCGGACTTCTCGAAGGACGACGACCTCGCCGTCGTGCCGGCCGGTGCGACCCGGGAGATCGTCGGCGGAGCCGGAAGGTCCGTCTTCCAATACGTGCATCCGGACGGTTTCGAGGGGATGAAGGAGGGTCTGAGGGCCGATTCGGCCGCATCCCTCGCTCCGGACCTCGACAAGGGGCCGATGGCCGGCGACACCAAGGGGCCGATGGTGGGCGAGTTTTCCTTCGACACCGCCTTCAAGGGCGACGAGACGGGTCCGGTCCGGATCGCCGGCATCCCCTGGTCCAGCACGCCCTCTGCCGAGGAGATGAAGGTCGCTTCCCGTGAGGTCGACGCCTTCCTCGCCGCCGAGGATCGTCGGGCGACGCTCGACGGTCCTGCGCAGAAGTCCGGTCTGATGTCGCAGGCGGGATCCATCGGGTCACCCGAAGCGCCGACGCAGGCGAAGGGCACGAACGTGCAGGCGGCCGTCGATGCCGCAGCAGCCGTCCTGGCCAAGGGCGACAGGGGTCGCTGACGAGTCGTCACGGCTGTGCGGCATGAAGGGGCGTCGGGCGCAGGTTCGGCGCCCCTTTCGCGTCGACGGGACCTGTCGGCAGTATCGTGATGACACGGATGTGCCATCGGGTTACTCTGCGTCATGCAGACACAGCCACGCCAGATCGCCATGCAGGCTCCTCGACTGTTCGAGGACCTGCGCCTGTCAGCCAGCGCGCCCGAGCGCATCCGCGAGATCGGCGTCGTCGGGACCGCCTACGACAGCGTGATGGCTTCCTCTATCACCTACGTGTCGACGCCGATCACCAGCGGCATCGCGCTGTATTCGGCGATGGATGCGGCGGGCGTCACCACGCTCGCCGAACTGAAGGCCGACATGGCGTTCTTCCGCGAGAATGTCATCGACGTGAACATCGCCGCCGCGGATGCGGTGGCGCGGGCGATGACGTCCTTCGGCGGTGCGGTCATCGCGCCGGCGGCGTTCGAGGCGAGGAGCCTCGGATGGAGCCAGGACGACTACATGGGCCTTTGGCTGGACGTCATCGAGCGCAGGGCGACCAGGCTCGCGATGGTGGACGGCTGGGAGTATTCGAACGGCGGTGCCGAGGAGTATCTCCAGGCCCTGCTGATGCAGGCCGACAGGCGCGACAGGACCGACATCGAGATCGTCGACGCCCGGGGAGCGATCATCTCGCACCTCGAGGCGATCCGTCTGCTGGCCGATGCCGTGACGTCGCTGCTGGGTCGCGGCTTCGAGCCGACGATCCTCGCTCGGGTCCTGCACCGATGCGTGACGCTTCACGGCATGCACCGCGACGAGCAGGCTTCTCGTCCGCAGGTCTCGGATCGAAGCGGCCGCACCCATCGCGTCGGCGAGACGTTCCGTGCCGCCGAGCCGGACTGGGTGGAGATGCGCGAAGGTCTCATCGGCATGAGGGACGTCCTCGTCGAGGCGAGGCGCCTCCTGCCCGACGAGGAGCTGGCGATCTCCTCGAGCCTCGATCTGGCACCCGGTCTCGTCCGTGCCAGCGGAAGGTCCGAGCTGGTCGAGAGGCCGGCGACCGTGCTCAAGAAGAAGGTCGACTTCGAATGAGCGAGTGGCCATGGACCCCGCCGTCCCTCGAGGACAGGGCGGCGTTCGAAGCGCTGGTCCGGGGCAGGGACGTCGAGCGGGTCGAGGAGGACGTGTGGGGGCATCCCGGCGTCACGCCGCGGATCCAGGCCGCCGCCATGGTGGGGCACTATACGGCCCTCATGAGGCACGTGGCGAACAACACGTGGCACAGGACCAGGGACGGAGCCGGTGACGGTCCCGACGACGGGCTCCTCCTGCTCCGCTGCGTGAGCAGGATCGGCACCTGTCTCCACAACCATCACACCGTGATGATGTCCGGAGACGAGACGGGAGCAGGCAACCTCCTGTTCGCGATGTGCAGGGGCATGGTCGATGATCTGGAGACCCTGCGGATTCCGGCCCGCTGGCATCCCGAATGGACGAGGCACGTCCGGTCCACGGAGCCGATCGCGCATCGCTGGCAGGAGCTCTGCCGCATCGCGGCCCATGTGGCCGGTATGGAGGTTCGCTACGGGGTGCCCAGCAGGGTCCTCGCGGCGATGCCGCCCGAGCCCGTCGAGTTCGTCAGATGGGGTGTCCGAGCCAGATCGCTTGCGGCGTTCGTGAAGGAGTACGCGTCCTGGTTCCGTGGCTCTGGTGAGGCCCGGAACCCTGTGACATGGCATACGGGTTCGACCAGGTCCGCGTCGGACGTCGACATATCCGACGCGGCTGACACGAGGAGCACGGGCTGATGGGCTGGAAGTCGGTAAGGGACCACTATCGGATCGGACACATCGTCCAGGTCGTCGGCGACGATCTGCTGATCGGTTCCGGCTACGTCTCGGATCTCGTCAGGATCACGCCTGAAGGCAGGATCGTCGAGAACCGTATCTTCCGACGCGAAGGGGATCTCGGCCGGTACGTCGACGAGATGGAGGCGGATCGGCCGCTCCTTCTGGATCTGATGGCGAGGAAGGACGAGTTCGAACGGTCGATCCCCGTCTACGGATGGTCGGGCTCGACCATCGTCGAGGACGCGTGCGAGGAGTTCGGCTGGCCGAACGTCACGCATTCGGGTTGGCTCATGTACGACAACACGTTCTTCCTCGATCGCGAGGATGCGATCCGCCGCGCGATCCTGTCGGCGCGTTCGCGCATCGAGTCGTGGACCGAGCGGGTCGAGGAGGCCAGGCGGGCGCTTGTCGAGAAGACGACGGGATTGGATCGGGCGCGGCTCGATCTGGTCGAGCTCGCCGCCGCTCATCCCGGCATGGCGGTCGAGGTAGCGGACGACGAAGGATGAAGGTCCTCGTGCTGAAGACGCACGGCGTCGAGGAGACGAAGGCCCACTTCGAGGCCATGGGCCTGTCCTTCGTCGCGGAGAGGCACGGGTCCGGTCCCGACCACTGGGCGTGCGAGGTCGATGGCCGCGTGCTCGAGATCTATCCCGTCGGTCGGGACGGCGTCGAGAAGCTGCTGCGGATGGACTGAAGGGCGACGGACGCATGTCCGTCGCCCTTCATCTCGTTCAGCGTCCCACGGCGCCGCAGATGGCCAGGACGAAGTCCTCGAGCACCCGGCGATCGGACGCGCCGTCCCGGAACACCGGGAAGTCCGAGGGGATGCCGCACGGGCCGCTGTGCAGCGTCTCGATCCGCGTGACGTTCACGTAGCGACCGGTGCCCGCCCAGTCCCGGTCGCCGGTCCTGTGCTGGAGCCAGGCCCGCTTGTGGCATCCCGAGGCGATGTCCCATTCGACGTAGGTGGAGCCGCGCCCGTCCACCCCCCAGTGCAGGACGGGCGCGGCGGGTCGGATGGTGGTGTTCGAGGATGCGTATGAGGTCGTGGTCATGTCGTTCTCCTTGGGTCCGAATGGATTCCGGGGCCCAGAACGGCATGAGGGGGTGGTTCCGACCGCCCGCCTCGGACATAATTGCCGATCGTGTCCTTTCGGACACGGTCGGGGGGTTGGCATGGCACGTCCCGCCCTCGATCCATGTCGAGGGCGGGACGTGGACGGATCAGCGCTCGAGGAGCCGTCGGAAATCGAGGCTCGTGTAGTCCCAGCGCAGGATCGGATGCGCATGGCCCTGTATCGCTCGCGTGGAGACGAAGCCGAGGGATCTCATGGCGGCTGCCGCTGGAGCGTTGTGGGTCCAGGAGTATCCGCGGAAGCGGTGTCCAAGACCAGGAGCGAGGTCCCTCCATGCCCGCTTCAGGACGCCCTTGCCCCGGTGGTCACGGTGTACGACGAACCCGATCACCGGAGGACCTCTGGTCCCGGCGAAGTCGATCTTCCCGATCACGTCGTCCCCCAGCATGATCGCCATGCGGGTGGAGTCCGGTCTCGGCGAGCCTATGGACCTGAGCAGGGCCTCCATGTCGTGCGGATCGTCGCCGGGACCGCACGACATGAGGCGCGTCTCTAGGTCGAACAGGCCCTCGAACGCCTCGGCCAGGAGGGTGGACGTGCAGACGTATCGCAGGCTCCCCTCCCGCATCTCAGGCGGCCATCTTCAGCGGCTCGGCGACGGCCACTGCGGCGATGCGCACGAAGCGGCCTTCGTAGTCGATCCCTTCGACCGAACCGTCCGAGCACAGGTCGAGCACCGGGCCCTCCAGGCGGTACGTGAAGATCTTGCCGAACCTCGACGTGCGGTCGCCGAACTTGGTCTCGTAGGTGCGGAGCTTGCCGGGCTTCAGGATCTCGGCGTCTCCGTCGATGGTGACGGATACGCCCGCGCTGCGTCCGGCCTTGGCGTCGTCCACGACCTTCGCGAGATGCTCGAGCACCTCCATGGTCGCGTCCACGTGCCATGCTGCGTACGTGATGCGCAGCGGTACGCCGTCGACCAGGAAGCAGCATGGCAGGTGTGCGTCGTTGGCGCGTTCGACCTTGGCCGTCGCCAGGTCGATCACGACGCTGCCGAGTGTCAGGACGTCCCCGACGAGGTCCGCGTTCTCGGACACGTCGATCTGCTCGACCGGACGGTCGCCGAGGCGCACGGTCATCCACCAGGTGGCGTCCAGCATCGTCCAGATCGACTGCAGCAGCTCGTCGCGGGCGTCGGCCTTGTAGGACTGGCATTCATGGTGACCCGGCACCTGAGGGTCGATGCCCGCGGCGAGGGCGTACCGGTCCTGGGCCCCCGCCAGCTTGTTGTTCTCGACGATGCTCATGGCGCAGTTCTTCCCGGTTCGCGTTTCGCCCTCCTCGAGGGTCGCTCCGAACGCGAAGACCCCCGCTCGCCTCGTGGCGCGCGGGGGTCCGGTGTCGCGTAGGGGAGGGCCCGTCGGAAGCGCTTACGCTGCCGCTGCGGCCTTCTCGCGGACTTCGCCGATGATCTTCACCGAGCCGCCGTCGCGCTGCACGGCCAGACGGACCGTCTTGCCCTTGGCGAGGTTCTTGAGGCCGTCGATCTGCGCGCCGAAGCCCATCACGGTGCGCGTGACGGTCTCGCCGTTCTCGAATGCGACCGTCGCGTTCTGCGAGATCTTGTAGTCGATGCCGCCCTTGGTCTGCGCCTTGCGGACCGACTCGGTGAACGTGATGGTCGCCGGGACGATCTTCGAGAAGCTGCGCGTGCGGGTCGGGGTCTGTGCTGCGTCGGTCATGTTCTGCTGTCCTGGTCTGTTGAAATTTCATGAGATCGAACTGATCGAGAACCCTGAACCATCCCCTGTCGGGTCCGGGGCTTGCCCCGGCTCTCAGGCTCCGCGTCACGCGCGGGTGGTCGACCGTCCGGCATTCCGCGGGGTCGGATCCGACCCCGGCCGGCTCACGAGCCGATGTTGACGTAGTAGCCTTCGGAGAAGACGGTCACTGCTTCGGCGGTGCGCTCGATCTCGAGCGTGCCGCCGGTGAAGAAGATCACGGCGTCCTCGATCAGCGACAGCTGCGCGTCGTCGGTGTCGGCGGGCAGCTTCGCCTCGATCGGCATCTTCCAGTTCGTCTTGTCCTTCACCAGATCGAACGCCTCCTGGAGCTGGCCGCGGGTGCGGCCGGGCATGACGACGCCGTCCTTCATCTCCTCCTGGATCTGCGCGACCGTCCGCGAGGCGGCGGCGAAGTCGAAGGGCGTGGATGGCGAGGTGGCGTCGGTCATGGTGAAGTCCTGTCGTTGGATGTCTGGAGTGTGGATGGGCGCGACCTGATGGCCGTCCGGCATCAGGGGCGCTTGCGCGCCTTCGGGAATCCTCCCAGCGGGGTCGCGAAGCGGCCTCCGCGCGCGACGCGGGCGTCGCGTATCGCGATCGATGCGGCGACGCCGGCCTTCAGGGCGTCGATGCCGTCCGGGATGCCGCCTCGGCATGGCTGGCCGCCGATGAGGCGGATCTCGTTCGGTCCTCCGTCGACGTGGCAGACGCCGTGGTAGAGGCCCGATGCTGATGCCTCGTACAAGGTGTCGACGCTCGTCCGCTCGTCGCCCGGAACGATCGTCCACCTGTCCGAGACGCAGATCTCGTACAGGCCGCTTCGGCGGTCGTCCCTCCAGAGTCGTTCACGGGTCCCGCCCGGCTTCGAGTCCGGATGCGTCCGGACGAAGCCTGCCTGGACCAGCTGTTCGCGCCAGTCCGCGAGCGCGTCCGTGCCTCTGGCGAGGACGTCGACGATCATCTTCGCCTCCTCGACGCTCTCGGCGTGCGCGCACGCGGTCGTGCTGGCGACGATCGTGCCGTCCGCCTGGCGTCCGGCGTAGAAGACGCGCGTCCGGTCGCCGGGTGTCGGCTCGATCCGCCACTGGTGCGCACCGTCCCGCGCTTCGATCGTCCCGCGACCGTCCGGCGTGGGATCGGACCAGACGAGTCTGCCGTCGGTCGGAACCGGACCTGGTGCGGGCATGTCGCTTTCCTCGATCGTCGTGATTGGCGATGCAGTCTTCGATCCGATCACCGGACTTCTTCCGGCTTCTCGGACACGGTGACGGACGCGTCGTCGACCGTCATGGACAGCAGGGTCAGGGGCGCATCCGGCGTCAGGCGGAGCTCGCGTTCGTCGTCTCCGCACATGTAGTCCATCGCGCAGAGCAGGGTCGTCTGCCAGTCGACGGAGGACACGGGGATCGAGGCGACGAGATGCACTAGGGGGAGATCGGACGAGTCGAGGGTGCCCCAGTGCGCGTCGGCTCCGCCGGACCACTCGGGGTCCCAGGACCAGAAGACGCCGTAGGGCGTGCGCAGATCCTCGGGAAGGCATCTGACGGCGCGCGTGGCGACGATCGCGCCGTCCACGATCGGGATCTCGGAAAGTACGCGCATCGCGTAGGCGGCGCGGCGGATCATCCAGTCGCGCACCCACTTCGACAGCTCGTCGGAGAGTGGGCCGTCGTAAGATTGGCGTTCCGCCATCGCGGCGACGTCCTCGTCGTCCTCGCCGACGTCGTCGATCAGGCGCCACCGGTTCTCGAGATCGGCGTCCACGAGCTCTGGGCGCATACGGACGGCGTGCGCGTCCCAGTAGCCGCCATGGATCCACGAGGCCGTCATCGTCTCGATGGCGGCCCCCTGGTCGATCGTGTGGCAGGGATGGCCGCAGGTCATCAGGCGGCCTGGGCGATCGGCTCGGGGATGCCGCGGGCGTACAGCTCCATGACGGTGACCCCGTCCTTGCGCTTCGACCAGCCGTCCATGGAGCGGCGAAGGCGCTTCAGCAGTGCGACGCGCGGTCCCTTCTCCACATCGAACGCGGCGAGCTTCGTGCGCGAGCGGTCGATGTTGGACTGCCACGCCGTGCGGCGTGCGGCTCGCTCCTCATCGGTCGCAGGACGGAAGAAGCCCTTCTCGGTCGCGGTCTTGGGGACGAACTCTTCCTTGGGCAGCGACGGGTCTGCGAGCAGCCCCGTCAGGTGGAGGCCCGTGTCGACCAGGCGGGCGCGTGTGTTCAGGAGCTCGTTCAGCTCCATGTCGATCGCGCCGATGGTCTGGAAGTACCATGCGGTCTGGTCGCGCTCGCCGAGCTTCTCCGCCATGGTGCGCATCGCGGCCATCGCCTCGGCGGGGAAGTAGGGCTGGTCGTGTTCGGTCGGAGCCGGCAGGCGCCAGTCGCGCGTGCCGGGACCCGTGACCGACGAGAAGCGCCACTGAAGCGTCCCGTCCTCGGCGACGGAGGTGCAGAAGCGCACCATTCCGCGCACGGGTGCCTCGGCGTCCTCGGCCATGAAGTACATGTCGTAGCCGAGGGTGTGCGAGCAGCTGCCCACCGAGAAGCCGTAGACGCGCCCGACGCCAGGGAAGGCGACGACGCGGCCGGCGTACATCGGGGTCTCGAAGTAGTGGAGCGACGCGCCCATGATCGTTTCCTATCGCAGTCTGGATTCGTGCCCATGTCCCATGGGTCGATCGTGCTTCGCGATCCGCGCCGTCAGGGCGCGGTCTTCTGGAGCGTCCGGTTGCGGAAGCCGGTGATCTCGCCCGAGCCGTGGGTCGAGAGCGTCATGACGAGATCGCCGGGCTGCGTGAGCGCGAGGTGCTGGGCGCTCCAGGCGACCGTCGCGTCGAACTCGACGATGCGGTTCGCATGGCGCACGAGGATCACGGTCTGGCCTTCCGGGGTAAGGCCGATCCTGTCGACGACGAAGGTGTCCGTGTCGGCCGGCATCGCGTCGAAGCGCGTGCGTCCCGTGGACTCCGACGGGGTGATCTGGATGACCTGGAAGCCCTCGCCTTCGATGGCGTCGATCACGTCCGCCTCGGGCACGGGCCGCGCGTGCTGGATCTGGCTCTGGACGTAGGGGAGGGGGACCGTGAAGCGGGTGACCTTCCCCGATCGCGAGTGCGCCACCTGGCCGTCCACGCGATCGCTCAGCATCTCGAGTGCCCGGTCTGCCGCTTCGTCCTGGTCGTACATGTCGTGGTCCTGTTCGTTGGCCGTCGATGCGGCGGTGTTTCGGTCGTTCTGCAGGGCAGATCGGATCGTAAGGGTACGGCGTCAGGCGGCCATCGGCAACGCGGCGGCGTCGATCGACAGCAGCTCGATGCCGTGGTCGGTCCGCATCCCGGTGCCGACGAACGTCGTGACGGTCGGCTCGGAGATGACGTCGAGGAGCAGGTCCTCGCCGACGTCGCCCCGCGCGACGACCACCTTCGAGTCGATGGCGGTGCCGTCGGCGGTCAGACGCGCCTGGCGGATCTCGAAGACGCCGCCGGCGCGGTGGGACGTGAGGGTGTCGGCTACGATCTCGACCCGCAGGGAGAAGACGCCCGGAGGCGCGACGATCGAGAAGCCGGCTGCCGACGCGCCTTCGCGGCGGGCGACGGAGGCGCGCGCGACGGCGAGGAACGATGCGTCGTCGATGCGGACGATGGCTGCTTCGGACATGTCGGTCGCTCCTGATCGGTTTTTCATTGATGTCGATGGATCGGACATGGTTCGTCATCCGATCTGGTCGCGGCGGCAGGTGCCGCCGCGTTCCATGGTTCAGGTGTCGATCTTCATCGACACGTCGAGCCAGCCGTCGGCGCAGGGGCGCACCGAGCAGCCGACCCAGTGCATGTCCGCGATGTGGTACGAGCGGCCGGTCGTGTTCGGCGTGAGACCCATCGCGGCCAGGCGCGTCCGAGCGCGGATGTTCTCCGCGGTGATGTCGTCGTAGCGCATCGGCGATCCGCCTTCGGCGTCGGCTCTGCACTGCTCGTAGAAGGCGACGGTGGCGGCGTATTCGGCGCGTCGTGCGTCCCAGAGCGCAGCCGCGGCGATGGTTGCCGACAGGCCTGCGTCGCCGAAGGGCAGTTCGAGCAGGACGTGGTCCTCGGCGGCATCGAAGTCGACCTCGCCGTCGTCGCCGCGGACGGTGCGTTCGATGAGACGGATGCCGGCGTGGCCGGAGAGCACGACGCCATCCCCGATCGCGCAGCCGATCGGCACGGCCTCCATCTCCATGATGGCGTCGATGGTGGGATCGCCGGTCGGCTCCTGCTCGTGGTCGAAGCCGTCGTCCATGTCCATGTAGCCGTCCAGGTGGACGATGACGAAGCGATCGCCGTCGTCGACGACCCGTGCGTCGAAGGTCTCGCCGATCGTCGTCACGGCGTTGAGGAGCTGGGCGATCTCCGCGTCGGCGACGATCAGCACGTTCTCGTGCAGTCCGGTCGCCAGGATCAGGTCCCCGTGGACTACGAAGGCGTGATCCTCGGCCATGTCGTGCAGCGTGACGTTCGCGCGGATCATGTCCTGGGTGACGCTGTAGGCGGTCTGCATGGTCGTTTCCTCACCGTGTCTGGATTCGTGATCGTCGCATGACGTTTCGACGGGCGAGGCAGCCCGTACTCCTTGCGCCCAGTCATAGGCATGGAACGACGCAGGCCCGCCCCTGCAAGGAAGGGCGGGCCTGCGTGTGTGCATGCGGCCGTCGGTTCAGGTCTCGGTCGTACCGGCGGTCTCGCCGTCATGCATGCCCTGGAGCATCGCGATCAGGTCCGGGATCCGGTCGACGCGGATCGCGGCGCCGGTCAGGATCAGGACGTCGCCGTCCTTGGGGAAGGACTGGACCCAGGCCTCGATGACCTTGCCGCCGGCGACCAGGCCGGTCTCGACGTGATTCACGTTGCGAGCGCGGCTCATCGTGCGATCCGGGTCTGTACGGGGCGGCGGCCCTTGGTGCCGGGCGCCGTCGTCAGGTCGAGCGCGCCGTCCGGCGTGTGTATGCGCACGCCGTAGTGCGTGCCGCAGCGGCTGGTCATCGGCTCGGCCTGGCTGACCATGTCCTCGGGGACGATCAGGCCCAGGCCGTAGAACTTCACGCGGTTCTCCTCCTGGACGATGGCGCCCATGCTGGTGGTGCCGACGTCGCGACCGCCGAGCGTGGCGCGGAAGCGGATGCGGTTCGAGCGGCGGCGGGCGACGTGCGATGCGCGGCGTGCGATCTGGTCGAGCAGGGCGTAGGCCTTGTGGACGGCGTTCAGGTCGCAGGGGCCGTGGGGCGTGTCCGCGATCGCGACGTCGGCGTGCATGCCGATCATCGGTTCGCCGAGTGCGCTGTCCATGGCTGCGGCGGCCTGCACGATCGTGTTCCGGTCGGTCACTGTTTCATCTCCCATTTGGTTGCATGGACGAACTCATCTCGCTGTGCTGACTGCCTGTTACGGGGCGCGCCTGCGCCTGGTCGTGACGAGATGAGCTCGACCCGCAGGGGAGATCCTTCCTTCCTGCGTCCTTCTGACGGCGTGCCGACAGCGGGGCACCGATGCTCGTGCATCGCGTGCAGCATGCATCCACGTGGCAGGGGTGAGGCATGCACAGAGGAGGCGCCCCTCGTGGGACGCCTCCTCTGTGGAACGACGCGGTCGGCGTTCAGGCGACGGCGCGGAGCGACGGCATGTCGTCGCTGCGGACCGACAGGTCCAGCATCGCCGTCGAGATCGCGATGCGCGTCGCGTCGTCGGTCGCGGCGTCGTAGTCGGAGACGAGGCGCTGGGCCGCGATCCACTGCGTGCGCGGCAGGTCCCCCGCGTACGCCGCCTGGGCGAACCGGTCGCGGATCGAGGCGTGGTCGGGGGATTGCGAAGCGATGCTGACGACGTTCATGGTACCATTTCCTCTCGCGGTTCTGATTATGCGAGTGGGATTCCATGCTCGTGGACTACGTCTGCGGATCGTGTCCGTGAGGACGCGGATCGGGCCGTTCAGGCCCGCGCTTCGAGGTCCAGGGTCTCGAAGCGGATCTCCACCGTGCGCGACGTCATGCCGAGGCGATCGCCGATCGCGGCGGCACCGAGGCCCTTGGCGTGGAGTTCGCGCACGACGCCCGCCGACATCAGGAGGTTGATGGCGCACTTGGTCGCGATCGTCTCGTCGACCGGCTTCAGAAGGCCGTTGAAGTGGGGCGCGTCCGCGATGCCGCGCAGACGCAGGTCGTCGTTGCAGCCGCCACGGAGCCTGAGCTCCTTGCGGTGCCAGATCCAGTGGCCGATCTGATGCGCCAGGGTGAAGCGCTGGCGCTGGGGCGAGGTCTCGGAGTTCACGACGAAGCGCGAGTTGTCCGCGTCGATGAAGCCGGCGAGGTCGGAGCGCATCGCGGCGGTCTCGACGCGGACGTCGCAGCGACGGCACAGGTCGACCAGGTCGGGGCGGACGTGCGCGCGGTACTCGTTGGCCAGCTGCACCATGAGCGGCTGGCTGGGCGCCCGTGGCGTAGGGTCGAGGTGGAGTCGCCGGGGAGCCGGTGCGGAGGCTTCCGACGACTGGCGACGCTCCTCGTGGCGACGCTCCTCGCGACGGCGGTCGTCCTCGTCGGCGCGGTTCATGTGGATGCGGGCGACGGCGATCGCGAGCGGGAGCATCGACATCTGGTGTTTTCCTTCCGGGCCTTGTCCTGTCCGCCCGGACCCGATCCATCGCCTCGGGCGTGCTCGATGTGCGCCTTGGCGCCGTCGATCGTCTCTCCCGCTCTGACTACAGGCCCCAGCCGCATGTGAGCGTCGTCGTGGATCCGCTTCCCTTGATGGTGATCGCGCCTGGTTCCATGTCGTCGGCGTCGGCCATGGTCAGGTATCCTGGCATGGGCGGCACCTTGGCTCCGAGCCTGTCCATCATGGCGTGGACCCTTGCAGGCGACGCGGCGAAGACGATCTCCCGCGACGTGTAGCCGTCGCTCTCGGCCGTCTGCTGGAACCGGAACCGGATGCTGGTGACGGGCAGACCGTGGAGGACGGATCCCGGCGACAACCTGATCAGGGTTCCGCGATCTGTATCCCCGCTGGTCCCCGTATCGACCACCCTGGTGATGAGATCGCCGCCGATCAGCATTCCCATCCAGGGATGGAGCCTTCGAAGCGCCTGGTTGTTCAGGAGGGCCTCGCCGGTTCCGGCGTCGCGCGCGGCACGTCGCATCCGACTGATGATCCGCTCCCCCTCCGGCACCAGTCTGCACGCGCGCGCGTCGGCGAAGCCGATCGTGGGCGTCAGGTCGGTCGTCGGGAGCGGCGCGACGGTGATGGCGATCGCGATCAGTATCATGTCCTGTTCCTCCATCGGGATGTGACGCGTTCGATGGCCGGCCATGCTGGCGCGGCGATCCATGCTTGGATCATCTCTCCGGTGCGGCGTGCGTCACCCATTCCAGGGCCGCCTCCTCCAGCGGAATGTCGTTGAGGAGGACCGCGTGCGGGTGGATCGAGCGGAGGTGCGCCAGGGCGCCGTCGATCGTCCCGCCGTCGGGCACGCCCACTTCGACGAGACCGTCGTCGGTCACGCCGATGGCGGAGGAGCGCAGCGCGTCCGCCATCCGTCGGATCAGCCATCCGACGGCCACCAGCGAGGCGACCCTGTCGTCGATCGTCTCGGGACGGAGGCTCCCGTCGTCCCGTTCGACCGGCTCTCCGGTCGAGGTCGTGAACTCGTCCAGCAGTGCCAGCATCTCGGCGTCCTCCTGGTCGGAACCGTCGCAGGCCACGAACCCTCCGTCCGGTCCCCTCTCGACGTGCATCAGTCCGACCCCGTCGACAGCGAGAACCGCCCTCCATCCCGATTCCGGACCGTCCTCGTGGACCTCCAGCTCCTCAAGGGAGATGATCTGCGCTTCCATCGTCCGACCCCCGTCGCTTCGTTTCGGGGAGGGTGGTTCCATCCCCGTCGCGGAGGTTGTACCATGGTTCCCAGGAATTGCGAGGAGACGTTGCCGTGCCCATGGACATGCCCCCACAGCAGGTGGTGGAATATCGGATCGCCCCGGCCAAGGCCGAGGCGCCGAAGACGATCGCGCAGCAGGTCGCCCGCTTCATCGGGACGGAGCGCATCCGCACCGAGCAGAAGGCCGGCGTCACCATCGGCAGCTTCGACGCCGCGCAGAAGCTGCCGCCGATGGACTTCTCGTCGCCTAAGCTGAGGACGTCCGAGCGTCTCGCCATCGCGATGGTGATGCGGGCGTCCGAACGCGGAAGGCTGGGAAGCGCCGGCGTCACCATGCCGGACGGATACGTCGCCAGGCGGATGGGCGCCGCGATCATGACGGCCCGTCTTGCCGAGCGGTCGCAGGCCGGGCTCGAAGTCACGGCGAAGCAGATCGACGCCGTCCGGTGCCGTCTCGTGGCGGTGGTCATGGACCCGCGTGCGTCCGACTACGTCAAGGGCGGCGAGCGCACCGCGGCGGCGTCGCGCGAGGCGCTGTCCAAGGGCGACGTCGAGCTCTGCCGTCCGTCGATCATGGCGCAGGCCCAGCGCGTCTCCGCGCAGCGGACTTCGGTCACACCCGCCGCGACGGGCGCCGCTCGCGCCATGACCTCGACGACGCCGGTCGCGCACCGCACGGCGGCTCTCGGCGTCGTTCCGAAGGGCACGATCGCGCAGCGGGTCGACCTCGTCGGTTCGAAGCGCGTCTCGGTCACGCCGATGGGATCGAAGGGCGTCACTCCGCAGCGGGTCGATCTCCCTGGTTCGAAGCGGGTCTCCTTGATGCCGACGGGATCGAAGGGCGTGCCCGTGATCGACCAGGACGAGATGGCTCGCCGCCTCGCGATCGTCTCGAGGGTCCTGAACGGCGGCCACGTCCGCTGAGGACCTTGCCTTCGTCGGGAGGGACGATGAACGCAGGAACCCCGCCTCGGCTTTATGCCGAGGCGGGGTTCCTCGTTCCGGGATCGATGCGGGTCAGGCGAAGCAGCGCATCGCCCGCTTCGTCCTGCTGGGCTTGGGATGCAGCCGGTCGAACTCCCGAGCGGCCCGCTTGCCGGCCTTGCGCGCCTTCTTCGGCTTGGCGTTGAACATCGCCCGCAGGACGTGGAGGGCCTTGGCGGCCTTGCGGGTCTTCGGTGTGCCGTAGTCCTGACGCATGGCGCCTTCTCCGTCGTCTCGGGGGTGGGTCCTACCAGCGGGGCGTGTTCCAGGACTTCGGGCGGCCTGCGGTCGGCACGAAGTCGACGCGCACGTGGAGGCACGACGTGTCGGCGTCGTCCTTCTGCTGGACGAGCTCGTAGATGCGCTCGAGGTCGCCGTCGTATTTGAATTCAAGTATGGCGATGTCGTCGGCCTTCAGGGCGTCGCGCGCGTCCTCGGGGAGCATCGGCAGCTCGTCGTCGATGCGGATCGCGCCGCCGTCGTTCTGGACGCGGACGATGAGGGTCGGGCGCGATGCTTCGCGAGCCGCGGAGATGAGATAGTCCAGCAGGCGGGTCGTGGTGATGCTCATGTCCTGGTTTCCTCATGCTGTCGGGATTCGGATGACTTCTCGATCCATCCGTTCTGCATTCGGGCCGGCGGATCCGCCGGCCAGGACGTCACCGGTGCAGCGAGAGGGCGGTCCTCCGCTTCTCGACCAGCGCACGGGGATCGCGGTCCGAGGTCTTCGCGACCCATCCGCAGCAGTGCAGCGTCCAGCTGTCGTAGCGGTGCGGAACGCCGCCTATGACTATGCCGGGGCCGCCGGCGGTCTCGTACGCCTTGAAGGTCGGAGTGCGTCCGCAGAAGGGGCACGGCTCCGGGTCGGCGCCTTCGTAGGAGAGCGCTCCGTAGTCGCCCTTCCCGAGCGTCGGCGGGTCGATGGCCTCGCGCCATTCGACGCCGAGCGGGATCGTGGCCTTCCAGCCGGTCCAGCGGTCGAAGGACGGGAACAGAAAGTCGTCCCCGCATCCGCCGCGCATCCGCATGTGTCCGAGGAAGACGACCTTCAGGTCGGCGAGGAAGGCGTGGGGCACGCGCCACTCGTAGACGCCTGCCGTCTTCGGCAGGCTCGTCGCCTTGCCCGTCTCCGCGTCCGCTGCGGGGATCCATGGACGGGAATCCGTCGTGTCGTGTGCCGAAACCATTGATTTTCTCCGGGATGTCGTTCCGGAAGTCTGATCCAAGCCCCATCGGATCAGACGCTGCCGCCCTTCAAGGGCTGACCAGCAGCATGTGCGCCTGCGGCGCTCGTGGCATTCTGGGGAAGGTCGATCCGAAGGCGTCTGCCTTCGTTTCGGCACCTTCGTCGTCCCCTCGGGGAGAGGGGCGCGAAGCGAGGAACCCCGCCTCGGCGTGAGCCGTGGCGGGGTTCCGATGCTTGGACTGCGATGTTCGCGACCTTCAGGGAGCGAGCACCTTGCGGCGCAGCGTCTCCTGCTTGCGTCGGTAGGCCTCGGCGCTCGCGGCGTAGTAGGTCTCGCCGTTCAGGATGTCGTGCGCCTCGCCGCGATCGACGCGGCCGTCCGCGGTCGCCGTCCTGATCTGCGCGGCGACGGCGGGCAGCGACTTCGCCGCGGCGAGATCCTCGTACTGCGATGGCAGCGGGTCCATGCGGCGGACGTATGGATTGAACCTGCCGTCGAAGTCGAATGGCATGAGCGATGCCATCGTCCAGACCATCGTGAACCATGCCGCGATCACGAACAGGAACGACGTGAGCATCATCCGGCATAGACATGCGATTCCTGAGATGAACCCGAAGCCCAAGATGGCCGTGAACGCGCCTAGCGTCAGCATCAGGCTCGGTCCGTCCGCCTCCGCCCTGTCGACGAAGTCCGGAGTGAGCGCCCTGCCGTTCCAGAGGATGAGCACGCTGCCGATGACGAGGATGGCTACGAAGACGGTCATCGCCACGACGTCTCCCGTGGTCTGTTCGGCTTTCCGTTCCGTCGGCGACGGGGTCGTGTCGTGCGCTGCGCTGGTCATGTCGTGGTCCTTCTGTCCGCAGGTCCTTCCTGCGTGGATGTCTGGCACGGTCGTCGCTCGTTCGACGGCCGTGCTGCGCGTCAGTCGAGTGCCAGGGTCATCGGCGCGACGGTGCGCCGGCGCGAGGATCCGCCGCCCTTCACGTACGTGGCGTTGATCCAGATGACCTTGACGAGGCTGTTCTTCGGCCCGTGGTGCTGGCGACGCCAGTATCCCTCGCGCGGATGGCCTTCGACCGTGCGTGGCGCGGCGGCCTTCCAGTCGGAGCCGATCTCGGTCTCCACGCCGTCGAGCAGCATCGTCGTCGGTTCAGGCAGCGTTGCACGACGCGCGTTCTCAAGCTCCTCGACGGTCGGCGCGGGCGGGCGCTCGTGCTCCTCGAGCTGGACCAGCGGCGTCAGGAGGACGAGTTCGGCCTCCGGCGTCTCCACGACGCTCGAGGCGTCGCAGCCGATCGGAATCCGCACGCTGGGCGTGCGGACCGTCTCGTCGCGCGCATGCGCGATGTCGACGACGACCGCTTCGCGGTCGGGCGCGCGGACGACCCCTTCCGAAGTGGTCCGCGCGCCGGAGGTGTGGGGAACGCCCGGGCCGCTCTTCGCGCTGGTGAGGCCGAAGGCCGAGAAGAACTGGCCGCCGGGGCGGTCGCCGCCCTCGACCCGGCGATAGAAGCCGCGAAGGCCGAGCGGTTCGCCGATGCGCATGTGCGCGGCGACCGTCTCGTAGCCTGGTCCCTGGACCAGCACGGTGCGGGTCACCGTGCCGTCGCGGTTGGCGATCGTCCCACGCGCGCGCAGGTACGGCTTGCCGTTCTTCGCGGTGCGGGGCTCCACGGTCTGGGCCGTGAAGAGTGCGTTGTAGGCGCGCTGGCCCATCGTGGTTTTCCTTGGGGGAGGCGTGTTCTCGCGTTCCCACCCTCTCCGCGTAGCCGTTGAGGCGACGCGTTCCCCTTCCTTATCCCGGACTTGAGTCGTTCGCGACGAGTGGTCTTCCTTGCGGACGTCGCGGGTGCAGGGATTCTGCCGCTTCTAGCCGCGGACCGTTGCGCGATGCATGTCCTCGAACGGTACGAGGAACGCGTCCGTTGGCGCGTCGTGTCAGATCATCGTGACCGGGTCGTCTACTGACCCTTTCCGATGGTCATCAGCTCACGGTCCGCATCGGCCGCAAGGCGTGCGACGTTCCGGGATGCCAGCTTGCTGGATTCCTGCTTCATCACGCGGTACTCCGAGAGCGTTATGCGTCCGTCGATCATCGCGGCTGCGGCCAACGGCCGCAGTTCCGGATGTCTCCGCACGGCCGTGACGTAGGCGATCCGGTCCCTCGGGGATATCTCCTGATCGGCGGCGGCGGGCGCGATGGCTGCAGCCGTGAGGCAGCCGATCAGGATGATGGATCCCACGACGGTCACCTTAGTTCGTATCATGGACAGCACTGTGCAGGTCGCCAGCGTCATTCCCGCGGCGAACAGCCAGAACTCCCTGTCGCTCATGATGGCCAGCAGCATTTCCCGTTCCTTATCCTCAACCTGTCTCAGCCCTGTCGGACGTGGTCCGATATGGCCGTCAGCGGACCCGGATCCTGTCGGGTCCTGATGAACGACATCTCCGTGCCGAAGCGTTGCAGGCGTCCGCGGTGATGGAGGTCCATGCCCTGCCGTGCGGCTGTCGAGACGAAGCCCATCGCCTCGTCGAGCTGCGCGTCGAGCACGGCGCGCTCCTCCGCGCTCGCCATCTGGGACGCGTCACCGTGCGCCTTTAGGAGGCGCGCGACGTGCTGCTTCAGCGGCTCGATCCTGTTTCCGAGACCGTCCGTGCAGTCCGGGTCCATCTCGATGGCCACGCGGACGTCCCTGAGCGCCGCGGTGACCGAGGCCGGCGTCGTCGACGGAATGGCGGGGGCCCTCTCCGGCGAAGGCATGACCGACAGCTTGGTGCGCAGCGGTCCGGGACGGTATCCGGACAGCTCGACGACACGTCGGACGACGGCCACGAGATCGAGGACGGCGATCACGACGTTCTCGCAGTCGACGCCATGCTTCACATCCATCAGCGCTTTGGAGACGTCCTTGCGGATGGTCTGCAGCTTCGACATCTGCGCGTCGATGGGCAGGTTGTCGTCGTACGAGACGATCGTGTCGCCGTCGTGCGTGCCCGGCGTGGTGTGCCTGTTGGGCCAGTAGTGATGGTCGCTTCCCTTGACGGGGTTCAGGATGCTGCGACCCTCGACCAGTTCGCTGGCGCGCATGGCGAACATCCTCACCGCCTGGTCGACCTCCTCGTCCGGGGCCCGTCTGTCGATCGTGGAGACGAGATGGTCGGTCCTGCCGAAGATCACGTCGACCTGTCCGGCGTTCCATTCCGGTCCGACGGTGCCGTCCTCCAGGATGGGCGCCGATGGGATGTAGGTCGGGACGCCCTTCTTCAGCCTGCGTCGTTCCTTGCTGGGGATCATCGACCAGAAGATCCCCATCGGCACCGTCACGAGCGACATCATCATGGTTATGGCGACGACGATCGCCATCAGGGCGGACATCTGCGCGGGCATGAAGGGGATCGCTGCGGTTGGGATCGTCGCGACCGCTGCGATTCCGAGCGCGTTCCTCCGTGTCCACCTGTCATCGGCGAGGACGCGTTCGCGTCGTCGTGCGTCGAGCACGGCGCGCGTCGTTTCCACTTTGGCGGGCACCGACGTCGGCACCGCGTTCGGGACCCGACGCGCGTCGACGGACGTCGCGATCTCCGACGGTTCGTGCATGCTGACTTTCCTTCGAGGTGTTCGACTTCGGGTCGGCATCCTCCTCGACAGTCCTTCTTCGGGCGAGTCCGTTCGACGGTCCGTTCCGCAGGCGTCGGGCCTGCGGAACGAGTTGATCGTCAGAACTTCAGACCGACCTTCAGGCTGCCCACGTGGCTGAGGGTGTCCTTCCCGAAGCCGGCCTCGTAGCGGGCGCTGATCTCGACGCGGCCGCCCGTGTTGAGCGAGGCGCCGGCCGCCAGCGTGCCGACGACCTGGTCGCGTCCGTGATCCAGTGTCGCGGGCGCGTGGGTGAACGTGGCGTTGGCGAGCGACACGCGGCTCGAACCGTCGTTCAGGGCTATCCTGGCGCCGGTCTCGGCATAGCCGCGCAGGACCGAGGAGCCCACGCCGACCTCGCTGCCGAAGCGCACCGCAGGACGCAGGTCGGCGAGGAAGTGCGTCTTCCCGTGGACCTTCAGGTCGAAGGCGCCTCCGCCCTTCTCCCGATAGCCCTCGTCGTCGATGAGGGCCATGTCGAGCTCCACGATCGGGAAGACGTCCAGGGCGCCGACCTCGTGCAGGTACATCGCGCGCAGACGGGTGGCGACGCTGCCCGTCCTCTGCTTCGACCGCGCGATGCTGTCCGTCAGCGGGACGTAGCGGACGCCGTCCGCCCATCCGTAGCTGACCGCGGTCGACACGGAGGCCAGGACCGGACCGCGCGACAGCTTGGCGATGGCGCCGAGGTGGACCCGGTCGCCCGACGACTTCGCCGACAGGCTGCGGAACGAGTTGTCTTCGTACGCGGCGTTCAGGCCGACGAAGACGCCATCGCCGACCTCGCGCTGCTGTCCGAAGGCATAGGTGCGGGTGACGTGCTTCTGATCGCCGTTGCGGCGTTCCACGTCCCCGTACACGACCTTGGCCCACGTGCACTCGCTCTCGGCGATGGCGGCGTTGGGGCCGCGGGTCGTGCCGCAGCTCTGCATGTTGTTGAGGTGGTTTGAGGACGAGAGCATTGAGGCGTCCACGGTCGAGTAGTGCGACGATGCGTCGAAGTGTTCGAGCATGCTCGACAGCTCGCCCTTGGTCGGGGCGTTCGCCGCGGCCAGGAGGTAGATGCCCAGAGCTTCGCGGGTGCTCCCGACGATGTCCTGCGTCCACGCGCCGATCAGGCCGGTCGCCATCTCCGCGATCTGCGCGTCGTTGCCATCGAGCCCGGCCCTGGTGAAGTCCACGACCACGTTCTTCAGATCGATGCCCGTGCCGGTCCTCTCCATCTGGAAGGTCGTGCTCAGGCTCTGCTGCTCGATCATGGTCGAGAGATCGCCGTCGTAGCCGCCGGTCATGATGGTCGTCGGTCTGAACGACGTGCCCGGCAGGCTCGTGAGATAGGGCGTGATCCTGCCGCCCTGCGACACGAGCTTCTCCGCGAAGATCGAGTCTGTGCCGCCGGCGACGTTCTGCGGATCGACGGCGAGCCAGTGGCGTCCGCCCTCGGCGAGCGTGTAGGTCCCGGCACGGTACACGGAATCGCCCACGGAGCCGTACATGGTCCCACGGTTCGTCACGTTCAGGCCTGTGTTGACCGTGGTGATCGAGCCCTGGACGATTCCGGACCTCTCGATGGTCACGTCGGTGGGCGCGTAGGTCTGGATGGCCTTCGTGCCCTTGGCCAGGACCATGCCGGCGACGGTGACGGCGCCTCGTCCGAGGTGCTCCTCGACGCGGATTCCGCCGCCCGAGATTCCCGACGATCTGATCTGCGCGCCTTCGGCGACGTTTATGTTCGTGGTGACTGCGGGATACCTGCCGGAGCCACCGTCGCCGTTCCTGGCGTAGACGCCCCATGAACCCATGCCGCCGTTCGAGATCGCGCCTCTGATCGTCACGGCGATGCCATCGGCCGCTTCGGAATTCCCGTTGGCGAAGACGCCATGGGAGTTCGTGCCCGACGTGGCGATGGTGCCGCCGACGGGCTGTTCGACGGAGATCCTGCTCGTGCCGGGCAGCTTGCGCCCGATCGTGCGGGATCCCTGCGTCGTCGACACCAGGGTGAAGGCCGACGCCATGCTCTCGGCGTAGATGCCGTGTGCATCATGTCCCGAGGTGGTCACGTGGCGGATGCCGGAGACGCTGACGTCGCCGCCCATCGAATAGCCGACCTCTGGTCCTTCGGCGTCGACGTAGCCGTAGGCTCCGGGGACGATGGAGAGACCACCGCCGCCACCGACGGACTGCGCGAACACGCCGTGGGCGTTGGCGCCCGAGGTCGTGATCGTCAGAGGAGCGTCGCTCCCCCTGATCACGATCCTGCCGCCGTTGCCGTTCGCCGACGAGGACGTCGCGCGTCCGGTGTTGTTCGAGATCACGGCGGTGAAGTCGGATGCGGCGTTGATCCCGCCGCCCCCGCCCACGGACTGGGCCAGGATGCCGAAGGCGGCGTTCCCGGCGGTCGTGATGGAACCGCCTCGGGTCACCGTCACGCTGCCGCCGTCACCGGCGTTGGTTCCGTCGCCGCCGAGATGGTACTTGAGGCCGACGTCCCTGATGGAGCCGGAGCCTCCGCCGGCGTTGCCGCCGATGCCGCCGCCTCCGCCGACGGACTGGGCCACGATCGCGTGGGCCAGGTCGCCGGACGTCGCCAGGGCGCTGTCGCCCAGCACGTTGACGGCGCCGCCGTGTCCGCTGGCTCCGCCCTTGCCGCCGATGCCCAGCTCGAGCGATCCGCCACCGGTCGTGCTCGCTCCGACGCCGCCGCCTCCTCCGACGGACTGCGCCATGATGGCCGATGCCATCGCGCCCTTCGTGGTGATGCGCTGGTCGTAGCTCACGTCCACGGACCCGCCGTCGCCGCTCGCTCCGGCGGATCCGCCGATGCTGATGGTGGCGGCCGACTTGGACAGCTTGGGGACGGTCCGGAGCTTGGTGGTGCCCTGTCCGGATTCGCCGCCGCCGCCGCCGATGGACTGCGCCAGGATGCCGTGGGAATGATCGCCCTCGGTGAGGATGCCGCCCGAGAGCGGACGGTTCTGCGACACGACCTTCACGGCGCCGGAGTGGCCCGCCGAACCTCCGGTGCCCCCGACGTACATGTTGATCGCGTAGGCGTCGATGCCTGCGAATCCGTCGGAGGTGGCATGTCCGCCCGATCCGCCGCCGCCGCCGATCGACTGCACGAAGACGCCGTAGGACTGGCTGTCGTGGGTGGTGAGGGACATGGAGGCGTCGAGGTTGACGATGGCGTCGCCGCCGACGTTCCCGCTGCCGCCCTTGCCGCCGACGGCGACCGACGCGGTCAGGCCGCTGGAGGTCTCGGGCTTCGGCGCCTTGTCGCCGGGACCCTTGCCGATCTTGTTCAGGAGGTCGTCCTTCTGGACCGTCACCCTGGACGGATCGGTCGGGACGGCGCTCGACGCGGAGAAGCTGTGAGAGTTGCCGCCGTTGCCGCCGCCTCCTCCGAGCGACTGCACGAAGACCGCGTGCGACCGCAGGCCGCTGGTGACGGTGGACGATCCCGCCAGGCCGTCGAACCGGGCTTCGGCCGCACGGCCGCCGCTGCCGCCGCTGCCGCCGACGGTGACGGTGGCGCTGATGTCCCGACCTCCCTGGGCCTGCCCCTCGGAGCTCGTCTTGTCCAGGCTGGCCGCGACGGACAGGCCGAAGACGTTGCCGCCTTCCCCGCCACCGCCGCCGATCGACTGGACGAAGGCGCCGTGGGACGTGTCGCCGCCGGTGCGGACGGATCCCATCTGGACGATGCCGGCCTTGCCGGCGACGTTGCCCGATCCTCCGCTTCCGCCGACGGAGACGCTGGCGGCGGCGGCCAGGCCCTTCGAGCCGCCGCCGACGCTGGCCGCGATCGCGTAGGTGTGGACGTTGCCGCCGCTGCCGCCGCCGCCGCCGATGGACTGCGAGAGGAGCGCGTGGGACATGTTGCCGTTCGTGACGACGGAGCCGCCGCTCGTGATCAGCGCTCCGCTGGCGCTGCCGCCGGAACCTCCGGTGCCGCCCACTCCGACGGACACCGATCCCGCGTACTTGGCCAGGCCGGCTGCCACGTCGATGACGTTGCCGCCGGAGCCTCCGCCGCCTCCGACGGACCTGGCGGCGATGCCGCCGGACATGCTGGACAGGGTGGTGACGTCGGCACGGCTGTCCACGTGCGCCGAGCCGGCGCTTCCGCCGCTGCCGCCCTTGCCTCCGACTCCGACGGACACGGAGCCCGAGGCCTCGCCGATCGCCGCGGCGACGGTGATGACGTTGCCGCCGTGGCCGCCGCCGCCGCCGATCGACTGGGCAGTCAGGCCCTGTGCGTATCGGCCGGACGTCCTGATCGCGTTCCGCGTCTCGAGGATGGCGCTGACGTTGCCGGCGTCGCCTCCGCCGCCGCCGCTGCCGCCGACGCCGACGGAGACGGCCAACGACGCCTTGTCGCTGCCTGCCGCCGCGATCGAGATGGCACGGCCGCCCGAGCCGCCTCCGCCGCCGATGGACTGCAGGAACACGCCGTCGGCCTGGTCGCCGAGGAACGAGTCGACGCCCGCGACCGGGGCTCTGGGCGGTGGAGCCGTCGGAGGACGGCTCGCGGTGTCCTCGTGGCCCGTCAGGATGGTCTTCAGGCTTCCGGAGTCGTTCTGCCGGAAGCTGACGTCGGCGCCGTGGCCGCCGTTGCCGCCGCTGCCGCCGACCGAGACCTGCACTGCGACGAATCCGCCGACCGTCACGCCCGTGGCGCGTCCGCCGTCGCCGCCGCCGCCGCCGATCGAGTTGGCGTTGACGCCGATCGCGCCCCGGTTGCCGGTCGTGATGTCGGCGGCGTTGAGGATCGAGATCGACTTCGCGCTGCCGCCGAGGCCTCCGGAGCCACCGATGGCGACGCCGCCCTGGACGCCGATGTTGAAGGCGTCGCCGCCATGTCCGCCGCCGCCGCCGATCGACTGCGCGGCCAATGCCACGGAGTCGATGCCGCGCGTCCGCAGATCGCCCTTGTTGTCGACGGTGACCTTGCCGCCGTCGCCGCCGATGCCGCCCGACGCGCCGATCGCCACGATGAGGCTCGACTGGTTGCCGCCGTCGCCGCCCTGCCCGCCGATGCTGTCGAGGCGCATGGCGGAGGATCCGAGTCCGTAGGTGTGGATCGAGGCTTCGCTGGACACGTCGATGTCGCTGCCCGCGTTGCCCGCCCGGCCGCCGGAACCGCCGCCGTTGCCGATGATGGCGCCGCCTCCGCCGTTGCCCGCGTGTCCGCCTTCGGTCCGCGCGTGGATGCCGTGCGCGTCGCTTCCGTTCGTCGTGATCGGCGTGTTCTGGGCGTTCGTGATCGAGACGTCTATGCGACCGCCGTTCCCGCCGACCGCACCGGTGCCCCCGCCGTGTCCGATGACGGCGCCGCCGCCGCCGTTGCCGCCGGTGCCGCCTCGGCTCAGGAGGTCGATCGCGCTCGACCCCGCTCCTCCTGTGTAGAGGTTGGATGCGCCGTCCATGCTCAGGACGATGCGTCCGCCCTCGCCACCGTCGCCGCCGTCGCCGGAGTCGCCCAGGAAGCCGCCGCCTTCGCCCTTGCCGCCCTTGCCTCCGAGGCTGACGATCTTCAGCGCGGGCGTGTTCGAACCGCTGGTCGTGACGCCCCCGCAGCTGTATTCGGTTATCGTGCCGGGGGTGCCGCCCTTGTCGCCGGCATGGGCACCTCCGCCGTTGCCGCGGCTGCCTCCGTCCGGCGCCTGCACGGTGAGGTCGATCGCCGACCCGACGCAGGCGTGGGTCTGCGCCGCGGCATGCGTCGTGCCGACGAAGGCCGACCCGGTCATGAGCGAGAGGAGCAGGACCCTCGAACGCGGTTTGCTCCTGATGCGCTTCGCGCGTTCGATCGTCATCGTGTTTCCCCCCAGTAGATCATCGATATGCTGGAACATCCTTCGCACATCCACGATGTCCGGTCCATACGACCGGTGGGGAATCGTCGGGGTCTATGCGGTCAACGTGCTGTTTCTTCTGGAGAACAGCAGATTGGACGTCGGATCGAGGAGGCTGTCGGGACGTCCTCCTTCGACGGTCCACTCGTAGGCGTCGCGCGTGCCGGGCATGTGCAGCTCGAGGTGCAGCATGCTCATCGGCCTGCCCTTGTCCTTGCGGAGCACCTGGACGACGTGGGCGAAGGCCTCGCCTGCGGCGAGACGCGTTCCGACGCGGACGCCGGTGCCCACGCCGACCTCGCCGTAGACGACCACGCCGCTGGCGCCTTCGACGAGCACGGCGAGGGTGTCGTGCCACCAGGGGCTGGGCGGCACGGCCGAAGGTCCCGTGAAGGGGATGATCGCGACGACTACGCCGTCCTCGACGGCTTGGACGGGCGTCCCCTCGTCACAGTAGAGGTCGACTCCCTCGTGGACGTGGTTGGCGCGCACGAAGCCGAAGGCCCCCGGGTGCGCGTCGCCGACGGGTATGCCCGTCGAGCCGTCGGGATGCGAGGCGAACCCCTCGGGGTCCGCGTCCGCCACGAGTCGCAGGGGGAGCGGAGCGTGCCAGGCCGTCATCGGTCCGTCTCCGCCAGCATGCGCAGCAGATCGAGACCCTGCGGGACCTCGTCCTCCTTGATGAAGATTCGGGTGGGCATGACGGTCCAGAGGGCCCTGCCCGCCCTCTGCGAGGTCTCGAAGGCGTCGACGTGGATCGTGACCGATCTCGTCGCATCGCTTTGCACGGGGATCGGGACCGTGCTCAGGGGATGGAAGCCGTCCATCACGTGGAGGGCGGGTGACGACCACGCATTGGACAGATCGACGGCAAGCTGGAGGTCCGGGTCGGCCCATGGCTGGCGCATGCCAGTCGTCGTCGCGTGGTCGTTCCCGCCCGGATCGAAGAGACCACCGGCCACGGTGCGGGCGACGAGTGCGATGCACGCCTTGCGCACGTCCGGGTGGAGTCCTTCGTTCTCGAGCCCGAGATGGACGCGTCTGATGTCTCTCATCCCATGGACGAGCAGATCCGCCATGTCGATCGTGAGATCCCTGTTCCATGGCGGTCCGCTCGGCATGTCGAACGAGATCGTGGGCAGGTCCACGTCCATCGGGAACAGGCTCGGCAGTCCGTTCTCGATCCTCTGCGAGTAGCGGGCGTCGTGAAGGGCCTTCAGCACCCGATCCGTCGCTCCTGCGAATTCGTCCGCGGCGACCTCGTTCTCGTCGAACATGACGCGTTCGGACCTGTTGATGGGGGCTCCGAAGGTCCTCCCCGTAACGAGCAGATGGTGGTGTTCGATCATGGGTTCCTCGCATTCTTCGGGTCCTGGCGCGCCCGAGCGGCACGCGAGGCGGTTGCGTAGTCGACGACGGGGCGTGGCCCGGCGTAGGAGGGATGGAGCCAGGGTTCGAAGACGAAGCCGTCGGGGATGCCCTTCAGCCAGGGGAGGACCGAGCGGACGTACGATCCGGTCGGGTCCAGCTCGCGGGCCTGCTTGATCGGATTGATCACCCTCGGCCCACGGCCCCGTATCATTCCCGACTGCAGGGCGATCTGCGGCCAGTGGATGCCGGGACAGAAGTCGTCGAAGGTCTCGCCGAGCGCCACGCCGACCCAGGTGCAGGTCGAGATCGAGGAGGTCGAGCGCGAACGAGCTGAGCACCTGGCGCAGACGGAAGTTCACCCAGCCGTTCGCGGTCACGTCCCGCATCGCGGCGTCGACGAGGGGATAGCCGGTCTCGCCGGCGAGCCACGTCGCCATCATGGCGGCGTCCTCCGGCCGCTCCTCGCGCATCCGCCCCCAGGGGAAGGCGGCGACGTTGTCCTCGAACATCTGGACGAAGGACTGGCGCCACTGGAGGCGCGCGACGTACTGGGCGTAGGCCTGACGGTGCCGCGGGTCGCAGGACTCGTGGCGCAGGCCGGTCTCGTGGATGATGCGGTCGCCCGACAGGGCGCCGCACGCGACGTCGATCGACAGCCGGCTGCTGGCGGTGGCGTCGGGTCCGGGCGTCCACATGTCGCGGCGGTAGTTCGCGTATGGCAGACGGGCCAGATAGCGCTTCAGCGCGGCGATCGGCTCGGGCGCGCTGTCGAAGCGCAGCGGCGGCAGGTCGCGGGCGCCCGTGACGAACTGGGGTTCGGCCGGGCGGCTTCCGCGACGAAGGCGGTCGACGTTCGTCTCGAGGAATTCGATGCCGCACGAGCGCAGCTCGCGCGCGACGCGAAGGTCCGAGGCGAAGCCGAGGTCCTCGCTGGTCTCGATGTTCGAGATCACTTGGCGAGCGCCCAGCGAGACGGCGAGAGGCACGATCGTCGTCGTCTCGGACGCGTCGACCAGGCGGATGCCGGCCGCGTCCAGCACGGGGCGCATGGCGTCCACGTGCTCGCGCTCGATGGCGAGCCGGCGCGGGGTCGGACGGACGTGGCTGGGCGTGCCGTCCCTGGCGCGCACGACGACGACGTCGGAGGCTTTCGTGGCCGAGAGCGCGAGGGCGACCGAACGGCTGTCCACCAGCCGGAGATCGTTCTTGAGCCAGACCATGGTCGTCATCGGGGTCTATTCGAGGTCGAGGTTCTGTACGGCGACCAGGTTCTCGCCCACGTGGACCGTCTTCAGGCGGTCTCCGGGCTTGGCGAGCGTCAGATGGACCCTCTGCGTGATGTCGTCCAGTCGTGCCGACGACAGGACCACGCGTGCGGGATCGCCCTCGAACACGGCCAGCCACGCGTCGTAGAGGGAATCGCCCATCGCCAGGACGCCGATCCGACTGATCGTCCGGACGGCCTCGATCCTGGGCAGCGGCATCGCGCTCGGATCGACGATGGGCCCGAACATCTTCGAGAGCGATGGCAGCTTCATGGCGAGGAGACCTTCTTGGTCAGGAGGGCGGACGTCGAGGAGGCGAGCTCCTGCGACTTCCGGAACAGGCCCATCAGGGCCGTGTCCGGATCGGGATGGTTCGTCGACATGGCGAGACCCAGACAGGTGCCGCCGACCTCGGCGCCGAAGGCGACGTAGTCGCGCAGCGCCTTGTCGACGGCGTCCCGCGAAGGATCCGCCGGTGCCGGTGTCGGATCGGCGACCGCTTCCGCCGCCGGCTTGAGCGCGGCTTCGGCGAGCGCATCCGCCCACTCGATGGCATCTCCGATGCGCTTCAGCGCATCGCTGACCTGGAAGGAGGTCTCCTTGACCTCGCCCAGCTCCATCTGCGCGGCGCGCAGCGACGTGGCGATCGCCTCGGCCGACATGGTCAGGCGGTCAGCTTGGCTGCGATGACCGGGTTGGTCGCCTTCGGATCGAAGCGACCCTTGAAGCCGCCGTTGAGGTGCTTCATGACCACGCCCATCGCCTTCCTGTCGCGGACGACGCCCTCGAGCGACTTCTCGATCTCGGCGTCGAGCTCCTCCGGCGTGAGCTGCTGCGGCAGGTAGGCGGAGACGACCGCCATCTCGCGGTCCTCCTGGTCGGTGGGACGGCCCGCCTTGGCGAGGGCCTCGCGGGTCTCCTCGACCTCCTTGCGGTAGCGCGAGACGGCCTGGATGACGTCGTCGTCCGTCGCGGGCCGCTTGGCGCCCTCGTTGACGATCCGTTCGACCTTCGATCGCAGGAACTGTAGGATGCGCATCGTGTCGGCGTCGCCGGCGCGGCGCGCGGCGTCGATGTCGGCGACGAGTGTGTTCAGGCGATCGGACATTTTTCTTGCTCCATGTTCTCGAACGGGAGCACCCCTATCATTCTTTGCTGCCGCTGGGCCACGTCCTTCAGCGGAGAAGGCGCGCGCGGCCTCGTGCCGTGCGCGCCTTCGGGCGTCCCGTCTTCGGGATGCTGTCCGTCATCCCACGTGGTCGAAGACGACGTCGATGCCGGGGTTCGTCTCCTGGGCGGCGCGTCCGAGACGGAGCTTCTCGATCGGGTCCTGCTCGACGTCCGTGACGATCATCACGAGCGTGGGCGGGTGCTCCCGCATCGCCTCGTCCATGATGGCCGACATGTCGATGCCGCCGCCGCCCTTGGGCATCGGCTCGGGCTTCGCGATCGGCGTGCCGTAGTCGTCCACGGGGTTCTCCTCGAGGTGGCACTGGTCGCAGAGTTCGCGCTCGGTGAGGTTGTTGAGCTCCTCGACGCCGTGCCACCAGCCGCAGGCGTGGCACTGGAAGGCGCGCAGGAGGATCGCCTCCTCGAGGTCGTCGTCGACGACGACGTCCCTGCGCATCGCGACCGCGATCATGGACGAGCAGGTGCCCATCAGGTCCCAGGCCATGTCCTCGGCCACGACGAGGCGAGCCTCGCGGGCGATGCGCTGCTCCTCGGTCTCGGGCACGCGGACCTGCGTCTCCACGCTCATGCCGCCCACAGGAGCGGCTTGGGTGCGTTCGCGGCGGCCTCTTCGGCCTCTCGGGCGAGGGTGGCGGCGATGTTGCGCTCGACGAGCTCGTCGTGGGCGGCGCGGCACTCGGCGAAGAAGACGTCCGCACGCGCCTTCCAGGCGGCCTCGACCTCGGGGGCGAGCGGCGTGACGTCGTGGTTCGGACGGACGATCTTCATGGCTTTCATCCTTCGGATGGTATTCGTCCACCTTCCAGATCCGTATTCTACCACTTGGTCGGATCCCGCGCCAAGGGGTCTCCCCGGGCGCGCGATCGGTCGGTCAGGCCGCCGTGCGGAACACGCCGTGACGGGCGTCGTTGCGATCCGCCAGCACCGCCCATGCCGCAGCGTCGATCTCGCGCAGCCGCTCGTCCGTCAGGTCGGAGCGGTCGACGTCGCAGCGGTGCGCCTCGTGCCCCGAGATCGCGAGCGGGTCGAAGGCGAACTCGACCGAGTAGGAGGCGCTGCGGAGCGCGTCCTCGGACAGGCTGGGGAACAGGCCCAGGTCCAGGGCCTGGTCGAGGATCGCGAGCGGGAGGTGAGCGGCCATTCTGACAATACCTTTTTCATCGATGCGGATGCATCGGGTTCGCGGACCATCGTCATGGTTTGCGAAGGGGGAATGGCCGGTGCAGCCGCGCCTTGGGGGTTCGCCGCCCTCCCGCATCGGCGGGAGGGCGGGAGCGTCCTCGACGCCGGTCCCTAGTTCCGCTCGATCGGCCCGTCATGGACGATTCGAGCAGGACGATCTCGTGAAGGGTTCGTCGATGGCTGACGTCATCGTCCGTCCTCGACGGTCCGACGCGGGTGCTCCAGCCACTCGTATCCGGTCCCCCGGTGGTTCCTCACCGGATCGGGGAGACCCGCGTCGCGGTAGCTCCTTCTTATGGCGACCATGTAGACGGCGACTATCTTCGGGCCGCCTGCGGATCCGATGAGCTCCAGGAGCCTGTCCGTCGGCACGATCCGTCCGTGCGTCGCGGAGATCATGTCCGCGACCAGCAGGGGCCTGCCCAGGAGCGTCGCCGGGTGCGTGACGCGTTTGGCCTTCTCGCCGATCAGCGACCTGATCCTCTCCGAACGCGTGCTGCACGAGGGACAGTCCTTCCTCGGATCCGCCCAGTGGAGAATGGGTGGTTCGCCACGCCACCGGATGCCCCGTCCGTTCCTGGCGGAGATGGGCACTTCGACGCCGTGTTCGGCTGCCTTGGCCCTCAGGTTGCACACCAGGACGTTCAGGTGGTTCGCCGCATTGATCGGATCGCCGACGATCACGTGACCCAGGTGCCTCGCGGCATGCACGTATCGCCCGGAAGCGGCCATGACGTGCGCCATCACCGTCGAAGGGGTCGAACCCTGGACGAAGGACGAGGTCTCGTGCCGAAGGCCGGTGGTCCTGCTCCAGGACCATTCCCCCGCGGACATGCCGGGTCCCTGGATGGGACATCCGCAGGCATGTTCCGCATGCGGAACCTCCCCGAGCCTCGACGTCAGGTCGGGTCCGGTGATCCGTCCCTCCCGGACGTCCGCCGGAACGGGCGGCCCATGGTATCTCGATCGGCTTTCCGGATCGTCTCCGATCCACTGGTAGCCGACCGCGTGGATCGTTCGTATGGGGAGGTCCGCGCCGTGGTGGCGCATGATCCTCCTCAGCCGATGCACGAGCGTCCTGACGAGCCGGGAGGGGTCGTCGCTGTCCGACCCCATCCTGTCGGCTATGACGTCGAAGGGGATTATCGCCCCTTCGCTTCGCATGAAGGTGCCGATCATCGAGTGCATCTGGGCCGGCCCCTTCAACGGCACTCCGGAGACGGACGCTAGGCCGGTCCTGGGGTCGTGGCTGAAGGGCCCGGACTCCACGAAGGATTCGTTCACCAGGTTGTAGCCGCAGCTGATGCATATCGAGCAGCGATTGGCGGCCATGACGATCTCCCGATCGTCTCCGACCCATGCGAATCCTTCCCCTCTCCTCCTTGCGAAGGGGCATTCCAGGCCCATCGCCTCGAACGCCTTCCGACCGAGGCAGGCTATCACGGCGATGTGCGCCCTGATGTCGCCGTCCTCCATCCCCAGCGCGTCGGCCACGTGCTCGTCGCTGACGACGCGTCCTTTCGCGCGCATCAGGACCCCGGCGAGGCGATGGACGGACGGCACGGCCGCCAGTCTCTCGCCGTTCACGTGCAGCCCGGTGCCGGGCTGATGCACGAAGCGTCCGTTGGTGATGATGGAGTTCTGGGAGAGCGTCGTTCTGCAGTGCGGACACGTTCCTTCGGTGTTGTTCACGACGTCGTTCAGGCCCCCACCCTGTGCACGTGCTTGTGCGCGACATCATGGTTAAGGGAACGTGAGTTAATTTTACGTCAACGGAATTGTAAGAAAACGGCACCTCCGGATGGCGGATTCTCAGTCCGAGGCGGTCGGTTCGAGCAGGGCGATCCTCTCCTTGAGCGACCTGTTCTCGCGAAGGACGGCCATGGCGCCTTCGAGGAACCGGTTGCGGTGCAGGACCCTGCCGTACCAGTGCCGTCGTTCGACGATCTGCCAGTTCTCGCGCAGCGCGAGACGCTGGCGGTGGATGCGCATGTCGAGCTTCAGCCGCATGGCCGTCGGCATGTCCGGACGTTTCGCTCCGCCGACCGCGTCGGCGGGATCCGGAACAACGGGTTCCGGGGCGACGGTCGGCGCCGGGACGGCGAAGCCGTTCAGGGTCCGCCACGTCTCGCGCGTGGCGGCGTCGCCGGCCTTCCAGGCGTCGTCGTACCAGCCGGGGTGGGCGTCCGTGAACGCCTTCCAGCCGGCCCACCAGCCGGCGTCGAAGGGGAGCGGCTCCGTCCCCTCCTCCGTGCACCAGGCCACGTAGGCGTCGCGCTTGCGCATGGCGTATGCCATGGAGACCCCGTCGTAGTGGTTGGGGCGGAGACCATGCTCGGCCACGAGCGCGTCCATGTCCCAGACCCCCGCCTTCCGGATGCGGTCGAGGACCGGCCTCTGGGGCAGCTCCCTGCGCTGGATCATGCACCACACCGCGGTCCCCCACTTCGGATCCCTCTCCCAGAAGCCGTAGACCTCCGCGATCCGGTCGTGGGCCATCTCCTCGAGGTCCGCGCATCCCCACATGAAGACGTCGTTGCAGGTGACGTACAGCGATGTGGCGTCACCATCGGCGATCGCACCGTCGGAGGAACGATGGGCGTTCGTGAAGATCGCCTCGTTGAGCAGCATGATGGCGAGCGCCGCGTCCGTCTGGACCTCGCCTTCGGGGTCCTCGTCGTCGGGTCGGGAGCGCAGCTGCCAGGACGCGAAGGCGTGGTCCACGCCCGGACCGAAGGCGAAGTCGATCGCCGCCAGCCTGTCCCCCAGAAGGCGGCGATCGGGAAGTGCGGACATCGCGGCCGAGGCGGCCTTCTCGCCGATGCCGTCGAACGCCTCCATCCGCCTGAGGACCGAGGCGAGCTCCGTGGTCAGCTCCCTCGCCAGGGCGTGCTGGCCGTTCGGATCCGCCGCGACGCGTTCCGTCGGGATGGGGACGAGCGGTTCGGCCGCGGCAGGTCCGATCGGGGCGTTCATGCCGCCTTCTCCGCTTCGTTCCCGGCCTTCGTGGCCAGGGCGGCCGCGAAGGCCTCGTCCCTGGCCGAGGTGGCGTGTCTGCGCTCGACCATGAGGATGCGGGCCTTGCGCCGCAGCCACGGCATGTTCTCGATCAGCGAGTTGATGCGGTACTCGTACGACTCGGTGTCGTCGCTGGGCGCGTTCCTCCGCCATGCGGCGCGTTTCGCGACCAGATCGCGCTTGGCGATGCGGACGGTGTCGGACGCGGTTGCGTAGCGGGCGCGCCAGTCCGTTCGCCATGCGACGTAGGAGAGGCGGTCGACGATCGTCTCGACGGGGACGGGGGCAGAGATGGCTGCGGTGTCGGTCATGTGATGGTCCTTTTGGATGTCGTGCCGCATCGGCGGCGGAATTCGATGGGTGCCGGGAGGCCCGCAGGGGCCTCCCGGGCGTCGTCTCAGGCGGCGATGGCCTTGGCCTCGTCGCGGGCGGCGATCAGCTTCGTGCGGCGCTCCTTGGCCTCGTCGAGGGCCTCCATTAGATCGCGGGCCGAGGCGCGCGCCAGGTGGCGGTCGTACTGGAGCGACGACATCCGGCCGTCGATGCTCTCGAGCTCGGCGCGGGTGCCGCCGAGACGGCGCGTCGCGACCTTGTCGCGCATGGAGCTCTTGACGTCGCGGACGTCCTGCGACGCGGCGGCGTAGGCGACGCGCCAGGCGGCGCGGAAGGCGAGGTAGGTGTCGCGGTCGACGATGCTGCTGACGGAGATGCTCATGATTCGATTCCTTGGATGTGATGCTTCGATGGTCGCGCGGTCCCGGTCGTGGCCGGGTGCGGGTCGGGACCGCGCGTGCGCGCTGGCCCGCACCCGGCGGGGATCACGCGGCCATGGGCATGTCCTCCCTCGCGGCGATCGCCTTCAGGATCGCGCGTCCACGCTTGTCGACCTGCTTCCACTTCATCTTGAAGCTGGTCGATCCGATCCCGCCGAACATCGAGGCGTTGGCGTGGATCTCCGACAGGGCGGTGAGGATCAGCGCCTCCGCCTCCGGACGGAGCGAGAAGGCGGCCACGCCCTCGTCCTTGAGGAGGTGCACGTCCATGTCCATGCCGATGAGGTCGCCGACCTCCGCGGAGCCGCCGGCGTCGAGCCACGCGTTCCGCGAAGCGGTCGCGTGGTCGGGGAAGTGCTGGCGGCCGTCGTCGTCGACGGTCCGGCAGACGGGCTTCCCGCAGTCGTGGAAGACGTGGTAGTCGGCCATGACATCGTCGGAGGGCAGGTCCTCCAGGAGGCGCGGATCGCGGATCCACTCGGGCAGGCGCCATTCGCCGCGCAGCGGCGAGCCGTAGCGCAGGTGGTCCATCAGGTCGCGGTAGTGGTCGCGGACCATCAGGCCGTGCTGCAGGACCGTGAGGCCGGGCGACTGCTCGCAGGTCCGCATGGCCTCGACGAGAGCCCGACGGGCTTCGCAGGGCATGCCCTCGTCCTCGACGTCGCTGCCGCGGACGACCTGGAACCGCTTGGTGATGTGTCGGCACTCGGCCTGCGTCACGGGTCCGATGCCGAGCGCGGTGACGATCGGCGCACCGGTGAAGTGCGGCAGGAGGACGTGGTCCGCGTCCGTGACTACGGCATGCGGAATGCCGGCTTCCGCGCATTCGCGGGCCGCACGCTCGAGCTGGCCGAGGTTCTTGGACTGGATGGTGACCTTGGAGCCTCCGAGACCCGTGGTCCGGTAGGCGAGGGCCTGGTCGGGGGCCTGGTCCAGACATGCCCAGAGCGCATCGGTGTACGCGTGGCCGGCCTGAGCTGCGAGCTTGCCGGGGGGCATCTGGAGATCTGCGCGCACGAGGGCGTAGATGTAGAGTTTTTCTTCGTTATTCTCTGCCTGGGGCAGTGCGGTCGACCCGTTCAGGTCAATGGTTCATGATCATGTCTTTTTTCCTTCCGGCATCATTGCCGTACGTCAATAATGACACTTCCGAACACCTTCTGCAACCATCGATTCCGCTCGATGGTTAGTCCGTACGCGCCAGTGGTTCAATGCGAGATAGCGTGCCGGCCATCTTCCGGCGGGTGTTGAAAAGATCGTGTTCGATCTGCATTCCGAGCAGCATGACCGGTGACGTGCCGAGCACCCTCTCCAGCCTCAGCGCCATTTCGGTCGTCACGGCGCTTTTGCCGTTCAGCACCATGTTGACGGTCAGCCTCGTCACCTGGAGGGCATCGGCGAGATCGCCCTGCGTGATCCTCGGCGTCTGTGCCCTGATCAGCGCCTTCAGGAACGCGCCGGGCTTCTGAGGAGGGGGCGGTTCGGATCGCGTCTTCATGGGTATCTTCGCCATGATCAGGCGACGTACGCCATGAGTCGCGCCCGCTCGGCGTCGGACATGCCGAGCACGGCCTCGTCGAAGCGTTCTGCCGCTTCACGGTGTTTGATCTGCTCCTCGTTCGTGAAGAACGGTTGAGGCCACCGTTCGAGCAGGCCGGACAGGTGCGCGTAGCGTGCCTTCTGGGCGTCGGTCCTGCGGCTCATGCCGAGTAGCGTCCCGTATTCCGATCTGACGGAGTCCAGGTCCGTCAGATCGGTCGTGGTGTCGCTTCCGGTCACGTCAGTGCCGCCATGGCGTGCTTGGATGCGATGTACGTCGCGTGCGTCGTTAGCGCGTCGACGGCCCGGTTGCCGGACGCTTCCAGGGCGGTCTCGAGGGTGCGCTCGAGCGCTTCTGTGGCGCTGCGGTAGGTCCGGTCGATCTCGAGGATGCGTTCCGGCGAGGCCTGGCTTCGGGCCGCTGCCCAGACGCTCTCCAGATCGCGAAGGTCGCGGCCGGCGGCCGCGTCGGCCTCGAGACGGAGGATGGGGTCGACGTCCTGCGTCGATCCCTCCTTCCAGCGGGCGGCGAGAAGATGCACGCGTGCTGCGGCCTCGGTCAGCTCCTTCCTGTCCGACGCCATGCCCGGGAGCTTCCTCCTGCCGACGGCTAGGCCGCTCGTGTCCAGGTCGAAGGCTTCCGCTATCGCCACTACCGCGCCCAGTGATTCCGCCAGGCTCGCATGTGCGTACGACATTTTGATGCCGTTGCGCGCCGTGCCCAGCATGCCGAGGTCGCACTTCGCCGACAGCATGGTTCCGATGTCGCTCGGATGCGCATCGGGCGGTACGGGTATGGGCTTTATGCTCCATCGGTTGGCATTCGCCCTCTGCATGGCGATCCACGGCTCCTCTCCGAGGACCTCTGCGAGCGAGGCGGCTCCCTTGTCGATGGTGTTCTGGACCGAGGGGCGGTCCACCGGCCGTACGCCCGTCCGACTGATGCGGACGAGCATGTCGACCATGTCGCCTATGTTCGTCTCGGTTCCCGGTCGTGGTCGTCGGGTTGCCTGTTCCTCCAACCCGTTGACGCCCACGAAGACTGACATGACGCCGCCGATGACGAGCGATACGATTCCCAGCGTGCTCGCCATGGCTGGACCCATGAACAGGAGGCCGCCTCCGACTGCCATGGCTGGCATGACCGTCGGGAGGCAGGTCGCTGCGATTCGCTTCTCGATCTGCTGCCTGCGCAGATTCGGTTCTGTAGACAGCTTCATGGTCATGATCCGTATGGAAGGTCGACCCGTCGGGCCGCATCGAGGTGGGAAGCGTGCGTGTCGGCGGAGATGGCTCCGGCGTCCAGCATGGCGGCCGACGCCTCCACGAACAGCGTGGAGGCGTCGTGGCAGTCGGCATGATCGACGCTGCGGCGCTCTGCGCAGCGGTTCGTCGGCGTGCCGACCCTGACGTCGTCCAGGTCCGTGCTGTCGTCCATGGGCAGGTCGAGGACGGGACCGGCATGGCGGTTCCCGAGGGTGAACCGTCCCAGGCGTCCCTGGATCAGGGCACCATCCATGCCTTGCGGCATGGCCACCAGGAACGGCTTCGTGCTGTCGAGCGGGTCGAGTCCTGCGCCTCGACGACATTCGACGAGGCGTTCGACCATCCACGTCCCGAAGGACATGGAGAGGACCTGGTCCTCCGTGAGATGCGTCATGTCCTTTCCTTCCCGTTTTCGACCAGCTTCATGCCGGTCGTGGTCGGCCTGTACGCGGGGGTGGTTATTCTTGCCATGCGCTCCACGAACCCGTTCGCAGCCATGAGCGTGAGTGTTCTCGACACGTTCTCCAAGCTGGAGCCGGTGGTGGCGGCGATGCGGTTCCGGCCCACTCCGAGATCGGCTTCGGACGACAGGCACCGCAGCGTCTGCACGATGTGGGGTCGTGTCCCGAATTCCGCCGGCATCGACGCTTCGGCTGCCTGGATCGACAGCCTGATCAGATCGGCTAGTTCGCGGATGCGATCGGCGGCCTGCTTGGGGTCGTGCCGATGGTTCGGACGGTCCGTGGGATCCGTGCCGATCGTCCTGTTCTGGATCGATGCGGCCGTGTCCAGGAGCAGCCGGTGCCACGATCGCAGATCCACGTCGAGACGACGTTCGATGAGGATGCGCCACGTCCACCTGGTCAGGGCCGCGTGGACGTGCCTGAAGCCCGAAGGGTCGTCGATCGCGTGCCGGATCACCTTGCGTGCGACGTCCGGTTCCATGAGGTCGAGGGCGAGATTCTCGAGTCCTTCTTCCATGGACGGTTCGGTGGTGTCGTCGACGTGGTTCATCGCAGCACTTTCGCGTTCACCGAGCCGAAAATGGCCATGAGTGCGGCTGCCGGATCGAGCAGGGGGTCGGGCGGTGGCACGAATCCTTCGGGAATGAGTATTGCCGCCTCCTCTTCGGATACCACTTCGTACCAGACGTCGAGATGCCGGATGGATCCCGTGTCGCCGGCGAAGCCCGGCGTGGCGGGGTCTCCCGAAACCCAGACGAAGGTGAAGCCGGCTTCGTCCGCGTGGGTGACGAACGCGATCCCGGTGCCTCCCCTGTCATGGATGGAGTGGCATGGCTTCGCCTTCAGGATCGATCCGTATCCGATGGTCATGGGGTTTCTTCCGTCCTGGTGCCTATGCACGATAGGACGTTCGCGACGCGTCGTCGACTTTTCGGCTTCCGGGAGATCGGCGTATTCGGGTGGAAGTGCTGGCGGGCCCTGCCGGGATCGAACCGGCGGCCTCCTTCGGCATCACTGACGGTGCTCTACCATCTGAGCTAAGGGCCCGCATGCAGGGGCATTGGTGGGATGGGCGGGGATCGAACCCGCGACCACGAGGTCATCAAACTGCGTAGCTCTAACCGCTGAGCTTACCAACCCACTCATGCTTTCATCACATTATCGTGATGCACGCCTGTCTTCAACCAGCATGTTCCATGCTTCCGTCGGTCTTCAGGCCGTGAGGCCGTGCCGACGCAGCATCGCGGCCGGATCCGGATCGCGTCCCATGAACGCGCGGAAGCTCTCGATGGCCGGGCGGCTGGCGCCCTTCGAGAGTACTTCGCGTCGGAAGAGGTCGCCGGTCGCGCGGTCGACCACGCCCGCTTCCACGAAGCGTCCGAACGCGTCGGCGGCGAGGAGCTCGGCCCACAGGTAGCTGTAGTAGCCGGCGGCGTAGCCGCCCGAGAAGATGTGGCCGAAGGAGTGCGGCGTGCGGTGCCACTCCGGCGGGCGCACGACGGCGATCTCGTCGCGCACGGCGTTCTGCACGACCATCGGATCGTTCCCCATGACGCCCGAATGCAGGATGATGTCGGTCATCGCCAGTTCGACCTGGCGCAGGAGGAACAGGCCCGACTGGAACCCGCGCGCGTCCAGTATCCGGTCGAACAGGTCCCACGGCAGGGGCTCGCCGGTCTCGTGATGGCCCGACATCGCGGTGAGGACGCCCCGGTTCCAGGCGAAGTCCTCCATCAGCTGGCTCGGCAGCTCGACGGCGTCCCATTCGTATCCGTTGATGCCGCCGATGATCGGGCGTTCGACGAGTCCGAAGAGGTGGTGGATCGCGTGTCCGGTCTCGTGGAGCAGCGTGACGACGTCGCCGTGGCCGAGAAGCGCCGTACCGTCGGCGCCCTTCGGCGCGAAGTTGCAGGTCAGGTGCGCGACGGGAAGCGTTCGGATCCCGTCGACGTCCATGAGCGACCGCGCCTGGGCGACCCACGCGCCGCTGCGCTTGCCGGTGCGGGCGTGGAGGTCGAGGTACATGCCGGCGAATACCGTGTCGCCCTCGTCCACGACGTCGTAGTAGACGGCGTCCGGATGCCACGTCGGCACGTCGGGACGGGCGACCACGGCGATGCCGAAGAGGTCGCGCAGCAGACCGGTCCAGCCGCCGAGCACCCTGTCTACGGGAAGGAAGGATCGGATCTCCTGCTCGTCGAGCGCGTATCGTGCCTTGCGCAGACGGTCCGAGACGAAGGACACGTCCCATGGCTGCAGGTCGTCGATGCCGAGTCCGGTCGCGAACGCCTTCACGTCCGCGATCTCGGCTTCGGCGAACGGACGCGCACGGGTCGCGAGATCCCGGAGGAAGGCGAGGACCTCGTCGCCGCTCCCTGCCATCTTCGTGAAGAGCGAGCGTTCGACGTGGCTCTCGAAGCCGAGCAGCCGTGCGTTCTCGGCCCGCAGTCCCAGGATGCGCGCGATGCGTTCGCCGTTGTCGAACTCGCCCGCGTTCGGCCCCTGGTCGGACGCGCGCGTGCCGTTGGCGCGGTAGACCCGGGCCCGCAGGTCGCGGTCCTCCGCGAACGTCATGACGGCCATGAAGGAGGGCTGCTGCAGCGTCACGAGCCAGCCTTCCAGACCCTTCTTGGCGGCTTCGTCCGCGAACATCTCCATGTCCTGTTCCGAGACGCCCTTCAGCACGGTCGGATCCAGGATCAACTCGCTCCAGGCCTCCGTGGCGTCGACGACCGCGCTGGAGAAGCCGTTCGTGGCTGCGGACAGGTCGACGGCGTTCTGGCCGAAGGCCACGCGCGCCTCCCCTTCGAGCGCGACGCCGGACAGTACGAACCCCCGTAGCGAGCGCCGCACGGCGGCCTGGTCGGCCTGGGAGAGGTCGGAGAACGAGGGCGAGCGCGTGAGCGCCTCGTGGATGCGGTAGAGGTCGGCGTTCTGGCCGACGCGCATGGAGTGCTCGACCAGCCGCGCCTGGCCTGCCGTGTGGGCGGCCCGGAGTTCGGGGGTGTCGGCTACGGCGCGCAGATGGGTCACGACCGCCCATGCGGCGCCCAGCTCGGCGTCGATGCGTTCCAGCGGCAGCCATGCCGACGCGAAGTCCGTGGGCGCCGTCGCGACGAGATGGGCGACCACCGCGTCGTGCCGTGCGATGAGGTCGTCGATCGCCGGACCGACGTCCCCGGGCGAGACCTGGTCGAAGCGCGGCATGGATGAGGTGTCGAGCAGCGGGTTCATCGGCGGTGTTCCTTCGAATGGCGTCTGGTGCCGGACTTCGTCCGGGACGGCCCCTTTCATGACGGAGTCGTCAACACGGTCCCTCCACATCCGGCTTAACCTGCGTCCGCTCCGCTTGTCGGAGCCGGTCGTCTCCTGCTCAGCAGAAAGATTCGGCGAACCCGACCATGCGCGTTTCCAGCGAGAAGCGCCACTCCGTGGTCGCCTTCGCCTCGTCCTCGACGTTCCGAAGCCTTCGCGAACGGGCGATGGCGTCCTGCATGTCCGGAGTCGGCCATGCGCATCCGTCGACGATCGTCCTGTCTCCGAGCGGAGTGGGGGCGATCATCTCCGCCACTGCGGAGAAGGCGTCCCTGCGCTGATCCGGACCGTAGGGCGAGATCCCGACCGTGCCGTGGATCCAGCATGGCCGGTCCCATTGGTGGGCGCGGTCGACGACGACCCGCTGCGACGGGAGTTCGATGGGGACGGCGAGTACACGTCCTCGGACCTGGACGACGCAGCCGGCGTCGTATCGTCCGATGAACCTGCGCAGCTGGTCGATCGTCCAGTCGCGCACCGCGGCGTCCGACCCGAACTGTGCGTGCAGGGCCTCGGCGGCGGCCACGTCCAGCAGCAGGCGCGTCGGGTCCGCGAAGCATTCGCCTCGGAGAGGCCCGTCGATGCCTAGGGCGGCGGCGCGGATGCGGCGCGAGTTCTGGCTGCGCACGAACGCGTCGCACGCCTTCAGGGTCTCGGTCACGAGCCGTTCGACGTCCCATCGCAGATCGACGAAGGTCTGCGTCGCGATACGACGCCTCTCGTACGCGGCTCCCCAGCCGTCGACGTCGATCCTCACCACGCGACCGTTCTCGCCCGCGCAGAGGATGGCTGAGTCGAGGGAGCTTCTCGGTCTGCGCGCGTCCTTGGACGCCTTCACATCGCAGGTTCCGCCGAGAGCCATCGAGATCGCCCGCGAGACGGTCGTGAGAGCCGACGACTCGATCATGCTGGCGTCGGCCTACTTGGCCAGTCGAGCCGCCTTGGCGGCCCTGGCCGCGACCATGCCGTTCACGAACTCCTGACGGGTCAGCTTCCCGTCGCGATCGCGGTCCATGTCGTTCCAGCCTTTGCTGAGCACGATCGTTCCGAGGCCGCGCGTCGCGCCGAACGAGCTCAGCTCGGTCTTGGTGACGCGTCCGTTGCGATCGGCGTCGACCTGGCCGAACATGATCGTGAGCTGTCGATCGTCCTCCGCCGTCGGAGTGGCGGACGGGATCTGCGCGATCGCCTGCGACGACGCGAGGAGGCCGTACATGCAGATCGTGGCGAGGAGGCGGTTCATCGGTCGTCCTTCGTGTTCAGTTCGCCCGAGGCGAGGGCCTTGCGGATGATGTCGCGGTACGCGTTCAGCAGGGCGTCCGCATCCGCCTCGCCCTGTTCGTGGCCCATGGCCGCATCGCCGCGGCGGCTCTGCGCCAGTACGTGGCGTGCGGCGCGGTCGACGGCGTCCTCGTCGATCGCGCGCGGGTCGGCTGGTGCGGGTCCGTCGCGATCCCTGGGCCGCGTCGGCGTCCAAGCCCGTAGGGCCTCGGTGTAGGTGGAGGCTATCCACTTCGCGATGTCGGCGGCCTCCTCGGCGCTTCCGTGGCGGTTGACGCGGACGACCGCGTCATGGACCGTGTCGAGGTTGCCGGTCATCCCGACGCACCAGACGCCGTCGATCATCCGCGCCGACCAGCCGGTGCGGTGCGAAGCCGGATCGGGAAGCGTCTCCTTCCCGTGCTTCGCACCGCTCGGTGTCGAGTCCGTCTTCATCGCCGTCGCCCTTTCGTTCCGCCTTCGATCCCATCGAAGCGCGAAACCCCTCGTTTCCTCCGTCGCGGCATGGTTCGAGTTCCCGGCCGATCCGCATCAGGGGGTCCGTATCCCCGAATGCGTGCGTCCGGGTCCTCCGGTCGGTCAGAACCGGACCATGCCCTCCAGCGTGTCCGCGCGGCTCGCGGTACGCTCGACGACGCAGTTCATGTCGAAGGTGCCGCCGTCGATGTTGCATGCGTAGTCGCGGGCCTTGATCCACGACCGCTGCCGGTCCCGCAGGGCGTTGCGCCTTGCCGGGTTCGACGCGAGCTGCTGCATGACCTGCTTGTACGCCTTGTTCAGGCGACCGTCCTGCGCGGTGATCTCCTTCTGGGCGCACATGCCCGACTGGACGGTGTTCGAACCTGCCCTCGACATGCATGTCTCGTATTCCCTCGACAGGCTGTCCTGGGCCTGTGCGGCCCCTCCGGTGGCGAGCAGTGCCGTTCCGATGGCGATGATGAGCGTCTTCATTGTCGTGCCTCCCTGTGTCGACCCCGTGATCGGGTGTCGCCTGGGGATGCTAACACGTGAATCGTCCTAATGATCCATCGGATTACGGTGTCTGGCCACCGGTCTGCGCGGAATCGCGTCCTCGTCCAGACGACCACTGGCAATCGGTGGTCTTGTGGTTCACACTGATGGGCGAGGGCGTCGATGGTCGTCGCCCGTTCGGGGGGACGCACATGACCACGGTTATCGCTCGCAGCAGGATCGGCTTCTGGACGGCCTTCGTCCACGAGGGTCGTCCGCACCTGAACGTCAGGGATCCGGCGACCCTCGAGACGGTCACGGTTCCGCTCGGTGCCCACGAGGGTCCGATCCTCGCAGGCGACAGCGACGCTGCGCACGCCCTGGCGCGCGCTCTGGCGGCGGACGTCGGCCGTCGTGCGAACCACGTCCTCGACACGCCCGGCATCCAGGCCATCGAACCCGTCGTCCACGACTGGCAGCCGGTGCGCGAGGTCGAGGCACCCAGGCTCATGGCGGCATGACGCAGGAGGTGGCGGCCTCCGTCCGCAAGGACGCGAGGCGGGTCAGGTACGAGGCGCTCCGCGAGGAGCGCCCGGGTCTGTTCTCGGGTTCGGGTCCGGTGAGTCTCGATCTCGATCGCGACGAGCCGGGGACCGGCGTCGTCCATGCGGATCCCTGGATCATGCTGGTGATCGATCCGGTCGTCATGCCCGACGGCAGGCCGGGCCGCTACGGGCGCCTGATGACGACGATCGATTCGGAGGGCGTGGCGGTCCTCCCGATCACGCAGGACGGGCGCGTGCTGCTGCTGAACCACTGGCGGCATGCCACGCAGTCGTGGCATCTCGAGATCCCCAGGGGATTCGGCGAGATCGGGGTCCCGGCCGAGCGACAGGCCTCCGCCGAACTGATGGAGGAGATGCAGGTCGAAGGTACGATGGTGGCCATGGGGCATCTGCATCCCGACACCGGCATGCTCTCGGCGCGGGTGGCGCTCTTCGTGGCTCTGCTCCCGCGGGACGTGGTGCCCGTCCACGACGAGGGGCTGGGGACCGTGGTCGAGATGACGGTCGCGGAGTTCGAGCACGCGATCGTCCGCGGAGGGATCACCGATCCCTTCGCTCTCGCCGCCTGGCTCCGGCATTCGATCTCGCGACGCGCGGCGGACGCCCATCTCACGGACGTCCTTCTGGATCCGTAGGGGCGGCCTCCGTCTCTCCTGACGTGCGGTATCAGCGGGCGTTCTTGTCCCGCTGGTACCTGGCCGCAGCTTTGAAAAGCTCGGCGCGCGTTATCCTGCCGTCGCGGTTCGCGTCCCTGTCGCGCCATTCCTTGTTCTTGACGATGGGGCCCAGGCCGTGACGGACCCCGAAGGCCGACAGCTCCACCTTGGTGATGTCGCCGTCCCGGTTGATGTCTACGTCGTCGAACATCCTGTTCAGGATCGTCCTGTCCTCGGTGGTCAGCACGTAGGGTCCGGGAGCCGGCTTCGGCGCGTTCTGCGCCGTCGCGGCGGAGCCCGACAGCATCGCGACGGCGAGGATGGCGGTCTTCAACGAACGATGCGGCATTTTCTTCTCCCTGATCCCGATCGTCCGGTCCGGACTCGTCACCATGCCCGCATCGCCTGGATCGCCCGGCCGGCCCGCGACAGGTCTCCACGCAGGGTCTCGAGATCGCTCTCGCCCATCGCGCGGTTCTTCCGTGCGAGGAAGTCCGGCATGTCATGCAGCGCGTCGGCCAGGATGCCGATCGTCGTGATCCTGTTCGGCGTCATCCGCATGGATCCGGCGAACCTGGGATGCGTGACGTACCTCATGGCGACGAGTCCGGCGGACATCATCCCCACGACGACCTTGTCCAGGCCACGGCGCCATGCGACGCTCTCCTCCTCGCGCGCGGTCTGCGAGATGGTCTTCAGCTGGTCCCACAGGACCATCATCCGAGCCATTCCCGTGTTCGGTCGGTAGATCAACGATTCGGAAGGTCTGGCGTCGTCGAGGATCCTCTTGGCGACGCCTGTCTCCACGAAGCCGTCCACGGCCGCCGCGACGAGCCGTTCCCTCGTGGCGGCCGCGTCCAACTTGAGATGCGGCGTCGATGCGACGATGCCATCGAAGATCGAGAGCGCCTTGCCGATGGGCAGGAGCGATACGTTCTGGGGCGTGCTGCGGGTCATGCGAGGTCCTCCTTGTCCATCTTGGCACGGACCTGATCGAGGAGCAGGCGTTCCGTGACGAACGTCATCGGCCGGGTCGGCGCGTCGATGTCCATCCAGTGGATCTCCGTCACGTCGCCGGAGGCCCTGGGCTCGCCTTCGAACCGCAGCAGCTGCAGGTTGTGGCGGATCTCAGGCACTTCGACGTTCTCGTCGATGTACGTGCCCGTCGCGACGTGCTCCCAGCTGTCGCTCGTCCGCGTGACTCCGAGCGAGCAGAGCAGAGCCGATTCGCGCTGCATGCGCTTCTCCCTGTGGTCGTCGGCGCTCCACGAGGGAGCGACGAATCCGGGGAACTCGAACTCGTCCCGGCCTTCGTGCCGGACCAGCAGCACGTGCCGCCCTCTCCTCAGCAGATATATCGTCTGGTTGGATGGGCTGTATGGATTGTCGTGTGCAAGAGGTCGCGGATCGAACCTCATGAGGCTCTTGAAGGTCTCGTAGAGGTGCCAGGGTTCATCCGGTCGGATGTCGAGGGATCTGTTGAAGATGCGGTATCTGGTGACGTGCAGGCTCATGTGTCGGTCGGAGATGCGGCCGTCGGCTTCGTAGGCGCATGGAAGGTCCTCGAAGGTCTTCGTGTCCGGAAGACTGAAGGCTTCGAAGGGCGAGCTCGATATGTCGTGTCGGCGTATCTCGGACGGCCCGAACGGCGACGGCATGTTGAGGTGGAATCCGCAGTCGCCGTCGCCCAGGTAGAGGGCCTGCAGGACGGGGTTCACCCGTTCTGCGACTTCTGCGATCCTGGCGTATTCGATGGGACGCTGCGTCTGCATCGACATGTCCACGACGATGGTGGAGGCCACGTCGAGCAGCGCGTGGACGTCGTGCGAGATCCACCTGCCTCCGACGATGAAGGGCATCGAGATGTTGAGCCCCTTCGTCTCTCGATCGTCGGACAGATGCCGTACATGGCCCCAGTCCATCGCGCTGAACGACACCTCCACGGGTCGCAGCGATGCAGGGCCCTTGTGCTCCAGCATCGCCCGCCGTGCGTCGTCGATGCGTTCGAGCATCCGGCACGCCGTGTCCATGTCGATCATCGCTTCGACGCTCTGATCATCGTCGGCACGCTTGGACTGGAAGGATCCGTGGATCGTCGCCGAACCGATCTCGAAGGACGGCTCCTTCAGGAACCTCCTGTGGAGGCTCTCGCCTCGGGTCCTGATGCGGATCGGCTCCGACGGTTCGGAGATCGGCGGGCGGAGCGCGGCGATGGCGCGGGAGAGGAGGTTCATGTCTGGATTCCTGCATTCTTGCAGGAACGTGCTAACACGAATGCGGGATGCTGTCAGCGGCAAACGGGTCCGTCGGGGTCGTGCGTGCATCGTCCCTGCGCGATCGGATCAGGGAAGGACCGCTTCCTCGTCGTCCGTGGGGAGCCGCTCCTCTTGCGCGTGCTTGCGGCCCGTCTCGACGATCCTCTCTGGTCCGTAGTCGCAGTCGGCCTCACCGTCCGACTTCAGGATCGGCGCGAGGCTCTGGGCGTCGTCGTAGACGCAGCCCGTGCGACGGTCCAGGATCATGGTCCGGCCGCTCTTGGCCGATGCGAAGAACCGGTCCTCGTCGAAGTCCTGTTCGAAGCGCATCACCTGGAGGTCCTTCAGGGCCTTCTGGCGCTTGACGTCCTTGGACTCGGCCTTGACGACGTGCCCGACGTCCCGGGGCGGGGCGCCGCAGGACGCGACGGCGGTCGCGATGGCGAGGAGGACGGTGGTTCTGACGGGGATGCTGATCATGGCGCATTGTCGCCCGCATCCTCGGGGTCCGCAATCGGAATCTCAGGACCCCGTGCGGACCTCTCGCGGAGCACGAGGCTGCAGCCGTTGTCCAGTTCAGGGCGTCCGTTGTCAGAAGGCCTGACTTGGTCCGCTGAGATAGGGCCTGATGGGAACGCCGTCGATTTTCTTGGGGATCGACGCGAGGAGCGACTTCTTCGAAACCGCGACCGTGACCGCCATGCTGGATCCGTCCTCGGTCTGTCCGATGCCGAAGGAACCGACGCCTGGAACGTCTCCGTGAGTCTCGATCAGTCGCATCTTGGCCGCCCTCACCTGTTCACGGGTGGGTCGGTCGGATGCCTCCGGCGTGCGGTTCGTGTCGTGATCCATGAGTCGTTCCTTCGTGATGTCGAATGGTCATGATACGTGCTGGATGGATTGTCGGTCGCGGGATCGTTGCCGCTGCGGATCGCCGCTTCCACGATCGTTTTCATGCGATCGTGGACGCGACGTCCGTCACGTCACCGGTCGGCCGCTGGAGGCGTAGACGTATGCGCCGTTCCGGAACGCCACGAGCAGGCCCGAGCGGCTGTCGAAGTCCCGGTTGCATTCGCGGCATCTCCCGAGAGGGGTCGTCCTGCCGGGGACCATCGGCATGCCGATGTGGTCGGAGTGGTCGCATCGCTTCATCGCATCGTCCTCGCTCGGGGCCTTCGTGACGTCGAAGGCTCGATCAGGCCAGATCGGCCTTCATCGTCATGTTGTCGAAGAACCCGGTCGCTTCGTTCGGGCGGTTCGGCTTCGTGCCGAACCGCACGCGATCGCCGCGGACCGCCATCGCGATCTGGTCGTTGCTCGCCCCGCGCGCGCCGACGGCCTCGTCGACCCAGAAACGGCCCTTGTGACCGACCAGATGGATCCCATAGACGATGGAGCTCTCGGTGTGGAATATGATCCCGATACGTGCGATCTCGCCTTCCACGGTGATCGGTTCGGGTCTGCTGAAGATGCCCATTTCGGCCGGTCCTTCTGTTCTGATGGATGGAGGTTCAGTGCGTGCGGCACGCGTCCAGCCCGCCCGGGGCTGCGCGTGCCTGGTCATGCAGCGTCGGGACGATCTCGAACTCGTCTCGAGTGACCTTCCCGTCGGCGAGCAGCTGCTCCATCCTCGGAGCGATGGGAGGACACAGCGCGGCCGTCCTGCGGACGTACTCGACGTAGGCACCCTTCTCGGGAGGCGTGCCGAATGCGTAGGCCACGAGCATGAGAAGACCGATCACCGCCATTATGATGATCAGGGTCATGCCCTCGTCCGGTCCCGCCTCGGCCGCCGGAAGAGCGGAATCGGGATGTCTCACGCCACCGCTTTCGTGCGTCGCGTTCATCGTGCGACCGCGTCCAGGGCGTCGCGGACCGCCTTCGCGGCGTCGATGGCCCGGGTCTCGTAGCGCGATGTCAGATCGTCGTCGGCGAGAAGCAGGTCCAGGCCCTTCGCCACGACCGCCGAGGTCTCGGGGTCGAAGGGGACCGGCTGGAGAAGGGCCAGCGCGGCGCGGCTCACGTGTCCGGCGGGTGCGGCGGGAACCGCGCGCTGCATGTCGCCGGGGCCGATGGCTCTGATCGATCGTCCGACCGCGCGAAGCCGCAGGACGGCGGACGAGTCCGAGACCAGCAGTGCGGCCGCTTCGCCTTCCGCGAAGACGTCGGCGGTACCCGGTACGCCGTCCGGCGTGACGCCGGCGGCCAGGGCGAGCGCGCGGGGCACGCCGTCGTGCGCGGTCCACGTGCGCACCTCGCGCATCTCGACCACGGCGTCGTAGACGTCGCGGCGTTCGACCGGATCGATGGTCGCCTGGTCGACGTGTCCGACGTCGCCGGGCAGCGGTTCCGGGATGGAGTCGAGGAATGCCTCGAACTGCGTCGAGATCGGAAGATCCTCGGCGAAGGCGAAGTTGCGGCGGTGCATGGCGCCCATCATGCCGCCCATGATGCGGATGGAGGCCTTCTCGAAGTCGCTCATGCGGCCGACGGAGGCCCAGCCCGCGATCTCGCGGATCCGCGAGACGTCGCCCTCGAACTCCGGATGCTTCTCCATCCGGAACGTCAGCGCCATGAGTTCGGCGCCCGCCGAATCCATGTCGGGCTCGACGGTGAGGCCGTCGGCGTCGTGGGCGCGCGTGAAGGCGAAGCCGCACTCGTCCGACTCGTCGAAGACGGAGACGATCCTCTCGTCCTCCGCTTCGCCGACCTCGAGCGTCACCGTCAGTCCCTGCGGAGCGGGCAGGATGCGCATGCCCAGCACGCGCGCTTCCGTGCCGGCGGGGTGTGCGCGCTCGACGTCGTCGGAATCGTCGCCGGTGCACTCGACGTTCACGACGACGATCTCTCCCACCTTCAGCGTACGCACCTCGTCGATGCTCATCGTCTGCGGCGCGTCGCTCATGGTGGTCTCCTGCGGGTCTCGGTCGATCACGACGAAGCCCGACCCCTCGCGGAGCCGGGCTTCTGTGAAACTGGAGCGGGTGACGGGAATCGAACCCGCGTATTCAGCTTGGAAGGCTGCTGCTCTACCATTGAGCTACACCCGCGTGACCCTTTCCTACGTCGGACAGGCATCGACTGGAAGACAAATCATCCCTTCCGGCCCCATGGCCGCACTTTCTGCACCTTCAGCCCGGCGAGCACAGGCCGGCCCACAGCTTGGGCCCTGCGCCGCTGTCGTAGTAGTCGTACTTCGAGACGCCCCTGACGACGTAGTTCGACGCGGTCATCTCGAGTTCGCACCCGATGAACGGGACGGAGCTGTCCGCACACCAGGCCCGGGCGACCTCGGTCATGTTCGGCGTGCCGAGCGGATAGGTGTTCGTGGCCACGACGGTTCCCGGCGTGAACCTCTCGTAGTTCCTCAGGACGCCGCACGTCTGGACGACGCAGGCCGTCACGAACTCGGACTGCGGCGCCTTGGCGGGATCGCACTGGCCTCCGCTGCATGCGAGGTTGTAGGAGACCGTCCGCTTCTTCGTGGTCGCGTCGCAGACGCCGTAGCTCTTCAGGCTCGCGTACGACCACGTGCCGTTGTAGACGGGCGGGGTCGGGATGAGGTTCTGGCGCGCGAAGTACCTCTTCTGCGCCTGTGCCCCAGCCTCTGCCGACATGCCGCAGATGCTGGCCAGCGTCGCGAGTGCGAGCCTGATGTCCCTGGATGCCATCGCCTTCCCCTTCTAAAGGGGCAGCATGGCATCGAGTCGTTCGGATGGGAACCACCCGGTCCCGTTCCATCCGGCATTTATCGAAACCGTTCCGACGTGCGTCGTCGGACCATCGCACGTCGGAACGGGGTTCTCGACTCGACGTGCGGCCAGCGGCGTCGTCCTCACCGGTCTTCCGTGAGGCGTTCAGGTCCGCGTGTCGATCACCGGACCTTCACGAAGCGCTCCAGCGTCATGCCGCCGTTGAGCACTCGTAGGTAGTCCTCGAGCCGGAAGCAGTGTCCCAGCGCTCTCTCGACGCTCGCGAGTGGATCGTTGTGCACGGCGTCCAGGTCGCGTAGCGTGCCCGGACGCCGTGCCGCGAGCGACCAGGTCCTGGTGGTCGAGAGGATCTCCGTGACGTGCTTGTCGGAGACCTGCAGCATGCGGTAGGCGACGACGGCATGGTCCGACGATCCGTCGGAGACGCCGTGCAGGATCGAGCGTGCCGCCGACATGATCTCGACCGCGGCGCCGATGAGGTCCGTCATGCCGTCGTGCTTCTCGGCCTCCTTGGCGATTGCCAGGTCGGTGCAGACGCCGATCAGGGTCTGGATCGTGATCTCGGCGTACTGGAGCGCCGCTGCCGCGATCATGGTCTCGTCGATCGCGACGGAGCCGGTGCGCAGCTGCGAGAGGGTGTCGGTCATGTCCTGATTTCCTCTGACGAAGTCCATTCGTCGGGTTTCCCGGACAATCCGGCCGTCAGGCCTCTTCCGCCTCCCGGGCCGCGCGCAGTTCGGCCCCGATCTTCGCGAGGGCGGCGGGCGACGACTTCGCGAGCCATGCGCCCGGATCGCGCGGTGCCGGGATCACGCTGAACGTGCCGTCCACGGCGCCGTGGGAGAGTGCCGCGCGGCGTGCCGAGACGGGATCGTCGAAGGACCACGAGTCGGGGATGACGGGCGAGAAGGCGGGTGCGTTGCTCGCGGCCTCGCCCTCGACCCGCTCCGGGCGCGAGAGCCAGGTGCGGTCGTGCATCCGCACGCGGTACTCCCACTCGTCGGGATCGCGTCGCGTCGTCGGTGCGTCGTGGCGGTGCCGCATGAGCATCAGGCGACCTCGTACCGGATGCGCGAGCGGCGCGCGACCGGGCCGTCGATGGCGTCGATCCTGGCGATGGCGGACTTCATGTCCGGTTCGACCAGGCGCAGCATGCTCTCGTCGACGGTCGTCTTGGTGACGGCCAGTCGAGCGCGGCGGTCGAGCTCGTCGAGGACCATGTCGCCCTTCGACAGGACGTAGACGCGGTATCCGCCTCGACCAGAGTAGAAGCGGGCCAGCTGTCGCGAGCGCAGCTCGTTCATCGACGGATCGTCGTCGATCTCGGTCGTGCACGGGCCCCGTATGCCGTCGATGCGGCGCAGCAGCGCTAGCACGGCGGGCTTGGACGTGAGGAAGTCCGCGACCGCCGCGACCGGCTGCGTCGCGACGAGGTGCGAGGGACGGCGTCCCGGACCGTTCTTGTAGGGACGGATGCTGAGGCCTGGGCAGATCGAGCTCACGACGCCTTCTCCATCGTGAGGACGAGACCGGCCATCGTGCCCGGCAGTCCCATCATGGCGTCGAGTTCGGCGGCGGTGTCGGCGAGCTTCTTGCGGGGTTCCAGGAACTGCGCCTCGGCCAGGCCGAGGATCGCCGCACGGATGCCTGCGCGCAGATGCTCGTTGTTCCAGACGATCTTCGTGCCGCCCTCCTGCAGGAGGTAGTTCACCCGGCCCGATGCCTTCAGCTCCGATTCGAGGCGGTCGATGCGGCTCGCGTCGCTCTCGGTCGGGATCGTCACCATGTCGATGGTAGGAACGTCGGTCATTTTTTTCGTCTCCCGTGGGATGTCGATCACGGGATCATGTCCATCACTGCTCTGCATGCTCCCTTCGACGCTCTTCGTCGAGGGGGCCGCGCGCATCGCGTCCCGACGCCTCATGGATGCATGTGGCGTGCGGGTTGTCCGTCCGCGTCAGCGCGCGGCTTCGTCCATCAGCGACCTCGCGTCCTGGATGACGGAGGCCGACAGGCGCAGCGTCTGCATCGCGTCCGGCATGCGGTTGATGAAGATCACCCGTCTGCCCCAGCCGCGCATCCTGATGGCGCCCTCCGTGGTGGAGATCTGCACGATGGCCGGCATCTCCGGCACGAGTTCCGCCAGGTCCGCCCTCGGATCGTTCCACATGCCGGCACCCGACTGCATGTCGGTGCTGACCAGTGGGCCGGCACGCCACGGGGTCGGACACTCGATCATCACCTCGGTGGTGGTCCCGACGTCGTCCATGCGGCCGGCGATCATGACTCCGATACGGTCGAGGAGATCGTTCTGGCGGCCTATCAGGGGGGAGTCGATGCGCGTCAGGGCGCGATCGATGGCGCTCACGACGCAGTCCACGAAGCGGCGACGGCCCGGCGCGTCCATCGCGACGTGTGCGGCAGCGCCCTCGCATTCGATGAGGACGCTGCCGCCGGCGGCGATGCAGACGTCGGCGTTCCGGCGCACCAGCACGATGTCGTCGTCGAGCAGCCCCCTGAACTCGTTGACGAGCGTCCTCAGGCGGTTCGGATCGTCGACGTGGCTCACCGCGAAGCAGGGGACCGGAGACGGGACTTCGCGGACGCGTCCGACGATCGGCACGACGTCGTGTTCCGGGAACAGCGTCTCGACGTCGGTGTCGAAGGTCCGGGCCATCCGCATGGCGGTGCCGAGCGACGGGCATGCGCCGTTCTCGATGCCGACCACGGTCTGACGGGCGATTCCGACGCGACGGGCCAGTTCGGCCTGCGTGATGCGCGCGTTCGTGCGCACGGTTCTGAGATTGGTGGTCATCGTCTGGTCCTGGTTGCGTCCGCGCGTTGGGCACGGGCTTCGGATTCGGCCATGACGCGAAGCATGGTCATCGGGTCGATCTCGATGCGGTGCGGACTGTCGAAGACGACGCACTGTTCGAGCGTGAGTCCGTCGCCGCGCACCCGCACGACGTGGACGAAGGGCAGGTCGGCGGCGTCGGCGATCGGATCGTCGGGTTCAGACCATCCCGGACCGTGACCGGCGATCGTCGGATCGGACCACGGCGTCCCTCCCGCGATCCCGAGCGAGGTCGATCCGGCACGGCGGCCGTCGGCGTCTCCGGCCAAGGCGCGCACCGTCAGGAAGCGTTCGACGTCCTCCGTGTCCATCGGCTCGGCCGTCAGGGCGTGTTCCAGGATGGCACGGATGCCGTCGACGTCGAGGACGGCGATCTCCGGGCACGAGTCGTCGATCTGGACGTGGATCGTGGCGACCTGCCGCGAACCGATCATGGGACGCACGTTGAGGTTCGTCCTGATGGGCAGATCGCCGCGGAGCGGAGAGATGCGTTCGAGGAACCGCCGCAGGTCCTCGTTCGACGTGAGCGATCGCGCTACGCCCTCGCAGCGCGCCAGACGCTCGAGGATGCGGTCGCGTCCGACGTGGACCACGGGTCGAAGGTCCTTCGGAGGGGCGCTCATCGATCGGTCCCTTCGATGGTGTCGGCCCGGGCGATCAGTCCCGCCAGACGCGCTTCGAGACGAAGCCGTTCGATGGCGTCGAGCGGCTCGACGTCGTGGATGCGGGTGTCGAGTCTAGCTAGCTCGACCATCCCGCAGGACTGGAACAGCGTGACGATGGACGGAAGGCGACGTCCTTGCGGGTCCGCCCGCATGGAGGCCGTCCAGCCGCTCGAGGTCGTCTCGACCTCGCCGAAGGCGTGGGCGACGACCGGAGAGGCCGAGGTGGCGTTCATCTTCCTGCTGGGCAGCACGTCCGGAGCGGCGAGCCGCGCGGCGGCGTCCAGCGCCCGTGCGGCGACGTGCATGCGCTCCATGTGCTCCTCGTCCGTGCGGGACAGGGCGGTCCTCAGGATCGACACGGCGCGTTCGAGGAGCGTCTCCGTCGGCAGCGAACGGTCCGCGTCGACGACCCTCTTCTCGATCTCGAGGATCGGGACGCGGTCCGAACCGTAGACGACGTGCCCGTCGCCTCGCCGCTCGTGCTCGGACACCAGTCCCGAGGCGTGCAGATCGACGATCCTCTGCGCGGCCGACCGGTTCCAGCCTTCGACGACCTGGAAGGCGAAGGGGGCGGGGATCGTCATGCCGCGACCGCCCGTCCGGCTTCGATGTCCCGCATCAGGCGAAGCCGTTCCACGGCGTCGGCGATCGGAACGGGCGTCGTCTGCGACTGGGCCTCCAGACGGATGACGGTCGTCGAGCCGCCACCCGAATCGTGCTCGCGCCGCGTGACGACGATCTCGATCGCTCCCGGCACGGCGGACGCGAGGTCCGATGCGGAGCGTCGTTCGTCGATGAGGCACAGGTGCGTGCCCCCTGTGCCGAGCGGCGTGGCAGCCATGTGCTGGATCTCCATGTATCCGGCCTGCTCGACGTCGTCGCGGTCGATGATCGCGAACGCGTCGAGCATGCACTCCGCCTCGTCGCGACGCGGGTGCGGATCGCCTTCCGGCGCATCCAGGACGCCGCGTAGCGTGTCCCGCACCCAGACGGCCTGGTGCCGCGACGTCCTGGGGAGGGGCACCTGGGCGATGTAGAGCGACTCGTCCACGACGACGGACGCGTGGATCTTGTGTCCGCACACGTCCTCGAACGTCATCGTGAGGCAGATGCTGGATCTCACGTCGTCGTTCTGCGTCATCGTCGAGACCCGCATGGAGACGAAGTCGCCGTCGTACGCGTCGACGGCGTGGTCCAGCAGCGTCAGGGCATGGCGGGCGTTCGGTCCGGCCGCCGGGTCCATGACCCTGACGACGGGCAGCGAGGCCTGTTCGAGAGGGGTCATCGGCGTCTGCGTCCTTTTGGTGGGGCTGGGCCCTCGGGTGCGGACAGGAGCCGCAGGATCTGCATGGGGTCGAGCTCGTCCAGCGTCACGAGGGTGGTCGGAGCCACCAGCTGGACGCCCGGAGGCGCGCCGACGTTCCTGCCGGCCGAGCCGAGACGCGACCTGGCCACGAGGCGGCAGGGACGCGGCGGGGCGAAGCCCGCGTCGTCCCGGTCGATCACGATCGTCTCGTGCAGCCTGAGGTCGTCGTGGATGCACACCGTCGCGCCGGCGTCCGACAGGGGCGAGGGATGGACCACGCAGAGGTAGCCGCTTCCGTAGCGGATGGACTCGTCGTGGACCGCGCGCAGGGAGGCGACGAGCGCAGGCCTGGGCGACCAGCCGGAGGGCTGTCCGATCCGCCCGTGCGCCAGCGCGAGCCTGCAGGCGGCCACGGCCCACGCGATCGTCGCGGAGGGGCCGTCCCTGAGCAGGCCGTTGGCCTGCGCTGGGCGGCAGGCGACCTTCAGCGCGATGAAGTCGAGCATGCGCACGACGACGCAGGAGGGGGACGCCGGGCCCAGCAGCAGGTCGGCGGCATGCTGGATCTCGACCTCCAGGGCGTCGTCGGCGTCGCCGATCGACCAGTGCCGGGCGCCGTTCACGGCGCCGACGTCGAGCCAGCGTCCGCCGCGGTGTCCGTCGAGGCGGGAGTCCACGATGTCGATGGTCCGCCCGGCGTTGCGGCGGGCGGATTCCGAGACCATGACCATGGCCGTCCGTCCCTTGGACGCGAAGTCCGGAAGCGGGACCGTCGACCCGGTCAAGCGGTCACCGCAGCAGCAGGGCGATGCCGATGGCGATCGCCCAGGGTGCGATCGCCAGCGCGATCATGATGAGGAAGCGCGTGCGGACCGTGTATCCGCTGATGTCCAGGCTCGATGCCGGCTCCGTGCCTGGCTGGCGGTCGGTCGTGGTCGCATCCGTCGTCGTGGCGTCCATTTTCGTATCCCCTCGTGGTTGTGCCTGCCAAGGTCTCCACGCGCCCCCGCGCGGATCCTATCCCCTTCCCGGTCTCGGATGGTCCGGGAACCCGTCCGATCTCAGGAGCTCCGACTGTAGCCTGAGACGGGCCATCGCGTCGATGGGCTTCGCGTCCTCCTCGTCCCAGCCGAGCCATCTGAAGGTGTGCGCCGAGACCGTGGTCCTGCCGTGCTGGTCGATGGACGTCTCCGTCGCGCACGGCATGTACGCGCTCGTCCCTTCGGGCATGTCCACGAAGGGTTCGGACCATTCGTCGTGTTCCCATCCTCCCAGGTTGGCCGCGATGGGCGACCATGGGCAGTCGGATGCCATCAGCATCTGGTCTATGTCGAGATCGGGCATGAGCACGGTCTGTTCGGACAGCACGCAGGCGAAGACGGTGCGCGCCCTGCGATCCGTCTCTTCCTGGCGCGGATCGATCGTCCCGTAGCGGTCCAGTGCGACCTGGACGATCTCGAGCATCCTGGCGGTCGTCTCCGCGTCCATCGGGTCCGCACGGAAGCGTCGTCCCAGGGTCGTGCCGATCTTCAGGCCGCGTTCCAGTCCCGGCGCGCGGACCAGAAGGGACACGGAGTTGTCGCAGGGGTGGACCACCAGGGACGCGGGATCCACCGACCGCAGCGCGTCCGCGAGCCTGCGGGCGTGCTCCATGCGGACCGAGAGGTCCTCGACTGCGTCGTCCTCGGACGTGACGCAGACTACGTCCTGCGCGCGGAAGGTCGCGGACGCGGTCATGGTTCGAGGTGCGCGAAGCGCGCGTCGAGGCGCATGCGTTCGACCAGATCGAGGTTCATGAACTCCGTCGAGCCGTGGAGCGCGCCGAGCAGGACGTGAGACCTCCCCGCGCCGTTGACCTTGCCCTTGCGCACGAGCACGAGGCGAGGAAGGTCGGGCAGCAGGCGTTCGATGCGGCCGGCGTCGATCGTGTCGATGATCCCGTCGTCGCCGCGTTCGCCGGGACGGTCGCCGCAGGCGTCGGCCCATGCGGTTCCGGCGCTCGCGTGGCAGTAGTCGGTCCGGCTGACGCGGGGATCCTCCGCATGCTGTCGCAGGGAGGCGTATGCGCCGACGGCCTTCAGGTCGGCGTGCCAGCCGTGTAGGTCCTCCTCGCTCACGGCATGGGCGGGGTCGTCGGAGAGCGCGCGTTCGAGGATCCCGACAGCGAGGAGGCGCATGTCCTCCGCGCTGCCGGGGCGCACGGGCTGGTTCTCGAGGCACGAGATGCGCAGGGACGCCTCGCGCTTGGGCGAATCCAGCCGCACCCAGGTCATCTCGACGATGGAGACGTGGTGGCCGCTGCTCTTGCGTTCGATCGTGGGCGCACGCGTGAGGGCGCATGCCAGCACGCCGCGCAGCGCGTCGAGATCGGCCTGGTCGTCGACGACGCAGAGGAAGGGGACGTCGGTCATCGGATCGGCTCGCCGTGTTCGAGGAAGTCCATGAACGACGGCATGCCGCCGCTCATGATGCGCAGCCGGTCCATCGGGTCGATGTCGACGAGCCGCTGCTGGCCGTGCAGCTGCGTCAGCGTCCAGGATCGGGACGTCTCGGTCGCACGGTGCATCAGGACCATGCCGCTGGGCCAGTCGTTCGGATCGACCATTGGCATCGCCTCGCCGTCCACGTCCTTGGTCGAGAGTCCGCCGAGCTTCAGCCGGCCGTGTCCCAGCGGGGACGGCATGGAGCAGATCGCGATCGCGCCGCGGATGGGCGGCTCGTGGAGCGCGTCGAGGACGCCGCAGGCGCAGTACGCCGCCACCCTGTCCGGAGCGGGATGGGAGGTCGCGAAGCGTGCCTCCCTGACGGCGTCGCCGATCAGGCCGAGCTGCAGGCGCATGCGCCACACGGCATCGTCCTTGTCCGGCGACATGGCGAAGCCCTTGCGCGCCGAGATCACGATGGACGTCTCGAAGCCCGTGCGCCCGATGTGCAGGATCTCGCGGCGCACGTAGTCCTCGTCCTCGCCGCGCTGCACGCCGTCGGCCTTCTTCTGTCGCCCCGTGCCGACCCTGAAGGGGTCCAGAGGGGCATTGAGCTTCGACAGCCCGGCGACGCGGTGGATGATCCGGTCGCTGGAGGAGAGCCATGCGCCCGTGGCGTCCGCGTCCTTCTTCGTCTCCCGGATGGGTGCGACGGGCTTCGTCGTGCCCTTCAGCGCGGTTTCGATCTCCTCGATCGCGTGCAGGAGGTCGTCGACTAGCGACCGGTCCTTGCAGACCAGGACGCAGGGCGTCTTGGCGGTCATGCCAGAAGGGTCTCCAGCTCCGCCAGGATCCTGAGCCGTTCGATGGCGTCGATGGTCGGGAGGTCCTCGTTCTCGAAGTGGTGGACCCATGGTTCCATCGAGGCGTGGATGGCCTCGCTCTCGTGCGGCTTGAAGCACTTGATCTTCAGGGCGCCGATCGCGCGGTTCGCCGGATGGTCGGCCTCGAACAGTTCGGACAGGCCGGAGGCCATCTGACGGACCACGCCCGGACGGACGCTGGTGACCTGGAGCGGCGACAGCGTGGAGGGGAACGCGACCTCGAGGTCGTACCAGTCGCCCCATGCGCCGCCGCTCTCCACCAGCCGGTCGACGATGAGGACCGCGCAGAGGTGCCAGACGCGCTTCTGCGCCTCGGTGCCCATGCCGCCCACGCCGGCGAGGATCGACGGCGCGACGGAGTCCATGAGCCTGGAGATGCCTCGGCGCGGGTCGTGCACGTCCATGACGGGTGCGAGCGGACCCAGGGCCGTCAGGCGCAGCTTCGGACCTCTGGGTCCGCCCATGTCGACGAAGGATCCGGAGAGCCCGCTGTTCGTGTCGTGGACGTCGCGGTGGGCCGCGCGCAGGTGGTTGCCCATGAGGGCGGCCACCGTCTTTCCTTCGAGGGTGCCGGGCCTCGCGTGGTCGTCCTCGAGGAGGATGCGCAGCTGGTCGATCTGGACGGCCAGCGGCTGCTGCATCTCCTTCGAGAACGTGAACTCGCCGAGCGCGATGGGGAGGCGGTCGTTTCCGATCACGCTCCGGCGTGTCCTTGCACGAGGACCGCGGCGACGTCCATCAGCGTCTTCTCCCGATCGCCGTGCTCGCTGGTCGCGTACAGCTCGTCGAGCGATATGACGCGCTCTTCGCCGTGCTCCGTCGGTCGTCCCTGGTCCTCGAAGCGGATGGACGGGAGCTTCCTCCGTTCGCCGGCATGGTCGACGATCCGAAGTTCGGCCGACAGGATCGGCTCCTGCTCGGAGAAGAACGAACTCACGTGCAGCACCGCGAAGCCGTCCGGCAGCCATGCGACGTGCGTCGAGACCATTTCGTCGCCGCCCATCTCGCAGGAGCTGGCGATCGGCACGAATGCGATGTCCTTGGGGGCGGTCACGTCAGGCGACCAGGTTGGTCAGACGGACGTTGATGTGGCTGCCGAGGCTGCGAGGCGCGTCGGGACCGCCGAACTCGGCGTAGGCGAGATCGCAGATCGCCTTCCAGACGTCCTCGGGCATGTCCGAGCAGTCGCCCTCGTAGTTCGAGTCGACGAGCACGGTGACGTCGGAATACTCGTCGGCCTCCCACAGGCCGGTCGGATGGTACGTCATGACGCGCCGTCCGTCCTCGTTGAGCCAGGCCATGAAGTCCTTGCGGGCGAAGACCGCGGGGGCGTTGACGACGAGGCCGACGATGCGGTCGGGCGCGCCTGCGAAGAGGTCGGACATGGGACGTGTTCCTTCATCGGGAGAATCGGGTCTCGATCCTCCGTTTCCGTTGGACGCGAAGGGTTCGCGTCCGCTGCTTCTAGCGCGTCCTGCGCCTTCCGTGAGCCCCGGAACCGAGGGTTCCGGAGCATCGCGTGCGAGGGGCCGTCGCGGCGTGTCTCAGGAGCGCAGCCAGGCGCACCAGAGACCGCCGGGCGAGCGGCCCTCGCGCATGTCGTCGTCGAGACGGTCGTCGTCCGTCTCCGCCAGCATCCGGGCGAGCAGTCCCGGCGACATCGGCTCTCCGGGCTTGTATGCCTCCAGCTCCGCCTGGACGTCGGCCTCGTCGTTCACCTCGTCGGCGCTCATGTGGACGTCCGGGAGGACGTGGCCCTCCTCGCGCTCCTCCTGCTTCTCGTGGCCTCGCACGTGGCGGAAGCCTTCGAAGACGGAGACGTCCTCGTATCCGCGACCGTCGGTGCTGCGGATCACCTGGATCGAACAGTTGCCCGGGTTCGGCTCGGCCTCGACCCACTGCCAGGGGTAGTGCATCCAGCGGTGGCGGAACTGGCGGTTGGTCACGCCGTGGCCGACCATGACGAAGTCGTTGATGGGGCCTTCCCGGAGGCGATCCTCGCGACCGGCGACGGCTTCGACGAGCCGCATCGCGTCACGCGGGGCGGCGTCGCGCAGGATCGTGCCGAACAGCGCCTTCACACGGTCGCCGACCTGGATGCGGCTCTCGCCCATCGGCATCGGCGCGAAGAGCTCACCGGAGAATTCGACGTGCTTCTGGTAGTGGGCGTGTTCGCGGGGGAACAGCTCCTTGAGCTCGTGGTCCTCGAGTCCATCGTAGAGGCCGAACGAGATCTCGCGCATCTCCATCGCTTCGCGGCGGTCGTAGACGAAGCCCGCCTCGTCCAGGGCGCGCTGGAAGCCGTCCGAGGTCTGCTGGGTGCGCAGGTAGGGCGAGACCAGCAGTCGCAGGCGTCGCGTCTGCGATCCGCCGTCGCGCTCCCGGATGTGCGCGACGAACGCCTTGCCGGCGAGATACGCCTGGGCATGGCCGTTCTCGTGCGGATCGTCGCTCTCGGGCGAACCCGCCAGTTCGATGGCGTGGTCCGGCTTCCGGGCGTTGGCGGTCTTGTCCATGTTCGCCTCGGACAGGCCGTGACGGAGGAGGAAGACGCTCAGGCTTGCTTGGGCCATGTCTATGGTCCTTTCTTTTCGGATCGTGGTTTCGGCTGCACCGACCCTACGACGATTCTGCATCTTCATCGACGCCGGAATCCTGGAATCCCAGCGTATCCGGATCGATCTCGCGGATCGGGATGCCGTAGGCCTCGGCGAAGCCGTGGGCCCGGCTGCCTTCCGCGATGTCGTGCACGCCCCGGCAGTGGACGATCAGGCCAGCTTCGGAGCCCTTGTGGCACACGAAGTGGGTCCGGTCCTCCCGGCATGTCCTGACCAGCTGTGCCGCCCGTGCGCCCGACACGATGCGGTTCCGCGTCGTCAGGCACTGCGAGCACCGCTTCGAGGCAAGCAGCAGCTCGGGCGTGCGGCGCCCGACGGGTGCGGCGTCGTGCGTCACCGGATCAACGCGACGACGGCCCGCCGATCGGCGAGGCCATGCCGCAGAAGCGTGCGAAGGCGCGCGAACTGCGCTGCTCCGCCTCGTACTTCTCGTCCATCCTGGCGACGCGGGCGGCGACGGCGTCCTTCTCGGCCTGCGACGCAGGGCCCCGCAGCATGCCCTTCGTGTCGTAGCGTTCGTAGCTCATGATCGTCTTCCCGTCCTCGTTCGTGATGTGGTGCATGACGGCGATCAGCCGTCGATGATGACCGAACCGGGCTTCGGCCGACCGTCGCGCAGCTCGTCCTCGGTCCAGATCGAAGCCATGAGCTTCTCCTTCGCGCCGGGTCGCAGGATGCCGCGGTCCTCGAACGAGCCGAGCCAGTCGTCCATGCGACGCATGTCGGGATCGCGCTCCTCGGGACCGTCGTGCGCCTCTGCGGTCAGTCCGGCGGCGGCCAGGCCGGCGACGTGCTGGATGGCCAGCGACTTGCCGAGGCCGGGTCCTCCGTTCATCGGCGCGCCCGCCATGGCGACGACCTTCTGCACGACGCCGCGCGCCAGTGCGCGGTGGCGACCGTCGACGCCATCGGCGATGTCGTCGCGGAAGCCACCGGGCAGGTCGAAGGACGGCGCTGCCGTCCGTTTCGCGAACATCTCGCCCAGCCCGATCATCGCGGTGAGCGAGCGTCCTTCGCCCATGCCGGCCTGGACGGCGGCGAGCAGCAGCTCGTCGACGTCGTCGTTCGGGTCGATCGCGCGGTAGGGGATGCCCTCGTGGGTCGCCGTGCGGACCTCGGGGACGCCTGCGTCGGGGCCGTCGGCCTCCGTCGCCTCGCGGCGGCGCTCGACCATCAGGTCGGCCGGCAGATCGGCCTTGAGGACCTTGGCGTTCCTGCCCCAGGTCGAATGGTACTTGATCTGCACCTTCCCGTTGGGGATGGTCTTGACCTTGTCGAGCTGGACCGAGCCGATCGTGCCGAAGCGCCCCTTCTCGCGGTGGCGGATGTCGACGCGGTCGAGCGCGACGCATGCGTCCAGACGCACGGTCTCGACGACGATGCGGATCGGGGTCTTCTTCTCGGTCACGGTCTTCATGGGCGGGTCCTCGGTCTCGTGTCTGGGGAGGGGTCGTCGGTCCGGGCGGCTGTCGTCCGCCAGGACGGGATCAGACGACGAACGGGTTGACCGCGAGCGATGCGGCGTCCCATTCCGCGCTCGTGTTGTCGCGCATGTCGTCGAGACGGCACAGGAGGCCCTCGCCGGCCTTCGCCAGGTTCATCGCGTTGTCGTCGGTGCGGTCCGCGCGGTACAGGATGAGCTCGATCGATGCGTCGTCGTATTCGCCGCCGATGGCCAGCGCGCTGTTCTGCGTGGCGACGAGCAGGGCCTGGATCGTCGTCTCGAGCGCCTGGGGGTCGCGCATCGGCGCGCATGCGACGGTGCCGGTGGATTCGGTCGTGGTCTGGTCGATCAGCATGGCGTTTTCCTCGTGCTTTCCGGATTCGGCTCCGTCCGAAACCAAGCATCGCCTTCCCTCGTGCGGCGGTCCCCGTCGCACGGAGAGACCCGCCCTGGCGCATGCCGGGCGGGTCTCGGGTCTCAGTCGCGGTCCGGGAACAGGACCTGGTTCAGGACGTCGCCGGCCGGATAGCAGTCGAAGTCGGGCTTGGGCAGCCCGGCACGGGCGCATTCCAGCCGGATCACGATCTGCAGGACCTCGCGCGAGGTCGGGGGCTCGTGCTCCGAGACCTTCGTCAGCGCGTCGATGAGGACGTCTCGGGTGCTCTCGGTGTCGGGGGCGTCGTTCTTCGGCATGGTCATCTCCTGGTCGTCGGTGGCGTGGTCGCGCATCAGCGCTCGGCGTAGGTGCAGTCGGGGCGCCCGCTCTCGAGCAGCACCGGATCGCGGCCGCGCTTCTCGTCCTGGCTGTACACGCAGCCCGTCGTCCGGTCGAGAACGTACAGGTCGAGACGGCCCGGGACCGATACGGTGACGAACCGGTCGGCGACGACGAAGTCCTTCCTGAACCGGTCGTCCTGCGACAGCCCGTCCGGTGCCGTCGCCGGTTCGGCCTTGGGCGGTATCGGCAGCGTCACGGCGTCGGGGGACTTCGCCGTCGCGTCGCGCTCCTTCGTCGCGTTGATGGCGGAGTCGGCCAGTCCGCAGGCCGACAGCGGCAGGATCGCTAGGGCGAGGAGGATGGTGCGCATGTGCTGGTCCTTCGGGACGGGTGGGGGCGAGGGCGTGTGGATCAGGCGGCCATGCGCAGCGAGCGCTGCAGGGCCGGCACGTCGGCGAGAGGCACGATCATGTCGATCTTCCCCATGCCCTCCGGGATGCCGCGCGCGGCGTGGAGCGCGTGCGGGCGCTCCAGGAACAGCCGCGCGGGCACGCCGATGCGCGGAGCCACGTAGCCCAGCAGGTCGTCGGCGGTGCCGAAGACCGGCATCATGGCGAACGGCGTCTCGGTGCCGTCCATGTCGACCAGCACCTGGACGTAGGCGCCGTTCTCCACGACGGCGGCGGCCAGGATGGTGCCGTCCGCCAGCTCGAAGGGGATCTGTTCGGGGATCGGGCCGAAGGCGATGTCCATCTGCTCGCTCGGCTCCAGGTCGACGTCGAGCCAGCTGCGTTCGATCTGATCCTTCAGATCGACCAGCTCGAGCTGGAGCCTGCGGTCGGCCTCCGCATGCGGACGCACGGCCGGATCCTCCGCCGAGTAGCGCACGCCTTCCGGAAGCCCGTAGGCCTGTTCGAGCGGCATCGCCTTCCAGCGCGCGAGATGTTCGGCCTCGATCACGAGGTCATGCACGTGGACCAGCACGCCGTCGGCGTCGGGGAGGTAGAGGGCGACGCCCGTGCGGTCGTTGCCGACGACGGCGACGCAGCCGCGCAGGTCCATGTCGATCTGCCAGAGCGACATGTGGTTCGTGAACTCCTGGACGATGTCGCGTGCGGTGCGGTCGCTGATCCCGAGCCGGCTGCGAAGGGCGTTGCGGACGTGACGGCGTGCGGTCTGAGTGGCCATGTTCTGATTTCCTCTGACGATCTTCGATTCGGGTTACGTCCCGATCCGTCCGCGGCTCGCCGCATCCCCATCCGCGCCTGTCGTGGATGCGGTCCGACCCCGTTCGGGGGTCGGACCGTCCGGGGTCAGCTGCCCAGGCTCGGGACGATGCAGATCGTCCCGGTGTCTGCGTCGAAGGTGACCTCGCTGCACTCCCAGTAGGCCATGTCCGACCCGTAGACGCAGTCGTGCGGCGTCGCGACGGCGCCGATGGCCGCGACGTGCGCGGCGGCCACGTCGGCGAGGCTGCCCGGGGTCACGTGGCAGCGCGGGTTCAGGCCGAGGTCCTCGCTCGCCTTCAGCGAGAGGACGTAGCCGGCCCATGCGGCGCGCGTGAGGTCGAGCGCGTCGACGGGGCCCTCGGGCTCCCAGACGAGGACGTCGACGAGGCCGCCCTCCTCGTAGTCCGGTGCGTGGAATTCCGGGCGCGGCTTGTCGTAGTAGGCGGCCTGGGCCGCGTGCTTCAGGGCGATCTCCTCGTCCGTGCCGGACGGCATCGCGTCGATGGCGGCCTGTTCGGCGGCGATGCCCGCCTGGCGGCCGGTGGCGGCCTCCTGGTCGGCATAGGCCTGATGCATCGGCTTCAGGTCGCGTGCGCGGACGACCACGCGGCGCACGCCCGGGACGCGCACGGCGTCGCGGCCGGTGTCCGCGACGCCCACGACGTCGCGGTAGATGGGACCGAAGTCGGTGTTCAGCATGTTCGAGAGGGCGTCGAGATCCTGCTGCAGCGAGAGGTCGATGGTCGAGACCGGTGCGATCGAGATCTCGTGGCCGTCGGCGGTGAGCATGTGGATCTCGGTCGTCGGCGACCTCATGGAGCCGCCCTCCGAGACCTGCAGGCGCGCCAGGGCGTCGAGGTTGAGGACGTGGTTGAGCGCGCCGCCGGGGACCGAGAGCGAGAAGCCGTAGGCGAACGTCTCGCTGGCCGGAACCTCGACGGTGGTCCCGTCGATGGTGATCAGGAGCTGCTCGCCGGCGTCGCGCCATGCGTCGAGACGGTCGCGCAGCTGCTGGTGGAGCTCGGCGGCCTTGTCGGTGTCGGTGTGCACCAGGACGGCGTAGTCGTCGCCGATGCGCAGCGCGTCGACCTGCTCGTGCGAGAAGCCGGTGTCGTGGATGGCGATCGAGACGCCGGCGAAGTCGATGGTGGTGCCCGTGAGCACCACGTCGTTCGCACGGGCGGTGACGAACGAGCCGCCGTTCTCGTCGCGGCGGTAGATCGACACGTCGCGGCAGGCGACGAGGGAGGCGTCGAACACGCCGAGGACGTGGTCGATCATCGGCCCTATCGCGGGCTGTTCGAGCCACGAGGGCTCGTAGGCGGCGTGCGCGTCGCGCCATGCCTTGATCTCGACCTCGGTCATGGAGTCGAGCCGGCGTGCCGGGATGGTGGCGAGGAAGGCGTCGCGCTGGCCGCGTGCGGTCGTGATGTCGTTCATCGTGGTTTTCCTCGATCTTATTGCGTTCGGAGGCATCTCCGACCGATCGTCGGGCGTCCGCCCGGATCCTCTCGTGCGGCCGAGGTGCCGGACGTGGAGAGACCCGCCTCGGCGCATGCCGGGCGGGTCTCTGGTGTCCCTACCGTCGGAACGGTCAGGCCGACAGGGCGGTCACGGTGAAGAGGGCGAGCCATGCGCAGGCCGCGACGAGACATGCCCACATGACGTGTCCGGCGCGCAGGAGGCCCGTTCCGAGGCCGACGATGCCGGCGGCGGTGGCGATGCCCGTGAGGATCAGGGCGATCTTCAGATGTGACGGCATGGGATCGCCCGCGAATGACAGCGTGGCCGCCACCAGGAGCGCCACGAACACCGGCAGCAGCGGCACGTCAGGCCGCCATGTCGGCGAGGCTGGTCATGAGCGAGCCGTGGTACTCCACGAGCTCGTAGCCGTCGTCGGTGGCGACCATGAGGCCTTCGATGGGAGCGCCGTGCATCTGCGGATCGGCCACGAGATGCGCCGCGATCGCGCCACGGGCGACGATGCGCGCGCCGTCGATCTCGCGGCCCGACGCGGCGGCGACGATGATCGCGTCGTGGTACTCGATCGTCCCGTCGGGGCGAACGACGGTGCGCGAGTCGGGCAGCAGGCCGATCTGGACCGTGAAGGGGTGCACCGGCACCGGGCCGCGCGGACGCGGAGCGGTTTCGCAGGCGGCGTCGTTGGCGGCGGGTCGTGCCGCGATCGCCTTGGCGGCGAAGAAGCCCTTGCGGGCGCGGCGTGCGGCGAGTGCGTCGGACATGTGGATTTTCCTCCGGTTGGTCGGTATCGCCATCCGGTCCCACATCCCCTGCTTCCGGATCGACCGGCGTCCGCGGTTCCAGGCACGCGTCCGCCGTCGTCATCCGCCGTGGTGGAGAGGAGGACCGTCGGCGTGGTGGTCTGTCGACGTGCTTAGACCGAGGTCAGGGACTTCCAGCCGCGGTCGCGCGCCTCCGTGGCGCTCGCGCAGACGATGAAGACGTTGATGCCGGCGATGTAGCGGCTGCCGCCGCAGAGCATCAGGTGGACGCGACGCCCTTCGGCGGCGATCTCGTGCATGCGCGCCACGTCCTCGTCCGAGAACGGCTGCGTCGCGGTGGAGGCCGCATGGATCTCCTCGATGGTCGCTCCGTCGAGCTTGGCGATGGTCTTGGAGACCTCCCGGATCGTGCAGTCGATGAGCGCCATGCGCTTTTCCTTCCCTGTGATGGTTTCGACCATTCCGGAACGAAGCCCCTTCCGTCGTGCCGACCCTGCCGCAGGAAGAACCCTGGAAGAGCGCGGGACCTCGGATGTATCCACCCACCGGTCCCGGCTACGAACCTCCACTCAGGTGGACGGACGCATGAAGCATCCTCCAGACCTTCCACGAGGAGCCGTTCTCGACATCTCCGATCGGCAAGGCCGTTTCCTTCAGGACGCCGCGAAAGAAGGCCCGCTCCTCGTGGGGCGGGCCTTCTTTCGCTTCCGGCCTTCCGCAAGCGCCCTTGGCGCGCGTAGTCACCAGTCCCGGCGTGCCGGATGCTTGTCCTTGCGCGAATAGGCCTTCTTGCCCTTCACGCCCTCCGCGCAGCGGTTGCGGCTGAAGCACGGCAGGTTGAGGACGACCATCATCGCCTTGCGGTTGGAGACCGCGTGCACGTTCTGCTGCTGTGACACGTCGATTTCCTTTCCGAACTTCGTTTCAGGGACATCCTCGATGCCCGACGGGTCGCTGCGACGCGGCGACCTCTCCGATGTCTTGATCCTTCTGGTGGGCCCGGTTGGAATCGAACCAACGACCAAGCAGTTATGAGCTGCCGGCTCTGACCATTGAGCTACAGGCCCCACTCCGAAGGACGCTTGCGATCTCGGCGCAGCCCTTCGGTCGAGGGGCGGCGTCAGATCGCGGTGGCTATGACCATGCTGCTCATGTCGTGCATGATATGTGCGGCGATCGGGATTGTCCAGACGCTTCTCGCATGATGGTGCGATCTTCGCGTCCGTCCGCTTCAGTCGAATGTCGCGGAACGTCCGTGCGGTATCGATGCGAGCGTCTTCGACATCGCCTCCATCGTCTCGTGGAAGTCGTCCTCCTCCAGGACGACGGTCGCGACCCCCGTCTTGGTGAAGATGGCCGTCTCGAGATCCGTCAGCTCGAGCGAGGCCGACGAGGTCGCCAGCGATCGCACGGCGGCGGATCTGGACGTCACCGAGTTGAAGTCGCCCTGGCGCCTGTCGGGGCGCAGCCGTGCCACCGACGCGACCATGACGGTGCTGAGCGCACTGGCGCCGTCCTCGTCGACGATCACGATGTCGTCGGCCGTCCGGCCCCCGCCGCGCGCCATCGCCTCCGACAGGAGGACGTGCAGTGCGTCGAGGTCGAGCCCCGCGGTCCGCCAGCGCGGAGTGCCCGCGCGGCTGATGGTGCGTCTCGCCTGCTTGGCGGTGATGGCGTGCACGGCCATGCCGTTGGGCAGGGGCGCCCGGCCCTCGGTTTTCGACATCAGACGGCGCTCGCGACGATGCAGGCGACGCCGAGCATCACGCATGCGGATCCCTCGATCCGTTCGCAGGTCGTACTCAGCGTGAGCACGGAGACGGCGCCGATTGACGACGCCCCGATGCCCACGAGGAAGGCGAGACCGGATGCCAGCGCCACCATCAGGCGGCGCTGCGCAGCAGCGGCGCGGCGGCGTCGTCGGCGGGCGCTTCGGGATCCAGGATCACGAGCTGGCCGTCCTCGCCCTCCTCCCAGTCGCGGCCGATCTCGAGGACGTCGTCCATCGAGCCGCGCCAGTCCAGGTCCTGGCAGCCGCCGCCTTCGACGCCGGCGTGCGTGCCGAAGACGATCTCCGGGCGCATGCGGATGCCGCCGGTGGCGGGATCGAAGAGGCCGAACAGGCAGCCCATCTTCTCCGGCTCGTCGATGCAGAGGATCTCGAACTCGTTCGACTGGGCGCGGCCGAAGGCGTACGCGGTCCACTGGCAGGCCATGCGCTCGCCGCCCGGGCCCGAGATCACGAAGAAGGGGTTCTCGCGGAGCTCGGCGATCGCGGTCGTGTCCAGGAGGCTCATGTCTCGTTTCCTCATGCTGTCTTGATTCGACCGGATGTCCATCGGTCCGATGCGTGGGTCGGCCCCACGCCCCCTTCCGTCTCGCGCCGTCAGGCGGCGAGGAGCGGCACCTTCGGGGCCGCGCGGCTGCGTCCGTCGTCCTGGTCGATGATCCCGATGCCGATCACGACGCGGCTCGCTCCGATGCGCATCATCAGGGCGAGCGTCTGGAAGTCGGCGACCATGAGGTGCATGGTCCAGCCGCCCATGGGGCGTTCCGACGACGTCTCCTCCTGGAGCGTCTGGTATCGGTGGATGGCGTCGCAGTCGTCCTGGCTGATGGTCGTCAGGGTCGCCAGGTCGATGTTGCCGCGGCGTTCGTGGACGTCGCGCGCGGCGCGCGTGGCGGCGTCGACCCTGCGCGTGACCGCGTAGAGGTCGCCGAGGCCGACGATCCAGTCGTGCACGTGGCGCAGCGCGGCGTCGATCTCCTGGTCCGACCTCGCCATCGAGCAGAGCAGCGGGGTCATCTCCATCGTCAGGCGGCGTGCGTCGCCGATGGGCAGGACGATCGCGTGGCTCGCGACCAGCGCGGACAGGACGTCCACCTCGTTGCGCAGACCGTCCTGGGACGAGTCGTCGAGGACCTCCATCATGAGCGAGGAGGGGTCTCGGCCCATGAGGGACGACGGGTCGATGGCCAGGAGATGGGAGAAGACGCTCATGTCGCTTTCCTCGGACTGTTCGGATTCTGACGGCATCCACGATCCACCGAGTACGTGTCCGGGTCCATGGCCTGGCGAAGGGTCACGGGTGCAGCAGGCGCCTGACCGTGAGGTTCTCGAACTTCGAGATCATGGGGATCCAGTCGCCCTGCACGTCGCCCCAGAACACGACCTCGTCGCCCGTCTTCGTCAGGAGCGTCGCGTCGAGGTCGCGGCTCGCGGCGTTCGGCACTACGTGGATGCGGCCCGCCAGCACGATCAGCATGTCGGATCCGCGCTGCGCCGCCCGCTGGACGGTGCCGGTCGTGCGTTCGGACCGGTAGGTCTCGAACGATACGTAGTCGCCTTCCCGTCGTGCGCGTACGAATCTGAATCCGCTCTCCTCGAGCACCGTGATGCCCAGCTTGAGATGCGCGTCATCCAGGACGAGGCCTTCCTTGGCCTCGATCATGAAGTTGTGCTGCGTCTTGAAGCCGTCCTCGTCCGGTTTGGCGATCGACATGACGTTGCCTAGGCCGAGACCCAGGAGGGCGGCTTCGGCGGCGTCGCGCTTCTGCCGGGTGTCTTCGCAGCTCAGTTCCATGGTGTTCTCCTGTCTGTTTCGGTCGGGTCGGGGTTCTGGTTCAGGCGGCCATCGGGAGCGGCTGCGCGGCTTCCGTCGCTGCCGGCCTGTAGGCGTTTCGGCTCCACGAGTAGCCGATCGCCTTGAAGAAGGCGTCGAGGCTCTCGTGCTCGATCGTCGGCACGGGGGTGCCGTCGTCGTAGTGGTATCGGTCGAAGTCGGACTTCGTCTGCGACGTGTGGATCACGTCGTTGGTGCGGTCGTAGTTCCGGCCGAGGTCCTTGCCGATGTGGCGTTCGAACAGCCGCTTGCGGTCGTGGTCCGCGTCCGCGATCGGCACGACGTGGTGCGCGATGTCGGGGCCGAACATGTGGGTGGTGGTGAAGACGTACGGGACGGGCGGCATGATGCGTCGGCCGGTCTCGGGGTCGATCTCGATCGTCATCGGCTTTTCCTCGATCTTTCTGGATTCCCGATCGTGTGATCGGATCATGCGCAGGCGGCCAGCCGACGCGCGAATCCCTCCACCCAGGCGCGTCCGGCTTTGACGGCCGCGTGGGCCCCGATGTCCTGTGGCAGGGTGGCGAGGACGATGGCCGCGTAGCGGTCGAAGGCGTCGGGGTGGACGGAGAGGGAGACGAGATGCGTGGAGAGGAGGGTCACGTCCTCGAACGCGCATTCCTCCCTCTCCGTCCCCGAATAGCCCAGATCGATTGTCTCGAGACCGGGGCTGTGGAAGTTCACGGCCTTGAAGGCGTGCGCGGCATGGAGGGAGGCGCGGTCGAACGAGAGGACGACGCCGTCTCCGCCGGCCGCGACCTCCCCGCGATGCGCCGCGAACGGTCTCCCGTCCCAGCCGGTCCCCGTGCCTGCGCCGTAGTCGGAGTACTGGGCCAGCTGGCCGTCGGCGCACATGGACACGGCGACGCGCGCGAAGGACGCGGCCATTCCGTGATCGACGCTGAAGCTGGCCTGGTTCTCGCCGCCGTAGGCGCCCAGCGTGTCTGCGAGCGCGATGTGGCACAATCCGGTCAGGGAGGTGCCGTGATGCAGCAGCGTAGTCATTTCGGCTTTCATCCTCCGGGCGGGTGTCCATGCACCCTCTCTCGATGTTCCGCCTCGGAACCCATGCGGTCCACGCTCCCCGTCGCCGACGTTGCGCTCCTGGTCGATCCGTGGCATGATCGCATCGTCGGGAGATGCCCGTACGAGACGTCCTCGGCTCCATTGAGAGAGGATGCGACATGACCGTCAGGACCAGCACCATCATCCACGAGGGCGCGATGTACGCCGCGCTCGCCGGCGCCCTCGTCGCCGGGCTCGTCGGCGCGAGGATCTTCGCCGACGTCGTCGTCGATCTGGGATCGATCGTCTTCGGCTGACGCATCGGAGGGGTTCCTTCGCGGACCCCTATGGATTCTCCGGAGACGAACGTCTACGCTAATGCCGACGCACGAGGAGCCGACGCATGGCCGATGAGATTCCCGAAGAGACCAAGGCCTCCCAGGAGGTCGTGAAGGAGGCCGCGCGGACCGCGAAGACGGTCGGAAAGGGCATCCTCGACATCGCCAAGACGCTGCTCGCCGGCCGCAAGGGCAAGGGCAAGGGTACGGGCAGGGAGCCCGGTCGCGAGGACGGCATGGATCAGGACGTGATCCTGCTGCGTTCCGCCGGCCGTGCGCCCGGTCGCGTCATCGTCATGGAGCGCGATCCGTTCGAGCATCTTCGCATCGCGCAGCGCCAGGCCGCTCGCGATCTGCAGAAGCTCTACCGTGAGGCCAAGAGCCGTGCGGACCGTGGCGTCCCGATGGACGAGCGCGAGTTCGCCAAGCGCGAGAGCGGGATCGTCGGCCGCATGGGTCCCGGTCGCGAGGCCGAGGCGAAGCGGATGCGCGAGGACGTGTTCTCGAAGGGTCCGGTCCGTTCGGCGAAGGCTCCGGTCCGTCCGGCGCAGGGCATGGCTCGCGGACCTTCGATGAACCGCGGCGCGATGGCCGCGATGAGCGGCCTGTCGAAGGGTCCGGCGATGCCGGCTCCGCTGCCGATCGCCGCGCTGGCCAAGGGTCTCGGCGGCATGGGCCGCTGACGCAGGAGGGTCGGACGGCTCAGTCCGTCCGGCCTCTCGTCATCGCCTGCGCCAGGACGCGCCAGGCGTCCGGTGCGCGGTGCTCCTGGAAGGACGTCGAACGCCCTTCGGCTTCGATCCGGATCGTCCGCGCGTCCCTCGCGCGGTCGTCCGTGATCGTCACGTGCTCCATGCAGATCGACAGCGCATCGAGGACGGTCTCGGCCGTCGCGCTTGGAAGCGCGTCCGTGTCGATGACGGATGCAAGGCGGAGTCCGGCGCATCCGCCGGTGATTGTGATCGCGACGTCCATGCCTGCATAGTCGGGCCGGATGGGGGAGACCGGAACCGTCTTCGCGGAAATCCTTCGGGATGCGGCCGTTCACGGACGCGAAGAAGCCCGCTCGCCCCTGAGGGCGAGCGGGCTTCCTGACATCGCGCGTGATGCGCGGCGTGCGGCTTACGCCGCTGCTGCGGCTGCCTCGCGCACGGCGCCGACGATGCGGATCGAGCCGCCGTCGCGCTGCACCGCCACGCGGACCGAGCGGCCCTTGCGCAGGTTCTTGAGGCCGGCGATCGCCGGGCCGAAGCCCATCACGGTGCGGGTCACCGTGTCGCCGTTCTCGAACGCGACCGTCGCGTTCTGGCTCTTCTTGTAGTCGACGCCCTTGCTGGTCGTCGCCGAGGTCACCGAATCGGTGAACGTGATCGTGGCGGGCTGGATCTTCGAGAATGCGCGCTTTGCCATGTGAATGCTGTCCTGTTCTGCACTGTTTTCGTCCGGACCATCCGGATCGCATTGATTTGAACGACCTGAATGCGGGGTCCGGGGTGCAGCCCCGGCGAAGGGCGGCGCAGGATGCGTCCGTTGGTCTCCACGGCGGCTTCTTCCCCTCCGAAGGGCCGCCGTGGAGGAGCGGGAGTGTCTCCCGATCAGTCGTCCATCATCGCTTCGAGGTCGTAGCAGGCGACCGTGATCGTGCGGCGCGCCGCCTCGAAGCGTTCGATCAGCGCGATGTTCGCGTCGCGCTGCGCATCGTCGTCGCCGACGAGGATGCCCCATGCGTGCTGCTGGACGACCTGCTTGACGAGCAGCAGCGCGCCGCCGAGCAGCACGCGGCGTTCCGAGTCGATCGAGACGTCCGCCGCTTTCGCCTGGACCTCGACCTCGAGCAGCCAGAGGGCGTCGAGCACGACGTGCCGATCGGCCTTGCTGATCTCGCCGAGGCGTTCGTAGGTGAACAGGTCCTTGAGCTCGCGGATGCTGGCGTGCGCTTCGGCGATCGCCTGGTCGACGTCGCTGTTCAGGACGGTGAGGATGGTCTTCATGAGGATGATCCCTTCGAGATCGTTCGTGGAAATGGATGAGGGGTGCCTGCGGCGGGTCAGCAGACCCGTTCGCGCAGTCTCTGCGACGTGGGTCGTGAGGTCAGGACGCCTGAGCCTTCGGGATGGCTGGTCACGTAGTGCACCAGCACCTCCATGCCGACGTCGGCGTTCCGACGCCAGGCGGGACACGATCCCTTTGCGAGCGAGACGCGGTCCTCGGCTCCGGTGCGCGCATCGCGGACGGTGAGCCGCAGGCCGTGACGCCGGCTCGACTTTCCGGTCGTCCTCGGCGCCGTCGCCTCGACGACGGTGACGATGCGGTCGTTCTCGGAGACGACGATCCGCTTCGTGCACGCCGAGGTCGCGAGGGATGCGGAGGCCATGACGCACAGCGTCAGGACGCGGGTCGTGCGGGCGTTCGTTATGGTGCTCATGCTCCCCTGCCCGCGCGGCGGCAGATCTGGCGACGCTGCTCGCCGCGTGCGGCGACGCGTGGAACGACGGAGACGTCGTCCTGGTACACGGTGCCGACGACGTACTCGCAGCCCGTGTCGCGGTCGCGTTCGACCGCGACCTCGATCATGGCGATGTCGCCGCCGGCCAGCACGACGATCTCGTCGGTGCCGGGATGTGGCGTCCCGCACAGCTGACGCGATCCGGTCGGGCTGTCCGGTGCGTCCTCCATCAGTGCGGAGATGACGAGCGTGTCCTGATGCATCGTGCGTGCGACGTACTGGCATCCGGTGCCGAGATCGACGAGCACGGCGCGGCCGATGCCGGTCATCCGACGCTTCGGTCCGAGTCTCACGAAGCGCGGCTCGGGGTCCGGACGCCTGCGCTGCGCCTCTATCCGCCGGATCTCGGAGACGGAGGCGCCTATGGGCGGGGCCGGCGAGGTCACGACGGTGGCCATCGACACCTCCCTGGGCGGCTGGCCGCCGCAGGCGGTCAGCACGAGGGGGAGGAGGACCGCGATGACGGCGTGGCGGCGGGTCCGGCTCATGCCGCCGTCTTCTCCACGTCTTCCCCGACGAACGCCACCGGCGTCGTGGACAGGCCGGACGGATCGTGATCCGCCGGAGCGAGCGACATGGAGAGCGACGCCTCTCGGCACGCCTCCAGCTCCTCCGCGTCGGCGAAGCCCTGCGCGCGGGCGAAGTCGTCTTCGGGGGAGAGCGCCATTTTTCGTCCTTCGTCGTTGATCCCGATGGTCATGACGATCCTCGAATCTATCCCCGGAGGGGTCTTGTTTCTCCGGGATCCGTGGTCCTATCATGGTGGGCGCATCGCATGAGGAGACCGGCTCGTGGCCACCAAGAAGATCGACGGAGCCGCACTGGCGTCCAATCGCACGGCCATCGCCTGCGCGGAGACCATGAGTCTCTACGTCCAGAACCGTCACGAGTTCGGCGACGGCCTGATCGCGCCAGGCCAGTCCGAGCGACCCTTCGTGCCGATCCCCGGCAAGGACGACATGTCGCAGGAAGGCGGCCTCCGTCTCCGTGCGGTCCAGATTCAGGACGACGGTCGCATCGGGGCGCTGTTCACGAAGCCAGGTGCGAACTTCGAGAAGGACGATCAGGTCGTCGCATTCGGGAGGATGAAGGACGGCAAGGCCGCTTTCGACGGCATGCAGACGACGAGGGTCGGTCCCACGGTCCGCAGGTCGACCGTCGTCGATCTTCCGATCGCCTTCGACGAACATCCGACGGAAGCCCTGCTCGCTCGCAGGTCGAAGGGCCCGACGCATCCTTCCGTCGACAAGGACTTCGCCATCGGCGTCGCGAGGGAGAACCTCGCGGACAGGGCCGTCGAGCCCTTCTCGGTGGCGTCGCGGTACGAAGAGGGACGCGATCGCGGTGGGCCCGTCGTGCATCACGAGTCGAGCCCTGGGTCCGTCCGGCCTCGCAGGGAGCCGATGGCGCACCTGACCGCTTCGTACGGGAAGTCTCCTGTCGATGGGTCTTCCAGAGAACCCATCGAGTCCTTCCGCGCCCCCGACCCCAGGGTCGTCACGAGGATGGAGCGTGACATGTCGACCTTGGAGATCATGGGGATGCAGCTTTCGCTGTCGTCCGCGATGAACGAGTTCGCCGTCAGTTCGAAGCAGGGTCTGAGGTTCGGCGAGCGTCGCGAGCTCGACGACGGCGGTATGAAGCGTCTGCCGTCGCATCTCGCCAAGGGGCCGAAGGTCGCCGACATGGCGCAGGCGGCGTGGGGCAGGATGAAGGGCGCCCTCGGGATAGGAGGCTGATCCCGATCCTTCGGCTTCAGCCGAAGGTGGACATGCGCATCGAGGTGGCGACCTCGTTCATCCAGATGACGACGGCGAGGATCGCCGCGGCGACGACGGCGCATCCGACGCAGACGTCCATCCGTCCGTGGCCGAAGGCCGCGAAGGAGACGCCCACCAGAATCGTGAGGGCGAGCAGCCAGGCGAACAGGAAGGCCGTGTTGTCGTTGACGGCGGCGATCAGGCGGCGGATCTTCATGGGGTCGTCCTCTCGGTGGCGGAAATGCGAAGGGGAGGGTCGATCGGGGCGGTGCGCATGCGCCGCCCCGATCGTGCGGGGATCAGAGATGCTCGTGGTATTCCGCGAGCTTCGTGCGCGCCTCGGCCTCGTCGGCGTAGCCGCCGTGCCAGTGCAGCCAGCACTCGTCCCAGAAGCCCCAGTCCGATTCGCCGTGGCGACCGACGGGATCGGATTCCTTCTGCGGGTTCGCCGGCACGTAGTCGCCCTGCGGCTCCGTCGTGAATCGAACGTCCTGCGCCATGCTTTCCTCCTTCGTCATGAATGCCGGAGGAATGTCCTGACGATTCGTCAGGCGGCCAGCGCGACCCCCGTGTCGTCGTTGGCCGCCGTCGTCGCCGCGCGCTTCTGCGCGGCGTTCACCGCCTTCAGGGCGGCCTTCTCGGCGGCGAGGAGCGCGGGCTTCGGCACGCTGTTCGAGCGGCCACGGTGCTGGACGTTCCGCCAGACGCCGTCAGTCAGCGACAGCTGCATGGTGGAGCGGCTGCGCAGGCCCTTCAGTCGGAAGGACAGGATGCGCGTGCGGCCCGACATGCACTGGTCGGCGTATCCGCCCGTGCCCACGCAGTGGTTCAGCTCGCGGGTCTCCTGACGCAGCAGCGCGGCGCTGTCGAGTTCCGTGACGGTCACGTCGCCGATCGCGACGGGATCGACAAGCAGTCGCGGCCACGTGCGCGAGTCGCTCTCGTCCATCGCGAGGATGGACTCGGCGTGCCACACGTCCGAAGCGGCGACGAGCTGCTTCCAGTCGCGGGTCTTCGGCAGCACGCGGCGGACGGCGGCTACGACGTCGTCCGACTTCCGGCGGAGCGTCTCCTGGGTCTCCGGCTGCCAGTGGCGGACGGGTCCGCGGAGATCGTCGAGATCGTACTTGGTCGGCTCGTCCCACGGCAGGCCGAGCGCGTCGCGATCTGCCCGGGCCTTCGCGTCCGCGAGGTGCGAGACGTGGTCGACGACCTGCTCGAGCTGGTGCACGGCGTCGCGCAGCGGCTGCCTGCTCCGGCGGGCGGCGATGCCCACGGCGGCGCGGTGCAGGACCGTTAGCACGATCGCGCGCTGCGGGGCGTTCCAGCCGGAGTCGTCCCAGCGCTGCGACAGCGTGCGCAGCAGGGTGGGTCGCAGCAGCGTCTCGTCGATGGCCGAGAGCGCGTTCAGCAGCTCGGTGACGTCGCTCGACCAGTGGCGCGAGAGGAGGCACTTCAGGGCCCTGATCTGCGCCGGACGCATCCGCAGCGCCATGCGCCAGAACGCGGGCTTCACGCCTGCGTTGCGGAGCGCCGAGGGGAGGACGTCGGCGATCTCGCAGAGGTCGCCGACGCGCGACGAGGGCATGGATGGCACGTACTCGTCCATGTCCGGGTTCACCACGTAGGCCTCGACGTCCTCGTAGCGGAGCTGCGCGGTGCGTGGATCGGCGTCGAGGATGCCGACGACGCCGTCCGCCTGCCGCTCGACGTGGCGGGCCATCAGGAGGGCGAGGCAGGAGACCTGCGTCGGACGGGCGGACAGGCCGACCTGACGGCCGGTGGCGTCGACGCGGTCCCAGGCGCGGATGACCTGGTCCAACCCTTCGGCCTTCCAGCCGCAGATCTGGCGGATGGCGAGCGTCAGGCGCGGGTCGAGCATGCGTGCCACCGCCAGCGAGCAGAGCGCGGCGGCCTTCTCGGGGGACTGATGGTAGCCGAGGAGGCGACGCATCAGGCGCTTGATGAAGGGGCCGACGCCGGCGTTCGGATCGAGCTCCTGGCCGACTGGTCGCTCCGCCGCTATGGCGAGGCGCTCCTCGTCGGTGAGCATCGTCGACCACAGGCGGTTCGCGCGGATGCCGACCCGGGACTGGACCCATGGCGCGTCGACGATGGGCGAGAAGCTGTTCCAGCGGTCCTTCCAGTCGCCGCGATGGGCGTCGCGCAGCAGGCCGTCGCCCTCGCGCATGTCGTCGTGGCGCTCGGTCCGACACTCCAGCGTGCCGTCGGCCCGCTTCCGGACGCGCAGGTCGTCCATGAGGACGCACTCGTCGTCGGAGACGGTCAGCGCGATGCGGAAGGTGCGCAGCTGCGGCGAGATGCGCCGGAAGACGTCGTTCGCGACGGACATGGTGTTTTTCCTTCCACGTTTTCTGATCGCCGCATCATCGAATGCGTCGGGTCCCCTGCCGGGTCGATTGGTCGACGCGGAGAACCCCGCCCGGCTTTAGCCGGACGGGGTTCTGGTTGGTCGGGATCGTGTCGCTTGGATCAGCCTGGGAAGACGGGCTTCCAGCCCTGCGGCTTCACCTGTGGGCGGGAGACGCAGTTGCCCATGCCGTAGACCGTGCCCTTCTGGGTCTCGCTCGTGTAGCTGATGTAGGCGCCGCCCACGGTGACCAGGCCTCCGAGCTCCACGAAGTCGTCGAGGACGATCCTGCCGCCTTCGACGCAGACGATCCGAGTGGGTCGGTTCTGTTCCGTGTCGTCGCTCGTGCATCCTGCGGCGATCGTCGCGACCGAGAGGACCGCGACGGTGCCGAGGATGGTCCAGAGGCCCGTCCGGTCCTTCATGCGCAGTCGCCGAGGGGAGCCGGAGCGGTGACGACGGCCAGGACCGGCTCGTGGTCGTCGCAGACGCCGAACGTGCCCATGATGCGGTCCGCGTTGATCGAGGTCGCCGAGAGGCAGGCGCCGGTGCCCTCGCGCTTCGTCGCGTTCTGGTCGAAGCGTGCGCAGGTCGAACAGTTCTTCAAGGTCGTTCCCCTTTTCATGATCTAGGAAGGTTCGTCGGGATCAGCCGATCCCTATGCGCTGTGCGCCAGGCGACGGTCGTCGTTCGCCGGCAGGGCGACGTGCGCCGAGCAGCCTTCGTCGGCCAGCATCTGGGTGCAGCCCCCGGGCGCCTTGGGGTTGCGGCACGTGCCGGAGCCCGGTTCGCCGTCCATGGGGGCGGAGACGTCGAAGGTGCGGCAGGTCGAGCAGTTCTTCATGGTCGTTGACCTCTGTGATGATCGATGGATGACGGGAGCCGTGTCGTTCAGTCGACGACGGCGCGGTCGAGCTCGTCCTCGTCGTCCTCGAGGTCGATCCTGAGATCGTCCAGGGTCACGTCCAGCGCCTCCAGGAACTCCCCTCTCTGGAAGGTCGACTCGGCCGCCCGTTCGAGGAACGCGTGCTGATCGGAGAAGCGGTGGTCCTTGACCATCTCGCGGACGATCGCGTCCTCGAATTCCACGAAGAGCGACTCCTCGTCGGAATGCTCCTGCGAACCTGGGGCGTACGCCTCGGAAAGCGTCATCGAGCCGGTCTCCGGGTCGACGCTGACGCAGATCGACCGCATGTCCTCCGTCTTGACCTCCGCATGCCGGATCTGGAGGTCCGTGAAGGACACGTCCCAGAAGGACTCGCCGTGGCCGTCGCCGAGGTACACTTCGCTGAGGGGCTTGTCGGTCATGTCGTCGTCTCCCGGCGTCCGCAGGGACGCGATCGTATGTTGTGGTCCGGGCGGCTTCTTGCCGCCCGGCATGGCGTCAGCTCCGGACGCGCGGGTCGGTCTTGAGGCCTGGAAGGACCGCCTTCCAGCCGTTCGGCTGCTTGGCGCCGTAGTCGACCTGGCAGTCGCCGGAGGCCTGCTGCAGGCGGCCGGTCGTGACCGACTTGAACTCGTAGCCGTCCGATCCGTCGGCGTTCGAGACCTTGCCCGTCGAGAAGTCGTCGAGGACCAGGTATCCGCCGGAGTAGCAGGTGATGCGGGCTGCGTCGCCGTAGGCGTTCCAGTGGGCTCGGCGGGCGTCGGTGCAGGCGGTCGCGGCGAGGCCTGCCCCGGCGACGAGGCAGAGGGCGAGGATGTTGGATGCTTTGCGCATGTGCGTCTCCTGAGGATGCGAAGTCGAGGGGATGATCGGGATCAGGCCGCGAGGGCCGGCGTCTTCTCGACGCGCGAGTAGAAGCTGCGGTAGAGCTCGACGAATTCGATGCGCACGCTGGTCTGCTCCATGGCCTCCTGCACCCGCAGGATCATGGCTTCGACGGCGGCGACGTATTCGTCGAAGCGGTCGGGCAGGACGAACCGCGGGTTGGAGCTGCCGGAGAGGAGGATGACGTTCTCGCCGGAGACGGGGCAGCCGTCCTCCTGGCGATATACGACCTTCGCGTCGGTCATCACGGTGGAGACGGTGAAGCCGGTCTCCATCAGCGTGCGCTCCATCTCCTTCTCCCACGTCTTGTGGAGGAGCATCCGGCGCTTCTCCATGTTCCAGCCCGAATCGTCGTATCCCGGGCCGGCGTAGCCGGGGATGACGCCCATCGAGACGGACCAGGCGATCGCGCGGGTGTTCGGACTCTGGGTGTCGGGCATCGGCTTTCCTATCGCGTTCATCATCTGCATGATTGGTTCATGCCCCGCGGGAGGCACTCCCGATCCTTCTCTCCTGCGTATTCGCTCAGAACCGGTGCGCCAGCATCTCCGCGAGGGCGCGCTGGTTCTCCTCGTTCAGGGGCATCCGCGAGCAGCCTGCGCTCTGGATGGACAGGATGCGCTCGAAGCGCGGATCGTCGAGGATCTCGATGAGGTGGCGTCGGGTGGTCGCGCGTCGGGTGCCGGAGACGAGCATCTCGCCGAGGATCCGGCGCATCTCGTCGTCGAGGGCGATGACCATTCCGCCGAGACCGCTCTGGATCTCCAGCTCCGGGACCTCGCGGTCCCGGAGCGTCATGACGGCTGTGCGGGTCGTGGTCTTCACGAAGGTCATTGTAGGTCTCCTGCGGCTCGGATGGTCAGAACGGCGCGTCGTCGTCGACGTCCGGCAGCTCTCCGCTGCCGTCGCAGACGGGGCATTCCTCGTCGTCGCCGTCACCCGACAGTCCGCCCTCGATCGTGCCGGTCCCTTCGCACTGGCCGCATTCCCGGTCTTCGGAGGCGCGGACGACCTGCATGTGCAGGCGCATCTCGACCTCGGCGTCGATCCGGCGCCGTTCCGCGCGGCGACGTGCGTTGTTGGTGGTGCTGATGGATCGCATGGTCGGGTCCTTCGTGACATGACGTTATGATCGGTCGGTGGCGCTACTGCGCCAGCGGCTGGTCGCGGATGATCGCGAGGAGCGCGCGTGCCGCATCGTCGTCGCCCTGGTCGAGCGCGTCGAGCGCCTTGACCGCGAGGTTCGAGATCGTGTGGCGCGGGTTCTGGTAGTCTGCGTCCTCGTCGAGTCTCAGCGCGGCCCTGCCCGACAGGAGACGGACGGCGCGCGAATACTCGCGCAGACCCATGCCGAACATCATGTCGGTGTGCACCAGTCGGCCGAGCTTGTGCTGGTCGAAGTCCTGGAAGCTGTCGTCGACGATGGCCCAGAGCTTCACGCCGGGATGCAGGGCGAGCCACGCGTCTATGGCGCGCGAGCGCGAATCCTGCTGTCCCTCGACGCGCCATGCGTCGCGGACGTCGTCGTGGTCGGGATGGTCGCGCAGATCGTACTCGTCGTCGGCGTCGTCGTCCGGCAGGACGATCGGCGACCAGAGGTGCGGGGTGATGCCGTGCGCATCGAACATCCGCTTGCACTGCACGGGGCTGCAGCGCCACGTGGAGGTGACCACGATCTTCGCGCCGGTCTTCTCGCAGACGCGCAGGATCATCGCCACGGAGACGGGATCGATGCCGTCGCTCTTCGGCATGGCGACCTTCACGCGTTGGAACCACAGCACCTCGTCGATGTCGAGGAACAGCACTGGAGGTGTCGTGTCTGCCATGTGGGCTTTCCTGTGTCGTCCGGGATTCTCCGACACGAACCGATTATGCATCTCAGAGCGTCGGATGACGGTGTCCGTCGGTACGTCGGGTCACCGTTCCGATGCGCACCGTCCTGCCTTCGAGCAGACGTATCTCGCACTCCTCGGACAGCATGGGGTTCGCGTTGAGCGCGATGGTCGCGGGCTGGTCGACGTCCTCCGCGGCTACCGATCCCGTCAGCAGCCAGCGCACGCCCCGACCCTGACCCCAGTGGGCGTGCGCGTTCGCGGCGCAGTGAGACCAGAAGCGATGGGGTCGGGTCTCCGACGCGTGGTACCAGTCCTCAGGGGCGATCACCTCCCGGAAGACCGTGATGCGGCCGTCGACGACGAGGCAGGACAGGTCGCCTGCCGCGCGCACCGCCTCGTCCCGCAGCGCGTCCGGCACGTCGTCGGGCCCGATGCCCATCTGGGCGAACCAGTCGTCGATGGAATAGGCCGGACGGTCGTCCTCGAGCAGCTCGAGGGCCGCCTCCAGGGATGCGTCGGACAGGAAGGGGATGTCTGTCACCTGGATCGCGGGATCGCTGGTCGTCGTCGGCTTCAGCCGTCCAGCCGTTCGCACCAGCGCAGGGCGGCGCCTTCCGCCCAGCGCCCGATGCGGACGGAGGCGTCCATTGCTGCCTCGAGCGCGAGCACGGCTCCCAGACCCTCGGCGAGGATGGCCAGTGCGCCGTAGGCGGCCTGCCAGCCTTCGAGGGTCAGCACGCGCAGCAGGGTGGCGACCCCGAGCGCGCTGAACAGGCAGAAGACTCCGGTCATCGCGATCGCGCAGAGCAGCCCGACGGCCTGCGGAACGATATCCGTCGCGATCGCGACGCGGAGGCTGGGGGAGGTGACGATGGCCATGGGGAGGATCCCGTGTTCGGAGCTGGTGCGGAAGACTGGTGGAGGGATGGTCAGGCGACGAGCGCGGTCTGCGTCTCGCAGCGCGTCGCGGTCGCGCGCAGGTCGCGGTTCTCGGTGTCGTCGAAGTCGATGGTGACGTCGAAGTCCTCGCCGAAGATGATCGCGAACTCGGGGTCGTGGCAGACGACCACCTTCCCGCCCATCCATTCGCCTTCGGCGGCGTGGAAGGTGGCGACGGCGAAGACGCGGGCGGCGTCCTTGTACGAGGTCGCCGATACGACGGTCCAGTCGTTCGAGGCCGAGGTCTCCAGGCGGCAGTGATGGGGTCGCGATCGCGCCTGGCGGACCATGGCGCGGTAGATGCCGACGCAGAGCATCCCGTCGTCCCAGTCCGCGCGCTCGGGGTCCGGGTCGCGACCTTCGCGTTCGTCGGCCGCATCCGCCATGTGGTCGGCGTGCATCCGGTCGCAGACCTTCATGCCGGCTTCGATCATGTCCTCGGGGATGATCGCGTCGGCGATCTGGCGGAACTCGTCGTCGAGCGGCACGATGGCGAAGCGTTCGGAGAACGAGCCGTCCTCCTCGATCAGCCCGCTCTCGCGAGCCATGCCGAGCGCGACGCCGGCGAACGCGAAGGTCTCGTTCTCGCGGTCGTCCATCTCGCCGTGCTTCTCGACGTAGTCGCCGAGGCGCTTGGTGACGCTCAGCAGCCGGACGTAGAGCTGCTGCACGATCGCGGCGTGGTCGTGGGCGAAGGCCGGCGCCTGGGGCGTCTGGTCGGTCATGGGGCGTCCTGTCCTGTCATTTCATGCGATTGAACGTGTCGGCTCTCATCGAAACCGATCGACGTTCCTTCACGCGATGCGTCGAGTCGCCTTGCGGCACTTCCGCTGCGATCGGCGCGAGCATCGTCATGCGGCGGGCGAACGCCAGCGGAACTGTGTGCCTCGCGCATCGTCGGGTCGAGGACGCGCGTCCTCCGTGTCCAGTCCCGGCTTGGGATCAGGACCGGGCAGGCGCCTCACATCGCCTTGCAGCGGCTCTCCAGTCGGCGGATGCGGTCTTGGATGTAGAGGGTTCCGTGTCCCTTGCTCCGGGCGACCGAGAGCTCGTCGCGCGCCTCCACGAGTGCGGCGCGGACTTCGGCGTAGCTTGCGGTTGCGAGCGGCATGTCTGGATTTCCTGGATCCGTTGGGTCTGTCCCATCGGACCATCGTTCCCTGCGCTATGCGCCTACAGCTTCGTGTAGGCCTGGTAGAAGCCGGAGCCGAGGATGCATCCGGCCACCTTCAGCGACGCGTCGGGCGGCGATCCGGTCGGGAAGCTCGGAATCGAGGTCTCGCCGTACGTCTCGGAGATCGCCTGGCATATGTCCTTCGCCGTCGAGCTCGCCTGTGGTCCGACGACGATCATCGTGTATGCGGCCGGCACCGGGTTCCCCTGGTTGCTCGTGTCCGGCATCACGTCGTCGTTGAAGTGGAAGGTGTAGGGATAGTTCGCCGGGTTCAGAGGGTCGGTCTCGACCGTCGCGGGAGCGTCGGGCGAAGGGTTCCTGGCCGTGCTCTTCATGAAGCGGGGCTGCAGGAACTGTCCTCTGCCCATCGGCACGGTCATGTTGCCGCCCTTCAGGCGCCACATCTGCGCGGCCGACGTCTGCTGCTGCAGCTGGCTCATGATCGAGGAGGCCTTGGACGACGCCGACGAGCTTCGGAAGTCGTCTCCGAGGATCAGGGCGCCGGCGAGTGCCAGCCCGATGAACAGTATGACGCCGATGATGCCGATCAGGACGTTGGACACTTCGCTTCCCCCCGGGCTGTGCGCCCATTCGGGCATGGGGTGCGAGAATCGGGGATCGAAGTCAAGTCGAGCGAGCTTTTTGCAAGGAATCGTCAACACCGCCGGTCGGACGCTGCGCCGTCATCCGGGGACGTGGCGTGTCCACGGACCTCCACGGTCGGCGACCCATCTCGCGACGGCGACGTCGTCCCATGGATGGCGTTCCTCGTCGTACCCCATGAGGACGTGCTCGACGGTCTCGTCGCGCGTCCACTCCAGCACCGGTGCGCGCACCATGCCGTAGCGTCGCAGGACCGTCTTGAGGTCGTCGAGGCCCATGTAGTCCAGGATCGTGCCGTCGGTCGATCGGACGGCTAGGTGCATGCCGCCGTTGATCCCGACGATCGGCCAGCCGGTGAGGTCGTGGAGCGCGATCGCGAAGGCGCCGCAGGTGCCCGACACGTACTCCCGGCGGACGATCTCGAGCGCGGTGGCCTCGTCCATCGTCTCGGGGAAGTCCTCGTCCTCGTCCAGGAGGTCGTCGTGCATCGACAGCATGTGGATGGCGACCTGCTCGATCGTCTCGGGGCCGGTCTCGGGAAGATCGTGGGTCATGCGCTCCTCAGCAGCCTGAGCACGTCCATCGGGTCGACTCCGATGATCTCGTGGGTGGTGGTCTCGGATGTCAGGACGACGTCGACGAAGCGGCATCCTCGACCGTCGACCGTGGTCTCCGGAGACGAGGTCAGGACGATGCGTCCCGGCCGCAGCGGCGTCCTCACGCGGATGTCCTCGATCGGGCTGCCGAAGTCCCCGCGTATCACGGTTGCGCGCGCCTTCGAGATCGGCGTCGGGCGGGCCACGCTCACCCTGACGTGGTCGTGGATCATCTCGGACATGCGCGAGGTGGCGAGCGTCCTTATGGCGTCCTCCCGCGTCGACGCATGGAGACGGTCGTGATCGACGACGCCGGCTGCCGCGGTGCGCAGCATCCGGACGATCCGGCGCAGACCCGGCCGTCCGAGATCCGAAGCGGTGATGACGAGGGCCCGGCAGGTCATGGTCGCCGTGGTCGCCTGGATCATGACCTTGGTCTCGCCCTGCCACGGCACGTGCATGCCGCCGGTCTCGATGACCGAATCGGGATGCTCGAGAGCGTCGGCCACTAGCAGCGCGTCGGCCTTCGCCTCGTCGATGGTTCGGCCGCCGCCGTTGGCGGACAGGATCCAGGGAGCGTGCTTCACGCCGCGACCCTCTCGGCGATGGCACGATGGATCTGAAGCAGCTGCATGGCGTCGAAGCCGTCGGAATCGACGGTGCTGATCAGGGGCGAGAGCCATACGCTGCGGTCGGCGTGCGCGGACAGCTTGACGGAGGAGAGCACGTCGTCGAGCATCGTCTCGATCCGCTGCAGTCCCGATCCGGTCGTCCTGACGACCGAGCGGGACATCGGACATGGGCCCCAGGTCTCGATCCTGACGGGAGCGGACGGGTCCATGCCGCACCGTTCGGCCTCCTCGACCAGCATGGAGGCGCCTTCGGCGTCGAGGCCGGCGTGGTCCATGCGCGGCGATCTCGTCGTCGGCATGCAGTCGGTAGTCTCGACCGCCTTCGTCAGGAGGCGGGAGACGGTGCCGATCATCCCTTGGGGATCGTCGAGCAGGTGCTCGATCAGCTCGGGATCGCAGACGATCCTGGCCGTGCGGGTGATGCCTGCGTGCTCCACGTCGACGCTGGCCCTGCACAGGCCTCCGACCGGATGCTCGACGAGGATGTCGACGGCGATCTCGACGTCGTCCGCGTCCTTTTTGATCGCCGTCCAGCACGACAGGGCGCCGCCCGCAGGGCGTTCCTCGCGCCATGCGTCGTTCGGGATCTCGTCCAGCGCCAGCGCCATCGCGTCGATGGCGGCGTCGGCCGCCTCGATCGACGCGGGGTCGCGCATCGCGCGCCAGGGCATGTCCGTCCAGTCGGTCACGGGGTCGTCTCCAGTTCGCGGTGGATGCGTAGCGTCTCCATCGGGTCGAACCCGTCGCATTCGAGCGACGTCTGCTCGGGGCCGAGCCAGACGCCCCCGGCCATCATGACGCGCAGCCTGGTGGCGACGGGACGGTCCGGTCTCGGATCGGGCATGCCGCAGCGACCCGTCGGCGAGCTGATCTCGAACCTCGCGGTCGCGAGCGGCGACGAGGCCCACTGGACGACTTCGAAGGAGGCGTCCCAGTCGAGACCCATGAGGACGGCCGCGCGCACCGCGTCTAGCCGGTCCATGTGCGGCAGGGCGCATTCCGACGCATCGGCGTCGGCTGCGGTCCGGAGCATCCGCACGGCGATGGCGAGAAGCGCCTTCGCGTCGTCGATCGACGGCTTCAGGAGATCGATGGAGCAGCGGATGGTTGCGTCGTGGTCGACGCCGTCGTAGCGTCCCGACAGGTCGAAGTGGGCGAGGCCGTGGTCGTCCTCGACCGTGATGGTCAGGAACTCGTCCGACTTCATGATCGTGGGGTCGATGCGCCAGCCGTGCTCGACGACTCCTCCTGGATTCGATCTCGTCGGATCGATCGAGCCGAGGCGGCGCGGCGCGTCCTCGAACGCGTCGGCGTGCGCATGCGCGGACATGCGTGCGGCCTCGTCCGAACGGACGATCCAGGGGAGGGTGCGCCAGTCGGTCACCATGCGGACCCGTCGTCGACGGCGGCCAGGATGGGACTGAGGTCGCGCTCCAGGCGGAGGCGCTCCATGGGGTCCGGCACCAGAGTCGTCATCGTCATGTCCGGACGCAGCGCGATGGCGAGGGGGGCGTCGCTCTGCGTGCGGTCGGTTATCATGAGGGCCGGCTGCACCAGCGACGACCATGCCGTGCGCAGGGATTCGGGAAGGCCGACGCGTCCGGGGGCCGCGAAGGGCTTCTTCAGGTCGACGCCGATCTCGCACCAGGGCGTCGGCGCCCAGCATGCCGCGGTGAAGCCTTCGACGTCCTCGACGTCGTGCGCCCTGAGGCCGCAAAGGGTCGCCAGGGAGGTCAGCAGGGCCTCCTGGTCGTTGGGTGGCGCGATCGTCGCTCCGTCCTCGGGAAAGGCCTTCTGGAGCGTCCTGACGACCATGTCGCGCAGAGCGGCGGGGTCGAACGACAGGAACCCGTCGCGCTGGACCAGCTCCACCACGACGTCGGGCTCGTAGAGGCCGGCGTCGGTGCGTGCGGACAGGACATGCATGGATGATCGGCTCTCGTACGAAAGCAGGCTCTCCGGGGCCTCGCGCAGCAGCTGCAGGATCTCGTGCGCGTCGGACATCGACGCCTCGCGGTTGCCCGAGATCGGAAAGGCGATCGACAGGGGTCGATCATCCCTGGCACGGCGGGCGAGGAGGCAGGCTCCGCTCATGCGACGCGTCTGGAGACGTTCGGACGCTGCGGCTTGACGAAAGGCATCTCGCCACGGAGCCACAGGATCATCTGCTCCGCGATGTACTGCGGCGTGCGGCGGTCGGGAAGGTCGCCTTCGACGTGGAAGAGGAGCTGAGGATGCTCGGGGCCCTCGGGCACCGAGGTCCAGTGGAAGTCGTAGGGGTCGAGTTCGTAGAAGTCGCCGGCCTTCAGCAGGATCCCCTCCCCGATGCCGGCGGCGTTCAGGCGCTGCGAGTGGAGGCGGTGACCGTCCGAACGCAGCACGAGGCCGCGGACCAGCATCCCGCGCTCGGCGCCTTCCAGGTCCTGGTGTCGACGCACCGGCATCGGGCAGACGTACAACCCGTGCACCTTCGTCGGATAGGTGTCGATGTCCTCGTCGAAGTCGAGCGACAGCGCCTCGTCGGCGAGCGCCTGCGCGTCGCGCAGCAGGGCCTCGTCGAGGACGAGGCCGAAGTCGTGGACGATCGGCACGAAGGGGAGGGGCGCGGTCATCCGCGCCGCCGTGGCTTGGGAGCCTCGACGAAGAGGCGGATGAATCCCGCGCTGCGCTTCGTGCAGCGCCAGCCGTCGCCGTCGACGTGCAGCAGCAGGATGGAGTCCGGCTGCACGACGAAGTACCACTCGCAGTCCGAGCTCCACGCTATCGAGGCGAACGGACCGCCCGGCGGCACCACGATGGGCGTCAGGTCCTCGCTCGAGATCGGGTCGTCCGGAAGGGAGGGGTCGTCGTTGAACACGATGAAGCATGCCGGCACGTCGAGGTAGACGTTGTGGCTGCCGGCCGGATCGAAGGTGACGATCCCGCTCTCGGTCCCTTGCGCGTCCTCGCGCGCGGGGAGGGTGGCGACGTCGTTCACGGGTTCCTCCATGGATGTCTCAGCATCTCTCCCGCCCTCAGGGCCTCCATCATGTCGATGGTGCAGCTCCGGGTCTCGATCGAGACAGACAGGCATATCGACATGCCCTTCATCTTCCCGGAATCGCCTTCGGTGACGCCGAACATGATCGGGCACAGATCGGCGTCCGGCGCCGGCACGGCGTCCTTCAGGGTCGGCATCCCGTGAGGAGAGTGGTAGGTGTGGACGTTGGCACGACGCCACGGCGACGCGGCGGTCACGACGCACTCGTCGCGCACCTCGCCGCAGTCCGTCTGCACGGCGACCACCGCCGCGTACGCCTTCAGGCGTTCGCGGGCCTCCTCGACCTGCTCCGCGTCCACCGGCAGAAGCGCACGGCGCAGGCAGGCGATCGCCGCGTCGCGCAGCGCGTCGGCGACGCGGCGGTGTCCGTCGTGGCGGCACTTGGTGTCGCCCGGATGGATCTCGGCCGCCTCCATCGCGACGATCCGCGATTCGCCGTCGGCGCCGACGAACCGCAGGCATGGGATCTGCGACCTCTGGTCGCACGTCCACGATCGTGCGTCGCGCAGCGCGTCCAGCATGCGCCGCACGTGTTCGATTCCGTCGAAGTCGACGTTCGTGAGGACGAAGGGACCGGTCATCGCCAGGCCCTCGCCGCCGGCGTCAGGGCTGCGGCGCGCTCCAGGCGCAGGCGCTCCATCGCGTCGAACGGGCCGAAGGGGACGCTCATGCCGTTCTCGTTGAGGCTGACGCAGCCGTCCGTGCTCGTCAGGAAGACGGCGCCGCCGGTCCCCGTCGGAAGTGCGATCTCGATTCTGCCCCTTCCGCCGAGATCGTAGGTGCCGAGTGCGGGAAGGAGGGGCGTCGCGAGGCGCACCGTCACGCGGATGCCGTGTTCGCCGGCCTCGTCGGCGAGACCGGCGGCGATCGCGCCGGCGTGTATCTGCACGGGGTCGACGCTCCATGCCCGTGCGGAGAAGGGTGCGGCCGCCGCCTTGCGCAGCAGCGAGGCGGCCAGTCGTCTGATGCGCATGGTGGTGGGATCGCTCTCTCCGGGAATCCGGCGATGTCCGATCCGTCGCGCCTCCGGCAGTCCTCGCAGCCGTTCGTGCATGGATATGCTCAGCGTCCGCCTGCCGTTCTCGGTCACGACGAACCTGCGGTTGCCCGTGACTCCGGCGAGCAGGGTGTCGAGCGCCTCGTCCGATTCGAGGCGGTCGGCCATGACGAGCGCGTGCGCGACCGCGTCGGCGTCCCTGTCGGTCCCCGCATCCGCGTCGTCGCGGATCCAGGGGAGGTCGTTCCACAGGTCGTCGACGGGCTTCATGCGGCCTCTCCTGCACGGATCGCGGCCTCGCGTTCGATGCGGAGGCGCTCCATGGCGTCGATCCGGCCGACGACGACGGTGTTCGATTCGGCGGAGATGCGCAGCGTCGGCATGGGGCGATCGAACTCGTCTTCGAGATCGACGCTCACGCGGATGCGGCCGATGGGCATGTCCTCGGTAGGCGTAGCTGTGACCCTGTCGAGGAAGTTCGTCTGTGCGCTGAGGATCGCGGGGCCGAGCTGAGTGAGGCCCGACCAGACGACGTCGAAGGGCTCGGCGAGATCCGGATCGACCATCCGCCGCATCAGTGCGGCCTCGAACGTGGAGTCGAGCGCGTGCGCGGCCTCCGTGGCGGTGGCCCGGTCGATCGGCGCGTCGAGGACGCGGCGGGCGATGTCGAGGACGACTCGCGTTTCCGGGCCGTCGTCCTCGACGAGGCCGGTCCGTGTCAGCGAACTTTCGTGGACGATCACGGAGATCCGGTGAGCGACGCCCGCACCCAGCGCGGCCACGGTCCATTCGCTCCAGTGCGCGCTCGGGAAGCGCGTGCGCTCGTGGATCGACGTCTCCGAAGCCGAGGAGACGACGTCGAGGATCCGCCGCGCCTCCGCCTCCGTTCCCTCGTCCAGCGGCGTACGGACGAGGGGAGGCGTCTGAAGGGCGAGGGCCGACCCTATCCGCATCAGGTTATGTGCGTGATGCGGACGACGTCTGGGTCCCCGACGGCGGGGAGATCCTCGCCTTCCGGACCCCACGCCTCGGTCAGATGCGCACGCAGCAGCGCGATGCCGGGGCTCGGCTCGAAGGAGATCTCGACGTGCCTGTAGTCGAGCGCCTTGGGCCCTTTGAAGGCGAAGCCCTCGATCCGGAAGTCGTAGCCCTGACGGACGTTCTGCTCGGCGTACCAGGTGGACACGTCGCTCAGGTAGGAGAGACCGCTCTCCCAGCCGTCGAACGAATCGACACGTATGCGGTCCTGGATCAGGAAGTCGTCGAGCGACTTCGGATCGGCGGGGATGAATGTCCACTTCACGGGGCCGTGCTCCTCAGCGACCCTGTCGGATCATCATGACGGTGGCGTTGAGCGACCACTTGGCGTCGCCTTCGGCGGTGAGTACCGGCAGGTCCCCGTCGAAGGTCAGCGTCCAGTTCTGTGCGGCGATCCGTTCGCTGTACGGCCCGTTCTCCTGCTGGCACAGGACCGCCAGGTCCCGGAGCGTGTTCGAACCGCCCATCTCGACCTTCTCGAGGGAGGCGTCGAGCGAGGCGAGGCTGCTCTCGTCGAGTTCGACCAGCCAGGAGAGCATCTCGCCCAGCGACCATTCGGATGCCGCATCGAGGCGCGGCGGCGTCCCGATGTCGCCGACGGCGCGGATGTGGATGGGGTGCAGGACGCAGATGCAGCCGTCCGACGGGTCCTTTGCGACCATGAAGGCCTCGGCCGCCTCCAGATCGCCGCCGATCGAATGGTAGGGCACCTTCACCCAGGAGCCCTGAGCCAGGGTCGACACGACTGCGAGGAGGCGGGTGAGATGGATGTTCGACATGGCTTTTTCTTTCCGATGAAGGATTTCGGATCCGGTCCGACTCCGACCCCTGTCCTGCACTTCCTCTAGGAGACGGCCTCGTCGATCGGGAGCGGCACGACGCCGCGTTCCAGGGCCCGTTCGAGGTCTACGATCTCCCGGAGGCGCTCCATCGCGTCCGGCTGGGAGACGCGACGATGCAGACCGACGATGCCGCCCACGACGTGGATGGTCCTGCCGCTTCCGCCGACCGTCGGGTTCACCAGTGCGGTGGGCGCGATCGCCGCGTTCACTCGGGCGGTCAGTTCCGGCACGGCGTGGACGGTCCTGAACTCCCCGTCCATGCTTGTGACGCCGGACGAGAACGGTGGAAGCCGGATGCGGGCCGCGATCATGCCGGACCACGGGTTCGGCAGCAGCACCTCGACGGTGTCGACCGTGCCGACGGGCGTCGGGACGATGGCCGAGAACTCCGCGGCGACGAGCTGGCCGACCTTGTGCTCCGACGTCCGGTGGTCGAGCTGTCTGGCTGGATCGAGCGCCGCGCGCAGCGTTCGGGCTATCCCGGCCCCGGTCGCCTCAGGGTCCTCGGTCAGCAGCGTCCTGAGGGCGTCCGGGATCGAGTATCGTACGTGCTTCTGGCGCGTGCCGGGTCCCGTCCGCCACGACAGCCAGGCATCGCTGGCGTTCGGACGCCCGTCCATGGTGATCATGAAGTCGCCGACGCGCGCGTCGATGGCCGACAGGAGATCCTCGAGCGTCTCCTCGGCCACGTTCGGCGAGACGCGCGCCAGCATGGGGAGTTCGGTCGGCACGATCATGCGGCTGCGACGGCCATCAGCTCGGCGTAGCGGACCGCGAGTGCGGGCAGGTCGAGCGGAGGGTCGCCGGCGAGGGCCGTGAGGCACGGATAGGTCGACTTCACGAGGATCTCGAGATCGACGCGGTTCATCGGCTTCGCCACGAACCATACGTGGTCGTAGGCCGCGCGCACGTCCTCCGGGATGTCGGCCTCGGGATCCAGGTTGCGCAGCATGTCGAACATGCTTCTGATGCCGCGCATCGCGGTGCGCACCACGTCGAGTTCTCGGATGACCGGGGCGAAGTCGAGGTTGCCCTGATCGTTCACGGTCCAGACGATGCCGGTGGCCTGGCGCCCGTCCTCGATCGCCGACTTCCAGTCGATCAGGTAGACGAGGCGTGCGATCTGGTCGGTCGGCACGCGACGGTGCAGCATCGTGGCCGCGATCGCGACGAACGTGGGTTCGGACTGGGGCACATGGGTCATGGGCGTCGCTCTTTCGTGAGATGTCGTCTTGTGTCGGAAGGTCGCCATCATCGACGTCCTTCTCTCATCGGCGCGCGCGGCTTCAGCCGTGCGTGCCGATGACCTGGTGCGCACCGGGCAGCGACGCCAGCAGCGAAGCGAGCGTCTCCGGATCGCGGTCGACGACCTCCGGGGTCATCATCGGCGGCAGCTTCGACAGGAAGGTGGCGAACTCGGCCTGCGAGGCGAACTCGATGGTCACGGCGTCGTTCGACATGATGCCGCGGTCGTCCTTCGATCGATTGCGGATGCGCAGGAAGCGCAGGCGCACGGACAGTCCGTCGGCGTGCCTCATCCAGGAACCGACATGGTCCCAGTGGAGGGCGCCGTTCCTGGGCCCTGGAACGTGGAAGAGGCGTCCCTCGGCCTCGATGGCCGCGTTCTCGTCCCGCCACCGGCGGCGCATGACGAAGGCGGGTTCGAGCAGGTACGGCTCGTACCACGTCTCATGGAGTTCGGGACGCGCGCCTTCCCGGGCGAGTGCCGCAGCGGTCCGCAGGGGAGGACCGAGGAGCGATGCGCGGTGTTGGCGCATGGCGCGACGATGGTTCAGGACCAGCGTCACGAGGCAGAGGGCGATGACGGCGACGCAGATTAGGGTGGTGCGGTCCATGTCGGTCAGCGCCCCTTCCGCCTGCCGCCGCCGCGCCGGCCCTGCGACCGGTTCCAGCGGTCGTTCTCGTCCTGCCGGCTGAACGTCTCGGCCATCGGGGCGCCTGCGGCGAGCATCGCCCTGACGGCGACCCGCTTGAGGGGCATGTCGCCCTCGATCAGGACGGCGGAATGTCCGTTCCGTGGTGAGATGCCGTGCATGCGCAGACCGAGCACCTCGTCGAGTTCGGCGGAGATGGCAGGACCGTCGAAGTGTCCGATCATCGATCCCGACAGGTCCATGCGGACCGGCGCGATGACGCTGATCTCGTAGCCGGCGTCCGTCATGCGCTCCACGAGTTCGCGCATCCGCTCCTCTGCGGTCTTTCCGTCGGCGACGTCGTTGTCGAGGGACAGGATGGCCTCCGTGCTTCCGTTCTTTATGCGGAAGTGCAGGAAGCGGTCCAGCTGGTCGTCCATCGACGAGATGCTCATGCCCGTGGCGACGATGTGCTGGAAGCGCGTCGGATCCACCTCTCCGACGATGCCGACGGGATCGGCATCGTTCCCGGCCGAGGCCAGGCATCGGTCCTGGCCGAGCGCCCAGTCGACGATGGCGTCTCCGGCCGCGTCGTAGCGCATGCGGCGGTACGCGGCGCGGTGGGCGTACTCGTGCATGATCGTGAACCGGAGCATGTCGTCGCTTGAGGCGTCGACCCATGCCTCCGACACGTGCACCGTCCTGGCGTCGTGTTCGACCATGATGCCGGTGTCCATCGGCATCGCGACGAATGCGATGGCGATCCGCGAGGCGATTCCGCCTTCGAGGGTCAGCAGGATGGCGTCGATGCGCTGCTGTGCGGTCATGTCGTTCTCCCGGGGACGATGCTGGTGGTTGGGCTGCGCGACGCTCACGCGACGCGCCCGAAGCCGGCGTCCCAGTCGGCGCCGCCGCGGCCGACGTCGAGGAACTGGCGGCGGTTGAAGCGGCCGCCCGCGTTCGAACCGTCGGGGCCCATGACTTCGCCGGTGGTGAAGTGCTGATCCGAACCAGGCATCCACCAGACTGTTCCGTCGAAGTGCGCGACGACGGTCGCCCGGAACGCCGTATCGTCGAGGACGTGGAAGCCCTTGGTGGGCAGGCCCGTCTCGATCTCCTTCGTCATGCGGGGATCGAGCGACAGGGTGAAGCCCAGCTTCGCGTCCTCGTCGACGTCTTTGAACGTCCGTTCCAGCGCGTCGCGCAGGTCGGCGTACTCGTCGTCCGACGTGTGGTCGAGCTCGACGACGATGCGGCCGTCCTCCGACGTGATCTCGCCCGTGGCGCCGGTGGCGATCAGGATCGGATCGATCAGCGTGGTGGCGTAGGTCAGGGCTGCCTTGTGCGGGTCGGACATGTCATGTTCTCCTGGATTTCGTTCCATGGTCTGGATGCGTCGGCCGGGCCGGACTCCGCCCGCAGGGCGCAACCGCATCCTTCGGCCTCAGGCCGCCTTCACGTCGGCTCGGACCGATATGTACGATGCGCCGTTCGGCGAAGTCGCGGTCTCGATCGCCGATGGGACGATGGTGTACGTCCCCATTGGGATGGGCTGCATGTCGCCGATCGAGTCGTAGACGTCCGGGTAGAGCAGCGGCATGATCTCGCCGGGATCGACGTCGAGCAGGCCGCAGCCGAAGTCCCTGTCCGCGCGGCGTTCGAGGATGCGCACTAGGCGGGTTGCCTCGGTGCGGATCATCACGTCGTCGCGCAGGCCTGCGTCGATGACGTCGGCCAGGGCCTTCAGGTCGGCGGCGGCCGCCGCGATGGCGCTGGCGTCGTCGCCCAGCAGCCAGACGTGGTCCTGCTGGATCACCTGCAGGCAGAGCGAGACGTCGACGATGGTCGAGCCCTGGAGGGCGAGGGTGCGGATGGCGGAGACGCTGGTCATGTCGTGATTTCCTGACGCTGTTCGGATTCGATTCGCTTCCTGGATCAGCAGGCGAAGCCGTCCTTGTCCACGATGCCGATCCTCAGCATCGTCATGAGGTTGGCGCGGCGGCAGCTGCGTTCGAAGTCCTCTGGGAGTTCGAGGTCGAAGCGTTCCGCGATGGCCTCGACCAGGCCCATGTCCTCGCTGCCCCACTGGCGCACGATGCCGAGGGGTACGTCGTCCTCGCCGCTCTCGCCGATGCCGGTGATGGTGAGGATCTCGGGATCCTCGGGGTCGGTGGACACCTGGCTGACGTAGTCCTTCACGAAGGCGTGGATCTCCGCGCCCTGGCTGTCGACGATGCGGTCCGCGCGACGCGACAGGTCGTCCATGACGATCCGGTCGTGCGCGGCGACGACGTCGTCGCGCCGGTCGATGATCAGCCAGGAGGCCGCCGAGCTGTCGGAATGCTCGGACCATGCCCGGAAGGCGCTTTCGCGCGTGGCGGAGCGGCCTTCGCCGATCAGGATGGACAGCATCTCGTCGACGTCGTGGGCGCGTTGCGCGAGTTCGTCGGCCTGGTCGGAGTCGAGCTGGATCTGCACGTGCGTTTCCTCTGGCTATTCGGATTCTGCCCGAGGACGTCCCGTTCGATCCTTCGGCCGTCTCCGGTCCGAAGGCCTCTTCACATGGTCTCCAGTCGCCTGACCTTCGGCAGGATTCGGTCGCTCTGCGTCCGTTCGATCATCAGACGTATGATCCAGTTCGACCGCGCGGCCTCGACGAGGTGGGCGATCTGCGGACCGGCATACGCGGCCATCGGTCCGTACGTGCGGTCCTCCGTCTCGGCGACGAAGACCAGCATCTCCCCGTCGCCGCGAGTGGGGCGACGCTCCTCGATCCTGATCCTGCCCACGACCGTCTCGGGCACTGCCGGACCCGTCAAGGCGGTCCTGCCGGGTGTCGGCCTCGTCTGCGTCTGGGCGGGTCGCGTCGGCTCCTCCCTGCTCCTGGCGTGGGTGCCGCCGAACCCGTTGAAGACCGACCGGTCGATTGAGGAGTCGTCGGCGTCTCTGACCGGCCGATCTCCGGTCGTCGATCGAGGTTCCCGAGCCGGCACGGCGGCGATCGCGACCGCGACGTCCGTGAGTAGCAGGCCCCTGCCGGACAGCAGGCGCTCGAAGCCCAGCAGGGCTGCCAGACGCTCGTTGGGCTGTGCCGACGCCACCAGGTTCCATGCGGAGTCGATCCTGTGGCTGGCGAAGGCCTCGCGCACGGCGGCGGGAATGTCGGCGGGTCGTTCGTTCATGGAGGCATCATACCCGCCTCCGATGCGGACGGCGAGTGCGTTCTGGGACGCTCGCCGCGGCAACTTGGATCGAGGCGCTCCTGGATCGCGTCAGAGCTTGTGGAATGCGATGAAGGCGGCGCCGTTGAACATGCATCCGGTCTGTCCGACGATGTCGGCGGAGTTGAACGACTTGACCGAGGCGTCGAATGCCTGTGCCTCGGTCGTGCGTCCCGAGATCCTGTCGATCGTCTCGCATGCCGATCTCGAGATCGCGTCGGTGTTCATGTAGGCGATAGCCGTCGTGGCGACCTTGCCGCCCGACTGCTTGCCGATCGCGGAGATCAGGACGAAGCCGTTGCCGCCGATGACGGATCCCACGGGGTTCACCGGCGGCGACTTCAGGAAGCGGGGGATCAGCGGACTCGCGGCATTGACCTGACCGACCAGGACCGGGGCTCCGGTCTTGAGGCGGGCCATGGCGGATGCGTCCGCGACCTGCTTCAGCTGCTGCTGGATCGCGGCTGCCTTGGAGTCGGCGTTCGCCGTGCGGAAGTCGTCTCCGAGTATCAGGGCTCCGGCAAGCGCCAGGCCGATGAACAGGATGACCCCGATGATCCCGATCAGCACGTTCGACATCGGATCAGATCCCCACGTAGGCGTAGTAGTTGGCGTTTGCCGAATACAGGAAGCATCCGACGCGTCCCTTCGATAGGACCGTGGCGCCGAAGTCGGCCTTGCCGCTCATGTCGGGCGTCCCGCTCGACGTCTGCTCTTCGATCGCGATGCAGGCGTCTCTCGCCCTCTCGTCCGTACCGAAGTTGGTTATGACCATCTTCGCCGGGGATGCTCCGATCGAAGCCGACGCGTCGTTTATCCTCAGGGCCGCGCCGTTGAAGGGATTGCCTGAGGGCCACGTCTTGAGGAAGCGCGGTTGGAGCAGGGCGACGTTGTCCTCGGACGCGATCATTATCCGACCGGTCTTGAGCTGGTACATCGCGACCGCCTGGGAGATCTGATGGAGCTGCTGGACGGTCGCCGCGGCCTTGGACGCGCTGGAAGACGATCTGAAGTCGTCGCCCAGGATCAGCGCTCCAGCCAGCGCGAGCCCGATGAAGAGGATGACGCCGATGATTCCGATTAGCACGTTGGACACGTCAGATCCTCTTGTAGACGATTGGGAACGAGCCGCCGCTGCTCAGCGGGCCCCATGTCCCGTTCAGTCTGAAGCAGCCCGCCTGTCCGATCGGCGCTGCCGCCTTCGGCGCGCCACCGTCGGCGTCCATATTCAGTCCCAGGGTCTGCGCGATCTCCGCGCAGATCGCCAAGGAGACGGAGTCGGCTCCGCCGCCGGAGACGACGTATCCGGCATCACCGGAATACTGTCCGCCGATCGACCTGGTGTCCACCACCCCGAACGTGGTGAGGGGGACGCTGTTCGAGACCTTCAGGAAGCGCGGCACCAGGCCGGTCGTCGGACCGGCAGGGTACGGCGATCCGGTCTTGAGTCCGTACATGTTCACGGCGCTTGCCGTCTGATCCATCACCGAGATGATGGCAGCGGCCTTGGCGGAGTTGTTGGCTCCTTTGAAGTCGTCGCCGAGAATGAGGGCGCCGGCGAGCGCCAGGCCGATGAAGAGGATGACGCCGATGATGCCTATGAGGACGTTGCTCATCCTACATCTTCACGTATATCATGCGGTTGCCGGTGGTGCTCATGCATCCCAGACTGCCCGTCGGCACCGAGGTCTGCGGCACGTCCGGAATCGTCTCGTTTCCGAAGACGTTCAGGTTGATGCCCTTGCACATGGCCTCGGAAAGAGCGCCGAGGACGAGATACCGCTGCCCCGCGTACATGTAGATGATCGGACCGCCTCCGCCCTCCGGTTCGAAGTAGGGCTGCTTGATGAAGCGCGGCACCAGCGTCGCGTCGTGGTAGATGTCCGTCATCGCCGGATACTGCCTGCCGGTCTTGATGTTGTACATGTCGAGGCCGTTGGCCATCTGCTGCATCTTGGCGGTCAGATTGGTGACCTTGGAGTCGCGACTGGCGGACTTGAAGTCGTCGCCCAGGATCAGCGCGCCGGCGAGCGCCAGCCCGATGAAGAGGATCACCCCGATGATCCCGATGAGCACGTTCGACATTGCAGGACCCCCCCGCGACGTGTCCCCACGCCGCTCCCCATCGTCGTCTATCCGTCGTGAGCCATGTTGTCCACGGCGTTCGACCTATATCTTGACGTAGATGGCGAAATACAGAGGGTCGGCGGACGAGTACACGCAGCCCGCGGTGCCCTGGGTCATCGAGTAGTATCCGTCCTCGATCTCCTTGCCGAATCCCTCTGCTGCGGCCTGGCATATGGCGCGCGACGACGGGCTCCTGGGCAGGTCTGCGGCGACGATGTAGACCGGATTGCCGTTGTTGTTGAGACCCGAGGTGTCCTGTATCTGATACGCCCCGCCGGCGGGATTCGGGTACGAAGGGATTGCCTTGAGGAATCTGGGGACGAGGAGCGCGTTCGCGCTGTCGCGGTATTCCAGCGTCGTCATGTTCTTGCCGGTCTTCAGCTTGTACATGTTGATCGCGGCGGCGATCTGCTGAGCCTGCGCCATGGTGGCGCTCGCCTTGGAACCGGCGGAGGCGGACTTGAAGTCGTCGCCGAGGATCAGCGCGCCCGCCAGGGCGAGGCCTATGAACAGGATGACGCCGATGATGCCTATCAGGACGTTGGACATGGATTCGTCGTCCGATCAGTAGATGTTGGCGTAGATGGACCAGTGCAGCGGGTCCTGCGACGAGTAGGCGCAGCCTACGCCGCTCTTGGGCATCACGTAGTAGGCGTCCTCGATCGGCTTGCCGTACATGGCCGCGATCTCCTCGCACGTCGCCTTCGACGACGGGTCGCGTGGCAAGAGCGCGATCGCGACGTAGGCCGGCTTGTCCGATCTTCCGAACTCGTCGAGCAGGTAGATCGGGACCGTGCCGAGCACGTTCTTCGGCCTGGTCGAAAGGAACCTCGGTCTCAGTATGGCGCCTTCGTTGGCGTTGTACTGATCGGGCATCAGCCGGGAACCGGTCTTGAGGTTGTATAGGTTCACGGCGTCGACGACCTGCTTCAGCTGTGCGGTCGTCGCCGAGATCTTGGACGAGCGGCTTGCCGTGAGGAAGTCGTCGCCCAGGATCAGGGCTCCGGCGAGCGCTAGGCCGATGAACAGGATCACTCCGATGATCCCTATGAGCACGTTCGACACGTCTCAGTATCCCGATGCGGTGCTGACGTTCATGTCCGCTCGTTCCATGCGCTGGTAGGCGATGTAGTAGGTGCCGGACACGGTCTGCGCGATGATGCAGCCCGTCGGGGCGGCAGGCACCGGGAAGTTGTTCCCGGTGAAGTCGGGGATCGTCGCCTGCCCGTAGGTCTCGGAGATGCTCTGGCAGGTCGCCCTCGACTTCTCGTCCCCGACCGGTCCGATGACGGCGTGCGCGTACAGCGCCGCCACGGCGGGTTCAGGGCCGCCGTCTCCGTAGATGTTGTTGTTGAACTCGATCTGGCTCATGTAGGTGCCGCGGTTCGCGGCGGCCCAGGAGGTCGTGTTCACTGCTGGGGTCTTGAGGAACCGCGGAACGAGGAAGTCGGTCTGTATCGACGGCGTGTACGCCACGCCGAGCTTCAGCTTGCGCATGTCCGCGGCGTCCGTCGCCTGCTTGAGCTGGGACATGACCGAAGCGCCCTGGCTCGCGCTCGATGCCGACTTGAAGTCGTCGCCCAGGATGAGCGCACCCGCCAGTGCGAGTCCGATGAAGAGGATCACCCCGATGATCCCGATGAGCACGTTCGACATTGCACCGACCCCGAATGACGCCCCCCCGGCGTCCAGAAGGAACACCCTATGGCGTGACGTCGTCAAAGTCCACAAGGACCGCGATCTATCGTGCGGCCGAACGCGACGATGCCCGGGTCCGCTGTCTGGACTTGAGACGATCGGCGCGCTGGCTCACCCCCGATGCGCGCCGATCCGGCGGAATGCGTAGGTCGTGCCGTCCAGGGATGCGATCGTGAGGGTCGTTCCGTCGTCGCGGATGCCGCGGACGCCTATGGACGAGGGGTCGATGGAGATGCCCAGCAGCGGCACGGCGATCGTCTCGCGCCCGTCCGGGGCCTCGTGTGCCTCCAGCAGGGCGACGGCGTCGGCCGGCAGCGTTGCGCACGCACCGGTCGACGACGTGATCTCCAACGTCTCGCCCGCGTCGATGAGGGGCAGGAACGCGTCGCAGGCGCGCTCGAACGACAGGAGCCCGTAGGGGTCGTGCTCGTCGCCTGCGTTCAGGGTCACGGCGCGTCCGTCGACGACGAAGTCGAAGCGGTCGTCGTCGGGCGCGTCATGCGCGGCCGTGGGGGCGAACGACACGACCGCGTCGAGACGGATGGCGACGTCGCCGAGCACCAGCGCGTCGTCCGCGACGTCGATGCGGTCGCAGTCCACGATGGAGTGGACCTCGCCGACGTGTATCGAGAGGTCGAGGCGTCCGCCGAGCGCGCATGCGGCGATCTGAACGAGCCGCCGCATGGTCGGGTTCGCCGCGTCCTCCATCGCGGCATCGACCCTGTCCTCCGCCTCATGGCGGCGGGCGCGGAGTGCGTGGGGGCTCTCGATGGTCGTGGCGTGCATCTTCTCGTCCTTTTTCCTGACGCCTGCTGCGTCGCTGTCTCCATGAGGAGGCATGCGTTGCAGCGGGCTTCGACGAGGACTGCGTACGAGGCGCCCCGCTCCCGTTCCGTGATGGAACGGGCTGGTCGGAACGCAGTGAGGACCGGAGAGGGACTGGCCCGACCATCGTCGAGCCGCAGGCGAAGGCGCGAGGGCTTCTTCTCGTTCCGGCGCGTGCGGCGGGCGTTCGTCGCATCGATCGGGCGTCTGCCCGGATTGGTCGTTCGAGCCTGGATACGAATGCCTAATCGTCCGTTCATGATTGGTGGAAGCGAAGAGCTCCACCAACCCAAGGATGAGGATCCAAAGACATGTCCGATCAGGAACACGAAGACGCCTGCGCACAGGATCCGGGCACGGACGTCGGCATGGGCGGCGATGCGGCCGGCGGAACCGGAGCGGACGGCGCAGGCGGCGAGACCGCCGTGCCCGATGCGGACGACGCCACCGCTCCCGACGGCGACGACGCCACGACTCCGCAGACGGACGCGCCCGCCGGAGACGAGAGCGAGGCACAGCCCTCCTAAGGGTCGTCGGATCGCCGTCGCATGCGAAAGGGGTCCGTCGCTGGTGCGGCGGACCCCTTTTCACGTCTGGCCATGAGGCGTTGCGTATCGTTCGGCGTCAGGCCCTCGATACGTTCGCGGACGTCAGGACGTAGGCGTGTCCGCCGACGTTCACCTTGAGGACCAGCGGCATCGTCGCGGCGGTCGCGACGAAGGTCACGGTCGGCGTGATGCTCGTGCCGGTTCCGGATCCGGTCTTCGTGCCGATCGAATACGTGTAGTCGACGACGTGGGTGGCCCCGGCGCTGCAGTGCATGTGGAAGGTCAGCTTGTACGTCACGCCGGGCTTCAGATCCGTGACGTTCTGGCTGACGCCGCTTCCCGCGGTCGTCATGTTGACCAGCTTGGTCCCGTAGCTGGCCGAACCGAGCAGGGTCCATCCGGTCTTGACGGAGAAGTCCGGGTTGGCGACGTATTCGGGCTTGTCGGGCGCTTCGGTGGCGGCGTTGCCGTTGCTCCCCGCGCCCTGGATGATGGTCCTGGCGTAGTATTTGCTGGTCGTCTGGGCCTGGACGGACATCGCCGTCGAGCAGGCCGCCATCAGAGCCATCATCTTGATAATGCGCATGTTTCCGTCCCCCGTTCGCATCGCAGTATCATGCGATGCGAACGGGGATGCAAGTGGGCTCCCATGTCGGCGTGAAATGTTTCCGTCGAACGTGGCCGCGTCGGCGCAGGCGTCGGCACGATGGGGCGTCCTGTCTCCCCCCATCGCCCCCGGCTTCATGTACGGATCAGCGCGGCACCACCGGGCGAGGACCCTTTCCGGTACGGTGATTGTAGGTCATCGTCAGGAGCTCGGGATCCTGGAAGAAGAACCTGGTCCTCATCCACAGCGGCTTGCCGGCGTTCTGCACCGAGAGAAGGTGCCGGTCGTTCCCCATGGTGAGGACGTCCGTCGTGTCGAGGTCCTGGAACCTGGTCGCGACCGTCGCGGCCTCCACCACGTCGTTCTGCCGATGCACGATCCGCATCGCGAAGAGCGATTCGTGCGCGTGGCGATGCCTCTCGTCCAGAAGGCGCGTCACGTCCCTCGACGTATGGCCCACGATCATGTGGCCGACCCTGGCGGATCGGCCCATCTCGAGGGCCGTGGCGAGCATCGGCATCGTCGGCAGGCGGCCGCAGCCTTCGATGATCGTCATGAGCGGCAGCGTGCCGCTGACGGCGCCTCCGGGCGTGCTTCCGCTCGGTCCGTGGGCGAGGACGTGCGACCAGATCGCTGCCTGCAGGATGGCGGCGACGCGGCCGTGGCGTTCTCCGGACGTCCTGCCGCGCACGACGTAGAGCGTGCTGGGCCTCCATGTCGTCCAGCCTTCGGCCGTCCGTCGACCCGCTGTTCCGCGCAGGTCGGCGGGAGCGATGCTCGCATCGCTGGTGCAGGAGACGACTCCGGCGTCCAGCAGCGGTTCCATGGCGGCGAAGGCCCTCGCGCATGCGGGGTCGCGCCATGCGTCGGCGGGATCGTCGCGACGCAGGCGCATGGCTGCGCCCGCCAGCGTCGGGTTCGACGACGTCGCGATCTCCGCGACCATCGCGTCGTGGATCCTGGCGGCGGCTCCGACGTCCTCGGGAGAGGCCGCCGACGCCAGACAGCGCAGATACGTCGAGCGCGTCGTGGGATCGCTCGGCACCCACAGCGGGTGGAGAGGGTTGAGAGATCCCTTGGAGGGCCTGCCGTCCAGACGCAGCACGTGGACGTCGCCCAGCGCGGCCCGCGTTCCGGAGGTCGTCTCCCATAGGTCGGTCTCGTCGTGCACGACGAGACAGGTCCGCTCGGCCGTCAGGATGGTCGGGATGACCGTCCCGGCGGTCTTCCCGACGCCTGGAGGCGCGGCGACGAGCACGGGCAGGCTCTCCGGCATGTGCAGGGTCCGTCCGTCGACGGTCGTGCCGAGCAGAGGTCCGTTTCCGCGCCAACCGCCGACCCCGACGAGCCGACGTGCGCAGGCCCTCCGTACGGGGTCGTCGGCCCGGACCCTGTCCATCTTCGTCAGGATCGATGCGAGGATGCCCGGAGCGCGTCCGGAGCGGCCGGGACGATCGTGGGATGGTCCGCGATCGTCGCTGCTCCACGGTGCGATCGCCATGGTCCCGTCGGGTGCCACGCGGTCGCTCGGCGACAGGCTTCCGAACCAGCTCGCGAGATCCGCTCCCCTCAGCGAGATGCGCAGCGAGTCGTCCTCTCCGACGACGAGGACGCAGGCCTTGCCTTCGAAGACGAAGCCGTAGGATCCGGCTTGGCCCGCGTCGTGGCCGACCAGTCGTGAGAACGCGCCCTGCATGTGGCTGCGCACCGCCTCCGGGACGTGCTCCTCTTGAGAGGATTCGCCGATCCTCCACGTCTGGATGGAACCGGACCTCAGGCCGATCGCATCCATGTCGTTCAGGATCGCCTTGAGCAGGATGATCCGCGTCAGCTGGTCCGCCTTGGCGGCCACGTCGGAGACGCCGGGCTCACCCGGCATGACGGCCGGACGTGGGTCAGATCGCTCGGTCGCGGATTCGTCGATTTCGACGGGGTCCTTGAGGAACGCGCCCCAGTGGGCCCGCCCTGCCTTCCTGGCGATCGTGTCGAGGCAGTTCTGGTACGATGCGTCCGTGGCGCGCGCCATGCGGCGTGCGGCCTTCTTCGCGGACGCGATGGTCTTGTCGTTGTCGGTCATGATGACGCTCCGGGGGCCTGTAGGCTCACACCGTCCGCTCGTGCGTCCACGGCCCTCGGGAGGGTCGATGATGGGACGTTCTCGATGTCGGCGGTCCCGTCAGGGTTCGTCATTGGCGGACGACCGGCCTCCGCGTGGACCGATGCCGATGTGATGACACGGTATCCCGACGTCGTCAATGCCGTATCCTCCTCGACGTGGGAATTCCGTCCGGCCATGGCCGGACGGGATGCTTGGATCTCACGATCCCGTTGCGGTCAGGCCGCCATGCGCAGCTGGTCGTCGTACTCGGCGAAGGTGCGCAGCAGCTCGTCGATGTCGTCGAGGGTGATCCCCTCGGCCGCCTCCACGATCCGCCCCGGCGCGACCAGTTCGGAGAGGCGGTCCTTGACGTGGTGGATGTGCATGATCCGGTCCTCGACCGGCGAGGCCGTGAGGAAGCGGTAGACGCGCACCGTCTTGGTCTGTCCGCGACGGGTCGCACGGCCGATCGCCTGGCGCTCGACCTTGGGGTTCCACCACGGATCTGCGAAGAAGACGTAGTCGGCCTCGTTGAAGTCGAGCGAGCGGCCGCCGGACTTGGTCGTCATCAGGATGACGTCGGCGTCGCCTGCGATGAAGGCGTCCTCGGCGGCCGACTTGTCCTTCGTGGACATGCGGCCGTCGTATTGGACGGTGCGGATGCCCGCGGCGTTCATGGCCGACGCCAGGATGTCGAGGTGGCTCGTCCAGCTCGAGAACACGATGCCGCGCTCGCCGCGGTTCGTGAAGTCGCGCGCCATGTCCACCATGGCCGCGGTCTTGGGCGACACGGAGTAGGGGCTGACGGGACCCGACACTCCGCCCGGCATCAGGAGCGGGCTGCAGCACAGCTGCCGCACCCGGGTGAGCGACAGGAAGATCGACATGCCCAGCGCGCTGGTGCCGACACCCGTCTCGCGGGCGCGGTCGAGCCGCTTCTGGTGCTTGGTGCGAGTCAGGCCGATCTGGAGGTCGTAGAGCTCCTTCTGCATCGGCGTCATCCGCACCACGACGTCCTGGATCGTCGGCACGGGGCGGTCGGCGTCGATGCGCATGAGCTGGAAGGGGGCGGTGATGGCGTTGATGCGGTTCACCGCGACGACGTCCGCCTCCTTCGTGATCGGCCCCGAGATGACCTTGCGGTATTCCGGCAGCGTGCCGAGCAGGCCCTCGTTGGCGATGTTCATCAGCGTCCACAGGTCGTCGAGCGAGTTCTCGATCGGGTACGCGGTCGTCGGGATCTTCTGCGAGGCTGCGAGCGATGCGAAGCAGACCGCCAGCAGGCCGGTCGCCTTCTTGGCGTCCTGCGCCTCGTCGAGCACCGCGACCGTCCACGTGCGCTCGTTCAGCGGGCAGCCGGCGCGCTTCACGAGGTCGTGGCTGGTGAGCACGATGTCGCCGGGTTCCGTGTCGGGACGGCGCCTGCCGTGCCAGAGCACGACCGGCAGGCCGGGGAAGAGGGTGGCGAGCTTGGTCGTCCACCCCTTCACGGCGTTGTTCGGGACCGCGATCAGCGCGCCGTCGGGGAGGAGTCCTTCCTCCCACAGCGAGGCGACGTGCAGGCCGATCTCGATCGTCTTGCCGAACCCGACGTCGTCGGCGAGGATGCCGCCGTATCCGGCCTCGAACAGCGTGCGCATCCACGATGCTGCGTGGAGCTGCCTGAGGTCGCGTTCGCCGTCGAAGCAGGCGGGCCAGATCGCGACGCGGGCGTTCTCGCCGCGCATCGCCAGCAGCAGGCGCGACAGGGACTCGGGGGCGCCGAGACCAACGTCCTGCGACAGCGAGGCGAGGTCGCCGATCGAGTAGAGGTCGGCCCGCAGCGGGGCGGCCGGACCGCGCGGAGCCGTCAGGATGCGGCGCAGCGAGGTGGTCAGGCTGACGAACTCGTCGGCCGGCATGATCCACACGCGGCCCTCGTCGGAGCGGACGATCGCGTCCGTGCCTCGCACGTGTCGCTGGAGGATGGCTTCGGCCTCGGCGTCGTCCGCCTCCTCGGGGATCGATCGCGCGATCGCGGCGAGCGGGTCGATGAACTCGACGACCTGGCCGTCCCCGACGACGTCGAGGATGAACGAGCCGGGCTCGTCGAGACCGAGCGCGACCTTCAGGGCGAGCCGGTCGATGCGGTCGATGCGGATGTTCCAGCGCGGGCTCTCGGACACGACCCAGCCTGCGTCCTCCATGCGGGCGCGGTTCGCCTCGTCGTGGAGGGCGGCGTCGAGGATGGGATCGTCGCCGGCGTAGCGGCGGATCGCCGGATCGGCGGTGGGTTCGAGGCCGAGCATCGACGCGTCGGCGAGGATGCGGCGTTCGGCGTCCGCGTCGCGGTCGACGATGTCGAGGGTGGCCGTCTCGGGATCGTAGGAGCGGGTCGTGCCCCCCTTGCCCATGCCGTCGACGGGGATGCCGTCGTAGGACGCGCCGATGCGCGCGACCGGCATGTCGCCGTCGCGGTCGAGCGTCACGGTCGCCAGTGGCGTCGAGGGGCGGCGGCGGATGCGGATCGCCTGAGGAGCCGCCTCCGGGGCGATCTGGGACAGCTGCGTGCGGACCTGGAGGCTCGCCTCCGGGGACAGCGGGCCCGACAGCGCCAGGCGCAGCGCGATGGCGGGCGGCAGGGTCGTCTCGACGGGAGAGAGCAGCGAACCGTCGAGCAGCCAGGGGCCGTCGACGTCCACCAGGCGCGACTGGTCGCCCTCGACCAGTCGGAAGGTCTGGATGCCCTGCGCGTCGGCGTCCCAGCGGTCGAGGCCGACGATCGGATCCCCGAAGCCGAGAGTTCGGCCACCCGAGCCTTCGACCTCGAAGGAGGAGAGCGCCTCGAGCACGGTGCGGCCGTTGCGGCCCTCGATCGCGAAGCTGTCGCCGTCGGGGAGCCGGCGGAGCGCCATGATGCGGGCGATCGCCTCGCGCTCGTCCTCCGAGACGTTGACGGGCATCGCGCGCAGCGGGTTGCCGCTGCCGCGGTACTTCGGCGTCAGCATCAGGCCGTTCAGCGCGCCTGGATGAGGCATGATGCGGTAGTCGAGACGCTGGTCGATCTCGCGTCCGGTCGCGGGCGTCTCGTCCGTGCCGCCGGTCAGCCACTGCCAGGGGTCTGCCGGAGCCTGGGGCGCCGTCATGGCGGCCCGTGCGGGGGAGGAGGGGCGACGGGGTGCCCAGGTGCCGTTCCGGCCGCCGCGTGGCTGTCGAGCCATTCCATTTTCCTCGCTGTGTTGATCTTCAGTTCATGGATCGAAGCGATCCTCCGCGCGTCGGCGCGCCTGACGCGGCGCGACAGCGCCCGCGTTCTCCTGAACGTCGGACCTGGAACCGGACCATCCAGAAGAAAGGACCTCCTCCGCGACAGCGTGCCCACCCCACGGTCCTCCCTCCGGAACAACGTCTCCACCACTGCCGACCTTCGCGATCTTCCTTCCGGCTCGCCAAGGAGCAAGGCCCGCTCCCCAGTCGGGAGCGGGCCTTGCTCAGTCGTCGGTCCTTCGAAGTCTCGACGCGTCACATGCCGATGAATATCGGCTTCTGCCCGAAGCGCACGAGCGCCTCGTTGAGATGGGTCAGGTGGAGTCCCGCGTTCGGGTCCACCCAGATCAGGCGCGGGTCGTCGATGAAGGCGACGTCGTCGAAGGCGATCCAGTCGTCCACCTCCGGGTGGGCGGCGAGCCATTCGGCGGCCGCCTGCGCGCGCGATACGGCCGGATAGGCCGTCCGGTCGTGCGTCGGATGGACGTGAGAACGATCCAGTCCGGCGGCGACCAGCGCATCGACGATGTCCGGAACGCCGTCCCACTGGTCGTTGTGCGTGGAGTTGAAGACGATCTTCGCACCGGTGCGCTCGCACAGGCGGGAGAGGACCGCGACGGTGGTCTTCGGCACGATCCTGTCCCATGTCGACATGGGATCGACCAGCACCTGGGTGGCGGGGATCACCGGTCCGTCGACGTCGAGGATGACGATCAGCGTGCGGCCACCCGTCGGGGATGTGGCGCTCATGCGGCCATCTCGTAGTGGCGGAAGCCCTTCGAGTTCATGATCGGGCCGCGGCGGTATCTCCCCGAATCGGCGTAGAAGGCGTCCAGGCGGGGAAGCTCAGCCCTGATGTGGACGATCTTCTCCGCTGCGGCCCTGGCGTGGAGCGAACTCTTGGCGTGTCTCTCGCGATGATGCTCGAGGTCGCCGACGCCGGCCTGCAGTGCCGCTGCGTGCCTGCGTCGTTCCGTCGTCTGCAGGCGCAGCTCGGCTCGGTAGCCGGTCAGGCTGTGGCATGCCACGTCCCTGCCGTCCGCGAGCATCACGACGAAGCCGGGGAACGCGGCGCGGAAGCGGTCGATCACGTGCTCGACGCGGTTCTTCGGGAAGGAGAACAGCCAGCGGTTCCCGCGTCGCGAGGCGTTCTGGATCTGCTGCACCAGCACGCGCCGATCACCGGTGATCGAGAAGCCGAGTGTCATCACGTGTCGTCCGCGGTGATGCACCAGGTAGGCGAAGGAGCCGTCGAGCCATACTCCCGAACCGATGCCGGTGCCGCGGGCTCCGGCGTAGAGGTTCCAGTCCAGCGTCGTCTCGAAGTCTTCGACGGCGATGTCGAAGGACCGGATCGAGGCGTGCGCGTCGACCGTGTCGTTCCAGCCGATGCGGTCGGACGAGTTCGGAGTCCAGTGCCAGGCCGATGCCTTGATCCTGTGCAGGATAGCCCAGCGCGGGTTGTGCTCGCGGCGCTTCCTGACGGCGTCGGCCATGTAGGTGCTGCCGGAATGGTGGATCATGCACATCCGCTCGAACGGCACGTCCTGGTATGCGTCGGAAGGGATCTGCGTGTGCACGTCCATGAAGGGGACGTCGGCCGGGTGCCCCATCGACAGGACGTAGTCGCGGACCCAGGGATCCATCTCGTCCCAGGGGTCGAAGGAGGCGGCGGGATCGGCGTCGAATTCCGGCGTCACCCTGGTCAGGACGTCGCGGAAGGTCTCGAGACCGTAGCCTGTCAGGATCGGGGCGTCCATGTGGTTCAGCCCCGCACGACGAGGGTGAAGCCGCCGATCGACAGCTCGAGCGCCGGTTCCGACCAGAACAGGCGCTCGCTCGGAAGGATGTCGATCAGCTGGACGTCGTCGAGCCCGCGTACGATCAGGCCGATCCGGTAGGCGTTCTCGGCCATCTGGGGAGCGAGCGCTTCGTGCAGCTCGGCGTCGCAGACCGTCCCGAGGATCGCGTCGGCGGCGAGAATCGCCTCCGCGCGCTCGAAGGCCTCGGTGGCGGCATGCGACAGCGCGACCCGTCCTTCCTCGCGTGCGGCGAGGAGGATGCGCGCCAGCGTCGTCGTGTGTGCCCGGATGTCCATCTTTCGTGTCTCCGTTGGGATTCCCCCCACGGACAATGCTTCACGACCCGATCGGTCGCGTCCGTCGACCGCTTCCCGTCAGAGCCTGTGGAAGACGATGAAGGCGGAGCCGTTCCACATGCAGCCCGTCGTTCCGACGATCGATGCGGCCGCGAAGGACTTCGTCGACGCGTCGAACGCCTGTCCCGGACGCGTGCGTCCAGCGCTGCGGTCGACGTTCTCGCATATCGTGCGGGACACCTCGTCGCGGTTGAGGTACGCGACCGCTGTCGCGGCCTCTCCGCCGGCCGTCTGTCCGCCGTCCTCGTCGATCAGGAAGAAGCTCGCGCCCGGCCTGACGGGGTTCGAAGGAGGCGTCTTCAGGAAGCGCGGCATGAGCGGGCTGTAGATCCCGACCTCGCCGACGAGGACGGGTCGGCCGGTCTTGAGGCGGGCCATCGAGGCCGCGTCCGTGACCTGCTTCAGCTGCGCCTGGACGGTCGCGGCCTTGTTGCCGTTCGTGGAATCCCTGAACCGCTGTCCCAGGAACAGCGCCCCCGCCAGCGCCAGGCCGACGAAGAGGATGACTCCGATTACTCCGATCAGGACGTTGGACATTCAGGTTCCCCGAGGACGATCGCGGGGAGCACGTCCTGCCGGAACGATGGTGTCAGGAACATCGGTACGTCAAGGGGGAACGTCCAGGAATCGATGTGGATAGGACCTTTCGGTTGGACGCTGGATGTGATCCGGCATACGATCGTCCGATGCCCGAGCGCTACGTCCTGTCACCGAACATCGGCTCTCCGGAGGAACGGTCCGTTCTGAAGCGTCGTGCGGCTGATCTGTCGTCGAGACTGGTCGCTGCCGGGATCTGCGGGACGACGTTCGGCAGGGAGACGCACGTGGTGACCATGCCAGGGGTCGAACCGCCCTTGACGATCGAATGCCTGATGCTTCGCATGATCGACGATCCCCGACGGGGCATGAGGTTCCCGCTTCCGCACGAGGTCGACGTCGATGCGGTCGATGTCGAGATCGCCGCGTCCGATCGTCACCATGCCCGCGCGGTCGATACGGCTCTCTACGTCCTGGAGCGGGCGGGCGTGTCGGATGGACGGAGGGCGGAGCTGAAGCGTCGCACGGAGGATCTGATGATCGCGGCCCTTCATGACGCGATCGCCATCCATCGCGGAGACGTGTCCTTCGTCTCGGTGCATCCGTCATGCTTCTGGCAGGAGAGGAAGGTCGTCTTCCAGCGCGTTTCCGTGCACGGGGACGTGCCTGTCGTGCCCGAGGACGTGCCGACGGCGTATCTGCCGGAGGTCTATCGCGTCTGGATGCACGTCGACGGCATGGCGGTGGTCGCCGAGGAGCGTTTCCATCTCGACCACCGGCACGTCGAGCGGCCGGAGGACGCGGTGACGGTCATGCGTCGGATGCTGCGGATGCAGCGGGCGGGTGCGTTCCCCTCGATCCGCAGTCGAGCGCATCGCTGATCGACGTGATCAGATCGGGATGTAGGCCTGGTACATGCCGCCGGGATAGCCTTCGTTGTTCACGCAGCCGAACCTCTTGTTCGCGGTCGTCCGGTCCCGGTAGGAGGTCGGCTGCACGGCGGCCTCCGGATCGGTCGAGCCGGCCATGCCTTCGATCGCCTTGCAGACCGACTTGGCGTAGGCGTCGTTGCCGAGGCTGGTGTAGATCTGCACCGCCGGCGTCTGGTCGTGACCGCCTCCCTGGTTGTTCACGAGGAAGGCGTTGCCGTTGAGGGGGTTCGTCGGCGCTGACTTGATGAAGCGGGGCCCGATGGCTGCGGCGAACTCTCCGGCATGGGCCGAAGCGAGGACCCGACCGGTCTTGAGCTGGTACATGTTCACGGCCTGGGCCGACTGCTGCATCATCGAGGATATCGCGGCCGCCTTCGATTCCGCGTTCGACGACCTGAAGTCGTCGCCGAGGATCAGCGCGCCGGCGAGGGCGAGGCCGATGAAGAGGATCACTCCGATGATCCCGATGAGCACGTTCGACATTGTTCAGATCCTTTCGAACGCTATCCAGCGTCCTGCGTAGTCGACGCACCCGAAGACGCTGGGTCCGGCGACCGTGGTCGCCGACGAGGCGATTCCGGCCGACGAGTTGATTGAATCGCAGACCGCCTTCATCTGGACGTCCCCTGCGGGCGTCCCCGAGTAGAGGAACAGCACGACGTAGTTCGCCTTCAGCGTCGATCGCGCCGAACTCGGGTTGTCCTGCTGGTAGCTCAGCATGTACTGGTGCGGATAGGCGGAGCTGGCCGCATAGATCGGATTTGCGGGGATCGACTTCAGGAAGCGGGGAATCAGGAGTCCCTGATCTCCGTCCATCAGCCGCCTGCCCGTCTTCAGCTCGTACATCGAGGCTGCGGAGGCCATCTGATGGATGGCTTGCGAGATCTGCGCAGCCTTGGTGTCGTTGGAGGACGATCTGAAGTCGTCGCCCAGGATCAGCGCGCCGGCGAGCGCCAGACCGATGAACAGGATCACGCCGATGATCCCGATCAGGACGTTCGACACTGTTCAGACCCTGTGGAAGAAGTGCCAGTTGCCGATCAGGCCCTTGGAGTATCCCCAGGAGCCCTCGTACTGGTAGCAGCCGAACGTGCCCTGTGGCTTCTCCAGGACCGGCGCGAGACCGCCGGACGTCGCGGTGCCGGCGTTCTTCGCCACGGCGGCGCATGCGCTCTTCGCGCGGCCCGTGCCGTCGTCGACGACGGACAGGACGATCCACCGGGTCTTGCCCGCGGGATCCCCATCGCCGTCGAGGGCGTACCAGTTGCCGGTTCCCATTCCGCCGCTCGGCGGGATGGCCTTGATGTAGCCGGGGACGATCGCCGACAGGGTCGTCGTCGAGGGGGGATCGGTCCCCTCCTGCACGCGGTACATCTCGACGGCCTGGGCGACCTGGGCCAGGGACGAGGACATGGCGGAGGCCTTCGACGTGTTCGCCGATTCCTGGAAGCGCGGTCCGAGGAACAGCGCTCCTGCGAGCGCGAGACCGATGAAGAGGATCACGCCGATGATGCCGATGAGCACGTTCGACATGGTTCAGATCATCCTCGTGAGCAGGAACATGCCGTCGAGGCCGCCCCAGGAGCCGCTGTTGTAGAAGCATCCCGACTGGCCGGTGGGTCCGTCCGTGCTCGGGATCGTCGGCGAACCGTTGATCTGGCGATTGATCTCGGCGCATATCTTGGTCGTCTGCTCGTCGCGGACCAGTCCCGCGATGACGACGTACGCGTCGCCGACGTAGGTCCCCTCCTTCGACCGCGTGTCGAACAGGCCGCCCGTCGGAATGGCGTTGGCCGGCCTGGACTTCAGGAATCCGGAGGACACCAGCTCGTCGGCAGGGCCGGAAGGATACTTCTGGCCCCTGTCCAGCTGCCACAGCTGCACGGCGCTCGCGATCTGGGCCATGCCCTGGACGGCCGCGGCGGCCTTGGACGCGTTCTGGGATTCCTGGAACCTGGGCCCCAGGAACAGGGCTCCGGCGAGTGCCAGGCCGATGAAGAGGATGACCCCGATGATTCCGATGAGCACGTTCGACATTGTTCAGATCCTGACGTAGGCGAGAAAGGCTCCGGAGCCGACCGGGCCGTTGTAGTAGCATCCCTGCTGGCGACGGGTCTTGTTCGGCCACTCCGTCGGCGTGGCGCCGACGCCGTCCGCGGTGCCGCCGGACTGGCGTTCGATCGCCTCGCAGACGGCGCGCGCGTTGTCCCCCGACAGGTCGGCGATGATGTAGGCCGGATCCCCGGTCACGCCGCCCGACGCGTTGATCGGTATGATCCGGTTCACGGTCGTGTCGGTGGGAGGGGGCGACTTCATGTAGCCCTTCGACACGAGCATCGTGATCCCGGCGGTGTCGCCGGGAATGCGTGAACCTTCCAGCGTGTCGTGCATGTTCGCCGCGTTGGCGGTCTGCGCGATGCGCTGGATGACGGCGGATGCGCGGCTGTTGTTCGTCGATTCCTGGAACCGCGGTCCCAGGAACAGTGCGCCGGCCAGCGCGAGTCCGATGAACAGGATGACGCCGATGATGCCGATCAGGACGTTCGACATGTCAGCCTATCCTCGTGTAGACGGTGTACAGGCCACCGCCGTTGTCGGTGCATCCCACGGGATGCGTCGGGCCGTTGACGCCGCTCGGGATGCTGCCGTCTGCCGTCATCCTGGTCTGCTTGACGGCGGCGGCGCAGATCTCCTTGGCGCCCCCCTCGACGGCGAGCGGCATGATGATGTAGACGATGGGGGACGACGTCTGTCCGCCTCCGCCGTCTGCGAGGTAGGTCGAAGCCGTTCCGCTCGGATTCTTCGGCACGGCCTTCAGATATCCGGCGTTGACCAGATCGGTCTGGATGCTCGCCGACGACGGAAGGCTCGAGCCTTCGTTGAGGTTGCGCAGCTGAATCGCGCTCGCGATCTGGCTCACCCCCTGGACGGCCATCGCGGCCTTCGAGTTGTTCGTCGACTCCTGAAACCGGGGCCCGAGGAACAGCGCGCCTGCCAGGGCGAGGCCGATGAACAGGATGACGCCGATGATGCCGATGAGGACGTTGCTCATGGATCAGTACCTCGAGTAGACGAAGAGGTTGGCGCTGTCGAAGGCGCAGCCCGTCTCGCGTCGCGCCATCGTGGTCAGCAGGATCTCGGCGTCCGGATTGTACGCCTGTCCGGCGGGAAGAGCTCCCACCTGCTTCATGATGGCGCCGCACAGCTTCCTGCCGGCATCGTCGTTGGGAAGCACGAACACCACGCCGATCGACTTGGCGTCGACGCATCCCGCGCAACCGTCCTGGGCCAGCTGGTACATCGGCGCTGAACCGAGGGTCGGGATGGTCTTCAGATAGCCCTTGCTCTGCAGCAGCGCCATCTCGGTGGTGCCGAGGCTCATGCCCTCCTGCACGCGGTACATGTTGGCGGCGTTCGCGATCTGATGGACCGCCTGCACCGCCGCGGCGGCCTTCGAGTTCTGGGTCGCCTCCTGAAAGCGCGGTCCCAGGAACAGCGCGCCTGCCAGCGCGAGACCTATGAACAGGATCACGCCGATGATCCCTATGAGCACGTTCGACATGTGTTGACCCCCGAGGCACCCCCGTGCCAGCGGTCCACAATGCGATGGAACCATGATCCAGGTCAAGGAGGGGGAGGGGCCGAATCGAGAATATACCCGATCGGCCCATTCGATGGATGTTTCCTCGACGGACGGCGAAGAAGGACCCGCGCCCCTGTGGGGCGCGGGTCCGCGTCGTTCCATCCGGTCGAGAGACGCGGCTCAGTAGTGGCGCGCCTCTTCGAACGATTCCTCCATCATGCGCATGATCCCTGCGCCCGTCCGGCAGGCGAGGTGGATGCCCGCGATGGCGTGCGCGATGGCGAGGGGCAGTCCGATCCACAGGCGGACGCCCGGCGTGGTCGAGCCCAGTGCGAGGGCGAGGCACAGGGTGGAGGCGATGAGGAGGACCGTGATGAGGATGCCGCGCATGTCTTTTTCGTCCCGCTGTGGTGGTTTCCCGATCGGGGTCGATCCGATCCTCTTCCATCGCCTTCGTCCGCTCGCTTCAGCAGAGCTCGTAGCGCTTCCTGAACTCGCCGTAGACGGCCTCGTCCATGGCGTCGAACTCGGCCTGCGCCGCGTCGTGCTCCGGGGAGCCGTATTCGAGTTCGCCGTCGTCGATCGACTGCGAGACCGCGTCGTAGCGCTCGATGTCGGCGACGCCGTTCGGGGAGAATGCCTCGAACAGGAGTCGCCCGAGCGGCTCGTCGGACATGTCCTGACCGTCGAAGTCCATGTCCATCCCGCGGATCTCGGCGGCTTCCGCGGCCGCGTCGAGGATCTCGAGCGCCGTCTCGCCCTCGCGCCGCCGCGCGACCATCGTCTCGGCGATCTTCGCGAACGTCGCCCCGAGTCGGTTGTTGCCCATTTCCTATCTCCTCTTCGCTGCCGCAGGCATGCCAGGCAGGGAAGAAGGGCCGCCCGCGTGAGCGGGCGACCCTTCCGGTCCGTGGCGGGCCGTGAGGCCGGCCCGTCGGCGCTTCGCTTATGCGGCGTCGGCGACGGGTGCCGGGGCGAGCTTGGCCTTGTCCGCGCCGAGCACCATGATGGTGCCCTTGCGGAACATCGCCTGCACGGTGACCGTGCGGCCGGGGCGCATGAAGCCCTTGACGGCGTCGCGCGGCTTGCCGAACGCCATCAGCGTCTGGTTGGCGAGGACGGTGCCGTCGTTCTTCAGCACGTCGACCTTGGCGTAGGTGAACTTGCCTGCCTTCGGGCCGGTGCGGGTCTCGAGCGAGTTGATCTTGATCTTCATGGTGCGGTCCTTGTTCTGCACTTGTTTCGTCCGGATCATCCGGGACATCCTTCGCTTCCCAGATCCCCTGTCGGGAGCGCGACCGCGCTCTCCGCTCCGTGGGGTGCGGCACGTCGCCTGTGGCGTCGGCCTGCTCGCGGCGTCCCCTGCGCCGCGCTTGGAACAATCCCATCTCCAATCCCTCCGAGGCGTCGTCCCGTTAGGGTGTCGGCGCTTCGGCCTGGGCGATCGCGGCGTCCATCGCCGCGAAGAGGTCCTCGTGGGTCCTCCCCGCGAAGGACCATGGCGCATCCTGCGGCTCGCCGTCGTCGTCCTCGTCGACGATCCTCTCGACGACCAGGAAGGGCGCTTGCGCGTCCCGTCCCCTGAAGACGACCTGTCCGAAGCGGTCGCGTTTGTGGACGCATGCGACGCCCGGAGCCCTGAACAGGACGGCCTTCTCGAAGTCGTCGCCGAACAGGTCGTGTTCGACCAGCGTCCGGAGCGAGTATTCGTCGGTGGCGTCGAACGCGAAGTTCCAGCCGTGGCTCTCGCCGCTGGACGGATGGCACAGTCCGGACACGTCCTCGATCGGCAGCCCCTTGAGGAACCCGTCCCGGGCGATCGCGTCGGCGTGGTCTCCGAAGTACACGAGCCAGGTGGATTCCAGGATGCGCACGTCGGCGAAGCCGTCGTCGTGCTCCAGCAGGTGGGTCGCCATCTCCTGCATGGAGATGCGCGACTTCTCGGCGATCCCGGACGTCGATCCCGGTGCGGGACGGTCCTCTCGCACGGATGGGTCAGTCACGCAGTTCGTACGTGCCGAAGGTGTCGTCGAAGCCCATGACCTCGGCGCTGTAGTCGTTCATGTCGGACACCGAGCCTTCGCAGAACTCCTTGGCGAAGCGGGTGCGGATCGTCTCGAGATCCAGATCCATGTAGACCCGCTGGCCGCCGGTGAAGCCGATGGCGACGAGGACGTGCGCCCAGCCCTCCTTCTCGGCGTCGATGTGGGCCTGCGTGAGCTGTCCGGCGTCGATGAGCATGTTCGATCGTCCTGATGTTCCGGCGCCTTGACCGGAGGGGAGTGTGAGATGAAGGTCGGAAGAAGGGGTCGCGGCGAGAAGTCCCCTCAGAAGGTCTCGCCGCGACGGGTCAGTTCGTGCTGCACGTCGCGGATCGCGACGTGGAGCTGACGACGACGGAATTCGGAGTCGTTCTGGACCCATGCTTCGTAGCCTTTGCTAGCATGGCGTCCGGGATGGCCGATGTCCTCGTGCATCGCCTGGTGGTCCATCTCGTCGAGGGCGTCGATGAAGACGAGGTCCTTGCGGCCCTTCTCCAGACCCGCACGCAGCTGTTCCACGGACAGCGAGGCGAGCAGGGCGTTGGCCTCCTGCGCGCCCTTGTCCATGATGCGGTCGTAGGAGCGCAGGGGACGCTCCGGGGGGAGCGCGCTCGCGTCGTAGCGCACGCCGCTCATGCCGCGGCCTTCAGGACCGGCGCCGCCGACAGGGGAAGGGCGATGAGCCGTCCCATGTTCTGCAGGCCTCGAGCGAGCGTCCTCGCTCAAGACGTGATCTCCATCGTCACGACTTCGATGTCCTGATGGGACTCGAAGTAGCTGTTGCTGGTCGAGCAGGCCGGCATGGTGATCGCGCGACCGAAGTCGTCTTCGAAAGTCATCGGTTCGAACTTCTCGGCCGTAGCGAAGATCTCCTTGGCCCTATCCGCGAGCGCGGCATCGGCAAAGGCGTGGATCACGTCGAGCATGCCGCTCTCGCGGCCGTACGAGTCTCCGTCGCTGTACCGCAGTATCAGGACGTGGACCTCTTTTCCGGGGCCGACGAGGAATGCATCGTTCTCCTCGTCGGGCGTCTCGTCGGTCAGCCGGACCGCCGAGACGCTGCAGTCCCAGCGCTTCGACCAGGAGCCGAACTGCTTCTTCGCGCTCTTGGAATGGACGAGGTCCCGTTCGACCTCGACGACGACGCGCCGTGCGTTCTCGGGGACGACGCTCATGCCGCGGCCTTCAGGGCCGGCACGGCGGACAGTGGCAGGGCGATCAGCCGTCCCATGTTCTGGAGGCCTCGTGCGAGATGCGTGGGCACGAACATGCCCTGCCCGCCGGTCACCGGTATGAAGAAGGCGTGCGTGCGACCGTGCTGCTCGGCCGATCGGATCGAGTAGACGGTCCCGTCGACCAGTTCGGGGGCGTACGACGTCGTGAAGACGGTCGGGCGTCCGAGGTCGACCCGTGCGACCAGCGGTAGGAACAGGTCGGAGTCGAGGCAGCCCGGACGTCCGATGGAGCGGTTGCTCCAGAAGCCGGGATGCGTCTCGCGCGTCGGGTTCGCGGCGACGCGGGCGCGCGCCTCGGCGGCCAGCGTCGCGACGTCCTTGGAGGCCTTCTTCCACGCGGCGGCGGCCTCCTTGATCCCCACGGTCTTGCAGCGACGGCCGTTGCAGAGCAGCTGGAACGCGAGGGCGTCGAGCTGGTCGGGCGTGGCCGCGTCCATGGTCCAGTGGGCGACGGCCTCGTCGAGGCCGCGCGAACCCATGTCGCGGGTCAGGAACTGGTCCTCGGTGGCCGAGAAGCGGCGGGCGAAGTGGGCGTTGTACATCGGATCAGTCCTCGTAGCGGCCGTTGGCCGTGATGTAGAAGCTCTCGAAGCCCTCGCCGCCGGCGACGTCGTCGTTGATGCGTCCGAGCTCGCGCTGCAGTTCGGCGTCGTTCTGCAGATCGGCGAGGGCGATCATCGCCTTCGACCGCATCGAGGACGCGCGGCCGGCCAGGTCGATGGCGATCGCGATCTCGCGCGCGTCCTCCGAAGTCAGGTCGGGCAGCCTGTCCCGGACCTGGTAGGGCATGCTGAGGTCGTAGACCTCGATGCCGCTCATGCGCTCCTCGAGCTTCCCGCGGCGCTTTTGCTGCTGCGAGCGCACGTGCAGCTCGATGTACTTGGCCTCGGCCTGCGCCCTCGTCACGTCGACGGCATGCTTCACGCCCATGGTATGTCCTTTCCTGCATCAGCGGATGTCGCAGGATGATCCCTGAGCATTCTCGCAACTGTCATCGGATCCGTCGGCCTCGCGACGACGGACCATCCCCTCAGGGAGGCGCGCGGATGGGACGGCACGTCCTCCCGCCTTTCCTGGACCCAGAAGGTCGGCGAGACCATGATGGGGATCGCGGCCAGCAGTGCCGTCGTCTCCGTTGGCGCGTCCAGCGGCGCCTCGTCGGCGCGGTACAGCCTCGCTGTGGCCCATGGCGTCGGAGCGCGCACGATGATCGGCATGGGCACGGGGCCGATCAGCGCTCCGCAGACGTCGGCGACTGTCTGGAGCAGGTCGTATGCCGGTGCGTGGTCGGCGCGACTATCGACGATCCCGACGATGAAGTCGATCAGGTCGGCGGTCCCTGCCGCCTTGTCCGTGCCGAGTTCGAGTTCGTTCGGCGCCGATCCGTCTCCGTAGACGTCGATCTGCATCGAAGGCTGCCAGGACAGGTGACGATGCAGCCGGACGTTCGAGAAGCCTTCCGCGTGGTATCGGTCGGTCCTGACCGCCAGCGGCCACTTGCCGTCGTGCACCCGGACGGGGTCGCCCTGGCATGGAGCCGGCTTGTCGGTCCGCAGGCGCGCCGACAGGGTGCGTGCCGTCTCCATGAAGAGGACGATCGATTCCGGTCTTCCGTTCAGCTCTTCGGTCATGCGACGGTCCTTGCGGCGAGTGCGGCGATGCGGGCCTCGACGGAGGCCATCGCCCGGAGGATCTCCATCGCGTCCGGTTCCAGGTCCTGCTGGTTCCAGGCCGTCCATTCGATCTGGTCGATCCGCACGTGGGGAAGGCCGTCGTCGAGGTGCGCCTCCCAGCGCAGCGCGGTCGGGCAGGCGTCCAGCAGGCGTCGGACGGCCTGTCCGTGTCCCCTGCGTCCGACGGGCTCCCACGAAGCGGGCTCCCAGGGCGTCGCCATCGCGACGCGCTTTGGGGAGTGTCCGGCGTCCGAGAGCGTGCAGAAGGCGGCCAGGCACCAGTCGTCGGCGACGACGTACTGCTGGTCGTCGTCGCCGCGTCCGGAGACCATCCGGATGGCCTCGAGGATGTGGCGGGTGCCGTGCGCGGCGTCCTGCCACGCGTTCTTGGGGAACGTCACGGTGACGAGGGCCGAGCCGTGCATCGGCTGGATGCCGATCTCGTCCGAGCCGTGGAAGATGCGGTGCTCGCCGTGGTGCCAGACGCCATCCTCGCGCAGCTCCCAGCTCCACGGATCGGCGTCCAGCGCCTCGACGGTCTCCCGCGCCCTCGCGAACGCCAGGTCGTCGCCCGGCTCGACGTGGCGCAGGACGATCTCGGCGCGCGGAGCCGTCGCAGGGGCGACGTCGTGGGTCACTCGCAGACGACGACCGCGATCGCGCCGTGGTTCGCGTCGAGGAAGGCCTTGGCCGCCTCGACGTCGCCGTCGACGATCTCGATCGCCTCGAGCAGTTCGCGGCGGGCGTCGTCGTCGATCAGGAACGGCGCGTAGGGCCGGTCGAGCACCGGGTGCTCGATCTTCTCGTACCGGCCCTGCAGCTCGGCGGCCGCGATGGTCAGGCGGCCCATGAGGGCCAGCGCCTGCATCTGCGTGCTGAACGACAGGATGCGGCGGCCGGCGGCCGGGCCCGACGTGAAGACGTCGGCGTCCTGGAACGAGGCGCGGGCCTCGTCCACGAGCGCCTCGTTGCGGGCGAACAGCGCGGGATCGTCGTGATCGAAGAAGCCCGAGCCGTCGGCGTTGCGTAGCAGGCTGACGAGGTGGCCGCGGTGCATGCCGGGGCTCAGGGTGCGGAGTACGAGGTCGGTCGCCATGGAAGGGATCCTTCGGATGTCTCTGGGGGTCGCGCCGTCTTCAGGCGGCGCTGGACGCGTCGTTGGTGCGGCTCAGCCGCCGATCGTCTGGAAGCCGGGGCGGGTGCGCGCGTAGGCGTCCCAAGCGACGGCTTCGTCCTCGCCGATGTCCAGGATCGTCAGCGTCGGGCTCGCCTGGCGCAGGTCGCGACCGACGGGTGCCGGACGTGCCGGAGCGGGAGCGGAGTAGTGCGAACGGATGGCCTGCATGACTTTTTCCTCGAACTGATGGAATTCGGGGTGTCACCCCATCAGTCAGTCGTCCCTGCCTCGCGTCGTTCGCGATTGAGGCGGGCCCTCGCCTCCTGATCGGCATGACGCGCCGCACGTGCGGCCTCGTCCGTCCTGCGGGTCTTCAGGATCTCGTGCGCGGCATCGACAAGTCGGCGAACCTCGGTCTCGTCGGCGACGGCCTTCCACTTGGAGAAGGAGTAGGCCTCCTTGAACCATTCGTCACGCATGATGACGATGGTGGCCTTGACGTCGCGCTCGCTCCCGCCGACGATGGACGCGACGAGCTCCAGCGAGAAGGCCTCCCGGGGCTGGTCGCGCTTCAGGGTCGAGATGCGTTCCGCCTCCGCTGCGACCTCGTCCGCCTTGCCGAAGCGTTCGATCGCGGCCTGGGTGAAGGAGCGCTGGAGATCGCTCTCCCCCTTGGTCTTGGGCCAGTCGAAGCGTGCCGGGAACGAGCGGAGGAGCGCCAGATGGTCGTCCCGCCCCTTGCGCACCTTGCCGCGGCGGCGCGATTCGGAGGTGGATCGCGAAGGGTCGTAGAGCTTCGGGTCGTAGTAGCGGCCCCGTCCGATCCATGCGGCGGTCCCGGCGTCGTCGGCGAAGCCGGCGGCGTGCGCGGCCGGGTCTAGGCCCAGCAGGTCGAGGGCCTCGTCGAAGTCGGCGGTGAGGAGGACCGAGCCGCGGGGAGCGGCGGGCACGCGTACCGGCACGCGCAGACCGTCCATGCCGAACTTCAGCCCCATCTCGCGTCCGATGATGCCGACCATCGCGCCCGCGTCGCCCCACGACAGGAACCGACGGCAGAACTCGGCGGTCTGGTCGGGCCAGTGGATGAGATCGATCTGGAACAGGCCGACGGGCGTCTCGACGCCCGCGAACAGGATCGGGTTCTCCTTGTTGTCGCGGTAGTGCAGATGGGGAAGGCCGGTCGCTTCGCCGACCGCCGCCGCGGCGACCTCGTCGGGACGGCGGCACGATTCCGGCACGACGATGTCGGCGTCGCCGTGATCCGCCTTCGACGTGAGCCACGGCACCACCGATCCCCCCGTCGCGCGTGCGGCGGCGTCGGCGATCGGCGACATCGCGACCGTGGGGAGGCGGACGGATTCCCGTCCGATGGCGAGGAAGACGCGACCTCCCACGTCAGAGATCCACGACGTCGCGCAGAGCGGCGCGCGCGTCGATGACGGTCTGGCCGAGCTCGTGGCCGTGCTCGTCGGCCATCTCCCGGTCGAGCCGGCCGTCCTGCGTCCGCAGGAACGTGCGGATCAGGTCGGCCACTGTGATGCCGGTGTCCGCGATCGTCGTCGTCGCGAGATCCTGCCTGGCGATGGTGGTCATCGGTCTTTCCTTCCCTGGACGTCTTCGTGCGTCCATTCCCATCGCCCTTCCTTGCGGCGTCATGCCGCGTACTGTAGAATCTCCCCATGTCATTCAACGGGGGAAGCACGATGATCATCGACCTGAACGAGAGCGAGCGTTCCGAGATGCAGCGTCGGTCATCAGACGTGTCGGAACTCGTGCGGATCCTCAAGGACGGCGGTCACGAGAACGTGTCCCGCGAGTCCGCCTTCAAGGCGTGGTCGAAGCACTCCGAGTCCATGGCCGCGGGCTGGCTGATCATCGCGAAGGATCCCGAAGGCTTCCGCGAGGTCGGCCGGGCGCACGAGGGCCTCGTCGACGACTGGAAGGAGGCGATGCACGACTACGTCGTCGGCGGTCCTCGTCGTGCGGACGCCGACGTCGAACGCCCGCTCGAACCGGTCCGTCCACGCGCGACGCCGGAGGATGCCCGCAACGTCGCGGCGATCGCGAAGCTGAAGTCGATCGGCTTCGAGCCCGATGCGACGATCGCCCGCAGCGACGAGCGCATCAACAGGATGGAGCACATCGCCGGCCGTCTCTCGAACGTCGCCTACATGGCGCACGCGATCGATGCCGCCGACGGCATCGCCCCGATCGACCGCGCCCTGTCGGTCGCCGGGGGACAGCGCCAGTTCGACCACATGATGGACGGCGGTCAGAAGGGCATAGTCGAGTCGGGGCGCTGCTACGTCGCGCTTCGCCGGGCCCAGCGCGAGGGCGATCACGACAGGGTCCGCGTCGGGCTGGTCCTGATGGTCGCCGCCGACAACGGCGAGATCGGCTACAAGGACGTGCTGAAGGCGATCGGAGACGACGGCATGCCGCGTCAGCTGAAGATCGAGCAGGAGCGTTCGGCTCCCCGTCTCACGGGCGCCAAGGGGCCGGCGCAGTCGACGGAGGCTGCGACGGTGTCCGCTACGAGGAACGTGGCGTCGCGGTGAGGCTGCCTTCCGCGAATTTTTCGCGGAAGGGGCTTGCATCGCGATGCGACCGTGGGTATCTGGGTCCTGCGGAGTGGAGCAGTCCGGTAGCTCGTCAGGCTCATAACCTGAAGGTCAGAGGTTCAAATCCTCTCTCTCGCAACCAGTTTTCAGAGGGGCGTCCCGGCATCGGCCGGGGCGCCCCTCTCCATGTCGGGGTCAGGCGGCTCGGGCCAACGGTGCCGCGACGACGGCCGAAGGGCGTCGGATCATGGCGTATGCGCGCCAGTTCGCGTCGTCGGGAACGAAGCCTCGCCGCGCGTAGAACGCGTCGAGCGCGTCCTGGTCCAGAGAGTCGTCGCCCGGCGCTGCGAGCGACACCGACTGCAGGCGCAGCGTGACGCCGTGCCGGTCGCACAGTCGGGTCAGGATGGACATGGCGTCTCCGGCGGCGCGCGATCCCCTGCGGTGGGATCGCAGCATTCTGACCGTCATGTCGGTCGGGCCTTCCGGATCGATCGACATGGTGATGGTCGTGCCGATGGCGACGTCCTCGAGGAACAGGCCGTGCATCGCGACGCAGACGCGCATCGCGGGACTGTCGAGGAGGTCCACGGCCACCGTTCCGGTGGAGAAGCCGATCGTCCAGATCGTGTTCGTGCGGGTCATCGTGCCTCCGTCCGTACCTCGGCCAGCATGACCTCCGACGACAGCCGGTAGCCCGATTCCCGCCATGCGGTCCGCAGCGATGCCAGCGTTTCGCCGACGGCCTTGCCGGGCTTCATGCCGGCGGCGATCAGATCGCCGCCCTTCAGCGGGAAGACGGGGATCTCCCAGTCGGCGACGCCGGCGACGGCCGACTGCCCTTGGCTGGCGGCCAGCAGCGCCAGGACCAGATCGCGGCGACCGCCGCCGACCAGATCCCATTTGGCGTCGTCGATCCCGTATTCGCCGTCCAGTCGCCTGGCGACGTAGGCGGCGGCGTCGCGCTCGGCGCCGGACGCCTTCCAGCGCTCCAGGATGGCGGGTGCGTCTGCGCCCTGCCAGAAGGCGAGCAGCGCCGCCGGATCGTCGGTCTGGTCGCGCGCGTGGCGGAAGCGGAGGATCCTGCCGCGCGTCAGGCCGATCGCGTCCAGCGTGCCGGAGCGGTCCATCAGGTCGATGACCGTCATCGTGCCCGGACCCGTCAGGATGCGTGCCGTCTCCGACCAGATGCGCTCGACGCTGATGTTCGCGAGGAGTCCTGCCTTCTTCCTGATCGCCGCGAAGTCGCGCGGAAACCCGCCGTCGGGGCCGCCATGGCGTCCGACGTTGGTGCCGAAGCGACCTTGGAAGCGGAACCAGCGCATGATGCGCAGGTGGTCCTCGTCGATGCGGGTCTCGGCGTCGCCGACGAACCTGACGCACCCGTATGAGAGGTCCTGGCTTCCGCCGAACGGATCGACGAGTTCGCCCTCGAAGGTCATCGCCATCGCGTTGATCGTCAGGTCACGCCGTCCCAGGTCCACCGCGATGTCGGTGGTCCATTCGACCTCCGCGTGGCGACCGTCCGTCTCGACGTCGCGGCGCAGGGTCGTGATCTCGTACGGTACGCCGTCGGCCAGCACGGTGATGGTGCCGTGCTGGAGACCGGTGCCGAACCACCGCAGGCCGGCGGCGTCGCAGATGGCGATCTGCTGTTCGGGCGTGGCGGTGGTGGCCAGGTCCACGTCCTTGCAGTCGACGCCCTTCAGTGCGTCGCGCACGCACCCGCCGACGAACCAGAGGACGTGTCCGGCCTCGACGTACAGACGGTTCAGGTCGTGCAGCGCCTCGGGCACGTCGATGATGGAGGAATGCGTCTGCATGGCTTTCGTGAATCCCTTCGTAGCATCGCTCCTCTCACAGGTCCACGATCTCGGGAGATCCCCTTGTTGCGTCGTCTGTCCGGGCGGGCGATGGACATTCCATGGCCGTCTTGCTAATCGCTCCTTCGAACGGGTGCGCTCGGAGGCGGCCTGCGGGGAAACGCAATCATGTCGAACGTGCTCATCGGGATCATCGGGGTGATCCTCTTCATCGGTCTGGCCCTTGCCGGCGCCCTGTTCCTGGGACCCAGGTTCCAGGAGTCCACGAACAACTCGAAGGCGGCCGCGCAGGTGCAGGCGATGCAGCAGATCGTCAACGCGATCGACATGTACCGCGTCCAGGAGCAGGGTTCGGTCCCCGACAGCGTCGCGGTCGGTGGGGCCGGTTCGACGCAGCTGACGGACAACGGCTATCTCAAGTCGGTCCCGAAGGACGCATCGGGTCGTGGCGCGACGTTCGTGCCCGTCACGTCCGGACAGCATCGGATGCTCCTCATCGGTCTTCAGTCGAAGGCGGTCTGTCAGGCCGTCCTGCGTCAGATGGGCGGCAATCCCGATGCGATTCCGGGCAGCATGGACGTGAACAGGAACTTCGGCTGCTATGGAAGCGGCGTCGAGAACGAGTATCTGCTGTCTGCGAAGCTCTGATCGAACCGATCAGGCGATGCGTTCGGATCCGACGGGCGCGCCCTGAAAGGGCACGCGACCCGGACGCTGCTGTTCCGGGGAGCGGCTTTTGGCAGGATCGGTCTTAACGATGGGCATCACCATGCGGCGCGGCGTGATCCTCATCGGATCGTCCGATCCTCGAAGCCCATCGATCGTAGCGCTTCCGCCGCTTCCTCGACCGTCGTCGTGGACGTCTGCCGCCCGTGGTGCCGTTTCGGCACCCGGGTAGCCAGCCAGGCCATCAGATCGGGCCATTCGACCAGTGCGCTGAGCGCCTCGTCGTACATCTCGAGGCGCATGACGCTGCCGTTCGAGCCCTGATCGTACCAGCGCAGCGCGAACTCGTATCGGCAGCCGCCGGGACGGCAGAGCAGGCCGATCATGATCTCGTCCTTCACGTTCGGTCGTACCTGCAGGCGTGCGGGCGTGACGCTGAAGCCGCGGTATTCCTGATCGTCGTTCATGCTGCGAGGCTCTCGGGCTGGATGAGGAGGTCGTAGTCGAGCATCATGTGCTCGATGTCGATGCCCGGGCCCTGGTCCACGGGCTTGCGACGGGCACGGAAGCGGCGCGGGTCGGAGATGGGCAAGGACGAGCATGGGTCCGGCTCCCAGAGCTTGCTCCAGGCGCCGCCCGGACGCTGCGTGGTCGCGCCGAGCTGTCCGGGCGATGCGGAGCGGAACGCCTCGCAGACCTCGTCGACGACGGCCTCTGCCAGCGGACTCAGGCCGTACGGAGCGGCGTGGGTCCGATCGTACGACCGGCGGCTGATCCGGTACCGGCATTCCCGGCTGAGGTCCTCGTCGTAGACGCCCAGCGCCGTTGCCTTGAACCAGTGAGGGAGCAGGCGCTGACCGTGACGGCCGAGATGGACGACCTGGACCAGGTAGACCATCCTCACGAGGGACAGGCGTTCGATGCCGGGCATCCGGTCGATGACCGCGCGGATCACGTCGGCGGACGTGTCCGTCGTCGTCGCCGTGGTCGGGGCGGGTCCGAAGATGGCGGTGATCAGGTTCATCTTTTCGTCCTCGTATGCGGAATCATGCGGCGATCGCGGTGCCATGCGCGGCCATCCGTGCCGCGATCCTCTCGTCCTTCGTGCGCGCGTCGACGGTCTCGCCGTCGGGCAGCTTGCGTCCGAGATAGACGAACTCGAGATCCTTGGGAGGGTAGCAGAAGCGCCCGTCGTGCGGCTGCCAGTATGGAGCCCAGACCGATCCCGTGTAGGGGTAGATGCGCATGCAGGACGTTCCGGTCTGTTCGTGGCAGTGGTAGGCCATGCCGACCACGAACTCGTCGAACGTCGAATGCGTGCAGCGCCAGAAGCCGCCGGGGTGCGGCGCCGAGACGGGCTTGTGCACGGCGTGGATAGGTGTCGGGACGACGGCGCGGACGGGCGCCGCGGCGAGAGGGCTCGGGGTGGGCCCGTCGGCGCGGCGCAGGGCGCTTGCGGCCGATTCGAGGAGCGATGCGACGGCGGAGAGGATCGACATGTCTTTTTCGTCCCTGTTCAGGAGTTCAGGGAGGTCCTCACGAAACCCCTCCCTGCCTTCTGACGGTTCGCCTCCGTGCGGCCGATGGTTCGATCACCGCTCGCGCTTCGTGATCGTCCATCCGTACCGCTGTCGCAGCAGGTCGACGATTTTCCGTATGAGTCCGTCGCCGTCACGCACCTCCTGCGAGCAGAAGTCCCACGTCGCGTTCCGGCGGGCGCGGGTCATGCTCGCACCGGCGTCGATGGTTCCGTGGATCGTCTCCAGACGTTCGACGTCCTCGCCGAATGCGGTCCGATCGGTCTTCCAGAACTCCTCGGTGGAGACGCCCTCGACGTCGAAGCGGGTCCTGGTGGCGCGTCGTTCTTCGGATGCCCGCAGTTCGAACAGGATGGTGCACGTCATGGGATTCGTCTCCTCGGAGGTGGGCGTCAGGCGTTCTTCAGGCGGTCTGCTGGATCTCGACCAGCTGACCGCTGGCGAGCAGGAACGCGAAGCCGTCCTCGCTGCTGGTGGCGACGACGTCGGCGAGCGACCACCGTCCGATGCCGTCGACGACCAGCTCGTCCTTCTCGATCGAGATGGAGTGCGCGTCGACGGCGTCCACCAGTCCGCCGTCGAGCAGCAGCTCGAAGGCCTCGCCGTCCTCTCGGATGCGGTGGTCGACCGTCTTCGCGCCGTCGGAGATCGCGAACAGCAGTTCCGACTCGCTCGAGATCGGCGACAGGACTGCGCGCGAGCGGCGATCCTTCGGCAGCGCCTCGATCAGACGGCGTGCTTGGGCGACGGCCTTCTCGATCCGTGCGCGCATGGCCGCGTTCGTGGCGTCGCGCGCCTCCTTGATCGCTCGTAGACCGGGAAGCGGCACGACGGTCATGGAGTTGGTCAGCTTCACGTACGCCTCGACGGTCGCCAGCTGGTGCTGGAGGACGCCCATGGCCGGGATGGACGATTCCGGTGCGCGTGCCGCGATCCGTTCGAACATGTCGACGACCTGCTCCATGCCGTGCGTCGGCTCCTTCCGTCCGACGACCATCCGGCCGCGCCTGAGTCGCGAGCTCGCGATCTCCGCCTGGGCCTCGGGATCGGCGCCGAGCGCGATGAGGTCGTCCGCGAGGACGAGGATGCATCGCCGTCCGAGGGTCGGCTCGGACTGTTCCGAAGCGCCGGCGGCCATCGGCCAGAATTCGGCGCGGAACGAGAAGCGTCCAGGCTTCGCGGGGTCGGCCACCGGATCCAGAGGTTCGTCCCCGCCGTTCGTGATGCTCATCATGCGTATGCGCGGCAGGCGCATCAGGGCGCGGAAGCGATCCGCGTCGTCCTGGACTGAGGTCCCGACCCGCGAGACTGGCGCTCTTCCTCCTTCGCAGTCGATGACGTCGTCGGCGATCGCCACGATGGCGTACCGCCCCCAGCTGGTCGAGGAGGCGGTCGATACGGGCGCGTTCATGATGGCGCCGAAGTGCACGCGACCGGCCTGTTCGGGGTACAGGCGTCCCCCGTCGACCGCGTCGATGCCGGCGGAGCCGTGCATGTCGATGCTGGGGCAGGACGCCAGGGCGCGCATGCGGGCGGCATCGAGCTCGTCGGAAGCGCCGGGGTCTATGGTCGTGCTGGGCTGGACGTCGGTCATGTTCGGTCTCCGGTGATGTGTTCGGGCGGCGTTCACGCCGTCCTGATGTCGTGTGGAAGGCGTGCGACGAGCATGTCGGACGGCACGGCGAGTATGATGGAAAGCGACGCGATCCCGTCGCGCAGCGGCCTGCGCGTCCACCTGCGGATCGCCGCGTCCGGCGCGAGGAGGTGGGTGGCGAACAGCTCCGCCTCCATCGTGTCTGCGTCGCGGTGGTCGCGGTGCCTCGACGACACGGCGTCGTAGCCCTTCTTGCCGATCCTGTCGGCATGGAGGACGTGGCGGCCGATCTCCCTGGCGATCGCGAAGCGCTGGTCGATCGGGTGCTGGTCGTCCACGACGTATATGCATCCGCGATGGAGGAAGCTCGAAACGTCGCGGTCCTCCGCCGTCGCCTGCAGCGCGCAGAACACGACCTTGAGGCCGACCGCGGCGGCGACGTGGATGGTCTCCACCATCCGGTCTGGATCGTCGGTGATGAGCGCCCTCGTGCGCTTGGCGGCGGCCACCGCCGCGCGCTGGTCCGGACGGCTTCTCACGCGGCGTTGGCCAGCGCGATGAGGTCCTCGTCCTCGGCATGGTCGCAGATCTCGATGCCGTGCTCTCCCATGCACCAGTCGTGGCCGGAGTCCGTGACGCAGTTCAGGTCGCCGCGCCAGTCCATGTCGACCGGGATCGGGCTCATGCCCGGATACGGCTCGTAGGAGGAGCGCATGCGGAACTCGCCGTCCTCGTATAGGCCGAAGAGGCGGCCCGACCGGCTGCCGTCGGCGGGTGAGAGGTTCTCGAACTCGCAGCCGGCCGCATGGCCCTGGCCGAAGGTGGTCCACTGGCACGGCAGGCGTTCGCCGTCGGGCCCTTCGATCACGAAGAACGGCTGCTGGCGCAGCGACGCGTGGCTGATCGAGACGAGGGCCTTGGACATCGTTTTTCGTCCTTGTGATGGGATTCCCGGATGGAGGCTCATCCGTTCGCGTTACGACGCGGGTCTTCAGAAGACGGCGGCCGCGTTCTCGCGGATCCTCGCGTCGATCTCCCTGCGCATGGCGATCATCCTGATCCTGCGTGCGACCTTGCGCGCGGTGACGACGTGGCGTGGTTCGGTCGTCGCCGCGGCCTTGCGGCGGGCGGTCCTGCCGATGCGCTTCGGCTCGACGCGGCCGATGTCGGTGTTCGAGCCGAAGCCCTCGCCGAAGCGGAGCTCGAGCGCGGCGAGGCGCGCGACGCCGGCGGGGGTCGCGTGGATCGTGGAGACGCTCTTGCGGCCTCCCCATGACTGGCGCCGCATGACGAGCTCGCCGTCGTCGATCATGCGCATGATGAAGGGGGTGAGCGCGTGCGCCCACTTCACGTTGATGGAGAAGCCTTCGCGCTGGATGGCCATGCGCAGATAGGCCGCACGGCTGGCGAGGCCCTTGTGCTTGTCGGCTGACATCTTCGTTTCCTCCGGCTTCACGATTACCGGAGGTTCTGACAGACTCATGTGCCCTGTCGCCCTTTACAGGCGGCGCAGGGGCCTCTTCACGTCGGCGACCGAGGCGAGCAGCCGCAGACGCTCCATGGGGTCCAGGTCGTGCCTCACGTGCGACGAGACGCCGTCGTCCTCCTCGACGAACGTGATGTCGTTGTAGAGCTCGGACTGATTCACGAGCGCGCAGACGGGCACGTCCTTCAGAAGGCGGGCTTCCAGGACCGGATCAAAGCACCACTTGCGGTCGGTCTTCAGCACGATCCTGCCAGGTGCGCGCGCGGTCGGCGGATGCACGGTCAGCCAGGCGTGGGCGGCGTCCGGCATCAGAGCGGACGCCAGTCGGGCCAGGCCGCGCGCGTGGACGTGGATCTCGTCACGCTCCACGCGCATCCCGCCCCAGACCCGGAAGATCGGCAGTGTCAGGTCGCGCTTCCAGATCCGCATCAGCTTCAGCAGTCCGCCCGCGTCCCTCGGCGCCTCGTCGGCGGGCACGCGCTCGTCGGCTATGCCCCAGGCGCGCCATTCGTCGTTGACGTCGGCGTGGAAGGCGACGCCCCGCTCGCGGTGGCGCAGGTCGAAGTGCTGGAGCTCCGGATGGAGGAGGCGGATCCCTTCCGCCGACATGCGTGGATCGATCCGGCTCAGGACCGCGATGAAGCGGTTGAGCCGCTTCACGTACGCGTCGACGTCGTCGCCGTCCATGCTGGTGCGCAGCAGCGTCGGCGGTCGGCGCTTCGGGGTCCGGCCGTTGATCGGCATCGCCATCGGATCAGGCCGCCGCCTGCAGCGCCTGGTCCGAAGCGTCCGGTACCGCTGGCGCGTCGGCCGACAGCGCGGCGAGCTTCGCCAGGGCGGGGCCGTCCTCGCCGAGGGTCGGACGGCTCCAGTCCAGTGCGACCCATGCGTCGTTGCGGCGGTCGCAGATCTTCATCTCGGCGAGGATGCCGGGAAGGCGCGGGTCCGTCTTGGACTTCTTGGCGATCGCGTTGTGCTCGCGGCACAGGACCCAGCGACGCTGCCAGTTGGCGCTGGAGATCGCCCTCTCGTCGTCCGTGAGGCCGCGCTTGGGGTGAAGGGCGTCGTATGCCGCCCACTTCGCCTCCAGGGCGGCCATCTCGGCGGGTCCCTCGCTCTGCCGGATCTTCAGGAGACGGTGGTACTCCGCCGTCCACTTCGGGTCCTGGTGCGCTTCGTCCTGCTTGCGCTGCGACGCGATCGAGATCTTCCCCCACCAGATCTTCCACAGGCGCGACTGTTCGCGCTCGGCCGCGACCGCGACGGGATCGTCGAAGTCGAGCCTGCCCGGGGCCTTCTCCGGTTCCGGGCCGATCGCGTCGAGCTCGTCCTGGGTGAGCCACAGCATGTGGCGCGACGCGGATTCGCCGCAGCCCGAGCGTCCGTAGCTGACGTCATCGGCCATCTCCTTGGGGGTGCGATGGAAGGTCATGGGTCGATCCTCTCAGTGTCGGCTGCGGTTGCGTTCCAGGGCGATCGCGTGGATCTCCCCATAGGTCTTCGGGAGGGGTCCCTTGACGGGCCTCCCGCGCCGGTCGAGGGACCGGCGGTGGATGTCTTCGAGTGTCGTCGGTAGTCCGGCGCTCATCTTTGCTCTGTCGTTATGCTCATCGAGCATCCTCACTCATTCCGTCCAGCGGCCCGGTAGGGACGCGAGAAGCCCCGCGCGCCTCGAGAGGCGGGCGGGGCTCCTGTCCGTCGCGCCTGAGCGCGGCGGGCGGCTCAGGCCGCTGCGGCTTCGCGCACGGCGCCGACGATGCGGATCGAGCCGCCGTCGCGCTGGACCGCGACGCGGACCGAGCGGCCCTTGCGCAGGTTCTTGAGGCCGGTGAGCGCCGGACCGAAGCCCATCACGGTGCGCGTGACGGTCTCGCCGTTCTCGAACGCGACGGTCGCGTTCTGCGACTTCTTGTAGTCGACGCCCTTCGAGGTCTGGGCCGACGTCACCGACTCGGTGAACGTGATGGTCGCGGGCTGGATCTTCGAGAAGCTGCGCTTGGTCTTGGTCGTCATGGTGCTGTCCTTGTTCTGCACTGTTTTCGTCCGGAACGTCCGGATCGTATTCTGCAAGCCATCGGCTGCGGGGTCCGGGGAAGCCCCGGTCAAGAGGAGCGCGCGTGAGGCGTCGCTCCCGGTCCGTCGCGCTGTCCTGCGCGCGACCATTGGTCCGCCGTCAGGCGGGCACCTTCTCCAGGAGGCGCTGGGAGGCCAGGACCTGGTCGACCCTGCCGTTCACGACGGCGTCCTCCAGCAGCTCGGCGAGCATTTCGCCGAGCCGGTAGTCGTCGAAGCGGGCATACGCCGAGACGACCGAGCGGATGATCTCGAGCCGCTCCGGGTCCTCGTCCGAGGGCCACTCGAACTGCGGCATCTCGGGGATGCTCGCACGGGCCGTGATCGGCCGGAAGTCGAATCGGCGGAACGCCGCGTGGATCTCGTGGATGACCGGGCGTCCGTTGATGACACCCATGTGCGTGCTGAACAACGGACGGTCGCGCAGGGCGACGCTCCACAGCTGGGCGAGTGCGGTGAGACGCTGCACCCGGATGAGGTTGGCGCTGCCGCCGGCTGCGTCGACGGCGTCGAGGACGGCGTTCGCGATCGCGAGCACGTCGGCTGGTTTCGTCTCACGCGGGCCGCGCACGAAGGTCGAGCAGAGGACCGACGAGGTGGACGATGCCATCGAGCGCAGGGTGGCGAGCATGGTTCAGGCGGCTTTCATGTCGGACAGCAGGTTCTCGATGTTCCAGCACACGCCGTCCCACGAGGCGTTCGCGCGCAGCGGGGTCATGTCCTGGTTTATGCGTGCGGACAGCATTCGAGCGATGTCGCCCGAGCCGAACGCGATGACGCGTGCCGCCGGGGCCTGATCGGTCCAGACGACGGCGTCGGTCACGATCACGACGGCGCCGCAGGTCTCGTGGCGGCCATGGGTGACGAAGCTCGTCTCGTCGACGTCGATCGTGATCGGCACCGTGACGCGCCCGGGAGCCGGTGCGCGGTTCCGCATGTCCACGACGTTGCCTTCGGCCCCGTCCGTCGCGTCTTCCATGGTCTTTTCCTCCATCCCATCGGGGATCGCATCGCTTTCGAGCATGCAATGGAGGTCCTTCCCCACTTTATCTGCATCAATGCGGGTCGCCCGATTGATCCCGTTCCGGTCGTGACGTATGCTCCGGGGTTCTACGGACCCGGCGGGGGTCTAGTCCGTATCGGGGAATGTGATGTCGAACGTGCTAATAGGGATCATCGGCGTGATTCTGTTCATCGGACTCGCCCTTGCAGGTGCGCTATTCCTGGGGCCCAGGTTCCAGGAATCGACGAACAACTCCAAGGCGGCCGCGGTGGTGCAGTCGGTGAGCCAGGTGGCGCATGCCGCGAACCTGTTCGAGGTGAGCGAAGGCCGTGCCTACGTGTCCGGCAGCAGCGAGCAGACCGGAGTCGATGAACTCATATCACTGAAGTATCTCAAGTCACGGCCGACCAATCCGGTTAAGAGCGTGAGTGGCGTCCAGTACGGAACCCTCGTCGTCTCCGCGACCGGGAACTTCTCCGGCAAGGGTGGATGGGCCGTGACGCCTCTCAACGACGACGCCGATGCCTCCGTCTCCTCGGAGGCGGTCAGGGTCTGCAGGGCGGTCGCGCAGCAGAACGGCCAGACCCTGCCCGCAGACGGCTCCGTGCCGATCGCGACGGATCCTCTGGCGACTGGTCGGCAGGTGGGCTGCATCCGCTCATCGACCCAATGGGGCGTCATCGGGACGAATCGCATCATCGCATTTGCCAGGATCTGAGCCATGTCCAACGTTCTCATAGGGATCATCGGTGTGATCCTCTTCATCGGACTCGCCCTTGCAGGTGCGCTATTCCTGGGGCCGCGCTTCCAGGAGGCGACCAACACCTCCAAGGCTTCGGCATACGTGTCGCAGGGCAAGCAGATCGCTGATGCGATGCAGATGTACAGGGTCCAGGAAGGCACAGTGGTGCCGATCAACACTCCGATCGACAGTCTCGTCGGAACGTATCTCAAGAGCGTTCCGACGGGATGGTTCCTCTATTCCCTGGGGCCGCCCGTCGATTCCGCGGTCGCCGGCTTCACGGTCATTCCCGATACCGCCCAGAACCGGTCCATCTGCCTCAGGATCCAGATCGAATCCGGTCAGCTGCCCAAGGGCACCCAGTCCATGGACTCTAACGTCGTCACGATCCGCGATGCATATCCGACCAGGAGCTACGGCTGCCTGAAGTACGACGACACCCGCCTGTCCATCTGGGCCGCGGCATAGGACATCTGAGACATGAGCAACGTTCTCATCGGCATCATCGGCGTCATCCTGTTCATCGGACTGGCGCTTGCGGGCGCCCTGTTCCTGGGGCCCAGGTTCCAGGAGTCCACGAACAACTCGAAGGCGGCGAGGATCGTCTCCGACATGCAGCAGATCACCGCGGCGGTGAATCTGAACAGGCTGAACGAAGGCAGGACGCTGTCGGCCAAGGACTACACGACCAACGTGGCGTCCCTGGTGCCGGCCTACATGAAGGCGGAGCCGAGGGTCTCCACCTCGGGTCTGCGATACGAGACGGTCGACGTGGACGGCGGCGACAGGCCGCAGCCGATCCACCACATACAGGCCATCGTGGGCTCGACCTCAGATCCGGTCGCGAAGTCGGTGTGCAGGAGCATCGAGGCGTCCACCGGAGCTGCCGATCCCGACGCCGCGATCGCGGCGATCTCCACTACTGCCCAGTGGACGTCCAGGGTCGGCGGCAGCCGTGGCGTCGGCTGCTTCGAGTTCGGACCGGTCAACGCCTACTACGCGTTCATGGTGCTCTGATCCGATCCGGACGTCCCGATCCGTCGAGGGGTATTGATCGCCTGCCGTACATGCCGGTATCCTCATGGGCCAACGGAGGAACGTCATGACCGCACTGCCCAGGATGAGCATCGCCGAGATGGGCGAGACCGCCATGATCACGCGTCAGGTGGACATGTGGGGCATGGGCGGCGACATGCGCGGGATCAGCGGCGACGATCCGATGCCGCCCGGCAGTCCTCTCGAACGGGCGGCGATCATCGCGTTCGACGTCGCCATGCAGAGCGAGGAGAACGGCGGCAGGCCCATCGCCGGCGAGCGCGTGTCCGGGAGGGACCGTCTGCTCGAGCTTACGAGCGTCGCCCTCAGGCTGGCGATCGTCGACGAGCGCGAAGGAGGCTCCGACGGACGCACCGACGTCGATCGCGCGCGTCAGGTGCTCGTCTCCATGGCGATGGTCCTGGCCATGCGCGATCGTGCGGACGGACTTGAGCCGTCCATGCTCGATAACGCCATGCTCGACGGCATGCGACGCAAGTCGGGACTGGAGGCGAGCGCGTTCTCGCTCGAGGACGCGCATGCCGTCGCCGTGGGCATGGGCGACATGGTCAAAGGCGCGGAGGCAGGCCGTCAGGTCGCTTCCGCGATGCGCGGGGCGCTCACGCCGTCGATCTATCCCGGCGTGGAGGACCGCCTCGGGATGGCCGATGCGACCTGGCCCCATGCCGTGCCGAGGGCGCTGGTGGCGAACGCCGTCCCGGCGCGTAGCCCTGATTCCTCGATGCCGACCGCGGCTGTTCAGCGCGAGGCGTCGGACAGGGCGGCCAGGGCGGCGGGACGCTGATCCCGGGAAGCGGAGCGGGCACGAAGCGCATGCTCCGTCAGCCGCATCGCCACTATGGCGAGATCGGGTGGCGTGGACTACTCCATCTTTCCGATCGGCGCGTAGGGTTCGAGGCGGTTCCGGTACGCGACTCCGTCGAATCCGTAGACGCGGGGCAGCAGCGGATTCTGCGTGTTGTTGACGTCGTCGATCTCGATCGGCACGAACGAGATGCGTACGAAGGTGCGGTTCGTCCCGGCGGTGGCCGCAGGACGCCGGTGCAGCACGTAGGGATCCATGCATTGCACCGTCCGATCCGGAGAGCGGACGACGAGTCCGTCGTCGACGAAGCGCGCGAGGTACTCGTGGATGTTGTGGCGCATCGGATCGAAGTCGTCGGGGAACGCCACCTCCAGCGGCACGCATTCCGTGCCCGTGTGGCTGCACCAGACGTAGTTCTGTTCAGGCACGTGGGGCACCTTCATCGAGAAGCCGTCGACGTGCCAGTCGTCGTCCGATACGCTGTCGACGATGCCGTGTCGAACCGTGACGTAGCAGAAGGGATGGTCGGCGTCGATCGTGGCCTGATGGCGCAGAGCGACGTCGAGCATGGGAGACGTCCATGTCAGCGCGTCCGGCATCATGCGCGGGCCTCCCTGCGCTCTGATCGCCATGCGCAGCACGTACTGGCGTTCCACTGGGGGCACGAGGTCGATGGCGCCGAGCGACAGCGCAGTGCCCGTGTCGACAAAGGCCTTCAGGCCCAGAAGCGAGTGCGCACGACGTGCGATGTCCATGATGTCCCCCTCTTGCCATTCTAACCGTCGCGTGGCGACGGGGCAACGGGAACCGTGTTCAGGCGGCCTGCGACAGAGGTGCGGCCAATGCGATCGGTATCTCGAGGATCGGCTGCCCGTGCTCGGTCGAGAACACGACGAGCTCGTGGGGACCGGCGAAGCGCGAGAGGCAGGGGTCCGTCAGGAAGGCGGCGACGATCCCGTCGATGCGGATCTGTTCGGCCGCGTCGATGCCCGACGCGTCCTCGGCGCCGGACCAGATCTCGAGCTGCGTTCCGCCGCCGAGCTTCGCGTAGCCCCGGAAGATCTCGTCGCCGACCAGGGCGAAGGACTTCGCGATCGTGTCGTGGTCGATGGAGCCGTTCGGATGGGCGCCGAAGGACACGTCGCCCCCCATGCGGATGAAGGCGGCTCCGTGCGTGCCGGCGAACCAGCCGGCATATTCCGTCGGACTGGGGTTCCGCATGAATCGGCCGCCGTGGGAGTCCCTTCCCCGGCGGCCGGAGAACGTCTCGACGGCGTTCTTCGGCAGGATCACGGCCTGGGCCACGTTCAGGCGGCCCGTGCCAGTGCGGCAGGGGCGGGAGTGCGCGACAGCATCGTGCCGGCTTCGATCCGCTGGTCGAGCGTCCGGACCCAGTCCTCGAGACGCGCCAGCGTCATCGTGCGCAGCTTCGGCAGCTCCGAATGGGCATGGTCGCCGAAGCGCGTGGTCGTGCCGGTCGAGCCGTCGACGTGCATGACCTTGGTGAAGATCATGAAGCCGCGGTCGTCGTGGACGTTCGAGCAGTTGCCGATGTAGCCGTAGCTCAGGCCCACGCGTGGGAACAGCGCGGCGACGCGCTCCATCTCGGCGCGTATGTCGGCGTCGGCGACGCTCGGGGTGCAGTCCTGCTCGGCGACGCGCGCCGCGACCCATGCGTCCAACGGCTCGATGAGCGCCTCGGGCGAGGCCGGGCGTCCCGTGCCCGGATCGAAGGTTGAGGGCACGGCGTACGAGAGGGAGTGGAACGAGCGGATCAGAGCGTCCACGTCCTCCATGGTCTCGTTCCAGTCGACGCCGTGGTCCAGCGCGCCGGCCACGCAGGCGACGTAGTCCAGCATCACGGCCATCGTGTCGTGGCCCGCGTGGTGGGCGCGACCGACCAGGCGGGAGAGGTGGCGCAGCTTCTCGACGTTGACGTCGGGAAGGATCTTCAGGGCGCGGTCGCGCACCGCGCGCAGTACGAGCGACGGGAGTCCGTGGACCGCGTGGTCGGCGTGCGGGTGTGCCATGTCCTGATTTCCTCTGTCTGATCGATGTCGCTCGTGGATCGAGCCGTCGTCATGCGCGCCGTAGGGCGCGCCCTCTCAGAATTCGCAGCCCGGCGCCCACCACGAGCGGTCGCATGCGTGGATCCGGCGCTGGTACGCCTCGACGCGGACGTCGTATGCGGCGTTGCGCAGCAGCGCTGCGCGGCGGCGGAGGTCGGTGCGCCAGTCCTCGATCCGCTTGGCCTTCGGGTCGAGGGACGCGTACCAGGTCGCGTAGGCGGCTGCGGCCGCCGCGGCCGCAGCCGCGCGTTCGGCGCGATGGCGGCGATGGCGTGCCGACGTGCGCCATCCCTTGGCGTCGGCGGCGGCCGACACGGAGACCGAGGCGATGAGCAGGGCGGCCACGAGGCGGATGCGCGTGCGCATCAGACCCGGGTCTCGTTCTCGATGGTGCCGTCCTTGAAGACGTGCACGTTGGCGAAGCCGTTGAAGCAGGCGTTGTTGCTGGTGGTCATGCGCACGCCGCGGACCTCGCCGACGTAGTGGACGACCGAGGTGACGAGCGAGCCCGTCGTCTCGTATCCGGCCATGGCCTCGTCGGTGAAGGCGTTGAACGCCGTCTGGGCCTCCGCCTGGTCGTCGTAGGCGAGGACCAGCGGGCCGGCGTCCAGGATGTCGTGCTGGCGCTCGTCGAGCGAGGGGAACGCGCGCTCGATGTTCTGCGAGCCGCCGCCGTTGTCGGCTTCGATCACGACGATCGTGCGGCCCGACTCCCTGCCGTAGCGGCTGGCGAGCGTGACGAGGCTGAACGAGTCGGGCATGTGGATTCTCCGTCGGATGGCTCGTCCATTCCGTCGGAGCGGCAGGATGCGCGATCGGCGCATCCTGCCATTTCCTATCCGGATCGGACTTCGCGAACCCGATCTGGTCCTCATGACCTTCAGGCGGCGCGCTTCACCGCCGCCACCGCGCGCATCGCCAGCAGGCGTTCGTGCGGCTTCAGGACGGAGAAGTCGCTGACGATCCTCGGAGGCGCGCACTCCGCGTTCTCGACGTAGGCGTCGATCGACGTCGCGCGTGCGGCGAAGAACGACTGGTACGCCAGCGGGAACGGATAGCTCCAGGCGGCAGGGCGCTCGCCCTGCGAGAGCATGCGCTGGTGTCCGATCGGGATCAGGCGTCCCAGCCGCGCGCCGACCTCCTCGACGCCCTCGCGCACGGCCGCCTCGTCCTGTGTCTCGCCCTTCTCGATGTGGCCGCCGGGGATCTCGAGGTCGCGGTCGGGCTTCAGGCTGACCGACATCAGGACGGAGCCGTCGTCGAGCACCGGGACCACGAAGGCGGTCGACGTGAGCAGACGCGGCGTGCGGGTCGTCGACAGGACGAATTCCGAGCGGTTGGGCGTCGGCTGGTACCGGACGTCGCGCAGCACGTTGACGACGGTCTCGGTCCACGGCTCGCGCACCATGACGTGGTCGCGGCGCCAGCCGAAGCCGAGCGACTGGTAGAAGCGTTCGATCTCGTCCTGACGCAGGCCGCCGGGGTACGCGTGGTCCTGGGCGCAGGGGTTGAGGGCGATGCGGCAGTCGTGCTCGTCGGCGAGCATGCACAGCTCCGCCATCGCCGCGCGACCGAAACCCTGGCGGCGATACCAGGAGGTGAGCTGGTCGAGCCAGATCACGTCGACGCCGCTGCCGATCCAGGGGATGTCCTCGAACGCGTCCTGCGACCACGCGTCGACCTCCATGACGTCCGGGCCCAGCCCGACGTCGGCTAGCCGCGCGCCGAGCATGTCGACTGCGGTGGTTGCCGGAGTGGCTGTCACGACACCACCACGACGGCGACGCCTTCGATCCCCGCGGCGCCGCTCGGCGAACGGGTCACCAGGGTGGGGTCGACGTGCAGGATGAGGCGGTCGGCCTCCGCCATGTTGGTCGTGGCCATCGCGCGTGCATGGCCCGTGACGGCGCCGTGCCACGACATGTCTGGCCCGGCGACCTGGATCACGACGCCTCCCTCGACGGCCTCGACGGGTTCGGGCCGTCCGTTCGACATCGTCAGGTCGCAGCGTCTGGTGCGCGTGCGGTCGAAGAAGCTCCTCATCACGAACTCCCCTTCCGAGATGGAGGCGACGACGACGACGACGTGGTGGATGGCGAAGAGGGCCTGGACGACCTTGGCGGCGTTCTCGATGGGGACGACGTGCGTGTTCAAGACTTGCTCCTGAGGAAGGGCGTTCGGATCGGTCGACGTCCGCGCGTCAGCGCAGGCGGCCGCGATGGCAGAGGGCGGCATGGACTGCGGACGCGCGCGTCCGGCTGCCAAGCGGGACCCAGAACGCCTGGCCCTGTGGCACGAAGCCGACGTCGAGGATGCGTTCGTCCGGCGAGACGATGCGGGTGCCCTCGACCCGGAAGCGCCGCTTCCGGCAGTCCAGGGACGCGCGCAGATCGACGTGACCGCCGTCCCGCATCGCGTCGACGACCTCGGGATCGTCCTCCGCCGGCGGCCGGCCCGGCGCGTCGACGAAGCGGAACCAGGCGGTTACGGTCGATCCGTCCTGGATCCGTGCGTTCCGGTCGACCATCCCGAGCGCCGACCACGAAGGCACGGCCATCGGGGTCCAGTCGGTGGTGTTGCCGTTCGCCGACGCGGCGGCGGGAACGAGGCACAGCGCGGCGGCCGCCGCGGCGATGATCGTGATGGTGCGCATGGTCTTCTTCCCCGGTCCCCGTGTCTTGTCGTTCCTGGGCATCAGCCCGTCACCGCATGGGCGAACCGGTCGTTGCCGGTCGTCATGTCGGCGAGATGCTTCAGACGGCCCTGGTCGGTCCAGAGCCATCCTGTCGGAGACAGGTAGCCTCCGCAATAGCCCATGTAGTCGTCCATGTCCTGGCCCGAGATGTTCACGACGCGACCGCTCGGCGGCAGCATGAGGATCGACATGCCGATGTCGTCCATCCAGACGAAGACGCGCAGCTGGTGGGCCTTGAGATGGGACCGGTTCCGTCGGAACAGCGTGTCTAGCACCTGCATCGCCGTACGGCGGATGCGGCGCTCCTCCAGCTTGGCGCGCACGTCGCCGAGTAGGCCGGGTCCGCGTAGACGGTAGTCGACGACGGGCAGCGTCTCGGACAGCTTGCCGCGGAAGAGCTCGGAGACCAGCGGGGTGTCCTTCCAGACCTCGTAGGCGGCGAATGCATCGTAGTTGTTGTTCGTCTTGACGTCGGTCAATTTCGTAACTCCGAATCGGATCCCTTCCAGAATCCATCGATCCGGTACTGGTCTCTCACCTCTCGACGGCGCGGACCTGCGATGGCGACGAGGCATCCGCCACCAGCACGCGCTTGACGCCAGTATGGGTGTCTATGAGACGCACGATCTGGTGCAGGCCGTCGTCGTGCGCGATCGCGCTGTAGTGGTGGAGGTTTCCCGATACGACGGCGGCCCGGTGTCCCTTCGAGAGGGCCGCCTCGAGGTATCCTGCGAGGTGTCGTCCGTCCGGATGGCGGACCAGGGCGTAGGAGGCGGCAGGGACGCCTATCGCGTCCTCGGGAGAGCCGTCGAGGGAGAGGAGGACCGAGCCCGAGGCCTCGTCGAGGGCGGAGGTCATCGCGGGCATCGGCTTGAGCTGCTCGACGCCGGGGAAGCGGAAGCGCAGTCTCATGCGCTCGATCTCTTCGGGTGGCGGCGCGATCGTCCGGATCGGTCGGCCGAGGGGGAGGCGCTCCAGGGTGAGTGCCCCGAGCGCCTCCTGTCGTTCGCCCATCACGGCCAGGAACGCCTCGACGTATCCCGGCATGGGTATGTTCGAGGAGATCCAGCGCCTGACGGTGCTGGAGTCGATGCCGAGCGCGCGGGCCAGGCGGGTCTGCCAGGAGTTCCCGAACAGGTCCTGGCCCGCGCGCTTCAGTTCCTCGACGTCCATCAGTCCTTTGCCTCCACCGCATGGATCCACGACAGGACGTTCTCCGAGAATCCGGAGATCCTCGTCCACTTCCCGTAGCCGACCGCGCGATCGGAGGACGCCACGTTGATCATGTAAGCGAGCTCCGCCTTGGCGTTGCCCACCGCATCGTGGCTCTGCTCATCGGTGATCACGATGAGCCTGTCGTGAGGCAGCCGGTTGACCTGCTCGATCGCCGCACCGAGGTACGTGTTCGAGTGGGTCTGCGACGTCTTGATCGCATCGACGCCGGCCATGCCGCGCCGAGCCGGGACCTCCTTCACCTGTGCGGAGAAGGAGAACATCCTGACGTCGCCGTGGATGATGGCGGCGAGGGTCGCCGCCGCATCCATGCGGGTCAGGTCCGACTTGGCGGACAGGGGCGCGTTCATCGAGTGCGACACGTCGACGAGGACGATGGTCCGCCCCGTGAAGAGCGGCATCTCCTGGACGGCCATGCACAGCGACGCGTCGAGCCAGGGCTCGAACTGCGGCGCGGCGCGTGCCGCGGCGACGTAGCGGAACGGCAGGACGCTCTGCGCGCCCTTGCGGGCCACGATCGCGTTCTTGATCAGCTCCGCGTCGACGCCGACCTCGCTCATCTTGCGGAGGTTCCGCAGGAGCGCGAGGTAGCCCATCTTGCCCTCGAGGAGCAGACGCTCGAAGACCGAGCGCTTGTCCTGTCCCGACGAGAGGCCGACCTCCCACGTGTCCGCCGATCCCAGGGTTCCTGCGAGCAGGTCCTTGAAGGCGGCCGACTGGTCGTCGTTCGCGGCGACCGGGTGGCCGATGCGGACGACGTCGCGCAGGGAGACGGTCGCGTCCCGGTTGTACTTCGACAGCTGGTAGCGGTCGAAGCGGGTCAGCGCACGACCGAGGCCGCGACGCATCGCCGACGGGATCGGACGACGGCCGTCCTTCCAGTACAGCGAGAGCAGCTCGCCCGGCTCGTCGGCGCGACGGCAGACCTCGTGGATCAGCGATGCCGTGTCGAACGCGGCGCCGAGGCGCCGCTCGATGACGGACAGCACGAGCCAGAGGGCGACGTGACGCAGGTTGCCCTGCGTGCGGAGCTCGACCGCCAGCTGCGCGACCTCGTGGACCGGCACCCTGGACGCGAGGTCCTTTATGCGGGTCGCGATCGAGACGCCGTCCTCGTAGAACTCGTCCTCCCACAGGAGGCACGAGGAGACGGCGCGACGCAGCGCGGCGATGTTGGACTGGGGCACGGTCGGCGCGCCCTCGTGGGTGCGCAGCGCGTTGGACTGGCGGACGTTGGTGCGCATCTCGAATTCCTCCTTCATGGAGTCGCAATTCCGGAGACGACGTGGGGATTCAAGGCGACGCGGGAATTGTCGGACCCGGCGACGTTAAGCGCTCTACCAGACTGAGCTACGCGACGCTCTCGCGCCACGACGGGATTCGAACCCGCGACCTCTCGCTTAGCAGGCGATGAAACCGAGACCTGCGCCTCGCATCGCCTTGAATTCCTGTCGTCAGGGAAAGATCGGCCGCGGTGTTGTTCAACCAAAGAAGTAACCGACGGCCTGCGCCTCTGACCCTCCCCTTATGGCGGAGGGAATCAGGTGCGTCAACAGGAATTAGTGCGTCATGCACTAATTATCTTCAAGGCTGACCGGACGTGGACCATGCCGATGCGCTGGTCATGAGAATGCGTGCGCTGTTCTTCATGATGTCCCGTGATCGGATCGGTGGATGGACCATCGCCGCCGGTCCGGTCAAGAGGTCGATTCCGCACGCCACGTTCCGTGATCTGTCCTCCACGTCGTTATCGCCCCCTTCCAATCGCGAGTTCGTCTTGGTATCGACGTCCATCGCGGTTCCGGTCCGCGAGGGGGGAATGCAGATGATCAGGGCGTTGATTTTTGCGGGTGCGACGCTGTTCGCGTCGTCGCAGGCCGCTGATGCCCAGACCCGCTACTACGCGCGACAGATCGTCGGGCCCAAGGCGTCGGCTGACGCATCACCTGCTGATCAGAACGGCACCTGGGGCACGCCTGGGCCCTGGGTCGATTCCACGTCTTCGAGCTGCACGTCGTCCCGCCAGGCGCAGACCAGGACCGTTTCTTGCATCGCGAACGGCGTCACGGTTTCGGACTCCGCCTGTTCGGCCGCCAAGCCGGCGACGACCCAGACGAGGGCGTGTTCGACCGTCTGCGGGACGTTCGTCCCCGGCAAGTGGGTCATTCAGCATGCAAGCACGAATTCGACCCAGACCAATCTCGGGTCCTACCCGACCGCCACGCTCACGGAATCCGCAATCAGGACGTTGTGCGAAGGGGCGTCCGCCTCCTTCTGCACGTCCATCGGCAACACCGGCACGGGCAAGTCGAGCGTGTATGCGTATGGGTCGAACCATTCGTTCTACGACTATGCTGCTTCCGGTCTCACGTTCATCACGGCATCCTGCTCGAAGTGATGCGCCCATGCGGCTCGTCGCATATCGGAGGTCGTGACGGAGTCCGGATCGGGGTCCGTGCGTTATGGACGTGAAGGAGATCGATTCCATGCGCAACGCCATAGTCCTGACCCTCGCCGCCGCGACGGCCCTGGTGGCCTGCAAGCCGACCGAGGTCGGTCCGGGAGCCACCACCAGCGCCAAGGCCAAGGAGGCTGAGGACGTGCTGGGCCGCGAGGCCAGGGCCCGTGGACCCGTGGTCATGCCGCCCTCCATCGCAGGGATGAAGTCCTACCGCTGCGCGGACAACAGCCTGGCGATCGTCGAATACTATTCGGACTCGAAGACGGCGACCGTGAAAACGGCCCAGGATGAAAGTCCAGTGAAGCTCGTTTCGTCCGAGGCCGGCGGCGTGATGAAGGCCGACGGAGGATGGTCGGTGAAGGGCGGTCCCAAGGACGACAGGGTGACGTTCTCGTCGCCGAAGCACCCGAAGCCGATGGCCTGCCACGTCTGATCGGCATGGACGACGGGGCGGGGACGTCATGGTCGCCGCCCCGATCTCAGGACACATGCAGGATTGACGTGATCGGGTCCAGTCCCGATCTCTCCATCCTCGCGGCGATCGCCCGTACGAGGCGATCGTCGCGTCCGCCGTCCTCACTCATGCAGGCCACGACTCGTGCGGTGCCGCCGTGGAAGAGGGCGAGGTCGGCAGCCATGACTGCCGTGGTCTCGTCGTCCACGGTGACGATGATGGCGTCGGCCTGCGAACGCATGGCCAGATCCCTCGCCCCCATGCCGATCGCGGCGGTCGACAGCGTCCAGCGGTTCGGATGGTCGACTGCGCTTCTCGGCACGTCGATTGTCACGATCCGTGCGCAGGGCGGCAGTCCATCAAGGGCCTGCTTGATGGACGTGCGGCCTCCCGCATCCTTTCCGGCTCCGACGACGTGGAGCAGGGGCAGGTCGCGCGGGACGACGGGATCGATCACGTACGCAGGGTTCGACACGGTCGCCGAATCCTCCATGCGCCTTGCGTGTCCGATCGATATGCAGCCCGTGACGTCATCGTGCGTGATCATGGCGGCGAGACGATGGCCGCCCGGCAGCATGGCGAACGAGAGGACCGAGCCGCCTGTGCAGAGGCTTTCGAAGAACGATCGCACCTGTCCCATGGGATCGACGTGCCGGGGATCGAGGCGTGCCCATCCGGCGGTCGAGCGCGTCCACTGTGATCCGTCCTCGTTGAAGGCGAGGGCCTGGAGGTCTATTCTCGATAGCGTTGCCTGCAGCAGGATCGGCATGTGGACCGCCTCGACGACGACGTCGTCGACGTCGGCTATCGATCCCGCATAGGATCCCCAGTGAGAGTGGCCCGCGGCCCGCGCTATGCGGTCCAGGGTGGCGCGATGTCCTTCACCCAGCGATCTGGACAGTATCCTGGCGCGGCGCTTGATGGATTCGACGGTGTCGTTCACGATGCCTCTCCGATGACGGAGACCCAGTCCGATGCCCGCTGGCGGAAGAGTCCCGTCCGAAGAAGGGATCGCATGCAGTCTGCCCCATGAGGGGGCGTCCGGTCCGTGGGGTTGGCCGATGCGGGCGGCTGGCTTCCGGGAATGCCTGTCGATGACGCTACGACCGCTCTTCCTGGTGGTCAAGCGTGATCGTCAGGACGTGATCATTCCGCTCTTGCGCAGGCACTTGTCCGGCAGCGCGAGGTCGAATCTCGACATCGCGCGCAGGATGCCGACCGCATCCATGGGCTGGAACCTGAAGTCGGTGGACATGCCTCGCAGCGTGTAGCTCTCCTCTCCCATCTTCAGATCGACGACGACCGGCAGCAGCTCGAGGACCGTCCGTTCCGCGGCGGCCGTCAGGATGGGCTTGCCCTTCACCGTGATGGTGCCGCCACCCGTCCAGGTGGGCATCGTGACGGTGATGTCCTCCCATGCGGGGAATGCCGGGTTCTCGACGGACAGCATGGCGGTGATCAGGTCGTGGACGGCCTTGATCGGCTCGCTGACGATCGGATCGACGCGAGGGGACGCGAAGCGCTCGAGGCGCGGCGCGTCCAGCAGCGTCCGCCAGGTTTCGGCGAAGGCGATCATCCCGGGCTCGCCGAGCGCCATCGCGGCCTTCAGTTCCGCGTCCCATGGCATGGCGAAGGTAGCGTTCGCCTTCATCCTGCGATGGTGGTGGCACCAGAACGAGACGGTGTCCTGGTGCGCGAAGACGATCGACCTGAAGCCGCTCGTCTCCGAGCGGACGTTGTAGCCGTTCTCGACCCCCTTGGTGCCGGCGTGGACGGCGCCTTCGGCGTCCTCCGTGATCAGGTCGATGCGCATGCGCAGCGCGGCCAGGTCGACGTCGTCCATCGACGATACGACCAGACCGAGGACGTCCGCCGGCTTCATGCCGCGGCGGTCTCGTCGAAGCGGCCGACGATGTCGTTCCGCGTCTCGTCGAGAGGCATCGAACGACCGCTGACGTGCCAGATCTCGAGGCCGCGCGGACGCGTCTTGCCGCGGAACATCCGCCACAGCGAGCCCTTGGCCGCGAAGGAGGTCGTGTCGGGCGTTTGCGGTCCGATCTCGCGGATCGTGGCGCGTGCACCCGAGCGGGTCACGTATTCGCCCGGGCCGTCGATGATCGTCGGCAGGGCGTTGAGGGTGGTGGTCTGCGTCATTTCCAGTCCTTCGTGCGGACGTCGTTCCGGGATGGTGACGTCGTGGATTCCGAGGTGTCTCTCGATCGTCTACGGAAGGAGGTCCGGGTTGCATGAGACGATCCGGAACGGCGGTTCCCCACGGATCGACATCGCACGGCGCACTAGGTCTCCGGCCTCCTCCGCAGTGCATTCCTTCGGGAGGAAGGTGTTGACCTTCATCTCCGCGATGCTGCAGCTGTACTCGACGACACCTTCGGCGTCGCGTCGAAGTCCGGAACCGTCCCGACGCATCCGACGTGCCCTGCTCTGCATCTCGAAGGTCAGGCGGTGCGGTTCTTCCGGACTGCCTTCGCCATTCCTCTTCGGCCATTGCAGGACGATGCCGATGTCGTCCGTCCTGGAAAGCTCCGAATGCACGTCCAGGTCTTCGCTGAATGGAATCAGATGCATGTGGTCCGTCCTCGTGATGGGGGCCCGCCGCGACGTGCGGCGGGCCGTGTCGGTCAGCCGTTGTCGGCGGGCTCGGGGCGCTTGTCGAAGACCTGGTCGATCAGGCCGAACTCCTTCGCCTCGTCGGCCTCGAAGAAGGAGTCGCGGTCCATGCGCTTCTCGATCGTCTCGATCGGCTGGCCCGTGTACTTCACGTAGAGGTCGTTCATCCGCTTGCGGATGCGCAGGATCTCCTGGGCCTGGATCTGGATGTCCGACGCCATGCCCTGCGCGCCGCCCGACGGCTGGTGGATCATGATCCGCGCGTTCGGCATCGCCGCGCGCATGCCGGGTTCGCCGGCCGCGAGCAGGAAGCTGCCCATCGAGGCGGCCTGGCCGATGCACAGGGTGCCGACCTTGGGGCGGATGAACTTCATCGTGTCGTGGATCGCCATGCCGGCGGTGACGACGCCGCCGGGGCTGTTGATGTACATCCATATGTCCTTCTTGGCGTTGTCCGCCTCGAGGAACAGGAGCTGTGCGACGATGAGCGAGGCCATGCCGTCCTCGACGCCGCCGTTCACGAAGATGATGCGCTCGCGCAGCAGGCGCGAGAAGATGTCGAACGATCGTTCGCCGCGGCTCGACTGCTCGATGACGATCGGCACGAGGCCTGCCTGGGTGTCGTTCAAGATGGTTTTTCCTGTCTCTTTGGCGGTGGACGACCGACATGGCCGACCTTCCCGCATTCTTCCGTCGCTCAGAAGGGCGACGGCATCCTCGCCCGGCCCAGGGCGATGATCGGCTCCCTGAGCACGGGCATCGCCTCTATCTCGGCGAGCGCACGCAGCGTCTCGACGGGATCCGGCATCTCCACCTCGTACATCGTCATCTCGTGGGGGAAGACGACGATCTTGAGGCTGTCGCTTCCTGGAAGCGCCGTGTCCCGCATCAGCTTGGGCGTGATGCACCAGGGGATGCGAGAGGCGACGAGTCTCAGGATCTCCGGGTCGTAGCCCGTCGGCTTCTCGTCGGAATCGACGAAGATCTTCAGCCGCGCGTCCGTCCACGGGGTCGGCGCCTTGAAGACGAGGTCGAGCGACAGGCACGAGCGCAGCGCGGTGGAGAAGGGTTCGTGGACGAACCTGCCGGCGTCGACGCTTCGTGCCGCGGCTTCGCAGATCTCCGCGCCGCTGCGCATGATCCCGGCGATGTCGGCGATCGTCTCGGGGACGAAGGTGCCGGTCCGCGCGCGGACGGGCCAGCGCAGCTGCACCTGGCGCAGCATGTCGCCGGCGCCGTCCTCGCCCTGCGGGATGGGCGACCAGTGTTCGGCGAGGACGAACCCGCCGGTGGCGCGGTTGTCCTTCCAGTCGATCGCGTCGCGGTCCTCGCCGTGGATCGAGATCTTGCCGTCCTCGGCGACCGACCTGCGGCCGACGACGCCCTCGGCGGAGATCGCGTCGGCCGAACGGGCGGCGGTGCGGCAGAGTCTCGCTCCGCGAAGGAGCATGGAGGTCGGTTCGTGGTCCTCGGGAAGGACCAGGACGTCGGTGAGGTCGGGGATCCGGCTCATGCGGCGATCAGCATCATCGAAGGGACATCCTTGCGCAGGTCGGATCGTCGGAGCAGGCGCAGACGCTCCATGGCGTCCATGCCGGGATCGTGTTCGACTGCGAGCCGGTCGACCGAGAGGAACACGCCCTTGAAGTCGTGGACGCACGCCAGAGCGGCAGCGAACGGCATGGCCGGGACCGGCGTCGCGTTCCTTGCACCCGACCTGGTCTCGAGTCCTGCTTCGAGCCATGGCAGGGGTGGCCTCAGGACGTGGTCGAGCGGCGTGTCGTCGTGGAGCCGTGCCGCGATGGCCATCAGGTCGTCCAGGGCATCGTCCCCGCGTGCGGTGTCGATGCCCGCGTGCGCGGCGCGAAGGAAGAGGGCGAGCGCGGCCCTGAAGTGGTCGCGGGCGCCGCTCTCGAGACGGGAGTCCGTCTGGCACGAGACGACGCAGGAGTCGTTCAGCTCGACGTCCATGCGGAGACGGCGGTACGAGTCGCCGTGACGCGACAGGACGATGCGCAGGTCCCAGTCGGGGATGGCGAGGGAGAAGGCCACGTCGCCCCGTACGGGACTGCGCACCGGAAGGATCCAAGGGCATGCTGCCATGGCGTCCAGCGCCGCCTGCAGGTATGCGGCCGCCTCCTCGGCTGCCAGGCGGGCGTCCCGCCGCGTGCGGCTCGGCTCCGGCTGGAGGACAAACGCCACCTGCGTGGCGTCCATCGACAGGATGTCGGGCGTCCTCATGCCGTCTTGATCGCGACCTCGATCGCCTGGGCGAGGTCGCGCAGACGCTTCTCCTCGGGCCTGTCCTCGAAGACGCCGTCGGCGACGTGGCGCAGCGCCTCCGGGGCGAGCGCCGCCTCCTCGGGCGTCATGCGCACGAGGACCGTCGCCCTGGCGTCGCGTCGGGGGTCGTGGAAGAACGGCTTGTCGAACGGGGAAGGCATGTGGCGTCCTCTGGTCGGGGGTCGGATCGCGGCGCGCTTCAGCGCGCCGTGTAGGCGTCCAGGCCGTGGCCGACGAAGACGCCGATTTCGGAGGCGTTCTCCCAGTCGGTCGAGCTGAGCGTGCGGCCGCTGGTCGTTCCGCCGTCCTGTTCGGCCTTCTGGACGCCGAGCTCGTAGGCCGAGCCGGCATCGGTTGCGAAGACCTCCTGGACGAAGGTCTCGACGCCGTAGTCGCCGTCGATGAAGAACACGACCGTGAAGGGACGCTCGGCGGTGTCCGGTGCTGGGCGACGGTCGAGGTCGAGCGCGGATGCGCCGTCGTCGTCCCGGACCAGCAGGAGGCCTGTCGCCGCGTCCCACACGTTGGCGGCGCTCTCGCCGTCCAGCGTGCCGAGTACGATCCCGTCCTTCACCATGTGCACGGTGACGGCCAGGCCGTCGACGGTCGGCCAGCGGAAGGGGGTCGAGGGAAGGTTCATGTTTGGTGTCCTGTCTGTCGTCGTGGTCGTCTGGGGGCTCAGGGTCGGAATCGGCGCATCGAGGCCGTGCTGTGGTTGACCAGGACGGCCGACTCCCAGTCCGAGTTGTCCGGATGGACGATCGTCGCGCGGTCTCCGACCGACGTCATCAGCACGGACAGCCTGGTCGAGAGCGGCCCCGTCATGTGGATCGAGTGGACGTCGTTGGCGTACGGGCGATGCGTCGACTCGTAGGGGTCGCTGGGATCCTCCTCGAGCGTGACGAGGCGCAGCTCGCGTTCTACGACGATGCGCGCGACGATCCCCGAGACGGCCGTGCCCATGACGACGCGGAACTCGTGGGTGCCGTTCGCGTCGTTCGCGAAGTCGTCGACCACGTGCAGACCGGCCGCGCGGATGGCGCGCAGACCGACTCCGAGCGGGCCTCTGTTCAGGCGGGCCTCGGAGGGATCGCCGCCTTCGCGCAGGCCGACCGAGACGTAGGCGCTGGAGCCGTAGGCGTTGCGCACCGTCGCCTCGCAGACGGATTCCTGAGAGACGTGGTGGATGATGGCGGCGATCGCGGCGGCCATGTCCTCCGCGATCCGTTCGGGGGTCTTCTTCATGCTTCGTCTCCGGATGTCGCCTTGATCAGGAAGGCCATGTCCTCGATGATCTCCACCGCGTCGTCGCGACCCTTGTCGCCGGGCGGCGGCACCCGCCGCCGCCCGTGGGAGAACGACCAGGTCGCGAGCACGAGGTCCGCGGCCAGGGCGAACGGGACGGCCGCCATGCAGTTCCCGAGCAGCGACACCGTCCCGCGCAGGGAGATCAGGACCGCGTTGACGTCGATCAGCGTCTGCGCGTCGATCGACGACGGGGCGTCGGAATCCAGGGGGAGCAGGCTTCCGAGACGGATCGTCTCCTCTCGGAGCAGGACGAAGCCCTCCGAGTCGAGGTCCAGCTCGGCCGAGGCCGCCCACAGGGCGCATGCGGCCGCCTTCGATCGCGTCGATCGGTCCGAGGCCCACAGGGCGTCGGCGGCGGCGCGCAGCGCGGTCTGCGGAAGATCCTCGCGGTCCTCGGGACGGAAGTTCTCGAGACGGCCGTTCCACGGCACGCGCGCCGCGTTCAGCGCCGAGATGAGTCTCACGCTCTCCGGCTGCATCTCCCATTCGGGCGTGCGGCCGGCGGGATGCCTATGGGGCTGGGCCTCGAACCAGGCGCGCGCGCGGGTGTCGAGGTCGGCTGTGTCCGTGCGCGTCATTCTGCGTGCTCCGTGGTGTGGTCGAAGGCGGGGATGCCGGCGCGAGTGAGCGCGTCGGCGTGGGCGGAGAGGAGGCGGACGATCTCGATCGGATCGACGACCCTCCCCTCCAGCGTCTCGAGGGATTCCATGGATCGCACCGGCGTCAGGACGACGACGTTCATTCGGACGCCGTCCAGGTGCCGCTCCATGCCGCGGGCGGTCATGCAAAGCGGCTCGACGCGCGACACGGCCAGGCGTGCCGCGTGTTCGACGTCGACGTCGTACTGGTTCGACGGGCTCTCCATGAAGAGGACGGGCAGGCCGTGCTCGTCCATGCCCATCTCGCAGAGCAGCGTGCCCTCCCCGTCGTCGCATTCGGCGACGATCGCGGCGTTGACCGGGTCCGACTGGGCGTGGGCGGTCATGAGGTCGAGGGTCCGCTGCATCGACGCGTCGTGCTCGGCGAAGCGGTGTCCGGCGTCCTTGGGGTCGCGCTCGTGCAGCGTCATCCGTCGGAGCGCCCGCACGAGGTCTTCGGCGGTCAGGGTCGACACGTCGATTTCGTCGGCGTGCCGGTCGACACCGAAGGGCCATTCGCCGACGACGGGCACTAGGATGGCGGCTCCGTGCACCACCACGGCGACGCCCGTCCATTCCGTCGTCCACGGGTGTTCCGCCTGGATCTCGTCCTCGGTCTCCTCGTCCGCGTACGGGGACAGGACGACGATTCTGGCGTCCTCGGACCAGTTCTCGGCCACGTCGAGGATGGCCACCACGTCCCGGATGGGGATCCGTTCCCCGTAGACGGCTGCCGGACGGATGGGGATCATGTCCGTGCGGCCGCGTCGGCGAGGACCCGTTCGTGCGCGATCGGTTCGAGCCGTGCCGCCAGCGCCGGATCCTCCGCGCTGGCGAGATGGGCCAGCGTGGAGGATGCGAGGTAGCGCAGCACCACGCGCTGCCCGCCGCCGGCGGCCATCAGCGGCGCGATGATCTCGCCCTGCGCCGCCGTCGCATGGAAGACGCGCTTGTAGCGGTCGTGGGCGTGCCCGCGCCAGCCGGTGATCGTTCCGGCCTCGTCCCGGACGGGCTTCATGGGTCGCGAGGAGAGCTCGGCGACGACGGTGCGTTCCATGGTGCGTCCTTCGGTCAACGTGCGTCGGTCCACGAGCGCAGCAGTCCGCGGTCGTGGACCGCGCGCATGTGTCCGGGCAGGCCCCGGGTCGAGAGTTCGCGATCGCACTTGGGACAGCGCGTCCGGCCGGTCGCCGGCGCCTCGGTCGTGGTGCGACCGCCGGTCACGGCTGGACCGCGAGCGACACGATGCGGATGTCGTCCGAATCGCCATCGTCGGCGACCAGCACCTCGGAGCCCTTCTCGGCCGCCTTGGTTGCTTCGGTCTCGGGCCAGCCCGCGCCGATCAGCGTGGTGCGCATGCTCTTCACAGCGCCCTCCCTGCTGGCGAATGCCTGGATCTGGGGGTCGCACGACAGCGACGTCCGCAGGACGGCGTGGATCACCGCGCTCAATGCGCGGACTCAGGGGCGCACAGCGAACCGGTGCGGCACAGCGCCTCGTAGCCGTGGGTCAGGACGTGCTGGGGGATCGAGGCGTCGCCGGGCACGTAGCGGCCCTGCTGGACGGCGACGTGTCCCACCTGGTCCTCCAGGCTCAGCGACGGCCACTTGGCCCGCAGGGCGTCCGCGCGGCGGCCGAGGAACCAGCCGAGCGAGCGCGGCATCTCACCGGTGGCGCAGCCCTCCTTGGCGCAGATCGCGTCGATGGCGGCCTGCTGCTGGTCGCGCGAGTAGAGGTGCTGGAACGCCATGGTCGGTCCTTTTTTCGTACATCGGATTCGTTACACCATGCCTGCAGCATGTCGAACCCGGCGGCACGGTCTTTTCAACGTGCCGCCTCTCCTCCGAATCTCCGGATCCTCAGGCGCGCAGACGCCAGGGTTCCGTCGCAGGGGAGCGCAGCCGACCCTGCAGCTCGTCGGCGAGCCATGCGCTGACGCCGGCGTCCCTTGCGATGACGTCGTCGGTCGGTTCCCATGGGGTCCGGTCGATCACGACGTTCATGTCGCCGTCGAGCACGAACGACTTGCGGCCGAAGCCCTTGCGGTCGAAGCGTCCGTCGCAGTCGAGGAAGGATCTCCTGTCCGACGAGACGATGTGGTCGACGTAGTCGTAGTAGCGGACGCCGACAGGATGCAGACGGCCTTCGGACCAGACGGTGACGGCGTCGGCGAGCATCGCGCAGCCGCCGTGCATGAAGGTGCGTCCGGTCCGTTCGGAGAAGGGGCCGACGAGCTCCCGGCACGCACGGGCGAACTCCCGTCCGAAGGACGTGGTGGGCGATTCCCGTTCCCAGGGGCAGTTGTGGTCGTTCACGTCCCAGCGGAAGCCGCATTCCGTCGTCGCGATCCTCAGCGGACGCCTCTCGCCGTCGCGGGAGACGGCGGCGTTCAGCGTGCGGCGTGGCGGCTGCAGCAGGTCGCCTCGCCTCACGACCCGATCCTGCGTATGCAATGGTCGGGGATGGGTGCGATCCGGTGGGCGCGCAGCGTCTGCATCGGGTCGAGCAGGGACGTCTTCGTGATCAGCGTGGTGATCTGCGCGGGTCGGACGGTCATGCGTCGGACGAGGGTCCCATCGGGCGTCTTCGCGTTCGGATTCCACGATACGTCCACGGACCATGGCAGATTGGATACGAGGATGGCCGTGCCCTCCTCGTCGAGAAGCGGATTCGACGTCCGGGGCGATCGGTCGAGGAAGGCGCCGTTGGGAGTCTGGGGCGTTCCTCCGATCATCTGTCCTGTCGTCATGGAGGCCGGGGTCCATGGCGTCGGGCATTCCGTGGTCGCCAGGACGCTCGAGAGCGCACCCGACAGGGATCCTCGCTCCATCCAGCATCCGGCGATCACCGTCTCGGCGCACTTGGCCACCGTTGCGGCTATCCGTCGGTGCTGCAGGGCGTCGGAGCGTCGGCCGTTCTTCATGAGGTCGGCGGTGATCCGTACGGCGTCGAGCATCATGCCGAGCCGTTCGACGATGGCCGAGGTGGTCCAGATCAGCCTCTCATCGTCGAACGACGACGGACCCAGCGGCAGATCGAGCACCATGGCGCTGATGGACGGATGGTCCAGCAGGCCGAAGGCCAGGCTGCCGTGGCCGCCGTTCGACGACACGGCGACGATCGCGAGGGACGCGCCGTTCGGTGCGGTCCGGTATGCGATCGGCGCGTCCGCGGGCGTCCTGAGCAGGTCGATCGCCCGTCCCTGGATCGAGGGGTCCGGATCGGACGGCGCGTTGGAGGCCACGTCGAGGATCGCTTCGATCCGCATGGTCGTCGCGATGGCGTCGGCGGCGTCCCAGCCCGATCCGCAGGCGTGGAGAGTGCGTTCGTCCATCATGCCGGGACGCCCGTCGTCGCCCGCTCCTCGAGCCAGCCGGCGATCTGGTCCGCGAAGAAGGGCATGAGCAGGAAGTGGACGGCTCCCTCCGGACACGTCGCGTCGTGGTGGCGCCCGTCGAGCACCAGCCAGTCGTGCGTGGCGGAGCCGAGGAACGTGGCGAAGTCCTCGTCGTCGTCCTCGACGCCGACGGGGAGCGGGGCGCCTTCGCGACGCAGCCTGGCGAGGTCCATGACGAAGGTGTCGGCCTCGCCGGCGTCGCTTCCGTCGTCGTTCAGGACGCGGCGCCACCAGTCGTCGGTCACGCAGTCGATCAGTTGCCCGTGGCTGTCCTCGGGCGACCAGCCCGATCCGTGCCCGGGCATTCCGAGACGGTCCATCACGGCTTCGGCGAAGTCGTAGCAGTGGCCCTGGCCGATCTCGCGGACCGTCTCCACCCTGCCTTCGGCGAGCCACTCCGCGGTCTGTTCGCGGATGGCGGATGCCAGCATGGCGGCGTCGATCGCCGGGAAGGCGTCTTTCGTGTCATCGGAGCTCATGCCCGTTCCGCTTGCACGTCCTTCGCCGCCGCCGTCGAAGACGCGGGTGGCTCCTCCGTCCCGGACCCCCGGCCCTCATGCGGCGAGCATGGTCGATGGCCCTCCCCGGGTCAATGCCCTTGCGTCGGGACCCACGGCCGCGTCCGGGGCAGGATCATGGTCGCATCAGTCGTTCAGCTTGACCCTCCGGGCCCGACGTGCTCTTATGATTCCGCAGGACGTCCGCGGGATAGCGGACCTTGGACGCGCAGGATCGCGCGTCGACGAACCGCCTGCATGGAGAAGTGTAATGGAAAGCAGGGGCATCACCCTCGCGGTCGTCATGGACGCGCGCGACGGATCGGCCAAGCGGGCGCTTGAGTACGTCGCGCCCGACAAGGACACCTACATCGAAGGACGGGAGGGCACGCCCTTCAAGATCGTCATCGAGAACCGTTCCGGTCGACGGGTCGCGGTGATCCCGAGCGTCGACGGCCTGTCCGTCATGGACGGCAGGAAGGCCAGCGACGCGTCGGGCGGCTACGTGCTCGAGCCGTACGGCCGCGTCGAGGTCCCCGGCTGGAGCCGTGGATCGGAGAAGGTCGCGCGCTTCGAGTTCTCGGGACTGAAGGACGGCCAGGACGCGACGTACGTCGCCCTCTCTGGCGGAGATGTCGAGCACAAGGGCGTCATCGGCGTGACCGTGCTGGAGGAGAGGGGTCGCAGGGTCGATCCCATGAAGGGAGGCTTCGCCTTCCGCAGCATGGGGCTGTCGGCCAGCGAGGCCGGAAGGGTGACGCTGTCGGCGTCGTCGGCATCGGCGTCCTCCGCGACGATGCGATCGCCGTCGACTCACGAGGACACGTCGTTCGCGGACGATGCTCCCGAGCAGACGCTGGGCACCGCGTACGGCGAGGAGGCCGAATTCAGGACCGTGCGTTCGGACTTCGTGCGCGGAGAGATGCTCACCCGGCTGGCCCTGTTCTACGACGACGAGCGCGGCCTGAAGCGTCGTGGCATCGACACGAGGCGGCCGATCAAGGCGAAGCCGAACCCGTTCCCCGGCAACGACGTGGGCTGTCCCCCGCCTCCGGGCTGGAGCGCACGCTGATGGCCGACGATCCCAAGGAGGAGGGGCTGGGAACGCTCCTCCCCCGCATGGCGGCGATCGACCATCGCAGGACGGCCACCGTCCTGGAGGATCTCAGGGACAGGCTCGGGCAGAACGGGACGTCGATGGACGAGTGGAACGCGCTCGTCTCCTCCGCATCCCATCATCGTCTCGAATCCTGGCGGCGCGATCGCGCCGCCGGGTCGAGCGACGACGAGGCGGCCCTGGCCATGCTGGAGAAGCAGCGCTGATCCCGAGCTGGTCGTGAACGACGAAGGGGGCGGTCCTCGTGGACCGCCCCCTTATGCGTTCTTCAGGTCGTTTCCGGAAGAGCGGCGATGCCGCTTGCGTCGTCAGGCTGCGCGGCGTGCCGGCTGCATGAACTTCATCTGCCGGTCGAACAGGAAGTTCACGAAGAACTGCATGGCCTCGTGCTGCGTGTCGAATTCGTACTCGCCGACCTTCTGGCCGCCGTTGTCGGCTTCGGTGCCATCGAAGCCGTAGCGAGCCGAGACGCGCCACTTGCCGCCTGCCTGGATCTCGTAGCACAGATAGTCGTTGCCCGGGTTCTGCCACTTCTGGCTCGCCGGGTTCCACTGGATCAGTTCGTCGTTGGGATGCAGCTTGGGCAGTGCGGTCGTCATGGCGCTTCTCCTTGTAGGTGTCGTGATAGCATCCTGCTCGGGCAGGGTGAAGGGCGATCGGTCAGTGGGTCTCGCGCCACTGGGCGCGCGCCTGTGCGATCGGCTGGATGCGGGCGCCCACGAAGGTCGGATCGAACTGGCCGTGCGTGAGGTCGACGTGGAGGCCCGCTCTCGGGATCTCCACCGCCCAGTGCGTCCAGCTCGAGCGGGCGACCTTCGACCAGCGGGGGTCCGCGTCGGGCATCTCGAGACGCATGCCGCAGTGCTGCACCATCTCGGCGCGGACGCCGCGCGTGGCGAGCGCCCGCACGAGCCGCATCGAAGCGCGGCGGCACTGGTCGAACGGCTTCGAGGGCACGAGATCGCCTGCGATGGACCGCACGACGGCCTCGGCGTCGACGCCCGGTTCGCCTAGAACCCGTCTGCAGGCCGATCGCATCCGACGCAGGCACAGGACGAGGTCGTGCGGCATGCCGCCGCTCGGCGTCGCTGCGATGCCGGACGCGTTCGGCCCCATCCGGCGCACGAAGGCGTCCAGCCTGCGGGCGTCGAGCGCCGCGGGCCGGTGCGACAGCGCGAGCAGGAACGGAAGGTTGGGATCGCGGATCCTGTCCCATGCCCAGTCGGGCATGGGTTCGAAGCGCACCGCGGTGCGGGCGACGCCCCGCTTCGACGCCCTGACGTGGACCAGCCGGGACGGGCCGTTCCAGACGTATGAGACCTCCTCGGGCGGTTCCAGCGTCAGTCCGAGCATCTTCGCGGCTTCGGATGCCGATGGCATCCCCATGCGTCCGTGCGCGCGTGCGTAGCCGACGATCGCGTCGAGATGGCTGGAGGCGGTGATCTCCCGCCCCATGCTGCTCATCCGTCGCATCCGCGAGTAGACGCCGGGAAGCATGCGCGCGAGCGTTCCCTCGCGGACCATGGCGTGCAGCAGCCTGGTGCCCTCTCTGAGGGTCATCGGGAGGTCCCGGGCCGTCAGGGTGCCCGTGTCCTCGATTGAGAGGCGCAGGGCGTCCTGAGGGCCGAAGGCGGCGTCCCCGGCGCTCACGTGCGGGCGTGGACCAGCAGCGCCGCGTTCAGGATGGCGCGGAAGACGTCGGGACCCTCGCCGGTCGCCTCCTCCTTCGGCAGGTCAGCGCCCAGCAGGACGCAGGACCAGGGACCGTCCGGGCCGCTCTGGTGGAGCTGGCTGATCCATACCCCCTCGGGCAGCGCCTGGATCGCGCCTTCGTAGGTCGTCGCGTAGCGCGGGGGAGGGTCGAAGGCGCAGCCCTTCTCCTCCGGATCCTCCCGGTGCCAGACGTCGCCGTCGTTGCCGTCGTCGAAGTTGTCCGACCACACGCCCTCGTGGCCGTGCAGGGCGTGGAAGACCAGTCCTTCGAGGACGCGGTCCTCGCCGCTCGGACCGCCGGCGCGCTCGGCGAGCGAGACGAGCAGGTCGTGACGGGCGATGTCCACGGACACGGTGTGGGTGAACTTCGTCATGTCGGGATCCTATGCGTTCTGGTCGGGTGCGAAGAGCGAAGGGGTGCAGCCCTTCGTCGAGAGTGCGTAGCGGCGCATGCCGTCGCGCACCTCGAGCGTCGAATGGCCATGGGCGTATATGGCGGTCATGATGTCGCGGACCGCGTCGACGTCGCGTTCCGCGCGTTCGGCGATCTCCTCGATCGTCGCGGATGCGCCGTCGAGGGCGAGCAGCGTCTTCAGCACGTGACGGCTGAGCGGACGCTGGTCCAGCGAATCGGACGGGTTGCGCGCGATCATCCGGATCGCGCCGACCATGACGCCGTGCGAGGCGGCCAGGTTCTCCGCCGCGTCGGCGAGCGTCGTCGACGCCTCCGCGTCGGCGCGTCGCATCTGGTCGACCGCCACGGCGGCGTCCTCGAGCAGCTCCGACATCGTGCGCAGGACGAAGTCCGTCTGGCGTTCGTCGAGGCAGCGCTGGGCCATCGAGACGACGCTAGTCACGGTCCGCGCCATCGCCGCGGCATCGCCCTCGCGGTGGTTGCGGGCGGCGCGGAAGCGCAGCAGTGCGATCTCCTGGGTCATTCAGGCCTCCAGCGTGTGCAGGTGGTGGCGGGCGCGCAGCGTCGCGTCGCCGCCCTGCATGGCAAGGCGGGCCGCAGGTTCGTCGGGATAGCGCTTGGCGAGACGGATCGTCCTCCAGCCGCAGTGCGCGTCGGGGTCGACGACCATCAGGGAGATGGACCATTCCGATTCGCCCCGGGGACGCGGGGCGAAGATCGTTCCGACCTGACGTCCGCCGATCTTGATCGTCGTGTTCGGGTACGGGCACGCGATGGCGGCCAGGCCGGTCTCGCGGCGGTCCTTGAGGAACGTGAGGTCGCCGACGAGGGGCGTATGCGCGGGAGCGGGTGCGGCCGTGGTCATTTTCATGCTTTCCGATGCTTTTGCACTAGCCATCGGAATCATCTCCATCGCCGTCGGCGGCCTGGCCGGCGGCCTCCTGTTCAGATCGCCGATGCGGCGTGTTCCAGACGTTCCGCATGCGGATATGGCTTCTCCAGCCGCACCAGCACCTCCAGGAGCGTCTTCGCGGGCGCGATCAGGCTGCTGGCCGGGGCCCCGTCCTTCGAGACCAGCAGGCACTGGTCCTCCAGAGCGTCGACTTCGGCGCATTCCAGATCCGCGGTGTTGAGCGTGTACACCACGAGATGTCGGCACAGGCGACGCAGCGCGTCCTCCTCGTCCACGCGACCATTCTCCTGCACCATAGTGACCATCCCCGTGTTCGGGTCCTTGACGGGCACCATGCGTCCTGTCGCCGTAGGGAGGATCATCGACAGGGGCTGTGTGTTCATGGCGGGATCCATCGTTCAGACGTCCTGTCGGACGTGGTGGTACATGTGAGGCCCGGCGTTGCCTCTGCGGGTCATGGCCAGTCCGTCGCGCTCGTCCTCGTACGTGGTCGTGCCGTCCTGGAACACGGTCACCCGCATCACGTTCACGCCCGGATCGATCCCATGGATCCGTACCTGGGCGGGCATGGTGTACGTGGTGGTGTTGACCGGCTTTTCCGCTTCCGCACCCGGCCATGGCGTGCGCAGGGGCGGATCGTGGTCGACGTGGGTGATGCGGTCGTGGTCCCTCGTCGTCATCCTGACCATGACGGCGAAGATCTGGGCGAGCATCTCCTCGCGCGCGTCGGTTTCCACTTCGTGGATATGCAGGTGCCGGATCATGGTCAGTCGTCCTTCCCGAACTTCTTGAGGAAGGCGTCCGAATGCGCCTTCAGGAGGGGACGGATGTTGTCGCCGAGCTCGGTGTGGATCTTGTCCTGCTCGCCTGTCGACCCGACCACGACGCCTTCGCGGATGTGCTTGTCGTTCAGGGTCGTCTGGCCCTGGCGGAGCTCCTCGATCCGTTCCGGATCGAACTGACCGCGCCACAGCAGGGGCGCGCGTTCGACGCCGCTCATGGCGAAGGCCTCGGCGCGTTCCTCCTCCGGCAGCCAGCGGTTGTCGACGCGGATGTCGATGAGTCGTGCCGTCGGGGTCGCTTCGCCGTAGTGCAGCTTCTTGACGCCGCCGCCGATCGCCTCCGAGAGGATGCGCACCTTCCGGTCGCGCAGGTCGAGATCCTTGATGATGCGCTTCACGCCGTCGATCAGGCCCGCGCGCTCCATGCCGCGGATGATCGGCACCCTGCGCGCCGCCTCCACGTCGCGGAAGGCGAGGCCCTGCCGGCCGAGACCCTTGGTCGTGACCGCGATGTGGCCGTCGCCGTGGCAGCCCTCGACCCGGTCGCCGCCGAGCCAGGTCATCTGGAGGCATTCGCCCTCCAGCTTCTCGGTCACGACGACCTCCTTGCCCACGAGGAGGTTCGGGTACATCTTGAGACGACCGATCTCGTAGTTCAGGCGTGCGGCCGTGATCGGCATGGCGATCGCGAGCAGCTCGGCGGGGACCGGCGGGATCCATTCGGAGATGCCGAAATCGCCGGCGACGTCCGTCGTGTCGGGGAGGTGCGAGAGGTGGTCGGGGAGCTTCCACAGGAGCCCGGTCGACATCTGGCCGCGCAGGGTCAGCGGCTTGACGACGTCGCCGTTGGACCCCGAGAGGAGACCCATCTCGCGCTGGAACTGCGGGTGCACGCCCCAGAAGCCGTGCTCGCGCAGAAGGGCCTCGGGGACGTGGCTGCCTTCGGGCACGTACACGACGCGCTCGCCCGCGGCGAAGCGCGGGCTTCCGTCCTCGAGGTTGGCGCTGACGGCCTTGTAGCCGAGGATGCCGAAGACCGAGAGGCGGTCCGAGTTGGGGACCGGCTCCGCCGAGCCGATGGTGAGGATGCGTACGCCGAATGCCATTGTGGTCGGTTTCCTGATGCGAGTGGGTTCGTAGGTCGGCGATTCCATGGACCGCCGGGATGGCTCAGCCGAAGTCGACGTCCGTCGACTCGTGGCTCACGAAGTCCACGCGCGTCGTGTAGGTGCCCTTGCCGATGGACGATTCGTGCATCGTGCTGGCGACCGCGGCCAGCGGCAGGATCACGTCGATGGGGACGTAGGCGCCGATGTGGTCCGACTGGTTGCCGAGTCCGGCGCCGACGACGACGCCGGCGATCCGTCCGGTCCCGTCGCTGACGGGGGCGCCGAGCACGCCGTCGCGCGAGTAGTCCATGTCGCCCTGGACGCAGATGGTCGTGGCGCGCGACGCGATCTCGTACCGGCGGCTCCAGGCATCGTCCGACGGCGAACCGGCACGGTGCGCGTCGGCGCTGCCCGACCGGTAGTTCTGCAGGCGGGGAGGGCCGAAGACCGCGCCTGCCTTGACGGCGAAGGGCGCGTCCATGTCGATGTCGGACGCCTTCGACGGACCGAAGAAGCGGTCGTCCTCCTTCGGCGTCGGTGCCGGGACGTAGATCTTGCGGTAGTCGGGCCAGAGCATCTCGGCCGCGCCCACGAACTGCGGCGCCTCCGCCTTGTCGCCGGGCACGCCGAGGAAGGCGATCGGATCGATGGCGGCGTGCAGGGCCCAGCGGACCGGAAGCGCGACCCGCGCGCCGTCCGTCTCGACGTGGAGGTGTAGGTCGACGACCTCGAGCGTGCCGCGGTACTGGTTGCGGACCCTGTCCCCGTAGACGCCGCGATCGTGGACGGTCGCCCACAGGCCGTCGCCCAGGCGGGTCGCCATGCAGAGCTGGTCGATCTCGCCGTCGGGACCGTGGCGGCACACCATGCCGACGTTGGCGCGCAGCGCGAGGGTGGCGGCTTCTGGGATCTCTTGGGGCTTCATGGTCGTTTCCTCCGGCAGAATGCCTTTACGATGGGGGCAGTCATCGCGCTATCGCGCACGTCACCCGTAGGAGACGGCGACCTTCTCGACGGCGATCCATCCGAGACGCTCGTCCGGATTGTCGCCGAGCATGTTCTCGGTGACGAAGAAGGTGCACGATCCGTAGCTCTGGCGGTCGTCTCCGATGTCGGTGCCCGAGGTCCGTCCGTCACGCACCCAGAAGCGGTCCCGGTGGAAGAAGGGCTTGCCGATGCGGATCTCGCTGAACGGGACGGTCTGGCCGGTGGGCGTCAGGGTGGCGATCATTCTTCTCTCCGGTCGTGGTCGGTGACGATGGGACGGCTTCAGCCGCGCTTGCCGGAGCCTGCGCCGGCATAGTGGAAGCCGAACTTCTCGAAGGCGACGATGAAGCCGATCTCGCGTCCGCCGGCGCCGTAGAAGCCGCCGTCGATCTCGCCCTTGGCGCCGTTCGAGGCGGTGATGGTGCCCGTGAAGCGGGTGCCGATCTGTCGGGTGATGTCGACCTTCAGGTCCATCGGTTCGCTGCCGCCGATGCGGAACGTGCCGGTGATCGTTCCGGCCGCCTTGTCGAAGACCAGCGGGACCGAGACGGAGCCGACGGCTTCCGTGCGCAATGCCGGGTCGAGCACGTCGGTCCGGAAGATCTCGAGCGAGATGTTCGAGACGTAGGTGCCCGAGGCGGTCTCCGCGGTCGTCGGCGTCACCGCGCCGGTCATCTGCGATCGGAACACGGTCTCCTTGACGCCGATCGCGGGGTTGCGCAGGTCGGCGGAGTACCGCTGGAACGAGATGGCGGAACCCGGCATGCACGAGACGTCCAGCGTCCTGGATCCCTGCCTGTAGGAGATCGACGACGCATCCGAGGAGACCACGTCCTTCTGGTCGAAGCCGTAGAGCTTCGTGCTCACCTGCATCGTCGAGGCGTTCCGGGTCTTCGGATCGTAGACGTAGACGAGGCCTTCCGACAGGTTCTCGATCTTCAGGTCGTTGCTCGAATAGATGTAGGCGTCGGGCGTCGTCGACCGGTCTGCGTGATCGATGCGCATGGTCGCGCTGATCGCGTATGCGGTCACCGGGCTGGCGAAGCCGTCGCAGCTGCCGCCGTAGCCCTTCACGGCATCGGCCGGGGTCGGCGCAGGCGTCGGCGCGGGTGCCGGAGCCGGTGTCGGGGCCGGTGTCGGTGCAGGCGCGGACGAGACGGCGGTCACGCCTCCTCCCGAACCGCCGCCACCGCCGCAGCCGGCGAGCAGGGCCGAAGCCAGGAGGATCGTGATCGTGGTCGTGCGTGCGCGCATCTTGAGCCCTTTTTCGTGGATTTCACGGATTCTCCATCGGGTCTCTGATGGATTCCGTGGGAGCGTCCCGTTGCGGGCGTCTCCCCTTCCTTCGTCCCGCGGCGTCAGCGCGGCGACGTGGGATCCTGGAGAGCCGTCGTGTTCAGCAGGGCCACGACGCTCCTGGCCAGGCCGAAGGCCTGCAGCCGCTTCTCGTCGGAGGAGAAGCCGTAGACGGGAGCGGCCTGGTTCGGCGACAGGTCGGCGACGGAGTTGCCGAGCAGCAGCGCCAGCTGGACCAGCGCCGGCGACGAGTGCGGGATGGACGGGCGCGCCGTGGCGCGGCTGTTCCAGCCGTCGGCGGCCTTCTCCGGATCCTTGGACGATCCGCTCGAAGATCCGCAGGGGCCGCAGAAGACCTGCCAGTTCTTCGATACGTCGGAACGCACCAGTTCGGGCGCCGCGGGCATCGGACCGCAGTGCGGGCAGGGTAGGAGCGTCGCATCCAGTGCCGCCATGAGTTCGGGGTCCGGCATCGTCATGGCGTCATTGTGGGCCTGTCGGGTCCCGACGTCGAGGTCGAATCAGCAGAAGCGCATTCCGAGATCGTTCGTGTCCAGAACGTGTTTGATCCGCCCGTCGCGCTTGTCGCGGCGGGTCTCGATGCGCGCCAGGACGCTGCTTCCCAGAGGCATGGCGACGGGTCCCTTGTCGCAGTGCTTCGGGCCGATCTGCTCCCTGTAGACACGCCCGCTGACGTCGTCCACCAGTGCCGGCGTGAAGCGGCGTGCGTCGCCGGCGGCGCCTACACGAAGCCAGACGTTCGATTCCGAGACCGTCTCCCACTGCATCCGCTCGTGGACGGCCCAGCCGACGAGCAGCGTGATCACGGCCAGCACGCACAGCGCGACGCGCATGACGGTCCTGTCGTCGTAGGATCCGTATCCGTACGAAGGGCGGCCGGCGTCCATGATCATCGTGGTCAGGATCGGGTTCATGATGGTTTTCCTCCGGCTTGGCGTCTTCATGACTCCGATGCCGACATGCTCTTTCGACGAGCGACGCAAAGGAAAAGGGCCGGGCTTGCGCCCGACCCTTCCTGGGATTTCTGTTGCCCCGCATCCCATGACGGCGCTTTGCGGCCTCAGGTAGTCACCCGGTGAGGGGTGACGGATCCTTAGGCGGCGACGGCGAGTGCGACGTTGTCGTTGGCACTTGTGAATGGCGCGTTGCAGTGCTGCCATGCTGGGCAAAAGTCAGGTAATTGGCCTCTAGTCGATCCTAGTTCGCCCCCATCAAGGCCTTCGCACCTCTCAACCCGTCCCTTTCGAGGTCGGGGTGCCGGTTCTACGGCTGAGTGCGGAAGCCTTGGTGGAGGCGGCGGGTGCTGCCCCCGCGTCCTCAAAGGTTATGTCCCAAACGTTTATCACCATAGCCGGTGTTAGCCGGCGGTTTCCATCTTCTCAGACGGACATCCGACTGTCAACCATCTACCGTCACGAGCCCACTTCACGGCGCTGTGACCATCCTCCTTCTCCTGCGATGGCGGACGTCACATCGCGTTGGCGATCTCCGCGGCCCGGATCGGGGCCGCGAAGGACGTTCCGGTCTGGGTCGTGGGCAGCCCGTCCAGGCCGATCGTCGGGACGCTCACTCCGGGACGCCACGAGAAGCGTGCATCCTGGCGGCGGGGGCGGCAGCTGAACTTCGACTTCCCGCCGTCGGCGTCGAGCGAGCCGACGACCTCCAGGCCGGTCTCGTCCTTCTTCGTGATCGCGAGCGCGATGGGAAGGCCGCCGTCGTTTCCGGCGGCGAAGACGACCTTCACGTTCTTCGAGATGGCGTAGAGAACCGCCTGTCGGACCCTGCGGCCCATCTTGCCCGCCGAGGAGACCTGCACGACCGACGCGCCGAGATCCGTGGCCTTCACGATCGACGCGGCGATGGCGTCTCCCTTGGTGATGCAGTCGATGCCGCTGCAGCGTCCCACCGAGTCGACGCGCATCGAGATGATCCCGTAGGGACGCTTCATGTTCAGCGCGATGACGCCGGCCACGGCGGTGCCGTGGAACGACTTCAGTTCCGTTCGCGGGCGTTCGGGTCTCACCATGTCGTAGCTTTCGACGACATGTCCGACGAGCGGTCCGACCTCGGCCACGCCCGTGTCCACGACCGCGATGAGGATCGGCTCCCGCACGGCTTCTGCGTGCGCCTGGATCGGGGTTCCGAGGAGTGAGACGGCGATCGACGCCGCGAATTTCAGACTGGCCATGTACATGACAGGACCTTCGCCTCCGTCACCATCTCCGTCCAGAGCGCAAGCGATGCCGGAGGGCACCGACCGTCAACCGGTCGTCATCATGTCCTCTTGACGGGTCCTTCTCCGATCCACGCACAGGGCGATCGCCCAGGCTGATGCGGGAAGGGCGATCGCACCGACTGTGCCGATGTTCGTGGTCCCTTCGACGAGTGTCAGGGCCACGATCGCGATCCATCCTGCGGTCGATCCGACCGCGAACGAGCGGAGGTAGCTCATGGATTGGATTCGAGGTCTGGTTCGCACGCGTCCTGCGCGTTCGCGGGTCCGAGCCTCGTGCAGGCCCGCGCCTTGTCCTGCCAGTACCAGCCGGACATGCCGAGCGAGTTGCCCAGGACGATCGCCATCACCTCGATCTGACCGTCCAGCACGTGCTCGTCGCGCTTGCGCTTCTGCGGCTTGGCGCGTTCGGAGACGGCGAAGTGCAGGCGGGACCATAGGTGCCTCGCCGTCCTGTCGAAGATCCAGCGTGCCGGTGCGTGCAGCGGCCGTGGTCCCATCGGCGATTCGACGAGGATGACCTGCACGTCCTCCGGAAGGGGCGGTCGGCTCACTGCGCCGTCTCCGCAAGGAGGCGCCTCAGGGCCTGGACGACGAGGTCCTCGCGGCTCATGCCGCGTCCGAAGGCGATGCGCGACACGGCTGCGTCCTCCTCCGCCGTGAGGTGGAAGGTCCTTAGCACGAGGATGCCGTCGTCCCGGCCGGCGCTTGGGGCTTCCGCCGACGGCGAGGTCGGCTTGGCCCTGTTCGGATCGTTCCCGGCGTCGGCCTCGACCAGCATCTCGTCGATCAGACGGCGCGCCTCCCGCAGGCCGCCGACGCGGCTGGGCATCGAGGTCAGCTTCATGCCGGGGTTCACGAGGCATCCCTCGAACATCGACTTGACCCACACGGTCGCGTCGAGCGGGAGGTCGACGGCCATGAGCAGCGCCGCCGCGGCCTCCCGCTGCCGGGGATCTATCGGGGCGCCGTCGCCGGGGCGGGACAGACGCCAGGACGTGTCCTCGCCGTGTTCGTGGCGGGCGTAGCCCGTCTCGTCGCCGTCCCGGTCCTCGATCGACTGCGCGACGTCGCGAAGGACGTCGGGAAGATGGCGTCCGGTCGCGACGTCGAGATGGATGAGCAGCTGCTCCTCGTCGGCTCTTGGCATGGCGTTCGTCCTCGTGCTGGTATCGTGGGATCAGGCGCCGACGGGGTCGGTGCCGGCGAACTTGTGCAGCGCACGGTCCACGTCGGCCAGTACGGACCGGACCATCGGGGTCTCGAGGCCGTCCTTCAGCGCGGCGGGGAGATCCTGCTCGATCTCGTCCGAGCACGAGCACAGGGCCATCGTGACGGCGGCGATGGAGTCGGCGTCGCTCATCGAGTTCTTCGCCTGCTGCACGATGCGCGACAGACGGTCGGACAGGCCGGTGAACTCCGAGCTGGTGAGGAGGTAGATCGCGTTCGAGGCGATCGTCCATGCCGGCATGGCCGGGATCGGCACCACCGAGGTGGGGCCGAGGATGTCGCCGGCCTCCTGCTTCGAGCCCCAGTCGACCTCCTCCTTCAGGTAGTCGACCAGGCCGTCGAGACGGCCCTTGCGGTGCAGAAGGTAGTGGGCGGCCAGGGCGATGGTCTGCGCGGACGAGATCGCCGCGCCCGAATGGGTCGACATCGTCTGGGCGGCGGCGGCCGCACGGATGGTGCGCTCGTCGGGGAGGAAGCCGAGCACGGCGACGCCCATCACGGCTCCGTTGGTGGCGCGTCGGCGCAGACCGAGCACGAAGTCCTGCGGCGTCGCGTCGCGGTTGGCCTCGAGATAGGCCTGGAAGCCCTTCGACCAGCCGAGGCGGCCGTCGGCGCGGTGCGCGGCCTGGTACTCGGCGGCGTAGGCGCAGGGGTCGAACCACCGCGAAGGATCGCCGAGCACGACGTTGGCGTTCGCCAGCGCGCGCATGGTGTCGTCCGAATAGTGGGCCGCCGGGAACTCGGGGTACTTCGGGTTCTGGTGGTAGGTGGCGAGGTCGTTCGCACCCTTCTGTTGCGGACAAAATTCCCAGGCGATGCAGTAGGCGTCGCCTATGCCCTGTTCCATCAGCATGTCGTGTCGTCCTCGGTTCGGCCCAAGAGGGGCGCTGGAATGGTGTTAGCACGAACGTCGCTCGACGGCGACCTTCCATGCAGGCGTTCGATCTCGATCGCGGTCTCTGCGAGCGAGCGGCGCGGTTCGGGGCCGTGACTTCCGACGCGGCGCATCTCTATGTCGAGGCGTTCGGCGATCTGCGTCTTCACCTCGTTCGGGGTCAGGGCGTAGCCGGCACGTGCGCCGTCGACGAACAGGTCGAACCGGGCGTCGTCCGGATAGGACGCACCCGATGACGTCGCAGGTCGTACTTCGACTGCGAAGGTCGCCTCCGTGCCCCCGGTGATCGCGCTGATCATGCGGCGCAGGACGTTCACGAGGTCAGCCGCTTCGTAGCGGAGGAGAACTTCGGACGCGCGCTGCGCATCGTCTCGATCGAGGCGGTGAACGCGCGGGCGGCCACGACGCGTTCGCGTCGCACGAACGCGGACGCGTACTTGGATCGCCACATCCGGCTGGGTACGATGGAGTGGCCTTCCACGACCACGTTCCACGGTCCGAAGTTCATGAACGTCGGGCTCGGCCTACGCACGACGACGCCGCCCATCTTGTGGATCAGCTGCGGCTCGTGGGAGACGTGCCCCCTGTGCCGCATGGTCCTCGTCCACCCGGTCGTCTCGACCGGGATCGAAGGATCCTCGGCCATCCCGAGCACGATGTCGAGCAGATCGCGGTCCTGTGCGCAGTTTCCGAACCACGACATCAGTCGGTCGCCTGGAACATGCCGAGCGCCTGCGCGATCGCGGCCACCGCCTCGAACTCGAGCCGTCGAATCTCGATGGTCGACGCCGGCCTGCGCTGCTGGCCGGCCTGTTCGATCCTGGCGGCATAGGACGAGAAGATCGTGCGCGCGTCCTGGTAGGGGCCATGTCCCCGGATGAGGGCCATGGTGGCGACGTCGTCCTTGGGGACGGGGAGGTCGATGCCTGCGGGAAGATGGACGGTCATGGGGTTCTCCTGGAGTTCAGGCTGCATGGAAGGACGGCGCGACGCCGCCGAGGTCGTGGGGCGCCTCGATCGCCGTCAGCATCGGCGTCGTGCCGCGACGGAGCGACAGGAAGCGCATCTCCGTCGAGAGGGCCTCCATGGCGTCGCCATGCATCGACGACAGAGCCTCCTCGATGGAGCACTGCACGGATTCGAACGCCTTCGAGAACACCGCGTCCACCGAGTCGAGGCCGTCGACGGGCGCGGTCTCGATCGCGGCCGACCGGAGGGCGAGCAGGCGCGGGACGTGCGTGTTGACCAGCGCGTCGATCCTCGACCCGTTCGAGTCGACGAGATCGGGATGGCTGGCGAGGGCCTTTCCGGCGATCGCCAGCACGCGGCTGATCCGTGCGCTGGGCGGCGCCGACAGGGCGAGGTCCTTCGTCGTCGACACGTCGTGGCAGATCGTCTTCAGCGATCGGATCGTCTTCTCGGTCGCCGCCGCGTAGTCGTCGATCCGGACGTCGACCTCGGACATGATGGACACGATAGCCTTCTCCGCGACGTCCTGGACCTCCTTGCGCCGCTCGAGATCGGGCCCGAGCGCATGGACGGCCTCGTCCAGTCCGCGGACGACGGCTTCGAGCTTCATGAGGGTCGCGCGGTCGATCTGGTCATCAGGCTTGTCGACCAGATCGATCACCGCTCTGAACGTGTCCAGTCTGCTCGGATCGGTGGACTCCGAGGCCATCTTGCGGATGCGGTTCTTGGCGACGTGCAGCACGCCGGCGTCGATCGCCTCGGCCGATTCCACGATGCTCCTGCGCCAGTGGCGGACCCCGAACGGGAGCGACAGGATCGCGACGCATCCCATCGTCAGTCCTGTCGCGAGCCCTCCGACGCCCATCGTGTCCAGGATGATCATCTCCGGCACGGTCATGAGCATCATGGTCATGAACGAGGGCATCGCGGACAGCGTCATCTCCGAGACGATGTCCCCCTTCCTGCCGACGAGGGCCCTGGCCTCCTTGAACGTCCGAGGTGGTGCCGCATGCATCTCCGGGTCGTACGGCAGCACCGCCTTGGCGGAATCTGGAACGTCGATGTTCTTGTCCATGATCGTCGTCCCGTCAGGCGGCGTGGAGGGAGAGCGGCGATGCCGCATGGTCGGGATGGCGCGACTCCAGGAAGCGCACCTCCGTCCGCAGTGCGTCCAGCTTGCGGTCGTTGAGGCCTTCGATCGCATCGCCCAGGGCGCGAGCGACGATGTCGAGGCCGCGGTCCAGCACGGCGTCGATCTCGGCGATGTCGGACGTCCGCGCCGTGCGCGTGCTGTCGCGGTGGACCGAGATGAGGCGCGGCATGTGCTCCTCGATGAGGGAGCGGATCGGGGAGCCCGAGGCGTCGGTCAGCGCCGGATCCTCGCGCAGCGCCTGGCGTGCCAGGTCGGCTATGCGGCTGGCGCGCGCGTTGCCCACGAAGACGGGCACCGCGACGGCGGTGGTAGCCACGTCGCCGAACGCGATCCGCAGGGCGGTCCTGCGTCGACGCGCCATGATCCTGGAGAACTCCTCGACGGGAAGGGCCATGATTCCGATGCCGGGCGCATCGACGAAGACCTCGCTGTGGTCGTCGTCGTTCTTGGGACGTATCGAGACGACCCGGATCTCGGCGCCCTTCAGCAATCGAGTCTCCACGAGGTGGAGTTCCGGGACGTGCCTGGTGTGCATGAAGTCCATGCCGCCCATGTCCCTCTGCTCGTCGTCGGAATCGCAGGGGAGGATCTCGCCGAGCATCCTTGACATGGCGTGCGGCGACAGTCCCTGCCGGACGCCGAGCAGGAAGGACAGGCGATCCGTCTGGATCCGCGTGATGGCGTCCATGATGGTCGCCGTCGCGACCATTCCCAGAGCGGCGGCCGGATCGAAATCGTGGTATCCGACGGCCCTGGGCTGAAGGACGACGAGCGGCCTGCCTTCGCGCCTGTGCAGGACGTGCACCCGTGCGCCTTCGGGAAGCGCGATCTCCATCGCGCGCTTCTCCCCTCCGTATCCGTACTGGCTCTTCTCCGAAGTGCGGATGGTGGCCCGGTCCCATTCGGCACGGATCGTATCGGCGGCGCGGACCGCGATCGAGGTCCGACGCGAGAGGCGGGCCAGGCCCGCATGGAGGAAGGATTCGTTCGTCACGACCTGGTTCCAGATCGTGACGAGAAGGAGGAACGCGGCCAGGATGCTCGACACCATGCCGACGCCAAGCATTCCGACCTTGGCGAGGCCGCCGGGGAGCGCGTCCATGACCGGCCAGGACCACCATGCCACCGCGGCGGACGCCACGAGGCCGCCCACTTCGGGCAGGGGTTGCCGCAGCGTGTCCACGATGGTGACCGCCCTGCTTGGAGGGGTGGGCGTCATCAGGGTCGTGGATGCAGACGTCCTCGCGTGGACCAGGCTGCCTTCGGTGTCCTTCATCGTCTTCTCCCGTCGGGCGCAGTCTCCGGCGTCCGGTTTCCTTCGAGGATGTATCATCGCGTCCTTTCGGGAACGCTCATCCTCCCTGGACGGCCGTCAGCTGCGTCGCTCCGCGACGCAGCGACAGGAACCGCAGTTCCGTGACGAGCTCGTCCATCGCCAGGTCGTGGAGACCGGCGATCGCCTCCTCGACCGACGATCGTATCGCGTCGACGCCGTGATCGAGTGCGGCATCCACGCCATCGATGTCCCGGGTCGACGCCGTCCGGGCCGCTTCGGCGTGCTTCTGGAGGAGCCGGGGCACGTGGCGACGGACGAGATCGTCCACGCGGGCGCCCTGCGCGTCCACCAGATCCGGATGGGTCGCCAGCGCCTTCTCGGCGGTGTCGACTATCCGGGCGATACGGGCGGTCGGGGCGGTGGGCACCATCGGCGTCGTGCCTCCGATCGGCGCGTCGATGGCGTCCTTCAGGGCGTGCTCGAGACGCGCGAGCGCATCGTTCGACGTCTGCGCGGCGTCGATCTGCTCCCTGTGCTGCGCCAGGATGCGGAGCACGGTGGCTTCGGCCATGTCGTTGGCCTTCTCGATGGACGGTTCGTGCATCCCCACCTCCGAGAGGGTGTGTCGCAGAGCCAGCATGGCGGCGTCGAGACGCAGCAGGAGCGGCCTCTGGGCGTCGCCTTCGACGACCAGCGGCTCTGCCATGAGTCGGAACAGCAGCATGTACGATGCGCCGTCCCTCTCCTTGAACCTCTGCGAGAAGTTCAGCACGCGAGTCCGCGCTGCCTGGATCTGCTCCTTGAGCTCGTCGTGGTGCATGCTTCTCGCGATGGGGAGCTGCAGTCCGAGGGATCCCAGCGCCCAGCACCACAGCATGGTCTCGACAGCCCTCGTCTCGTAGCCCATGTCGTGGACGATCAGGCCCGAGCCTATCGCGATCATGATCGAGATGCATCCCGCGAAGAAGACGCTCGCCATCATGCCCCCTATCATCGACGACGTGTCGTTCAGGACGTCACCGTGGAAGTGACCCACCTTCCTGGAGGAGATCAGCCTGGCCGCGTCGTATGGCGACGGTGGAAGGATCGAGGTCGACGGGGCGATCGTCACGTGTCGGCCGGTGGCGTTCGTCGGTTCGGTCATCGTGGTTCCCTCAGCGGACTGCGGCGAGCAGCGGAACGTCGCCCTTGCGCAGCGACAGGAAGCGCAGCTCCGTCGCCAGGGCCGACATGGCGTCGTCGTGGATCCTGGCGACGCCCTCCTCCACCGAGGCGCGCACGAGCTCGATCGCGTGGTCCAGGGCGGCGTCGACCGCCTCCATCTCCCGCGACGTCGCCGTGCCTGCCGCCACCGCGTGCGTCTCGAGCAGACGCGGGACGTGCGTGCGCACCAGCGCGTCGATGCGGCCGCCGTTGGCGTCGGTCAGGCCTGGATGCGCCGCGAGGGCCTTCTCGGCGGTCTCGATGATTCGCGAGATGCGTGCCGATGGTATGAGCATCCGCGTGGGCGCGGTCGGATCGCGCCCGTCGCCGATCGCCAGGACCTCCTTCTCGAAGGAGGCGAGGAGAGCCTGCTCGTCGCTGCCGTTCGACGCCTTGTGGTCGAGCGAGATGCGCTCGATCGCGTCGACGGCCGTCGAACGGGCCCGGGCGACGACGTCGGCGTCATGGCCGACCTTCCTGGCGAGATCCTCGTACCGACGAAGGACCGGGTCGAGGCGGACGAGGAGGGGTATGCCCTGCCCGTTCACGCCTCCGTGCTCCTTCAGCAGGTGCACGGCGTAGGCGATGCCCGGTCCGCGCGAGGATGAGTTGCCGAGGAGCGCGACGAGACGGCGCTTGGCGTTCTCGATCCGTGCTCCTTCTTTCACGGCGCGCGCATCCTTCAGATCCAGAGCCAGCGCCCCGGTGGTCAGGGCGATCGTGAGGAGGACGCTGAGCGCGCCGGTTCCGATGCCGCTGCCCACCAGCACTCCGCAGAGCGCCGAGGACAGGATCGCGATGCCGAAGATGCTGAAGCCCACCCTCGACAGCGAATGGACGACGTGTCCGATGTTCAGCATGCTGGCGGGAGGCTCGTACGACGTCGGCGTGCTGGGGATTCCGCCGTCGAAGGCGCTCACGTCCTGGTTCGTGATGACGGGCGCCGGCAGCGGCGGGGCTTCGGTCGTCATCGCCTGTCCCGTGTGCGGATTGATCGTCATGGTCGTCATCGTGAAACCGCCGTCAGAAGAGGGGCCGCCGTGGAGCGGCGGAGTTCGAGGAACCGCAGTTCGGTCGCCAGGGCCGTCATCGCCTCGTCGTGGACCGCGTCGGCCGCCTCCTGGACCGAGTGGCGGATGGCTTCGACGCCGGTCTCGAGCTGTGCGTCCACGGCGTCCAGCGCATCGGGCGAGGCCGTCTCGGCCGCGATGCGGTGGCGATCGAGGAGCCGGGGAACGTGGACGCGCACCAGCGCGTCGATGCGCGCGCCGCCGGCGTCGGCGAGGTCGGGATGCGAGGCCAGCATGCGTTCGGCGGTCGCGATGATGCGCGAGATACGGGCCGACGGCGCGTAGGAGAGCGTCGGCGTCCCGATCTCCCGACCGTCCACGATGGCGCGCACGTCGCGCGTCAGGTCGTCGACGGCGGCGACGTCGAGATGGGCTGCCGCCTGCACTCGGATGGACGCTATGAGGTCCATCGATGCGCGGTAGGCGACGTCGCGTGCTCGGCGTTCCAGCTTCTTGTCGTGGCAGACCTTGTCGATGGTCTCGTCGAGGCGCACCGCGACCGCGTCGAGGCGCACGAGGAGTTCGCGTCCGAACGGCTGCTCGTCCGGATTGGCGATGAGCGCCCGGGCGAAGTAGGCGTGCTCCTCGTCCTCGTCCCTCATCGTGTTGCCGTTGATGACGGCGTAGACGCGCTGCTTCGCGTTCTGTACGTATCGCTCGTCCAGCGCCTTCAGGAACGATCGCTTGTTGGCGTGAGCCAGTCCGATCATCGACAGCGTCCACGTCGCGACGAAGGTGGCGACTGCCAGGGCGATGAGCGGCAGGTTCCAGGTCGTGTCGCTCATCGCGAAGGGGTTGAGGGGATCGTCTCCGCTTCCTGTGTTGACGCACACCAGCACCGTGATGAAGATCGTCGGGACCATTGAGAGCGGTGCGATCAGATCGAGCAGTTCCCGCTTCGCTCCGGGCTGCTTCATGCGCGGGTCCTTCAGACCCGTGGTCCCGATGGGCATGAGGTACGCCTTGCGGTCGTGGGGGATGATCTGTTTGGACATGGGGGGTTCCGATCAGGCGGCGAGCAGGGCGGGGTCGACGTGCATCCGGAAGTCCGGATGGTGGTCGAAGCGGAAGCGTGAGGCGGCGGCGTATTCGGCGACCGGCTCCGAGCTGATGAAGCGACGGCCGAGGTCGAGCGCGACCTTGCCTGTCGTGTTCGAACCGGCCATCGGGTCGTAGACCACGTCCCCGACGTCGGTGGCGAGCAGGATGACCTGGCGCGGCAGGGCTTCCGGGAAGCGCGCCGGGTGCGGCACGATCCCGGCCTCCCGGCAGCGGCGCGCGTAGACGCCTCCGCCGCCGACGCCGCCTGCGACGAGCAGGTTGGAGGGGATGCGTCCCTCGCCCTTCTTGGCGAAGGCGCCCTCGTCCATCTGGTAGCCGCCGGGACGGACGACCTGGCGGCGCGCGTCGGAACGGCGCGCGTCCGAGGCGCGCTGGGCGTCCGAACGCTCCGCGTAGGGCTCCTGCGGCAGCCGCCGCGTGTCCCATGCCGGGTTGGGCGTCTTGGAGAACAGCAGCACGTGCTCGACGCTGTTCTTCATCGCCACGCGGCGCTTGACGGCCCATTCGAGGTTGGCGAGCTTGGTCGGCGAATGCCACGGCATGCGGCCGGCGAGATGCAGGCCGTGCGTGTCGACGGCGTCGAGCACGAAGCGCTCGACGTATGGCGATATCATGGGGGTGCCGGGCACCAGCACGTCCATGAGGTTGACGGCGATGGTGCCGTCGTCCCGCAGGAGGTCGCGCCAGAGGCCGACGAGGCCGCTCATCCAGTCCAGCCACTCCGGGACCGTGAAGCGGCCGTAGGCCCTGTTCACGACTGGATACGGCGGGCTCGTCATGACGAGCGACAGGCTGCCAGGCTCGATGACGCCGGCGGCCTCCTCGGCATGGGCGAGGAAGGCCAGGCCGTTGTCGAGGCTGTAGAGCAGGACGACGCCGCCGCGCGCGACCCGGCCGATCTTTGAGCGGCCCTTGTCGGTGAGCTCCCAGACGCCGCGCTCGCCGGAGATCAGACCGTTCGCGACCGCGGTCTGCCGGGTCCAGCGGACCTGCTGGTCGAAGACGCGGTAGCTCTGGTCGGCGCAGTCGCGCGTCTCCTCGCGCGCGGAGGCGTCGAGGCCGAGCTCCTCGGCGAGGACGGGATAGAGGTCGCGCGGGCGTGCGCGGCCGCCGCTGTCGTCGAGCGCCTTGAGGAGCGGCAGCTCGAGCATCCCCTGGATCGAGGGCTGCGAGCCGCGGCCACGCACGGACGCCTCCTGCGCCTCGCCCTTGGCGATGCGGCGGCGACGGGCGGCGAGCGCTCCCTTGGAGGGCTGGTCGCTCATGCGGGCACGGACCGTGTCTTCGCGTTCGTCACGCATCTTTCCTTCGTCGATGTGTTCTACGGCCTTCGGTCCGGAGGATCACCCCTCCTCTTCGCCGTCCTCTTCGTCGGGACGGTCGAAGTCGTCGTCCATCACGATCTCCAGATCGTCGCTCGGCGTCGGCACCTCGGTGACGATGTAGCCGATCCGGTTGACGAAGTGGCGGCCCACTACGATCGCGGGGCCGTCGTCGCCGTCGACGACGGTCCAGACGCAGGCGGGATCGGCGGCGTCGAGGATCGCCGCGTCGGCGGGCTTCGTCCAGTCGAGCAGCGTGCTGCCGTCGCCGAAGTCGAAGCCGCCGTCGCCGCTGGGGGCCGGAAGCGGCCTGTACGTCTCGATCCACTGGTCTTCGGTGATCGAGTCGGGCGTGCTGGTCGGTGCGGTCGTCATGTCGGTGTTCCTGTCGTGTCTATGTCGGCGATGGCGGTGGGTCGTGTCAGAACAGTCCGGTGAAGGATGCGACGATGGAGGGCGCGGCGCCGACCACCAGGGCGGTGATGCGCTCCTTGCCGGCGTCGACCGCGGCGCCGGTGGCGGCTTCGCCCGCCTTGCCCGCGGCGGCCTTCAGCGCGCGGCCGACGGCGCCGCGCAGCGTGTCGTCGGTCGCGCCGGCGTCGCGCAGGGCCTTCAGGACCGTCGCGTGGCGGTTCGCGGGGATCACGTCGACCACCAGGTCGCGCGCCGCGTCCGCTCCCATGCGGATGAGGGAGGCGTTGAAGGAAGCGTCGCTCTGGTGGCCGAGGCGGCGCAGACGGTCGGCCAGGTGCTCGCGGGTCAGGCGGTCCTCGATCTCGATCGAGAACAGGCCGCCGTTCGCGGCGAAGCGCGCGCGGGACACCGCCTCGACCGCCAAGCGGTCGATCTCCGCGTCGTCGCGGCGACGCAGGTCGCGGTCGAAGACGAGGCTCATCGCCTTGGCGCGCCCGACGCGCAGCTCCGTCATCAGACGGTAGGGCGTCGCGTCGTGGGGGACGATGCCGAGATCGGTCATCGTCGTGAAGACCATCAGGTCGATCTCGCGCTTCGGCAGCGAGCCGAACGCGGGGGATGTCATCGCCTGCAGGAGGTCCGCTAGGGCGGCTCTTGCGACGTCGGCGTCCAGCGCCATGGTGCGGGACCGGATGTCCATGCTTTTTCGTCTCCAATTCGGATTTGTGGAGACGCTTCGACATTCACGATCACTGCGGGCGGAGCCTCCGGAGAATGGCTCCGCCCGGACAGGTCGCGTCTTCAGTCGCTGGACCTGCCGTTCAGTCTCTTCTGCTTGCCGAAGAAGGTCCGTAGGTACTTCTCCACGGCGGGACGTGAAGCCGGCCATTGCCGGGCCCAGGCGTCGAGACGGGCGAACTGGTCGACGTCACGGCAGTCCTTGTGCAGCGCTGCCAGGAACGATGCTCCGACCGGGCTCACCGTGTACATGTCGTTCTTGATTCTGATCAGTCCGGCATTCGCCAGGTTCTCCACGGCCTGATGACGGTTGGCAAGTTCACCGATCGGGACGTCCGGATGTCGTCCGGTGCCCTTCCACTCGATCATGACGCGCTTCAGCCGGTCCATCGACATGCCGCAATTGTCGGCTATGACGTAGAGGATCTGCAGGGACGACTTGATGATCATTCCGCCTTCGTAGGCCGGGTTGAGATCGCGCAGAATCGAATCCAGGATCATTCTCGAGTTGACCTGGAAGGCGATGTTGAAGAACCGTATGCAGCATTGCTGCTTCACGAGGTCCAGGAATTCCGGGGAGTGGGTAGTCAGGCCCCTCATCCAGTTCCTCTTGACGTCTTCGGCTTTGAGGCTGTCGAGGGGCAGGTACCTGACTTCCGGAAAGGGCAGCGGCTCCTTCGCGTTCGGTTCTCCGATGCGCTCCAAGGAGGCGTAGTCGTCTCCGATCATGGACATGCCGAAGGCGTGTGCCATGAGCATCGCTGCGGAGTGAGCTTCGACGGGGCTGGCGTCCGTCATGCAGATGATCTCGTCCGCGGTCGCGAGCGCTTCGAACTGCGACATCTCGAGCGGGATCCGGCCGTCGCCGTTCCGTTCGTAGGCGACGCTCATGTCCGGCATGTCCCAATGCATCCAATGTGGGGTTCCCGTGTAGGGCATGTCCGACATGCGGAGTCCGCGTGGCATCGCGAACTTCCTGAACATGCCCCAGATCCAGTAGGGGACGATCACGATGCGGTGTTCGGCGTGATCCGGCATGATCGTCGGAAGGACGGCGTTCACGACGAACGGTTTCGCGGCTACGATTGCTATGGTCTTCAAGTTCCGTGCTCCAGTTTTTGGAAGGTGGTGGATGCACGGCTTTGCCGTGGACTTTTTCTCCCTCTCGCGAGGAAGTGCAGCCATCCTAGCGAACCCTCTCCCCCTCCGACGACCGTCTTCAGAGGTCGTTGTACCGTGACCTCAGTTCGATCTCCCTCGGGTCAGACCGCGACGCTTCCGTCCGGAAGCGTCGACACAGCATGGACTGGGCCCAGATGATCGAGTGCCACTGGGAGAAGCGACCGGCGCGCTGACCGGTGTGGAAGCCCTCCTTGAAGGCGACGCGCATCGACGACTCGTTCCTTCTGCGCTGCGCGGTCGATCCTACGATCGGCAGCAGGGCCTTCATCACGAGGTCGGCCTGTTCCGACGACGACGAGCCGGCGGACGCGTCCAGCGCCTCCTGGATGCGGTTGCGGATCGATTCGTCGATGTGTGCTGGTGACTTGGCCATGGTATCGTCTTCGTCTCAGGGGATGGGGTCGAGGATCTTGGGCTTGGGCACGCCGGCGAGCAGCGCCTCCTTGGTGCCGCCGTGCATCGCCCACATCGCGAGCCACGCCTCGGCGACGCCCATGGCGTCGTTCACGGGGTCGTGGTCGTGGGGCGTCACGATCAGGTCCTTCCAGCCCCTCGTGTCGCGCGGCTTGCCGACCAGGCCCGCCCACACGTCCCCGATCCGGCGAGCGGAGTGTCCGAACTGGGCATGGCCGAGCTTCAGGTGCGATTCGGTCGCGAGCCACATGAAGTCGTAGCCGGGGTTGTCCGAGACGAGCAGACAGCGACCGTTGCGCGAGGTCGCCAGCACGTCCTCGAACCACAGCTCCATGCGGCGCATCACGGATGCGATGGTCTGGACCGCGTTCTCGTGCCCCTCGCGGGTGCAGCCGATGATGCGGTAGCGCTCCTTCTCGTGCTGGCGATGCTCCGCGCGCATCAGTCCGGAACGGAAGGTGCGGGTCAGGCCGGGCTCGATCACGACGAGGCCGAACGACACGAGGTCGCCGAGCCCCGGGACGGGGCCGCTGGTCTCGACGTCGGCGGATATCAGGATGGTCATGCGTCGATTCCGACGTCGTGACGGTCCGCGTCCTGGTTCAGGTGCGGAGCGGAGCGGAGCAGGATGTCGGCGGAGCTGTGCGTCCGCCATGCGCCGTCGCGCTTCTCGAACATCCATCCTCCCGTGAGGAGGACGGCGTCGTCTGCTGTTTCGAGGACGGTCTGGACGCTCGCGAAGTCGCAGCGTCTGCCCGTCCCCTGGAGGAACGCCTGCTCGCCCGCTCGCGGGGTCCACGCGTCGATGTCGTCGTTCCTGGGCATGCTTCCTCCTATTCGAATTCGAAGTTCTGGAGCGGACCGCCCTCCTCGGCGTCGCACTGGCGGCACCAGCACTCCCATCCGTGCAGGTTGAAGGCGACCGTGTAGCCGGCGATCCGGTCGTCCCGGATCTTGATCCATCCGGCGTCTTCGAGAGCCAGCCATCCCTTGCCCGGAACGCCGGACTCCGACACGATCTCGTGCGCCTCGGTGTCGCCGATGCGTCGCACGAGCGCCTTCAGCGCGGGTTCGAGGCGCGCGAACTCGGGTGCTTCGGGTCTGGCCACCGACGATCAGGCGGCCAGGGGCGGGGATGCTTCGGCCGTGGCTTCGACCGATCGGGCGAACTCGATCACGCACCACAGCTTCCCGCCGCGCGGAAGGCCGACGGTCTTGCGCTTGAAGCGCTTGGAGAAGTCCGAGCCGCAGCGCATGGTCCAGACGCCCGGCTCGACCTGCAGCCGTAGCACGTTCTTCGAGCTGCAGTGCTCCGAATGGGCGGCCATGCCCCACTCCCGCCATTCCTTGGACGTGCCGTTCTGCCACTTGCTCGGCTTCGACGCCAGTGCGAGGTGGCGTTCGATGTCGGCGGCCGCGTCCGCGTTGCCGCCGCGCGTGGCGAGCTCCACGGCCGAGGCCATGTCCAGGGCGGTGACGCGCCAGACGCCGCAGCCGAACGTGCCGACCTTCTCCCACTGGTCGGACGCCAGGGTGATGCCGGACTCCCTGCGCGGTGCGTAGTCGTCGAGGATCGCGATCGCGCGGCCGTCGACGCGGCGGAACACGGCGACCGTCGTGTTGTCGGTCTGGGCGTAGCCCACGCCCGCCCTGGCGAGCGCCTCGGCCATCTCGGCCTGGCCCGCGTCGTCGGAGATGCTGCCCTCCACGGTCTCCTCGACCGCGTCGGTCGCCTTCGTGAAGCCGTTCACGTGCAGCCAGTCGGTCAGGAGCAGGTCGCCCGTCGGCATCGCCATCTCGGCGGCGACCAGTTCGGGTAGGGCGGCATCGAGCGCCGGCACCCACTGGTAGCCGTTCTTCCGGTCCATGCGCAGCAGGGTCGGCTGCCAGTCGGTCACCTCGATGCGGATGCTGTCGCCGGTGATGGCGTCCTGCAGCTCGTCGAGGATGCAGCGGTGGTCGTGCTGGAGCACGCCGTCGTCCATCATGCGGCACAGGCGCGCGTAGGTCTCGTCGAGCTCGGCGTCGTCGAGGGCGCGGTCCCAGTCCTTGTCGGCGCGCTGGAAGCGTACGCCGATCGACACGTGGACGGGCGTCGAGCAGAGCTTGTTCGCCAGCGCCCACTCGAAGTCCTCGACCTTGTCGCCGAGCAGGCCGTTCCAGGCGTCGGCGACGCGCACGCGGCGCCCCTTGAGGCCCGTGATGCGGCCCAGGCGCCCGGCGGCGACCAGATCGGCGAGATGGGCTTCGATCGCGGGCTTGACGACCTTGTCGACGTTGCCGCCGTCACGACCGTCCTTCTGGCGGATGGTCCTGGCGAGGTCGGCGCGGCTGTAGTGGTCGGCGAAGGCCATGTCTTTTTCCTCAGTCGTTCGGGCTTTTCCGGAACCCCTCGAACGGGTCCAGTCCTTCCCTCTGCGCGTGCAGGTTGACGATCGACAGCACGCCGGCGAGGTTCGGCGGCGGCACGAGATCGCACACCGCCCTCTTGGCCCCGGCGACGTCGAGTCCGCCGCGTGAGAGCAGCCCGGCCGCGGCCTTGATCGCGGCGAATTCCGGGCGGCCGGCGCCCTTGAGCGGCCTGGCCGCGACGTGCAGGTCCTGCGCGGCCCTCGCGAGCGCTCGGCGGTGACGCCTGTCGGTCGGCGGGGATGGCTGGTCGGGATCTTTCATGCGGCCTCCACGGATGCCCGCAAGGGATTGGGGAGTCCAGCGCATCCTCCCAGGAGATCCTCCGTCCGGTCGAATCGTCGCGGATCGGCGACGTCCTCGAAGGATCGGAGACACGGATCGGGAAGGGGCCTCCGCCCTCTTCTTCAGAACCTCTGATAGTCTTTTCTGTTAAGGGTGACGTCCGTGTCACCCTCCCATGACGCCCGTGTCGCATGGGGGTGACGCGGATGTCGCCCCGACGTGGGTCAGCGTGCGACCGGCACGTCCGAGATGCGGGTTGTCCAGTGCGGCGACAGATGGTCGCGTCGCGTGTCCGACTCCCTGGCGCCGATCCCGGCGGCGGCTATCGTCGCGGTGCCTCGTCCGAAGCGGGCGTTCAGCGAATCCATCGCGGCGATCAGCGCGCGGGCCTTCGGGTCCTCCGGGACCGTGAACAGTGACGCCTGTCCGGAACCGACGGGCGACAGCTCGTCGAGGATGACGCCCGTCTTGGTGTAGACGTGGTGCGGACGGAACACGGCGGCCACCATCCGCCTGGCGATCGCGGCCATCGGGCGCGGATCGGCGGTCGGCGGATCAAGCGGGGAGGACAGCGTCCAGTTCGGCGGGCGCTCGTGCTTCGACGAGCCGTGGGCGAAGACGACGATGCGACCTGCCTGGAGCCCCTCGTCGCGGATCTTGGCGGTCGCGTCCATGATCCGGCGGCAGATCGCCTCGTGCAGCTCGTCGGGATCGCACACCGGGCGGCCCGTCTGGCGGGAAGCGGACGATGATCCCCTCTGTAGGACGTGAAGCGACGGGTCGTGGCACTCCTCGCCGGCGGCCTCCCGGACCAGCCGTTCGAGCACCACGGTGCCGATCGACCGCGCCTGGTGGGGGTCCATCCGCGCGAGTTCGAGCGCGGTGGTGACGCCGATCGCGGCGAGCTTCGCAGCGGTGGCGTCGGCCACTCCCCAGACCTCCCTCACGGGCCATGCCGAGAGCAGCGCCTCGCGTTCCTCTGGCACGTTCAGGTCGGCGATCCTGTCGCCGCAGCCCACGCCCTTCTTGGCCATCGCGTTGGCGATCTTGGCGAGCGTCCTGGTGGGACCCAGACCCACGCGAACCGGCAGTCCTACGTGTCTCCCGACCCTCTCCACGATCTCGACCCCCAGCCGCCGGTCCCCTTCTCCGGAAGCCCTCGTCGGAAGTCCCACGAACGATTCGTCGATGGAGTAGACCTCGACCACGGGGGAGAACTCCCCCAGCGTCTGGTTCATGCGCCGATTCATGTCGGCGTACAGCTCATAGTTGGAGGAGCGCGTCCTGACGTCCCTGCCGCCGCCCGGCAGATCCCGGAACATCGAGACGGGATATCCCATCTTCACGCCCATGGCCTTCGCCTCGGCCGATCGCGAGATCGCGCACTTGTCGTTGTTCGACAGCACCACGAGAGGAACCCCGCGCAGGGAGGGGTCGAAGACCCTCTCGGCGGAGACGTAGAAGTTCTCCGCGTCGACCAGGGCCCATGTCATCGTCGTCTCCGTCCAGCCGGGCCGTCGCTCAGCGGATTTTCGAATACACGAAGTACTTCGTCCCGTTGAGCAGGTAGCATCCGACCGCCTGCGTGGGGCCGGTCGGGATCGTCGAGCTTCCCGAGGTCTGGACGTTTATGGCCCTGCAGGTGGGCTCGGGAGTCTCGAATATCCGTATGGTGACGGTCGTGCCCGCATCGTTGCCGACGGCCGGCGTGCCCTCCAGGATCTTCGGCATCGTCTTCATGTATCCCGACGACACCAGCTGTTCCACGCTCTGCACGCTGGTGTCGTCCGTTCCCTCGTTCAGCCTGTACAGCGCCATGGCGCTGCTGATCTGGCTGAGGGCCTGCACGTATGCCGCCGCCCTGGAGTTCTGCGTCGATTCCTGGAACCTCGGTCCCAGGAACAGGGCTCCGGCGAGCGCCAGGCCTATGAAGAGGATGACTCCGATGATTCCGATCAGGATGTTGGACATCAGGAGCTCCTCCCATGGACGCGCCGTGAGCGTCCGTCGGCATCCGGGCTACATCAACGCGTCCCGCAATGATAGGAGGGGCCCCGGAGTCGACGCGAATAGGATCCGGCGTGGTTTCTGGGCGATCCATGACGGGTCTTCCGCCTCGTCAGGCCGGAGTCGCGTCGTCGGTCTCCCGGTTCTGCGGCTCCGCGGGAGGATCTCGCCACACCTCGTCCTCCTCACGAGGCGGCTTCTCCGTGGAGGAGTTCGGGGGCGTGATCGTCATGATCGGAGCGGAGGGTCGTTCCGCGGTCTCCGGATCGGGGGTCCGCGCCTTCGCTTCGGTGGCGCGGTTCCCGGTCCTGCCTCTCGCGGCGGTTGGCGACGGCAGCCGTTTGATGACGCCCTTGGAGATCGAGAAGCGGACCGGTTCGATCGCCGACGGGCTTGCGACCGGATCCATCCTGAACAGCGTGGCGGGCGAGTGCGGCAGACTGGCCACGCGATCGAACGCCATTCCGACCGGAGCGGCGACCAGCGTCATCGAATAGTCGCCGGGCGGTGGATGAAGGATCCCCTCCCGGCCCGGCGAGACGGTCATGCTGGCGACGGGCATCCATGCGCCGTTCATGGCGCGCGTGGCGAGATGGGCGACGAGTATGACGTCCTGGTCGCCGTTGCGAAGCGACAGGCCCGACAGGGGCTGTCCAGCGACGACGGGCGTCGCCCACTGGATGGCGTTGTGCACCGGGACCCATGCGTCGGCGGGAAACGCAGCGGCTGGCGGAGTCGTCGTCGGTGCGGCATCGACCGCCGAAGAGGGTGCGTCGTCCGAGACGATCGTCGTGGAGCCTGTTTCGGGAACGCTCGACTCCGCCTTGCGGTCGTATTCCCTGATCGCATCGGTGGTGCCGCCCATGATCCATCCCATGGCGCCGCCCGCGGTCGCGGCGACGAGCGCCATCGAGGCGGCTCCGATCAGTCCGATCCTGATGCGTCTGTTGCGTCGTGCGTTCGGCATCCGGATCTCCGTGGCGTGTCGTGTCGATGTGTCGGAACGCGCGTGGCGCGATCCCGTTGCGGGGAGGGCGTCAGCCGGACGAGAGGTTGCGCACGATGGTGCGCACGACGCCCCAGATCTCGATGTCCTCGTCGCATAGGCGGGGAGGGTAGGGAATGTCGTGGTTGCGTCCGACGAGATGCGGCCTGCCGTCGATGTTGCGGATCTCTCGCACGACGAAGCCGCCGTCGCAGACGGCGATGACGATCGATCCGGGCTTCGCGTCTACGTCGCGATCGACGATCAGCGTGTCCCTGTCGTTGAGACCGGCCTCGATCATCGAGTCGCCGGAGACGCGGAATACGAAGGAGGCCGCACGGTCGAGGGCGAGCAGCGACATCAGGTCGATGCCCGTCTCCTCCCAGTCCTGGGCGGGCGACGGGAAGCCGGCTCCGGCGGCCTCGACGATGCGCAGCTGCGGCCTTCTCGAAGGCGGCAGGATCGTGATGGGGACGCCAGGCCTGTGCATGGGAAGACGTGATGACACTGCGACCGCGCGTTCGGCAAGCGAAAAGCGTCGCAGGGCGTCTCCGTTCTCCGCACATGGGTCACGTGAGCGGCGTTCGTCTCCCGGAGCGCGGCAGTGCGGAGAGTATGCGCAGCACCCCCATCGCGTCGTCGTCGAGGGAGACGTCCGCCTTGACCGGCGACATCTCGATCGACCATGCGTTGCGACGGCTGTCGATGCCGAGCACGCTCAGAGATACCGCAGGGCGCAGTCGTCCCCATAGGCGCGCGCCGTCCTCGACGGGGCCGTACGCGTCGTCGCAGAGCGACGACCAGGGCGTCGGGGCACGGATCGTCGTGGCGGTCCTGCCCGATGCATATTCGGTCAGGACGAGCGTGCCGATCGCCGTGAGGCGTGCGGAGTGCCGCTCCTTCATCGCGTCGTGGCGGATCGTGCGGGGTCGGTACGCCGTGCTCTGCACGGTGGCGGCGTGCAGGACGTCGGAGACCGTCCGCATGACGGCGATCGCCTTCATGATCGAGGGCAGGTCTCCGACGCCGCATCGCATCCTGGCGAGGGCGTCTGGGTCCGCCCTCGGCACCACGAGACTGACCGCGAGGTCGCCGAGCCGGTTTATGATGCGGATCTTGCTCGGCGCGCCGGGCTGTCCGTGGACGATGAGCAGGTCCCCGTGCATCGGGTCGTCGGACGTGATCATCGCGCCGCCCGAAGCCGTCCGCTCGACCTTCGGGGAGCAGAGGGGCATCTCGCGGATCGCGAGATCGACCGCGCCCGCGACCCTCGACAGGAGGAGCGGGCGCGGGGCCTGTTCGATCATGACGATGGGAGGACGCGAGTCCATGGCGGCGATCAGACCGTCCGTTCGACCGCCGAGCCGGAATCGAGCTTCCCGACGGTCTCGGTCTCCGTCAGGGTCGAGGACTGCTTCGCCGCTTCGTGGGCGGCCAGCTTGGCCGCGAAGTGGTCGCGCAGCTCGATCTCGGTGATCCTCGTGCCGGCGCGCCACTTCCAGGCCTTCGACTCGTTGATGTTGCGCCAGGGCGTGCCGGCCATGTGGCACAGGTTCGACAGCTGGATGTCGGTGAGGTGTCCATGCTTGTCGACGACCTGCTTCAGCAGGTCGATCGTCGTGGTGTCGCTGACGGGCACGGCCATCGGGGTGGTGCACCCTGCCGCAGGCACCGGGCCGTGGATCGTCAGTCCGCCGAACCACCGCATGGCGTCGTAGGCCTCCAGGTGGGTCGGACCGAACTCGAGCAGCGAAGGCAGGTCGGCCACCACCGGCCTGCCGAAGGCCATGGACCATCCCTGGGCCAGGTAGATCAGCTTCAGGTAGCCCATCGGCTTGCGGCCCGGCTGCATGGCGATCAGCGTGTTGAGGATCGTGGTCGAGGCGTACATGGGCGTGGCTCCGCAATTGGCTTTTCGTCCGGCTTTCCGGGAATCACCGGGAGGGCATGCGCGTTCCTCCTTCATCCGGATCGTCGGTTCGGACGGCGATCCCGTTCGGCAGGACGGGTCCTACGGCAACGTCCTCTCCGAAGGGTGTCGTGCCCGCAGGAAGCCGAGTTCCGTGGCGAGCGCGTCCCGGCGCGCCGACCGGACCGAAGCGAGGGCGCGTTCCACGCCCGCTCGGACGAGTTCGAGTCCCTCGTCGAGTTCGGCGTCGATTCGCGCCAGATCGCACGACGCCGCACCCACGGTCGCTTCCGCATGGCGCTTCAGCAGCCTTGGCAGATGCTCGTGCACGAGGGGCGCGATGCGTCCGCCGGCCGGATCCGTCATGTCCGGATCGATCGCGATCGCCTGAGCGCACAGGCGCAGGATGCCGCCCGCGCGCGCGTTGCCCGTCGGCGCGGAGGGCAGGCCGACGCACCCGACGGACGGGAAGGTCTCCGAGACCGCACGCAGGGGAGCGCGTCTGAGGGCGTCGCCGACCCTGTCCATGACGTCGGAGTAGCGCAGCGTTCCGAACCTCGGATGCCTTACGAGGGTCGTCGGCAGGCTGAAGTCCTGGTTCTCCTGGTTCCGGTGGCTCATCCTCATCGGCGCGTTGACGATCTCGACGTCACCCGGAAGGGTGACGCTCATGAAGTCCTGGGCCTCGCTGACGCTGTAGGCCTCGTTGACCCGCAGCGGAGCCCCGGCGTCGATCGCGGCCGACAGCATTCTGGCCATGCACTTCACTCCTTCGCGCGACGGTGCGGTGGCGAAGCCGATGGGATGGTCCGGCGCCAGCTCGCGTGCGACCGCCTGGGCGAAGGCCGTCGACCATGCCTTCATGACGATGCCGTCGAAGCGCTGGTCCATCTTCGCCGGTATGCCGTTCGACGAGTAGGCGGTGAATTCCGTTACGTCGAGGAGCCTCGTCGGCTTCACGGCCACGCGCCTTCCGCTCGGGAGGATCATGAAGCTGCTGGACATCAGGCCGAGGACGCGATCGTCCTCGGCCGCGACCGAGGTCTTCGACTCCATGAGGGTGATGCCCTCGCGTTCGTTCCAGATCGCTTCGGCGACGCCCGACTGCAGTTGATCCGGCACGATGCCGAAGACGGCCCGTGCCCTGGCGAGCAGGCTCATGCCGCGAGCTGGCCGGAGTCGTGCGCCCAGCCGCGCACGATGCGGGCCTGGGTGTGCAGCAGCGTCTCGACCATGACGTAGGCGGCTTCGTGATGCACGAAGCGCTCGCGTGCCAGCTTCGCCATCGGCAGGATGCGGGCATCGGTGAAGTCGATGTAGCCGAGCTGCTTCTGGAGACCGAATACGCCGGCCATCGTCTTCTGGTTGTGGCTGCGGTCGGTCGGCTTGCCGAGCGACGCGAACTCGTCGTAGGACATCGCCTCGTAGAGCTCGTCCTCGTCGCGTTCCACGAAGCGCAGGGCCTCGCCGCCCTTCAGGACGATGATCGGACCGTGCCCGGGCTTCATGTAGCCGATGTCGATGGGCGTGCCCCCGTGTCTGATCGGCATCTTCTTGGTCATGTTCCAGACCGAGGTGGCGACCTGGTCGCCGAAGATCAGCCGGACGGTCTCGAGTGGGAAGCCGTGATCCTCGACCAGGTCGTGCAGCAGGCCGACGACGATCAGCGTCTCTCGGTCGCGGATGTTCGGAAGGCGCGACAGGAAGAGTGCGATCTCCACGAAGTGGGACATGTTCGGCGTCACGCCGTCCTTGCGGAACGAATCCCGCTCGAAGATGCGGACCAGTTCGAGCGCGCGCAGCGCCTGGTGGTATTCGAGGGCCTGCAGCCAGTAGCGCAGGGCGATCGACTTCTTGGCGAACGAGTCGAGTTCGGCGTCGAAGTCGATGAATGGCAGGGTCTTCTCGGTCTCGGTCATGGCGTTCACGCCTTTCGTGCATTCGGTGGGTTTCGACCCCCCTTCGGATCACGATCGTTCCGGGACTGCTGTCCGCCTTCAGGCGGCGGCGAGGCTGCTCGTGGGCACGTATGCCCGAGCCATCACGATCTCGTCGGCTATCACGCCACGCATCGCCTCCACGACGGTGGGGATCACGAGATGGTGCGGCGCATGGAAGCCCTGGCTCCAGCGCGTCACGGTGGCCGTGGCGATGCCCGCCCTGCGGGCTATCGATGCCGCGTTCACGTCCAGGACCAGCAGGGCGCCTAGGGCGTCGACGAAGCCGCGGAGGTCGCAGGGCTCGCGCTTCCCCAGTGCGGCGTCTATGCGCCGCAGTCCTTCGATCCGCAGCCTCTGGGCTGCGACGACGAGCGGTCCGGTCTTCAGGCCACTCGGCATTTCGTATCTCCGGCGATAATGCCGGAGGGTTCTTCACCCCTTGTACTCGCATCTCTTGTGCGTCTTCGGCGCGGGATCGCCGAACATCGTCGCGTCGCACCGGATCGATCCGCTGGCGGTCCGGTGGAACCACGTCTCGCCGGCGCCGAACCGCACCTTGCGCATGCCGTCGTAGGAGCAGGTGCCGCCGTCCTCGGCGCATGGCGTCCATCTCTCGCCGGAATCCGCCTTGGCGACCGCGATCGGCGCCATGATCCTCGGCTTCTCCGGAGGAGCCTCCCCGCATGCCGACAGCGTCGCGGCGGAGAGCATGGCGGCGCGGATCGCCGTGGTGCGGATCGTCATCGTGTCCCCCTTCGTCGCTTCGGACGTCGAGGTGATGCTGGCAGGCGGATCCTGGATCGTCAACCGATCCCTGGGGATGCGCTCAGTCGACGAGGACGGCGTCGGCGCCGTGGCGGCGCAGCTTCGCCACGAACGCGTCGAACACCGCGGGCATGGCCAGGACGATCGATATGCGGCAGTCGTATCGTTCGGAATGGCGTATGCAGGTCTCGACGCGCAGGCAGACCGATGGCGGGCAGCCGTGCTTCGCCGCGATCGCGGCGACGACGGCGGCGCTGGAAGACGGACCGGTCAGTGACATGGCACGGTCCGGCGGCCTGGTCGAAGGCGGGGCGAGGAGAAGGAGGGTCGTCATCGTGGGATCGAGTCCAGGTCCGTTCAGGCGGCCCTGGCGACCGCTCCGTCCGGATGGGCCGCCTGCTCGGCGCGCTCCAGCGCGTTGCGGCCGGCATAGCGGCGGCGCACTTCCGATTCCAGATCGGCGAGCGAGATGGACCGGTCGCCGAGGAAGCCGTCCGGTCCCTTCCTGAGCGACTTCACGTTGTCGGAGGTCCATTCGACGAAGACGCGTCCCGCGGCGCTCAGCGCCGAGTTCGCGTAGACCGCGATCTGACGGGCGTCGAGGCGCGCCAGCGCGTCGGCCACGCTCTCGATGACCTCGCGGTCGTCCTGGTCGAGCAGGTCCCGGTGGACGGGATGCATGACCTGGTCGAGGCCTCGGGGCGACGACTGCAGGCGCCACAGCACGAGGATCACGGGACCTGACCTGGTCGCCGTGAACTGGTTGTCGAACAGCGGGCGGCCGTTCCGCGCTATCGAGAGCACCTGCGCGGTGTACAGCATCTGCTGCACCTCGAGGCGCGTGTGCTCGTGCGGAAGCACGCCGAAGAGCCGTTCCATGAGCACGCCGTATGCGGCGCACATGCGGTCGGGAGTCGGCGTCTCGATGCAGCGTGGCGTGCGCCGTGCGGCTCCGACGAGGAGCCGCATCATGCCGGCTTTCCACGTGCCAGCAGGCGCCGGACGAGGGCGACGCCTCGCAGGCGGGCCGCCTTCAGCAGTCGACCGGCGAAGCCGGTCACCGCAGGGCCGTAGATGCGCAGCAGGACGCCCTGCACGATCGCGGTCACCGACGCGATCGACGAGGCGATCATCATCGAATCGGGCAGGGGGTTCATGTCGGCCGGGAAGGCGAATCTGATGATCGCGGCCGAGATCAGGCCGACGATGCCGTAGGCGATGTTGAACGTGCCGAGACCGCGCGCGCAGCGGGCGGCGAATCCGGGCTTCTTGGTCTGTGCGGCTGCGTCGTTCATCGTCGTGCCCTCCGGGCGTTCGGTCTTCGGGATCGACCGGCGGCGAGGAGACCTTCCCCTCCGCCGCCGGTCGCTAGGCGTCAGGCGGCCATGCGCTCCTGGACGGCCTCCTCGTAGGCGTGCTGTGCATCGGCCTCGTGCATGATCTCGATCAGCGTCTCGTTCTCGGCGCTGGCGCGGATGCGGTGGCCGTCGATGGCCACGCTCGCGCGTGCGCGGGCCGCGATCGCGTTGCGGACCCGGAAGAACTTGCTGCGCGATGCGCTGCGGTGGTCGGACATTCTCGATTTCCTCTGTCTGGTGGACTTCGCCTGCCAACGGCATGTCACGTCGCTGCGACCCGTAAGGGGAGCGATCCATCCACACGCTCCGCCCGGAGCGTCGAGGCGCATGGACCATCGGTCGATGCGGAGCGGGCCCGGTCCTCGGGCCCGCCGGTCGTCCTTCAGTCGAGGCGCATGCGCACCGGCTCGTCGCGTATCGCGCGCAGGGCCCGGGCGCGGCGCCGCATCCTCTCGTCCACTACGACATGGAAGACCGCCGTCTTCCGGAACGGACGGGCCTCCTGCGAGGGATGCGGCATCTCCGGTTCGGCTCTCGATTCCATGACGGGAGCCGCTCTTCTCTCGTCCTCGGACATGCAGGGGTCCCCGGTCATCGCGGATGGCAGTTCAGAGGCCCTCGTGATGACCCGGTTCCAGCGAGGATTGGCCGGCGTCGCCTTGTGCAGACCCAGGATCAGGTCGCGCGTGATCGTGGTGCGGTGTCCCTTGCTGAGGATGCCCGCGCAGTCCTGTGCGCGAAGCAGTTCGGTGGCCGCCGCGTCGATGGCCTTGGGGCCCTTCGCGATCATCGCCCCGTGGATGGCCGCCTCGTACAGGAGGAACTGCATCCTCTCCCTCGGCTTGTCGGAGAACTCCTGGACGACGTATTCGACGGCTGAATCGTGCGCCTGGCGCTCGATCTCGACCGACCCGTCTCCGGCCTGGCCGGACTTCTGCGCGGTCGAACGTTCGGAGATGGCGTAGCCGGCCGCGGCCGACGTGGCGAAGGTCGCCGCGGCGGCAAGGCAGAGGAGTGCGGTGCGCATGGTCTCAGCGCTCCTCGCCGCGCTTCTCGAGCACGGACTGGAGCAGGGTGGCCTGGTCGACCGTGTCGCGATCGTGACGGGCCACGAGTCGCGTCTCGTCGAGGGCCATCTCCAGACCCTGAGCGAGCAGCCGCGCGAGACGAGGATCGTCGGCGGCCTTCGACAGGAGGGCCGACGCCTGTGCATGAAGGCCGCCCTTGGCCTCTGTGGCGTCGCCAGCGCGTGCGCCGGTGACGCGATCCACGATCGAGCCGCCGTTGCCGACGATGTCGAAGATCTTGCGGTTGTCCTGCTGGACCGTGCGGGATTCATGTATGGAACGGCCCGTCGCCGAGACCCCCGGCGACGAGAACAGCACTCTGTCCGTCAGGTGGTCTTCGCCATCCGACGTCCTGCTCAGGGACGCGTTGGGATCGAGCGCGCTCGGCGCCCGTGCGACCTCGACCGATCCCAGCACGAGATGGGTGTCGTCGAACGCCTTCTGGCTGCGTGCGGCGCCGTTGACGATGCCGTCGACGCGTTCGTTCAGCGGATCGCCGCTGTGTCCCTTGACCCATTCGACGCCGACGCGGTCGCCCAGCGACTGCTTCAGGGCGTCGATCGCGCGCCAGTCGTCCGCACCGGTCAGGCCGCCCTTCTTGTGGTAGCCCTTGGCGGCCCATGCCTTGAGCCAGTCGTTGAACCCGTTCACGACGAACTGGGAGTCGCACTTGATCGTGATGCGCTCCTGCGTGCGATCGGCGACCGCGGCCGCGAACTCGAGGCCCATGCGCAGGCCCTTGATCTCCATCGTGCCGATGGTCCCGTTGGCGTAGGGGGTCGCCTTGCCGACGATGGAACCGTCCGGCATCCTCGCCACGAACCCGCTGGCGCCGGGGCGGTCGACGTCGTCCCCCTTGGCGAAGCCGCCCTGCTGGATGCAGGAGCCGTCGGTCGCGATCTGGATCTTGCTCATTCTCGTTTTCCCGTCTGTCGATGTCTTCGGCACGATGGTATCACGCCATGGAGGGATTTGGAGGGGGATGTCTCCCTCCTGCGTATCAGATGTCGTCCCGCATCGTGTTGTTGATCATGCCGCAGGCGTGGAGATTGCCGTTGCAGGATCGCAGGAGGACCGTGACGACGTCCCCGGGCTTCGTCAGGAGCATGTCGTCGCGGTCGCCGACGCCGCACAGCGGCACGCGGTGCACGGCGTCGCTCTTCGTGAGCACCACGAGCATCGTCCGATCGTCGCGCGCGATGCGGTCGACCCTGCTGCGGCGCAGCGTTCCCGGTGCCAGCTCCATTCGGATGCGGCCGCCGTCGGTCTCCGTCTGGGTCGCCACCAGGTCGTTCTCGTTGGCGACCTCCATCATGCGTCGGACCAGTTCGCGCGTGATGCCAGCGGGCGACGACGCCGTCGCGGTCAGACGCAGGCGGATCCCGCTGTCGGCGATGCCGTAGTGGACGTCCTCGCGTCCGTCTCGGATGAGCTGGTCGACGATCTTCTGAGACATCTCGAAGGATCTTTCATGCATAGGGAGGGACATGCTCCGCCCGACCGTCATCGTGCACGCCGCAGGCGCTTTCGACATGCGTTCCGGCATGGTCGGAGGAAAGGCCAGCCCGCTCGTGCGGGCTGGCCTTCCTGGTCGTCCCGGCGATCACGCCGGACGTGCGCAGCGTCGTTTACGCGGCGTCGGCGACTGCTGCCGGGGCGAGCTTCGCCTTGTCGGCGCCGAGCACCATGATGGTGCCCTTGCGGAACATCGCCTGCACGGTGACCGTGCGGCCCGGGCGCATGAAGCCCTTCACCGCGTCGCGCGGCTTGCCGAACGCCATCAGCGTCTGGTTGGCGAGGACGGTGCCGTCGTTCTTGAGCACGTCGACCTTGGCGTAGGTGAACTTGCCTGCCTTCGGGCCGGTGCGGGTCTCGAGCGAGTTGATCTTGATCTTCATGGGTGCGTTCCTCTTGCAGCACTGTTTCGTCCCAGGCACGGGACACACTGCCGCCTTCCCATTCACGATCAGGCGGTGCCGCAGGCTCCGCTCCTCTCGGTGCGGTGGCGCGTCCGCGCCCGACGCGGAGGTCCGCGTCGCTCGGAGCGGTCCGCTCCGAGAACTATTCTCCGGACCCGTCTTTCGACGCTCCGGTCCGTCAGATGCGACGGAACACGTGGTAGTTGCCCGTCAGTCCGAGTGGAAAGCCCCAGCCTCCCTCGAAGCGGTAGCAGCCCTGCTGACGGTCCAAGGGCGGCTTCGGCAGAGTCTGTGCCTTGCCGTCGGCTCCGCTCATTCCGGCCTGTTCGGCGATGGCGTCGCAGAGGTCGCTCGTTCCCGGAGCCTCGACGAGATTGAACATGAGCAGCTTCGGCTGCGGGCTGTATCCTCCGTTCTCGTCCACGAAGAACCAGTTGTACGTGCCTTCGGCACGCTGGGTGATCGGCTGGGTCTTGAGGAAGCGCGGAATGAGAGTGCCGATCACCTGCCGTCCGGCGAGATGTGCGAACTGGAAGTTGATGGTCGGTGCGGACCCCATCTTGAGCCGGTACATGTCGTAGGCCGCCGAGACCTGGGCCATCTGCTGCATGGTGGCCGCGGCCTCGGTCGTGGCCTTCGAGGACTTGAAGTCCTCGCCCAGGATGAGCGCGCCTGCGAGGGCGAGCCCGATGAACAGGATGACTCCGATGATCCCTATGAGTACGTTCGACATGGATCAGTCTCCGAAACTGGCGTAGGCGGTGTAGTACTGGCCGTTCGCCAGCGAGCATCCTATCGGATGCGTCGGCACGTTGGTCGTCGGGATCGTGGAGCGTCCCTGGCCCTCCTCGATCGCGAGGCAGGTGTCGCGTGCCCTGGTGTCGGTCGACGGGCCCATGATGGTCATGGCCCACTTGGCGACGTACCCGAATGCCTCGTTGTCCTGGTTGGCGTCGATGTCGTTGTTCAGGAAAACCTGGTCCCAGTAGGGGACGCCGGGGTTCCTGTAGGAGGACATGTTGACCGCTCGGGTCTTCAGGAAGCGCGGCACCAGGAACGAGGTGTCCTGGGTCATGATCCGACGCTGGCCGGTCTTCAGCCGCCACATCTCGATCGCCGACTGCGTCTGCTGAAGCTGTCCGACCACGGCGGCGGCCTGGCTCGAGCTGCTCGCGGTCTTGAAGTCGTCGCCGAGGATCAGCGCGCCCGCCAGTGCCAGGCCGATGAACAGGATCACCCCGATGATGCCGATGAGCACGTTTGACATTCTGTCCCCCTGAAGGGCGTTGCCCTTCCCCTTCCAGCAAGGGGGATAGGCAGGATCTTCGTGCAAGTCCATCGGACATGCACGACGGATTCGGGTTCGTAGACGGATGCGCCCTTGGCGACCCTACCTGACGGTGGCGTAGACGAGGAAGTAGTTGGGATCGCCGGAGGCGTAGGCGCAGCCCACGGGCTTGCTCGGCATCCCGAGCTCGGCGTCGGTCGTCGTGGAGCCGGTGTTCTTCGCGACCGCTTCGCAGAGGGCCTTGGACGACGCCGCGCGCGGCAGCATGGCCGCGACGATGTGCACCGCGCCCGTGGTGTTCGCGGTCTTGTCGTGCAGGAAGATGGCCTCTCCGCCCGAAGGGTTGGAGGGCACGGACTTCAGCCATCCCTCGCTGGCCAGCGTGGCGAGGCTGGTGGGCGACGCCGTGGTCGGCGTACCGGTCGACACGTTCCGCAGTTCGATGGCGTTGACGATCTGGGAGACGGCCTGGACCGTGGCGGACGCCTTGGAGTTGAGCGTTGCCTCCTGGAAGCGCGGTCCTAGGAACAGCGCGCCTGCGAGCGCGAGCCCGATGAAGAGGATGACGCCGATGATGCCTATGAGGACGTTGGACATGGCTTCAGAACCCCGAAGGCTGGGTGATGGACTGGGACGCCGGCGCTATGCGCTGGTATGCGACGTATTCGCTCGACGCTTCCGCATCCACGCTGGCCAGGCGGTATCCCAGGAAGCATCCAGAATGCGCCGTCGGCTGAGGATCGGAATCCGTCGAGAAGTCCGGAATGGTCGGCGTGCCGTAGGATCGAGAGATCGCCAGGCATACGTCACGTGCCTTGGCGTCGTCCTGCCTTCCGACTACCGCGATCGCGAACTTCGCGGCGTAGTTCGCTTCGGGGTGATCGTAGAGATGGATGTTGTTGTCGAAGTGCACCGACTGGTAGTAGGCGCTCGGTGACGAGGATCCGCGCGCCGCGACGTTCGTCGGCGCGGATTTGAGGTATCCGGGACGCAGGAATGCGGTGTCGGTCGAAGGGATGTACGTCTTGCCCTCCTGCACGCGCCACATCTCGCCCGCGTCGATCGCCTGCTTGATCGACGTCATGACGGCGGCCGCGTCGGAGTTCGAGGTGGCCTGCTGAAAGCGCGGTCCCAGGAACAGTGCTCCGGCTAGTGCGAGCCCGATGAAGAGGATGACACCGATGATGCCGATCAGGACGTTGGACATCGATCAGATCCTTGCGTAGCCGAGGTAGATCCCGTCCAGGTTGCCCCAGCTGCTTCCGCTGATGCGGATGCAGCCGCTGGTGCCCTGGGGCGCGGCCGCGGACGGAGGCGATCCGTCCGCGGCGAGGGTCTGGCCGGACTGACGAGCGATCGCGGCGCACACCGTCCTGCCGACGTCGTCGCCTCCTCCCCATCCCGTCGTGGAGTATCCGGGCGCGACGGTGGTTGAGATGGCGAGGTCGCCGTTCAGGGCACGGTAGCCGTAGCCCAGCTGCGCCGGCGTGATGTTCGTCGGCATGGACTTGATGTAGGTGCCGATCATGCCTTCGGGTCTGGTGTTGTCCCAGTCCCTGCCTTCCTGCACGCGGTACAGCGCCGCCGCGTTTGCGAGCTGCGCGTTGGCCTGCACGACCGACGCGGCCTTCGAGTTGTTCGTGGATTCCTGGAAGCGCGGTCCCAGGAATAGCGCGCCCGCGAGCGCCAGTCCGATGAACAGGATGACCCCGATGATCCCGATGAGCACGTTCGACATGGCGATTGGATTCCCCGCACGTTCCGCCCCCGCGGATCGTTCGGAACGACGGTTACCGGAACGGGACCTTGATGTCCATCATGCTCCCGTCGCCAATGCGAATAAACCGGATCGGTGCTTTCGTGCCATAAGGCACGAGAAGAGGCCCGCCGGTCATCCCGGCGGGCCTCGATACGCGTCGTGTGTCGTGCTTCAGGCGGATGCGTTCTTCATGACGTATTCGCCGGTCGGCACATCGGCGGTTCGATCCTCGACGAACCGGCCCCGAGCCGGAACGGATTCGAACGTCCGTTCCGGCCACCGGTAGGCGGTCAGGCTCCCGCCGAAGACGCAGCCGGTGTCGATCGCGACGACCTTGTTCACGATGCGAGGCTCGGCATGGACGACGTGTCCGTGCACCACCACTGCGGCGCCGGCATAGTCCAGCGCCCAGTCGAGCGCGATCGGCACGTCGTGCTCGTCGAGCAGACCGGTCGCGGCTCCGTACAGGCCGAAGGACTGGGCGCCAGGGCTGCGACGCCCCTGGTTGCGCTCGTCGATGCCGGCGTGCGCGGCCGCGACGCGACCGCCGTCCAGCATGACGTGCGGTTCGGCCGAACCCAGCCAGACCCCCATCTCGTGCAGCTCCTCGTCCGGCAGATGCTCCAGCTCGGCGATCGTCCCGGCGATTCCGGCCGCGACGCGGATCTTGCGGTTGCCGCGCATCCACCGCGCCAGCTTCTCGTCGTGGTTGCCCTTCACGCGCAGCGCGCCGACGGCCTCCAGCTCGCGGACCAGACGCAGGACGGCCAGGTTCGCCGGGCCGCGATCCGTCAGGTCGCCCAGCAGCACCAGCGTCCGCCCTTCGGGGTGGCGCTGGGGCATGCGGGTCGCCGCGTCGACGTGGCCCAGCAGGATCAGCAGCGCGATCAGCTCCTCGAGGCAGCCGTGCACGTCGCCGACGAAGTCGAAGGGGCCGGTCAGATGCGTCAGGTCGCAGGGGGACGGCACGATGGGGAATTCCGGACGCGCGTCGCTGGCCAGGTCGTGGACCCGCGCGTAGCCCTCGTCGGCGGCCATCGTCTCTCCGCCCGGCAGGCGCAGCGCGATCGCCACCGCTCCCCGGCGCTTCGCGGCGGAGGCGACGGCGCGCCGGGCCTTGCCGTTGCTGTTCAGCATGACGACGCGGACGGGACGGCCCTTGTCCAGCGCCGCGTGGAGACGCTCCAGCGACTCGTCGGGCTTCTGCACGTTCCACGGGCAGGAGATCGCGGGGATCGTGTCGGCCAGGTACACGACGGGATCGGAGCGGCGCGCGTTCCCTAGGATCAGGACGACGCTGTGTGCCGGCAGTGGGATGGCGTCGGTCATGTCGTCGTCCTTTCGTGATTCGATCGTCTTCGCCCGGTGGGGCATCCGTTGTCCGGGCCGTCAGGCCCGCATGGCCTTCCTGGGCGAGGTGCCCGAGAAGGCGGCGAGGTCGTAGCTTCCGGGACCGTCGGAGCGCATCACCAGGCGCCCGTGGATCAGGAAGGCCCGCTGCGATAGGCAGCGGCTTCGTGCGGCGAGGTCCCGCGCGAGCGGACCTCCGATGCGGACGACCGCACCGCGGTCGAACGGCATGCCGCCCGGCGTCTCGATGGTGCACTCGGAGAGCACCACGATCAGGCCGGACCCGTCCTCGCCGACGTCGCCCGAGAACTGCAGGGCGGCCTCCTCGGCGGTCACGACGCGCTGGACGTCGAAGGTCACCGTGCCCTGCACGCCGTCGCCGGCCCGCATGGTCGACGGATCGGAGTGCGCCGGGTTCTCCGGCAGCATGGAGGGCATGCCCTTGCGCACGTCCATGGACTTGCGCAGGTTCTGGCGGCGCAGGGCGTCAAGCCGGACTGGTCTTCTCATCTCGATCTCGCTTTCATGGAGGAAACGGGTTTTCGAGACGTCTCGTCGCAAACGAGAAAGGCCCGCCGGTCTCCCGGCGGGCCCTCACTGCTCCTTGTAGGAGAAGTCGGATCAGTCGCCGATGGTGTGCACCTTGGGAGCGCCGTCCTGGAGGTAGAGGACGTGCTGGCGCGCTTCCGGGATGTTCACGACGAGGCGGTTGCGCCCTGCCGCGAACAGCCCTTCGCCGCTGCCGAAGAGTCGGTTGCTGCGGAACACCACCATCGGCTGCTTGCGCTTGTCGCCGAAGGTCACGATCACGCCGCCTTCGCGGCTGTTGTTGACCAGTCGCGCCACGTCCGGGATGTTGTCGCCGTCGAAGTCCACGGTGGCCTCGATGGCGTAGACGTAGCCACGGATCTTCGGATAGTCGACGTTGGCGCTCATCATCGCCTGCGTCACGGGACGCCATGGGTCCCGACCCGCTGCCGCCGGGACGCCGAGGTTCGGGATCGTGGTGTTCGCCTTCAGCGGCATCCGCGAGAATTCGGCGGCGCCACTGCGCACGGCGGAGTCCATCGTGCGCTGGAAGTCCGCAGGCAGACCCTCCTGCGCCAGCACGGGGCCGGCCGCTGCGCAGATCGCGATCGCCGCGAGGATGGTCTTGCCGAAGGTCTTCATCTCGTGTTCCACTTGCTGGAGCCTTTTGTCGGTCTCCGGGGATATGCCTCCCCGAACCCCATTCCTGTCCTTATGCCCTGAATCAGGCGGTATGGCCATCGTATTCCACGTGGAGGTGGTTGCCGCCCTTGGGGTTGTTCTCCCACATGACGTCGTAGCCCGGCCCGAGGGCCTGCTTCAGGGTCATGGCCCACTTGGTGCAGACGTCCTTGGTCTGGCAGCGCAGATCCATCGCGTTGCCCTTCCCGTGGACCGATCCGTCGGTGTGGTCGCCGTCGGTCGCCGAGGTGATGGTGGGCTTCGGCAGACCGAGAGCGGAGGCCGTGAGGTGCAGCTCGTCGATGATGTTCGTCATCCGCGACGTGAGGCCCGCCGTGCTCACCTTGGACGAGGCCAGGATCGGCTGTCCGCCGACCATCCTCACGCCGCTGCCAGTCGGCGCGGCGTACGGCTTCTTGGTGGCCAGGTTCTGATGCCCGTAGCCCGCCGTGTAGGTGCCGATGTAGTAGGTGACGCCGTCCTTGACGGACACGCGCGTCCTCGCCCCGTTCGGGTTCGTCAGATAGCGGGTCGAGTTGTCAGGCACGGGCGTCACGACGGGCGGCGTCACGACCGGCGGCCGTGGCGTGGGCGTGGGCGTGGGCGTCGGTGTCGGAGTGGGCGTCGGCGGCAGCGGCTGGACGACGGGCACCGACGGACCGATGGGCGGCTGCGTCGGTGTCGGGGTCGTCGGAGTCGGCGTCGGATTCGGATTCGCGGGGATCGGGTACGTCGCGCCGGGAGTCGTGGGCGTCGGGGTCGGGGCGGTCGGCGCCGTCCACGGGGCGGCGGGCACGGCGCCGCCGTTCGCCATCGTGGCGGCCCTCGCCGTCGCGTCGTGGCGGGCGTTGAGCTCGTTGAGGATCTGGACGCATTCCGCCGACATCGCCGGCGATGACGTCTGGGCGACCGCTGTCGACGCCATCGTGATGGCGGATGCGGCGGCGCAGAGCGCGGCCAGGCGGGCTGTCTTGGTCATGTCTTCCCCCGGATCGTTCGGCGCAGCGCGCCCTTCGACTCGATCCTAGGCCAGAAAGGCCTTCAAGGGAAGATGGTGCCGAAGGGAATTCGGCAGAGCCCGATCACTCCGCGTGCGGAGCGCACAGCCTCAGGGTCTCCATGGGATCCATGATGGGCGGACGGATCGCCGTCACGGGCGGACGCGTTCCCGCGAGCACGCCCTTCCACCGACGGGAGTCGATCGACCAGACGCCCCCCTGCCGTTCGCACTGCAGTCGCAACGGGACTGCGTCGGATGCCGTGGCGGGCGGGTGCCATGCATAGGCCTCGCCGCCCTCGACCGATTCCGAGGGGTCGATGACGCATGTCGCGAGGCCGTTCTCCTGCTCGATCTCCACGATCAGCCAGCAGCGGTCCTCCGCGTCGCAAAGCAGGTCGTGGACGTCGCGTCGCGTCGTCCTGAGCAGTGCGCCCCAAAGTGCGCCTGCCTTCTCCGCGTCCTTCTCGAAGGTCGTTCCGGACGGTTCCCGCTCGATGTCCGACAGCGTCTTGAGGATCGGGCCGACCGCCTCCGATCCGATCCCGTCGAACTCGGCGGGACCCGGGAGGGGCCATCCGTGGAGATTGGGGACTTTGAGGACGGTCCGTCCTCTGTGGGATATCTCTATCCAATGCACGAAGCGCGACCACGAGTCGGCCGTGACGGCTCTGGCGTCGAAGTCGTCCGGCCGGATCCGATGTGCGGCTGTGGCCGCTGTCAGCCACGCTCTTAGGCGAGCACTCTGGATGCGTGCCTTCCTGGTCGCCTCGATCCCGTCTGCCTTCTTCTCGGCTTCGGATGCGCTGCTGGCCAGCGGACGGCGCCATCCGCCCATCGTGCGAAGCGTGGTGGTGCGCACGAAGTCCTTCTGGACGATCGCGGGCATCGACGGCGTGGGTTCGTCCTGGTCGTCCATGTCAGCGTACCGGCTGGCGGACGTGCCGCAGGCGGACGAAGTCCGCCGATTCGTAGTCGACGCCACGGACGGCGAAGCGCACCGCGATGGCCGTGGGAGCCGATCGCTCGTCGGCCTGAGTCGTGGCGGCCACCAGTCCGATGGTCCCCCTGGGGATCTTCGTGAAGTGGTCGTCCTCGAGGGTCTCGACCACGTCGCCCCGGCGTGGCGGAACGTCTGAGAGGAGCGGATGCAGAGTCTCCCGCTCCACGATGTCCGCGATCGCGACGTCGTGGGCGGCGATCGCCGACGCGACGTCGTCGCCTGGCGACACGGCGACCGCGACGTGACGGAACACCAGCATCGTCACGCTGCCGGATGCGTTCGCCGCATCGACCGCGGCCTGGGCGGCGGCTTCGATGCGGCGCGAGCCGAATGCCTCGTAGCGTTCGGCGTTCATGCGACCAGCCGTTCGTAGTCGTGTCCCTCGGGGACGCGGCGACCGGCTTCGACGCAGCTGGCGTCCTTCTCGAGCATGTGCCGGACCGACGCGAGCAGGTGCCTGGTCATCGCGTCCCAGCTTCCGGCATGGACGTGGCGACCCGTCATCGGGACCGGCTCGGTTGGGAGCGTTTCGCTCACGACCCTAAGGAGTCCGGTAGTCTCGTCCTTGACGAGCGAGGTCTCCACCGGACCGTCGCATTCGACGTAGCTCGAGCCTTCGACGACGTGGTCAATGCGCGGGCTGCCGGCGAGGCGGCTGCCCCGCTCGAACCAGACGATCGCTCCCTCTGGTCGGTAGTTCGAGTCCTGCAGCACCCCGCGGTGCACCCGGATCTCGCCGTGCAGCTGGTCCGGATCGTTCCACTCCGCGACGGTGGCGCGCAGCATGAAGGAGATCCCGCTCTTGCAGGACGCCTTCAGATCGTTGCAGAACCAGCTGTCCCACCCGCGGCTGAGCTGCCATTCGTGACCCTCGGGCGGCGTCAGCTCCCTGAGGGACGCGAAGAACGCGAGGGTCTCCTCGCGGATCGATGCGTCGCGCGCTTCGATCTCGGCCTTCTCGGCCTTGGTCGGCTTGCGGGTGGACTTGGCCATGTCGATCGTTCCTTGCATTCCGGTCGTCTCGCGACCCGTATTCACATCTGCGGGCGTTCCGCCCCGGTCAGCGTCGTCGACGCAGGACCACGTTCGGATCGGGATGGTCGAGTTCGCGCAGGACCATCGCCGACCAGTACGCGCTGGCCCTTTCGAAGACGGGCCTGCGCGTGCTCCGGACCAGGTCGTCCGGAACGTAGGCCACGTGGTCCTCAGCAAGCTGGCGGATGGCCGCGATCCGGCGTTCCGACCGGCGCTGCCTGGCCCAGAGGCGCAGGCCCGCCAGCACGTCGGCGACGACGACCAGGACGATCAGGACGACCTGCCAGGTCTCCAGCCGCAGGGTCATTCCGAGCCTGCGGGCTCGTCGCTCCCGTCGCCGCCGTCGAGCTGGTCCTCCTCGTCGGGCGTCATCCCGATCTCGAGGAAGGAGTCGGTCTCCTTGCCGTCGGCGTCGATCTCGACGATCGACAGGCCGCCTTCGTCGATGGCGATGCTCGACCCGTCGGGAATGGTGCTGATCCAGTCCAGCACCCGCTGCTTGTCCATCATGTGCGTTTGCTCCCTTAGCGTCCGTTCGGGACGTGTCCGTCCTCCATGCCTCGGCTCAGGCCGCAGGCTCCTTCCTTGCGATCTCGCGCGGAGCGAGACGCAGCACCCACCGGGGTCTGCCCCGCTCGTCGTAGGCGATGTCGTCGATCATCCGGTCCTCCGGAGCGGAGATCCAGCCGCTGCCGTCGCAGTCGTCGCATGGATGGATGATGCACCGGCCCGTGTCCGTGTGCAGCAGCGAGTTCCAGGCGCCGTGCCCCTTGCAGGTCGCGCACTTGTGGGTGGCGTGCGGCGGACGTCGGTCGACGGGGATCCCGGTGAACGCGTGCGGGTGGTCTGGACCGTCGATGATGGTCGGCGCCACGGACGATCTCATCTCAGTTCGCCTGGCGCTTCGAGGTCGCGTCCGACTGGCGGAAGCCCATCAGCAGGAGGACCGTGCGCTGCACCGGGAAGCCGAGCGTGGCGTCCAGGAAGAAGCCGGCGAGGATCGCTGCGACGGCCGACAGGCCGAAGGCGAAGGTCGACAGGACGACCTCGCTCTCCGTCAGGAGGAAGAGGCAGGCCGAGCAGAGGATCTTCGAGCACAGCGCGGCCACGCCTGCTGCGACGAGGTGGACGATCTTCATTTTTTTCGTGCTCCGTATGGTATTCATGGAGAGACCATCGGGAATAGGTCTATTCGAGACGCCGGACCTGTCCGTAGGTCAGCGCAAGTCCGGCGGCGAGCCCCTTGACCAGACGTTCCGCGTCGTCGCCGGCACGGTGTCTTGCGGGACGTCTATCACGCCACTTGGTCATCCGCTTCCACTGCGACGCGTGAAGGGCGCCGCCCACCGAGTCCCAGTCGCGCAGGATGAAGGACGTCTCGCGTCCCGCCGCGTCCTCCAGTCCGGCCAGCCACCGCAGATCGTGCTGGCCGCCGTCGCAGAAGGCCTGCCTTCCGACCAGGCGGTCGAGGATCGGTACGATGTCGGCCGCGTCCATTCCGCCTTCGAGATCCTCGCGGCGGATTCCATGGACCTGCTGCGACTGGTCGCTCCAGATGCGTGAACGCCACTCCTCGGGAGGGCGGATCAGCGTCGACCAGACGCCGATGGGGCGCTCCGGGCGTTCCCAGCGCGCTATCCCGACCTCGATCGGGTACGAGTCCTTGGCGAGCGAGCTCGCCTCGAAGTCGATCGTGACGATGGGCCATGGGAGTCTCGCGACCGCCCATGTCCGGCTCCTCGTCATGCAGGCACGCGAAGCGCGGCCACCCACGCGTCCGCGTCGACGACCGTGTGGACGTCGGTGTGGTAGGCCCCCGTGTCGATCCACGTCAGGTTGGCCGCGGTGCGCGGGGTCTCGACGATCGAGTGGCCGAGGAACACGTGGTCCACGTCGGGGATCGCGATGTCGAGGTTCCGCACGGCGTCGTCGCCGAATGCGGCGGCGCGCTTGGTCCGCTTGAACAGCCGACGCTCCCACATGGAGTGGCGTTCGGCCTCGGCACGCATGTCGAGGTCGGGATCGTTCAGCGCGTCGACGACGTCCGCCCATGTCGCGCCCGGGGGGTCGGCGTGGACGGCGCCGATCGTGAGGCCGCCCGGCGTCGTGATCGTCGCGGCGACCGGGAAGGACGCGAGACGGTGCCCGAACTCGACGATGCGTGGATCGATCAGATCCGCCGGGCTGCCGGGATGGTCGTCCTGCGCGTGTTCGATCAGGTCGGTCATCAGCTTGCCGAGGTCCTCGTCCGTGTTCCCGTATTTCGGCGCGAATTCGAGCAGCCAGCGGCCGCCGTTGCGGAACATGACCCATGGGTTCGCCTCGTCGGTCATGGGGCGGGCGCCGACGCAGGCGCAGAGCATGTCGTCGTGGTTGCCCCGCAGGACGACGACGGTCGGGTTGGCCTCGAGCCATTCGATGAGGCGCAGCACGTCCGGACCGCGGTCGAACAGGTCTCCGAGCAGGATGAGGACGTCTCCGGCGTCCGGGTCGTATCCGGCGCGCACCAGCGAGGCCAGGAGCGCGTCGACGTTGCCGTGCACGTCCCCGCCGAACAGGACCCGCCGGGCGTGGGACAGGTCGAGTCGTACGTGGAGCGGGCTGGTCATGTTCCTGTTTTCCTGATCTGGGGTGTTGTCGCCGATCACCCTACAGCCGAAACCGTTCCGCGTCAGCGTCGACGTTGCGACTTCGGAGCGGCGTTGAGCGCACGGTGGTCGAAGCCACCGCGCGGGAGCAGCGCGCTCGCGGCCAGCACGTGCAGTCCGTGCGTCTCCCGTCCCATGCGATACGTGCTGCGGTTCGCCCGCCGACGCCGGTCGTCCTCGTCCAGCAGCGCGCCGAGATGGTCGCTGCGTGCGGCCGCGTCCATGTCCTCGCGGCGCAGGGCCTCGTCATCGTCGATGGCGTATTCGGAGGAGTCGGATTCTCGTTCGATCATGTCGGGATCCTCGCGATCGTGGTCGTGTCGACGGCCCCGTCGTGAGACGGGGCCGTCGGGCTCACTTCTCGTAGGCCGGGATGTTCGCCATCACGTCCTCGAGCTGGATCGTGGCGGCGCGGCCGTCGATCCGGAAGCGCTCGGTGCGATGGATGCCGACCGTGTGGCCTCCGCACCATGCGATGACGCCGTCGCCGTCCTCGCCCGGGGTCTTGATCGTGCCGCCCGGCATGACGACGAGGCCCTTGGCCAGTACGATCGAGCCGTCCTGCTGGACGTGGTCCCCGACGAACAGCTGGTAGGGCTCGCGGCCCACGATGCTGACGACCACGTGGTCGTTCCGGAGCTCGTTCGCCTCGTCGAGCAGCTGCATCAGCCGCCCATGGCCGTCGTCCGCCACGATGCGGCCCGCGGGAGTCGCCAGCATGCCTTCGGGCGTGCCCGGGCGCTCGGTCAACGTCATGTCCATCGTCTTTTCCTCCATCGGATCGTGATGATCCACCGAGCCGATATTTCAAAGGGAGAAGACCGCGCGTCTCCGCGCGGGGTGGGCCGCAGGCCGTGGTGGACGCGTCGGCTCGTCCGTCGCGTCATCCCGTCCACGGTGCGCTTGCGGAAAGCATCGCGACTCCAGGCTGAGACCTCCTCAGCCTGGACGCATCCGCAGCATGGTCTCGGAGCCGCGGCGCACGACTTCCAGCAGGCCGGCGTCGCCTGCCGCGACCACGACGCGGGCGATGCGCTCCTCGGACCATCCGGTGCTGGTCGGCAGGGTCCTCATCGGGCACCCCGTTGTCCCGGCGGCCCGCACGGCGTCGACGATGGTGCCGACGCTGATCACGCTGGTAAGGAGTCCATCCGCATCGCGTGCCATTCCGGCGCGTTCGTGCACGAGCTCCGCGAGCGTCGTCACGACCGTCTCGTGACGCGGTCCGCTCGCCCGCTCGCGCAGATTCGCGGCGATCGCCTTCAGGAGCGCGTGCCAGCGCACCAGGACGTCGTGTTCGGCCTCGGAGCGCAGCAGCCGCCCGACGCAGCTCCTGAGCGTTGCGCAGACCTCCGACGCGTCGTCGTCCGGGATCGTTCCCGACGGTCCCATGAACCGGCGCAGGACGGTGCGGGCGTCGTCGGCCGAGCCGAGCATCGACTCGATGCGCAGCATCTCGGCTTCGTTGTCCACCACGCCGATCGTCGCGGGCATCACCAGCCCCCGGCGATGAGACCCATCGCCGCAAGGGCGATGGAGGCGGGGAGCAGACCCATGTGCGATCCGCGCTCGGATGGGGGAGCGTCGCGCATCTCCTCCCGCCGCGCGGCCGCCGCGATCGCGTTGTCGCGGTCCCGGGCACGGGTCTCCACGCGCCGCTCCTTGCGCTTCCTCACGATGGTGGAGCGGCGCATCTGCTTGGCGGCGGACATGGGAATTTCCTTCCTTGGCGGGACCTTTGCGATCCCGTCCATCCATCCGCACCTCTCAGGGGGCGATCGACACCTTCTGGACGATGTTGACGTCGGCCTGATCGGGATGCCGCATGATCGTCACCCTGACCTGCGCCGAATGGCGGTTGGCCGCCTCCAGCATCTCGATCACGGTCGTCTCCATCGCGATGAGCGGGCCGTACAGGGCGAAGGTGTTCTCCAGCTTGAACACCAGCATGTCTCCGGCCTTGATCGTGACGCGGTCTATGAGCGCGACGGATCCGGTCACGCTCGCCGGGACGGCGGCCCCCGTCACGGGCCTGAGCTGCGCGTGGCGCTCCTCGGCCTGCTTGTCGACCATCGTCGACGTCCTGCCGTACGCCTGCGCCGCGAACTTCGACCTGGGAGTGCCGAACACGTCCTTGAAGGCCGAGAAGCCCGGACCGAACGCGTCGTCCACCTTCGGTCGGCCCGGCGTGATGAAGTCGTCCGGGGTGAACCCGTTGCGTGAGGCCTGACCGCCGCCGTTGCTCGCGGCGGCCTTCTGGGCCTTCTCCGCGCGCTCGCGCTCGAGCATGGCGACGCCGACGATGGCCATCTTCAGGACGCCGTCCAGGTCGTGTCCGGAGGACGCGAGTATGCGGCGGATGCCGTCCAGCGCGACGGTCCGCTCTATGGGGGTCAGCTCGTCCCTGGACAGCTTCTCCCAGCTCAGACGCAGTCTCTTCGATTCGAGGACTTCGCGCATGTTCGTCGATGCTTTCGTGGACGTTCGGCCACGAGCATGGACCGGAACGCTCGTCCCGTCCACATCTCGTGGCGAGGATTGTTCAGGCGTGGGCGGCGGTGCGGCGCAGGACGTCGGCGAGGAGGCGGAAGTCGCTCTCGCGCGCGCTCCCCCGCCGCCAGATGAGTGCGATCCTGCGTGACGGCTGGTCGGCTTCGAGCGGACGGTGCACGACGTCGGTCCCGTCCAGGATCCCGGCCTCGATGGCCATCTCGGGAAGGATCGTCGTGCCGAGGCCGCTGTCGACCATCTGGACGATGGTGTGGAGCGACGTGCCCATCATCGCGGCGTCGCCCTGCGAACCGCGGAGGCCGCACGCGCCGATGGAATGCTGGGTCAGGCAGTGGCCGTCCTCGAGCAGCAGCAGGCGCGAGGGGTCGACGTCGCCGGCGGGATACGTCCCCGCCGCGACGTCCTCGCCGCCTGGGAACGCGACGTGCAGGCGGTCGTCGAACAGTGGTTCGATCTCGACGTCGCCGCAGTCGAAGGGGAGGGCCAGGACGACGCAGTCGGCGCGGCCCTTGGCCAGGCTGTCGCACGACGCGCCGCTGGTCTCCTCGCGCAGATAGACCTTCAGCTCGGGATATTCGGTGCGCAGCCGCCTCATCATGAGGGGCAGGAAGAAGGGGGCGATGGTCGGGATGCTGTTGATGCGGAGAACCCCCGTCAGGGGGCGGCCGGCGGTGCGCGCGAGATCGGTTATGTCCTGCGCGCCGCGCACGAGATCTCGAGCGCGTTCCACGATGCGCTCCCCGACGTCGGTGAAGCGCATGGTGCGCCTGTTGCGCTCCACCACGGGGGTGCCGAGCAGCTGCTCCATCTCCTTGATGCCGGATGACATCGCCGACTGGCTGACTCCGCATGCCTCGGCGGCACGGACGAAGCTCTGCTCGTCCTTCAGGGCGATCAGATACTGCATCTGCTTGATGCTGGGCAGGTAGACGCTCGGCAATTCGATCCCCCTTCGGCTGTCACGACCGTTCCGGACCGTGATAGCACGCATCGTCGGGGGAGTCTCCGGGGATCTGACGCTATCGGCGTCGAGTCTCGGTAGGGGATTCGACGTGGGCGTTGGCGGGCCTGGTCGTCCAGATCGGCTGCCAGGATGCGGTGACGCGCAGCAGTTCCTCGATCTCGTACTGATAGGCGCTGCACGCCCCTGCGAGCACGAGCCTGCGCTTCACGCGCCATCCGGGCGTGTCGGCGAGTTCGATCCGCATCTGCGCGAGATGCTTCTCCAGCCGGCCGAGGATGACGCTGACGGGAATCAGGTGGTCGTGCACCTCGGTCATGCGCTTCGGGTCTTCAGGACGTTCCAGACGGGTGCGGACAGGTCGTCGCAGACGGCCTGCGCCCCCTCGTCGTGGAGAGCGTGGCACCCGATGGTGCCGTTCCTCGCGATGATCGTGAGGCGTGCGCCGAACGTCGCGTTGCGGAAGCAGCGCATGTTGTCCTGCGGATCGGCTTCGGGATGGGAGAGGAGGACCGCGGCGTGGGCCGGATCGACGGTGGCGTCCGCCCAACCGGGCTGCGACGCCCTGAGCGACGTTCCCGCACCCTGGAGCAGGCCGAGGCGCGAGACGCGCCCGGCCCATTCCGCCGGATCGGTGCGCGCGAGCGCGGTGATCGACGAGACTATCTCGCAAGACATGTCGGCATCCCCTTCCGGAGCGCCGGCTCCGTCACGACCTTCTACACGGGAAAGGCACGCCCTTCCAGCTCCGATCCCTATGAATCCTGGCCCAGCGCGGATGAGACGAGGCCGCACTCGGGCAGTTCTCCAGCCAGAACGGTCCTCTTCCCCTGCACCACGATGCCCACGGCGACTATGCGCACGGGTCCGTCGAAGCCGATGGGTCCCGGATGTCGCTTCGACCTCTGTTCGAGCGCCATTCCCTCCATCGAGGGGAACGCACGGACCACGCGGTCCTTGAGCGCCGCCCATTCCCACGGGTCGATGTCGCCGCCCTCTCCGAAGAACTGGTAGTCGGCCCACCAGTCCACGAGCGTGTCCAGGTCGTCCTCGTCGAGCGTCGACGTGGAGCGTGGGCCGCACACGCGCACGAAGGCGTCTCTCACGTCGTTCCAGAACGGATCGCCGGAGACTGGAATGGCGTCCTCCTCCTGGCGTCTCCGGATCTCGGCCCAGTCGACGCCCATGGTCCGCGAGAGCGTCTCGCCCAGAAGGGAGACGATCACGTCCTCGTCCGGCAGCAGCAGTGACGCGTCGTCGGCCTGGACGACGACCACGCCGCAGTCGCCGAGTCCGTGTGCGCGTCGATACTGCTCGATCTGGTTGCAGCTCTGCGACAGGTAGACCCCTTCCAGGGGCATCCATTCGTTGCAGTCGTAGTTGCAGCGGTCCTGGTCGCCCGGGATCAGTCCTTCGGTAGCTATGGACCTGGCGCGGGCCGGCGTCGTCACGTGGACGAGGCGGAGAGGTTCGCGGTTCATGCCTCGCGATGCGATCCGACGTGCAGGATCGTGCCGTCGAGACGCAGCACGGTGATGCGGCTGCCGGGGACTTCGGGGAGCAGGATCGCCGCGACGTCGCTCCACGCCAGAAGCGTCGGGGTCGACGGGTCCGTTATGTGGACCAGTCCGTCCTGCAGGCAGGCGAGCGAGCCCTGCTCCACGACCGTCTCATCGTCGTCCTGGACGATCAGGTGCGTCGTGCCGAGGTCGAACCGCACGGCCCATGCGCCCAGTGCATGGAGGGCGGCGCGCATCCTGGCGCGGATCAGGGGGCGTGCGTGTGCGCCCACGACCAGCGGCATGACGTGCAGCGTCGAATCCGACGCGTCGAAGCCGGAGGCGGCGCCGCACGGCGTGTCGAAGCGCACGAGAGGCGAGGAGGGGTCGTCGATCCTGATCGTCGACCGGATCGCGAGGGACGAGCGGTCCGCCACCTCGTGGCCGCCGACGGCGTAGACGCGCACCACGTCCCCGGCGAGTCTCGTCGCCGCGTCGATCGCGTCCCGGCCCGGATGGCGGAGCGAGAACGAGGCCTCGAAGTCGACGGCGAACGACGGCGCGCCGAAGAGCGTGCCGTTCTGTTCGGGCGCGTTCCGCAGGGAGGTGCTGGTCATTTTATCGTATCTCCGGTTGATGCCCGTGCGGACATCCATCCACCGCCGGCGCATGCGCCGCACGCTCCGTCAACCTCGACGCCGAGGCCGCATTCGGCGAACCGCCCACGCAGTCGCCCACGCGAGCCACCCACGGTCCCCCTCCCGTCTCTCCGGAAGACGGCATCTCGAACGTGACGTTCTCCCAATGCCTTCACCCACGTCTCAACGGGTCGACGCGACCTGAACGTCCTGGTGCGTAGGCGTCGACGGGATGCCGGGATGGACGATCCACGCCTGTCCCAGCGCGACGAGCATCACGACGGATGCGGCATACAGCTCGATCCGCTGGGCGGTCGTCGGATGGACGCCCTTGGGCGGCATGACGGCGACCCGTACGGCCAGCATCGCCAGCGCGACGATCGCCAGCGTTCCGACGCTGGCGATCGTCAGCAGGACGACGGTCTGGTTCACTTGCCCGCCCATGCCCGGAGACCGAGCTGGTCGCACGCGGGACCCGAAGCGACCATTCGCAGCGCGGCGTCGGCGCGTTCGATGGCGGCCTGATGTCCGTCTCCGCTCGTGCCGTTCGAACCGCCGCTGGCCGAGACGCGCTTCAGCGCGCTTGCCATGATGGTCGCGTTCACCTGGCCGTCGATGATGGCGTTGGTGCGGTCCTTCGCGTCCGAGCCGACCGGGATGCCCGCGGACCGGTCGATGCCGGCGAGCATCGACGGGATCAGCGGCTGCGAGACCGTGGCCACGGCCTGCGCGATCGCGCGCCATTCGACGATGGCGACGCCGAAGTCGCGGTCCGTGCCGGTGATGCCGTGCACCGCGCAGGACGCGTCGTACGCGGCGCGCGCGGCGAGATCCAGAGTCGACGGATCGAGCGGATAGGCGAGGATCTTGCGGTTGCGGGTCATCATGAGTCCTTCATTGCGAGAGAGTAGAGGTCTTCGTCGTCTCCGGGAAGCGTGCCGGGGCCGCAGTCGAACTCGTCGGAGGAGTGGTGCCAGCCGAAGAAGCCCCAGACGGCGCGGCGGTGTCCCGTCGGCAGGACCTCCCAGACGAGGATGCGGTCGTCCTCCGGGTCCGGCGTCGAGCGCCCAGAGGGTTCGTCGGGGTCGCGTGGATACTCGGCGTCGATCACGGCGAGCGCCGCACCGAGAGTGGCGTGCGTCGTCATGTCGAAGACCATCGTGCCCGAAAGCGAGTGCAGGTCGCCTTCGCACTCCACGACGTACAGCGGATCCGGTCCTGCATGGGTGCCGCCGCTGAGCAGGCGCTTCGCCTCCTTCTCGGCAGCCTCGGCCGCGTCGATGCGCACGATCCGCTCGCGCGCCGCGTCCACGATGTCCTTCGGCAGTGGACGGTGTCCGCCGGCGGCCCGGCCGGGACGTGGCGGGGACGGCACGTCGCGCTGCGGGTCTGCCAGCCAGCGGCAGTAGGACGTGCTGACCTGCTCGACCGTCTTCCCCTTCCAGCGGCCGAACTTGAGCATCGGCGATACATCGGGTGCGTTCATCATTTCCTCCGGCGAGCGGCATTCGGGGTCCTGCACCCCTCCGCCCGTCGTTTTCGCGGCAGCACATTCCTGCGACTCGTCGCACGTCCGTGAGGGCGGGGCATGACGTCCGCATGACGTCCTGCTATCCTGACGTCCCAGTGGGCGTTAGGAGCTTCTATTGTGACGACGGATGAGGGAGGGACGGTGGTCCTCGACATGGTGGACGAGCGAATGCTCAGGGACGTGAGGATCGTGTCCACCAAGGGCCGCCCCGGCAGCGGCGCCGTCGACGTCGAGATGTCGGGCACGCTGGACGGCCTGCCGTCGAAGGCGACGATGTCGTTCTCGGCGGCGGCCTCCTCTCAGGTCGAGACGCTGGTCAGCGGCGTCTCGAGGTCGGGAGAGGTGAAGCTGACGGGTTCGCCGACCACCGATAGGGAAGGCAGGAGTCCTGGCTTCCTCGCGCAGCGCGCCGAAGCCGACGGCATGGCGGTCTTCGCGGAGATGGGCGTGCCGACGCGTCAGCCCGCCCGTGCTCTCGATGGGTCCGACGGACCCCGTGCGATCGGACCGCGTGCGGACGAGGCGCAGCCCTCGGTTCTCGCCCGGATCCGCGAAGGGTCGATGGACCTGTGAAGACGACGCCCCGCCGCGATGGACGGCGGGGCGCTTCGATCAGTTCAGGACGGATTCCGGCACGTCGCCCCACGCCGCGCGCTGCAGCATGAACTGCGCGCGGTCGTGCTCCTCGGCAGCGGCCTTGATCGCCTCGGCCGCGGGATGGGCGTCGAACGCCGCCTGGCGGTGCTCGTCCTCCGACGCGCGCGCGACCATCTTCGACAGGCTCTCCGGCTTGACGGTGCCGGCCGCGAGCTGTGCCGCCATCGCGTCCACGCCGCGCAGGAATCCGCTCTGGTCGGGTGCGGCCGCCTCCTTCGGTGCCGGGGCCTCCGAAGGGCGCACGATGCCCCGGCTCTCCATTTCGGCATCCTCGAGGTAGATGCGACGGACCTGGACTATGTCCAGACCCAGCGTCTCGTCGCTCTGGCGCTGCAGCCATGCCACGATCGCCTCGAGTTCGAGGTCGTCCGCATAGCGTGCGGCGTCGAACGGCTTCGCGTCGTTGCGTCGTGCCAGCAGGATGCGCTCCTTGGCGCCGCGCGCCGACTTCCAGAGCGCGTAGTGGCGGGCCTTCACCTTAAACATGAAGCCCGCATGGTCGACGACCACGACGCCCTCGACCTGACCGCCGCCGCGGTTCGGACGCCAGCTCTCGTCGTTCTCGATCTGGTCGAGGATGCGCTTCAGCGCCGGCCAGTTCGGGATGCTCTTGAACGCGGTGCGCTTCACTTCGCAGCCGAGATGAGCGCCGAGCTTCAGCAGGTCCTCGTACGGCATGGACTCGAACGTCGCGTCACGGCGGATCGCGTCGAGCAGTACGACGCGCGGACGGGCCTCCTCGATGATGTGCGGGTCGTTGACTGGATCGATCACCTCGAAGTCGCACGACGCGACCTGGTCGCGGTTGAAGCGGAGCAGCTTCTCCATGCCGGCGTCCCCGAGGGTGTCGCGGAGGATGGTCTCGAACCAGCCCGCGAACGCCCCCTCGAGTCGGGCCTTCGAGCCGACCACGAGGGTGCCTGTCTCCTCGTCGTAGCCCGTCACGCCGAGGAAGCCGTTCTCCTTGACGTATCCGACGACCGGATAGACGAGGTTCTGCATCAGCGCCTCGTCGCTCGTCTCCCGGCGCTGGCCGCGGTTGAAGTACTTGTCCCAGCCGCGTGCGACGATGCTGTTCGAAGCCGTCGCGAGGAACAGTCCGCGCGCACGGACGGTCACGCCCGTCCAGGCCTGCTTGTAGAAGGCGGTCTTCGTGAAGTTGAACGCGGACACGTTCGGCAGCGTCTCCGAGACGGTCTCGTAGACGAGATCGCTGTCGCGCAGCGACGCCACGGCGTCGTCGTCCATGGGCACGGGCTTCGTGACGCCGCGCAGCGCCCACGGGGTCAGAGGCGCGACGTGGCCGTAGGTCTGGCGACCGTCTTCGATGTCCTGCATGCGGAACTCCTGCATCGTGTTGTGGATGACGTTTCTGGTCTCGGAAGGCGTCCAGCCGGACTCGTCGAGCACGGCGCAGCGCAGCATGCCGCCGAACTCGATCTGTCCCTCGAGGTTGATCGAGCGTGGTGCCGCGATGACCGGACGCATGCGCTGGTTGCGGTGGCCGTGCACCTGCCACAGCTCGCGCACGCCCAGCGTCTTCGCGACGGCCGCCGCGTCCTCGGTGGCGGACCATTCCGCCCAGGTCTCGTCGATGGGCGACGAGTAGGTGCCGACGCCCTTGCGCATCTGCCCGGCAGGCACGCCCCACAGCGGATCGGGCCAGATCGGCAGGCCGGCGTGGGTGACCATGACGCCGGTGCCGCGCCAGGTGTAGGCCATGTGCGTGATGAGCGACGAGGCTATCGTCGCGAGATCCTCGCGCGACACGCCTGCCGCCTTCAGCTGCGGCAGCGTCCGCTTGGCGAACTCGACGGACACCGGCGGCAGGCCCTTGGCCTCCAGCTCGACGTGGTCCTCGTGGTTGCCCGCGATTAGGCGCACGTTCGGGCGTCCGTGGACGTGGTCTAGCCACCAGCGCGCGACCTCGCCGTTCTGGAGGCCGCGGTCGAACAGGTCGCCGACGAAGACGATCAGCGACTTCTCGTCGTGCAGGAACCGCGCCACCGGCGAACCGTCGGCGAGGACCGGCGAGAGGCATCCCTGGAGGTCGCCGACGTGGACGATGCGGTCGTAGTGGGATAGGTCCTCGACCTGCATGCCTTCGTTGAGGAACGCGAGCACGCCTTCGACGCTCGCGTCGACGTCGTCGCCGGTCTCGAGCACGCGCACGTCGTCGTTGAGCGCGATCGACGCGTCGCGCAGGCGGCAGAACTTGTCGAAGCTCTGCCGCGGGACGCGCATGTACGGATGGCGCTGCTGGTTGCGCGCGAACGCGATCTCGCGGTCGGACGACCAGCGGTCGACGACGAGCACGTCGTAGCCCTCGGTCTTCGCGGCGTAGACGAATTCGTGCACCTCCTTCGCGGTCGGGAAGGTCGCGTCGATGGCGATGGTCTCGCCTCCCCGCATGCGGCGGTCCATGCTCTCGCGCGCGAGCTTCCATGCGTAGGAGTTGTCGTCGGGGTTGAGGATCCAGCCGCCGTCGGCACGGACCCGCACGCCGCCGACCGTCTCGCGGATCTGGTCGACGGAGATGGTGTGCCACTTCAGACCGGTCCGCTCCAGGATGGTCGACTTCGACGACCCCTGGTGGCCGCGCATGATCACGAGCTTGCGCATGTTCTTCTTCTCTTTCGTGTCGAATCCGGGATGCCGTTCCAGCGTCATCATCCCGAAACGCGGCATGGGCCGGGAGATCTCGTCTCCCGGCCCATGCCGCTCTGTCTCGATGTTCGGTGCCGGCCCTGCGGCCGGGTCGGCTCAGGCGGCCAGAGGCAGCCTCATCGTGCCCGCCATGCGGGCGTGGACCATGCTGACGAAGCAGCCCAGCGTCTCGGCGCATACGCGTTCGCCGCACCCGATCTCGGTCTCGAGCGCGTCCTCGATGGCGACGGTGAGCTCGATCGCACTGAGACTGTCGAGCGCGAGCTCCTCGATGCGCGTCCTTTCGCTGATGCGGGCCACCGGAATGCCCGAGATGTCGGCCGCCTGCGCGAAGACGACGTCCGCGATGTGATTCCTGTCCATGATGTTCCCGCCCCGTAGATCTGATCTTCGGAATATGGCGGAATGATGGCAGATTGTCGAGACGCGTCCGGACGATTCCTGGAATTATCCGGGTCTATGGTCCGGGATGGGCCGTCCTGGCTTCGGCCAGGTCCTTCAGGAGCCTCAGCGTGGTGATCGGATCGATCATGGCGGCGCGCACCGACGCGGTGCGCATGCATCCCGATACGTAGACGGTGCCGTCCCTTCCGGTGCCGATGAATACGATCGACGCGAGAGACGGCAGGGAGACGTCGCACGGGGTCGAGGCCCTCGGACCGTCGCGCCCGTCGTTCATCGTGACGATGCCAGGAGCGCCAGCGTAGGGGTGCCTCACCACGACTTCGGTCATGGGAGCGCATCCGTCCTCCCCGAGCGAGGATCCCAGCTCGGCCGCCAGACCCTGCGCATGGCGTCGCGCCGCATACCACGCGTCGTCCTGCTGGACGACGTCGCGGGGCAGGGCCTCGTCCGACGTCGCTGCGCCGAGCAGTCGTCCGCACAGCGTCACGAGGGCCTGCACGCGTTCGACGCGCGGGAGGGCGGCGATGGCCGGCGACATGCCGGTGACGTCGAGCGTCGAGGTCCAGTGGCCGCCGACCGGTCGTTCGCCGCAGGATCCGGCGACGATGCGGACCGTTCCGCATGTGCCTTCGCCGATGAACTTCACGTCGAGGTTGGCGGTCGGCGTGGTGCAGGACATCTGACCGAACACGCCCGACTCGTCCTCCGACCATTCGAGGTCATTGGACAGGACGTCGTCGATCGAGGCGACGACGGCGCCGACGGAGGTCGCGATCGCCGTGCTGTCTATCGCGACGATGGGGTGGACCGGTTCGAGGCGACCCGGGAGGCTCACGCCGCCAGCAGGATCGGCTTGGCTGCAAGCGACGTGTGGCGGGCGTCCTCACGGACGGCGAGCTCCGTCCAGACGGCCTGGTCGAGGACTTGGAGAGCGTCGTCGTCGAGGCCGCAGGCGTCGACCTCGCAGCGCAGGTGCGGCTCCGAGCCGAGCGTCTGGGGATCGCGGGCGAACTGCACCTCGTACGAGGCGGCGTCGAGCCACTCGCGCGACTGCGCGGGCAGCATGCCGCCGGCGACGATGGTGGCGATGGCTGCGATCGATGCGATCTTCATGGGAACCGTCCTTCTCTGCTTTCATGGCCCGTAGGCCCTTCGAGAAGGCTTTCCATACGAAGAAGGGGCGGCCCGCAGGCCGCCCCTCCCGCCGCATCCCTGCGGCATCCCCGATGGGGGAGGGTCCGACCGGACCCGACCCGTCAGCGCCTGTGCGAGGACAGGTGGGCCTTGGCCAGCGCGTCCATCTGGCGGTCCATGTCGGCGCGCATCTGGGTGCGTTCCGGGCGCACGTCCGAGCAGTAGCGCGAGCGTTCGATCGGATCGGTCAGCGCCTCGGTCCTGCCGAAGCTCTCGCGCCCGTAGGGTTTCCAGGCGATCTGGATGTGCGCCGGGTCCTTGGGGTCGGCGGTGAGGTGCGTGCGCGACCATGCGACGAACGCCGCCGCGGGCTCTTCGGAGCCGGACCAGCCGCAGGTCCGCCACACGTCGAGCGACGCGTTCAGCGCCTCGGCGATGACGTTCTCGGCGGACGACGCGGGCCAGGGCTCGCGGCCGGGGCGCCAGGGATCGGGCAGATAGGCGGTCTCGGCGGAGACGTAGGTCTCGGCCTCGACGGTGGTCTTCGTCACGACGGCGACCGGTTCGACCACGACGGTCTCGACGGGGCGCACGACGACGCGCTTGGCGACGTGGCGCTTCACGCGGTGGTGGTGGGCGGCCTTGTGGCGCTTGGGCGCGCACGAGCACTTCGCCTCGGCGGCCACGCTGGTGAACATGGCCGCTGCTGCGATCACGGCTGCTATCGTCTTGATCATCGTGTCGGGACTCCCTGGCGCGGGAGTCTGCATCGCCCCCGACATGCGGGAATGTCTATCGTCCGCGGTCGTTCCCGTCAACGCGTGATAACGCCGCCTTGAGGTTGGCATGCGTCTCGGGACCGACGATCTCGTCGAGCGCCGCTCGCAGTCCCGCGATGATCCTGGGACGGTCCTCCGGCCTGTCCGAAGCGTTGACGATGTTGGTCAGCGCCTCGATCTCCAGCATCTCCCGCATCGCGACGCGTCCCTTCTCGATGGACCTGCGGACGTCGATGTCGTCCATGATCCTCGACAGGGTCCTCGTGAGGGCGTCCTCCGCACCTTCTGCGATGAGGCGGCGCGCGTTCTCCTCCTGGACGAGGAAGCACGCCGTCGCCAGGACGCGTTCCATCGCGTCCGACAGCAAGGCGTGCGATCTGGGGTCGACGCCGAACTCCCTGACGGCGTCGTGGCATCTCCGGGCCTCGTCGACGAGATGGACCAGGCAGGCCTGGGCGGCCCTCTCCATCCTGCGGGAACGGCCTCCCGGAAGCAGATCTCGGAGGATGCCGGCCCATGAACGGGAGGGCAGCGCCTCCGCCGTGGACCCGACCACGGCGCCTATCGGCGTGGAAGGGTCGTCCATCCTCGCGATCGCCCATTCGCGCAGCGCTTCGAACGATGGAGTCCCGTCGGGACGGTGCAGCGGATCGAAGACGAACCGCGCGCTGTTCGGCGTTTCGACGCCGTCGGTTGCGTGCGTCACGTCAGCCGATCTCGGCGGCGATCGATTCCAGCGTGCGCAGCGTCGCGGCGCGGCGTTCGGGCGAGGAGAGTCGCATGAGCTGCTCGCGCAGCGCCTCGATGGCGGGGGCGATGTCGCGGCGCGCGCGGATGTCCGCTAGGTCGTCGCGTTCGCGACGTACGCCGAGGATGTCCACCGGACCCGTGCCGATCGACGGTTCCGCATGCGCGACCGTCTCGATCGCGTGCGCGACGGCCTTCGGCAGTTCGCCGTCGTCGCACGCCGACAGCATCGCGTCGGACACCACCTCCGAATGCTGCCTTGCCAGCATGAAGTCGGCGCCCATGTCGCGGCGCACGTGGACGTGGTCCGACGCGATCAGGCGGAGCGCTCCGTCGCTCCGGCGGCGCAGCAGGGCGCTGACGGCGGAGTACCGGTCCTTGTCGAGCGTGCGACGGGTCGCGGCGACGATGTCGTAGCCGTCGAACCAGTCAGGCGTCGGCGCGTTGCCGCCGAGGTTCTCCCCGAACGACATGCACAGCCGCTCGACGGTGAAGGGCATGTTGAAGCCCGCGGTCACGGTGGGAGGACACAGTCTGGTGACCAGCGTCTCGATGGGATCCTTGGCGTCCGTCATCTGATCTCTTTCCTTATGGGGCGGGCCCCGATCCTGGGAGTCCGAACCACTCGATCCCTATCCTCCGGACGTCGGTCCGGGGTGGTCGGAGGACTTCGACGAGAGGACGACGCGCGTCAGCAGGGCGCCTGGCCACCGGCCCAGCCGATGATGCCCGGGATGGTGCTGAGTGCGAACGAGGCGCCGATGGCGGTGGCCAGCCAGCGCCAGTTTAGCTTGTTGAAGTAGCCGAGCAGCAGAGCCGCGGTGATGCCGAGCATGCCGACGGCGCCCGCCAGCTGCTTCAGGCCCTGCTGCGCGGCGCAGGCCTTGGCCTTGGCGCCCGCGAAGGGGTCCTGGGCGTATGCGGGATCGACGACGATGACCACCGCCACGATCGCCATCACGACGAGGAGCGTCTTCATCGTGGCGTGTCTGTCGTTCGCGTGCATGCTTCCCCCGAAGATCTGGTCATGCAGGATAGGGGGAAACGCGCCCTCTTGGCAAGCGGTCTTCCCGCCTCAGGCGTCGATCAGTCTGCGGCCTCTGGGTCCATTCCAGTCGTCGGGTTCCGGTTCGTCGCCGTGGGGTCCGCCGTCCCAGCGTCCGCGGTCGTCGCCACCCGGATACGAGAGCATGTAGAGCGCGAGGTAGTCGTCGCTTCCCGGCGTCTCCTGCACGAACACGTCGATGCCGCGCGTCTCGACCGTTACGATCACCTCGTGACCGCCAAGCGTGACGACGACCTCTCCGAGATCGACGTGCTTCTGGAGGATCGCCACCGCGGCATGCCACGCCGCCCTGGTCTCCGCGTCCATGACGGACGTGTCCTGGTCGAGCAGGTCCTCGTCGCGCGCGAACCTCTTGACCTCGACGATGCGGGCGAACAGCCCGCCCTCCACCAGCGAGGCGTACCAGCCGTGGAGCGTCTCGATCGCGGCGTCCACCTCGGTCACGTCGGATGCGAGCGGGACCATCGTCGAGATCGTCTCGGAGATGGTCGCAGCCATGTCCGCCTCGCCGCACTTCGCGAGGCATCGCGCCAAGACGAGGTCGTCGCATTCGGAACGGCTCAGGCCGTCCATCATGCGGTCGCGACGCACGGGCCAGTCCGCGACCTCGTCGATGTGATGGCCGAGATGGACCGACAGTCGGAGATCCGGGTCGTGGCCCGTGTCGATCGGGAAGAGGGCTGCGAGGTCGGTCATGCCGGGATCAGCTCCGGGCGCGATGGTGCGGGACCGGGTTCCGGCTCCGGTTCGTCGTCGCCGTCCCACCCACCTCCGTTGGTGCCGTGGTGGGCGATCAGGCATACGACCGCCCAGTCGCGGCCCTCCAGCTCGATCGTGACGACCACTCCGTCGTCCTCCAGGATCAGCATGGCGGCCTTGCCGGAGAAGGCGAGCTTGCAGATCGCCTTCTCGGTCATGGTGCCGTAGTAGGCGACCGCGGCGTCGAAGGCGTCGCGCCCCTCCTGGTCCTCGAAGTCGTCGTGGGTCAGATCGAGCAGTCCGCATTCCCGCGCTGCCGACATCACCGAGAGGACTTCGTCGCCGACGCCGCCGGTCGTGAGCATCACGACCCAGGCGCCGACGGCCCTGATGGCGTCGTCCACCTCGTCCATCGACGAGGCCAGGGGCACGATCACGGAGATGAACTCGGATACGGTCATCGCGAGGGTCTCGATGTGGAGCAGCTCCATCGCGCGTTCGGCCACGAGGTCCCTGCACTCCTCCATCGGGAGGTCCTCGCAGGTGGTGCCGTCCTTCCTCCACATGCAGACCTCGTGGGGCGAGCGTCGGAGCAGTGCTCCGAGTCTCGTCTCGAGGTCGGCGCTCTCGGCGCCGAAGGTGGCGAGAGCGGCGAATGCGGAGGGCAGGCCCATGTCAGATCCCCTGTTCCAGGCTATGATTCTGGACCGTCGTCGACGCCTTCGCAAGCCTTAGCTTGGGTCACGGCGCTTTCTTCGATCCGTCGTCTTCGATTGCATGCCGTCGGACCCCATGACGCGAGGAAGGCCGCCGCTCCGCGAGGAGCGACGGCCTTCCGTGGTCGAGTCGGAGTCGTCGCTTACGCGGCGGCTGCGGCTTTCTCGCGCGGGAAGCCGATCAGCTTGATCGTGCCGCCGTCCCGCTGCACCGCGAGCTCGACCGTCTGGCCGATCGCCAGCGAATCGCGTACCGATGCGAGCTGGTCGCCGAACGCCATCACGGTGCGCGGCACGACGCCGCCTTTCATGCCGACGTCGGCTTGGAACTTGGCGTAGGGCACGCCCTTCGCGGTCGTCTTCTCGATCATCTCGCCGGTCTGCGTGACGGGCGCGTTGAAGATCGGGCTGAACTTGCGGGTCTGGTTCTGGTCGCTCATGGTGCTGTCCTTGTTCTGCACTGTCTTTCCTCCGTCCATCGGAGGGCATTGTCGGTTCCCATCCTTCACGGCTTCCCCATCCGACGTCGTCGGAGGAGTCCGGCGGATCAGTTCCGTCCGGCCAGGCGCTTCCACCCCTGCGACAGACGCATGCCGCTCAGCAGGTCGAGACCGATCCAGAGCATGCCCAGCGCCGGCGGCGCCAGGAAGGCGGATCCGTAGGCACGTACGGGGCCGGTTCCGCCGAAGAGGGCCACGGCGCCGGCGCCGGTGCACATCGCGAGAGCCACGATCAGGCAGATCGTGCCCGCGATCCTGTCCGGAAGCATAGTGATGTCCTGGTCGCGCAGGCTCATGCGGCGGTCTTCAGACGACGGATGTGCGCGTCCTGCGCGATCTCGGCGTCCTCGACGGCGTCCTCGACGAGATCGGGGAACGCGATGCGGGGTCCCTGGATCACGCTCCACGAGCGGACGCCGTCGCGACGGCACATGCCATCGATGGCGCGCTCCGCCGAAGCCTCGTCGTGCCAGATGCCGATGCGGATGCGTTCGCCGTCCTCGGGGTCGAGGATGTCCAGCACCACGCCGATCGGCTGTTCGGTCGGGCGTTCGTCGTGGTCGAGGCTGCAGGGGCAGCCGGCGAACGCCTGGTCGCTCAGCATGAAGGTGAAGGCCGTGTCCTTCAGCGCTTCCGCTGCGTCCTCGACGCGGGTGGGGATGTCCATTTTTCGTCCGTCCTCGGCTGTTTCGCCGGGACTCCCATCCCACCCATCCTCCACGCGCGATGCGCGTGGGCTTCAGACTGCCGTTGCGGCGTCCGGACGGGTTCCGACGATCGCCGGGATCGTCGCGTCGCCTCGGACGATCGCGACTGCCGTGCGATGCCATCCGTCCCAGATGAGCGTCTCGCCGGCGACGTCTGTCACGACGATCGGCTCGCGGACGTCGTCGTTCCGTTCCGTGCTGGGCCAGTCGGAGGCTCGGTCGCCGTCGGCGTCCATGATCTCCTGGCGCAGCCATCCGGCCCAGTCGCCACGTGGCATGCATGTCGCGAGACGCCTCGTGTCCAGACGTTCGATCCGCCAGTCGAGGTCGGCGGGGTCCAGACCTCCGTCATCGCAGGCCCCGCGGTGCATGTCCGCGATGGATCGCAGCTCGTCCTCGCAGAGGGTGGCGAAGTGGACGTCCACGCTCAGACGCCTGGCGTCGGGGTCAGCGGCGCGCGACGCATCGACACGAGTTCCGGGTTGCCGCCGTGGACGTCGTAGTAGGTCAGTCCGAACTGCGCGTAGTAGGGACCCAGGTCGGGCTCGTCGCGCATGTGCGTGAGCTCGAGACGCAGGTCCACCGAGTCGGCCACCGTGCACAGCTCGCGCATCAGTTCGGCACCGCGTCCCTTCGACGAGGGGTCGGAGCGGTCCCGCTTGATCCCGTCGACGAAGATCTCGTCGTCGTGGACGTAGACGTCGCACTTCACGCCCAGTGGCTCGTACCGCTCGACGATCGCATCGAGTCGGGATTCGAGGAGAGGCACGTCGATCATGCGCGCGTCTTCGTCTTGGCCGCGATCGCGTCGGCCGCTTCGATCATCAGTCGCGCCGCGTCGTAGATGAGTCTGTGGGGCTTGTCGTTCCAGTTGATGAGATGGAACGTGCCCGGCACGTGTCCACCCTCGCTGGCCGCGAGCATGGCGGAGGCTTCGAACCGCATGCGATCCGCCAGTTCCTCGCCGATCTCGTCGGCGGGGACGTTCTCCAGCACGGAGCATGCCATGCGGAGGACCTCGCCGCGCGATTCGTCGCCCTCCTGCCAGCCTTCGGCGTAGCAGGTGCCGGGGACGACGACGCCGCTCGGCGCCTGTAGTAGGGCTTCCGCATGGAAGCGCAGTCGTCCTTCGAGGTCCATCTGGGCCTCGATGTCGTGATCGTCGTTCAACGTGTTTCTCCCGTCCGTGTGATGCATGCGTTCGCTCCTGCCGCGATGACGCGGGCGATCCCCGCCCGCGCGTCGGGTCTGGCCAGCCAGGCCTCCTCCGACGGATTGACGATCACCCCCGCCTCCACCAGCACCGCCGGCGTCTTCGACAGGCGGAGCACGGCGAGATCGTCTCGCCTGTAGCGTCCGGTGCGCGCATCCTGGAGATCGCGGCCCTCGCCCTGCACCCGCATGCCGTGGGCGAGGTTCGGACGCATGCCGCCACGAGCCATGGCGCGGCCTATCGAGTCCGCGCAGCGCGTGGAGGCCGTGGCTGCCGGGTGCGCGCCCGATGCCCATGTCGAGAAGCCGGAGAACGATCCCCGGTCCGGCATCTGCCAGGTCTGCACGGAATCGTGATGGATCGACAGGAACAGGTCGGCGTGCGCAGCCGATGCGGCCGCAGGTCGAGCCGCGAGCGACCTGGTCCGCCCGTCCGCGTTCGGGACCAGGACGTTCCATCCGAGTCGGCGCATCTCGGCGGCGACTTCGAGGGCGAGGGCCCTGTTGTAGGCGAATTCGGTGGTGCCGGAGGCGCCGGTGGAGCCTGGAGCGGCGAGCGAATGGCCGACGTCGACCACGACGGTGCGGGACTGCGCCGACGTCGAGACGAGGGCGAGCGCGGCGAGTGCGAGTGCGCGCATCACCATGTCGGGAAGCCGCGACGGCCGCGTGCGCTGCTGGCCGTCCGCTCCGCGCTGTCGGCGGCTCTGGCGCACGCCGTCACGCTCTGCGCCAGCGTCACCACGAGGGACGCCAGCTCCCCGATGGCCGCCGTGGCGGCCTCGGGGGAAAGGACGGCGTCGCCTTCCGTCGATTTCAGGATCTTCGTCGCCTTGGCGGCGCAGTCCCTGAGCGGGTTCTGCAGCGCCTGTGGATGCATGTTCGGCGGTATGTGGCCCATCATGGCTTCTCCAGTCGAGTCGTGTCGTGGGTGGGGACGACGATCTCCGAGACCGACGTGATCCCGTTGTCCGCATCCCCTCGAAGGAGGACCGATCGCGGCGATGCCTCCCCGTCGATCCGCATCGAGACCGTGGCCGTGAAGCCTTCCGGTCCGATGTCCACGTCCTTGGGCGCCAGGCCGATCCAGACGATGTCGCGTCCCGCCCCGATCGCGCGTCTGGCCCCGTCCGCGAGGTCGCCCTTCGCGAGGCACGCGATGACGGAGAGGTCGATCCTCTTCGCGGCCACCATCGTGGCGGCCGTCTCGAGGTCGACGTGCACGAAGCCCTCGGCGACCGTCCGTGGCGCAGGAGCCGCCGTGATGAGGCCCCTCAGGATGTCGATCCCGATCATGCCGCGTATGCCAGGGCGACGGCCCGGCGCTCCGGGTCGCACTGCTGCTCGTACGCCTCGTCCTCGTCGATCTCGACGGGTTCGGCATCCTCGTGGTCGGCGCTGATGCGCATCTGCGCGTACCAGCTGCTGCGCTGCGTCGTGTGGAACCATGCGGCGTAGAGGACGATCCATCCGTCCGGGAACGAGTCGTCGCCGGCGCGCATCCCGAGATCGTTCTCGTCGACCATCATGGTCGTGCCGGTCCATGCCATGTCGGTCGCCGGCAGCACGACGTGCACGTCGTCGTCGAGGAAGAAGTGCAGCTCGCTCTTTGCGAGGTCGTGCATGCCGACGCCGACGTTGGCGGCGTCGAGGACCTGGAACGGCAGGTGCGTGCCGGGGCCCTCGATGTCGAGCGACGGCTCCTCGTAGAGGCAGATCGTCGGCTTCGTCTCGTTCGGCAGGACGACGGTGAAGAAGGGCGCTCGGCGGGTCTGGGCGTTCATTTTCATGTCTCCGGGAGGATTTGCGGAACCCTCCCGAAACCCTCAGGCTTGGACCCGCAGATCCTGCGAGGTCCGCGTCGGACGCAGTTCGACGCCCGACTGCACCGAGGCCGCCAGAAGGCGGTCCGATGGCAGCAGAGCGCCCCACGCGCGTCCGAGCGGCCCGGCCGCTTCGCCCCATTCCGCGATCAGCTCGGCACCGGTCGCGGCGCTGCCGCGCGAGGACACGAGGTGGAACAGCCTGTTGCGAGCCTGCTTCACGTCGTCCATGTCGACGCCGCCGAAGGCGCCGGCGCTGTGCGACGCCTTCATGTACGCAGCGAAGTCCTTCCGGACGGTCTCGGCGTCGGAATCGTCTCGCAGACCGAAGCGGCGGCGGAGCAGCAGCTCCTCGTTGGTCTGCGCGGCCGGAGCCATCAGGCGCTTCATGGCCTCCTGGCCCTGTGTGTCGTGAGCACGCGCGAGGACCGACAGGATGCAGGCGGCCACGATCGTGGCGCCGACCAGGATGGAGAGCACGCTCGGGTGCGAGCCCACCAGGACGATCGCGGTGCCCATCAGGAGCGCGAGCAGGACGAAGCCGCCACCCTCGCCCATCCGTCGCGCGAAGGCGCGCAGGATGGCGAGGTGGAGCGGCACGGTGTCTTTCTGAATCTCGGTCATATCGGTCATCCGATCAGCGAGTCACGACCATGCCGTCCCGGCATCCGGTTCCGGGCGCGAAGTCCCGGACCGTCACTTCGTAGGCCTCCGCCCAGTCCTTGGGAAGGCCGCACTGGCGCCCGTGCTCGTCGAGCAGGCGCTTCATCGCCTCGCGCGCGCCCGCTTCGTCGAGCCCGTGGGCTTCGAAGCTCCAGTGGCGCGTCTCGAGGCTCGCGATCGATCCGACAGGTCGGCCGCTCATCGGTGGCCGATCCCTGCGCCGTTGACGCCCGTGGCGTCGAGATCGTCGTCGGGGCCGGCGCCGTCGTCGTCCGCCGCGGCCGACAGCTTCAGATGGTCGTGCCGCGAGCCTACGGGCACGGAGTCGAGGAACCCTTGGGTGACGAGGATCTCGCCCTCTTCGAGATGCCGTTCGCCGGTCTTCTCGATGGTGTAGCCGCCGTCCTTCTCGATGACGAGGTAGCGGCCGATCGTCTCGACGTCCGTGATGGTCGATGAGATCTCGCCGTCGATGACGAGCAGGCCGGAGGCCGGAACCCAGTGTCCGGCCACGCCCGCATCGAGGTTTCCTGGAGCCCTGCCGGCTTGAAGGATCTCGAACGGGACGCGCCCATCGCTCGACGGCGTGCCGAGGAAGGCGATGACGGGGATTCCGCTCAGGCCGTCGACGAAGGAGAAGAACGGGTTGATCGAATCGGCGAATGCCATGTCGGCTCCTGTGTCTGTTTTCGTGATCGTGGCGATGTCGGTCAACGCGAGACGAACGCTTTCACCGCGTCGCGCGCGACGCCCACGTCCATCTTCTCGAGCGTGTCGGCGTTCATGATGGTCCCGTCCTTCTCGAACACCAGACGCATTTCGCGAGCCTGCCTGTGCACCGATGCGACGAGGCATCCCGAAGGCTTCAGCGTGACCCCGATGCTGGTCCGCGCGTCGAGCAGGCCGACGACGGTGCTGACCAGCATCAGTCCGGCCATCCGCAGGGAGCCGTCCGTTCCCTTGGTGACGAGCGTCATGACCTCGTCGCAGAACGCCGTGGTGATGCGTGCGACCTCGGGGTCGATCGTCGGCTCCGGTTCGCCGAGGGGAGGCGCCGCGGTGACGTCCTGGATGAGGCAGACGAGCCCCCTGTCGGGGTCCACGTGCACGTTCCACTTGGCGCTCGGCGCCGCGATGACGTCCTCCAGCAGTCTGTCGAATTCGCCTTCGCTCGTTCGCGAGCCGCGTTCTACGTGGATCGCGACCAGGTGCGGATACGGGGCGTCGACCCACATCTCGACGTCCGCCCCGTACAGGGTGGAGCCGTGGCCCTTGCGCCATGCGCGGCCTTCGAGGAGGAATCGTGTGCGGGCCTGTTCGTTCACGAGAGGTGTTCCGATCGATGGGCGTTGGAAGGGACGTGTCATCGTGCGGCATCATGCCGCACGATGCTCAGCAGGTCACGAGCAGGTGATGTCGTCGGTGGTGCACTGCAGGCTCCCACGCACGACTTCGAGACGTGCGAAGACCGGATCGCGGTCCTCCGTCCAGATCGCCGCGTTCATCGCGTCGTCGTCCTGGTCGGGCTTCGCCACGATCGTGAATCGGATGTCCTGATCGAACGGCTCCGCGACGTACATCTCCATGTAGCGCTCGCCGCACTTGGATCCCTGGAGCTGCATCGAGCCCGAGAGGAGGACCGGCTGGGCGACGGGAGCGCGCGACGCGTCGACCGCCAGCCGTGCCGTCGGCACGTGCGCGCGGTGCAGCCCGATCTCGTCCTTGACGATCCGCAGGGCCTGCTCCTCCTCGCTCGTCGAGACCTGGATCGCCACGATGACGGGGCCTACGGCCTCGCGTGCGATCTGGGCGAGGACGGCGCGGGTCACGGCTTCGCCGGCGACTGCGTCGTCCAGCAGGATGAGCGAACCCAGTTCTGCCGAGATGGCGTTCCGGACGACCGACAGGCTCGGCTTCAGCATCTCGATCTCGCCGTTCCGCAGGACGGGCTGAGGCTCGAGTTCGCTCTCGTGCATCTGTGCGCAGCGGATCTCGACGCAGTTTCCGCCGAACATGCTGCGGGCGATTGCGGTCAGCAGGTTCGCGGTCGCGATGCCCGGTGCCGAGGCGATGACGATCGGCGCGATCTGCAGATCGTAGGAGAGCGCGTCCGATACGGCGCGCAGCAGGACGGAGTTCGAGAGCTGGATGCGTGCGACGGTCTCGGCGTTGATCTTGGTCATTCTGGGTGCTCCTGGCGGGCGTGACGGTTCTTGGTTGCGCTCGGGTTCGCATCGACGGGTCCGTCGACGCTTTTCTCGATCCATCGGGATCATCACCGGGTCTGAATCGACCTGCCTCCCTTCGCCTTCTCGAATGCGAAGGCCCGCCGGGACCCTGGTCCCGGCGGGCCTTGTAGATCTTCGTCTTCGAGACCGTTCAGGAGTTGTAGACGCAGCTGCCCGTGCTGCGGTTCTTCATCGACCACGCGTCGTACGTCGTGTCGACCAGGGTTCCCTTGTAGAGCTGGGTGAACCAGTGCTTCTGCTGATCGTCGTACTGGGTGTGGCAGTAGGTCATGTTCTTCAGGGCCTCGCCGTATTCGGCGCCGAACCTGTTGCACAGCGCGAGCGCTTCGGACACCGATGCGGCCGTGCCGACGTTCTGGACGAGATCGGCCGGGTAGACCGTGTAGCCCATCCGCATCGATGTGCACGTCAGCGTCTTCGGAGTGGCCGGCGGCGGTGTCGAGGACGACTTCTTGTCGTTGGCCAGAACGGCCCGGGAGAAGTACTTGGCCTGACCGGATGCCGCGCTGCTGAACAGCAGTGCGATGCAGATGGCGGTGAGCGAGACTGACTTGTTCATGACGTGACCCCCTTCGACTTCATGAACCTCGTACATCGCATCGAGGCCGATGAACAGATGGTGCTCGGCGTGCGATCGAAATCAGGATGAAGTCCGGAACGGTTCCATCCGGAGCCGCTCCGACACTTCACCAGAGTCGTCCGCCATGGGATCGGCCGTAGGGCCGCGAGCCGTAAACCGTCGATAAGGCGGAGGCGCGGACCGGCGGGAACAGCTTCTCGTATTCGGCGCGGACGCTGCCGTAGCGTCCGGTCACGTAGTCGCCGCCCGATCCCTCCCCGCCATGGGAATCGCGGTGGTACTCGTCGTTGCCGTATAGGGTCCCGCCGGTCCGAGCGGTCCATTTTACCTTCTCGAGCGCGGCGAACAAGGCGATCCCCACCGGCGACTTCCTCGCGAAGTCCACGGCGTGGTTGTTCTCGTCCACGTACCAGCGCACGACCGTCCTGTCCTCGTCGAAGGTGATCCGGCCTTCCCCAGCCTCGTAGACGAGCGTGCGGTTGGTCGCTTCCGGATACATCGACTTCGTCGGCTTGGGCGGGCGACCCGCCGTCCCTCTCACGCTCGCCCCGTCGACGTGGTGGCCGGCCTCCTTCGACAGGCGCTGCGTCGTGGTCTGGAACAGCTTCCAGGTCACGTCGTCGTGCTCCTCCGAGAGGCCGCCTGGCCACTCGTCGGCCATGCTTCCGCACAGCGCCTGCCAATCCGCATTCCTCACGCCCTTGGCGGATTCGACGAGTCTCGCATGGAAGCCGAGGGCGAATTCGTGGCGACGCTCCTGCTGGAGGTTGAACGCGTCCCGCACGGCCTTCTTCAGGGCGGTCCATTCCGAACGGGGGATCGAGATCTCGCCGTATTCGCCTTCGTGTCTCGACATCGGTCCTCCTTCTACTCTGGATCGTCTTCTGCGATCCGCTTCACATGCACGCGTCCGGCCGACTCATGCGTTCTCAGGCGGCGCGGAGCATGCGCCTCGCCGCCGTCGCGCCCGCACACCATGCGGGAAGTGCGTTCCCGGCATCGAACAGACGCCATTCCGTCTCGAGAGCGTTCTCCCCCATGCCGCCGCAGATGGCTCCGTCGTGTCCGGCCGTACGGAGCAGGGCGACGGCCTCGGCGTCGTCGAAGACGTTGTATGCGACGAGGTATAGGTCGTCGATCGATGCAGGACGCCAGCGCAGCAGACCGGCCAGGTCGCAGCCCCACGTGCTCTCGAAGTTCTCGTGCCAGTTGCCCGTGTCGACGATGTGGTCGGCCATGCGCAGCGCGAGGGCGGTGGTCGCCTCGCGGCCGATGGCCTGCACGAGTAGCGGCAGGTCGATGAAGGGGTCGTCCGGCGCGTTCATCACCGGTCGTGCGATCCTGAGGAGCCACGGCGAGATTCGCGGCGCCCGCGCCGACATGCGGCGGTCGTTCGGATCCGTCGCGTAGATGCAGGCTGCCTCGCGCGATCCGAAGGAGAGCGACGCGAGCTTCGTCTGGAAGCCGGGCGTCCATTCGCCGTGCTCGCCGCGCCAGCATACGGACGGCGTGCCGTCGGCATCCGATGCGAACGTTCCTTCCAGGAACGCCGCCACCGAGGGGTTGCGCATGGCGCGCAGGGCGATGTCGCGATCGGTGCTCATTCAGGGTGCCTGCCGACGCGTTCGGTCTCGGCGGCGATGAGGGCTTGCAGGATCGCGGAGACGTCCGCGTCGTACCAGCCGGCGGAATGGACCGGGTTGAACTCGACGATCCTCCATTCTCCCCCGCTCAGCGCCATGTCGACGACGTAGTGGGCGGCGGGCGACCAGACCTCATGGGTCTTTTCGGCGGCGGCGACGGCCCGCGCGACCAGCGGGTGCGTCGACGACAGGTGCATCGCGCCGTCGACCCTGTAGGTCGATGCCGAGACGGGCATCCCGCCGACCATCCAGATGCGCACCTCCGCGTCGATGGTCCGCATCGGAGACGCCCAGATCCCGGTCCCGGGATCGATGCCGAGTGCGCCGGCTTCGGCCGGGGTGACGACGATCCCCGGTATCGAGCGCTGACCCGTCGCGTCCTCGGTCCGCACGGCGTCGCCGACGAACTTCATGTCGCCGCGCGGCCGCAGGTGCATGGCAGACAGGTCGGACGAGGAGAATTCCCCGATCGTCGTGGCGACGCCGTCGGCGTTGAGCATCGCGTCGCCCAGCCGTTCGGCCCAGACGACGGCGTCGAAGGCCTCCTCCGTCCAGTGGATCCAGGGCGAGAGCACTGGATCGGCTGCCGCCCAGCGGCGGCAGAAGTGGACGGAGCCGAAGACCAGGACGGGCGCCCATGGGCCGCTGGCAGGGAGCGGAGGATGCTTCTCGGCCTCCGCTCCCGAGGACACGTCCCTGATGTCGATTCCCGCTTCGCGCGCGGCTTCGGCCACCGGCCCCGTCAGGCGCTCGACGTGGTTGTTCTGCACGACCACGATCGGTCGCGGCTGGAGGGCGTTCGTCACGTCCGTGGGATCAGGCGGACTGCATGATGGAGTCGACGAAGGCGTCGTTCTCCGCGACGTCCGCGTCCGACATGATGCGGAAGTGCGCCATCAGGTCGCCCTTCTGGGTCAGGGTGGCGTAGCCGCCCGGGATGGTCGATACGACGTGGGTGCCGTCCGCCTGCAGGCGCGCCACGCAGGTGTAGTCGCCCCGTTCGCCGGATCCGGCGTGGCGCAGTGTCGCCTCCCGGAACGAGTCGGCGATGCCGTCGAGTGCGCTGTCGGTCAGGACGTCGGGCCGGTGGCGGTTCGCGTCGCGGACCATGGATTCGCGCGCGTCGTCCGCGAGCTGCTCGTTCGTCTGCCCTTCCTGGTTCATGACGCTGTTGCGGCCGATGCAGGCGTCCTGGTAGTGGATCGAGGCGATGAAGCGCATGGGTCTTTTCCTTCAGGGGTGGGCTATTACCGAAAGCCTTCAGCCCACGTATCGCTCAGTATCCCGTCGGGCGCGCCGCTGCTGGCGGCGTGGACCCGCAGGGTGGTCATGGGATCGAGGTCGCGCTCCATCCTGGCCGATCCTTCGTACGGACCGAACTCGTAGACCGTCGAGATCCCCTCCCGGCCCTCCCGAAGCTCGACGATGGCCGGAGCCTGCGACGCCAGCCATTCCATGGCCACGTCGGAGACCGGAAACGGGTCGTCGCGCACGTCCGGCGGGGACAGCGGATAGGGGTTGCCGAACTCGAACTCGACGGGCGGCGGGGAGGGCGCGTCGTCGTCCTCGTCCGCCGCCCGCGTCAGGAGCGACGCCATGCGGCGTTCGTGCTCCGCCGCGGCGATGCGGGCAGGATCCGTCGGTTCGGGGTTCTCCCCTTCCTGCATCGACTTGGCGACGTGCGTCTCGGCGGCGACGACGAGCGTGAGCAGGCGACGCAGCGCCGCGATCGCGGGCTCCTTGCCGTCGGTCGGCGAGAACAGGTTCGAACGGTCCTCCCGGATCGTCTCGATCACGACGGTCGATCCGAGCATGGGCGGACACGAGACGGTGATCCGCATCGCGAGCCAGTTCTTCTTCGGGACCACGCAGATCTCGACCTTGGCCGTCATGCCGCCGATCGTGGCGGGGAGCAGCTCGGAGGTGCCGATTAGCATCGGTCGGTCGAGTCTTGACGAGGCCGCCTGTCCGGGCGTCACGGTCTTGCGCACCGAGCGCATGGAGTCGAAGGTCATCGCCTGCATCAGGCGGAGCATCGTCGCCATCCTCGATCTGCACGCGGCAATGCCGGGCTGGTCGAGACGGGACAGCAGCAGTTCCGGAGACGACGATGCCCGCCGGGCCCCATCAGGGAGTCCGGCGGGCATCGCGAGGTCGTTCGTGGGTTCGGTCAAGGTCGTGATCTCCACGGTACCGCTTTCGTGCGGCCCTTCGGTCGATCACCCATCCGACACTTCCCGTTCCGCGTCCAGACGGAACGCCCATCCTTCACGGACGTGCGCGGCACTCTTCGAGGGCCTTGGGGTTCGCGGCGATGTCGTAGGCCGACTGGCGCAGCTCCACTTCGCTCGGGGCGTGCGGCTTGTCGCCGTGCTTGACGGCGAACGCGATGCGGCAGACGGCCAGTTCGGCGGCGTTGTCGAGCGCGGGCTTCGCGACGCCGGCGATCTGCGGCGCGGGTCCGGCCAGCGCCGCCTTGGCCTCCTGGCTCTGCGCATATGCCTGCGCTGCGGCGACGCTCGCCTCGGTGACGGGCGGGCCAGGCGTCTTCTCGGCGGTCGTCGCGGTCCTGGCGCCGCCTGCAGGCGTCGTCGTGGCGTTGTCCGCAGGTGCCGACGGCTCCTTGGAGCCGCAGCCCCCGAGCAGCATGATGGATGCGGCGGTGGCCGCGAGCATTGCGATCTTCATGGTCAACCCCTTCGTCGTCGTTTCGGCGACGTGATAGCATGCATGAGCACGGCTTCGCCAGTGGCGATCGTCCAGCGGCCTCAGCCGGCCTGGCAGGCGTTCAGCGCGTTCGGATCGGCCTTCAGTTCCGCGGTCGCCTTGGCGTCAGCCTCCGGGCCCATCGGGTACGGGGTTCCCGTACGCGCCGCCTTGAGGCCGTGGCACAGCGTTAGCGCGCGGACCTGGGAGGGGTCGACCGTGGAGCCGGGATCGACGACGGTCATGTCGGTTCCCGGAGCCGCCGCGGTCGGAACGCCCGAGGCGTGTTCCGGCGTGGAAGGTGCGGTGGGACCGCTGGACATGCCGAGCTGGTCGCGGATGGCGGGATCGGACATCATGTCCCCGACGGCGGCGGCGGCCGATCCGTCGGCGGCGTTGGCCATCGCCTGCATCTCGTTCCGCGCGTTCGCGTCCGCGGCGTTCGCCGCCGCATCGGCGGCGGGGTCCGAACCGCATGCCGCGAGCAGGAACAGGGTTGCGAGGGCGCAGGCGCCGGAATTGCGGATGTTCATGGAGGCACGATACTCCGGATGGGGCCGACGCGCTAGCGGCGATGTCCGGGCGCGCCAGTTCCCGTCAGGCGAGGGCGTGCAGTCTTCTCAGGACCTCCATGGGTCCGCATTCCGCGGACGTCACCGTGATGCCGTCCTTCGGCCCTACGGACCCGATGCTCCATGTCCTGCTGTCCCTGCCCAGGGACGACAGCCCGACGTCGAAGGGATCCATCTCGAGCACCTTCGCCAGGACGGACGCATCGATCAGATCGTCCACCGCCCGGTCGTCGCCGGCCATCTCGGGATCGAGCACGAGGGTGGTCACCGATCCGTCGTAGTCGTCCGACCGGTCGACGTCGAAGTGCCCGTCCTTCGACCGGTACGCGTCGAGTCCGGGGTCGGCGCCGGCGCACAGCGCCGCGCAGACGTTGAGCGCCACCTCCGCGCGCTCCTCGATCGCCGCGCGTTCCATGTCCTGGTCCCAGAGGGGCATGGGATCGACGCAGAGGTCTGCGACCCGGCATGCGGCCTCGACGATCTCCGACAGGGGCACCTCCACCATGTCTGGAGAGCCGGACGTCAGGTCGGCGACGACGGCCTTCGTGCGTGCCCTGGAGAGAGGCCATCCCTCGTACAGAGGGACGAGGATCACGGAGTGGTTGCGCCCTCCGTCCAGTGCGAGGCGCAGCGAGAAGGCGGGTTCTCCCTTGGCCCTGGTCTCGACGAACGAGTACGAGGCGCCGCTGCCCTTCAGAAGGCGGTCCTCGACGTTGCATAGGAGCATCTGCGCATCGAACGCGTCCTCGTCCTCGGCATGCAGGCGTACCGGTCGCCAGTTCAACGGTCGTTCCATGGTCTCTCCTTTCGGGCGGCATCCAGTGCGCGCATTATCTCGATGGCGTCGGCCGGCGACGGCAGGACTTCGATCTCCTCGAAGCCGACCCTCGTGCAGCGCCAGTCGCCGCTGCTCTGCGGTTCCGGGCGGAACTAGAGCGGCGTCAGGAGGCCGACCGCCTCCACGACCGCAGGATCGGCGCGTCGGTCCATCCATTCGTCCGTGCCCATCGTGGTACCGTACGACGACGCGCATGGCAGGCCGGACAGGCCGAAGGCGGACACGAAGACGGAGTCGTGAACGCCGAGCCGGATGTCCGGGACCGATCCCAGGATGAGCGAGGCCATCCTGGTGCAGTGCGCGACCTCCTGCGGGTCCAGTCCGGCGTCGTCGCAGGCGGCGATCGCGTGCCGTGCGAGCTCGTCCGCGTCGATGCCCAGGTCGAAGCCGCTGCCGAGGATCGCCGGAAGCTCCACGTGCGTGCGGCCTCCGGCCGTGTCGCACTGGATGGTGACCCACGAGGGAGTCCTCATCGGCACGATCCTCACGGCTCCCGTGCGCAGCGCCTCCACGAGGATGGACGACAGGACCCTCGCGTTGTCCAGATCGTCGAGCGCGCGCCAGGAGCGCCTTCTCGGCAGTGCGTGCGGCGTCGGGCTCACGCGATCGGCTGGCGCGGGTTCAGGACGTCGTCGATCACGGTGCGCAGTCCGTCGATCTCGGGGACCTCGTCGAAGTCGTCCTCGGTGTTGTCCGTCAACCATTCGGTCAGCGACGAATCGACGAGCATCAGCGCGCCTTCGAGTATCGCGATGCGCCGGTCCTTCTCGTCGCCCTGGACTGCGATCGATCGGATCAGGTCGTCGGCGGTGACGCCTTCGGCATCGGCGCGGTCCATGATCGGAGCGAGTGCGGCGGCCGATATCGTCGAGGACGGATCACGCCCCGAGCGGGCGGCCGTCAGCACGGCGCAGCAGGCGCCTGACCGTGTGATGGGATCGGACATCGTTTTTCTTCGCTCCTCGCGTCTCGCGAAGCGCATGCGACATGTCCATGCTTCGTGCATGTCCTCGCGACGTGTCGAGGAATTCCTCATTCCTCGACACGTCGTCCTGCCCATCCGATCGGATCAGCGTTCGGCGGATCTCGTCATCGGCGCGGGCGCCTCGGCCTCGAGGGGGCCCTTGGAGACGATCGGATTCTTCGGCTCCGGTCCAGTCGGCTGCAACGCCAGTCGAGCCGCCTGCATCGCCAGCCCGCCGCTGCGCGACGGGTTGTGGGGATCGCGCATCAGCCGCATGTCGTCGGAGTCGACGTCGCGCGACCTGATGTCACCCTGTTTCACGGCGTCGACGATGTGTCCGGCGACCTTGATGGCGTGATCGTTGTGCAGGAGATCGTACGCGGCGCGCAGCTCCGGATCGGTCACGTCCTCGCGGTTGCGTTCCAGGCGCTGCAGGCGGTCGACGCGCATGCTCACGTCATGGAAGATGCGATGCTTGTCGTTGTTCTTCCACAAGGCGGTCTCGAGGATCCTGGCGGCGGCCTCCGACACCCGATCCGCGGATTCGTTCCTGATCGGTCCCCGGTCGTGCAGGGACGGATCCGGAGCGCCGTGGAAGCGCAGGCTGTCGGCGCGCTCTGCCGCACGACGGCGCATGTCGTCGGCCTTCTCCTCCGGCGTGTAGTCGAATCCGACGGGATCGAGCGCGATCGAGGGGTCCACGAGCCTCATGCCGTGGAGATCCGACTTCGGAGCCGACTTCATCAGCTCGGACGCCTTGATGGCCAGGTCGCTGAGGACCGCGTACATCGCCTCGTCCCTGCCTTCGAGCGCAGGGGTGTTCGGCCCGATGGTCGGCTGGTCGAGGAGGTTCAGGTCCGTGGCCACCAGCTCGAGGCGGGCACGGTCCTCCGTGCTCTTCGGCGTGGTCGGGTTCCAGTGGTCCTGCGCGTATGCGAGAGCGTGCGAATCGACTGTGGAGATGATCTCGGGCGACAGGACGATCATGGGAGGCCTTTCGGATGGACGTTCGCATCCATTGTCCCGCACAGCGGCCTTCGATGCAATGGGTCGGTCAGGCCTGTCGCATGGCGGCGACCCTGTCGCGCCACGTCCTGGCACCCGAATGGAACAGCGGCACGGCCGTGGCGTAGGCGGGATGCGCCGCCATGATCCTGAGATGGTCGCGGAACGAGAAGGTCTCCGGATCTATCCTGGTCCCGTCGTCGGTGCGTCGTATGTCGGCCACGCCCGCATAGCGCTGGAAGGGCCTGTTGGGGCGCTCGCTGCGCTTGCGGCTGCCAGCGGGAAGCGTGGCGTCTTCGCCTCGCGTGATCAGACAGATCGGTCCCAGCAGCGTGCGTCTGAGCTTGACGAGGTTCGTCTCCGGTTCGGCGATGATCTTCGTTCCCGAGCAGTGGACCGCGATAGGGACGACGTGCTCCTCGCAGCAGGCCGGACGGGAGACGGAACGACGGCGCTTCGATCCCGGATCGGCCGGCTGCAGTGCGGCCTCCGCCGTCGCGACGTCGGCGAGGAATCCTTCCGAGACGTACAGCGGCATCGCGTAGAAGCCGGGGTAGACGGTCGCCTTGCGGACGGCGTCGTTGATGGCGCAGCGACGTCCGATCTGGGCGCGCTCGCCCTGGACCGGACTGGTCATGGCACGCCGCAGCGCGTCCTCGACGATCTCCTCGGCGACGACGAGGATGTCGGCCCAGGTCTGGCCTCGCGGCCCTTCGCCCAGCGTCGTCGACGACAGGTTTCGGAGCTTGGCCGGACCCCAGACGAGATCGCGCAGCCGCAGGACCTCCTGCGGCGTCATGCGGCTGCCTCGAACCGGTCGGTCGGCTCGACCAGGCGGCGCCAGCCGCCCGAATGCATGCCGTTCAGCCTGGCGGCCAGGGAGATCGCTTCGGGAGGGATGGTCTGCCTGGTCCAGGCCGACATGCCGTCCATCTCGACGTCGTCGCGCCATTCGTGTCCGGGAATGGCGGACAGGTCGATGCGCCACACGTCCAGGTCGTGCCAATGGCGCGATCGCGACATGTCCAGCTCCACGCTCTCCAGGAACATGGCGTGCGTGCAGGCGTAGATGCGATCCTCCGGGAGTACGATGAAGTCGTTCCCGCAGGCGCGCGGCTGGATGCCTCGCTCCAGGATGGAATCCCGGTTCGAGACCGGGGAGGCGTGCCAGAAGAAGCGCTCGTGAGAGGCCGCCTCGTTCAGCGCGCCGTCGCGGGGGAACAGGTCGACGAACAGCATGGTCTGGGGTTCGCCGTCCTCGTCCGCGTCGCCGTCCTCGATGGCCGCCTCCCGTCCGGGGCTGTCGTCGGCCACGACGATCTCCGCCTTGGCGACGAACCAGCCCATGGCCGCGACCTCCTCGCCGATCTCGGCGGCACGGGCCAGGGCGTAGTCGTCGGTGAAGCCGTCGGCCGGGTAGCCGCCGACGAAGAGGTGCACGTACGCGCCCTTGTGCTCTGCGTAGCATTCGTTGGAGACGTTGTCCGCCAGCACGCCCTCGGCGAACGAGCTGGCGACGTCCGACACTTCGTCGGTGGATGCTTCGGAGATCTGCTTCGTCATGCCGCGTCGACCTTCCGGCGCATGGTCGCGATCCGCAGCACGTCCATCGAGTCGACCCTGACGTCGTCCGACGTGATGCCGTCCGCGTCGGTGATGGCGAACGTCATCACCACATGCAGGGTCGAGCCGTCCTGCCGCTCGTCGATCCTGCACGGGACCCGCCAGGCCGGCATGTCGGGACCCTTGGGCGCGGCCATCCGGAAGAAGTCCGATCCGCCGTCGCCTTCGACGGCGACGTAGAGCATGGGCGCCGAAGTCTGGGTGTCGATGCAGACTTCCACCAGGTGGCACCCGTCCGAGACGATCGCGTCCTCGGGCATCGTGCCGTCGGCGACGGCGAGCGCCACCGCGGCCCGCATGAAGGGGAGGAGTTCCATCTCGTGGCTCGCATCGCCATGACAGGCTTCGGACAGTCTGCGGAGTTCGGCGACGATCCTGGTTGGATCGGTACGGTCGAGAGGCCATGTCCCGATGACGGGCAGGTGGACGCGGATCGTGCCGTGGCCCACCGTGAGCATGGGCCCGACGACGCCTTCCGGGAGGGAGGCGCCAGTCTCGTCGAGCAGCATGGCGTCGGGACTCCTGACGATGTCGTTCGCCAGGCTGCTGAGCACCCAGCCGGCGGAACCGTCCCTCTCGAGGATCCACGGGGGTGTCGCCGACTCCGTAGGACCGCCGTCGGCGTTCATGCCGCCTTCTCCATCCGTGGCTGCGTGGGCCTGGTCGCCTCCCTGAGCATCCTCAGGAGCGATACGGGATCGATGGTCTCGTCGATGCGGGCCGCGACTTCGGCCAGGAGTTCGGCATCGGCCTTCAGCGACGGCATGACGATCCCTTCGCTGTCGGAGCAGGTCTCGACCATGACGACCGCCTTCGATCCGTCCGAGCGCGTGCGTTCGAAGAATCGGCAGGGCACGACGTAGGGAGCCTGTATCAGGGCGTTGTCGGCCTTCAGCCGCTCCCACTGCACGTCGGCCGGGTCGCCGGTGGCGATCCACAGGAAGGGTTCGTGGGTGCCCTCGTCGAAGCAGACCTCCGCGTTCAGACCTCCCGCGCCGTCGACGATCGCCTCTCTGTCCAGGGTGTCGCTCGCGATGGCGACGCACAGCGCCTCCGTGGCGTATGCCTCGAGCGCGCCCTGGTGGCTCCAGGGAAGGGTGGCGTCGTGGGCGAGATCGTCGAGCATCGCGGCCACTCCCCTGGGAGTGAGATCGTCCAGCGGCCAGGTTCCGATGATGGGCGTCTCCAGGCGGTCCGTGCCGATCTGGATCCGGAACTGCCCGTATCGCCCCCCGACGCCGTATTCGGCGCGGTCCGGACGACCTCTCATGTTCCTCGCCATGCGGTGGAGCATCGTCTCCATCGCATGGTTGCGCTCGATGTGGTGGCGGGCGGTCACGGGATCGAGCATCAGTCGGCGAGGTCCATGACCAGGGTGGTGTCGGCGAGACCTTCCACCTGAACGCGCGAGATGGGCAGACCGGTTCTGCGGACGTCCGCGACGGCGCTCTCGACCGCGGCCTGCAGATCGACGGCTTCGCGAGCGAAGGCGATCGACACGACGCCGTTCTGCAACGCGACCAGTCCGTCGTCGCAGCCGGCTTCGTAGATGCGGTCGAGCGTCGCGTCGTCGGGAAGCTCGTCGAGGCTCAGCACGACCTCGAACTCCCAGGTCGGCGTCTCGCCGGGCCGGGTCGTCTCGAACAGGCCGACGATCGCATCGGATGATCTGATCCACTCCTCGACGCCCTGTGCGATCCGCTTGACGGTCTCGGGCGACAGGGGACGGGATGCCTCCAGGAACATCGGACCCTCGGGCATGACGAAGATCGGACGCGCCTCGCGGTACGGCTTCTCGCCGACGAAGCGGCGCCAGCCGCCTTCGAGGATCTCGCGGCTGACGTCGTCGGCGAGGAGCGCCTCGATGCCGAAGTGCAGCGGGGACGGAAGGTCCGACGTCGTGCACCAGACGGCGGAATCGGCCTCCCAGCCGAGTTCCGGCTCGTACTCGTGGGGGACGACGGTGACGAAGTTGCGGTAGACGAAGTCGTCCTTCCGGAAGACGAACGCGGGGATCATCGCGAGGATCTCGCCCTCCCAGCCCGTCTCCTCGCCGTGCTCGCGCAGCGCGGCCACCTCGGGGTCCTCCTCCTTGAAGTGCGCGCCGCCGGCGTTGCCGTAGGTGCCCGGCTGCTCGACCTTCTCGGAACGCAGGTTCAGCAGCATTCGCCCGGTGTCCGCGGCGACGGTGACGGTGCCCGCGGCCCGCTCCCCGAAGAAGCCGGTGCGCGCCAGCGCCTCGCGATGGGGATCGTCGATCGCCTCGTGCTCCTCAGGAGCCTTGTTGACGACGAGGCCCTGTCGATGTTCGGTCATGCTGCTTCCTCCGCGAAGCCCGGGAAGGGCGTTGATCGTATGGTCTGGACGCCCGAGTTGGGCAGTGCGAGCTCGACGGTCCCGTCGCGGCGCACCAGCAGCGCCTGGACGCCGGTGCCCACGGTGCCGGCGAACACCGCCACCGCGTCGGCGACCGCCTCGAACGCCCTTTCGGCGGCTTCGAGGTCGTCGATCCGCTCGACCGCGTCGAGCATGGATCCGAACTGCGAGCCGAAGGGATCCGGCAGACGGGAGCGGAACTCGATCGCGAGCCGATCCTCGGGCGAGACCTCGCCGAGGGAGACGGTCACGACGTGGCAGGCTTCCCTGAGGGCGAGGGAGCGCATCATGTCGACGATCAGTTCGTCGCTCGAGCGTCTCAGTCTCTCAACCATTTTCGTGTCACTCCGGGATTTTCGGCTCCTGCCGATACCACCCGAGCGGGCGTCATGCGACCCTGCGACTCGTCCTTCCGACGATTCGATCCCTGTAGCGGATCAGGTCGGCCTTCAGCTCTTCCGATCGCGATTCCATCTCGAGGGGCGTGAGGAAGTCGCCACTCAGCATCGCGATGCCTCCGTCGCTTCCGCGTCCGTCGAAGGCGTAGATCCGGAAGCGCGTCTCGTCGTCGTCGGGCTTGAGACCGACGCTCAGGGTCGGCGTCTCCACGGCCGCGCGCGTCGCAGTCGCCGACGCGGCCGCCAGGGCCGCCCTGCGTCTCGCGGCGGTGGCCAGTCTCTCGGTCTTGGCCTTGAGGCGACGGCGTTCCTCTCGTGCCAGCCATGTGGGATCGACCTTCTCGGACGCTTCGGCCGCGCGCGCCCTGGCTGCGGACTTCGCCGGCGAATCGACGAGCACGTGCGTTCCGACGACGACGCCCTTCGCGAAGACGCGTTCGGCGAGCATCGCCGGCGTCTGTCGGATGGCGACCCTGAAGGGGGAGGGGCAGGGCATCTGCGCGATGGCTTCGTCCCCGCCCTGGGTGGAGCGCATCTGCCATTCGAGGAGGTCGGCCCGGATGAGCCGCATCGCGGCTGCGAGTCCGGCTTCGACGTCCTCCGTGGACTGGTCGAGGACGTCGGCGATGGCCTTCAGTGACATCGGTGGCAGCGAACCCAGTCCATGCCGCATGCGAAGCAGCGTGGAGAGTCGTGCGGGCATGAGGTCCATCGTCTTGCGAAGGATCCTCGCGTGCTGTCCGTCGACGGCGTCGCCGAACGGGGTGGAGGACCGCCAGGAGGGTATCGAGGCGGCGTCGATCCTCGGGTCGTCGATGTCCGGCAGTTCGACGGGAATGCTCTGCTTCACGGCGACGACCGCGTTCTCGTAGATCGTTCCGTCCGTCAGGTCGCGATCGCCGATGCGAAGGCTCGCGAGCCATGCGGCGCCCATCGCCTCGCGCCGCCCGTCCTCGCATTCCGGCGAGTGTCGTCGCACCGCCTCCATCGCTACGTCCACTAGGATGCGGCTGGTCGGGACTGGTGTGCTCGTGCGTTTCATGAGTAGGAGGCTAACAGCCTCCGGTCCTCGCGGCGAGGTCATTGTTCGGTTGACACGGGGAGGTTTCGGCGTCTTCGTGACACATCTCGCGACAACGTCGTTTGCGCGTCGACACATCCGTGCAACAAGTGTCTTCTAGGACGCATGCACGGGCGATGCGTCCGTGACGCAAAAGGGATGGAACACCATGAAGATCAAGATCGCGGCGATCGCCGCACTGGCCTCGATGACGGCGACGGCCGCGACGGCTCAGCAGCCGCAGCGGTCCGCCAGGCCCGATCAGGCCGCCGCAGGCCGCATGCAGTCGGCTCCGAACGAATGGAACGGCGAGTGGCGTCGCGGCCCCGCGGATCAGCACGGGCGTGGCGGCGACCATCACGCCGGTCGTCCCGGCCGTGGCGGTCCGGGCATGGGCATGGGCATGATGCGCGACCCGGCAAAGCTGTTCGGAGCCATGGACTCGGACCGCAACGGTTCGGTATCGCGTCCTGAATTCGATCGCTTCCACGCGCAGATGCGTTCGAGGATGGAGGATCGCATGCATCGTCGCATGGGTCCTGACGGGCGCGGTCCCGATGGTCGTGGCCCCGGCATGCAGCGCCCGGACGGCAAGCCCCCGAAGCGCTGATCGTCCTTCGATCGGCATGAAGAAGGGGGCGTCCGCCATGCGGACGCCCCCTTCTTTCGTCTTGGTGGAGCCCGCGGTCCAGGAGGTCAGACCTCCTGGTTGCCGCTCGACTTCAGTTCGACCGGTCCGTCCCAGCCGAACGGGAACGAGGCGATTCCGCCGAGTCCTTCGGGGGGCGCCTTGAAGATCGGGCGACGCATCAGATCTGGGTGCCGCCGTCGCCGACGAAGGTGGTGCCGCCGTCGCCGATGCCGGCCGACCCGCCACCGTGCGAGATGCCGGCGGAACCGCCACCGTGCGAGATGTCGTCCTTGACGGGCTGACGCAGGATGGGACGCATGGTCTATTCTCCTCTTTCTTATGTCGTTCTACGTGGTGAAGCGAAGTGTGGCACGGAACGCTTCCCTCAGGAAGCCCCTTCTCATCCCTAGCGCACGTGCAGATGGTCCTCGGCGAGCACCTCGTCGAACACCTCGTCCATCATCTGGAGCTTCTTCTCGATCTCCGGAGCGCATGGCCTGTAGGCCACCGGTTCGGGTGCCGGCGGGATCCAGTCGCCGTGGTCGTAGGGCAGATCCACGATGCGCCATCCGTTATGTTCCCGCGTGCCCGCTGGTAGGACGCCGTCGGTGAAGTAGGAGGAGATCTCCTCGTTGGTCTCGCCGCCGTAGCCGCCGCCGATGACCATGACCCCCTTGGACCAACGCGGGTCGGGTCTGGCGATCGCGATCGTGATGTGTGGCTTGAACGGGTCGATCGGAGTGACGTTCGGCATCAGGCATCCTCCTCCTTGGGAGGGGGCGGATCGCGCAGCTCCGTGCCGCGCGTGATGGCGTTCGAGTCCGTCTTGGACATGGGGCCGATCAGAGCGCAGGTCATGGTCGGACCGTCGAAGCAGGTCCGGCCGAGGTCGGTGATGGCCAGCACGCGGACGTCGCGCTTGTGCGCCTTGGCCACGACCTTGTGCAGACCCTCGATGTCTGGGATCTCCAGCACGATCTTGGGCTGTCCGTCCGCGAGGTAGCGGTCGGCGAGGTCGGGGTCGCTGCGTGCGAGCAGGACGCCGGACTCGAAGCCGGCATGGCACGCCTGGCCCTCGGACTTGCCACGCGTCATCTTGTCGAGATCGGCGCGGAAGACGAGAGCCATGCGCAGCTCGGAGTGGTTGGCGGCCTTGACGTCCACGTGCTGTCCTTCGTTCGATGTCTTGAGTTCCGCGACCGTTTCGATCGGTGGAGTCGATCGTGCCGGCATCTCGACGCCGGTCGCGGCGCCCAGGTCGGCCACGACCTTCCAGAAGGCGGCGACGTCGGCCTCCACGGCCGGTCCGTCCTTCTCGTCCTGACCGTATCCGGCGACGTGTCGTGTGCCTCTGACGAACGACCGCTCGTCGCGGTTGTCGTCGTGGGGGCCGAAGGCCGCGGCGAGCATGTCGCGAGCCTCCAGGGCTCCCGGTATGCCGAAGAAGCCCGTGGCCTTCCACTGCTTGTACAGGCGGAACAAGGTGTTCACGTTGATGGCGCGAAGCTCCCCGTCGTGGACGAGATCGCTCGCGAGTGTGCGTGCGATCATGCGGATGTCGTCCTGCATGGACGAGTGCTGGTTGCCGGGTGTCATGGAAGGCGTGTTAGCACAGACGAGGTCATGTCGTCCACGACGACCGCGTCCCGATGCGCCATCATGCCTCCTCCCCAAGAGCGACGGCCGCGGCCTCCTCCATCGCCTCGTTCACGAGGCGATGGAGCCTCAGCGTCTGCATGGCGTCGAGCGAAGGGGCGTGGATCTCCAGTCCCTCCTCGTCGCTCATGCTGAAGCCGATGACGTCGAAGCTGCGTCCGCCCTGTTCGGTGCCGTAGATGTGGCAGGGGATCGGCATCGGTCCGGCGAACCGCCGCATGACGTCAAGGTCGACGTCGAGACGTCGGGCTGAATGGCCCGACCCATCCCTCTCGACCCAGAAGATCGGACGTCCGTCGTCCTCCAGGCAAACCTCGACCTGCGTGGATCCGTCCGGACGCGCCTCCACGAAGCCGGGCAGCGTGCCCATGGCGAGGCACGTCGCGACGGCGACGCCGGCGTGATGGCGGACCACCTGGTCGTGGTCGACGACCATCCCGTCCACGATCTCGCGGACCAGCTCGACGATGCCGAGCGGCGACAGGTCGTCGAGCGGCCAGCTTCCGATGATCGGCACGCCGAGGCGCCTGGGTCCGTAGCCGATGACGACGCGGGCCGGATGGTTCTCGTCGGCGGCGTGCACCGAGCAGTGGAGCTCGGTGGCGTCGAGCGGTCGGTCGCAGAGCTGTCGCTTCAGGGCCAGCAGGTCGGCGCGCGGCTCCGGTCGTGCGCAGAGGGCTATCGGAGAGGGGGAGGGGCGGACGTGCGGCTTCATGCCGACGCGCCCGTGATCTGCTCGCGCACCTCGGCCAGGGCGACGCCCAGCAGGTTCTGGCCACGCCAGTTGGCCGGATCGACGATGCGGGGGTCGTCCCACTTCAGCCCGACGCCCCAGATGTCGTCCACCGGCGATCCCTCGACGATGACGCGCTTCTGGGTCGCGACGAGGACCGAGCGGGCCTTGCGGTCCGCTTCGAAGCGCGCGATGTTGCCGCCGACGACGCAGGCGACGCGTGCGGCCGACCAGAGGACGTCGTCGTAGGGCGAGATCTCGCGACCGAAGGCCTTCTGGGCCTTCGGGTCGTTCGTGCGCAGGGTCTTGCCCAGCGGCGTCGACCAGATCTTCGAGCCCCGCGCGCCCGGCTCGGGCTGGTCGAAGGAGAGGATGAGGGCGAGCGCCTCTGCGGCCTGGACGTCGTCGAGGCCGGTCGAGTCGAGGATCGGGTTGCGGTCGATGAGCCAGCACTTGGTGGCCATCATCCACTGCTCGCCGCACGAGAAGGAGGCCAGGCGGAGCAGGCGGCTGGACAGCGCGTCGTCCGACGGGCGCGCGATGCCGAGCGCGTCGACGCGGCGCACCGTCTCGGCGTAGGCCCGCGCACCGGCGAAGCGGACGCCCAGGTGCCAGTTCGACAGGGGCCCGGACCAGAAGAACACGTGGGTGGCTGTGGTCTTCATCTTTTCTCATCCCGTCCAGTTTGCGATCCGGACGGAACCACCACCCCTTCTCAGGCGGCTCGCGCATCCTGTTCGGCGAGGACGGTCACGGAAGAGCCGATCTCGAGGTCGCCCTCCTCCATCACTCGCGCCAGGCGTCCGCCGCGCCATGCGGGCGTGAGAGCGGCCCGCAGGCCTGGGTGCAGCGCGTCCATGCGGACGCATGGGTCGCATTCCCCGGTGATCTCCAGCACCGCGGTGCCGACGCGGATCAGCGCGCCCGTCTCCATCGGCAGGGGCGCGCCCTCGACGAGGAGGTCGCAGCGACGCGCCGACCAGTCGAGTCCGCATCCGGACTCGGCGCAGGCGGCCTGCCAGTCGTCCGCGTGCAGCAGCGTGACCTGGCGGCGGCGACGGGCCTTCTCGATGCCGCGGAAGTTGCCGGGCAGCCCGGCGGCCCTGGTGACGCGGCTGTGGGTCAGCGGCGTCGGCTCCGCCTTCGGCGCGTGACGGATGGCGATTCCCGCGATGGTCATGGTCATGTCTGGATCCCCCGATTCGGCATCATGATGGCGTACGGCGTCCATGTCGTCCAGTGCGTATGCGTACCACGGACGCTTCCGCCTTGACGTCCGCATCGGTGTTCGTACGGACCCCGTCCGGGCTTGATCCCGGGGGGATCGTCCGTGCTATGTGGATCTCCGGGGGGACCATGCGAACGAAGGAGGCCCACATGGCCCAGAACAGCAGAATACTCGAGATGTCCGCCAACATAGTCTCGAGCCTCGTCAGGTCGCGTCCGACCGAACCCCACGAGGTCCCCGCGCTCATGGACGTCGTCCATGACGGGCTGAGGAGGCTTGAATCCGGCGAACGGGCGGTCACCGTGTCGGCGGCCATCGCTGAGGTCGAAGGCGCCGCGCGAGCCGACCACGTCGTGCCGGCCATCGCGGCCGCGAAGACGGGGACCGCGACCGAGGTGCCGGAGGCCGATCTGGACAGGGAGACCGGATACGTCCGTGACGGCATCAGGACCGTGACCGACGCGCGGATCGTCTGTCTCGACGACGGTCGGAGCGTGACGTTCCTCGGCAGGCACCTGAAGTCGATCGGCGTCGAGCCGGCCGAATATCTGAAGAGGCGCGGTCTGCCGTCCGACTATCCCATGACCGCGCCCGCCTACGTCGCCGAGAAGCGGCGTCTGGCGAAGCGGCAGGGACTCGGAAGGAGCGTCAAGCCGTCGGTCGCGGCGCGTGCCAACGGCGCGCGTCCACCACGGATCTCGGGTCGGCTGTCGCCCTCCTTCTGAATCCGTCGCGAGATCCGGTCTCCGGGGTTTCCCAGGAACCTCTGGAAACCGGGTCTAGGATGATGTAGGAACCTGCGTGGACCGCCGCCATGGCGGCGGGGGGAACTGCATTGTCCAACGTCCTGATCGGCATCGTCGGCGTCATCCTGTTCATCGGACTGGCGCTGGCCGGCGCCAGCTTCTTCGGCCCGACCGTCGGCACGTCGATCCAGGACGCGCGCTCCATGTCCGCGATGAAGGTGCTCGGCTCGACCGCGGTCGCGGTGCAGCTGCGGAACCGGGAGCTCGAGACCCTCACGCCCGCCGCGCCGGACGCCACTTCGCTCGCGCCCGACTATCTGGACGAGGTGCCGACGAATCCCGTCAACGGGAACCCGATCATGCTGATCACCTACGGCGCGCTGACGTCGGGCGCCCCTGCCGCGCTGGTGGTGACCAAGCTCGCGCCGACCGTCGACCAGATCAAGATCTGCGAGTTCGCCAACAGGCTGGCGGGCGGGCCGGTGCCGGTGCGCTCGTATTCCGACGCGATCCCCGCGCAGCGCAGCGGGTGCGCCCAGGCGGGCATCAACTACGGTCCGTTCTCCGCGAACGACTATGTGATGTTCCATAAGATCTAGCGTTTCCAGCGACTTGTCGGTGGAAACGACATGGAGA